>Ga0316204_10000305_pt1 | contig 199426 bp, 163 predicted proteins | sample 6monrhotite_MG_2_FD_205661 | JGI IMG/M metagenome (GOLD analysis project Ga0316204, IMG submission 205661) | Microbial mat bacterial communities from mineral coupon in-situ incubated in ocean water Damariscotta River, Maine, United States -... | ecosystem: Environmental > Aquatic > Marine >... | reverse complement strand
TGCTCCGCAAGGCGCGCCGGGCGAACATCGAGAACCTCGGGCACGCGGGCGGGACGATTCGGCTCACCGCCAAACGGAGCATCCGCAAGAGTGCCAATCCTGCCGAGCCGGGCAAGCCGCCCAAGACGCGGCGCGGACAACTGCGGAGTTCGATCAGGTTCGCTGTCGAACGCAATCGCCAGCGTGTGCTCATCGGCCCGGATCACCGCATCGTCGGCCAATCCGCACGAGCCCACGAGTTCGGTGGACGCTACCGCAAACAACGATACCCCAAACGCCCGTTCATGGGACCGGCACTCACCAAGACCAAAGACCGCCTGCCCAAACACTGGGCGGGATCAATCAGATAGAAACCAGCAAGTAGGAGATCATCATGGCCATCAAACTCGGCATGGACGCCGTGCTCAACTTCAAATCCGGAGGCGTCGGCGGAGCCGGTTCATGGGTCGAACTCGCCAATGTCAAGGATGTGACGCTCTCGCTTGAAACCGGAGAGGCCGACATCACGACCCGCGCCAACGCGGGCTGGAGAGCAACCGTCGGCACGCTCAAGGAAGCGAGCGTCGAGTTCGAGATGGTGTGGGACACCGCCGACGCAGGGTTCACGGCCATCAAGGACGCATTCTTCAACAACGCGGTGATCGGCTTGCAAGTGCTCGACGGCCCTGCAGGTGAGGGGCTGGAAGCCGACTTCTCGATCACGAACTTCAGCCGAAGCGAGCAACTCGAAGAAGCGCTGACCGTGTCGATCACCGCCAAGGTCACCTACGACGGCACCGCGCCAGCTTGGATTTGAATGACTGGATCTGATTGGAGATATGAACAATGAAAACTTTTCAAGACAACGCTGGACGCACCTGGACTGTGAGTATCACCATCGACGCGATCAAACGCGTGCGTGGACTGCTCGATGTCGATCTGCTCGAAGTCGTTGGTGGCAAGCTGATCGATCGGCTCATCACCGATCCGGTGCTGCTGTGCGACATCGTGTACGCCGTGTGCAAACCAGAAGCCGACGCCCAAAGCGTGAGCGATGAAGACTTCGGACGAGCGATGGCGGGCGACGCGATCGAGCACGCCACGACGGCCTTGCTAGAAGAACTCGTGTCTTTTTCCCCGAGCCCGAGGGACCGGGCGAATCTCAAGAAAGTCCTCGAAACGACCCAGCGGGTGATGGACAAGGCGAGGGATCTGATCGAACAGAAGATCGAGAACGGCGAACTAGATCGGATCGCGGGAGAAGCGCTGCAAGGTCATGTGGGAGGTGTTGGCGATTCATCTGGCAACTCGCCGGTATCGTCGGCATCGATCCCGCCGCCCTGACCCTGCGGGAACTCGCCGCGATGGCCGAAGGGAAGCAACGCGACGAATGGGCACGCACCAGCTCGCTCATGGCCCTGATCGCCAACGCCAACCGTGATGCCAAAAAACACCGAGCGTTCAGGCCGACTGACTTCGACCCGTTCAGCCAGACGCACAAACCAAAGCAGAAGGTCGATGTGAGCATCCTCAAGGACATCTTCATCGACGGCAAACAGAACCCCACGCGCAAGGAGGCGCACCCATGCAACCCAGACATTACGCCTATATCTTCGCACTCATCATGATCACCCTCGCGCTGGGGGCATGCTCCGGCTTTGACCTCGGCGACATTGTCCGCGTCAAAACACCCAACCGCGTCCAGCAATCAACTGGACTGTCTGCAACGACTTCGCTCAACGAAGCCGAGGCCGAGTACCGCGCATGGTTCGAGGAAACCCAACGCACCGGCTCGCAATGGAAGTCCAACATCGAACGAGCCGGAGAGATTCGAGGCATCTTCAGCCAACTCACTCTGTCCGCACTCGATCAACTCGGCCCAACCGTCGCAGGCATCCCCATGCTCGGCCCAGCCCTCCCCGCCATGACCGGCCTCGTCGGCCTCTTCCTCGGCACGGGGCGACTCCGCAAGGAGAAGGAGTCTTCCTTCAATAAGGGCATGAAGGAAGGCCGAGTGCATGAAAATGGGAATGCGATGAAATGAAAAACATCTCGCCTAATCAAGATGCTTATATCCCCATCATGTTCTTGAACTTCTTTGCTTCCCTCGAAGGCTGGCCAGCTCCACCCCGAATGACACCATTTATTGACCATTTTGGAATGTTGGCATGATGGATGTTTTTAATCATATTATTTTTGGAGTATCCAAGCTTGATAAGCGAGTTTTCCACTTCACCAATTACACCATTCGGGATTACGCGCGTTCTTCTGGTGACGAAGAAAAGGACGGGTTTTCCAAATGTGATATTGAACAAAACATCATTGTACTTGCCCAGATTTCGGTCGGTAAACACTTCTTGCTCGAAACCCTCTCCGCTCTTGCCGGTACCCGCTTTGCCCACATACCAAGGCGTGCATCCTTGTCCTGCTCGCAGAGCAAAGATGTAGCAACCTTGGTGTTCCTTCAAATGAGACACTTCGTCCATGTCCCAAAAGAGTGTTTTCTGTTCATCATCAATTCGTTTGATGCCTTTGTTTTTCTTCACAGATATTTCAAATGGGCCTTCAACTTTCAAGTCAATCGTATTGGGCATAGTACAAGGCCTTTCGTGTGTGCATCGTTGAGAGGATTGTAGCAATGACCTCCGCACGCGGCATCCGGGCAGGCGCAGCCTACATTGAGCTCTACGCTAACGACAATAAGCTCGTGCGTGGGCTCAACCGGGCACAGAAACGGCTCAAAGCGTTCGGCTCGTCGGTGCAACGGATCGGCGCACGCCTGACCGGCATCGGCACCGGGCTGGCGGCGGGCTTTGCGATCTCGACACGGGTGTTCGCAGGCTTCGACGACAAGATGCGTGCGGTGCGAGCCGTCACGGGTGCAACCGAAGCACAGTTCCAATCGCTGCGTGAAGAAGCCAAACGGCTCGGGCGGACGACCTCATTTACCGCGGGCCAAGTTGCCGAGGCGATGACCGAACTGGGTCGGGCGGGGTTCAAGCCCGAAGCGATCTTGGCGAACACCGAGGCGGTCTTGGCATTGGCACGAGCGACGAGTACCGAACTTCCCCGAGCCACCGAGATCGCCGGGGCGGCCTTGCGTGGGTTTGCATTGCCCGTCGATCAGATGGCCCGCGTGACCGATGTCCTGACCGCGACCGCCAACGGCAGCGCCCAGACACTCGAAGACTTGTTCGAAGCCATGAAGCCCGTCGCGCCGATTGCCGCCGAGGCGGGCGCGAGCATCGAGGAGACCGCCGCCGCGATCGCCGTGCTGGCCAACAACGGCATCAAGGGATCGCTCGCGGGCAACGCACTCGCTCGGGCCTACAAGAACCTCTCTAACGAATCCAAGCAGGCTGAACTCCGCAAGTTTGGTGTCGAGGCCGTCGATGCGCAGGGCAACCTGCGACCACTCGCCGACATCCTCAACGACCTGGCCAAGGCGACCAAAGGCCTCGGTTCAGCTCAACGGCTATCCATCTTCGAGACCTTGTTCGGTCGAGGACAAGCCGCTGCATTGAAGCTCGCATCGTCGGCTGAGGCGTTCGATGAACTCCAAGACAAGATCAAGAACTCGGCTGGACTCGCGGCTAAGACCGCCGAGGAGATGGACGCGGGGATCGGCGGATCGTTCCGTAAACTGCTCTCGGCGGTCGAGGGCATCGCCATCGCCATCGGCGAAGCCATCGAGAAGCCGGTCCGCCGGGCGGCTGATGCAATCACGAAGATTTCGGGTTGGATCACGACACTCATCAACCAGAACCGCCAGCTCGTGGTGACGATCCTCAAGCTGACCGCCGTCATGATCGGTATTGGCATCGCCTTGGTGATCGCCGGGGTTGCGATCATCGCCATTGGAGCCGTGTTCGGTTCGTTGGCCGCGATCATCACCGGCGTCGGCGCAGCCATCGGAATCATGGGCACTGTGCTTGCCGCATTGCTTTCACCGATCGGGCTGGTTCTCGCAGCAGTCATCGGAATCGGCGGGGCGATCCTGATTTCAAGCGGTGCCGGGGCCGAGGCACTCAACTGGCTCGGCGATCAGTTCAACACACTCAAAGCCACCGTCACCAAGGTCGTCGGCGGCATGGCCGATGCGTTGGCGGCGGGTGATGTCGAACTCGCCGCCCAGATCCTCTGGCTCTCAATCAAACTCGTCTGGGAGAAGGGCATCGCGGCGATCAACGCGGCATGGCTCGAAGCCAAGCGGTTCTTTATCTCCACGGCACAGCAGATGTGGTTCGGCGCGTTGGCGGCCGCCCAGATCGGTTTCCACGCCATCGAGGTCGCGTGGATCGAGACGACTTCGTTCCTCTCCAAGACCTGGACCAAGTTTGCAGGCGGCTTCAAGAAGATCTGGGAAACCGCGACCTCGTTCGTCGCCAAGCGGATGCTCGAAATCCAAGGGCTGTTCGATTCCTCGCTCGATGTCAAGGCGGCCAAGCAGGGTATCGATGACCAACTCGAATCCCGGCTCAATGAAATCGAATCAAAAACCAAGCAAGCCCTCGCCAATCGTGAACAGAGCCGCAACCGTCAACGGGACCGGTCGGCCCAAGAGCATGAAGCCACACTCGCCGAGATCGGACGACAGTTTGATGAGGCCCAGAAAGCACTCGACAATCGCACCAACTCCAAGATCGAAGAGACACAGAAGGCACTTGATGATGCCCGCAAGAAACTTGATGAAGCCATCGCCGAGGCCGCCAAGAAGCGTGGCGAAGCGGAAGCCAATCAACCCGACGGGTCATCGGGTTCCATCGAAGGCTTGATCGATCGCGTGCAGCGTCAACTCGCCGGGCTGGGTGGTTCGCTCGGTAGATCTGCCACCGTGCGAGGCACCTTCAACGCACTCGCTGTCCAGAGCCTCGCAGGTAGTGATCCAACCGCCGAACGCACCGCCAAGGCCAGCGAGCAAACCGCTAAGAACACGAATCAACTTGTCACCGCATCACAAACCGGCGGGCTGACTTTCGCATAGGAACATTCCCTCGTGCCCATCACCGTCACCGAAAAGTTTGAGAGCCGTCGATCGACCACGGGCGACAATCCGTCGGCCGAGCTTGGCTACACGGTGCGTGGCACGGACGATGATCTCGCTGCGCGTTCTGCCGTCGAAGCCGCCAGCCCTGCGACCTACGACAACCTGCCGCGTCAAGCGGTGGCCGTCGAGCCCGTCGGGCCGGATCATTGGGATGCTACGGTGCGATATGCGCCCAACCAGCAATCCACTCCGCCTCAAACCGGCGAGAGCGTCTTCAACTTCGATACCGGCGGTGGCTCCCAGCACATCACCCAATCCAAACAAACCGTCGGCACCTACGCCGCCCCTGGCACGACCGCCCCCAACTTCCAAGGCGGGATCGGTGTGACGGCCGACAGCGTCAACGGCGTGGACATCACCGTACCTGTCTATCAGTTCTCCGAGACGCACTACCTCTCTGCCGCCCAAGTCACCGAGGCGTACAAGGTCATGCTCTTCGGCTTGACGGGCAAGGTCAACAACGGAGGATTCAAGGGCTTCGCTTCGGGCGAAGTGTTGTTCCTTGGCGCGTCTGGATCGCGCCGAGGCACCGATCCGCAAGACGACTGGGAGATCAGCTTCCGCTTCGCGGTGAGTCCCAATGTGACCGGGCTTGCTGTTGGCCCCATCGTCGGCATCAACAAGCAGGGCTGGGAATACCTCTGGGTCCGCTACGCCGACGCCGAGGACACGGCGGCGAACACGATCGTCAAACGACCTATCGCCGCGTATGTCGAGCGGGTCTACGACACAGGTAACATGGGAGCAATGGGCATATGACCGGCGACCCGCTCCATAAAGTCCGCACGGGCGATCCGCTCAAGATTCCCGCGGGCGCATACAACGCGTTCGTGGACACGGCGATTGCGCACCAATCACGCGAGCGCAACACCATCGCCGATGCGCACCGCGAGCTCAACCAGCGCGGATTAGTGCTCGTTCGCAATGACTCGGGCATCGAACTGACCTCGCATCATGCCTTGGCGATCACCGGCGTGCTCATCGAGCCCGACACCAACGACGATGAACGCACCTTCCAATCTCGCACGCCCTTGAAGGGTAATGTTGCTGATCTGGGATCGCCGCAGTTGTCGTTCGTGGTGGCCCAGCAAACGATCCAGCCGGGCAAGCTCGGGCTGTGCGTCATCAGCGGCACCACCCCGGCCCGCGTCCATGTGCTCAACTCCAGCGATGAAACCTGCGAACTCCGCGCGGGCGAGACGGCGCTTGTGTCGAGCCCGATCGGTGGAGCACCGATCCTCTGGAAAGAACAGGGCACAGGCGAGCGCTGGGCGGTGATCGAACTCGGTCGCCCGTCGCTCGGTCGCATCACCGCAATCCTCGGCCCATCGCAACCCATCCCCACCGAAGCCAACCGCTGGCGATACCAATGGACCGAGGCCAAACTCGACGGCAACCCCGGCAGCGAAACCTATCTGCGATATGTCCCTCTCGTTGGTGGGATCGGTTCAGGTACTGATCCATCACGCATGGCCATCAACCGATTCGAGGCACATCACTGCAACGACTCCGTGCCCGGCACCGGGTTCGAGGGTTTGCTCGGTGTCGGCCCGGTGTGCGACCTACCCGGTGTGCTGCACAACTGCCCGCCTGCGCGTTCGCTCGAGCCCCGGCTCGCCCCAGTACCCGAAGGCGTCGCCGTCCAACTCACCTGCGAGCGTGACTCATTGGGCACCCCGGTGTGGATCTTCGAAGCGATGAGCTGCATCGAGATCGCCGACCCCGCTGATGGCGATCGCAAGTTCAATCTGCTGGCCAACGGAGGTGCGGGATGACGATCGCACTCAACACACAACGCGCCCACGAACGAAGCAAGTATGTCGAGCTGGCATCACGCCCCGATTCGCCCTACGGCTCAACCAACCACGGCCAGCACGCCGTCCCCATCGTCCAACGCTGGAAGCCAAGGTTTGTAGTCGATTTCGGGTGCGGCCGAAACGATTTCATCCATCACCTCCGCCGATTCGGTATCGACGGGCTAGGCATCGACTTCGCCTTCCCCGAAGCGGACATCGCCAAGCCGATGCACGCGACGGGCTTGCTTGACGGCGTGGTTGATGTCGTCACGAGCTTTGATGCGATGGAACACCTGCTGATTCAGGATGTGATCCCGGTGCTCAATGAAATGCGTCGCGTCGCTCGGCCCAGGGGGTGGTTCTGCTTCTCAATTTCCACCCGCCCAAGCCGAATCACTGTCCAAGGTGAGAACCTGCACCCGACCGTGCGACCGAAGCAATGGTGGATCGAACAGATCAGCCGCATCGGTGTCGTTGACAACCTGAGCAGCCAATACATCACCGGGAGGTTTGTATGATCAACCGCCCGAACCAATCCGACATCAACGCCCTCCAGCACGGGCTCAAGAACCGATCGCCAGCCCGAACCGGGCTCCGCCTCTATACAGCCGACTTCGATTCGATCTCGATGGCCAACTTCTATCGCGGGCGATCCGCGTTCCTCATGTTGTCCGGCCCATCGCTCAATCAACTCGATCTCACCAAACTCAACCAACGCGGCATTGTCACCATGGGCGTCAACAACGCCTGGACAATCCACCGCCCGACCCTCTGGACCTGCGTTGACGACCCGGGCCGATTCATCGACACTGGCTGGAAAGACCCCGGCATTACCAAGTTCGTGCCGGTGTGCCATCGCGTCCGTCGGCTACGCATCCAGAAGCCCGACGGCTCGATGCAACCCAGCGCCTTTCATGTCAGCCAGATGCCAAGCGTGCTGTTCTATCGCCGAAGCAACCACTTCGACCACGAGCGGTTCCTGACCGGCGACAGCGTGCCTTGGGGCAACGATGGCAACCAAGCCGACACGCTGGGCATCAAGGGCAAACGCAGCGTCATGCTCGCGGCCATGCGATTGCTGTACCACCTCGGATTCCGCACAGTGTACCTGCTTGGTTGTGATTTCAAGATGGCCGACGATCGACGATATGCCTTCGACGAAGCACGCGCCCCCAATGTCATCCGCTACAACAACACGCTCTACGAATCGCTGACCAAACGCTTCGAGGCCTTGCTGCCGCACTTCGAGCAGCACAAGTTCCGCGTCGTCAACTGTTCGCCCGGCAGCGCCCTGTCTGTGTTCGAACGCATGAATTACGAAGACGCGATCAAGCAAGCCACCAACGAGTGCAGCAAACCCATCAACACCACCGGCTGGTACACGCCCGTCGCCAAAGCACCCTGAGAAAAGCCATGCCGACACCGACGCAATACTACTTATACCTCCCCGTCTGGGCAACCGGCCAAGCCCCAACCGGCGGCGGCTCGAGCGATCTATCGAGTTCGTCGATCATTAGCACCGAGTGGAGCGGGAGTAACAACAGCAGCACCACGCCGGGAAGTTCGGCCAACAGCACACTCGAAAGCAGCTCAACGCCCCCAAGCAGTTCCGCCCAAAGCACACTCGAAAGCTCCGGCGTCGGCTCATCCGGCGGCGGAAGCAGCGGCGGCGGTTCAAGCGGAGGAGGATCAAGTGGCGGCGGCAGCTCAGGCGGTGGCTCTTCTGGTGGAGGTAGTTCTGGCGGCGGTTCAAGCGGTGGAGGAAGTTCAGGAGGCGGCAGCTCGGGTGGCGGGTCATCCGGTGGAGGTTCTTCAGGCGGAGGCAGTTCCGGTGGTGGATCTTCAGGCGGTGGTTCCTCTGGAGGCGGATCATCTGGTGGTGGCAGCTCCGGCGGCGGTTCGTCCAACTGCTTCCTCTTCGGCACCCTCGTCACCAAAGCCGACGGCAGCCGAACCCCAATCGAATCACTCACCCCAGGCGACCTGTTGATGTCCCTCTCCATCCCCGGCCTCGAACCCGACGCCGACTGGCAAGCCCAGTACGACTGGCGATCCGAGTCCGGCCTTGACGGCACTCAATCAACACCCGCCCTCGTCGGCCAGATCACCCTCGGCACCCACGACGGCTTCTACATCATCAACCGCCGAATCAAACTCACCTTCGAGCACCCCATGCTCATCCGCCGTGGCGATGAATGGGGATTCTGTGCCGCCGATCTCCTCCAAATCGGCGACCAACTCATCGACGCCGATCTCAGCGAAGAGCCAATCACCGCCATCGAACACATCAACGCCACGACCCGCACCGTCTCCCTGCACATCCCCGGCACCAACACTTATCTAGCCGAAGGCGTCTGGACCCACAATGACATGGCCAAAGCAGGCGCATCAAGCCTCGGCGGCCTCAGCGGCGCAGGTTCAAGTGGAGGCGGATCAAGTGGCGGCGGTTCCGGATCAGGCAGCGGCTCCGGCGGCAAATCCAGCGGCTCCAGCTTTGAGAGTTCATCCAGCGGTGGTTCCAGTGGTTTGGCTACAGCAACTTCATTGACTGGCTTGTCGACGGTGGTGTGAGAAGTCCCTCTACATGGGCCCAAATGAACACATCTTCAACACAAACTGGGTAATCAGCGGTGCTGTGACTGACATCATGTTGTCGGTATCAACTAAACAACCAGCAGCCACCGCTAACAACGGCTATCATTCTATTCATATGTCTGGTAACCGTCAGGGCAACTTGCCATCTCCAACCCCAGAGGTGATGACCATCGATGATCTTGCAGCATACCTGCAGGTATCGAAATCGTCGCTTTACAAACTCGCCCAAGAGGGCCGGGTGCCAGGGCAGAAGGTGGGACGGCACTGGAGATTCCTGAGAACAACAATCGACCGATGGCTCGGCGACGAAAATGCCACCCGACTCGATCGTATCGAGGGTGATAGTTGAGAGTTCGATCATTATCTTGGAGTACACAATGCTTGGATTGAAAATCCGTGATGAGTTCAAAGGCCGTCGGCTCAAGGGCACAGCCATTGAATTGACGAACAAGAACAACACTGGCTCGACCCAGATTCCGGCAGAGGACTTCCTGGAAATCACATATCCGACGACAGATGTCTTAAAAATGCTTGAAGCTGCATCGCCACATCGAGGCCAACCTATAGCCCTCAAGGGTGGACGCGGACAAGGCAAATCGCATTTGATGGCAGCACTCTACCACGCACTGAGCGACAATAGTGCAACCCAAAATTGGCTTGATCACTGGTCAAGCCAATTTGGAAATGAAAAATTCAGTGGCATTCAACTTCGTAGCGGCATGCACATCATCAGTGAGAGCTTACATCGCCAGCGGTCCAAGTACCTCTGGGACCTGCTTTTCGAGTGTCATCCTCATGGCGGATTCTGTCGCGGCAAATGGGAGGGGATGGGCGACAACAAGACGGACATTCCCAGTGATGAGATCCTACTGGAAATGTTCAAGCATACGCCGACTGCGATCATCCTTGACGAGTTCCAGACATGGTATGATGGGCTAACTGACTCCAAACGGAAACGGGATCAAACATGGGCATTCAACTTCATCCAGATCCTGTCCGAGATCGCGAAGGAACATCCCGATCTTCTGCTTCTCGTTGTTTCTGTGCGAGACGGAAACACTGACGCATACCAACAGATTCAACGCGTTAACCCAATCATTGTTGATTTCAAGGGGCCACAGGCTAAGAACGATCGGTTGCGATTACTTCTCCATCGCCTATTCGAGAATCGATTGCAGGTTGACATCAGCCAGATCCAATCAGCTATCGATGTGCATGTAAATGAATACTTCCGTCTCCAGAACACGCCGCCTGCAGAGCGTGATCGCATGCAGACTGAGTTTCTTGAGGCTTGGCCATACGCGCCACATCTCATGCAGCTTCTCGAAGACCAGGTGCTGATTGCAACTCACGCACAAGAGACGCGTGACCTAATTCGCATCATGGCAGACTTGTTCAAACGGCGAGGTGAGGAAGTATCAATTATCACCGCAGCCGACTTCCGACTGGACGACGATAGCGGGACAACAGTTCTACTTGATTCTGTTGCCAACCAGCACCACACGAAGCTTCGGGAAAAAGCTCAACGCAACATTGAGGCAGTACAGGATGTCATTGCCAACACTGGCCAGAAACTCCCCAATCTAGAGGGGGTCATCGGTGCACTTTGGCTCCGATCCTTGGCCGAAGTTAATCAGGCTGGTGCCGATCTAGCCACACTGCACATCGATATTACACGCGATCGCGTTGTCGATGACAACTCCTTTCAAGTAGAGTTGGCATCAATCGTTGAGAACAGCTTCAACATCCACGAAGATGGCAATCGGTTTATTTTCAAAGAAGAAGAGAACCCTCAAGCGAAGCTCATCGCAAGCGCACGGAATGACAAGCTCTTCCAAGAAGGCCAAGATTCTGCACATTTAGCACGAGAGATACGATATGTCCTCGCCGGCAATGCTGACATTGCCACACGCTTCCGAGTAGTTGTTCTATCACAGTACTGGAAGAATAATCCCTGGCAGGATGTTGATGAATCGGATCAGCCAGGCCAATGGGATGACCGAATCCCGATCCTTGTATTGCCGGAATCACCTAGCAAGCCTGAAGCAGTGCTGGGGACATGGCTTCGTGACATTCTACAAAGCAATCGAAATGCAGTCCGGTTTGTGATTCCGCAGGATGGGAGCACGAATGTGTTCGGTACTCGCGAACTCATCGTTCTTGCTCGTTGCGTACACCTAGCGGAACAATGGAAGGGACAGAACCCCGAGTACGGCAGACTACAAACCAAATATCAAAAAGAGCTGCGCGAAAATCTGAAATCACGATTCGACCGCTTTGCCATCATCTCAAATTGGAACTTCCAAGAGCCGACCAACTGCCGCTTCCACATTGAAAGCCACAAGACGCATGGTTCGAAGATCCCTGATGCGATCGACACGCACATCAAAAACAACCTCTTCATCCCAGAGGATTTCCAGGAACTGATCCTGACTGCAGCCCCGAACAATGAGCCGATCGGGAAGATCATCCGCGAACTCAAAGAACCCCGACCAGGTGGGAAAGACTGCATTCCATGGCTCGGCGAGACTCTCGTCAAGGAGCACATCATTCGTCTCTGTGCCAGAGGCCTGATCGCCATCGACCTTCGTGGGATGAAATACCTCCAAGTTCAGGCCGGTGAGATTGAAGATTCTGCGTGGCAGCGCATGAAGGGGAAACTTGGCACCGGCAAGCACCTCGACGAGACTCGTGTGCTACTCCCGCAAGATGTGCCTGCAACAGCAGGCGTATCAGTCTCTGGTGAGGACACACCGACAACCACGACCAGTGATACAGGGGCGGGTGGTGAATCAGGTGTTGCTCCCTCCACCGGGAGCGGGAACGGCCCTACATCTGGCGAAGGCATCTTTGATGGAGGCACATCAAGCTTTATACTACTGACCGCCCCGGCAACTTCAGCACTCAACCTGCTCGGCAAAGTCGAAACATGGGACATCGGCCCCGGCACACAGGTGCGATCTCTGGAAATTAAGATTGGTTCGCTTTCCGGCGCTCAGTTGCAGGAACTGATCAAGAAACTCCCCGATGGGATGACCTATGAGCTCGGGCTTGAGAAGGAGGACAGCTAATGGCGGTTGCCCTCGATTTTCTAAAGACACTCCAAACCGCCCCGGCTGCTGACGCGTGGTCCGCCATTTTCGACCAAGCATGGAATGTTTGCTCACCCGCCATCAGTGACGGCAAGGCAGAAGCAGAGGTCGCACGCCGCGATCGCACTATTGGCAAGATCGATCTCTATCTGGCCACGGCCGCATGGGACCTATGGAACGCCTATGAAGAGTCTGTCGATCGGACATCTGATGTGCTTGCCGAATGGTGGGCGACTCAAGCAGGAGGGCGGGCCGTGCTCGTTCTCGATGGTCTGTCGCTTCGAGAGTTGCCTTGGATCATTTCCGGAGCCCAGCAGCGTGGGTACACGATTCACAACACTCGAGTCACCGGCGCAGAACTGCCTGCTGACACCACACCATTTGCCAAGGCACTTGGGTTTGGTCAGCGGTCATCCCTCGGCAACAACGGAGCGAGTGGCACACACCGCCTACAGGGCGCACACACCGAAACCGTCGATATCGCCTGGCAAGATTGCGCCAATCTCATCGGCTCAGAGCCCGACTGGGTTTTCTGGCATCACTGGCCAGACCATCGCCTCCACGCACATGATGACCCTGGCAAGGGATTATCTTTATTGACAAAGGAAGTCGTCGAACATCTCACTGGCGATGAGTTCTGGAGCCTCGTCGATCGCCTCGCCAGCGGCCGCCGACTCATCATCACGGCTGACCACGGCTACGCCGCATCGGGCCTCTTCCCCGATTCGAGCAAGGAACAGTCGGACTACCTCAAGGGTGTGTTCAAGAGCGGCCGATCGAACGATTCAACGACTGAACCGGGCTCATGGGTGCCGCCAATTGACTTAGTCATCGATTCATCGCACGGAACACACCTATTCGTCAACGGCCGCCGCAAATGGAAAAGCGCAGGCGGCTATCCCACACTCACACACGGTGGATTGAGCGTTCTCGAAGTCGCTGTCCCCTTCATTGAACTCTCAAAAACACCGGAGGCCTGATTCATGGCAAAAGAACAACCATGGAAAAACGAAGGCCTCAAGAAGGATGAATGGCTCAAGCGGGAAGTTGCCAAGGCCGTCAATGCGGGCAAGGCGTGGGATCTGGAGACGGTGGACTTCTCCGATCCCGATCGGCCGTTGACCTGTCTCGAAGTCGACTTCCCCATCATCCCAATCAACCAGATCGCCGCCATTGAGGGTAACGCGGGCAAGCCGATTTACCAAATGTCCAAGTGGTGGGCGCGCAGGCGGAGCAGCGTCTTTCGCGCCATGCTGATCGCCGCAGCCACCAAAGCGCCGGATGATCCCTCAGAGGCGTCCAAAGTTGTCTGGGATGCCTATTACGGCAACCACCAAAAGAAGGGCGCGTTCAAGCACCTCAAGGTCGCCGATATCTTCATGGGCGGCGGCACGACTGTGGTCGAGGGTTCACGCCTCGGCATGCAGATGTACGGCAATGATCTCAATCCCGTTGCATGGTTCATCGTCAAGAACGAAATGGCCCAGGTGGACAAAACCGAGGTTGAAGCGCTGCTCGCCGAGATCGAGGCCGAGGTCAAGCCGCAGATCATGCCCTTCTACACCTGCGATTGCCCTCGCGGCCACAAGGGCAAGTGGACGAGGATCTCGACCGGAGTAGTCATGCCGGATGACTTCGATCCCATTTCGCTCTCGCCCGAAGATCGTAAGGACTACACATACGAAGGCCCCGAGGTCATCTACGCCTTCTGGGCAAAGCATGGGCCGTGCCAGGTCACCGGTTGCGGCCATCGCACGCCGATCATGTCCTCACCCGTGATGGCGGTGAAAACGATCTCCGTCAAAGCGTGGCAGCGCACCTGCAAGCACTGTAGCAAGTCCTACGATATTGAAGAACGCGACGCTCGCATGGCCCCAGGTGTGTCCCTCGTCGTGGCCAACACCGAGCAACCCTACGCTATTGCCGCGCTCAACCAAGCGGATAAGCCCGCCTCGGCCGTCTGCCCACACTGCGGTAAAACCGAAACACTCGGGGCTCTCCCCAAGCCCGGCAAGAAGAAGATCGAACTTTCGCTTCTCGTCCATCCTGATTGGCTCAAGGGCGAATCCGGAACCGATTCACAGGGGCGTCTCTACGGCGGCAGCGCGGATGATGATGTGGAAGCCACAATCCGCTGGAACAAGGCCCGGGCGGAAACCTGCAAACTGTTCGAGGTGAGAGGGGCACTGCCCAGCGAGATCACCTGTCCTGAGACCGGCATTCGGATCAAGACTGGGAAAGAGGGTGGAACCGTTCCGGGCAGAAGTATGTTCACCTGCCAGGCACCGACTTGCGGCCAGAGTCACGACATCCGCGAGGCTATTGCCGAGACTAAGAAGAACGGCCCGGTAGCCATGTACGCCATTCAGGGCTACTGCCCGCATTGTAAAGCCGACAGTCAAGCCTATGGCGGGCGATTCTTTTCAACCTTGACGAATACTACACAATACGAAGCGGCGATTACCGAATGGGCCAGGAGAAAGGACACTGATCTCGCAGGGTATTGGCCGACCAGTGAAGTTCCATTCGGTTTTATGACGGGTATGGCTAATGGTGACATTCGCAAAGCACACGGATTCACTCATTGGTGGAAGATGTTTAGCGACAGGCATCTATTAATGCATGCACAGTTCATCAAAACACTCACCGCTTCTCAGGCCAATGTCACAACAAAGGATTATGTTATTGGCGGCTGGCAACAGTTGGTTAGATACCAAAGCATGGGATCATTTTGGCAAGCTCAGTACGACAAGATGATCCCGCATTTTTCAAATAATAACTACCATCCGAAAACTACAAGCGTTGAAGGTAGCTTGTTTAGTTCTATGGGAGCAGGAAACTTTGCTACCCTTGATAAATGGTTGATCTCCGCCCTTGAGTGGGGCATTTCCCCGTGGGAGTTGGCTAGCTGCACGCGACTTGCTGATACAACACCCACGCTTGCCAATTGTTTGTCCGGTAGCACAGAAAAAGTATTCTGTGGTGATCCATTGTGTCACTCCGAAGCATTGGCATGCATGTCAGCATCAGAACGATTGACATGTGGGTCATCTACCGAACTTGAAACTATCGATCCGGATTCGTATGACATGGTCATCACAGATCCGCCCTTTGGCGGGCTCCTGCACTATTCCGAGTTGTCAGACTTCTTCTATGTCTGGCTGCGTCTTGTCCTGAAGGATCGCTATCCGGAATACTTCAAAGCTGATTACACACCGAAGGCGCTCGAAGCCGTCGCCAACAAGGCTCGGCAGGACAACCCGGATGAGTTCTACCAGCGGTTACTTACGGAGTGCTGGCGAGAAAGCCATCGCATCCTGAAACCCGGCGGCCTGCTGGCATTTACATTCCACCACAGCGAAGACGCCCCATGGGTATCGGTGCTCGAATCATTATTCGATTCAGGTTTCTACCTACAGGCGACCTATCCCATTCGCAGCGATGAGACCAAGGGCACGGGGCAGTTCGGCTCAAAGATGATCGAGTATGACATCATCCATGTCTGCCGCAAGCGACGCGACGAACCGAAACCGATCTCATGGGCCAAACTGCGCCGGCAGGTGTTGCAGGATGTCCGTGACTTGAAGGAACTGCTCGAACACCACCAAGAAGAAGGGCTTCCCGAAGCCGACATGCAGGTGATCCGACGCGGCAAGGCGCTGGAGTACTTCTCAAAGCACTACGGCAAGGTCTACAAGGATCAGGACACCCCGATGACGGTACTAGAAGCACTTCTCGGCATCAACCAACTACTCGACGAGGAGGCGGGCGGCATCAAGGACCCGCCGCCGCACAACGCCGAGCCGTTCACCCGCATGCTGCTTCGTCTCTTCGACGGCAAGGGTGAGTTGCCCCGCGACCAGATCCAGAAGTTTCTGCGCGGCACCGGCAGCTCGTCATCCGACTTCGCCGACCGCGGTTGGCTAAACGAGCAGAAGAAGGTATTCTACTTGACCTCGCCATTGGAGATCGCACAGAAATGGATTGGCAAGCACCGCCGGGGACTAACCAGCGACTATGACCAAGCGATGCTGCTGATCGGTGCTTGCTACGAGGGCAGCGGCATCAACGCCAGCGAGACGCTCAGCAACCCGAACTTCCGGCCACACCCGGCCCTCGGAGCGCTGCTGATCTGGCACAAGACTCACGGCGCAAACTCGAGAGTTCGCAACGCAGCCACGATTGCCTCGCAACTCTACAGAGCGTGGGAAGCCAAGCACCAGGACAAGGTGAAGGAAATGACCCTCTTTGATGATCTCGGTGAGGAGGATAACTGATGGTAAAGCGTCGACACAACCAAAGCTGGTCTCGCCGCGGATTCGCTATTCTGTGGGGTACGGACACACTGGTAGAACTGGTCGCTCCGGAGAAGGTGATCTCGATGCGTCAGTTCTTCGAGTTGGCCAGTGCATGGCCGGAGGAACTTCCTGCTGCGGATGGTGATGCGTTGATTGTTTCCGGGCTTGAGGGGTGCCTCGATGTGCTTGAAGCAGAAGACGCACGCAAATGGATCGAGACTGATTTGCGTGAAGCGGTGCTGTCATTTCAGGATTTCTATCAAGGGGAGGCAGGGCTGATCCTCTGGCTGCCGTCAGGACGCAGTCGCATCTCGATGAAGGGGGCAACCGAGCACTATTACTGGAAACGCGGATCGGCTGCAGAAGATGATCTGCCTATTGGGCGATTGCTCTGGTCAGGTGCTGAGAAGGAAGTCGAACGGATTATGGATGTTGATGATCCGAGCGTTGACTACGACGGCAAACACTGGGTCGGATTGCATCACCCGAGGATCAGTTGATGGAACAAATCGACTTCCAACCAGGCCAACGCGTTGTTCACGCCGACTTCGGGGAAGGCGTTGTTGTCGGCATAGCGACCGACGGATATGTTCGTGTGTTCTTCCCGGCCGGTGAACGGCAGGTGCACGGGGATGTACTCACACCTGCCCGAAGTCGCATCGATCGCATCCTCGCCAATGTTGACAGCGGGAAGGACCGCCTGCGTGATGTTTGGCTTCATGTCGAAGCCCATGCCCTGCCGCTGATGGATAATTCGGCAGCTTTGACCTCGGCAAGGATTGACCTTCTTCCACACCAAGTTGTTCTAACCCATGGGGTCGCCACCGCGTCGCCACGCCGGTTCCTCATCGCCGATGAGGTAGGATTGGGCAAGACGATCGAGACAGCGCTTATTCTCAGGGAATTGGCAAGTCGAGGCGAACTCGATCGGGCCATGATAATCGTTCCCGCTGGTCTGGTGAACAACTGGCATCGTGAATTGAACGATATCTTCAATCTGAACTTCGAAGTGTTCGGCAGCGAGGGCGATGTGACGGACAGGAAATCCAACGCCTTTGCCAAGCACGACCGCCTCATCGCCAGTGTCGATACACTCAAGCGTCGAAGCCGGATCAATCGGATTTTGGATGCCCCACCATGGGACTTGATCGTATTCGACGAGGCACACCATTTGTCTGCCTACAAAACGGGCAGCAAAATTCGCAAAACGGAGAACTACAAACTAGCGGAGGCCATGAGGAGTCATTCGCGTGACCTGCTACTGCTCTCTGCCACGCCACATCAGGGCGATCACTTCCGATTCTGGATGCTAATTCAGCTCCTGAATCCGACGCTGTTTTCAGGCCCTGAAGATATGCTGGAGGAACGCCACCGGCTCAATGCGGTCGTGTACCGCCGGACAAAGGCGGATGCTTGTACGCCGGATGGTTCCCCCTTGTTTTCCCGGCGAGGGGTCCACACAGAATCCTTTACGATGTCTCCGGAGGAGAACGCGTTTTATGGCAAGCTGCGTGAATATCTTCAGGACGGCTTTAATCTGGCCAAGCAGCAAGGCGGCAAGGGACGGTCGCTCGGCTTTGTGATGTCGATTTTCCAAAAGATTGCTGCATCTAGCTTCGCCGCTGTTCGGAGCACCCTTCGTCGCCGCCAGCTCATGCTGACGATCCATCAAGCAATCGTGAAGGATCAGGCTCTGGATATCGACGGACATATGGAGTTGATGGATGAAGCGCGTTGTCTCATTCATTCAGAGACACGGCTGCCCGATGATGCGGTTGGGCGTGGAGAAGTAGATCGAGTTTTGGCTGATCTGAAGTATCGGCTGGTCAAAAGATTGGATGAAGATGAGCTGGCATTGGTCGCGTCCGCAGATTCAAGCGAGGTCTTAACTGCGACAGGTGAAGAGCTGGCAGCAACCGCCGTTGCATTGTCTTTGCCTGAAGAAAGGTTGAGAATCGCCGAGGTATTGGCTGCGTTTCCCAATGGCCGGGAGACAAAAATCGAGAAGCTTCTACGCGCTCTTGGGGCTCTTTGGGAGCAGAACCCTGGTGAAAAAATTGTCATCTTCGCCACATACTTGGCAACAGTCGATCTTCTTTCACGCGAGATTGAGGCGGCATATCCGGGTCAGGGCGTAGTAGTCCTTCGGGGTGGTGATCATGGGGCGAAACTCGCCGCCGAGAAACGATTCCGAAAACCCAATGGCCCCAAGGTTCTTGTATGTACCGCAGCTGGCCGGGAAGGTATAAACCTGCAGTTCTCTCGCGTTCTCTTCAATTTCGATCTGCCTTGGAATCCAATGGATGTCGAGCAGCGAATAGGACGCATACATCGCTACGGGCAGAAGAACACCGCGCAGGTCTACAACCTCGTGCTGTCCGACACAATCGAGGGTTCAATCTATCTACTATTGACCGACAAACTGCTAGAGATTGCTCGAACACTCGGGAAGGTAGACGAACACGGCAACATTACCGAGGATCTACATTCGCAAATCCTCGGACAGCTTTCCGACCGACTCAAGTATGACCAGCTCTATCGTGACGCCCTGTCTGACCCCGAACTCAAGCGTACCCAGCAGGAGCTTGAAGCCGCTATGGCAAATGCGAGTGAGGCAAGAAAAGTTGTCTACGATTTATTCCAAGACCTCGATCGCTTCAGCCTCGATGACTACCAGCCACTGTCCGATATAGAAGACAGCAAGAAACGCATTGAATCGTTCCTGCGCATGGCAATCAAAATCTCTGGGGGTAGTGTCGCTCCAACGATCAGCGGAAAATTCGTGGTTAGCTTGGATGGTTTGATAGATAATGTCACATATACACTGGATCGAGAACTGGCTCAAGAGGATGAGTCTGTCGAATTGCTCGGCATTGATCATCCAATTATGGAACAGTTGCTTGTCCGATGTCGCAATACCTCCCCTGACGGTCTAGGAGCGTCCGCAGCCATCGATGCGGAATCCAAAGGCGTTCTTACCCTCTGGCTAGTTCAAGCCTTCGGCAAAGCCACCAATGTGGTGACACATATCGTCCCGATCGCAATCGATGACGATGGAAAACGCCTACCCGCGATCGAAAAGCGATATCGATCATGTCTTGCCGCGGAACCGACAGAGATACAGTTTGATCTCGCAGAACGACAGTCGCTGTTGCATGATTATATTGAGCCAACGCTACAGAGAGAACTTTGTCATCGCGGGATCGTTGGGGACGGAAGTGGACACTCAACAGAACTCTTGGCTTGGGTGGAACTCAATTGATGTTGGATGCACTCACAATCAAGTATCATGAGGTTGTAAAATGACAGACAAAGAACTATGCCCTACCCACATCATTGACGACCTTCCATCGGATGTAGATTCTCTCGCTTTCCATAAGGACATCGGACCACACCAACGAGTAGCTTCCACTATTTCAGAGATAATTCGCTCCCCCGAAGAACATGGGGGAAAAATGATTGGTTTGGAAGGCAGCTGGGGCGCTGGTAAGACAACCGTAGTCAATATCCTTCGCAAAAAACTCGAGTTACATGACGATATTTCGTTGTTCACATTTGATGCTTGGGCTCATGAGGGAGATCCTCTCCGCCGAACATTCTTGGAATACCTTATTCATCACTTTCAGAAGAACTCGTGGGTCGACAAAGAAAAGTGGGACCTTGTTCTTGATCGCTTGGCGCACCGTCGGAGGATCACTTCAACGCGAACTGTTCCCAAGACTACTCTCCTAGGAAAGTTCTTTGCAATATCCGTACTTGTAGTGCCACTGGGCGCAACCCTTCTATCTAATGCCCTCCAAGATGGGATGACGATTAACCCACAACTCCCGGTCGCATGGCAAGGCGTAATTGGTGCTTTATTGACGCTCGCTCCGTTTATGGTACTAATTGGCAATGTTTTTCGGGTAATCGTGGAGCGTATACGAAAGCCGTCAGCTCATGACAAGGAACAACAGGAATTGTCAAACTGGGCGTTTCTCGCTGGTGAAGCAATTACTGAAACAAGACAAGATACAGTCGAAACGCCTGAACCTACATCACTTGAATTTGAGACAAAGTTCCGGCTGCTGATGAGTGACGCATTGACTAGAGCTAATCGCCAAGCCGTGATCGTACTCGATAATCTTGATCGAGTAGACCCTAAAGATGCTTTGTCAATGTGGGCAACCTTGCAAACATTCCTTCATGGACCAACAAGCGAAGAAATGTGGTTTAAGCGACTCTGGATTCTAGTCCCATACGATCCATCAGGCCTAAAGGAACTTTGGGACAATCACAAAGATGGCAACAAGCAAATCGTGTCTTCATCCTTTCTCGACAAAAGCTTCCAGCTTAGATTCGAGGTCCCCCCACCAGTACTATCGAATTGGAAAGAGTATCTCATACAACTTGTGTCGCAAGCAATGCCAGTACATAAGATCGAAGATCAGCGGACCATTTACCGGGTCTATAGCAGGTGCTTTCTGAAGGATGGCATTGCTCCAACTCCGAGAGCACTCAAGCTCTTTGTGAATCAAATCGGCCTGATCCACAGACAGTGGCAACACGAATATCCTCTTGATCATGTTGCTTACTATGTCGCGCTGTGCCGCACTGGCAAATCCATTCGTAAGGAACTCTTAGAAGGAACCATACCTGAAGAAGATATATTGCCCATTCTATCACCCGGTGTGAGTGAGAGTTTGTCAGGCCTTGCGTTCAATGTACATGCCAACACCGGACTGCAACTACTTCTTTCCGATCCTGTCCAAAGTGCTTTAGAGCATGGCGAACCCGACCGGCTTGCCGAGTTGGAGATGAATCATGGAGATGGCTTCGTGGCCGTATTTGATGATGTCGTCGAACGCCGACTTGCCGATTCGCCTGGAACTGCACTCGCTTCAGCAGCCCACTGCATCACTCAATCGAATGTTTTGTCCAAAAGATCGCCATCGGATACCCATGCGGTCATAAAAATGCTCAGGCTAGCAGCCGAGCAAAGCGTGAGTTGGTTGCCACTCTCCCAAGAAGTAACGCGAGGCATTATCTCCTTAATCGAGCTCGTTGATGACGCAGCGTTCACAGAGACGGTGTGCAACTCGCTGCGCAGTAGTGTGCGGGCACAGAAAGATGTAAAGGCGTCCATAATCTCAGGTGAGATCGAACACCTTATCTCGATAATTACGGCCGCAAGGCAGCGTGGCCATGAATCTGCTGTGAGCAAACCATTCTCTTTACCTGTTGATACCGAAGGGTGGATTGCTATCGCTGAAAATCTTGCTTCACCCGCTACTCTGCCGTTTGCAAATGTGTTTATGCCAGTCGCTAAAGCCGCTGAGATTGCTTCAGTACTTGGACAGGCCGCAGCAGGCGGAACATTCTCGGAGCCACATCTCAACACGATTCGAGTGACTCTCAGAACCAGTCTCAAATGCCAATGGACTGATACGACCCAACAAATTGCTGCCCGATTGAAGGCTGGTCAAGCCGCTACAACTTCCGAAGCAGTAGTATTACTAAAAGCCCTGTTGGAACTTCATGCACATCAAGAGGAACAAACAGAGATACTCCTGAAGGACCTAGTAGATCATGGACATATTCTGCACTGGCTTCATGCGGCTGTGGCAGAAACGAACATGGACTGGCAAACACATTGTATTGTTGCGTTCTTAATCGTTCGGCCAAATGGAGAGAAAACGCCCGCTGTCGGAAATTCTGAGGCTGGATTCAACAACCTCACCGATCTTCTCGCGGAAAACAATGAACCATTAGCTCGGATGATTGTGAGCGTCCTAATTGAATACGATAGTATAGGCCTTCTTGACACAGTCTACGATGCACGAAGTGAGGTTGACCCCCTCGTTGCTAGTTGCTTCCGCATTGTTGCCGATAGCGGATCTCCTGAGGTGCTCATTGATGCTGACCAGCTCGTCACTTGGTGGAGTGACTGTCGTGACCTCCTCAATGATGAAAATGACACTGATCGATTTGGTGGAGTTGTGCGTGATCTGTGCGAACGCGAGAGACTACCCAGCATAATCGAAGGAAATGAGTTTGAAAGCACAAATAGCGAGTTTTACGATTTAGTATTGAAGAACACCGATTCAGAATCATACCTCCAATGGTGCATTAACGGTTTGTCTAAACTCGGAACCGATCAATGGAACAAAGATCTGGCCGGTGAACCAGCTGCCCTCCATTTACTCATTGCATTGATTGAAGCTGGCTCAACTATCTCGCTTGGAGTTGCGTTCCAAGACGCACTTGTAAAGCATGCGCAACAGATACTCAGAAGCGAAACTGAACCGAATGAATTGTTTGTTAAGCATCACGATTCTATTCTTACCACGCTTTCTGAATCTACTAAGAAGCGTGTCATTCTTGAAGTGCGCGATGCTGCGATTGAAGCTGATGGACAATGTAGCGCATCGTTCTTTGAGTTGTATGGCAGGTTCCTTGAAGACCAGGATATTCTCACCGAACAGAGTGAAATAGTTCGCAAGCTCTTTGATCCGCTTGTGAGAGAACGGAATTTGCCAGGTATGAGCTGGCTGGAATCGACGCTTCGGTTAAACAACAGAATTTTAGACTCCTACGATGAGGACTCTGTGAATAACTTCCGTGAACGCCTCAAGAGTGCTTTGGAGACCGACGAACCCGATGACGATATATCGGCACTTGTCCGATCAATCGCCGAGTTGGCAGGCGTCTCCGCTATGAAGCCAGGTTCAGCCGAGGCAGGAATGGATAATGAGGACACTACCCCAAGTGACCAGGAGCCCCCTCTTGGAGATGCTCAAGAGTAAGATTCGATTGTCAATCACCGCATCGTTACCTCATCCTCGCGATGTTTTCTATCCCGTGGTTTACAGCCTGAACTCCTCCTCTCAACCCGTTTACCAGTACCCGAGTATGAGCTGAACCGATTTCGGAGGCATCATCGCACCCCGTACATTTGGCAAACTTTTCTTACTCGCCTACTAGACCCCTGCCTGCCTTACCCCTAACATCTATGTCGAGGCAGCCCCGCCCCACTGCCATTATTCCGCTTGGAGATCCATCAGATGGTCAGACAGTTTTCGCCGCGCACATTCTTTCGGCAAGTCCCGAACCACATCCTACATCAGTACTTCGAATGCAAAGACATCCCTATCGAAATCGAGTGGGACGGGCTTGGCGAAACGGATGTTGAACCAATCTTTGAAGCGATGGATGGCCTCGATGACCATGAACGCCAACGGGTCGAAGGCGACTTTGTAGCCGTCAACGAACTCGCGTGCTCGAAGGGAGTCCTGGCAATCCTCGAAGAAGCTCAGCTCTGGGGGCAAGACTGGGCCGAAGCGTTCGGCGAGATGAAGAACAACTACGAGCGTGCGTTTTGGGCATTCCTCAACGAGCGCAGGCGGTTCGAGGGAGCCGGGAGTTTGCACCAGCTCGATCGCATCGGATCGTGGAAGCGGCGGATGGTTGGGGTGATGCTTGAACCCAAAACCGCCGAGGAAGATATCGAACAGTTTGAGTCGGCGCTTCGTTCGTTCTACGCCAAGCAAGGCCGAGGGCGATTCTGCAAGGTCGATTACTACGAGCGTATGAACCCTGAACGCCACTGCTTCTTCGCCTACCCAGAGGACTTCGCCAACGCGGAGCTTGGCTATGACGACGAAGGCCACTTCCAACATCGCATCCATCGCTCGGCGTTCGAGAACATCTTTGTCTATCGGCCCGACGATGGTGTGCTCGAGGTCCACGCCAAGGGCGGCAAGAAGGTCGTTGAGCCGTTGATGGAGATCTTCTGCACCACCATCCTCGGACTTAAAGCGATGCCTGAAGATGGGCAGATGCCGTTCGATCTGACCTCGCTCAAGGATCGCAACTTCAACTTCGCCATCGAGCCCAAAGACGGCATCAGCTCGATCGACCTGCTCGAACTCAAGCTCGATATCGCTGGCAACGGCACCAATCGCCAAAGGGGGCAGGTGACACTCGGCGTGCCGTCACGAAACAACGAGAATCTGCACAACCTGATCCACGAAGTCATCGACACCAAGAATGCCCGCCTGAGCGATCTTCATCCAGCCAAGGCCAAACTGCGGGTTTCGTTCCGATCGACCGACGGCCGACAATCACGCAACCTGCCGTTCACCCTCACCTACCCCGACGGCTGCACGCTCAAGGACGACCCGCAAGACCAAGTGGTCAAAGGTGTGCTCCGCCGATCCGGGATCGCGCTTTGACCGAGACGCTTCGCCTTATCCTTCGGCTCGCAGAACGACGCGGCGGCTTGCCTGTCTTCGCAGCCGACGACACACGCCCGTGGGCACCCGGCGCACGCGAGGCACTGATCGACCACGCCATTCTCAAAGAGATCGAACCAGCCCAGATCGTCGATTGCGATGGGTGCATCGAGCAACACGCGCTTGATATAGAAATCCGTGAGTACCCAACCGGCATGCTCGGCGTGGCCAAGTGCCCCACTTGTGGCCGGGTCAACATCCCGCTCGATCGGCTCCGCCAATGGCAGCTCAATCCAACACAACTCGCCCGATCGGTCATGAACGCGATCGACTCGTCCGGCCCGCTTGATGAAATCATCACCAATCGTATCTGGTCACTTGGCACCATCCCCAGCGACGATACCCCCCGAGATATTTTCATCGCCCGAGGCATGGACTGGCCAGATGCCCGTGAGATTGTCCGCCAGGCCGAACCACTCCGTCGAGCACCCGCCCCACTGGTGCTCACCTACGCAACGATCCCCAACCCCGCCATCTGGAGTGGCTTCCGCCCCGCAGCTGAGTCGCTCGCAAACATCTGCACGCTCGAAGATGGCCAGTTCGCAGCCGATCTCTCCCAAACCCTGAACAGGGAAACACTCCCCCACGCCGACTCCGGTGATTCCAAATGGATTAGCGTCACCCAAGCCGCCGAGAAACTGATCAAAGTCGTGGACAATCTTGACATCAAACTCGCCCGCGGCCGTGTCTCTGCGGCCGCCACACGGGGCAAGTTCAAAACCAACGGCAAGAAGGGGACTGGCAGAATGATCTACCTCGATTCCTTCAGCACCTGGCTCCTCGAGCAGCAAGAAATCAATCTCAACAACGCCCCTTGGTAGCCTGACTGATTCCAAGCTTGAACCCGTCATCAACCCAACGGGTCCCAGCGCGGTGATTTGCGCGGTGTTGACCGCGCTTCTCCGCGATTTGGTCGCAAAACCGCGCAACTGGCCGCATGACTTGCAATCTTCAACCGTTGGGTATATCGTCACTTAGCGTTTTATGGCTGAAAGCGGATGGCCCTTCCAAGCTGAATGTTGACGGTTCGATCCCGTCCACCCGCTTTGATGTCCATCTTTGGCTTCCATGCGAGCCTATTCGCGGCAAAGCCTGCGGATTCGGGCACCCGCTTCTTGAATCATCGAATCATCGAGATCAAGATGGGTCACAAAGCGAAGGGTCGATTGGCTCTCCGCGAAACAGAGCACGCCCGCTGACTTGAGCCGATTTTCCCACACGAACGCATCACCCTGGGCCTCGACCGCCGAGCGAGAAAGCTTTGCGTAAACCAAGTTGGTCTCGACCGTATCTGGATCCAAGTCAAACATTACAAGCCCGGCGAGTTCCTCAGCGAGGCACTTGGCACGGGTGTGATCGATCGTGAGCCGATCGAAATGATTGTCGAGCGCATACAAACCCGCTGCTGTAAGAATACCCGCTTGGCGCATCGCACCCCCAAGCATTTTGCGCTTATGCCTCGCCCGGGTGATCGTTTCCTGATCGCCAACGAGCATCGACCCCGCCGGACAACCGAGCCCTTTGCTCAGACACACGGAGAGCGTGTCCGTCTGGGCCGCGAGTTGATCGAGCGATATACCAGATGCAATCGACGCGTTCCAAATCCGCGCACCATCAGTATGCACCCTGAGCCCAAGCGACTTGGCTTGAGCACAAGTCTCCCCAAGAATATCCATCGGCCAGACCACTCCGCCGCCCCGGTTATGGGTGTTCTCGATCGTGAAAAGCGTCGGGCTGGGAAAATGAATATCCAAAGGACGAACAGCCCCTCGCAGAGCCGACGCAGTCATCACGCCGGGCTTTGGCGCATCCGAATCATCCACAAACTTCACACTGCACCCAGCAATCGCTGCATATCCACCCGCCTCATAGTAATAAATATGACTCTCACGATGCGTGAGTATCTCATCGCCTGGGGATGTTTGCGAGAGAATCGCCAGCAGGTTCGCCATCGTTCCCGAAGGCACAAACAGTGATGACTCTTTTTTGAAGAGCCCCGCGATCCGTTCTTCCAACGCAAGCACACTCGGATCTTCACCCATCACATCATCACCAACCTCGGCGTCGGCCATCGCTTTGCGCATCGTGGGGGTCGGTCTGGTGACGGTATCGGATCGGAGATCTATCGGATCAATCATGGAAACTCCCTTTGCCTTCGCTCAAGAATATCTCTCGAAGCATACGCACCAAGAATCAATCCCGATCTCACCTCTCTGCGATCAACCAAGCGTCAATAAATCGAGCGAGTTCATCCACAGCCCCAGAATCGAGCAGGCTCAGGTGCTGGCTGTCGATCGTGCGGATATCAATCTGCTCGCGAGGAACCGATGCGCTCCATCCATTGCACCCATCATCCTCATGAAACTCAAGCCACCCTGGCTGGGCTGCCCGAACCAACCCAACCATCCCTTTGTACAAGCACGAAGGAACATACTCGACAATCATCCGCCGATTCGCTTTCCCGAGTGCTCGATATTCGATCAGTTCATCGGGTGTGTTCTGATTCTTCGCCGATTCTTTCTTTCGTTCGCTCCCAACACGCGATCGGATGTAGTTCATCCGCCCCCCATCGGCCCCGCCAAAAATATTCTTCAGATGTACCCCCGCCTTGCTCGCCTTCGTTTTCTTAGGCAGCCCAACGGGGAGATGCGAATCAAGAAATATCAATCGTCCGGGTGCGTATCCACGATCCTGAAGCTGCAACGCAATCTCGAAGGCAAGCCCGCCGCCGAAACTGTACCCAATCATGTCGGGCGCCCGTCGTCCACGCTCGATCCCCATCTGCTCGATCATCCAAGCCGCGACGCGCTTGAGATCAGTCCCCAGTGACTCGACGCGTTTGACATTCGGAAGTTGTATACCAATATACGCCCGATCCCCGCTCAGCCGCTCAACCAAAGGCCCAAACCCCATCGGCTCCCCGCCGATCCCCGGAAACAAGTAAACCGGCTCATCCCCAGCCCTACCAGCCAAGCGAACGAATGTCTCAGAATCCTGCCGCCCTTTATCGAAAGACTCGATCGCTCTCGCAAGCTGAGCGGGTGTCGATGAACGATAAATCGTCGATACAGGCAGCCGTGTCCCGAGTTCCTTTCTGAGCATCGCAAAGAGCTGGATCGCCTTGAGCGAGTTGCCGCCGAGTTGGAAGAAACGCTCGTGCGCACCAACCACCGATTCGCCGAGCACCCGGGCAAACCCATCACGAACCAGCGCCAGCACCTCGCCATCGGGTTCATTCTCAGGTTCAGTATTCGTGACTGAGCCCGACGCGAAAGGAATCGCTCGCATCTCTTCTAATGCCCGCCGATCAATCTTCCCGCCCCCAACTCGCGGAATATGCTCAACCCTGCGAATCTCTGCGGGGATCATATATCCAGGCAACAACCCACCAAGCCCATCGCGGAGTTGCCCCTCTGAAACCTGGCTCTCGGGATCGCATACCACACTGCACCAAAGCGCATGCCCACCCTGCTCCTCATTCACCGCAATGACCGCGCCATCCACGACGCCATCAAAGCTCTTCACCGCATGGAGCACCTCATTGATCTCAACACGGCAACCATGAACCTGCACCTGATGATCGATCCGCCCTGTGTGTACGATTGATCCATCCGCAAGCATCATCCCCTGATCGCCGGTGCGGAATCGCCGAGTCTCCTTCCCAGCCACCGGCTCGCCGATGGGATCAATCGCTTGGCGATCAGGATTCCAATATCCAAGCGCGATTCTGTTCGACTCGATCTCGATCTCGCCAACGAGCTGAGTTGCTCTGCCCTGGCGATCTACCAACCGAATCGCTGATCCTTCCACAGGGTATCCAACCGGAATCCACCGTGTATATCGCTCGAGTTCGTCGGGATGCACCCGGAGTTGAGCCGTCAATGATGACTCCGTCAGCCCGAGCCCATTGATAAAGCGATCACACCCGGGAAAGCATCTCCGGAGCCGATCGACATCCGCGCGAACCATCGGCTCTCCACCGAGCACGACCACACGCACACCGGGCAATCCACCATCCCCTATCGCGTCCGTCACCCACCGGAACACAGTCGGCGCGGAGTGATAGATCGTGATGCCATTGGCCTCGACCGCCTCAACCAGATCTTCATGCCCGCAATGCTGAAGATCACACACACACAAACTCGCCCCAGTAAACCAAGCGGAGAACATATCCATAATCGCCGCGTCAAACGCGGGGGATGAAACCTGCAATATCCGATCCTGAGCCGACATCTCCACCGAGCGAGCAAACGCTGTCATGTGCGAAACCACGCCGCCATGTGATTGAACAACCCCCTTAGGCATCCCAGTTGAACCCGATGTGAATAGCATATACGCCGGCGAATCAGGCGTGCATCGCTCCTTATGATGGAACCGGCTACCCAAACCCTGACCATCGACTACCGACTGCGTATCAAAGATGCGCCCCCCAAAGCCAATCGCTCGGAGCCGATCCGCCATCGCATCATCAACGATCGCATCCACCCGCGAGAAACTCTTCACGATCTGCTCGATCCGATGGTTCGGCCAAGCGGGATCAATCGGGATATACATCCCCCCAGATCGGAGCACACCCAATATCGCGCTTGAAAGCATCCCCGCGTCCGACGAACACACCAATACCTTGCTGCTCTCGACAAACTCATCCGATGCCAGCATCTGTGCAACACGCCAGGATCGTTCCCACAGCTGCCGATAGGTCAATGAACCCGAATCCCAGATCACCGCAAGATGATCGGGATATCGCTCCACGCTCCGCTCAACCAAATCATGAATCATCCCGGGCTGCTCAGATTCAGCTTGCCCATCGTCCTCGCGATCTCCTGTATCTGTTCCAATAAGTTCATCCGGGTTCAGCACAGGAATCTGCGAAAGAACCAAATCAAGATGCGTATGGGCATCACACAATACCCGGCGGTACTGATCCAAATACCTCCCCATCGTCTCCTCTTCAAACAAGGCTTGGCGATAGTTAAACACCACCTCAATCCCATCAGCCTCGTCGAGGACATAGCAGGTCAAGTCGAACTTCGCCGTCTCATTATCAATCTCGGTCGCGACAAACCCAAGCAGATCATCCTCATCGCTCGACCGAATCTCCATCGCGATATGATTAAAAAATACCTCAAAGAGCGGATTGCGCCCGTTGCTCGGATGACTATGAATCGCATCGACAATATGTTGAAACGGCACATGAAGATGATCGAAGGCTTCAAGTGTCCCCCGCGAAACCCGATGGATCACCTCTTCGAGCCGATCGCTACAACTCACCTGAGTCCGAAACGCAGCCGTCTCGACAAAGAACCCAATAAGCCCATCGACCTGCGACCACTCCCGATTCGCCATCGGCGTACCGATCATCAGATCATCCTGCCCCGTCACCCGGTGCATCCAGACCTGAAAAAGAGCGAGCGTATAGGCATACACCGTCACCCCGAGCGTATCGGCTGCCGAGCGGATCGCGGCCGATTCCGATCGACCGATCCGGGTGCTCAATCTTTTGCCCCGGCTCGAAGCCTCCGAACCCCGGGCATAATCCATCGGCAACTCAACATACTCAGGAGCCTCAAGCCGCTCGACCCAATACTCAAGATCCGCCTGATATCTCGGAGTCCCCGGCAACGATCGCTGCCAATGCGCAAAGTCGGTATACTGAATCTCCAACTCAGCAAGCCCGGGCTCTCGCCCATCCACCAACGCGCTATACACCGCATTGAGCTCACGCTGAAGCACCTCGCATGACCACGCATCCGACAAAATATGGTGCATCGTGATCGCAATCGACGACACCCCATCGCCCTCATACACCCCGCACCTGATCAAAGGCGGCGAATCCAACAAAAACACACGCATCGACTCGCGCTTGATCTGCTTCCCAACCGATTCATCCGATTCACCCCGGCAATCATGCCAATGAACCGCAGGCGACACCCCCGAATCAATCACCTGATACGCAACCCCATCGATCACCTCAATCCGAGCCCGCAACACATCATGGCGATCAAACAAGATATCCCATGCCGCTGTGAAGCAGGAACGATCGAGCACACCAACATGCCCAAGCCGAACCGTGATGTTGTAGCTCGGATCATCGGGATGAATCTCGTTGAGCATCCAGAGCCGCTGCTGATTGAACGACAAAGCCCATCGCCCATCGTGCCCGTCCCGATCAACCCGCTGCAGCGGCTTCATCTCATCACTGCGCCCCCCGCTCACCTGCTCATCAATCCACCGGGCCATCGCATCGATAGTACCGAGCCGATAAATCTGTGAGATGGGAAGCGAAAAACCAAAGCAATCACGCACCCGCGCGCTGAGCACAATCGCCCGCAGGCTGTGCCCCCCAAGATGCAGAAAATGATCGCTCGCATACAACACCTCAACCCCAAGCAGATCGCTGATTATCCCAGCGAGCCTCTTCTGTGTCTCGCCTACAATCGGCTCGCCACCCCGACTATCCTGCTCATCCCCGCCAACAGCATCGACCCCATCGAACATCGCACGAACCGCATCTCGATCAAGCTTCCCATTCCGATTCACAGGCAGCGCTTCCACCACCCGCACCCGCTCAGGGATCCCATGCTCAGGAAGCCATTGCTTGAGTGTGCCAATTAATCTCTCCAGATCGAACTCGATCCCGGAACCAATCGTCACACACGCCCCGATCGAAGCCTGTTCATCCCGACCGAGCACAACCACGCCCGCACTCTCAACCCACCCCACCCGCATCAACGCCGATTCGATCTCCCCGAGTTCAATCCGATTCCCCCGGATCTTCACCTGGTCATCCATCCGCCCAAGGAACAGTATCTCCCCATCATCCCGCTCAATTACTTTGTCACCGGTGCGATACATCCGCCCGCCGGGTTCATCACCGAATGGATCATCAAGAAAATGCTTCGTGTTGAGTTCATCCCTCTTGAGATATCCGCGCGCGATCCCAACGCCCCCGATGTACAACTCGCCGGATTCGCCGGGCACAACCGGGCGTTGATCCTCATCGAGCACATACACCCGCATCCGATGCAGCGCCCTGCCGATCGGGAGCGAATCATGCCCATCTTCAAACCCTCGCGGGATCACAAACCCAGTCGCCAACGCCGTCGCCTCAGTCGGCCCGTAGTTATTCACGAAAGTTGTATTTGGAAGCCGAGCCTGCGCCTCACGGATCAGCCCCCCAAGCACCGGCTCGCCCCCGGTCATCAATAAATCAAACCCTTCGAATATCTCAGGCTTGGCTTTGAACAATGCGCGGAAGAATCCGAAAGCGATCCACGCCGAGTTCACTCCCTCGCCCTTCACACACGCATCGACCTCCTCAGGTGTCGGCACCCGCTGGGGACAAATCACCAGCTTGCCGCCATGCAGAATCGCCGAATAGATCTCAATCGTCGAAGCATCAAACGAAAGCGACGACAAAAACAAATAATGCCGATCCACCCCAGTCTTGAGAAACCACTGGTCATGCACCAGCCGAACAATCCCATCATGCTCGATCATCACCCCCTTGGGCACCCCCGTCGAGCCCGAGGTATACATGATGTACGCAAGATCACCCGCCGAGCACGGGCGCCGAACATCCTCATCCGAGCAATCAGAAAAGAAATCGGCACAGAGCACCCGATCGACCCGTCCGTGCAACTCATCGAGATACCCATCAACCCCAAATATCCATCGGCAATCCACATCCTCCACAATCGACGCCACCCGATCCATCGGCTGATTGTCAACCAAAGGCACATACGCCCCGCCCGCCTTGAGTATCCCCAACAACACCGCGATCATCTCGCATGACTTGGGCATCGCCACGCCCACCGGCTCCTCGAGCTCAATCCCCATCGCCAACAACCCGTGGGCGATCCTATTTGCCCGTCGATTCAACTCGCTATAAGTCCACCGATCCGAGCCACACACCACCGCGATCGAATCACGATGCCGATCGACAGCCCGCTCGAATACCTGATGCACACACATCAACTCGATCGCGCCCCCGCGATCGGAATCCAAGCTGCCAACCATGTCCTCACCAGTCGATCCCACATCCCCCCCCAATCACGCCTTCACCACCCGAGCCTGAACCTTTTCAACCCCAGCCATCGCATTGCGCGTATCCACAATCAGCCCCGCATGCTCGCCGATCAATGCCCAATCGATCACCCGATGATCCGTCACGATCACCACACAATCTGAGTCTTCAAGCCGGGCGCGATCCAGATCGACCGAATCCATATCCAACGCATAGTTGCGCATGTTATGAAACCGCGCCACATGCGGATCGTGATAACTCACCTGCGCCCCGCGTCCGATGAGCAACTCGATAATCTCCGCCGCCGGCGTCTCGCGCACATCATCCACATCGGGCTTATACGCCAGCCCAATCACCAGCACCTTCGACCCGTTGATCGATTTGCGATCCCCATTGAGCGCATCGGCCACCTTGCCCACCACATACGCAGGCATCGCCCGGTTGATCTCGCCAGCGAGTTCGATAAACCGCGTCACGCACCCATGCTCACGCGCTTTCCACGCGAGATAAAAAGGATCAATCGGAATACAGTGCCCCCCAAGCCCGGGCCCAGGATAGAACGGCATGAACCCAAAGGGTTTAGTCGAAGCCGCCCGAATCACCTCCCACACATCAATCCCCATCGTCTCGAACACCGTCTTGAGTTCATTGACCAGCGCAACATTGACCGCGCGGAACACATTCTCCAGTATCTTCGCCGCCTCGGCGATCTCCGCCGACGACACGGGGACAACCTCACTCACACCATGCCGATAGAGCGCACACGCCAGCTCGGTCGAAACCACATCGACGCCGCCGACGAGTTTGGGGATGGTGGTCGTCGTATGGGTCTTGCGACCCGGGTCCTCGCGCTCAGGCGAAAACGCTGCGAACACATCCTCCCCAACCACCAACGCGCCCCGTCCATGTTTCTCAGCCGCTTCAAGAATCGCAGGCACAAACCGCTCGCTGGTCGTCCCGGGATAGGTCGTCGATTCAAGCACGATCAACTGCCCCGCCCGCACATTCGCCCCGATCGCCGACGCGGTATCGATCACAAAGCTCAGGTCCGGCTCCAGATTCTGATCCACAGGCGTAGGCACACAGACCAGAATAACATCGGGCTCATCAAGCCGATCAAAGTCCGTCGTGGCTTCAAATCGATCTGATGCGCAAAGCCGACCCGTCATCTCCGCACCCAAATGCTTAAGATAGTTCTCCCCCCGCTCAAGAAACGCGATCTTTTCAGGATCAATATCAAACCCCAGAACCCGTAACCCACCGGCATGCAACGCATCCCCCATCGGCAGCCCGACATACCCAAGCCCAATAACCCCAACGAGCGCATCACCCGCTTGAATCTTGCGCATCAGTTTGTCGGCATGTTCGGGCATGATGGAGTCCACGCTGGCGAATGTTCACGATGAATCGGTACAGATATCTTATCCATCGGCCCGATGGACGAAATCCGTCAACGCTTTGAGCAGTTCAGGTGATGCCTGCGACGAAATCACCCCCCCAGCCGTCAGATCCGACACCTCATCGAGCATCGTGGGCAGCTCGGTTTCATCCATCGCCACCGCGACCTTGCCCATCTCTAAAAACCGCTGAGCCGTCGCCACCTGATGATCGTTGCGTGTTTCGAGCAGCGCGGCCCGCCGGGGCATCACCAGAATCGGCGTCCCCAGCTCGAGCGCGTTGAGAATCGTCCCCGTCCCCGCATGCGCCACCACCGCGTCGGCCTCCTCGATCCGCCGATGAAACTCGCCGGGCTCGATCGTCGCGGCCCATTGAATATGCTCGGGGATATAGTCGGTCGATCCAATCTGCGCAAACACATCATCACGACCATTGGCCTTGGCCCACTCATCGACCGCACGCACCATCCGATCGAATGGCATCTGATGTCCAACAGTCACAAAGATCACAGCACCGCCCCCCGATACTTTGGCCCGTCGTCCTTGGCGAGATGCGCCCATTGCGTCAACCAGAGCGTCGCGTGAGGCCCGATCTTCTGCCCAGACTTGGACAACTCTTCAACATTGGCGATCGAATCCACCCACACCGTCCGCGCCCCCATCAACTTCCCCAATCGCAGCGCAAAGAACCCCGGCAGCGCACCCGTCGATATAATCACATCGGGACGCTCGCGCACCAGTATCCACATCAACTCGAGCACCGTCTGGATCCACCGGATCCGATTCCATCGCGTCACATCGAACACCGTGTAGTACCGTGAACCCTCGAACCGCTTCGTCTGATATTCGTAGTCCCGCTGAACCGTCACAAACGCGAGCGAACAATCCGCAAACGCAGGCGTGAGGCGCATCATCTCGACCCAATGCCCGCCGCCAGAGGCGACAAGCATCACCCGCTTCTGTTTGGTTCTGCGTGCTGTGCTCATGTTGCCGCTCGCTCCCGGATCATCGCGTTGTACTTCTCAAGCGTTCGCCCCTTGCCTTTGACCAAGCATTCGAACTCGTATTTGCGAAAAAACTTGAGATACGCCCGGTCGTCATACCTGGGCTTGCGCGTCAGCATCGCCTTGAGATACCCCCAGAAAATCCCAACCCCGCCAACAATATACGGATACTCCTTCGCCCGAAACACCCCCACCGCAAACACATACGCCAACGACGAGCCCATGAAATACTTCCCACGCCCCCAGCGCATCCGCCCCGTCCAAATACTCTTCTGGCTGCTCCCCTGCGGGCGATAGTGCTTGAGCACAATGTCTGGAGCATCAACCGAACTCGCGATCCACCCCATCATTCGGCAGCGATGCCCATCAATCCCATCCCAGCTCGCCATGCGCACAAACCCGCCGATGTCCTCATAGCACGCCTTGCGATAAAACTTGGTAGGCCCAATCGCATTCTCATCGCCCATCCGCTCGGACACCCACTTGTCGCCATGCACATTGATATAAGTCTTGCCCGAGATATTGCCCAACAGCGGGTCCGCCTCCATCCGCACCATCATCGCCTCAAAGTACCCCTCGGGAATCCCCAAATCCGCATCGAGTTTACAGAGATAGTCATAATCTTCAAGATCAATCGCATCGAGCCCATCGTTGAACGCCTCAATCACCCCCGCGCCCACCGCGCGCTGCCCGCGATCCTTGCGAGGCACGATATTGATAAACGGATACTGCTCACTCGCTGCTCTAAGAATCTCAGGCGTGCGATCCGTCGAACCATCATCGACAATCACCCAGCACGCCGGCAGAATCGTCTGCTTGGCGATTGAATCAATCGTGATCTGGATGTATTCTTCTTCATTTCGACAAGGCGTGATCAGCAAATAGCGTCGATTCGATTCACTCATACCAACCCCCTCGCCGCGAGCGCATCCTTGATCCGATTCGCGTTGAGCATCAGGTCGAACTCCTCCTCGATCCGTTGCCGCGCCGCCTTACCCAGTATATCGACCTGAATCCGATTGTTCGCCAACTCGATCAACACCTTCTCCAATGCTTCTTGATCCCCAGGCGGGATCATCACGCCCGATATCCCGTCCTCAACAAGCTCCCGAATCGTCTCGATATCCCCCGAGATCACACACCGACCCCGGGCCATGGCTTCCATCAGCACCACCGGAATCCCATCGCGATCACCCGATTCCGCAACCCGGCAAGGCAACGCAAACACATCGGCCTGCGTCATCAACTCCATCACGCGATCATTGTCCGTCTCGCCGAGCATCACCACCTCCGCCGTTGGAGGCAGCGACTTGACCAACGCCTTGAGCGCATCCTCCTCGGGCCCACCGCCCGCGATCGTCACCCGCATCAACACATCGCCCGCCTGCGCAATCTCACCCGCAGCCTTGATGAGCACATCAAAGCCCTTCTTCTCCACCAATCGCCCCACGCTCAACACCTCAAGCCGATCACCAGCCGGCGGCTTGGTCGCTTCATATTCCTTCGTATCGACGCCGCAACGCACGATCGGGTAGTCCGCGTCGGGGCGATCAACAATCCCCTGAAAAAACGCCCGGTGCCAATGGCTGATGCAGTTGGCAAACGCAGCCCGCTCAAGCTTCTCCTTGAGCAGCGTCCGGTTGGGAAAAATATCGTTCGCGTGCCCTGTGAAACTAAACGAAATCCCGAGTTGCATCGCCGCATACATCGCAATCGTCGTCGGCACATGGGCCATGTGGGCATGGATATGTCCGATGTCCTGCTCGCGCACCCGATGCGCCAATGCAAGCCCCGCGAGCCCTTGCCAGAGCACCTTGGGCATCCGTTCAAATGAAACTTCACTCGAAAAAAACGCATCGAGCTTGCACCGCGTAATGGTCTTGATCGTTCTGATGGGATGCGAGAAGAACTCCCCAATCGCATCGGTCAGAATCAGCATCTTCCCCGTTGAATAAATCTCCGTCGTCGACTTGGCCATCGCATCGAGTTCGCCATCATCGAGTCCATGCGTCGGCGCATGCACCGAAGCTGTCTTGATATTGAGCCCCAGCGATCTCAGCGCAAGAATCTCGCGATACACGAATGTCTCCGAACGCACCGGCACAGACCCGGACATGTACAAAATCGCCTGCGTGTGTGTATTGGCTTGCTCACCCATCTGCTGCCCCTTTGTACTCGATCAGCACCGCCTGCTTCTTCATCACCTTGCGATACCAATACAACAGCACCCCCGACACCTGCGCATGCTTCGCGATCATGATATACACCCCCAGCAAGGTCGCGTGCTGCTTCGATCGTCCGATCCTGATCTGCCCCCGACGAATCCGCCAGGCTTGTGCGCACACCATCAAGAGATACACAACGATCGACACCCCGAGGGTCCACCACGCCAATCCGATGGCCAAAATCGGTAGCACCAATCCCCACACAATCGCCGATCGTGTCTGCTTGACACAATGCCGCTCTGGTGGTGCCCCGTGCATGGCTGCCCCCTGGGCATACGCGTGCCCGGCCCGCTTGGCGCGTTTCCAATACTGACTGAACCGCATCATCGACGCATCGTGAAGCGTCATCTCATGATCGAGCCGATGCACCGTGTATCCCTTACTCCGGATTCGAACGCACAACTCAGGCTCTTCGCCCGCGATCACCGAGGGGTTATACCCACCAACCTCACCGAAGGCTTTGAGCAAGAACAGCGCGTCGCCGCCACAGGATCGCGCCTGCCCGATCGGGGTGTCCCATTCGAGATCGCACATCAGGTTGTACTTTGATGCCTCCGGGCTCCGCTCGCGTCTTCGCCCACAGACCACCGCTGCCGATTCGTGCGCACAGATGAAGTCATACGCGATCCCAATCCATCCATCTTGGAACTCGCAATCGCCATCGAGCACATGGACATACTCGACATCCCCCCACCGCTCGATGAGCCGGGCAATGCCCTCGTTGCGTGCCCTTGCTGCGGTGAACGGGATCGATGTATCGAGATTCACCACCTCCACCCCGATCGACTCGGCAAACGCGACCGAATCATCCGTCGAGCCCGAATCGACATACACGACGCGATCCGTCTGGGCCTTGCCCGAGCGCAGGCATCGCTTGAGCCGATCGCCCTCGTTGCGCCCGATGGCCACCACGCCAACGAGCACCTTGATATCCTTCTGCTCACCCATGCCCATCCCCCAAGCCATCGTCCCATCCGATCGTTGATTCGCCGAGCACCCGCTCCTTGAAGTTGGCGCAGCTGAGTTCAAGACCGAGACGCCGACCAAGACAATCCATCTCCGGGTCGAGTTGCTCATGGAGATACGCGATCGAATCCTTGCTCAACTTTGGACGCTCGTCCATCGTCCACCGTGATCGAATCTTCGCCCGAAGCGACTCGGGCATCAGTGCCCGCCGGGCAATCTGGACCGCCTTCATACCCAGCACCTTATCAAGCATCGGCGATCTTCGCTGCCTCTGCGACGACACATTCTTCGCCTCGTCCTCGTGCCATTTGACCTCGCCAGCGTATCCGATATGGCGAGCGATCCGCGCCAGTTCATCACCGGGCGAGCGCATCACCCGCTCAAAGAACACCGGCAAAATCGCATTGCGTCCGAACAACTCAACATACGGCTCGAGCTGCATCGCATACCGCGAATACTCCACCAGCATCGGATACGCCCGGATCGCTTCATCTATGCTGCACCCATCGGGGATCGCATGCACCGACCATTCATGGATATACTGCGACACGATCCGCTCGATCGGGTCGCGCATCACATAAATCAGCTTGGCATCGGACAGATGATCGTGAAGCCTCGATGCACACTGGGCATAAGTCGGCAGCTTGGTGTAGTGCGTCGAAGACTCGCCCTTGAGATCTGCTTGGGGCATCGACGCAAAGAGTGATCCATACCACTCGATCCCCTTCCCCCAATGCTCTTCATCCGAAAAAAAGTTAGGCTCCTTAGGCTCGGACATCGAAATCCCATCCTGATGCGCCAACTGATCGTGGATCGTGCTCGTCGCGCACTTCATCGCGCCGATGATCACGAAGTCCGGACGGGTCGAGCGATCAGCCGAGCGATGATTTGAAGGCTGGGCATCTGGCTGATTATCCATCTTCCCCCCCGATCTCCACCGTGTGCTTTGGCGATGTCCAGATATCAAGATACTCCCGCGCCACCGCCCCCGTCCGTCCACGCAACGCCCCGAGCCCCCACCCGACGAGCCAGAGCAGATTCGCGCACACGAGCCCGATTCGACCGTAGAAACTCTGGATATAGTGGGCCCTTGCTGCATAATAATATCCCGGCCGACGCTTGCGCTGGCGGGTTTGCTCCTTCACAGGCGACGACCCGCCCCGCAGGTGCACCACATGGGCCTCGGGCTGATACGCGATCGTGAACCCCGCCCCCGTCGCCTTTCGGCACATCGCCATGTCCTCAAAGTACATAAAATACCGCTCATCGAGCAGCCCCACCGTATCAAAGACCGCCCGACGAATCGCGATGCACGCGAAACTCACCCAGTCGAGCCCGGCCGTAAAATCATGAAGCTCGCGCGCAACCACATGCCCGGGGAAGAGCCGGCCGAGCACCCCGAGCCGAGATGCGTAAATCAGATCAGTGATCGGCGTGCGGTATCGAAAAGTCGAAATCTGATGCGTGCCATCGGGCCATTCGAGCTGCGGGGTGAGCATGTCGATCTCGGGATGCTCCTCAAGCGTGGACATCAACTTGTCAATCGCCCCCTCGCGGACGATCGTATCCGAGTTGAGCAGCAGATACACCGAAGCATCCGAGGCTTTGATCCCGACATTATTCCCCGCTGCGAACCCGCCGTTGATCTCCGAGCGAACAACCCGCGCCCACGCCGCCCACCCATGTTCTTCGATGGCCCGCTCGATCCGATCGGCAGAATCGTCCCCCGAAGCGTTATCCACTACGACCACTTCCTGCCGAGTCGGACAAATCTGCCCATCGAGCGAACGCAAACAATCAACCACCAGTTCGGGGGTCTTGTAGTTGAGCACAACCACTGCGAGATCAAAGCCTCGGGTTGTCGATTGGTGTTGCTCATCGCTCATCGGATATGCTCACGATCAATCGCCTGCATGCGTTGCGCCGCTTGACGATACAACCGATTGGGTGAAACCCGCCTGGTCACCAATGCCCATGCCCAAAGCCCAATGCCGTATTTCTTGATGCGTTTTCGGAGCCGATATATCCTGTTCTTGCATCCGAGCCAAGCCTTCATGATCGCGCCCGGATGAACCACTGGATGCCCGCTTGGCGTATAGCCTCGGGATTCGAGCAATGCCCCGACGCGCCCTTCGATCAATCCGATCCCATTTGGCGAGAGCGTTTTCTTCCATCGTTGAGATGCGGACGGATCCGTCGGGTCGTAGGTGGTGTCTTGATGGAATGAGAGCATCTGCTCATCAAACGCGAGCCCGAGGAATGTGCAAAGTTCGCCCAGCACCCCTTTGGGATCGGCGAGCAAGTCCTCGAACCGAATCGAGATGTGCCGATCCTCGGGGAGTTCATTGCTGAGTCGATCCCACAATCGCTCAGCCTCCACCCATCGGGCACACCCATGATAGAGCGTCCCCGCCCACCCCATTTTGATCACCGAGGGCGCGACATCGCGCGGATCGCGGACGAGGTGAATAAACCGAGCATCGGGCCAAACTTCGAGCAACCGATCAAAATGGCGGTGCACCGTCGCGCCGACATATGCTTTGCCAGCCTCATCCCCGCGTTGTCTAATGAACGACCGGACCAGATCGTCAAACCCAAGTCCCGGGTCGATCTTGAATCCCGTCTCCTGAAACACCCGATGCTGAGTGAGCCAATCGGCAAACTCGGCGACATCTGGGCGATGCCCATCATCGCCAACCCGGTCGATCGCATATTCAAACTCTTTGGCCCAGGCCAGTTGGGGGTGATGGTCAAGCATCAGCCTGAGCATCGTCGTGCCCGAGCGTTCGCTGCCCACCAAAAAAACACCCGCTTGGGCGAGTCGTTGATCGCATTGACCAGTTTGACCGTCGGGGCCTTGCTGGTCATGCTGCTGGCTTTGAGGCATACTCATGCACGCTCCAACTGTCCGCTCAACTTCATACACCCCACCCGAATCTGAAGATCGGGCGAAATGCCTGAATCGAGGGCTGAATTGAGGTATATATCGTCCAAGTGGAGGTTCTTCATGATTGCCACCCCCGGATTCTGAGCCAATGCCCCCTGTTCTCCAGAACGACAATGAGCGCGCCCATCCTAGCCTCCAAATCCGCTGCAAATCCGCCCCGATTCTCACAAGCCTACCAATGTGTTGACCGATATACATTCAAGACACCCAAGCCTGACCATTTCCCCCTCCGCCCGATAAGCACACCCGCCATGAACATGCACACGCCCATGCTGGATCGCCCCCATGCAAGCTAACGCATTCGTGCTCGCGGCCCTGCTTCTCTATGTCCTCATCGGCGCGGGGCTTGTAGTCACGCTCCGCGGGATCACAGGCATCATGGCAGCCATCGTCATCGGATGGCTCTTCCTCCCCCCGGCCCGGGGCATCAACCTCCCCGGAATCCCCACATTTACCAAAGAATATTCGGTTTCCTATGCGATCCTCCTCGGGGTGCTTATTGCCCATTCAGGCAAACTGATGGGGTTCCGCCCCAAACTCATCGACCTCCCGATCCTGATCTATATCCTTGTGCCGTTTCCCTCATCGATCACCAACGATCTGGGAGCATATGACGGAATGTCAGGCATCTACGCCAACTTCTTTCTCTTTGGTATCCCCTACCTCATGGGGCGGATCTTCATCAAAAATCCAAACGATGTAAAAGTCGTCGCAAAATGGTTCCTCTTCGCAGGACTCATCGCTGTGCCGATGGTGATCTGGGAATCGAAAATGAGCCCCCAACTCAACAAGCAACTCTATGGATACCACGCATCGGACTTCAAAATGGCCCAACGACTCGGCGGGTATCGCCCGATGATGTTTATGCGTCATGGGCTCGAGGCCGGGCTCTGGATCGCCACTTCTGGAGCAGTCGCCATCTGGCTTTGGATCACCTCAGGGAAGAAGTTTCGACTCTTCAACCTACCCGTCACCCCGTTCTCTGCGGTCATTCTGGCGTCTACCCTGCTCTCTCGCTCGCTGGGCGCGATCATCTTGCTCGCGGGCACTACGGCGGTCGCGGTCTTTGTCCGCTCGACCGGATTTCGGATTGCACTGATCGCACTGATTCTTGCCCCCTCGATCTATCTCACTGTTCGGATCAGCAATATCTGGACACCTCGACAGTTCACTGCGATCATCGCATCCATCGACGCCGAGCGGGCGGACTCGCTTCAGGCCCGACTCGATCAAGAGGTCAACTTCTCAAAGCATGCGCTCCGCAAGCCGATCTTTGGGTGGGGTGGGTACAACCGGTTCCGTCCTGTGAACGACGATGGAAGCAAAGATGCGGTCGATGGGCTCACCACCATCATCCTCGGCGAGAACGGATTCGTCGGGCTCATCTCCTATATGTGCATGACCACGCTCCCGAGCCTGCTGATGATCCGTCGGATCAAAGGACGAGCGATCACATCGGCACTCTGGGCACCGGGTGTTGGGATCATGCTCGGGATTGCAATCTTTACGATTGATATGATGTTCAACTCGTTCTATACCCCGTTGCACCTGATCGGAATCGGCGTCATCGCATCGATCGCGGTGCAGGCAAAGCAATGGCAACAGATCATTCAAAATCATCAGAATCACAATCGCCCCCCAACGCCTCCGGGCAAGCCCACACCCGAATCATCCCAGCCAGATACAATCATCCCGATCATGCGCCCGCCGAGATCCGCCTGAGCAATCTGCAACACTCCTGTGTCTCGCACACCATTTCATACAAGGTACACGCCATCATGAAGGTTCAATCCCCTGAAAAACTCCATATCCCATTGTCAGAAGCGTACGAGATCGCGACATCGCAACGCCGACCGATCTTTGTGCCCACTTCGCACTTCGCTGATGATCGCGGCTGGTCGTTGATGAACCAGCTTCAAGGCGTGATGGGCAAAGAGGGACAAGTGAACTTCTCGGTGCAATACCCCGGCGTGGTCAAAGCATGGCACCGCCATGCGATCCAGACAGATTTCTGGATGGGGCTCATCGGGCATCTCAAGGTGGGTGTGTATGACTCGGACAACGAGCAGGCATGGTCGATTGTGATCGGCGAGAAGCAGCCCGGCACGCTGATCATCCCGCCGCCGTTGTGGCACGGGGCTGCGACGGTCGGGCCCACCCAGGCGGGGCTGTTGTACTATGTCACCCAGAGCTACAACCCAAATGCACCCGACGAAGAGCGCATCGCCCCCGATGCATTCCCCGGATTCCCGTGGGAAGTCGAGCACAAATGAGCACGCCAAGTGTTCAATCTCTCTGCCCAGATCGCCCGCCCCCCACGCGGGTACTGGTGCTTGGTGCGACGGGCATGGTGGGCCGATCATGGATCGAGCACCTGCGTGTTCAGGGCATCGAATGCGACGGGCTCACTCGACCTAAGTTTGACCTGATGGCCCCGGACTCGATCCAACGATGTCTTTCGGAATCGAGCAAGCCCTATGACCTCGTAGTCAATGCTGCTGCGTGGACAGATGTCGATGGGGCCGAGACAGATGAACCGGGCGCCACCCGCGCCAATGCCCATGCTGTCGCCGAGATCGCTGCGATCTGCAAAGCCTCGGGCTCGACACTCATCACCTACTCAACGGACTATGTGTTCTCAGGTGATGCCCAATCGCCCTATCCAGTCGATGCCCCGATCAATCCGATCAACGCCTACGGGCGATCCAAAGCACTCGGCGAATCGTTGCTCAGCGAATCCGGCGCTGAGCATATCCTGATCCGCACGAGTTGGGTCTATGCCCCGTGGGGCAACAACTTTGTTCGGACAATCTCCAAGCTTGCACAATCGCGTGACGAGTTGATGGTTGTCAACGACCAGCAAGGTCGCCCGACGAGTGCCCAAAGGCTGGCCGAGTCGTCGCTTGCGCTCTATCTCAAGGGCGCACTGGGCACCTGGCATCTGACCGATGCCGATGAATGCACCTGGTTTGATTTCGCGACTCAAATCGCCAAGCGTACGAACCCCGCATGCAGCGTGCGTCCGTGTGGGTCGGAAACATATCCCAGACCCGCAGCCCGGCCAAGTTATTCAACGCTCGACATCGCGGATTCGACCGATCTGATCGGGCCTATTGGGTCGTGGAAATCACAGCTAAGCGAAGTTCTCGACGGCACGCCCTGAGCGTGAATCCAACGACCCCAAAAATACTCAGCGCATAAAAAACAGGAGAGGACGAATCCTCTCCCGTTTAGACATTGCTGTGAGCAAAGATGATCGCGATTAGCGGCGACGCATCCGTGAGTAGCCACCCATCCCGCCGAGGGTCAGCAGACCCGCGAAGACTGCGGTTGGCAGTGGGATGATGTAGAGCTGATCCTGCGTGTCTGCGTTGAGCATGGCACGGAGGTTTGGCATGGTTGCGTTTGGATCAAGCGCGATCTCTGCTTCGAGATCTTCCATCGCATCACGGACAGGGTTGAGGTTGCCGGTGACGACGGTATCGTCGAAAAGTCGGCTCCAGATCAAGCCTTGGATGGCTGCGAGTTGGTCGGTGGTTGCGCTTGCCTTGGAAAGATCCTTGTTGATCCATCCCAAGCTCACGGCAGCCGCGATGACTGCTTCAACTTCTGCCTGATCAGCAGCGTCGTATGCAGGGCCACTGACATATGGATCGTTGGTTGGTGTACCATCTGGTTCTGGGTTTGGCCCGTTGCTGATATCATCAACATTGTAAGTGTATGGCCCACTCCGAATATCCTGGAGTTCGATGCAGAAAGTGCTGAACTGTCCGGATTCGAACTGTCCGTTGCCGTTGTCATCGCTGCCATCGGTGCCGTTGACATAGTCGTATGCCAACAGACCAGCACTGTAGGTGCCGATCAGGTCACCCGCAGAGTAGTTCACGGTGTCGCCGGTATCCGCATCAGTGTATGAACCATCGGAAGCCCAGACGATTTTGATCGCTGCGCCACGGAGTTCTGAGTCCGCGAAGCTGTACGCCGCGTCAAACTCGGCCATCGCCATCCCGGAGGACAGAGCAATCGCTGCTGCTGAAAGTACTGTTCCTGTCTTCATTTGTATTCCCTCGATCTGTTTTTTGTTTCGAAACGAACCGAAACGCTCACTCTTTGCGATAAACGATCGCAATATCCTGTTTTACTACTGCCCCATCGGAATGGAACACCAGCCCTCAAAATTGACACACCTATCTCTCTGGCATGTCAACACATCAAGCATAGCACGACCATCGAGATTCGCCCATAGATTTTCTGAAGCTACGCAGAAAAATGTGATCTTTTTTGCTTCACCCTCAACTGATCCGTAATTTAGGTAAAACAGCCTGTTATTGGACAGAATCAAGCTTTTAGAGCCGATGATTACCGGACATTCAAATGGAAATTTCTGAGCAATCACGAAAGCCCAACGCAAATGCAGACGATCGAAAATCTGGATGCTCAAAGACCTTTCACAGACCATTTGCCGGCGTTTGTTTGGTACCCCCGGTACTTGAAGACGCTACAAAATTACTACGGCACAAGAACCGAAGTCCATCGCTCATCGCCTTTCGATTCAAGACGACTCATGAGCTCATCGCTGAGTGTGCCCGAGCCCACAAGCTCCATCACCCGCTCAAACGATTGGGCAGCGTCCTGAGCCCGTTCTGAACCTGATTGATATTGAACGATGGCGATGCCAACCCAGCCTTCGAGTGTTTCTGGGCTCTGGTCGATGGCCTTCTGGAAGGATAACTCTGCCTCGTCGAGTTTGCCCAAAGCCAGTTCAATCCACCCGCGGGTACCCCAGAACGAGGCAATACCGACGGCATCGGTCGCCTGAGTGCTGAGCTTGAGTGCATCGACAAGCGATTCAGCCCCCTTGGACTGCCGCTCGATGAGCATCGCGAGGTTGTTCTGGATGGTTGCTGCAAATCGCCCGTCGGGGACACCCCGCTTGAGGAGTGTGCGATACTTCGATTCAGCAGCGGCATCGTCCATCCCTTGGGTCGAGAAGATCGCGGATTGGGCAAGGAACGATGGATTCGTCGAATCGATCGTGTCGGCACGGCTCATAATCGCTGCTGCTTCATTGTAGAGTTCGGCCTGTTTGTCTCGATCCGTTGTGGCACGAGCGAGTAATGCGGTGAGACGCCCCCAAGTGTTCAGTGCTCCTAAGTTTTCAGGCTCGGATTCAATCACCGGCTTGATCAGATCAATCCCCATCTGGGCATAGGCGGAGTCTTGAGCGTTGAATCGATCGATGATGACCAGCCAGGCATTGGCGAGGTCGATGAACTCTTCGGGGAGGGCACCCTGAGTGGCCGACTCCATCCACCGGGCCGAGTCCTCTATAGAAGGTACGGAGCCGGTGGCGAGATTGAGCCAAATCTGGCGGGCGGAACGATCCTCATTGCTCAACAGCGACTCGATACGATCCGCAGCGACCTGTGGGTCCTCGCCGAGCATCAACCGGGCGTGTGTATAGGCATGGATGAGTTGGGCGTTCGATGGCGTTGTTGGATTCTCGATCGCACCGCGCACATAGGGCTCAATCGCCTTGGTTGCACTCTCAAAGTCATCGAGCTGGATCAATGCCTGCGCGAGGATCAGATCGGGCTCAAGCGGGGTACCGATCGAGTTCGCACGCCAGAGCCGAGCGATCCGCATCGCTTCACCCGGGTTCGCTGCACGGAGATAGGCCTGCCCGGCGATTCTCATAATCAATGAATCATTCGGCGCCGCCCGCCCTGCCTTGTCGGCGAACTGGGCAACAATATTGGGATCAACATTGATCGCGTTGAGTTCACCGATCGCAAAACGCTGTACAGGGAGGAAATCCGCGAAATCTTCGAGCATTGATGCGAGCATCGTCACCCGTTGTTGGGCCGAAACATTGTTCTTCTTGGCATCCATAAACGCATCAACGCGTTTGACAGCCTCGACAATAAACGGATTGGAACTCACGACCCCAGAATCAAGCAACTCAGACGCTGATTCGAGTTGCCCCCGAGCAAGGATTGAGAGGGCCTGAAGATCCTTGTTCTCCGGAAGCTGAGCGATCGCTTTGGCGACGAGTCCTTGTGCCTCATCAAACCGTTGCTCGCGAACGACGCGCCGGACAAGCAGGGTCCATGCCTCTTCATTCGTTGGATCGAGTTCGACAACCTCTTTGAGAGCCGATTCGTATTCATCCCCAGAGACAAACGCACGCGCATATCGGGCATAGACCATTTTGGATTCGACTGCATCGAGCCCGAAGCGTTCGCCGCTCTTGGCGAGATCGTCGCCCTCGGCTTGATAACCATTCTTCGTGTGGAGCGATGCGAGATCGACCAGTTGATCCGCATCGAGCGTTGGTTCCTCGCGGAGGTCTTCGAGGAGTTCAAGAACAAGGGCCCGTTCATTCTGGGCGTTGTACACATTGACCAGCGAGAGCGCCGCATTGATTGTCGCATGTGCCGTCGTGGCGTTCTGGTAGATGCGCTGATAGATCCTTGCTGCGCTGTCAAGGTCATTAATATTCTCTAAACGCCGGGCCACACTCGGGAGTGTCTCATAGTCATCGGCGAATTTTGTATTAAACTCGAGCAAATATTGACGGGTGAGATCGACATCATTCTTCTCAAAGCTCAGATCAATCGCGCCCAGCAGATAGTTCTGAGCGGCCCGCCCCTTGAGTTGTCGCGAGATGGTGATGAACTGGTCGATGGCGCCATCGAAATCAGGCTCGAATGACTCCGATGGATCAAGGGTCGGCGATGGTTTCAACGCGAGGAGTTTGCCGAGCATGTTGCGGGCATTGACGCTCTTGGGCTCGCTCGTCACGACCGCGCGAACAATCTCGATCGCTCGATCACGAGCCTTCCGGTTTGGACTTTCTTGAACAATCGCCGATGCCTGCGCCAGGCGCAGGCGTGAAGGAATTGCCTGCCCCTCGGTCGAAGTCTTTGCGACGATCTCGTCGATGATTTCATTGACCAGATCAAGGTTTCCCTTCGCCGAGTCCGATTCAACGATCTGATAGAGCAACGAGATATCATCAGGATGAGCAGCACGCAGATCGGCCCACCCCTGGACAGCACGGGGATCGCCCGCGGTATCGAGATAGCGCACACGCATATTCGCCCATTTGTATGCCTGATCACCGCTCGCTCCGTTCATGCCCTGCTCGAAGATGGCCAGCCCGTCTTCGATGTTCTCAGTCTGAGAGAGCAAGTTAAGCGCATACCGCAGTGCACTCCGGGGAGTAGACGCCGCCAGTTTGCTCGGGTCGATCCCCGCATCCTGCGCGATACCGAGTTCGTATCGCTGGTCAATCTCGAGGATATCGAGAAGAATACTCTCAGGCGGGGATGAAGCAACTGCACTCGCGAGCACGGCTTTGGCTTCGTCATTGCGGCCAACCGATGCGTAAAGCCCAGCAATTTGCGGTGCGATAAACGCCTGTTGCCCGTCGGTGAGCACGCCTTGGGCGCTCTCGAAACGGATTAATATATTCTCGATCATCGAACGATCAAGATCATTCGTCCTCGCTAACGAAGCATACGACTGGAGCCAGATCATCGTCGAGACCGGGTTCTGTGGCGCGAGCTCAATCACCAAGCGATCGACATATTCCACCGCTTCGATCAAACGCCCCGCCTTGGTATACGCGTTGATAATTCGCAATGTCGGCTCGATCCAACGCACATTTCCGATCATCTGCATGACCATATCCTGCGCTTGAACCCATTCGTCCTTGGCCTGAGTAATGCGTCCGTGCTTGGCATAAATATCGCCGAGCATGAGGTAATAGATCGGGTCGGAAGGATAAATCGTGATAGCCTCTTTGATCTTTGCCCGTGCTTCGACGCTCTGGTCATCCTCAAAGAGATCGAGCCCCTCAAAGAACTTCACCCAAGCCTTGCCGCGAAAATCGAGTACGATCGCTTCGAGTTGTTCCATCATCTTCTGCGTTTGATCATCCGAAGATTCGGAGGATGTCCCGTTCTCCGCCTCGGAACCAGAGTTGCGAATACTCTCTGCCTTTCGGCGGGCAAGAATCTGATACGCGAGCACATCAGGGATGGCCTGCCCGTCGGCATCTTGAACATCGAGTTGGGCGAGTCTCTCAAAGTCGTTCAACCAATAGAGCCTCCGGGCAGCCCACATCATGCTCCCCGCATCCTTATTCGATTCCGCTGAACGAAGCCGGACCGTGAGCGAGAGATCCGGGCGGGCGAAGCCGTTGAACAAACGATCGACAAAGGCGACAATTTCTGGTGTCATGAAGTCCGGTTCGTTGATCCATTCATTCGTCTGCGGATCAAGCCCGATCACCGCTGCGAGTTCGGAGACATACGACTCAATGAACTCTTCATTGAGCCCGTTCTGTCCAGTGATGCGCACCCAGAAGGCCGCAAGCCCGGCATCGACATCATCGGGTTGATTCTGCAATCGTGTTTCGACAAAGGCCCTGGCCTCATCGTTGCGATTGTGCTTCGCGAGCCAGATCACATAATGGTATATATCCTGGAATCGCGCGCCCTCGTGCGAGGTGTTGGCGATGAACAACGGCTCGATCTCCGGATCATCCTCATCAATCTTACGCCGGGCAGCGATCTCCTCACGGAGCACCTCGATCGAAGTATCGTTGTACTTGGTCCGAAGCGACTCAGCGAGCTGCTTGGCTTCGAGAGACATCCCCGCAAAGTTAAACAAAGGCAAGAGTTCTTTCGCGACTTCGACATCATCAGGAACATCAACGAGATAGGCACGGTAATACCGAATCGCCAAGCGGACATGCCCGTAATCACTCGCCTGATACTTCAATCGCGATCGTGCGAATGTGAGCACAACCTCGGGGTCAGGATCGTCGGTTCTGCTCAAGTATCGATTGAGCAAGGTCGATGCCGTCTCATGGTCGCCCTCTTGAGCCGCAGCCATGCCATCGACACGCATTGAATCGAGTTTGCGCTGTGATTGCCACGGGCGGATCACGAAGTAGCCGAGCGTAAGGATAAGAATCACACTCGCGAGCGAACCGAGAAGAATGATTCGCCGGAATGTTCTTGGTTTGAGAGCCATGATGACCTTTCGGGATGATTACTTGCGTGAGAGTGCCGCGAAAATCATTGCGATTGTTTTCCAGATGATATAGAGATCGAGCATGAATGTTGCCTTCTCGACATATTCGATATCGTATCGGATCCATTCCTGAAAATCTGCACCATCAGAGCGTGTCCTTCGGATTTGCCACAACCCGGTGACCCCGGGGCGAACGCTCAGCCGGGCTTCTCGCCAACCCGGGCAGAGTTGGTTCTCAGAGAACGGGCTCGGGCGCGGGCCGACCACGGACATATGCCCTCTGAGCACATTATAAAACTGCGGGAGTTCATCGAGTTGGAGTTTACGAAGCACCGATCCAACCTTGGTGATCCGTGGATCCTTCTCCATAAAAAACTGAGGCCCGTCGGCCTTATTCTGGGCCGCCAGTGATGCCTTCATTTCTTCAGCATTCCGAAACATCGTACGGAACTTGTAGCAATCGAACTCCTTGCCATGGATCGATTCTCGGCGATGCCCAAAGAAGATCGGCGAACGATCTTCGATCCAGATAGCCAGGATAATAAATGGATACAACGGCAGCGTGATCGCCAGTGCAATCAGAGAGAACACGATATCAAAGGCACGTTTGAATACACTCGAAGTAAAGGTCGCCGCCTCCTCGATCCTCCGCTCGGGGCGTGCCTGAACCGCTTCGATATCTTTCCACTCGACCTCATCGGGCACCGGACGGACAGCCGGGTCATCCCAGAGCACCGCAGGGCCCACGCCCGATTTACCCTCGGGGATCGATCGGCCAGCACCGATCCAGATCGGGCCGGTAAGGGTTGACGGGTTGGTGGTCGCCGCGTCGATATCACCCCAGCTCTCTTTGCCGATGCGTTCGACCCGCGAGATGGTCGAGAGCGGATGTTTCCAAGTCTGTGCCAGATCGCGAGCGAACCGGGCGCACTCCAGATCAGACTGCCCCTGATACACATGCCCCTTGGCTCGAACGCCCGCGAGTAAGTCCGGAGGTACGATGTTGCGCATCTTGGCCCAAGGCATATCCTCATCTTGCATGGATGCCCAGTCGAGGGCGAGCTCGGGGTTTGCCGTGAGCCCAACGCGGGATTGCCTTCGGCTCTTCTCGGCTTCATAGACCCGTCGAAACCGGAGGAAGTGCCCGTCTGGACGCGCATCGACCATCTCTCGATAATCTCGATCCTGGCGCTCAGCAAGCCGAATCATCAGCAGGTCTGGGTTGAGCCAGCACATGATTTCGAGGAGTTTGGGCAACGGCATCACCACCAACTGGGCATGGCTGACCAGCAAATACAACTCCGCTCCCATGTCGATCGTGATGCCCGGCGAACCCGATGGCACGACCTGAATCCCACGCGATTTCCAGAACCGCGCGTGGAGTTGCTCGGGGGTGAGCCCCCAGAGTGTGTGAATGGAATCATCGATCGGCTGCGAAATCATGAGTTCTCGCCTTTGCCCACAGGAGCATCCTTGTCATGATTCTTCGAGCGGAACAACGCACCGGCGACGGGCCCAACACGCATGCTCGGTCGGCTGCTGACCATCTCTTGCTGACGGGACATCTGTCGCGAGAAATGGACTGACATGCTGCTCGATGATTGACGAAGGTCCTGGACCAATGCCCGGTTAAAGATCGTCGCGACGATCTTCCCGTTGAGCGATCTGATATGCTCGATCGCTTTCACAACCAGAGGCTTGTGCTGCCCCCGCCCAATGACCACGATCACGCCGTCCGCCTGAGGCGTCACAAATGATGCCTCGACGCTGCCCATGATCGGCCCGCTATCAATTAGAATCGTGTCGTACTGCATCCGCAGATGAGAAATCAATGCCCCGACTGATCTGGGTGAAAGACGGCTCACCCGCTCATCGTCGCCAAAGCCTGCGGGAAGAATGCTCAACCCTTCGAACTCTGTATCGTGAGTCAACTCATCGAGTTCTTCGCTCGATTCAAGGACCTCTGCTAGGCTCGGCGCGTTGGGATATCCAAAGTGCACGCTTAGCCCGCGCCCAATAAAATCCATATCGAGGAGCAATGTCCGATCGCCGCTCTCCGCAAAGGAAAGCCCGAGAGCGATGAGCATGCTCGTTTTACCATCCTGTGGCGCCGGGCTTGTCACCCCATAGACCTGAGTCCCGCCATCGAAATTCTGAATCTGAAGCTGCGATCGAATCTGATGTACCGCAAAGGCCGACGCATCGGCGAGTTCTTTATCTGCGATGGATGTCCCCAGATCGGGCAGCATCCCGACGATGCCATTGCCCGACCCCATGAGGATGTCATCATCAGAATAATCAATCCGATGGTTAAAATATCCCAGTGCGAGTATCACCATCACCGGGAGCGAACTCATCCCAACAAATCCAACCCCGCCCATTTTAACCCGAGAATCCGATGTCGGCCTGCTCATCGGCCTAGGGCGATGGGTGATGCTGATCTTCCCTGTGATACGCTCCATATCTTCAACACGGGATTCGGTATCGATCTGATCGAGACGCTGAGACACTTGGATAATCGAAACCTGCTTGTCAGACCGCTTGGCTCGGTAATCTTTAAGATCGATGCTGTCCTCGAAGAGTTTCTTTGATTTACTCCTTGCTGAATCTATTGCAAGATCAAGCACATGAATCTTGGCTTCGAGTTCGAGTTCCGATGGAATCGGAACCCCGCTGGCATCGACAAAGATCAACGACTTGTCCCCATCCTGAAGATCTTTGAGCCGATCATCGATCCGTTTCTGATTGCTCTCGATCATCGAACTGAGCCGTTGAACCTCCCGATGTCCTTCTCTGAGCCCCTCGGAGATCATCATCTCATCGCGTGCCTCGGCCAGTTCGGTCCGCCGGAGAATCAACCCCGCGATCATCGGGTCTTCGATCGCCGCCTCCTCAGCAGTCATCGGCTCATCGTTGGTCTCGTCTGATTTCTCTGCGACCAGTTCATATCGCTTTTTCTGTGAACTCAATATCTCACGCTGGGCCTCGAGCGACCGGATGGTGTAGAGCGCATCCTCAACCAGAGGCTCAAGGTTTTCTGTGCGATATTTCCCCGCGATGGCGAGGATCTGCGCATCATACCCGTTGCGATCAGCAATCAGTTTTTCTTCTCGCTCTTCGAGCATCCCCACGATCTCGGGGATGTCGATGCTTCCTTCTTTGCCGTACTCTTCGATGTATGAATCCATAATCGACGCGACAAGAACAGCGGAAACCTTCGGGTTCTCATCCGTGAATGAAACATAAATCACTTCCTGCGCGAGTCGGCTCGGCGTGACCTTGAGCCGTTTCTGAACATCGTAGGTTGTTTGGATATTCGAGAGATGACTCACCGCCCGCCACTCGTCGCTGGCGAGTGCCCGGTCAATGACGCCGCCCTCTTTGATGAACTCGGCCTGCGAACTCACAAAGCTCGAAAACATCTGCGTCGCGGTGCTCTGCTCGGTCTGAAAGAGCACCTTGGGAAGCGATGGCTGGATACGGATCTGCCCGGTGCTCTTGTACTGAGGCTTCTGGGACATATACCCAAGCACCCCGCCGAACATCCCAAAGACCAACGCAAGCGAGATCGCAAGCACATATCGCCCGCGGAGCAACCGATGGAACATCAACAAAGCATTGGTATTGGCATGATCTTGCCCCGAGTCCCAATCAATCTGATTCGCATTCATGAATCATCCCCCCCTGTGGGCTTAGCCGTATCCGAATCATCCGCTGACTTTGTATTTTCCGCCGGCTCGAGAACCGCTCTAATGGTCGGAAGAGCAATTTCAAACATATCACTAAGTATCCAATCATGATCTTCTTCAGGAACATCACCATCAATCACCACCTGGATCTGAGCAGCGCCATACATGCGAAAATCATAGTTCGCGCTCAATCGACGCACCTCACGCATTGAAGTCGTCATCTCACCAGTCGGCAAAATGAACAGGCTATACACCGATATCCCGCGTTCGACATGTCCCGCGATCCGCTGAAAACCATACCGCTTGATATCAAAGTGACCCAGCGTATACATCCGGGTCGGATTCGATTCAGAATCCATCCACCCGCTCGACGGATAACACCTCGGCGGATAGTGACCCGCCATATCACGAGTATCGCGACACTGGACGATCAATAGCGTGGCCGCGACATTCTTCTCTTTGTTTGAGTAATGACGCGCAACAAGGGCGTTGGGATCAAGCAGTTTGATCGCCGATTGAGGCAGTGGCACCTGTTGGCCAGTCCACCCATTGGTATCGATCGGGATCGAGTTAATCACCTGAGCAACCCGCTCGTGATACGCATCGACCTTCTCCTGATTGCCCGGATTGATCCGCGCAACCCCGATGGCGATCATCAAAAGCAATGAGAACGGGATGGCGAGTCGTGAGAACAAGTAAAGAACCCTTCTTATGAAGACTGAGTCGCAAGCGTGAAACGGTAAGTCGGAACCAAGGCCCATCGCAATGCCCGGGTGGTGCCTACAAGCATTAAAAAGGCTACCGGGAGCATCAGCCAACCGGCAATATCATGAAAACTATCCGCGATATCAGTCGGGGCATACCCATAGAGCAGAACCGTCGGCACAAGCCGAAATACATTGCAGATGATCGCTGCAACCGGGCTCAGAAGAAGAATCAAAAGCCGAACCGAGTTCCGCAGAGGCACCGTAAACGCAAAGGCGTATGAAACAAGCACCAAGGCAAAGACCATCCGCATCCCATTACACGCCTCAGCCACAGCAATCGGCATGTCGTTGATGTTCACCAGGTTCCCCGATCGTTCAACATAAAACCCCATCGTCTCGAGCACCGTGGTCGTCACCCGTGCCGTAGCGTTCTGCAATGGACCCGCGATTGCCAATCGCAGATTCCCAGGGATCGGAACAAGCAGCCCAAGCAGCAGCACCGCTGGGATAAAGTTGGCGATCACCTGCATCCCCACCACAGTCGTAATCGCACCGATGAGCATCAGCACCGCACCGCCATGAAGACCAGCCTGGAACTGAACCGATTCACTCATGCTGAACTTCGCAAGGCAGAAGCCCGCAAAAATCATCAAAGGCCCAACCCAACTCGCCCGAGGAGGGCATCGGCGGAACCGGATCCGACGGATCCAAACCAGCCAAACAGCAATCGGGATCACAAGGAAAATATGGCTCGATTCCTCGTCCTTCATCGCGATATTCAAAATGTCAAGCCACTGGGTCAGGGTCGCAAAGATCGCGGCAGCGACCAGCAGCAAAATCAGAAGCACATGCTTCACTCCCCACCCATATCGCAGTGTGTTGATGTTCATTGCCCCCGCACTTTCTTAACTGATTCGGTCAACACCCGGTCGGTGACCCGCGCTCCAGGAGCAACATGACCATTTGCACAAATTACCGAGCGAACAATCACCGCCCCCTTGCCGATGGTTGCCCCGTTGAGCACAACCGAATCATGCAAAACGACCCCGTCGCCGACGGTTGCGCCGGGTTCAACGATCGAGAACGAACTCTCCCAATCCTCGCGATATGGATCCTCATCAATCGTCTTGCCAGCTCCAAACCCGTCGCCCTCAGCAAGAATCGCGCTGATGTACTCCACACGAGAACGGGTCGAATGCGTATACGCACGGGGACGCTCAACAACACACACTTTATGCTCGTGCTTCCACTGATCGAGCGCCTGCTCCTTGAGATCGACATACCCGATCGACTTGATCGACTTGAGCACCCCGCACCGAATCAACCAAACCCCCACGGGCGCGCCATCGTTTGAAGTGACAAACGAAACATCCGCCTCCTTCTTCGCCATCGCATAGACCATATCGCTGAGCGACTCAAGATAAATCTGCGCCCCCGAAGTGACGATAATATATTCATCGTCATCCATATCCTTGGTCGCATCGGCAAGCACACCCGCCACCCCGCGGATCGGGGATGCGTCCTGCTGAATCACAAGCCGAACCCCCTCAACACCTGCGCCATCATCGTGCATCTTTGGAGCCCGGCTCGAAGTGTCCACCAGCACACGCATTTCAAAGTCCTTGAGCCCAAAGCGTTTCGCACACGCTCCGGCATTGGCTAGGTGATGCGTCACGATGGTCCCGGTATTGAGCGGCAGATCGAGCAAACTCCGATCAATCCGCCGGGCTAATCGCGTCGAGCGGACAGACCCATAAAGCACGATCATCGAACGAATCGATTGAAGAATGGTCGCGGACCTGGATGGTGAGTCTATCGTGGACATAATCGACAGCGTTCCCGCATACGATGGGCGTTTTGACCACTCGAACCACAACACATGGAACGCCGGCCTCGCACCCACCCTCTCTGATACTACTCATCTATCGGCAGATCGCTGCCGCCGCTTTGGGGGACATCTGGATCAGTCTAGGGATCGAATCATTCATCGCGTGCGCACAAACTGCGCGTCCGAATACACGACTCAACCTCTTCCTGCGCAACCTGAACAACCGAAACCCAATGATCCTCCACCGCACATGATGCTACGACACCCCGGGGGGCTCGGATCGGTCGTATAGCCCATGTTTTCCCGTCAATTCGACATTTCTGATCGTCCCAGCACAGACCGGGGATATCCCCAATCCCCTCGATCCCCGCACCGAGCCCGCAGCCGTCCGCCTTGAGTGCCGATTCGAGTTGTGTCCATCGACGAAAATATTTCTCAGCACAAGGCTCAATCTTGCCCAAACCATCGCCACTCGCCCAGAGCATCCCGACTAACTCCTCACTGACCTCCTCCGCAACGACATCCTCTATGTCAATCCCACAGCGTCCACCCCGAGAGAGAACCCCGGCGCAGCACGATCTCGTCCGAGAAACATTGAAATCATATTCGGATCGCTCAACCCCTATCAATCCAGGTCGCCCAGAGCCATCCCGGATCGTCCGAACCTGATCGGGCGCGATCCCCGTAAGCACCCCGCCACAGAGCCGAGCGAGCCCCCGCATCGTTTGAGCAGCAACCCGGTCATGGACATATCGATATTGCAGGCACTCGTCCCGTTCGCATTCGCTTAGGAAACCGCTGAGAATTGGGCAAATGATCGAGTCGAACTCGATCACCACCACGGTTGCCTGCCCCGGATCGGGCAGAAGAAGATTTGATATCAGCCCATCGAGTGCCATGCACTCATCTTCGGCCATCAACCACCCCGAAGATTAGCGGATCCGGACAGTCCAGGTCCGCTGAATCCGCTCAGGGTTGCTCGAATCCGTAGGCGTCGAGTACATCATCAGATCGACGATGGTATTGGATTCAAAGTCCATTTTGAGCACACTCGAAGATGTGTTCCAACTGCTCAGATCATCAGAACTACCCTGAGGCCGCCCGCCGAATGTGATCACTGAATCCGAACCGATCTGCGTGCCCGCGATCACCTCGAACTGTTCGCTGGCTTGGACGAGTTCCACGCCGGTGAAATACACGGTGTTGCCAATCACAGCTGCACCTATCCCGGCATCATTAAACTCAACACGCTGCCCGCCAACTGCTTGGTCATCGTCGTAATCAGGGTCTCCAATGGTTGGAACAGACTGAGCCGGCGTTGATTCCGATGAGGTGTCATATACGCCGTAGTTATATGAGCCGAAGTACCCCGACGATTCAGAACCAACGCTGCTTTGTGTATCTGAATCGCTCGAAGAATCTGCACCGGTGTAGGTTTGCGCCGTTTCCCCTGCAAAGCCATCGGTATCAGTCGATGCTTGCGATGACGAGCTTGAATCTCCCGAAGACGCTTGAGCCGATCCAGAGCTTTGGCCTGAACCCGTCACCGCATTTGATGAACTCGCACCGCCCCCACCACCGCCAGAACCACCACCACCACCACCGCCGGACGAACCGCCACCACCTCCGCCACCGCCGCCGCCGCCGCCGCCGGATGATGCAGAGTTCGACCCGCCGGAGATCCCGGCCTGCCCGTAGCTGATGCGTGAGCCGTCCGCGAGGGTTCTCGATGCGCGTCGTGTGGTTGGTATTGTGTGGCGTGCGGATGTTCTGGCAGCCTTTTCAAGACGGATGATCGTCCGCCCATCGGGCATGCTGATCCGAACCTCGACCATATCGGACTCGCTTGATTTCGCCTCCCCACTCTTCGAGGCTTTAGCATCGGTATCCGAAGTCGCCTGCTCACCCTCTGCTGCGGGCTGAGCCTCTTTGGATTCCTTCGATTCCGTCGGCTCGGCACCGAGCGCAAGCGGCGACGCGAGCCCAGCAGAAACGAAGATGGCTCCGAGAAGCCCAGTGAGTTGTGTAGAGTGAAACTGCATCGTGTAAATCCTCCGAAAGCGGGTACTGACAGGGATAGTCTCCAAATGAGCATGGTGTGAAACGAGCAAAGCGTGGAGATATGTTCAAGATGGGGCGACAATACCGGCATGAGGGTCCGATAGCATGATCCAATGGGGTCTACCGGCCCGATGGTTCCTCACTTCAATTAATAAGGCCCGCCAATGAGAGTGGGCCTTATCGGAGTGATGATGAACGAAGTACTTACTCGACCTTGAACTGCCCTACCAACTCCATGAGTTGCTCCGCTTGATGGGCCAGATCGCCGGCAGCTTCCGAAGCCTGCCCAGCACTCTCGCTTGATTGACGGGTGACTGTTGAAATACTCGCAATCGCCCGTGCAATTTCGTCCGATGCGGTCGACTGTTGAGTGGCTGCAGCCGCGATATCTTGCACCATCCCCTGCACGCTCTTGCACCCCGTCACAATCGTTTCGAGTGATGAACCGGCCTGGTTGGCGAGTTCAACACCCTTGCCGACACGCTCCGAACCCGCTTCGATCTGGGTAACCGCCGAGATCGTTTCCCCCTGGATGCCTCGGATACTCGATGAAACTTCCTCGGTTGCCTGTGTGGTTCGCTCGGCGAGTTTGCGAACCTCGTCGGCAACAACCGCAAACCCACGACCATGCTCGCCCGCTCGGGCCGCTTCGATCGCAGCGTTGAGTGCCAGCAGGTTGGTCTGATCGGCGATGTCGTTAATCACCGCGATGATCTCGCCGATCTTCTCGCTCTGCTTGCCCAGCGCGTTGATCGTCTGAGCCGAGGCATTCACCTCGGTCGCGATCCCTTCCATCTCGGCCACTGTCGAGCAAACAACGGTGCCGCCCTCTTCTGCGAGATGCTGGCTTTGCTCCGATGCGATGGTTGCATCGGATGACTTCGCCGCCACTTCGGTGACCGACTGGCTGAGTTCCTCAACCGCCGCGGCGACCTGCTGGGTCTGGGTTTCCTGTTCCTGAAGACCACCGGCCATCTCGTCGGCAGACGCCGCGATCTGGGTTGATGCAGAGGCGACGGCCTGCGAAGAATCACGCATCTGCAAAATGACCGACTGCATATTCTCTACAAACTTATTGAACCATTCACCCAGTTTTCCGATTTCATCCGAACGGCTCTGGTCAACACGCATGGTGAGATCACCCTCCCCGTCCTCAATTGCCTGGATCATGCGATTGATCGGCTTGGTAATCGTTCGAGTAAGCCCGATAGCAATGATACAGCCCAGAACTGTCGAAGCCGCGCCTAGCACAAGGACGACATGCTCAAGGAAAAGACTGGCCTCCACAAGACCTACTGTATCCGATGTCAGACTCTCTTCCTGGCTTGCAATCATCTCGTTGAGAATTGCAACGGCTTTTACCGCCTTGGGTGCCGCCTTTGAACCCAGAAGTTCATTGGCCACATTCCATCCTGATGAACCTCGGATGGAAAACATCTGCTCGGGAAGCGGAGCAAACTCCCCGCGGGCTTTTCCATAGTTTGCAAATGCTTCTGACTGCTCGACATTCATCATCGCGACACTTTGAGTGAGTGTTTCAAGCCGGGCGGTATTTATTTTCCACTTGGCGCGAAATGTATCCACAAACTTTTCATCGCCGCTGAGCAAGTACGCCCGAACCGAAGCCAGCCCAACCGCCAAAGATCCTCGGCTATCGGCCATCGTCGCCAGCAATGCCTTTCGTTCTGGGGTGGATTCGAGTTCCTTCTCTTGGTTGATCATCTCTGTGATTGCTGCCAGCATAACTGTTGCACGCGGGGCGGCTTCTTCAAAGAGAATAACCATCGCTGGCTGCTCCTCAGGGGTATTGGCGATATCTTCGACAAGTTGTTGAGCCGCCCGAAACTCTTCCATCACGGCAATGAACTGATTCAACCGATCAACATTTTCTTGCTGACTCCATTCAGATGCAAGACTCTGCATTTTGACAATGTTGCGATCTATATTTTCCCACGCTGCGGCTCGCTCGACTTTCCATTTGTCTGAATCGAGTATCATATATCCACGCAAAGCAGCGAGAGAATGATTGATCCCATTCTGCAGCTCTGTCCCCGCAATGACCGTTGGCATGCGCGTCTCAATCACACGAGTCTGGATCGAGTTGACATCTTGAGTCTTGACATACACCGATGACACGACGACGACCATAAGCACGATCAACATCCCAAACCCAAAGTACAGTTTTTTCCCAATCGTCCATCGCATGACTTTCCCCTTATTCCTTGTGTTCAACCAGCACTGATAGATTTTTCAGACGGTCAATACCGTTCACCAGCCTTTGACTTCGGGAGAAGATCGACGCGAAAATACATACACTTGTGTAAAACTAAATGATTTACGGATGTTTTTGTCCGAATCTCGCTCTTGCCCATTCCCTTGCTACTCATTCGGCAAGTTGTACGAGATCCGGATTGCCATCTCCATTCACGACTTCCTAGCGACTGTGCTTCCTCACCCATTCAAACACTACCCGAGATCGCCAACTAAAAAACCCGCCGAAAACGGCGGGTTTGGTTTGATTAAACTCGTGCTACAAGTGTATCAATCGACCTTGAACTTGCCGACAAGGTCCATCAACTGCTCTGCCTGATGTGCAAGATCGCCCGCAGCCTGCGATGCCTGGCCGGCACCCTCGCTCGACTGACGAGTCACCGATGAGATATTCTCGATCGCACGAGCAATCTCATCAGATGCAGATGCCTGCTGATTCGCAGCGGCTGCGATATCCTGCACCATGCCCTGCACGCTCTGGCAACCGGTCACAATCGTTTCGAGTGATGAACCCGCCTGATTGGCGAGATCGACGCCCTTGCCGACGCGTTCGGAACCGGCTTCGATCTGAGCAACCGCCGAGATCGTTTCGCCCTGGATGCCTCGAATACTCGATGACACCTCTTCGGTTGCCTGAGTGGTCCGTTCGGCGAGTTTACGAACTTCGTCAGCAACAACGGCAAACCCACGCCCATGCTCACCGGCACGGGCCGCTTCGATCGCCGCATTGAGTGCGAGCAGGTTGGTCTGATCCGCGATATCATTAATCACCGCGATGATCTCGCCAATCTTCTCGCTCTGCACACCAAGAGCATTGATCGTCTGGGCCGAAGCGTTCACCTCGGTCGCGATCCCTTGCATCTCTTCAACAGTCGAGCGGACAACGGTGCCGCCCTCTTCTGCGAGATGCTGGCTCTCTTCCGATGACTTGGTCGCATCCGAAGACTTGGCAGCAACTTCGGTGACTGACTGGCTGAGTTCTTCAACCGCAGCAGCGACCTGCTGAGTCTGGGTTTCCTGTTCTTGAAGACCACTGGCCATCTCATCAGCGGATGCAGCGATCTCTGTTGATGCTGATGCCACTGCCTGTGATGTCCCGCGGATCTCCGTCACCATGCTGACCATATTCTCAAGGAACGCATTGAACCCGGTCGCCAGAATGCCCATCTCATCGGTACTCTTGTTCTCGATTCGCTTGGTCAAGTCACCTTCACCCGCGACACGCAGCACTTCAACGACATTGGCCATTGGCTTGGCAACCATACGACGCATCAGCACCATGAACCCACCGAATGTAATCACGACAATCGGAATCGTCCAGGTCATCCCCTTGGCAAAGAACCCTGTCACACTCGCATCGAGCGTGTCCAAAGGCATCTGCACTTCGTACGCTCCGTGCATATACCCGACAGGCCAACTTTCATAGCGGAACCCGAGCGAGTCCTTACCATCAAAGTTCCCGTTTTCATCCCGCTCGTCATAGACCGCAGGATCGCCATGGCACATCATGCAAGACTCATCGAGCGTGATCGCACGCATGTAGTGCAGCGTGTTTGTCTCTGTGTTGACACGAGAAAGAATGGTCTCCTTGCTGGACTTATACTGAGCCGTCAAGTCTTTGACCATCTCTTCGCGGAACCCACCCGAAGCCGGGGCATTATCAGGATTTCTTGCTTCAAGTGCAACAATTTTGAAATCGACATTCTCTTTCTCTGCAGCATTGGCTGCCGCTTCCCACCCGACGATCACTGGGATATTATGGAAGAATCGGGTTTTCGAGTAGTGTTTACCGTTGTCGACTTGCTCGAGGGCATCTGCAAGGAGTTGGTCCGTGTTGATATCACCCTTGATGAACTTGTCTGAAGCACTGTTCTTGGCTGCATCCGCCACCGCGGTGAACCCCGATGCACGATCTACATACGATGACTGAATATCTTTGCTGTATCCAGAAAGGAAGACCACATAGTTCACCGCCACGACAGCAGCGAGGATCGAGAATGTGATTGTGATGATCTTTGTTGAGAGTCCAAACGAGAACTTCGACTTGTTTTTTTCTGTGCTCATGGTGCTGTCTCCGTGCTTGATGCTCACGAGCATCGTTTCTGTGTGTTGGTAGTGGTCACCATTGGAATCGGCACACGGAACACCCAACTTCGCCTTTAAATTGACAAATCGCCCGAGCCCGGACGATTTGCGTCGAATTGGTTGAAATTTGCTCGGTAATGAGGCGGCAAACTTTTTTACACATATCAACCTACTCGGTTCAATGGGATATGAGGCTGAGCAACACACTTCTATTATGGATATTTTTCTCTTTTATCGCAATGATAGCAACTGACTATACACAGGCATCGGCCAAAGCTCGGCCTCAACGATCGACTCGAGCTGATCCCCGATCTCCCGAAGCGATTCCATCGCCGGAACGATCTGATCTCGGCAATATGAACACTGCGCCATCGCGCCCAATCCAGAATGCACACGACACCCCAGGAGTGCTTCGAGCCGGTCCGAGAACACACCGACCATCTCGACAAAGTCTTCGAGTTCTTCCTTGAGCTTGGCCGAATCAACCCCAACCCCTTCGGTCGCCCCGACGGTTTCTGCCATATTCCGCTGATGCTTGTGCAACGCCGGCAGAATCATCGTCTGAGCAATACTGACCATCTGCTTCGATTCGATCCCGATCTCGGTGATGTACTTCTCCGCAAAGATCTCCACCCGGCTCTCGAGTTCAATCTTTGAAAGCACTTTGTACTTGCGGAACATCGACTTGACCTTCGACCCCTGAAACGCCGGCAATGCGTCAGCCGTCGAGCGGAGATTGGGCAACCCGCGTTTCTCCGCTTCGACCTGCCATTCGTCGGCGTAGTTATCGCCATTGAAAATAATCGCCTTGTGCTCGCGGATAACCTCCTGCAAGACCTTCCGCACCGCCTGGTCTCGCTTGGCCGGGGTCGGATTTGCACCCTGGGTCTTCTCGATCTTGGTCGCGATGTAGTCCAAACTCTCCGCCACAATCGTATTGATGACCGTGTTGGGCCAAGACACCGAAGCTGTCGAACCGACCGCGCGGAACTCGAACTTGTTGCCGGTAAACGCGAACGGGCTGGTCCGGTTCCGATCACCCGAATCCCGCTTGAGCGCGGGCAATGAACTCGCCCCCAGATCAAGCTCCCCGCCCTTAATCGTTCGGCTCGGGGTGCCCCCTTCGAGCTGCTCGATCAGGTCGGTGAGCATATCACCCAGGAAAATCGAGATAATCGCAGGCGGCGCCTCGTTGGCACCGAGCCGATGGTCGTTCGATGCGCTCGAAATCGTCGCCCGAAGCAACGCGCCATGAATATGCACCGCACGGATCACCGCGCAGAGGTAGGTCATGAACTGGGTATTGGTATGCGTCTCGTCTTGGGGATCGAGCAGGTTCACGCCGGTATCGGTCGCGATCGACCAGTTGTTGTGCTTGCCAGAGCCGTTGACCCCCGCGAACGGTTTTTCGTGCAGGCACGCGACAAACCCAAACCGCCCAGCGACCTTTTTCAGGGTATCCATCAGAATCGCCTGATGATCGCACGCGATATTGGTGGATTCAAACAGCGGCGCAATCTCATACTGCCCGGGCGCGACTTCATTATGGCGGGTCTGGACGGGCACACCGAGCTTGAACAACTCTTCCTCGAACTCGGCCATGAACGCATTGACGCGGGGCGGAATCGCCCCGAAGTAGTGATCGTCGAGCTGCTGATGCTTGGGAGGCACCGCACCAAAGAGCGTCCGCCCACAGCTCACCAGGTCCGGACGCGCAAAGTAGAGATTCCGATCAATCAGGAAATACTCCTGCTCGGCCCCAAGCGTGGACCCGACGGATTTCACGCCCTTGTCGGTTCCAAAGATTTTGAGAATCCGCATCGCCTGCTTATCAAGCGCATCAATCGAACGAAGCAAAGGCGTCTTCTTATCCAACGCCTCCCCGTTCCAACTCACAAACGCCGTCGGGATGCAGAGCGTCGCGTAGTTCTTCCCACGGACAATAAACGCAGGCGAGGTCGCGTCCCACGCGGTATACCCGCGGGCCTCGAAGGTGGCGCGGAGCCCGCCCGATGGAAAACTCGACGCATCGGGCTCGCCTTGCACCAAGCTCGAACCCGAGAGCCGATACATCACCCCACCCGAACCATCGGGGGTGACGAGCGAGTCGTGCTTCTCCGCGGTCAGCCCGGTCATCGGCTGGAACCAATGTGTATAGTGCGTCGCCCCGCGTTCGATCGCCCAGTCCTTCATCGCTGTCGCGATGACCTCGGCATCACCCATCGAGAGCTTGCCGTTGGACTCGATGGTCTGGAGAATGGCGCGAAAAGTGTTCTTGGGAAGTCGTTCGCGCATCTTGCGCTGATCGAAGACATCGCACGCAAAGATCTCGTCGATCCGCTTGCGTGTTGAATCAAGCCCCGCACTGCTCGCCTGCCATCTTGCCGATGCAGCGACTGCTTCTCCATGAGGATCACCCGATACCATGGCTTTGCTCCCTTGCGAAAGTTCTTTCGTTTCGTTTTTTCAGCGATAACACGGATACAGACCTGATTGATTCTTGCCTCCAGATCGACGAATTCAAATCTCAACTGACCACTCAAGAGCATATCTTGAAGATTCTGATGCTGTTTCGCGCAACGATGCCCCTCCCCATCGCCCAAATCCTCGGCTACGATCGCTCTGGAACCATCCTCGCCGGGCCTGTGGCGGAATTGGCAGACGCAGCGGACTTAAAATCCGCCGGGGTAAAACCCATGTGGGTTCGAGTCCCACCAGGCCCATTTTCGACCTCACCCTACTCAAATCCTGAGAAAACTCAGATCATCTTCACCCGCTTGAGTGCCCGCTCGAACTGGCCCCACCGGTCTTCGAGGGTACCCGTGTACCCCAAACTCACCCGCACCAACCCCGGCGCGATCCCGGCCTCTTCGAGTTCCTCGTCCGTCAGTTCCGAACTCGTCGAACTCGCCGAGCAGGACATCAGGGTATCGAAATACCCCAGACTCACCGCGAGCATCCCGAACCCTTCGTTCTGCTGAAGATCATTCATGAACTCGAAAGCCCGGTCGGTCGTCCCCAGATCAATCGCAAAGAGTCCCCCGGCACCAAACTCGCTATTGGCCAACTCACAGAGCAGCCCGTGCTGGGGATGAGACTCAAGACCGGGGTATCGTACATCGAGCCCGAGCGATTCAAGTTTCTCCGCAAAGAACTGCGCCCGGCGGGAATGCTCACACATCCGCAACCCAAGGTGAGGCAGCCGAAGCGAAAGATCAAACGCCACGCGCGGATCCATCGTCGGGCCCAGCAGCATCACCGCCCCGGTATGCAGATCCATCAGCTCCGCGACGAACTCCTTCGACGCACAGACCGCCCCAGCGATGATGTCCGACCCGCCGCCCATGAACTTGGTCATCGAATGGACCACAATATCCGCTCCGTGCTGGGCCGGCGAGAGGATCATCGGACTAAAAGTATTATCCACGACCAGCTTTGCCCCCGCCTTGTGCGCGATGTCCGCGAGCTGGGGGATGTCCGCGATCTTCATCGTTGGATTCGAGATGGATTCGGTGAAGATCGCCTTTGTTTTGTCGGTGATCGCCGCGCTGACCTCATCGAGATTCGTGATATCAACAAACCGAACCTTGATCCCAGTTTTAAGCGGGAAGAACTCTTTGAAGAGCGCGAAGGTGCCGCCATAGATCGCGTTGGACGCAACGATCTCATCGCCCGGCGAGCACAACTGCATCACCGAACACGCGATCGCGCTGATCCCCGAACTCGTCGCATACCCCGCCTCGGTGCCTTCGATCGCTGCGAGGTATCGACCAAGCACATACACAGTCGGATTAAAATGCCTTCCATACAGAAAGCACCCGCCCTGCTCGGGGTTCTTCTCGCCTTTGAAGATCTCAGGCATGATCTCGGCTGCCATCACGGTGAAGGTGGTCGATGTCTCGATCGACATATTCACCCCGCCGTGCTCGCCAAACTCGTGGCGAACCTTCGACAACGATCGAACCGGATCAAATGACATACACACCTCCAAAGCCGAGAAACAAACGGGAAAACGATCCAAAAAACGAACCAGAGCATGATATCCAATATCATCCCGAATCACGCGCCCGACCAAGCCCAGACCCCAGATTCTCATCGTTTCAGACCGACCGATCCGCCAACATCCCCAGCACCGGGTCCCCAGCGAGCAACGCCCCCGCCCGGGCAACCCGCTGATCCCACTCGATCACCTCTTCGCACATCGCACAAAGCCCAACCCGAAACGCCCGGCGTTTGATCAGCAGGTGTAGGTCATACAAAGCGGACGCCCGATCGACCCGATCGACCCCACCCGCTGGCTCGTCGGCTTGGTTGATCAACCGCTCGATAATCCGTCGATGATCCCGGACATCAAGCATCAGCCCCCCCGCTGCCCGCTGGGCGTGCTCATTGGGCGCACATGGAAAAATCAATTCATAGCATCGCCGATTCGTCTCAAAGAGCACCACCGACATCATCCCCAAGAGCACCTCGCGCGCGAAATACTCCCGGATCGTCACCCAATGGTCATGCACCGCTTTGGCCCGCTCGCAATAGACAATCTTTGGGTCTTCGCCAAAGCACCGATGCGCGAAATCAATATCCTCAAAGTAGATCGGGCGCAGCCGAGGATCGAATGGCTGATCGAGTCGCCCAACGGCATCCAACCGGACCGAGAGGTTGAGCGTCCACCCATGCCGAAAGTCGTAGCACTGCCCATCAACAAGCCCAGCCTGATTGAAAATCGCAGGCGTATGCACCATCATCGCATCAAACACCGTCGGCGAGTCAAATTCGCGCCAAGGCGAATACCCGAGCACCGCCCGATGCCCCGCTTCGAGCATCTCGACATGCGCATCAATCAACTCCTCGCTGGGAATCACATCATCATTGAGGAACAACACCGCCTCGCCTCGGGCTCGCGCGATTCCCAGGTTCCTCGCCCCCCCGGCCCCCACATGATCGGTGTGGATGGTTTCAAGCGCATACGAACGAGCACCATCAGGAACATCACCCTGCCCATCAACAATGACAATGACCTCAAACTTCGCCTTGCTTGAATGTGTATCAAGCGCATCGAGCAGCACAGCCAGTTTGTGCGATCGCCCGCGGGTGGGTATAATCACGGTCAGGAGTTGGACTTTGGAAGTGCTCAAGGGCATGGGTTCTCTATAAACAAGCCACTGGCGATCTGGCTGGGGATTTTGAATATGCTCATCATTCTACCCGCCCATCTCCAAGTCAGCGGCGTCACGACCTGGGCCGTCCGCGCCATCAAAGGGCTCCGCGAGCGATCCATCCCCGCGGGGCTCATTGTCCACACCGCAAAGGGCGAGTCGGTGCCCGCGTTTCTGGCTCCATATGTGCTCGGCGTGGTCGAAAACGCAACCCCGATCAATCAACTCGCGGGGAATCTCGATGATTTGGTCGAAAACTATCTCCGAGCGATCAAAGCAATGCACGCGATCACCAATCGCCCGGTTTTAGTCTCCCCCAACCTCCACGGCGACTGCCACGGCGCCATCGCCATCATCTCCCAACAACACCCCGAACTCATCCGATCGGTCTGCTGGATTCATTCGGACAACGAATACGAACTCGCGGTCGCCAGACGGTACGAACCGATCCTGCACGGCTTTCTACCCGTGAGCAAAGAACTCGAATCCTTCACCCGCCGATCGATCCCAAGCCGTGCATCGGATATCTTCCACCTGCCCTACTGCGTCGAGATCGAGCCCGAATGCTCGGTGCGTGAGCCGATGAATGATCGGCGCATCCACATCCTCTACGCCGGTCGGCTCGACGAGCACCAGAAACGGATCAGCACACTCCCCCACCTCGCCCGCCAACTCAACGAACGAGCCATCGACTTCGATTTCTGGATCGTCGGCGACGGTCCGGAAATGGACTCGCTACGCCGAGCAACCCAATCCATCCCCAATGTCCACATCGCCGGCCCGGTGCCGCTTGATGAGATGAGCGAACAACTCCGGTGGGCGGATGTATGGGTGCTCCCATCACGGTTTGAAGGGCAGAGCGTGGCCATGCTCGAAGCCCTTGCTTCGGGTTGCTTGCCGATTGTCACCACAGTTCGATCAGGCGCGAGCGATGCGATCATCGACGGGCCGATCGAAAAGCAAACCGGACTCTGCATCGACGCCGACTGGGACACCCCCGTTGAGATCATCGCCGAGCGGATGTGCGATGCGATTGAACATGCTCAATCGCTCGACACCCAAACAATCGCCCGCAACGCCCACGCATTGATCCGTGATCGCCACAGCATTGGTCGCCATGTCGACTCGATCGAAGCGCTGATGGAGCATGTCAACGCTCAGCCGGCACGCTCTTGGCCAAAGCATCTCCGTGCTTCGTATAGCGCCAAACCCAACGGACTCGACGGCTCCACCCCGCCCGACGCTACCAAACGCATCGCCAAAACCCTTGATGCGCTCGCAGGAAAAAAAGTCCTGATTTACTGCTCAGGACAGCACACCAAAGATGTAGGCTCATCGATTCAAGATTCACCCACCCAAATCGTTGGCATCATCGACGACGACCCGAGCAAAGTCGGCTCAGCGTGCATCGGGTATCCGATCTACACCGCCGAGATGATCCCAGAACTTGATGCAACCGATCTCGTCATCAGCAGTTGGATCTACGAAGATAGCATCTGGTCTAAGCGTAAAACCCTCGAATCGCTGGGCGTCCGCGTCCATCGGCTCTACCCGCCAGAGCCCGCCGAACCATCTATTGTTTCAACTGTTTCAATCGCCGCCTCTCAGCCCTGACTGCACCAACTCCAACACCTGCTCAACAAACCCTTCGGTTGTTAATGCCCTGGGCGTGTGCTCAACCCCTCGGACAATGCGTTCTCGCCGCCAGACTTGATCGTTGATCGCTTGTTCAATCAACGCTTCGAGTTGTGCCTCGGTCGTAAAAAACAGATCCGCATGCGCCATCACCATCTCCGCTGCCGCATCATTCCCAGCACCATACATCGCAGGCTGCTCGGATGGATCCGCATGATCGGACCACTTCATCTTTCCATCGCCATAACTCGATTCATCATCGAGTTCAAGCCGATGCAGATGCTCCATCAACTCCACCGCACGCGGGCAAGAAGCGATCTCAACATACAACGGCGTGGAATATCCCCGGCTCATCAATCCATCGTCGCGCAATAACTCGGCCTCACGACCGATCTTCTGCACCACCTGACTAAACGCCCCCCGCATCGCCCGGCACAAAGGCAGCCCACCCGCCAACAGACACTCGCTCACACGCTGATGGGTGGCCTGATTGACCGAAGCATGGAGTTGAACCACCGATCGACGATAACACGCCTGTAAATCATCGCCATGCTCAAGGGGCCCGCCTGCGAATGAACCCAGTTGGGGATGCTTCTCCCAACCTTTCCCGTACAGTTTGAACCGCCATCCCCGTCGCCGAGCAATGCTCGCTGCCCACCCCGCGGTTTGATGCCTAAATATCCGCTCGGCATATGGATTGAGCATGTCATTGACCATATTCGTCCGCAGCCCAACCGCCTCCTCTGGAAAACCATCCGGAAAAAACGCCTCATTGAAAAGCAGGTAGAGCTCCCCCAATAGATTCTGATGCCGAATCCCCAGAACCATCCGCTCAACCTGATCGAGCAACGCCTCGAACTTGGGTGCCGCGTCGGGTGCCTTCCGCTTCATGTTCCCAACCAAGCGAGCACGAAACAAACTCGGATGCTCGCTCTGATGCGTCACCCATGCGATCTCACAATCAAACCCGTCATCAAGCGGCTCACCTGCAAACTTGCTCTTCGAGGCGACCATCGGCATCCATCGGGTCCGATCTGCAGGATACCCAAGCCGATCAATCATCTCAGGCTTGACCATCCCGACCACAAAGTCCATCTCCCCAAGCGACGCCCCAGCCTGAGGCTCAAACAGGTGAGGCATCGCATCCTGGATCCAGCACACGAAAGGGATGTCCTTGGGCATGTGCTCGCTGAGCGATACACGATGATAGTTAATCAGGACAATCAAATCAGGATCGAAGTCACACACATTGCGCAGATGGATGCTCTTCGAGATCACCTGCGAGTCATCCTCCTCCATCTGCACTTTGCACACGCACCCCATGCGTGTGAAAGCATCTTCAAGATCCGCAGCCGCATATTTGAGATAGGTCGTTTGTCTCGCGGTCGGGATCAACACGCGGAGCGGTTCGCCCCCGTTGCACGCCTCTTCAAATCGCCGAGCCCACCAGGCTTTGGTTCGCACGGGACGGCTGCGCACCCGCTGAACCAACTCGCTCGCATTTTCCTCCCACTTCGCATCAATCAGACGCATCAACGCCCCCCCATCGGGCGTCGCCTTGGTCCGCACAAGCGGATTCTGCACCACCATCACCGGCGGCGCATCGTCGATCCGTTCGAGCGCCCATTCGAGCAACCGATCCGAAGCACCAGGACCTACAAACCACAGGATTCGTGAGTCGCCGAGTTCATCGCCCAAATCGATATACGCAAGCCCATCGAGCATCTCATCGAGTTGATCCTGAAGCACAAGCACACCCTGACGGAAGTTGGGTTTGTCGATCGGAGCCCGAACCCGGATCAATTTTTCGAGCGCCCAGGGGGGATCTACACCCTCAAGCAGAATCGAGCTTCGGCACCGAGTCTCGACCTCCTCGATCAGCGGCTCGATCGCCCGGCGATGCAATCGCATCGTCTCACCCAGAGTAGACGCATCGCTCTTTCGACAGATTATTCCCTCTTCACACCGGACCCACTCACACGCCCGCGATGCTTCACGCCATGATACGATTTGAGCCTCGCTCGGACAAACCGATGCCTCAAGCCGGGCGAGATTCTGGCGAAGAATCCGTTCACGCTCAATCAAAAGCTCAGAACCCCGATCAGCCACCGCCGATACCTGTTCAGGATTGGCAAACTCAGAAGACATCGGTACACTCCATCTCGATAAAACCTGCTAACATCAAGAGTATCGACCATCAATCACGCCCAGCGTGAGCCGAGGAAAGTATCAAAGCATGCCGGGCGATCCAACCCCAACAACCTGCCCCCACCATACCACCAATCCCAAGAACCCATCAACCGATCCCGATCTCTTTTTGGATGATCCGTCCCAGATCGTCACCCGGATCGAAGCCTACGACCGATGGATCGTCACCGCCCAATCCCCCGATCGCCAATCCCAGACCGACTGGTCGGCCTGGGTCCTTGATCTCCCCGCACGCATCAAGCCCATGGGTTTCCCAAGCGATCTTCTCGTTCGGATCCAGAAACTCCACGATCTCCACCTGATCTACCAACAACTCCCCGACGCATTGAGCATCGCGCAAGGCTGGAAGACCGATGCCATCAAAGCCCACCGATGGGCACAGATCGAATCCAAACTCCTCGATCATCAAATCAACCAAGTCATACTCATCGGCAACGGCAAGCACACCCGCGACCTGCTCGATTCCGGCTGGCCCGCAGCCCCAATCACCGTCATCAGCATCCTCGACGAGCACTCTTCCACCCCCCAACCCGCCATCATCCCCATCATCACCCCGCCTCAACTCGCTGGCCTTGCAGATTGCCACGACTTGACCCGCTGCGTTATGCTCCCATCCTCCGATGCCTACGAAGAGCAACTCATCAACAATGCCCACCCGTACGCAGCCGCTTCGGGAATCCCGATCTGGCGTGTCTATACCGACCCACACGCCGAGCATCTCTCGCACGACCAGATCGCCCGCACGCTCAAAGCCTCACCCCACTCGCCCACAATCTTCGCCCCCCTCGACCAAGACGAGATCGACCCCGCCCCAGCCCATCGGCTCGATCTCGGACTCGCCCAATCGAGATCATGGTCTGAATCAATCGCCTCAACGCTCAAGTTCCCAAACTGGGCAACAGGGCACATCAACACCCGCGATACCTGTTTCATCTGGGACCTGATCGAAACGATCGGTTCGACTGCGAACAATCCCATCACCATCCTCGAGATCGGCACCGCTTCGGGCGTCTCAACCGCGACACTCGCGCTCGGAGCCTCCCATCTCTGCCAAGCACCCGCCCACATCCACGCCTTCGATATCCTTGAATACTGCTACTTCGACGCGTCGAGAAAAGTCGGTGATGCAATCCATGAACTCGCAGGCGGGCTCATCGACACCATCACACTCCACCCCCACACCAACGCCCGCGACGCGACTTCGAGTTTCGAGCCCGGCTCAGTTGATCTCGTGCTCATCGACGCCGACCACCGCCACCCCGCACCGGCGATTGACCTGCTGACCATTTTGCCGATCCTCAAACCCTCCGCATGGGTCATCATCCACGACATCGAACTCGATCGGATCCAATCCAACACGCCTCAGAGCCCGGCGAGTCAATCCGGACCCGAACAACTCTACGATGCGTGGGACTTTGGAAAAATCAGAGAGCAATGCGACGATCTGCGCGAATCAAACATCGGCGCACTCAAAATCCCAAGCAATCCATTCGATGCCCAGCAACTTCTCCTCGATCTGATCCGCTAATCGCCGATGGCGCGCGGGGCGTACATCCGCCCCGCGCATCCATCGGCCCCAAACCCCACTTCGGCGCTGATGACGCACATACATCAACACCTTGGTGACGATCCTACAGCGACGCTGCCCACCAGCATCACAAACTCCTTGCCCCCCTCTATGAAAAAACAACGCCTCGGGTTTTTTACCCGAGGCGTTGATGATGTTCTCTGATCTGAACTCAGCGTAAACGCCGAGCCCACAAAGCAACTCCAATCACCCGGGCACATCCGATGCCTTTGGCGTGTTTTGAGCAGCAATGTTTGGAAATGTTTTTCATAGATACATTGAAACCTTGTCTCTGGCGGACATCATTCTGAGCCATTCAGACAGACACCCGAATACATCAAGTCGGCTCGATACAAGCGCGAGCATGAAAACTCTTTTTTACGATCACGCTCTACAGAACAATCGCCCTGAATCACGCACATTTCGGCCCTCGCCATGGCGTTCTCTTCGTTCAACTCGTAAATAATCACACTGCCAGCACCCGCATTGGGGGATGTTGAGATATAGTCAACATCCTCCTGAGCCGTTCGGTTTCGTTTACCATTGGGAGTTGTCAAAGAAACATGCATTTTATCGAACTCATTTTGATCGCCCTTGCCTGCTATCTGCTCGTCGGCTTCGGCTTTGCATGGGCGTTTGTCATCAAGGGTGTCCGTGCCATCGACGAGGTCGCCTCCTCAGGCTCGCTCGGGTTCCGGCTCATCATCTTCCCCGCCTCGATGATGCTCTGGCCGATCCTGCTTCGCAAATGGAGGAGAGCATGAAGCGAGCACACCGCGCAGCCCACCTCGCCCTCTGGTTCCTCATGACACTCGTGCTCCTCACGATTCTCTTGTTTGCATGGTCAAAGACTGGAACCCAACCATGACCAACGCCTATCGAGTTGTTCAATGGAACACACACAAGAAAATCTATGATCTGACCCTCGCTGCGATCATCGCGGGATACCTCATCGCCTTCGTCGGGCTCGGGATCATCCTCTTCCCCTCGCCCGAAGAAATTTCCCTCCCCATCCTGATGATCCGTGCACTGGGCACCTGCGCAATCCTGCTTTTGCACATCATCCTCGCGATCGGCCCGCTCGCTCGGATTACTCCTCGCCTCAATCCCATCCTCTACAACCGTCGGCACCTCGGCGTCGCCTTCTTCACCATCGCGGCGACCCATGCGATACTCGTCTTTGCATACTACGGCGGATTCGGGGTCGAAAATCCGATCTCGGCGGTCCTCGTTGGTGCCCACCGAGGCGGAGGAACCCCCTACGAGTTCTTCGGCTTCCTCGCCCTGCTGATCTTCGCCCTCATGGCAGCAACAAGCCATGACTTCTGGCTCGCCAACCTCGGAGCCAGTTTCTGGAAGTTTATCCACATGGGCGTCTACCTCGCCTACGCGCTCGTCATCGCCCATGTTGTCTTTGGGGTGCTCGAATCTGAAAAAAACATCCTCTACCCCGCCCTGATCACACTCGGAGCCGCGACCATCGCATCGCTCCATCTTTTCGCAGGCGTCCGGGAGGTCCAATGCGACCACCAGATGATTCTCAGCGACCCCCAATCTGGCGATCAACCCGAGTGGGTCGAAGTCTGCTCGGTCGATGAAATCCAACCCGATCGCGCCAAAATAATCCAGATCAACACTGACGAACGCATCGCGGTGTATAGGCACAATAACGCCGTCTCCGCCATCTCCAATGTTTGTGCCCATCAAGGCGGCCCTTTGGGTGAAGGGAAAATCGTCGATGGATGCGTCACCTGCCCTTGGCATGGATATCAGTATCGCCCGGCGTGCGGGCAATCACCGCCGCCATTCACCGAGAAGATTCCGACCTTTGATATCCGCATCGAAGGGAGACGGGTGCTCATCAACCCGACCCCCAACGCGCCGGGAACACCCGTAGAACCGGCGACCTATGAAGACTGGGGAGACGAACCCTCGGAGACCAAAGATGCCTGACAAACCCGACGAGTTCTATGTCGGATATCTCCCGATGCCCGCGGGCGATCGCCGCTTCATCAAAGCGGCCATCTTTACGCTTGTGCTCTCGATGCTGGGCATCGCTGCGATCCTTGTCCTGACCATGCGCGACCCCGGAGATGCCCGATGGGAAACCGGGAAAGTACAATCATGGTCGGGGGTACTGCTCGAACACCCGTATCCGATGCTTGTCCCCGAGAATCAAAAATCCTCGGCCCTCTTTGTCATTTCGATGGGCAAACGCGGAGCCCATGATCGGCTCAGTGCCCATTTCGGCAAGAAGGTCACGCTCTCTGGGTACGAACTCAGTCGCGACGGCCGCCGACTCATCGAACTGCTTGACACGCCCGATGCCATCGAGCCCCTCGAATCAGTATCCCCATCGCCCAAGGGTGAAATGAATCACATCAAACACACCATCCTCACAGGCGAAATCGTCGATGGAAAGTGCTATCTCGGAGCAATGAAACCCGGTGACGGCATGGGGCATCAGTCCTGCGCCGCCCTGTGCATCAAAGGCGGGCTCCCACCCATGTTCGTCGCCAACACGGACGAGGGCGATCTGGTATACTACCTCCTGCTCATCGACGGCTCGACACAACTCCCAGACCACATCTTGGCGATGCTGGGAAGACCCGTCACAATCGAAGGCGATATCGCGATGATGCAAGGCATCCCGATCCTCCAAACCACCGCTTCGCTCGTCACCCGCTCCGACCCATTCGCAATATCAAACCCTTAGCCGACCAGCACATGCACACCCACATCATCCAACTCGATATCGCATGGGAAGACAAAGAAGCCAACTTTGCCAAAGTCAAATCGCTCGTCGAGGGCGCACCGATCAACCCCGATGACCTGATCGTGCTGCCCGAACTCTTCGATGTCGGGTTCACCCTCAACGCCGAGGTGGCCAGCGATGCCCCCGGCACCACCCGCGTGTTCCTTCAAGAACTCGCCGACCAGACCCAATGCACAGTCCACGGCTCGCGCGCAGTGCCCGATCCCGATTCGGGCAAACTCCACAACTGCGCCACCATCACCGCGCCCGGGCAAGCCGCACCGATCTGTGAATACGCCAAGTTCCACCCATTCTCCTTCGGGCGCGAGACCGACGCCTACACCGGCGGCAACGACATCCAGTTCTATCAATGGATGTTTGGCGATCATGCATTGGGAATCTGCCCCGCGATCTGCTATGACCTGCGCTTCCCCGAACTCTTCCGCCATGGCATCCGCTTGGGCGCACAAGCCTTCGTCCTCGGCGCCAACTGGCCCGCAGCCCGGATCGCCCACTGGCGTGCCCTGTGCATCGCCCGCGCGATCGAAAACCAAGCCTACATCATCGCCGCCAACCGCACCGGCAGCGACCCACACCTGAGTTATCCCGGCAACTCGATGGTCGTCGGGCCCAAAGGCGAAGTCCTCGGCGAGCTCGGCGATGAAGAAGCAGTGCTCAGCGTCGAGGTTGATCCACAAACCGTGATCGACTGGCGATCGACCTTCCCCGCGCTCAATGACATCAAGCTGATCTAAGCTGTGCCTGAGGGCTCATGTTTTCTCGCAAACTCTCCTCCCCCGGGCTTCCGGGGGAGGTGGCACGCGCAGCGTGACGGAGGGGGTCTTCTCTTCCCATTGCCCATTGCCTTCGTATCCCAAGACCCCCTCCGCCTCACTTTGTTCGGCACCTCCCCCGCAGGCGCGGGGGAGGAGAAAATGATGTTCTTGTGTGAGACAGAACCTAGAACTAAAAAAACAAGCCTCCAAATGGAGGCTTGCGGGTTCTTTGAAATATGGCTCGCTTAGCGATGCACGGTATCGAGGCCTTCGACATGCTTCATGCCGCGACGGCGATCACGCAGACGACGGGACTTACCAACCCGGTCACGCAGGAAGTAGAGCTTCGCACGCCGGGCATCGCCACGACGGACGACCTCGAACTTGGCGATCAAAGGCGAGTTGATCGGCCAGGTCTTCTCGACCCCGATGTCACCAACCATGCGACGGACAGTCACATTTTCATCAATGCCTCGCCCCTTGCGGAGGATCACGGTGCCCTGATACACCTGGATGCGTTCCTTCTCGCCTTCGACGATTCGGATATGCACATTGACGGTGTCGCCGACATCAAACCGGGGGATATCCGTCTTGAGTGACTCGGCGTTGATTGCTTCGATGATGTTCTGGTTGCCCATAGTCGTAAATCCTTGATCTCCGCACGGATACCCGTGCTGGGACGGCAACGATAGACCCGCCAACCCCCAATGTCGAGGACTCCGCCCCCCTCGAATCACCCTCAAGACCAAAATATACGCCCTACACTCCCCCCATGAAAGCAATTGTCGTCACCAAACAAGCCAATCCTGTCGCCCCGAACATCGTCCTTCAATCCGATTGGGCTGACCCGATCGCTCCAGAGCCGGGTCAAGCGATCATCCGCACCCACGCCTCGGCGTTCAATCATATGGACCTCTGGGTCGGGCGAGGCGTCCCCGGGCTCAAACTCGACTACCCCCGCGTCTCCGGGTGCGACGGGTGCGGCCAGGTCATCGCGGTGGGCAGCGAACAAGATCAGGCATGGGTCAGCAAACGCGTGATCTACAACGCTGCGGTCATCGTGCCCGATCACCCGCGTCCCAATGACCCTCCCGCGACGAGCATGTGCCCCAACTACGAACTCATCGGCGAGCACCACTTCGGAGCCCACGCCGAGCAGTTTACCTGCCCGATCGACAATCTCGCAGCCATCGCAGACGACGCCGACCCCATCGAAGCGGCAGCCTTCGGGCTCTGCGCACTCACCGCATACTCCATGATGTCCACCAAGGCGAACCTCCGCCCCGGGCAAGCCGTGCTCATCACCGGCATCGGTGGCGGGGTCGCCACCAGCGCAATGGCGATCGCCAAGCATCTAGGATGCAGAGTCGCCGTCACCTCGCGCCATCAGTGGAAACTCGATCAGGCGATCAAACTCGGAGCCGACCATGCGATCCTCGACGAAGGACAAGACTGGTCGCGTGATCTCCGAACCTGGACCAACAAGCGAGGCGTCGATCTCGCCGTCGATTCCGTCGGCAAGGTCGCCCATCTCAACTGCATCAAATCCCTCGCCCGAGGCGGCACCTATGTGACGCCCGGATGCACCACCGGCCCAGATGCCACGACCGATCTCGCCCGCATCTTCTGGAACCAACTCCGAATCCTCGGCTCAACCATGGGCACCAACGACGAGTTCAAAGAGGTCGTCGCGCTCTTCAACGCCGGCGCACTCAAGCCGGTGGTCGATCAGGTCTTCAAGCCCGAGCAATGCGTCCAGGCCTACGAACGACTCGAAGCCGGCGAACAGTTCGGCAAGATCGTCATCGACTGGCGCTGATCCCTTCGCGCCCGAAAGGCCCCCTCAATGCCCAAGCCCACGCCATGGGAAGACGAATACACCCTGCTGTGCGAGCGGTGCGGGTATGTGCTCGAAGGGCTCGATCAGGCGGGGGTATGCCCCGAGTGCGGCAAACCCATCGCCGAAAGTTTGCCCGGGGCTCGCCCAGGCACGCCATATCAACAGAAACCGGGGTTCAAATCGCTGATCCAAACCGCATGGATGACCGTTCACTGCCCAAAGAAAATACTCGAAACGATGTGCTTTGAAGGCGATAACTCACCTCCCCGTTCACCACTGGCTGCATACTTGACCTACACCGTCATCGCCTGTGTGGGGTTGGTCATGTTCAGTGTGGTGGGCAACTCAATCTCGGTGATGGATATAGCCATATTCTTGGGCATCATGACCATCATTGGATTCTTGATCTGGGCTGCGTTTTTTATCGTCACCATCGCATGTGCCTACATCATCCATTTCATTTCCATGCTCTTCAAAGGCCGAAATGATGCTGAGGTCAGCTGGGTCATCGCAGGGCACGCGAGCATCGGGTGGACATTCACCGGATTTACATGGGTCGCGGGGTGGTCTATTGACAGACTCATCCACTCTCTCGTCCCAACACATTCCCAGTGGCATTTACGAATACAAACAATGACTCTTATCGACTCCGTCATCGTACCTACATTCATCGGCGGCATCATCCTTGGCTCGCTGATCTTTCTATACATCACTTACCTCGGAATCATCCACACCAGATACATCAACCCCATCCCCCCGCAGGAACCAAGCAATGGCTAAGCCCACGCCATGGGAAGATGAATACACCCTGCTGTGCGAGCGGTGCGGATATGTGCTCGAAGGGCTCGATCAATCAAGCGTCTGCCCAGAGTGCGGCAAGCCCATCGCCGAGAGTTTGCCATGTGATCGGCCGGGAACGCTTTGGCAGCGGAAAGCATCGCCTTGGTCATTGCTCAGGACCTGGTTCCGGGTCCTTCGCCATCCCAAGCAATCATTCGATCAGATGAACTGCATCGAGCAAGACGGGATCGCATTGACTTGCTTTGGTATGCTCAACTCGTTGGCTGCGGTGTTTGTACTCGTTCTTGCAATCACCATATTTTTCGCCTTGGACGGAATCGGCTATGTCTTCCTGCTCGGTTTCTTTGAGGTGTTCTACTGGCTGATTGGATTTGTCTACGCTTGGATCGCCGTCGCTCGGATCAAGTTCGCCGCTCGGATCAAGGGATACCGGGTCGATAGCAACGCGGCTTGGTCGATCGTCGGGCTCGCCTCGATCGGGCTGTGTTTCGGGCCGATCTCGGTCCTCATCGCCACCATGCTTTTTCTTGCAGAGTCATTGAATCCGTCATATGGGCCCACGCTTCTTGGATCGCTCGCGGCCATGCTCATCCTGTCGAGCATTCCCGTCGGGTTGGTGGTCTTCGAGGTCCTCTGCTCGATCGGGCTCGGGCGGTGCAAGTATCGCAATAAGATTCCAAACAAACTCGATTGGTTTCACAACACAGACAGTGACACGCCGGACACATGCGAAAGTGCATCGAGCACTGACATGACCTAGAATCCCCCGATGCAACCACGAAACCCAACTCGACCCATCTTCGTCGGCGACGATCGCACCGGGATCATCCAGATCGGAGGCGGGATCGCACAAGATCACGCCCTCGCCAAAGGACTCACCAGCCAGACCCAAATCGCACCCATCAGCGTCCAGACGATGACCGCTGGGTATACCTACGACATCGACAAATGCGTCGCCGAGATTCATAAACTGACAGCCGCGGGCGCTGACATCGTCCGCGTCGCGGTGCCTGAGAAAAAAGACACCGAAGCCCTCGCCGAGATCCTCAACCAAACCACAGTACCGATCGTCGCCGATGTGCATTTCCACTTCAAACGCGCACTCGAAGCCATCGAAGCCGGTGTCCACAAAATCCGGCTCAACCCCGGCAACATCACCGATCGCACGCAGGTCGAAGAGGTCATCGACGCGTGTAAGGACCGCAAGATTCCCATCCGCGTGGGGGTCAACGAAGGCTCGATCATCGAACGCAAAGACAAGCAAGCCCGCGCCAAGGAACTCGGCGCAGTCTTCGGCGACAACAAACACGGGTACATGATGGCCATCATGATCGCCAAACTCGAAGAATACCTCGACATCTTCTACGAGCGAGACTTCTACGACATCGCCATCAGCGCCAAGTCTATGGATGCAGCCTTGGTTATTGATGCCTACGCCGAAATCTCCAAACGCTTCCCCCACCCCCTCCATCTCGGTGTGACGCACGCTGGGCCCAAGGAAACCGGGTGCATCCGCTCGGTCGTCGCCCTCGGCACCCTCATGGCCAACGGCATCGGCGACACCATCCGCATCTCCTACGCCAATGATCCGATCTACGAGGTCGAAGATGGGCTCGAACTGCTCTACACGCTGGGAAAGCGAGATCGCATCGGGGCCGAGCTCATCGCCTGCCCGACCTGCGGCCGAATCCAGGTCGATCTCTTCACCCTCGTCCAACAAGTCAACGACAAACTCAACGAAGACATCACCGTGCCCATGAAAGTCGCGGTGATGGGGTGCGTGGTCAACGGGCCAGGCGAAGCCGAGGGGGCCGATGTCGCGGTGTTCGCGGGCGATCGCAAGGGCATCATTTATGTCCAAGGCGAGAAGGTCGCCACCGTCCCCGAAACCGAAATCCTCGATCGGCTGCTCAGCGAATGCAAGGATTTCCAAACCCGAGTCCTGGCAGGCGAGGCGAAGCTCGGCGAGAAGAAGGTGGACATCGTGCCTCCGGATCCGGAGGGCGAACTCGGTTCTGGATGGGAAAAGATGGCAGCGGCCCGGATGGGACACACGCCTTTGACGATCAATAAGTCCTGATCCGCCTCCACCTTTCGTGATTTTTCTGAGAGCGATCCGAGGACAATCCACGAGGAATATGCTACATTCTGATCGAAAAGAGGAAGCCCCCGGTGATCAAAATCAAACGCATCTCGATGGACGACCCGCTCTATCAGCAAGAGGTCGCGTTGCGCTCGGCCATCCTCCTCGAACCCATCGGGATGACGATCCAAAACTATTACGACATGGCTCCTGGTCGCGAGGAACAATGCGAGCACTTCGTTGCGATCGTCGATCACCCCGCAGGCGAAAAAGTCGTCGGAGCAGCGACCCTCTTCGTTGACCCTGACCAACCCAAAGACGCACCAGCGGGCAAGGTTCAGCAGGTGTGTGTGGATAAGCAGCTTCAAGGCAGCGGGATCGGGCGAAAACTCATGATTTCCATCGAGGCCCGCAGCTTTGGCGATCTTGGGCTCACCAGCCTCTACTGCCACGCCCAGCTCGACGCGATGCCGTTCTACGATCGGCTTGGATGGGAGTCATCGGGCGATGAGTTCATCGAAGCGGGCATCGCCCATCGACGGATGCTCATCGCAGCGCCCAAGCCCGTCGAATCAGCATCAAATCATTGATATTTTCAATCTATTCCAGGCTTCTCCAGCATCAAAATTCATCTTTTTCTCAAAGTTCACACGGCGATATCGACCTGCTACGGTATGATAAATCTGTATGTCAGCCCACCCTACCCAAATCTCGCAACCCCTCGCCTCCCAAGAACTTCGGGCACTCTTCGCCGACCACGGGCTCCGAGCGACGCGCCAACGCGAAGCCGTCTATCAGCAACTCCGCACCACCACCGCGCACCCCACCGCGGACGAACTGATGGCTTGGGTTCGGGAATCTGATCCAGAAATCAGCCAAGCGACGATCTACAACACGCTCGACGCGCTCGTCGGGTGCGGGCTCGCTCGGCGAATCCCGAGCTCAAACTCAGGCGGCGCGTGTATGTACGACGCGAACACCGGCGAGCATGTCCACATCGTCCTCGATGATGGGCGGATTATGGATGTCCCGATGGACCTGAGCCAAGCGATCCTCGATGCGGTCCCCGATTCGGTGCTCAAAGAGCTCGCCGAACGCGCAGGTATCACGCTCAGCGGGATCAATATCGAGCTCACCGGGCAGCGTCTTCAATCGCCGTGAGGGTCAGGTCTTCGCTCACCAGAATCCCGATCGGTGAACTCAGCCCCATCATGATCGCTCTTTGACGGATCGCATTGATCTGCCTTCGGCTCAGCCCGAGCTTATGACTCATCTTGCGAAATGCAAGCTCGCGCGGATCGACCCGCCGACGCCGACGGTGGACAAAGACCAGATACGCGACAAGGCACACCCCAACGAGCCCGAGCAATGGGATCGCTGCTCCATCGCTCCATGCGTGGGACGAAGATTCGATCGTGGTCGGCACAATGAGTGTTGAAGGCTCAGACCCTTGCATGTTTAGTGCCCGCCATCGGTCTGTGGGCCGTGCTGATCATTCACCCAGACACGCTGATCGCCGATCGCCCGCTGGCGTGCCTGCTGAGCCAGATCAAGATCACACCCGATCCGGTGGATGCACAGCTGCGCCCGTGTCTGGATCCGCTGGGCGTGTTCGAGCTGCGCTTGGCTCTGGGCAGGGTCGCGTTCGAGTACGCCCCCAGCGTCGCCCCCGCTTGCTTGTAGATCCGCGGGAACGCCCGAAGCCAGCAGTTCGATCTCCTGAATCAGAGGCTTCCACTGGCTCCCCATCACCTCGCGGAACCGCCCGGTGATCGTCCGCTGGGCAGCCCATGTTGCTGCGAGCCGATGCATCGGGCGGGTGTCATGGAGCATCTCAAGGAGGGCATGCCCGGCATCACGCGACTGGGCGACATCGGATGATCCAGATTCACGGATCACCCGCCGGATCGCGCTGGCGCGCACCCGATGATGGTCGTCGAACTTGAGCTCGAGCACCTGCTTGGTCGGGATCGGGATCGTCTCGATCGCATTGGCACGGATGCGATGGTCCGCATCGCGGAGCGCTTCGCTGAGAATGTAGTTGGCCGAGTTGGTCTCCACATCACCCAACGCCATCACCGCGGTTGCCCGGGCCCGGGGATCACTCTCTTCGCTCTGCAAGATCGAGATCAGGTCAAACTCGAACCGTTTGGCGATATCGAGAATCCGGATCAGCATCAACGCATCGCAGCGTGATTCAGGATCAGCGAGGTGATCGCGGAGCATGCGCACGAATGCAGCGGGATCGTTTTTATACATCCGCCGAGCCTGGGCCCGCGAGGCTGGGGACTCGGGTCGGATCATCGAGAGCCGATCCGTCTCTTCGCCCGCAACCCGGCGCAACCAGGCGTGAGGCGAGCGGGCGTTGCTCTTGGCGACCTGCATCCGGTGCTTCCACGCCGGCGTCGATGGGCGGGGCGGCGCGTGCCCCGTCGAGGACCACATCAAGGCGCCCGTCTGGGCAACCGATGACTCGACATCGTACATAAAATCAGGCAGGTCGATCATCGAACTCATCGCGCATGCGTTGAGCCGAATGCGTGGGTTCGGATCGGCGAGTGTTGGCTCGAGCAGATCACGCTTGGCCTGATCGTCGATCTGAATCTGCGATGCCATCCGCACAAGCCCGAGCCGAGCCTCATCGCTGAGCTGGAGCGCATCGAGCCGAGTCGGGAGCACCCCTTGAGCCGACGATGTGCCCGCAGTAGCGAGGGTCAACGATTTGCGATCGGATCCATGATGCACCGAGCCGAGCTTGGCTGCGCGAAGGGGGCGGATGCCCAGGTGTGATTTGCTCAGCACGATCTCGTGCTCATCGAGTGATTCAGCAACCCCGAGCCGATCGAGCGCAGCCGAGCTGATCGGCGCAATCGGCAGCCAGCGGAGGGCCCGCTCACGCAAAATCGGGCATGGGGTTCGACGGAGCACCGTGCGGATCGGCGAATGGCTCGGGTGCTGGCGCTCGGTAAGCAAACGACGCATCCGGGCACAAATCTGGCGTTCGAGCGGCGTCGCCACCGCGCGATCCATCACCAACAACGCCCCGAGCAAAGGCGATCGGCACCGGTGCGATGCAAACGACCACGCAGCATCGGCGATCGCGCCAAGCAAGGTACACCGTTCGAGTGCGAGCACCGCCGGATCCACCGGCAGGCGAACCCGCGGGCGGGCAGCGATCTGGGCGAGATCCTCTCCGAGAAGTTCCGCGGGAAGATGCTCAAGCATCACCATCGTCAGCCTCATCAACGCACGATCCGCCGACTTGCGCGCCGCCTGATCCTCATCAGCGAGCAATGCGCCCGCGATGGTCGCGAACCCCGGGTCGGCGGTGTCGTGGGCAATCTCCAACGCGGCGAGGCGTTTGGAGGCGTCCGAAGAACGGGAGAGTATCCGTGCAGATTCAATCCAACGATCCCGCCCGAGCGCGACCGCGAGTTCACGCATCGGCCCCGAAAGTTCTGCCCACGCACGCGCCACGCCGAGCATCGCCTCGTTGGCGTGTCGGCTCTGCCAACGCTGAGGAATACGAGCGAGGAGTTCCAAAGGCGAAGCCGCCACCTCGTGCTCATGATTCCCCAGGTCCGTTTCATTGGGCACAAGGCTGGGATGAAAACTCGCCAACTCAATAAGCATCATGGCGATCTCGTCGCGCTGAGCTGAAGGCACCACAAGGATCGAATCGCTGAGCGTCGCGATCCGTTGGCGCATGGGAAGCTTAGATACAAGTTCAAGGGGCTGAGCGGGATGGGCTTTAGGCTGAGGCATGTTTGTTATTTGTTTGTGTCTTTGATACAAACCACGACGCATACACCGCTTATGCTACCCGTTGTGGGTGAGCGGTGCATAAATCATCCATGTTGTGGTTCAAGTGAAAAGAAATAGGTAAAACTCCCTCTTTTGAACTTTGATCTTTCAGTTTCGCGCATCGTCCTATAAACTCTCTCCTTTGATCGGCACAAAGCACACACACACGCCAGAATCCGATCAATAACTATTGTGAGCGTCTTTTCCGCGCTCGGGGACACATCTCAACCTTTGGCATGGGAAGGAATCCATGACCCAGCTCAAAACCACGCCGTCGGCTGCCCCGTTGTTGCAGTCATACCAATCCATTTTGTACTCTCGACCGCTCCATCCAGAGCATTTTACAATCCACGACCACCGCGAAATCCGGTTTGGGCCCTATCAGTTCGAAGCCTGGATCATGGAAGGCCGCCACCTGTGCCGATTCGAAATCTCGGGCGCGTGCGCCTGCGAGATCGTCTCCGAGACCGGCGACGGGCTCCCTGAAACCGGAATCGTCGAGTCCATCCTGTGCGCTGGCGAACGCGAGTTCGAACACCAATTCGCACGCTCGGACCTGAACTACATGACCTCGGTGCAGACCGAGCAGCTGAGCTCAAACCTGTACTTATCCACATTTGAAGAGCTCGACGAGTTTGCCCGCGAGGAAGAATCGCTCGCCTATCGCTGGGACGATGAAATCGGCCCGTGCATGAGCATCCTCGACATCCAGAGGCTCGCCAAGGAAATCCATGTCCAAAGCTACCACCTCATCGCCCGCGAAGGATTAGTCCTCCGCACACAATCCCTCTTCGAGCATCTTTAGATCAAACCTCAAACCCGTAGCACAGGCGTCCCGCCTGTGTCTTTTCGATGTGCTCTCATGCAAGATTCAAGAAGACACAGGCGGGACGCCTGTGCTACGGGTTTTCGTCTTTTTGATGGTTTGGGTGTGATTTGAAACCAGAACTGTCGATCAATGGGCTATGCTCACTGCCATGAACGATCAGATTCGAATATCCATCCGAATTATGCTGCCCCGGTGAGGGCAGGATGCTGTGCATCCCCCACGCTCGGGGCTCGCCGATCGCCGTCAATCACTTGACAAATACGGCTCGATCGGCACGAATCGCGTTCAAAACCACACAACCCAGCCATACCATGAAGCCGTTGCGATTTCGCTGCGACCTGGAGATTGACCCGATATGTCCGACACACAGACCACCGACAACAAGCCCAACTACAAAAAGACCCTCAACCTGCCCAAAACCGGGTTCCCGATGAAGGCGAATCTCGTCCAGAACGAGCCGGCATCGCTCAAGCGGTGGAACCAGCTCGCTGAGAAAAAGGGTTTGTACCAAGCGATGCGCGACAAAGCCGCCACCTTCGACAAAAAATTCGTGTTCCACGACGGCCCCCCATACGCCAACGGGTCGATCCATCTCGGGCATCTGATGAACAAGTGCCTCAAGGACTTTGTAGTACGATCCAAGTTCATGGACGGGTACAACACGCCGTTCGTTCCCGGATGGGATTGCCACGGCTTGCCCATCGAGCACAAAGTGATGACGGATCTGGTTGAGTCGGGCAAGTTCAAGAAGCTCGAAGGGCTCGACGACGACACCCGCCGAATGGCTGTGCGAAAAGAATGCAAGTCATACGCCTCCAAACAAGTCAAACTTCAAACCGGGCAGATGGAACGCTTGCTCACCTGCGCCGATTACAAAGACCCATACCTGACAATGGTGCCTCGGTATGAGGGAGCGGTGCTTGATGTACTCTCGGGTTTGTGCGCACAAGGCTTGGTCTATAAAGCCCTCAAGCCGGTGCACTGGTCGATCGCCAATGAAACCGCGCTCGCCGATGCGGAACTCGAATATCAGGATCGTGAAGATTTGTCCGTGTATGTCGATTTCGAAGCAGCCGACGGGGATGCTGTCTATGAAGCGTTCGGGCTCAACGAAGACGATCGCCCGGGCGCCAAGCCGAGCTTTATGATCTGGACGACGACGCCTTGGACCTTGCCTGCGAACATGGCGATCGCGGTGCATGAAAAGTTTGAATATGCACTTGTCCGGGTCGATGGCAACATCACCGTGATGGCGACTGAACTCGTCGAAAAAGTCTGCGTCAAAGCCAAGGCTGAGGATGTCGAGACGCTGGCGACTTGTTCGGGGAAACAGTTGATGGGGCTGCGCTATGTGCATCCGCTGCGCAATTGCCCCCCCACGCCTGCAGGCGAACCCGATGTCGATACAAGCAACTGCTACACGATCGTCAGCGCGGACTATGTGACGCTCGAAGACGGTTCAGGACTCGTTCACACCGCGCCCGGGCACGGCAGCGATGACTACCTGACGGGATTGCGCGTCGGACTGCCAGTGTACTGCCCGGTGCGAGGCGACGGCACCTACGACGAAACCGTCCCCGAGTGGATCGAAGGAATGTCGATCTGGGATGCCAATGCGCTCATCGCCCAGAGACTGACCGAATCCGGACACATGTTCTTCTCGCACAAGTTTATGCATAGCTACCCGCATGACTGGCGATCCAAAACGCCGGTGATCTTCAGGAGCACGGAACAGTGGTTTGTGGATGTCAATAAGCCGACCAAGCGGGAAAACAAGGGGCTACGCGAAATGGCACTCGCAGCAACCCAAGACGGCGGCAGCGTCAACTTCGTACCCGCGTGGGGTCAAAACAGAATGCGGGGCATGCTCGATTCACGCCCGGACTGGTGCATCTCTCGCCAACGCGCATGGGGTTTGCCGATCCCGGCATTCACGATGCCCGATGGCAGCGCGTTCATGACCGAGGCCTCATCGAAAGCGGTCGCCGATGTAGTGCGTGTAAAGGGGTCGGATCAGTGGTTCAGCGAATCGCCCGAAGTGCTCCTCGAAGGGTACGACCCGAGCAGCGACCCCGAAGCACCCGCTGAACTCAAAGACGGATCCGTCAAGATCACCGATCTCAAAAAAGGGCAGGACATCCTCGATGTGTGGTTCGAGTCCGGGTCATCGTGGAACGCCGTGATGCGTGAACGATCCAATGGCCAAGATTACCCGATCGACCTCTACCTCGAAGGCTCGGATCAGCATCGCGGATGGTTCCAGTTGTCGCTCTTGCCATCGCTGGGTGTCATGGGCGAGCCTGCGTTCAAGACGCTGCTCACGCACGGGTTCATGGTGGACAAGGACGGCAAAAAACTCTCCAAATCCGCCGGGGCTGCGCTCAAAGATTTGTTCGATCGGTTCGGAGCCGATGTCTTGCGCTGGTGGGTGTGCTCGATCGCCTACGAAAACGATGTCAAGGTCGATGAGGAGTTCTTCAAACTCTCGGGCGAGAACTACCGCAAGGTGCGCAACACCTTCAAGTTCATGCTCTCGAATCTCAATGAGTTTGAAGCCGACGATTCGATCTCATTCGATCAAACAAGCCTCGAAGCCTGGGTGCTCGCCGAGTTCGACCAGTTGACCAAGAAAGTCGTCGAAGCCTACACCTCGTACGCATTCCACGGGGTCCACAAACTCATCTACAACTTCTGCAACACCACCCTCTCGGGCGAGTATCTCTCAGCCGTCAAGGATCGGCTCTATTGCGACTCGGCGGATTCTGATCGTCGGAAGCAATCGCAACAAGCCCTGTTCATCATGACCGATGGCTTAGCCAAGCTGCTCGCGCCGGTGATGTGTCATACCGCCGACGAAGCGTACCGCAGTTTGCACCATGTTGATCCAAAGGATGCGACCCAGTGCGTGCACCTGACCGGGTTCCCCTCGGCGACGGGTGTCAACGCATCGGGCGACTGGAAAAAAATTATGACGATGCTCGAAGATGCCCAGCGGGTGCTCGAACGCTCGCGCGCCGAGCAAGGCATCGAAAACCCGCTCGACGCTGGGCTCAAGATCAGCGACCCTGATGGCGTGCTCGCTAAGTTCAACATGGACGACCTCGCCGACTTCTGCGGCGTCTCACGCGTGGAGGTCAGTCCAACCGGCGAAACCATCGTCACCGATCTGCGTGATGAACCTCGGTGTGATCGGTCGTGGAAGCGTGACGGCACGGTCAAACTTCGCAGCGATGGCGGGATGCTCTCGGATCGGGATGCCAAAGCGGTCGGGGTGGAGTGAGTTGAAAGAGACGGGCTGGAAGCCCATCCCACCAGAAAATCCAGCGTCCGAGAACTCGGTCGGGCGGGCCGATTATGCCGTGTTGTCTAAACGCAACGGAGGGGAATCCGCTCGGTGTTGTCAAATCGCGACGCTGGGAAACCAATCGGGGATTACAGGTCGAAAATAGGTGCAATGAGCACCAACCCCAACAACCCGACACCCGACGATTCATCGAACCCCGCGCCTGAGAAGAAGACCGTCCGCCCGCCGGGCGTGCTCGACGCTCGCGATCCATCGTCAGGGCCGATCGGGGCAGATCAACTCACGATCCTCGCCCATGATCTGAGCAACATGCTCGACGGCTCCATGCGCTGGCTCGGGCTCGCGGCGGCTGCGCTACCCGAAGAAGACCGCGCCCGCGATCTCGAAAACCTCACCAGTGCCCGCGAACAAATCAACACGGTGCTCTCGACACTCGAGCGGATGAGCTCAATGGTCAACGCCGCGATGCGCTCAAAATCAGTCCCAATCGGATCCCCACTGCTCGGCGTATCGAGCGTGGTGACGATCGCGATGGTGATCGATCACGCGGTCGATGTCGTCCGCCCATTAGCCTCGCAGGCAGGCGTGCGGATCGAGGTGCGGATTGATCCCCGCGCCGGTCGTCTGCCCGCAGGGCCAATGTACACCGTCGTGCTCAACGCCTTGTTCAACGCGGTCCAATCAATCGCCAAAGCAATCAGTCCGGATTCGCTCGATCCGGGCGGACTCATCGAGATCATCGCACGCGTCGATACCAAACGCGAAGAGACCGTCATCGAAATCTTCGACGACGGCGTCGGGCTTGACACCAGCGTCCGCAACAACCGGGCTTTCAAGCACGGCGTGAGCACAAACACCGATCACCAAGGGATCGGGCTCTCGATGGCCCACCAAATCGTCGAGCAGCTCGAAGGGATCATTACACTCACGCCTCGCGATGAACGAGCAGGCTCGGCGCGCCCCGGCGCGGTGCTCCGGGTCTGCATCCCATCGGTGTATGAGCCCGACGAAGACATCGGAAGCCTGGAGATCGGATAAGCATGAGCACCGATCACCCACGCATCCTGATTATCGACGACGACCCGATTGTCGCCGACTCGCTGGCGCAGTTCTTCAACAACGAAGGATGCAAAGCAGTCTCGGTCTACTCGCCCTCGGCTGCGCTCCACGAACTCGCCCAAGCAGAGAAAAGCACCGTCGGCCCATATCAGGTCGTCATCTGCGATATCAACCTCCCCGAGATGGGCGGGCTTGATCTGCTCCGCGAGATCATCAAGAACCACCGCCAGGCAGCCGTGATGATGCTCACCGGGTACGGCACGGTGGAAACGGCCGTCCAAGCACTTCGGCTCGGCGCGATCGACTTCCTCACCAAGCCCGTCGTCGATGACGAGCTTCGCCTCGGGCTCGAACGGGCACTGCGCCATCATGAACTCGCCCGCGAGAACACCACGATGCGATCTCGGCTCGAATCCACCTTCGGGCTCGGCAACATGGTCGGAGGCGACCACCGGATGCTCAAAATCGCCGAGACCGTCAACGCCGTCGCCAACTCACGCACGACCGTGCTGATGACCGGCGAATCAGGCGTGGGCAAAAGCATGATCGCCAGCGCGATCCATCAAGCATCGAACCGACAGGCCCAGCCTTATGTCGAACTCGCGTGTGGATCAATCCCCGAAACCCTGCTCGAGTCAGAACTCTTCGGGCATGTCAAGGGCGCATTCACCGGAGCGCACGCCGACAAGGTCGGCAAGTTCCTCGCCGCCGATGGCGGCACGCTCTTCCTCGACGAAATCAACTCCGCCTCGCCCGCGATGCAGCTCAAGCTCTTGCGTGTGCTCCAAGAACGCAAGTTCGAGCCCGTCGGCTCCAACGAAACCATCGAGGTCGATGTCCGCGTGATCCTCGCGAGCAATCAGCCCCTCGAAGACCTCGTCGCTTCGGGCGAGTTCCGTCAAGATTTGTACTACCGGATCAATGTCGTCAAAATCGAGATGCCGCCTCTGCGTGAGCGGGTCAGTGATATCCCAACACTCGCCGAGCACTTCCTTGAACTCCAAGCGAGCGAACTCGGACGCCAGTTCACCGGCTTCACCCCCGAAGCCCTCGATGTGCTCCGCCGATACGAATACCCCGGCAATGTCCGCGAGCTCTCGAACATCGTCGAGCGGGCCGCGGTGCTCACGCGATCACAAACCATCGGCGTCGACGACCTACCAACCCATGTGCTCGATCGTGAATCCAACCCGATTCAGTTGACATCGGCTCCCGATGATCAGCCTTGGATCCCCATGTCACTCGGCGATGCAATGGCCGAGCCCGAACGCCAAATCATCCTCAAAGCCCTCGCTGCCAACGACTGGAACCGCCAACAAACCGCTGAGGTGCTCGGGATCAACCGGACGACGCTGTATAAGAAGATGAAGCAGCTCGGCATTGATCCCCAAGACCATGCCCAAGCGAGCTAGCTTCAGGGGCAACCGGCGGAGAACTCGCTGAGGAATGCGGAAACATCAAAGAAGTTGAGCACTCCATCATCGGAGAAATCAACCGATAGATCGCCTGCTGCGTATAAGTTGAGAAATGCACTGACATCAAAGAAGTTGAGCATCCCATCGCCTGTAATATCCGCTGCGCATACCTCAGCTGCGATCGCAATCGTAATATCATCCGCTCCGAGCACATGCTCTTGATCCGGATCATGAATCCGGAATGAGGTAAAACCATCTGGATCAATCACCCCGACGAATGGAAAAAGAAACGATGCGCCAACCTCTGCCCCAAACACGCCATCGATCTCGATCCACACATCGGAACCATCGGGATTCGAATCGAAGTGCCCACCGATTGCATACATAACTCGTGTAGAGTCGCCATAGATCTCATCAGCAGACCCTGGGGGGACATAGATCGTAAACAGCCCAAACCCAGTTCGCCCCCAGTTCGTGTTCGTCGAAAGCGGTGCGTTTCCAGACCAGGTCACGCCCGAGACTGTGATTGATTCAATCGCCGAGGGATATCGGTACGCATCCCACACGGGTCCCTCGAAATCTTCTGAGTAGATTTCTACACCATTGAGCGCTGCAAGATCGGCAAGAAACAACGCCTCATCGGAATACTCGATCGGAGCAGAAACTGATAGATTGGTCGTAAAAGCAATGGACAAACAAGCACTCGTAAACCGTAAAGCAAACATAGAATCCTCTCAAGATTGATCTGAGTACACTCACCTCTACACAAGGTAAATACACAAAGCAATGCACTTGAACTGCTCAAGATTCAATAACTATTGAAACTGCCATGCCAGATTCTGTCCTGTCCCTTGAATAGCTCAATGATGCCGAGCACCGAAATCAATATGCGAAAAGGCCAAAAGTGGCCGATGCGCATCTTGATAGACCAACGCTGGCCAGATGAGTTGCACACAATCAATCACGGGCTAGCCTTTGAGTCGACCAACGAGCGATGCCGCCTTGACCTCAACACCCTTGAGGATCGAGTTGAGCATGTCGCGATTGGGAGCGTATTCCTTGGCCGTCTGGGTCGTCACCCACTCTCGGTTAACGAGCTCGGCAAAGTGCTGGGTAAACGAAATCATGCCCTCCTCGCGGCTCGATGCCACCACCGAAGGCAGGTCCGCGTCGCGTTCCTCCCTGATCAACTCACGAACCATCGGCGAAGTCAGCAACACCTCAACCGCGGGCACAACCTTCGAACCCGTCACCTCATCATTCGAGGGCACCAGTCGCTGGGCACAGATAGCTTTGAGCGTTGCAGCCAATGAGTTTCGCACAAAGGTACGCTCGTCTTGAGGAAAAAACTCGAGCATACGACCAAACGCACCCATCGTGTCCGCGGTGTGAAGCGTGGCAAACACAAGATGCCCAGTCTCGGCAGCCTGGATCGCACTGAGCACCGTTTCTTGGTCGCGCATCTCCCCGATGAAGATCACATCAGGGTCCTGGCGTACAACATGACGGAGCGCCTCATGAAAGTCTTGAACATCAATCCCGATCTCGCGTTGGGATATGATCGATTGCTTTGGTGTGAATCGATACTCGACTGGATCCTCGATCGTGATGATGTTCTCGCCGCGGGTCGCATTGACCTCGTCGAGCATTGCAGCGAGGGTCGAGGATTTGCCCGATCCAGTCACCCCTACGATCAGCACCAGCCCGTCGCGTTCTTGATGAACAATCTGCGAATAGACCTCCGGCAAATGGAGCTCGGTATAACTTGGAATCTCGGCCTTGACGCGCCGGATGGCGGCGTGCGTGTGATTGCCTGACCGGAGCATATTGATCCGGAACCGATCGCCTCCGGATCCATCGGGCCCCTCAAGGTGCCAAGCGAAATCGAGATCGCCGCTCTCATCAAACTTCTTCTTCTGGAGCTCAGAGAGAAGCGGATCGAGGAGGTGATCCGCCTCATCCTCAGAGACAGGGTCGCCGTTGATCGGCTTGAGCGCCCCGCCGATGCGGTAGGTCGGCGGGATGCCAACCTTAATATGCAGATCAGATGCGTCGAGTCTCGCCATTGCAGCGAGCAGTTTTTTGATATTGAGTGCGCCATGAATCATATCGACCACCTCTTGATTTGAACATCCTGCCTAATCGCATTCTAGGGTATTTTGGGCATTGATGGAAGCCGTTGCAAAAAGAACAAGCAAGAATGTCCGCTGATTGGGCACACAATGACAGCATCGATACTACAGTTGGGACTCATTTTGAGGGGAATGGAACTCAACCGGAGATCGAACGATGAAAAAAGCAGTGGTATTGGGCGCGGGCATGGTCGGAACAGTGATGGCCACGGATCTGGCGGGCGATCCAGACTTCGAGGTGACACTCGTCGATCTCCGCCAGCCTTCACTCGACAAAGCGTTGGCGCACGCCTCCAAAATGGGTGTCTCGTTCAAGACCGCAACCGCTGATCTGAGCGATGTCAAAGTCCTCAAAGCCGTCATCGCCGATTGTGACATCGTGCTGGGCGCACTCGCGAGCCGAATCGGATTCCAATCGCTCAAAGCCATCATCGAATCGGGCAAGAACTACGCCGACATCTCCTTTATGCCCGAAGACTCATGGGACCTCGACGCCCTCGCCAAAGAGCACGGCGTCACCGCCGTCGTCGATATGGGCGTCGCCCCCGGCATGAGCAACATGCTCGCGGGATACGGCGCGAGCCTGCTCAAGGAATGCAAGAACATCGAAATCTATGTCGGCGGGCTCCCCCGCGAACGCAACTGGCCCTTTGAATACAAAGCCGGGTTCTCCCCCGCCGATGTCCTCGAAGAATACACCCGCCCCGCCCGCATCGTCGAGCACGGCCAAATCGTCGTCCGCGAAGCACTCAGCGAGCCAGAACTCATCGACTTCGACGGCTTGGGAACCCTCGAAGTCTTCAACACCGACGGCTTGCGTTCGCTGGCATACACGATGGATGTCCCGTTCATGAAAGAAAAGACGATGCGCTATCCCGGGCACATCGAACTCATGCGCGTCTTCCGCGAGACCGGCTTATTCAGCCAAACCCCGATCGAAGTCCAAGGCGGCACCGTCAAGCCCCTCGATGTCATCAGCACACTCATGTTCCCCAAGTGGACCTATGACGAAGCCGAGGAAGACCTCACCATCATGCGGATCATCGTCGATGGCCTCGACGACAATGGAGCCTCAGTCCGCCACCAATGGGACCTGCTCGACTACTACAACCAGGGGGCCACAAGCATGTCCCGCACCACCGCCTACCCCTGCGCCATCATCGCCCGCATGATCGCCAAAGGCCAACTCAAGATGCCCGGCGTCATCAACGCCGAACAAATCGGCCCGCAGGCAGGATTAGTCGATCATGTCATCGCCGAGCTTGGCAAGCGTGAGATCGACTATCGGTACCAGCAAACCACATGTGGATCATGATCCCGACCCGCTGATGGTGCCTCGGGTGCCCCGACTCGCTGCTTTGAGCGCAGTCGGGTCTTTGCCTGTTCGGCCCTGTTCGTTCATCGGTTCTCCATTTAGGTTTTGGGGAATGATTCAACTATCTGCCTTCCGATCGTTCTTCTCGCCGGGCGCCCTGCTTACGCAGGTTCCCCAATGGCCGGGTACGCTGGACATCGGGATTGTGAATCATCATTTTACGCTCTTTCTGGGTGCCATGCTGGAGCCGTCTTCGGCTCCTGCATGTCTTCAAACCCTCAAAGACCGGCACATGCTTCGCATGAACAGGACACCCGGCATAAAACACCCACACCAAAGCCTTTGCACACGCTCACCAGAACTCCATAACGACAACCGCCCGGCACCATCAGGTACCGGGCGGCTAAAGCGGGTGAACAGATTTGAACTGTCGACATTCACGTTGGCAACGTGACGCTCTACCACTGAGCTACACCCGCATCTGGTTGTCTCGCAAGCCCATGCCAAATGACACGCCCCTGCGGGGGTAAAGATATTCCATCAATCGGCGTTCGTCAATCAACTTGGGCAATGAACCTGCACAGTTGCCCCTCCAACCGAAAAAAAGACACCCTGATCGGACCTTCTTGCCCCAATCTCGCCGAATCGGACTCAATCCGCCAAACCGATCGCCGAACCCTGCTCGCGGGCACGATTGATCGCATCGACCACCTGCCCCGGCGAATACGCATTCGAGAGCCAGATCGGCCCCTCCACACCCGGGGCATACACCACCAACAACGGGATGCCCGTCTGCCCAAGATCATCACGCAGGAAATCCCACCCAGGAGCACTCATGCTCGTCAAATCCGCCACCATCGCCACCACATCATCAGCCAACAACGCAGGCTTGACCGGAGCCCGCGAAAGCACGGCGGCCTCAAGGGCTTTACAGTTCAGACACCACTCCGCCGTGAAATCCAGCACCACGACATTCCCATCAGCAAGGGTGGATTCAAGGAACTCAGGCGAGAACGGCTGCCAAAGATTCTCCACAAAATTCTCATACAAATGGTTCGTCTGGTTGTACGCCAAACCCGACCCGCTGAGCGCAACGAAGAGCCCGATGAACCCGAAGACCAGCCTCGCCCCCACCCGCTTGGTGATGCGAACAGTCTGGATCAAGAGCCAGCCCCCCGCAGCAACGCCCGTAATCCCGATTGCCCACCAATGCACCGCCTTGCCCCACCACGGGAACACCCACTCATGCCCCGATCCAAACGAGATCACCGAGGTGCCCAAGAAGTACGCCGCAGCGGCGATCATCAGCAAACCCATGACCTGCTTGACAAGCTCACTCGCAGGCCCAGTCCGAGGCAACTTGTCAATCAGTTTGGGGAACATCGCCAGCACAACATAAGGCGTCGCCATCCCAATACCCATAAAAGCAAACACCGTCAGCACCACGAACGAGGGCATCGTCGCGGCCCCAGCGAGCAATGCACCCGCGACAAACCCAAAGCAAGGCAGCCCGAGCACCGCCGTCATGATCCCAAACACAAATGATCCAGAAGCCGAGTCGGCTTTGGGATTCACCATATACACCTTCTGAGGCAGCGTGATCTGAAACAACCCCATAATCCCCAGCCCCATCAGCGCAATCACAATCCCAATGATCGCCGTGAGCCACCAGATGCCGAAGATAATTGACGGATCGAGCTTCCGGGCAACAAAAGCAACTGGAATCCCGATCCCAACCCAGAAAGTCACCACACCGATCGCCATCCACATCGAGAGCATAAAGGCCTTGGATTTGCTCTCGCCCGCATGATTCGAGATCGTCATCACCTTGATCGGAATCACCGGCAGCACGCAAGGCGTGAGATTGAGAATAAACCCGCCGATCGCTGCGCTCAGCGCGAGCACCGCGATCCCGGCGAATGAATCAGGCTCGGGGATCACGATCAACCCGAGGAATCGGCGCTCAACTTTGAACGGCTCATCAGCGCCCCCGCCGCCCAAATCGGCATCGCCCGATCCATCCCGGGCAGGGTCGTACCCATCAAAGATCGCCGATCGCTCACCCGCTTCGACAGGGGTATCAACAACCGAAATCGTCGCAACCAAAGGCACCGTCGTCGGCGCCAAACAGGTCGTCTCATTGCACGCCTGATAGGTCACCTTGAGTTCAATCGCCAACTCCCCCACCGGAGCATCCTCACCGACCTGCACGGGGACATAAATCACCGCTTTGCCCGTATACACCAAATATTTGATCGGCTTACCCGTAAAGAGAAAATCCACATCAACCGGGATCGGGGTAGGCCAAGCGATCGGGCCGAAACTCAGCCCGGGAACTTCAGGAAGTTTGATCGTCGTCGGAACCGGATAAAAATCCCCCATCTCCTCAGGCACGATCGGCTGATTCAGATTCGAGTGATAATGCTCCGCATGATCGAGCACAACCGCCAGAATCAACTCGCCCCCGCGCCCAACCTCCTGCCCAGACACCTCAACCGACACCACGACCTCGGGCTCCTCGTCCTCACTCGGAGCCGACGACACCATCGTGCTCGCCCCAGAACTCCCAAAGTCTTGCGCAGCAACCACCCAAGCAGGCGTCATGCTGAGGATTCCAGCCAAAACAAGCCCCATCGCAAGCGAAGGACGGACAGAAGAGAAAAAATTCAGAGTGCGTCTCATGCAGCGTAATTCCATTGGGTCAGCGGAAGGGAACAGGGCCATTGGGATGCCCATCGAGGTATGATTCTCCCATCATCAATCGGCTCAAGTGCGATTTTGTTCCAGAAAGATTGATCTCGGCACCCGGAAGATCAAGATTCCGAGCCCACAGAGCCGATAGTTCTTCATGTATCGCCGATGGATTCGGGGATTTTGCCCTGTTCTGACCCGTTGAATATCCCCATTGGAACCCATCCCGCTATGAGCATGTTGGACCAAAATGAGATTGATGCCCTGTTATCAGCGGTCGATACAGACAGCGATTCGGACGGCGACCAACAAGAACAGATGATCTTCTCGCGGACACGAAAAGATTTCGAAAACATCGAAATCCGCGAATACGACTTCAAACGCCCAGAACGAGTCTCCAAAGACCAGATGATGGCCCTCGAAACCCTCCACGAGGCCTTCGCAAGAAACTTCGGCGCCTCACTCTCCGGGTTCCTCCGCACAATCGTCGAAGTCCGCGTCGCTGCCTGCGAACAAATGACCTATGGCGAGTTCGTCTCCGGGCTCCCCAACCCCACCAGCTACAACCTCATCCAACCCGATGATCTCGAAGGCCAAATGTGCCTCGAGGTCTCGCCCCTCATCATCTACCCCATCATCGATCGGCTCCTGGGCGGGAATAACCAGGACCTCTTCATCCCCCAACGCCCGATGACCACCATCGAGCAACGCCTGATCTCCAATGTCCTCCGCCGAGGGCTCGATGCCCTCTCAGAAGCATGGGAGAGCGTCCGCAAGCTCAAGTTTAACATCGTCGCCCACGAATCCAACCCCCAACTCGTCCAGATCGTCCCCCCCAACGAGGTCGTGCTCGTCATCGGGCTCGAAGTCCGGATGGCCTCTCGCGCGGGCACCATGAACCTGTGTATCCCTTATAATGTCATCGAGCCGGTGATGGACGAACTCAGTTCACAGAGTTGGTTCGCCGTGAGCCGAAGCATCGACGACAACACCTCCGAAGACCGGATCAGCAAGAACCTCGACCAAACCGGCGTCGAGTTCACCGCGGTGCTCGCCGAAACGACCATCACACTCGATGACCTGAGCCAAATGAAGGTCGGTGATCTGATCGTCACAACCCAGAACGCCGAAAACCCCGCCCTCATCCAGATCGGAAATGAGCCCAAGTTCGTCGCTCAGGTCGGGCAACACCACGGCAACCGGGCAATCAAAATCGAGCACGCCGTCGCCAAGGGCGACCGAATCCAAACCAAGGCGAACTAGCCCCTCCCCCCGTTGCTCCCCAAATAGCGATTCCCGAGCCCCCCACATCTTACCTCCCATCGAGTTGATCCCCAGAATCAGGTTGATTCTGGGTCGGGCGGTGTTCTATACTTGGTTGGAATCCCCGGGCATGGTGCTCGGGACAGGAGTATGTCATGAATTTGGTCTTGCGCCATCATGGGTAGTCGGCATTCGATCTTGATCGGAGCCGTTCTCAGAATGAAGGGACGGACGATGCGATAAACGCGTGGTCCATCTCGATTCTGGGCGGATTATGGGGATTGTCCCCATTCCACCTGCTGGCGCTCGGCCGCGATTTTATTCATACTCGCGGCTCATTGTATTTTTGCTCCCGCCCAAACGGAAGCTTCGAAACGAACATCTCAACAACCTGAACAACCCAACATCCCAATCGCCCGCAAACGCACGCCGTTGAACACGGGCACCCAGACCGGAGAACTGCTATGAACACCCTCGAAATGATGCGCATCCTCGATTCAATTGCCCGTGATCGCAATGTCGAAAAGAGCCTACTCATCTCCGACCTCGAAACCGCGATGGTCTCGGCATGTAGAAAGTTCTTCGGCACACTCGACGCCGACGAGTTCCAATGCACCGTCGATCCAATCACAGGCGAAATCCAGCTCTTCCGCTACGAAGAACCCATGGACATGGACCCCGCCGATTTCGGACGCATCGCTGCCCAAACATTCAAGCAGGTCATGATCCAGCGTTTCCGCGATGACGAACGCCAATCATTGATGGAAGAATATTCAAGCCGAGTCGGCACCCTCGTCACCGGCGTCGCCCAGCGGTACGACCGCGGCGCACTCGTCGTTCAGGTCGATCGGGCCGAGACCGTCATGCTCCGCTCCGAGCAAATCCCCGGCGAGCAGTTCATGCCGGGTGATCGCGTCCGCGCAATGATCCTCGATGTCAAAGACATGGGCGCACAGGTCAAAATCTACCTCTCGCGCGGGCACCCAGACTTCATCCGTAGGCTCTTCGAAGTCGAAGTCCCCGAAGTCATGGAACGCACCATCGAAATCAAAGCAATGTCCCGAGAACCCGGATATCGCACAAAGATGGCCGTCTCCTCGATCGACTCGAAAATCGACGCCGTCGGGGCATGCGTTGGCATCCGTGGATCACGGATCAAAACAATCGTCGAAGAACTCAACGGCGAAAAGATCGACATCGTCCGATGGAACGAATCATCACAGATCCTCATCGCCAACGCGCTCAAGCCCGCCGAGGTCAACGAAATCTCGCTCTGCTTTGAACTCGGCCGCGCCACCGTGGTCGTCCGCGACGACCAACTCTCATTGGCCATCGGCAAGCGGGGCCAGAATGTCCGCCTCGCAGCCAGGCTCACCGGGTGGGATGTCGATATCTTGACCCCAGAAGAGTTCACCAAGGGCTTGACCATCCTCTCCGAAACCCTCCAGCAGATCGAAGGCGTCACCGACGAGATGGTCGATCGCCTCGCAGCCCTTGGCATGATCTCAGTCTTCGACATCGAAGAGATCGGCGAAGAGATGCTCATGACCGAACTCGAAATCGACGAAGCCAAAAGCCAGCAGGCCATCGAACTCTGCGCTACACGGTCCAAGGAAGTCGCCGCCCAGCAGGAAATCGACAAAGCCGAAGCCGCAGCACGCAAGGCGGAAGAAGAGCAAGCCGCATCGGCGATTCTCTCCGGTGCTACCAACGCCGACGCATCGCCCGAGGTGGCTGCAGCTGCGATTCTCGGAGCAGTCGCACCCGAGCCAACCGAGCCCGCAGCCGCACCGGAATCCTCCGAGCCCGATGCAGAATCCGAGGACCGAGCAGCCAACATCCTTGGCGGCGAAGCCTAAACACACACTATCCGCCGAGCATGTATGTGCATGACCGGCGTTCCACGATTGAACGAAAAACACGACTGATACGAATCACGAGACGCAACGGAGCAGCAATTGGCGAACAAACGAATCTTTGAAATCGCAAAGGACTTGGGAATCAAGTCAAAAGCGATCGTGGAAAAATGTCATGCCGAGGGATTACCCAAAGATGTGATCAAGAATCACATGTCCACGGTATCCATCGGCCTTGAGCAGACGATCCGCGAGTGGTTCGCTGTGGACGAATCTGCCGACGCGTCGCACACCGCTGTAGAGCAGGCAGAAAAGGTGGATATCACAAAGGTCCGCGAGACAAAGAAGAAAGCCACCAAGGCCAAGAAGGTTCAAGCCGATGAAACAGCTGAACCTGGTGATGATGCTCCATCGCCATCAGCAACCGCTGTCGCTGAACCACCCGCCAAAGCGATCAAAGCGGCGAAGGCGACCAAGAAGCCCAAGCCCGCACCCGCTGCGGCTCCCGCCCCACCGCCACCACCGGCTCCGACCAAAGCGGCGGTCAAGGTCCCCGCCGGGCTTTCAAGTGAAGCACCAAAGCTCGACACCCCCGAGCCTCCAACAACTCCAACACCAGAAGAACCAAAGCCTCAACGAGTCGTACGCGCCCCGGCTCCAAAGCCTTCGGGCCCAATCAAACCACCCGAAATGAATGTCCCGACCCGCCCAACGGTCGTGACACCAATCGGACGCGTACTCGAAAAAAAATCTCAGATCAAACTCTCAGGCCCAAAGGTCATCCGAGTCGAAGCCGCCGAGCAAGTTGAAGCACCACGCCGAAGAGCACCACGACCAGGTGGCGGCGCGGGCGGCGGCGGCATGGGCATGCCGATGGAAGGTCGCCCACCACGAGGCGGCGGCGGCGGAAACACACGCCGACGCGATGGCGCCGGCGCCCAACGCCCCGGACAAGACTCAGGCCCAGGCAGAGGCTGGACCGCTGCCGATCTTGCCGATCGCCAGGCACGATTGAAAAGCTCCGGCGGCTACCTCAAGCAACGCCAGATGCAGATGAAGTCATCCGCCAACGCCGCCCAGACCCCCGCCAAAATCGGTGGCAAGGTCGAAATCGCAGCACCGTTCTCCATCAAGGACCTCTCCGCCGCCACCGGCGTCAAGGGTGCCGACATCGTCAAGAAACTCTTCATGCAGGGCGTGATGGCGACGATCAACTCGGGCATCGAATCCGAAAAAGCCCAGGAGATCATGATCGACTGGGACATCGAACTCGAAGTGTCCGAAGCCAAGGGCGCTGAAGAACAAGTCGCCGAACAGTTCGCAGAGCGCACCCGCAAGGACGAACGAGCCCGCGGCCCGATCGTCACAATCCTCGGTCATGTCGACCACGGCAAGACCTCCCTCTTGGACCGGATCCGCAAGGCCAATGTCGCCGACGGCGAAGCCGGCGGGATCACCCAGGCAACAAGCGCCTTCCGCGTCCCCGTCACCACCGGCGACACCGAAAAGTTTGTCACCTTCATCGACACCCCGGGTCACGAAGCGTTCACCGCAATGCGTTCGCGTGGTGCCAATGTCACCGATATCGTGGTCTTGGTCGTCGCAGCAGACGACGGCGTGATGCCTCAGACGATCGAATCAATCTCACACTCCAAAGCAGCCGGCGTACCCATCATCGTCGCGCTCAATAAAATCGATAAAGAACAAGCAACCGAAGAAAATATCCAGCGGATCTTCGGCCAACTCGCCGAGCACGGGCTCAACCCCACCGAATGGGGCGGCGACACCGAAGTGGTCAAGACCAGTGCGATCAAGGATATCGGTATCCAAGATTTGCTCGAAATCCTCGATCTCCAAGCCGAGATTCTCGAACTCAAGAGCGACTTCGCCGGCCAAGCTCAAGGCACCGTCATCGAAGCCCGCCCAGAAGGCGGGCGAGGCAATGTCGCCAATATCCTCGTCCAAGATGGCGAACTCAAGGTCGGCGACTTCATCGTCATGGGTCGAGCCTTCGGCCGCGTCCGCGACATCACCGACGATCGCGGCAACAAACTCAAGAAGGTGCTCCCGCCTTTGCCAGTCCAGATTTCGGGCATCAACTCCCTCCCCGACGCGGGCGATAAGTTCTATTGCCTGGGTTCACTCAAGGAAGCCGAGAAGGCCGCCGAGCAACGCCGAGAACGCGAACGCGAAGCACTCCTCGCCATCCCCAAACTCACCCTCGACAACATGTTCACCCAGATCGCCGACACCGATCTCAAAGAAATCCTCGTCGTCCTCAAAGCCGATGTCCAAGGCTCGGTCGATGTGCTCAAATCCGAGATCGAAAAAGTCGGCAACGACGAAGTCAAGGTCCGCGTCATTCACCAAGCCGTCGGCGGGATCACCGAATCAGACATCGTCCTCGCCGAGGCATCAAAGGCCATCATCATCGGGTTCAATGTCATCGCCAACGCCAAAGGGCGTGCCCTCTCAGAAACCAAAGGCGTCGAAATCCGAAACTACCAGGTCATCTACCACATCGTCGATGACATCAAGAAAGCAGTCGAAGGGCTGCTCTCCCCGGACATCCGCGAAGAGGTCCTGGGTCACGCCGAGGTCCGCGAGGTCTTCAAGGTCTCCAAGGTCGGCACAGTCGCAGGGTGTTTCGTCACCAACGGGATCGTCCAACGCGACGCGCTCATCCGCGTCACCCGCGATGGAGTCGTCATCGAGAACAACCGCAAACTCGAACAACTCAAACGCTTCAAGGACGATGCCAAAGAGGTTCGCGCCAACATGGAGTGCGGCATGAAGATCATCGGCTACGACGATATCAAATCCGGCGATGTGCTCGAATGCTACAAAAACATCGAGGTCGCCCGGACCCTCGACGATTAACCAATCCCCGATCACGCGCCTGCGTACCCGCCGGCGCGTGTTTTTTGTGAACCCCGCGTGGAGAATATCGCTTGAGACGACGAAGCCTACAAATCGCATCCAATATCCAGCAAGAGCTCCAAAAACGCCTCGCCCGTGGGCTCAACGACCCACGCATCCGTGGGCTCATCACCGTCACCAAAGTCGAACTCTCCGACGATCTCAAACACGCCAAAGCCTTCGTCTCGGTCATGCCCCAAGAGCGTGCCAAGCTCACCATGCACGGGCTCACCGCCGCCACCAAACGCCTCCGGCGAGATGTCATGGAGCGAATCCATATCAAAGAAATGCCAACCCTTCGGCTCATCTACGACGAAGGACACAAAGCAGAGATGGAAGTCTTCGCACTCCTCGAAAAAGATCGACAGGAACAGGAAGAACGCAAGGGAACATTTCATGGCGTCAACGAGTCACCTCACGATGCGCAACCAGAAAACACCCAACACACCAATGAGGACACCCCCGGGTGAACACACCAGACCCTGACATCATGCGCAAGTTCATGGGCACCCTCGAAGCGTCCTACAACGACCTGGGCCCGGTGGGATGCTGCGACCTGATCGACCATCGCCTGCTCTCGCCCGACCCACTCATCAGCGAACTCGTCTTCTCGATGCTCGTCTGGGAGAGCTCGATCGAGCACGCCCTCCGCGCCGTCGAAACCATCGAAGCCAAACTCATCGATCTCAACGAACTCCGTGTCTGCACACCCGAAGAGCTCGTCTCGATCTTCCCCGCACGATACCCACGCAGCCTCGAACGATGCCAAAGACTCATCAGCATCCTCAACACGATCTTCGCCAATGAAAACCACCTCTCATTGGCCCATCTGCGAGAAAAATCAAAGCGCGAAGTCGTCGATTATTTCAGCGCAATCGAAGGGCTCCCCCCATTTGTCAGCTCAAGAATCATCCTCCTCGGGCTCGGATGGCACGCCTTTCCAATCGACGAATGGCTCACCAAAATGCTCGCAAAAGAAAACATCACCGACCCCTCCCTCGACATCGCACAGCAAACACTCCGCATGGAACGCATGGTCCGCGCAACCGATGCCCTCCGCTACTACACCCTCATCGAGCACTGGGCGAGCGAACTCCGCCACACAAAGACCGGAGCCAACGCATCAAAGTCAAAGTCCACACAAGCAAACCCTACACAAAAAGGTGCATCGTGATTCGTTCATCGACACGCTCGAAACTCCCGATCAACGCATGCCTCGCCTGCATACTCACGCTCACCGGGTGTTCTAGCCCCCAAACCAATCACCAAAGACTCATCAGAACAACCGAGCACATCCAAGACCCCATCCGCTTGCTCGAAGCCCGCGCCGAACTCGAAACACTCTCCCCGCCCGACCCCATCCCACAACACATCATCAATGCAATCCTCCCCGATGCCCCCAAAGCACTCGCGCTCGGCTCGCCAGCATATCAACGCGCAATGCAATCCGCCGAGCACATCTTCGCCCAATCCGGCATCGCCCAGATCGACACCTCCGACCCGTTCGATGAACGCGAACAGTCCACCCCCCAAACCCAAAAACAAGCCCTCAAACTCTATACACAAGCCCGCGCACTCCGCCAAACTGGTCAGTTCGATCAAGCCATCGAACGACTCACCCAGGCCGCCCAACTCGATCCTCAATCAGGAGCCATCGAACGAGAACTCGCCGACACCTACATCCTCAACAACGAACCCCTCCTCGCCATCCAAAGGTTCCAACGCGCCATCGAACTCGGCGACCGCTCCCCGCGTGCGATGGTCCATCTCGCTTCCCAATCCGCCCTCGCAGGCAAAAACAGCCAGGTCATCTGGCTCACCTCACAAGCACTCGATTCCCAATCCATCACCAACCATCCGATGGCCAGATCCATCGCGGGTATCCTCCTCGGAAACGCCCTCATCGAATCAGGCTACTACCAAGCAGGCGCACAAACCCTCACCGATGCACTCGCCTCCTTCCCCACCCAATCCCGCGATCTCCGATGGAAACGCGAAATCATCCAAGTGATGTCCATGCGCCCCTCCCTCTGGATCGCCGCAGGCGATGCCTGGCACTCCATCGGCGCCGATCAACGCGCCCAAGATGCCTACAAACAAGCACTGGCGATCGTCAACCGCCCGCCCCCGGCCCTCGTCGCCCGCCGACTCGTCGCCCTGCTCGAACAAGCCCAACCTTCCCAAGCCGCACTGGTCTTGCTCGATCACATCAAACAAAACGCCACCGACCTCGCCGCCGAAGAACACCGATGGACCAAAGCCCTCGCCGAGATCGAAGGGATTGACCAAGCCCTCGCCCCCGCCATCGCCGCAATCAGCGACTCATCCGAGTTCACCCCATCCACCCGCCGCTCACTCCTGAGCCTCGAACTCGATATCCTCGATCCCCGCCCCGCCATCGCGCGACTCGCCACCGCCGGACTCGATGCCAACGACCCCGAACTCTGCCGCGTAGTCTTCGATCAAATCGAAAACGAAAGCACCCGATTCAATCTCGCAGCCGCAATCCTCGAAACCAACCCCCAAATCGCCAAATCCCTCAGCGCAGGGCTCGTCCGAACCCTCGCCAATCCCCTCGCCTTCATCCACGCCCACGCAAACCCCACCACCCAAGCCCAAGAACTCCTCCTCGCCTCGCTCGGGCTCTCACTCGGCCGCCCTGATCTCATCGAGCACCTCGATTCAATCAACTTCACCCCAAACAAATCTGATGACTGGATCGCCGCCCATCTCCAAGCCCTCGCCATCACCGGCAAAATCGATTCACCCAACAATCCCTCCGCCAAACCCATGCTCCAATGGCTCATGCACACCGAAGAACTCGAAAGCGACCACGCAAACACCCTCCATCTCAACCGCCTCAAAGCCCAAACCCTCCTCGCCTACCAACGCCCCCAACTCGCCTGGGACCGCATCCACACCCAAACCCAACGCCCCGATGCCCAACTCCAAGACCTCCTCCTCGCCTCCCAAATCGCCCGCATGCTCGAAGACACCGATTCCACACGCGCCTTGCTCGAACGAGCCCTCGAACTCGACCCCTACGACGAACATATCTACGACCAACTCCTCTCCCTCCAACGCGCAGATCCCCAACCCCAAGCCGCCCAATCGAGCCGCACCCTCGTCCAACAACTCAGCAAAGCCCGCCCACGCTCAACATTCCTCGCCCTCATCCGAGCCGACGAACTCGCAAGCACAGGCATGGTCAACGCATCCGAATCCCTCCTCATCAACCTCAACAATCAATACCCAACCCGCGAAATCGGCTACGACCTCCTCTTGAGCATCTGGAAAACCCAGAGCACACAATCCAAACCCGACGCACTCGCCATCGGGCTCGACTGGATCCGCAATCGCCTCAACAACAACCCCAACTCCACCCAAGCAATCCTCACCCTCGCCCAAGGCTACTTCGAACTCGACCAATACGAACAAGCCCTCTCCCTGCTCAAAGACAACTACGCCCGCACCGGCTCAATCCAACTCGCCCGCGCCATCGAACAACTCCTCGCAGGCCCACTCGACCAACCCCAAGCCGCCAACGAGCACCTCGAAAACCGCCTCGAACCCCTCACCGGGCTCGAACCCACCCTCGAATATGCCCAGCACCTCGCCAAACTCGCCACCGACGAAGCAACCGCCAAACTCCTCGATCGGCTCACTTCAAACCTCCGAAAAGACTCCACCCTCCTCCCCGCCCAACGCGACCAACTCGCCTCGATCATCTACACCCTCGCAGGCTCAACTGAAGAGCGCAACAACCAACCCGACATCCTCGCATTGATCAGCCTCTACGAATCACACACCCCCGAACTCGGATTCAACCTCGCCCGCCTCAAAATCCTGCTCATCACCCAACTCCCAAAGTTCGATGCTGCCCAACTCATCCTCACAACCCGCCTGGCTGACAAACAAGCCCAGACCGACGAAAACCGAACCTTCCTCCGAGGCTTCGCCATCCGAGCACTCCTCGCCCAAGACCGCCCCCACCAAGCAATCGCCCTCGCCTCCCAGCTCGCCATCGAACAATCCAATCTCAAAACCACCCTCGATACACAATACCTCATCGACACCTTCCAACTCCTCGCAGCCCGAGGCACCAACTCGGACATGATCGGCACCATCGACTTCTTCGCCGACCAAGCCGTCATGGGCGAAGCCGTCGATCTCCTCACATCCCAGCTCGGCACCCCCACCCGCGACACACCCGCCACCACCCCAGACCAACAACGCGCCGACCTCTCCTACCTCGCCGCCGTCCTCGCCTCAGGCTTCGATCGAACCGACCAAGCACAATCCTACTACCAACTCGCCCTCTCCTACGACCCAAACCACGCATGGGCCAACAATGACCTGGGCTACATGCTCGCCGAATCCGGGCAACAAATCGACTACGCAATCCAACTCCTCGAACGCGCACACCAAGCCCTCCCAAACAACCCCTCAGTCCTCGATTCCCTCGCATGGGTACGCTACAAAATGGGCAACCTCGAAGACTTCATGACCCCCCCCGGCATGGGAGGCGGACGCACTATCCAAGGCGCAATCTCCCTACTCACCCAGGCCAACGAACTCGATACAGAATCCAACAACGCAACAATCACCCTCCACCTCGGCGATGCCCTCTGGCGGGGAGGCTACACCGATCAAGCAATCGACGCATGGCGAAGCGCACAAGACGCACTCAAATCAAGACTCAGACTCATCAGCATCGAGCCAACCCCGAACCAAAGATTGCTCGAATCCTTGAACTCCGAACTCCAAGCCGTCGAATCCCGCCTCCATGATGCCAAAGCCACAGGCAAACCCAGCATCGCACCACTGGCAAACGAAACAATCCCCACCGAGAAAAACGGCTCAGACTGACCAACAATCACCCCAGCACCACCCGCGTTCAATACAGGAGCCAACCCATGGCCGGTCACAGTAAATGGTCCAACATCAAGCATCGCAAAGCCGCCCAAGATAACAAAAAGGGCAAAATCTGGTCCAAGTGCTCCAAAGCAATCATGGTCGCCGCCCGCGCAGGCGGAGGCGATCCAGAAACCAACCTCTCCCTCCGCTACGCGATCGACGAAGCCAAATATGCCAACATGCCCAAAGACACAATCAAACGAGCCGTCGCCAAGGGCTCGGGCGAAACAGGCGGGGCAGAATATCAAGAACTGATCTACGAAGGCTATGGCCCCGGCGGCACGGCCATCCTCATCATCGCACTCACCGACAACAACACCCGGACCGTCGGCGATGTCCGCAATGTCTTCAAAAAGAGGGGCGGGTCGATGGGCAACGCCGGCACCGTCGCCTTCATGTTCAACACCAAAGGGCAGATCATCATCGACGCCTCCAAATACGACGAAGACACCATCATGGACCAAGCCCTCGAAGCCGGTGCCGATGATGTCCAAGCACCCGAAGGCGCCGACGACGAAAACAAAGGCGTCTGGACCATCCTCACCGACCCAACCGAGTTCATCGCCGTCAAAGAAGCACTCACTGCCAACAACATCGAAATCCTCGAAGCCGAGATCGCCCGCATCCCCGAGAACATCGTCCCCGTCGCCGGCGATGACATCCGCAAGGTGATGAACCTGATCGATGCACTCGAAGACAACGACGATGTGCAAAAAGTCTATTCCAACGCCGACTTCGACGCCGCCGATCTCGCAAACCTCGAATAACCCAATCCCCGTAGCACAGGCGTCTCGCCTGTGTCTTTTCTTCCAAAGAATCCATCAAGACACAGGCGAGACGCCCGTGCTACCAAGAAACTACTCCTGCCCAAACGCCGCACGAATGAATAATTCGACGGCCTGCGTATCCGGGTCGTTTTTCCTCCCCATCAGCCGGTTGAGGCTCGCATGATCTTTGTTCGGTGCAAAGTATCGAGTCGCCTGCGCTCCAGTCTTATTCCAGACCCCAACAAGCTCGATCGCTTCAAACCGAGCACGCAGCCGAGGCACATGCACCGCGAGCAATGGAGGCAGTTCATCGCCCACCACCGCCTGAAGCGTCGGCGAAGCCTGCACCCACAACGCGGGATCAAGCCCAAACGCCTGCTCGAACATCGCCCGCGTCTTCTCACCAAGCCAAGCCGATTTCATCTGGCTCGGGATGTTGTACGCCGCCCCATCGAGCAGCACCACACCTTGTAAATCACTCGGTGCAAGACCATACTCGCCCAGCAGCGTCTCGTCAGTCGCCACAATCCCCGCGAGATGCGCCCCCGCCGAGTGCCCCATAATGACAATACGATCGGGATCCGCTCCATATTCCGCAGCGCGCTGATGAACAAACGCAATCGCCGCCGCCACATCGCGCGCATGCTCGGGGTGCATCACCGCGGGCGAAAGCCGATAGTTCACACTCACCAACACCCAATCATTCTCAAACGCCCACTGCGGCCGCAACCACACATTGGCCTTGTCACCGATCGCCCATCCGCCGCCATGAATGTAGAGAAGAATCGGGCGCAGTTCCTCGCTTTCATTGCTCGGCTGATACACATCCAAACTCGTCAACCCGTCGGCTGATCCCGCCCGATCAATATACTTGATATCCTGCGACACCCGCATCGTCGCCACCGCATCAAGTTTCGTATCCGATGTACGATCCCCACCCGGCTCAGGATTCCCCCCAAGCAACGACAACGCAAGCACAATCAATGTCAGCATATCCGCTCCTTTTCACGCCCAACGCACACCCGCCGAATCTATTGCCATATCCTACCCGATGCAAGGCTGGGCCACATTCGACGAAACCGAGACCTACCGATACACCCTCGGCCGCCGATGGGCCAAAGCCGGCAAACGCGTCTGCTTCTGCCTTTTGAACCCCTCCACCGCTGATGCCAAGGTGCTTGATCCAACGCTCACGCGCTGCCACCGCTACGCTGTTTCTTGGGGATTCCATACGATGGATGTCACCAATATCTTCGCCCTGCGATCAACCGATCCCAAAGGACTCAAACAAGTCGAAGACCCCATTGGCCCAGGCAACGACGCAGCCATCATCAAACTCGCCAAACGCGCCGACCTAATGGTCGTCGGCTGGGGAACCCACGGCGCCCTCAACGATCGCCATACCCAAGTGCTCAACCTCCTCCAACCCATCTGCACCCCCATGTGCCTCGCCATCACCAAACACGGCTACCCCAAACACCCACTCTACCTCCGAGCCGACCTTGAGCCAGTCGAGTTTCCCTGAATCCGTAGCACAGGCGTCTCGCCTGTGTCTTAGGTCGTGTTTTCTGGTATACAAAGTCATCACAGGCGGGACGCCTGTGCTACGGGGAGGGGGGGAACTCAAATCATCCCCGCCTCACTCCACGCCTGACGCGCACGATCGGCAGCCACCCTCGGCTCGGGCATCTCACGCACATCAAGCACAATCCACTCCTGCCCGGCCACAATCAACGCCCCGGCATACCCACGCACATCAAGTTTGCCCCCCTGCGCGCCGACCACGCACCGCCCCATGGCGCTCAGGTCACTGAGCCGAACGCTTGCAAGGTCTTTGCCCGCGTGCGTGACCGCCTTGCCCGCCGACTTGCCCGTCATCAGCACCATCGTCGGATCAATCCCAATCCCGATGCCCGCGACATGCTCGCATGGCTCGGGCTGATGATCCGCGATGATCGCACCGACCCGCTGGGCGTTGGCACCGATCGCATCGCGCTCGGTTGGGTTCATCTCCATCGGCAGCACCACCGAAACCACCGGCTTCGATCGCCCACCAACCAAGCCGGCCAACTCGCTGCTCATCTCGGCAGCCTGATTCACCGCATCAATCGCCCGATGCGCATTGGTCGCCTCGCTAAAGTGCTCCGGCGGAATCCACAAATCCAGCCCAGTAAACTCCAACTCCCGCCGGCGCAGCGACGCCGCCAAATCGCGCCGGGCCGATCTCGTCAGTTCACGCGGGCGAAAATCAGGAGCAGCGGCATCGAGCGCGATCCCCCGCACGCCGAGCGCATGAATCTCCTCGATCGCGGCTTTGGGCGAGGGCGACGACGCGAGATACCCCGCAGCACTGATCGAGATTTCGGGCAAGCCCAACATGGTCGGGATAGTAGAATCGATCCCACGCCGGGGCATCGAGCGCACTACGATCCATGCATGAACCGTGCATGTTTTTCGAAAACCGCCTCCCGATTCGCCCAGATCACCCACCTCGTCGCGCTCGCCATCTGGCTCGGGTCGGTGGCGATGTCGGGCGTCGTCGCGGCGATCGTCTTTCCATTGATGCGCAAACTCGAACCAACGCTGGCAAGCTATCCCAACTACGAGGGCGATCATGCTCTGCTCGCGGGCGGGTTGATCGCGTCGAAGGTCTTCTTCACGGTTGATTTCATCCAGTTCGTGTGTGCCTCGCTCGCGTTGGCGACGCTTGTGATTATGATCGTTTCAGGTTGGAGCATCAACACGATCCCCCGGCTGCTGCGTGTCATGGTGTTGTGTGCGACCTTGGCGTTGTTGAGTTATCATCTGTTTCTCTTTATGCCTCAACTCACGCTCACGCTCCAAGGCTACTGGGACTTCGCAGCTTCTGGTGATACGGTTCAGGCGGATCAGTTCAAGGATCGGTTCCTTGAATCGCATAGTGCTGCGTCTCGCATCTTGGGCACGCTGACGATTGCGGTGCTTGTCAATCTCATCTTGGCCGGGTGGACACTGACTGCTTCAAAGAAGGAACTCGCCCAATGACCACTACTCATCCCAAAGGCAAAGATAATCCGCGAGGGCTTCAAGACATCCCGTTTGCGCTCCCAACAGTGACGGCGGCGGAGAAGCGGTTGGCGAAGCGGATTGCTGACGCGCTCCAAGAGGGGTATCCTGATGCGTATTGTGAGTTGGAGTTTTCGAATCCGCATGAGCTGCTGATCGTGACGATTCTGAGTGCTCAATCGACTGATGCGGGTGTGAATAAGGCGACGCCGGGGTTGTTTAAGAAGTTTAAGACGCCGGCGGATTTTACAAAGTCTACGCCTGAGAAAATTGAACCTTATATCAAAACCATCGGGCTTTTTCGCAACAAGGCCAAGTCAATTCATGCTTCTATGACGATGATTGTTGAGGACTTTGATGGTCAGGTGCCGGGGAATATGACCGACCTGCTTAAACTGCGCGGCGTGGCTCGCAAGACGGCGAATGTTGTTCTTGGAAACGCCTTCAGTATCAACGATGGGTTCACGGTCGATACGCACATCCAACGGCTGAGTTGGCGATGGGGTTTCTTCGACGATGCGAAAACAAACACGGCGATCATCGAAAAGAAACTGATGGCCCTCTTTCCGCGCGAGCGGTGGTCAACCTTGGGGCACCAGATGGTTTTCCATGGGCGGTACAACTGCACGGCTCGGCCGAACTGTAAGCATGACCATCCAATCTGCGTGAAGTTTGGTGTGAACTGTGATAAGGCGTTGCCGAAGAAGAAGTGATGTTTTTTGTGGGTTGTTTTTCGATCGTTGGGTTCTGAGATTGGCGGGGTGGACTTGGGCGGCGCATCGCGGTGGATGCGAGAAGAGGGGCGCGTTTGGGATGACGGGCTGGAAGCCCGTCCCACCAGAGAAGAGGGAGCGAGGATTTTGTTGGCGGCTTTTCGCTGGGTCTCGGCGTGGGCAGGGGTTTCGGGTTTGTCTTTGAGGATGTCGGCGAGGCGGGCGGCGGCGAGGGCGGCCGCTTCGGGCTTGATAAGTTTGGTGCGGGCTGTTGAGATGCGTTCGATGGCTTCGACGGCTCGTTGGTAGGTTTCGGACTCGAGCAGGTCGGCGAGTTGGAAGAGGGAGAGGCTGTGGAGGTTGCAGAGGTCGAAGGCGGTGATGGAGGGGTTTTGGAGGTCTTCGAGGAGTTGGTTGGTGAGTTTGGGAAGGGATTGGGGATCAGGGATTTGGGATTGGGGGGAAGAGGGGGAAAGGGGAGAGGGAAGACCTCCTCCGTCGGCTTCGCCGCCACCTTCGCCGGAGGTCCGGGGGAGGTGAGTTGGTGGGTTCGATTGTGTTGTGGTTGTCTGCATGCGGGTATTGTCGCATGTTTTTTTGGAGGCACAAGGGGGGAGTTTGGGAGCGCAGGGATTTTGCGCACAGAAGAGGAGATGGGGAGAAGATTTTTGTACGCAGAGGTGGCAAAGATCACGCAGAGGGCGCGGAGGGGGGATTGGGGGAAGACCCGACTGCGCCGGGACGGCGAGTCGGGGCACCCGCTCAGTTATGGTAAAATCTTGTCGAATGGAACAAAATCACCAAGCACAGCATCTTCCAAGATGAATTGCACATTCACCTGCTCATACTCATGCACAACAGCGAGTACGACATAGCCGGGCATTTCACGCTCAGGAGCGTAGCGTTGCTTGATATACACTATTTTCTTGGTGCCTGCCTGCTCGGGGTTGTCTGGAACCAACCCTTCCAAGCTGGCTCTTGATGTCCCCCTGAGATCAGTCCCGTCTTCTTGTAGAATCGAAGAAATGTGGAAAGGAGGGGGTACGGGATCTCCTGTATCGGATAAAGAATGTTCGCGGTAGATCATCACTCTACTGTATTCCGGCTCGATAACCGCCATAACCTTTGCTCCATTTGGCAAAGGTTGCCACACCTTGTCCGCAGTGATCGGGACAGTGACATGTTCAATTCTTTTTGCTTTCCACATAGGCAGATTGATTTCGAGCCGATTGATCGTAGGAGGGATGCGATCACATGTGTTGGTAGTACCCAACCCACCCTTCTGCTTTACTCGCTCTGTACGATTACCCCTTGAATCTTTTCCCATCCACTGAAAATGCATTGGGGGATAAGGGTCTCTCACCTTAGACCTAACAAATGGATTCCCTTTCTCATCCTCAGATTTTATTGAATGATATCTTGAAATATAGCAGTAGAGTGATTCAGTATCAAGAAGGCTGAACTCCCACGACATTCTGAGTTGGTGGCGACTTCTCATTTGGTCTATCTCAACGACACGGTCCGGATTGCTGATGCTTGTGGACACATCCAAATGTGACAGTTTGATCGAAAAACTTTCATTAATGGATGACGCGGGCTGATCTGTATTTGCAAATATCATCGCAAATATAAGATAGAATACAATCATGGACTTCTTTCCGAACTCAGCGGAGTTCATCTGTAAACAGCTTGTGAATCCTACGCATCTGATCGAGCCAGGAGGTGGGTTCATGGTAGCCGTGGGGTTCTATTGGAGCCAAGGCGAGTTCCCAGTTTTGTTTTTCTAGTTCTATTAAGCGTTGGCTCAGGCGGATGATGTCTTGGGCGACGACATTGTTGTCTTGGAGGCCGTGGAGCATGAGGAGGTGGCCTTGTAATCCTTCGGCGTGGTTGATTGGGGAGGAGATGTCGAAGGCATCGGGGTCGATATCGGGGGTGTTGAGGATGTTGGCGGTGTAGCCGTGGTTGTAGTGTCGCCAGTCGGTGACTGAGCGGAGGGCGGCGCCGGCTTTGTAGGTTTCGGGTTCGAGGAACATGGCCATGAGGGTCATGAAGCCGCCGTAGGAGCCGCCGTAGATTCCGACGCGGTCTGGGTCGGCGTCGAAGTTGTTGACGGCGTAGTCGATGGTGTCTTTAAAGTCTTCGAGTTCTTTGTAGCCCATTTGTCGGTAGATGGCGGTGCGCCAGTTTCGGCCATAGCCTGCGCTGGCGCGGAAGTCTGGAGCGACGACGATGAAGCCTTCGTTGGTGAGGATGGTGTGGAACATGTGTTCGCGTTTGTAGTAGGACCATTGGTAGTTAGCGTGCTGGAGGTAGCCTGCGCCGTGGGAGAAGAGGACGAGGGGGCGTGGGCCGGGGTATTTGTTGGCGTCGGGGAGGTAGATGCGGGTGTAGATTGGTTGTTCGGTGTGGGATGAGGGGATGGGGATGATTTGTGGGGTTTGGAAGTTCACGGCCACGAAGGCACCTGTGGTGGTGTGGGTGAGTTGGATTGGGGTTGCGTTGGGTTCGAGGGCAGTGAGGTAGAGTTCGGGGGGTTGGTTGATGTTGGAGTAGGTGAGTATGGCTTGGGATTGGTCGGGGGAGAGTTGGTAGGACTCGACGGTGCCGAGCATTTTGGTGATGGGGGTGAGGGTGTTGGATTTGAGGTCGAGTTGTTCGAGTTCTTCGATGCCGGGGTGGGTGCGGTTGGTGCGCATGAATGCTGTTGTGCCATCGTGGGAGAAGGTGATGTCTCGGACTTCGAAGTTGCCTGCGGTGTGTTGGGTGATGGTGCCGTCGGCGTCGTGGGTGTAGAGGTGGGCGTAGTTGGATTCTTCGGAGATGTACCAGAGGGTGCTTGAGTTGGGGAGGAAGCCGAACTCGTTGAAGTCCCAGTTGATCCAGGCGTCGTCGTGGAGGTGGTGGGCGGGGATGAGGGTTGGTTCGTCGGCTTCGCTGAGATTGGCGGTGTCGATGATGGCGATCCAGCGGTCTTTGTTATCGTGTGATCGGAGCATAACGGCGGCGGTTTGACCTGATGCGGACCAGCGGACGCCGAGGAATGAGACGGGGCGGGGATTGAGATCGAGTTCATCTTCTGTTTCTGATTCTTCAGTATCGGATTCGGATTCTTTGAGCCAGGCGAGGGGGTCGGCTTTGATGGTGGGGAGATTGTCCATTGACAGATCAATGATGCGTTCGTTTTTGAGATCGAGGAGGGCGAGTTGGATGGGGGTTTGGGATTGGGAGCCGACCTTTGGGCGGACGGATTGGGTGGAGACATAGCCGTCGTCGGTGACATAGTTGGGCATGAGGTCGCGTTTGTCGTTGGGGCGGGCTTTGGGGGCGGTGACGACGAGGAGGTGGTTGGCGGAGGGGCTCAGGTAGGTGCCCATTGAGCGTTTGTCTTTGCCCATGTAGAACGGGCCTGCGACGGCGGTTGGGTTGGTGTCGCGCCAGGCTTTGGTGTCGTTGAAGCGCATGTCGTCACGCTGGTCTTCGAGGGTGAAGATTTTGAAGAGGTCTCGTTGTTGCTGTTCGAGGAGGTTGAGGTCTGGGGCGTCTTGTTCTTCTTTGGGGGCGTCGGCGAACTTGATGTCGGCGGCTTGGATCTCCCAGGTATTGTCGAGCGAGCGGATGAACCAAGCAGCGTCGCGTTTGTAAGCGTAGCGGGTGATGCCGGATTCGGTGGGGGCGAGGAAGAGGGGGTTGGATTCGCGGGCGGCGGTGCGGGTGAGTTGGGTGATGGAATCGGACTCGTTTGTGCTGTAGAGGAAGAGGTCGCCGGCGTTGGTGAGGATCTGGCGGGTGTAGTCTTGGTTCCAGTCGGCGGAGGACGGGAAGGGGACGGTGAAGAAGGGGCCGGGGTTTTCGGGGGTGATTTTGGAGGGTTGGGCGTCAGGGTTGGACATGAAGATGAGGTATGAATCTGAGAAGTCGCGGCCGACGAGCCCGGGTCGGCGGGTGGAGAACTTGATGGCCGAGCCATCGACGAGCCAGCGGGGGAACTCGGGGGAGCGGGCGATCCAGTCGGGCTCGGCGGTGATTTGTTTGAGGGTGGGTGCTGTTTGGGCGTGGGCAGCGGGCACGGGGAGGGCGAGCATGACCAGGACGAATGCGAGGGCGGCGGCTTGGAGGTTGATCTTCATGGGGAAACTATACCCGATTGAGAAATCTTTAGGTCCGGGTGTTATCCATTCTGGAACTTTTCCTTGTTGTACCGATAGGCTTGATTATGCCCAATGAATCGTTGATTTCGTCCCCCGCTCGGGGTGCTCTCCCGTCCGCTTCGCGTCCTGAGCCGATTTTGGAGTTTGTTGCTCATCGGATTTCGGAGCCGGCGCGGTTTCCGGTGCGGGAGGGGCTGATTCAGTTGAATAACGGGTCGTATGGGCTGACGCCTGAGGTTGTGGGCGAGGCTCAGCGGGAGTTGCAGCGAAGACTCGAAGCGGACCCGGTGCGGTTTTTTAAATCGGATCTCGAGGTCTATGCGGATGACACGCGCGAAGCATTGGCGAAGTTTGTGCATGTCCGGGCTCAGGATTTGGCACTGATGTCCAATGGGACCTTCGCGGTGGCGACGGTGTTGAATAATTTGGACTTGTCGCCCGGCGATGAGATTCTGGTGACGGATCATGAGTATATGGCGACGATGAATGAACTCGGCAAGGTGTGCCGGGCGACGGGGGCGAGGGTCGTGGCAGCGAAGGTGGCGTTTCCGGAGGTGACGCCCGAAGCGGTGGTTGATTCGGTGGCCAGCGCGATGACCGATCGGACGAAACTCGTGATGGTTTCGCATATTGCGAGCGCGAGCGCGATCATCATGCCTGTGAAGGAGATCGTGGCGGCGGCGAAGGATCGCGGGATTGATACATTCCTCGACGGTGCGCATTCGCCGGGGCAGATTGATCTGGATATCTCGGACATCGACCCGACCTGGTATGCTGCGAGTTGTCACAAGTGGTTGGCGACGCCCAAGGGCACGGGGTTTTTGTATACATCGCCGAGCAAGCAGGATGGGTTCAAGCCGATGGTCTTGAGTTGCCGGGAGCATGAGAAGCGGGCGGATCGCAAGGCGTATCTGTGTGACTTTGATTACACGGGGACCAATGACTACACGGGGAATCTGGTGATTCCGGTGGCGATTGCGCATATGGGGGCGCAGCTGCCGGGGGGATGGGATGAACTTCGGCAGCGGAATCATGATCTGGTGATGCACGGGGCGAAGTTGATCTGCGATGCGATCGGGATCGAGCAGGCTGTGCCCGAGTCGATGATTGGGAGTATGGTGGGGATCCCGCTTCCCGGTGTGTGTGAGCCGGGCTCGCTGATGGGGGAAGGGTTGTGGGATCGGTTATATTTGAACCATGGGATTCAGGTGCCGATTTGGGACTTGCCGGGGGTTCATTCTCGGGTGATGCGGGTGAGCGGGCAGTTGTTTAATACGGTTGGGGATTTTGAGTTGTTGGCGGGGGCTTTGAGGGTTGAGTTGTGAGCTGATGGAGCGGGTCTCACTCGGGCAAGAGGTCTTTGTCGATCTCTTTGTTTGATGCTGGCATCTCGCCGTGGCGGAGGGCGTGGCGGTGGGCGGCGATGGTCATGCGGAGATCGGCGGATTCTTGCTGGTGTGTGCGGAACCCTTCTGATGCGCTCTCGATTGGTGGAGCAAGCATATCGACGAGCAGGGAGCCGAGGAAGTTAAGATTCTTCTTTTCTGATTCGAGAATCTGCACCGCCGTGGGCTCATTTGATTTCAACGGGATGGAGGATTCGAGCTGAGCTTGCTCGAGTATCTTGTTGCTTGCGTAGAGCGTGCGCTGGGCTGAGGGATGCAGCTGAGCATCTGGTAGATCGGTGGGCGTGTCAAAGAGTCCGCCGCCGCCTTGGGCTGTTCGTATGCCGGTCATTTTGAGCGAGCCAGCATCATCGACCGTTCGGCGGATGGAGTCATGAAACGCGATCGCTTCGCCCTGCCAGAGGAATGTTCGGTTTTGGTGGCGGGCGATGAGTTGATCGAGCGTGCGCAGGTGCTCATCGGTGAAGGCTTGTGGGTGGTGTTCTAAGGCCCACGCGATTGTTTTGTTGCCGTGGGATTCGATTGCGATTGCGACGAGTTGGCTCAGGAGAGTAGGAAACTCCTCGGTATAGCGTGCTGAATCCATCGAGAGAACAGCAAGTTCTACAAACTCATCCACCTTCCCGCGTTCGAGTTCAAAGATGCTATAGGTGCGGAATGTATTCACGATCCCTCTGTGACGCCCGAGTGAGGATAGCCCTGCGCTTAATATGTTTGGATTTGGGCCCTCGCTTGGCACAAACTCAATGTCTTCAAGCCCGTGCCTTTCCCATGCTGAAAACTCAACAGGGTCCCTCGTCCGGCTATTCTTGAGATTGCTTCCCCGAGTCAATGTGAAAGACTGATCGTAGAGCCCGGCCCCCATCAACGGGCGTAGGATCGCTTCTTTCAATCGCTCGATGGTCAGCTTCGCCTCTTCTAATTCGCATAGATCAACCATGCTCTGCCAATCCTCGACATCCTCTGGAAAACTTCCAACATCACGATTTTTATAGAATGCAATCCCTCCATATTGCACATCCAACAACATCGGCCACGCCTTCTCATCCTCCGGCACCGTCGCGAGCCAGGTGTTGAAGCTGGCGGCGGGGTTCCATTCGGTTGTGCCGTCGGGTTTGGTGAACCAGGGGGACCAGTTGCCGTGGGTCACGAGGGACCAGTCTGGGGTGAGCTCGGCGAGTTCGGCTTGGTTCAGAGGCTTGGTGTAGAGGAATGCGAAATAGGCCCAAGTGGCGATGCTGGCGCCGGCGAGGATGATCAAGAGCAGCATGATGAGGATGATTTTCTTCATAGCATTATATTAGGCGAAACTGGTGGCGGGTTTCGTAGCCCCCCTCCCGGTAGAACGGGCTTCGGGCCCGTTTTCTTAGACATCACATTGTCAAGGAGAAGAAACGGGCTGGAAGCCCGTTCTACCGAAAAAAAGCCTCCAACCTATTGAGGCTGGAGGCTTTTCGAACGATCCCGCTGAGATTCGAACTCAGAACCTCTGGCTTCGGAGGCCAACGCTCTATCCAGTTGAGCTACGGGACCGACAATCGGTGGCTTGGCTCGCCGAGCCGCCGGGGATGAGTCTACGATCGCCCTACGCAAATGGCAACGACCTCACCCAATCACTCTGCACTGCCCCCATCGCCCACGCCTTTGGTCGCGGTGTTGGTGTTGACTTTTTTGGGCTCGATGGGGACGGGGGCGGTGACGAACGGGTTCTCGTTTATCGCCTCCGAAGGGTTGGGATATGGGCGGAAGATGAACCTGCTTTTGGCGTTGGTCTTGGGGGGGACTTATATCGTTGGGGCGCTGCTGGCGGGGCGATTGGTGGCTCGGATCTCGATCGCGAGGGGGTGGCTCTCGCCGAGGGGGCTTTTGGGGATCGCGTTGGTCATTATTGCGGTTGCGTGTCAGCTGCCGATGCTTGCCCAGGTGGTTGCGCCGGATCTGATGGAACCTGCGCTCTGGGCGTTCATTATTATCTTCTCCCCGGCGACGGGCATCTTCTGGCCGATCGTCGAGGGGTATCTCTCTGGTGGTCGTTCGGGCAAGGTGCTCCGATCGGCGATCGGGCGGTTCAACATTGTCTGGTCGATCGCGTTGGTGATCTCGTTCTGGTTGATGGCTCCGCTCTTGGGCAAGAACCCGTTCCTCATCTTCTCGCTTCTGGGCGTGCTCCAACTCCTGATGTGCACCCTGCTCTACTGGTTTCCGGCCCACCCTCCCAAGCACCTGCCCGAGCATCATGAGCCTCCGCCTGCGGTGTATGTTCCTTTGTTGACTGTGTTTCGGGTGCTGTTGATTGCGAGTTATATCGTACTCTCGGCGTTGTCACCGTTGTTGCCGATTGTCGAGGACAAGTTGGGTGTTGATGTGCATTGGAAGACGCCTCTGGCGAGCGCATGGCTCACCTCTCGCGTGCTGCTCTTTATTTTCTTTGAGCGCTGGCATGGGTGGCACGGCCGGTGGTGGACGCCTTGGACGGGGATGGGGCTGATGGTCGTCGGGTTCAGCGCATGCATGATGTCGCCGATGGCGGGCGATCTGGGGCTTGCGACCCTCTTGTTCGGGCTCATCATCATGGGGATGGGGATCGCGATGACCTATTACGGGGCGTTGTATTATGCGATGGCGGTGGGCAATGCTGAGGTCGAAGCCGGGGGCAAGCACGAGGCGGTGATCGGGCTTGGGTATACGCTTGGGCCGATGCTCGGGCTTGGCGGGCTTGGAATCTCTGGGGGCGAGCCTGAATCGTTTCGGTTCTGGGTGATTGCTCTGGTGACGGGGGCGGTGATCGTATCTGCTTTGCTGGGATGGGCTTTGATCCGGCGGGATCGTTATAACCGGCATTCGACGGGGTGAATCTGGCGTTTGACCGTTGAGAATCAGAAACTTTTTATCGGGTGGATGGTACAACCCGGGTATCCTGTATTATGCGGGTTGTCTGAACTAGAACGCCCGATACTCGGTTTGAGCCCATCGGGAATGATCCCGTCGCCGACGAGGTTGATGAAAGATTGGCCATTGGGTACGAATCGGTCGAAGTTGAATGAGTCCCCCATTGCCGGGACTGAGACCGCTTGCACCACTCATGATTGGAGTTGATAGATGTCGAACTGGAATACGCCGAACTGGAAAAAGAACGCTGCACAACTGGGCGCGATCGGGTTGATCGGGCTGCTGACGGCGGTCTCCGGGGCGGCTGCCTCGCAAGGCACGCTCAATGACCCTACCCCCGTCGCCCATAGCACGGCCATCAACGCCACGCCCGCCTCGGTCTGGGACGCTGCCAAGCGGGGCGACTCCGACGCGCTTGATGCGCTCCTCTCGCCTGAATCATGGGACAGCAGCACGGTCGAGCCCGGGCTGATCGAGTCGATCAAACTCCTTGATGGCAACATCGACAAACGCGAAGAAGCCCGCGCGGAACAGATCAAAGAATCCAACGATAAAATCATCGAAGGCATCGAACAATACGCGGAATCCAAGTCGGGGATCGATCTCGCCAACGCCCTCGCGTCGGCCATCAAACTCCAACTCCTCTACGATGACGACGATCGGTTCTTCTCCGATGCAACGGTCTCCAAACTCATCGCCGATTCGGTCAAGGTCGCCAAGGCGGCGGAGGAATCCGGTGATCTGATGGTCGCTTCCGAACTCTACTTTCGGCTCAACGCGATCTACGACCAGAGCGGCGAATACAAGGGCGATGTCAAACGCCTGAGCCGACGGCTGGCGATGATCCGCATGTACGCACCCGAACGGCTCTGGGAGATCCGCAATGATCGGCGAGTCGCTGAGGAACTTGACCCATTGCCTCCATACAACGCGTATGGCGATGATTATCATGAAAAACTCAACGGGATCAACTCCGTCACCGTCCGCACCGCCATCCAGCGGGCTGCCGATCAGCATGTGGGACGCAAAACCCGCAAGCACCCGACCGGCGTCACGATGAATGATCTGATCCTCTCGGGGCTCGATGCGCTTGAAACGATGGCGACCACGACCGACCTGGCGATTGTCTTCGACGGGCTCGAAAACCCCAAGCACCGCCAAGCGTTCCTCGATGTCATCCACGAGCAGCAGGCTCGCATCAAAGCCAAGTCGCACGGGGCGAGCGGGTACGACCTGCGTCGATCGCTTGACGCGGTGCTCACCGCCGGGCAAGAGCATGTGGGCATCATCGAGACCGCGATGCTCCATGAGTTTGGCAACGGCGCGATGTCCGCACTCGACGACTACACCGCGATTATCTGGCCAGACGAGTTGGCACGGTTTCGCAGAAGCACGCAGGGCGAGTTCATCGGCATCGGGGTGCAGATCCAGCTCGATGAGTTCCAGAATATCAAAATCGTCACCCCGCTTGAAGGCACACCCGCCCAGCGCGCCGGTGTCCAGTCCGACGACATCATCAAAAAGATCGACGGCACAACGGCACTGGGGCTCGGGCTCAACCAGGCGGTTGAAATCATCACCGGCCCTGCAAACACCAAGGTGACCATCACCATCGAACGCGAGAACAACGATGGCGAATTCGTCGAAAAAGAGTTCACCATTGTCCGCAAGAAGATCGACCTCCCGAGTGTCAAGGGGTGGTCCAAGACCGGATCGGGCGATCAGGACTGGGACTACTTTATTGACAAAGATGCGGGGATTGGGTACCTCCGATTGACCGGGTTCACGCAGGATTCAACCAAGGAGTTTGACCTGGCTGTCCGGGCGATGAAGGAAGAAGGGCTCAACGCGCTGATCCTTGATCTGCGCTACAACCCGGGCGGGTTGCTCGATCAGGCGATCTCGCTGGCGTCGCGTTTCGTCCCCGAGGGCATGATCGTGAAAACGGTTGACGCTTCGGGCGTCACCAAGTCATACGACGAGGCACGCTCGGTCTCGGCTCGTGTCTCGGTTGCTGATCTTCCGATTGTTGTGCTCATCAATGAGGGCAGCGCGTCGGCTTCTGAAATCCTCTCGGGCGCGATCCAAGCCGCGGCCCATCAGGGCAAGACTGATGCGGTTGTTCTTGGACAACGGAGTTTCGGCAAGGGTTCGGTCCAGAATGTCTATCTTCTCCCGGGTGCATCCGCTGCGATGAAGGTGACGACCAACTACTACAAGATCGACGCCCCGCGGATGATCCATAAGGTGCCCGGCTCGACCGAGTGGGGCATCGACCCTGATCTCCAGGTCGAGATGCTCCCGAGCCAGCAGGAAGCGGCGTTGCTCTTGCGTCGCAATGCTGATGTCCTCCCGCTCGACGAGAACGGCGAGATCATCGAAGACGCCGAGCGTCCTGACCCGAGCACCTTGCTCACCGACGGCACCGATTTGCAGGTTGAGACGGCGTTGGTCTTGCTCAAATCTCATACAATCTCCAACGCCACCAAAACCGCGATGGAAGATTGAGCACCGAGCAAACCATGATCTTGTCGATCCCCACACGCCCTCCAAGCCGGAGGGCGTTTTTTTTCGTTCAGATTCTGGTAAGATAGGCAGAAGTGATTCGCCAAATCCCGCTTCAACGGATGTCCCGGGGGGATTCTTGGATCGCTCAACTGGCATAAACCGCCCTGTGAACCTATACTCTGTGATAAGCCGATCGGGCACTTTGTGTTTGGTCGGTATTGGCATATGACCATCCCACTCCACGCCGATCGCGTTGTATTTGGGGGATGTCCCAATCAAGATCAAGGACGACGCCATGACCCAGGCACCAGCCTCAAGCGAGCATTCACCGATGAACACCACGAAAGCAGATTCGCGATCGTCGAACGGTGCCAACCACACCGCCCCCACCGCCAAGACCGCGAGCGAGCTTCCAAAGGAAATCCTCGTCAAATGGCTCTATGACATGCAGCTCATCCGTGAGTTCGAGAACCGCACTATGCAGGCCTACCAGCAGGCCAAGATCGGTGGGTTCTGTCATATCTACTCCGGGCAAGAGGCTGTCGCGGTGGGCACCATCGGGTGCACCAACTCCGACGACCCCGTCATCACCGCCTACCGCGATCACGGGCACGCCTTGGCACGAGGCATGACCCCCGAGGCGTGCATGGCCGAGATGTTTGGCAAAACCACCGGGTGCGCCAAGGGCAAGGGGGGGTCGATGCACATGTTCGATCGACATAACTGGCTCTTCGGCGGACACGGGATCGTCTCCGCACAAACCCCGATGGGTGCAGGGTTTGCATTCTCCGAAAAATACCAGTTCGAAGTCATGGGCACGGGCAAAAAGAAAGTGACGCTCTGCTATATGGGTGACGGGGCACTCGATCAGGGGTGTTTCCATGAGGCCCAGAACCTCGCATCGCTCTGGGACTTGCCCGTCATCTACATCCTCGAAAACAATGGGTACTCGATGGGCACGGCCATCCACCGCCACACGGCCAACTCGGGCAACCTCATCGACCGGGCCAAGGGCTATGGGATCAAGGCTGTGGAGATTGACGGGCTCGATATCATGAATATCTACAACGAGTTCAAGCCGATTGTGGACGAATGCCGGGAGAAATCCCGCCCCGCGTTTATTGATCTCAAGACCTACCGGTATCAGGGGCACTCGATGTCCGATCCGCAAAAATACCGGACAAAGGACGAGGTCGATCAGTACAAAGACAAGGACTCGATCGCCAAGCTCTGCTCTGATTTGATGGAGATGGGGCACATCGACGAAGCCGGGTGGAAGGCGATGCAGAAAGACATCCGCGATATCGTCCGTGCTTCGGTCGAGGCTGCCGAAGCGGCGCCGGTGCCTGAAGCGGGCGAGTTGTTTACCGATGTGTATGCGAATCCTGAGAAGAACCTGTCCCCTGCTGCGACTTATACGCATGGGACGAAGAACCCGTTGATGTAAATATCTGGAGTTGAATCTTGAACTCCATCGGCCCCCTCATCCTCCTCGCACTGGCCTTCGGATTCACCCTCGCCATCCGCGTCGTCATCCTGATCGTGCTTCGATCGGGCGAAACAACCAGAACCACCCGCACCGGGGGCCCAGAGCCAACGGTGATCCCGAGCGATCTGTTCAACGAACCATCATGACCACCCCACGCATAGACATCCCGATGGACAGGCTCGTTGAGTTGTGCAAGCGATGGAAGATCGTGGAGTTGTCGCTGTTTGGATCGGTTTTGCGAGATGATTTCGGGCCAGATTCGGATGTGGATGTGATGATCGCGTTGGCTGATAATGCGACGCTTGATTACTTCGAGGACTGGCTCAAGATTCAGGATGAACTGAGCGAGTTGTTCAATCATCGCCGCATTGATCTTGTCGAACGCAAGCGGATCGTGAATCCATTTATCAGACACCACGCAATTACGAACAGGCAGGTGCTCTATGCCGCCTGATCCAGCCCATAGCGATGAAGCCCACATGTGGTCCATGCACCAGGTGCTGGGCGAACTCGACCAGATAAGCTCTGGTCACGCAGAGGCGGATATCCACACCGACCTTGCATTCCAACGAGCCGTCGAGCGGTGTATCGAGATCATCGGCGAGATGGCCAACAAGGTCTCGAAAGAAACCCAAGAACTCCACCCACAGATCAACTGGCGAGGAATCATCAGCCAAAGACATGTCATCGCTCATTCCTACGACGGCATCAACTATGATTTACTGTGGAATATCATCACCGAGCACGCACCAATACTCAGAGAACAACTCATCGACATTCTCCCACCAGCACCCGAAGACCCACTCCCCGAGAGCACACCATGACCACGATGCCCCTTGATATGATCGAAACCGATATCCACCCTGCCGTCGAGAACCCCGACCTCCCGGTGTTCCTGCCAGAGGACCAGATGCCATCGCGCGAAGGCGATCGGATCATCCAGTTCCGCGAGGCACTCCGCGAGGCGATGAGCGAAGAGATGCGCAAGGACAAGCGGGTGTTCCTGCTCGGCGAGGAGGTGGCGCAGTACAACGGTGCGTACAAGATCAGTCAGGGTATGCTCGATGAGTTCGGGCCCAAGCGGATCATCGACACGCCGATCTCCGAGAACGGGTTCGCGGGCATGGCCATCGCGGCTGCGATGACTGGGTTGCGTCCGATTGTCGAGTTCATGTCGTGGTCGTTCTCGTTTGTGGCTGCCGACCCGATCTTGAACAACGCTCCCAAGATGCTCTACATGTCCGGCGGGCAGTTCGGATGTCCGATCGTTTTCCGAGGCAACGATGGTGCGGGCGGGCAGCTCGCCTCGACCCATTCCTGGTGCGTCGAAGCCTTGTATGCCAATGTGCCGGGCTTGAAGATGGCCATCCCATCGAATCCGTACGACGCCAAGGGGCTCCTCAAGACCGCGATCAACGATCCAGACCCGGTCTTCTTCATGGAGTCCGAACGAATGCTCGGCGACAAAGCCCATGTCCCCGAAGAAGAATACTACATCCCGTTTGGCCGAGCCCGCTTGGCCCGCGAGGGTGATGCGGTGACGCTGGTGAGTTTCGGGCGTCCGGTGCATTTCTGTATGGAGGCTGCCGAGACGCTCGCAGCGGAAGGCATCGAGGTCGATGTGCTCGACATGCGGACGATTCGGCCTTTGGATATTGATTCGATCATCGAGCGTGTGAAGGTGACGAATAAGGTCTTGGTCGTCGATCAATCCTGGCCTTTCGCTTCGATCGCGAGTGAGGTTGTGACGCAAATCTGCGAACGCTGCTTCGACTGGCTCGATTCAGCACCGGCGAGGTTGAATACTGCGGATGTGCCGACGCCGTATGCGAAGGGGTTGGAGTATGATTATCTGCCGAACCCGGAGCGGATTGTCGATGCTGTGCGAGCGATGCTCTAGCGAAAACAGCAAAGCGATAGACCAGCAAAGCAGCAAATAAGAAAAGAATGGGTACACATGTGGGACGGTTAGAGTTGGAGTTATTGGATCGGATTGAGCACTGGTGTGACCGTGTTCTCTCAGTCAGTGACACCCTCGAAAAGCAAGGACGATCACGACGAATCACAGATCAGATCATTGGCTCGGGCACATCCGTAGGCGCGAACATATTCGAAGCCGATGAAGCGATGAGTACGAAAGACTTCATCAAATGCACCGCGATTGCTCTCAAAGAACTCAACGAAACCCGATTCTGGATACGATTAATCACGAGACAAAGCTGGATTGCCCCAGACCGATTAGAATCTTTCTTAGACGAAACAAACGAGTTACGAAAAATCCTCGGAAGCATCATCGCCCGAACCAAACAAAGAGCCACAACACGCTAGTATCCCCCATCTTATTTGCTGCTTTGCTGTTTTATCGATTTGCTGATCTTGTAAGGAACTGACCATGGCCATCAACATTACCATGCCCCGCCTGTCTGACACCATGGAACAAGGCACTGTCGTCAAGTGGCATGTCGCTGCGGGCGATACTGTCTCCACCGGCGATGTCATTGCGGATATCGAAACCGACAAAGCAACGATGGAACTCGAATCCTTCGATGACGGCGTTGTTGCTACCCTCGCCATCGAAGAGGGCAAAGCGATCAATGTCGGCGAGACGATTGTCGTCCTCGCAGAGGACGGCGAGAGCGCCGAGGAGGCCGCTGCATCCGTGAGCACCGCAGCACCGGCAGCCGCCCAGAACGGCGGATCGGACACCGCATCGCCATCGGCCACCGCGATCGCTGAGCCACCCGCATCAGTTGAATCATCCGAATCACCCACACCACCCACCACCAATGACCGTGTATTTGCGTCACCACTCGCGCGGAAAATCGCGCAGGAGAACAACATGAGCCTCGCCACCATCACCGGCACAGGACCCTCTGGACGCATCACCAAGAAGGATGTCGAAGCGGTCATCCGCGATGGCGGCGCTGCCTCGCTCGCGCCCGCAGCGGCTGCTTCGCCAACCGCGGCACCAATGCCCATGCCCGCCCCGCTCCCATCTGTCGGCGCGGTGCTCGAATCCAGAACTGTGCCGCTCAACACCATGCGCGCGATCATCGCCAAGCGATTGATCGAATCCAAAACCACCATCCCCCACTACCAGGTCACCATGAGCGCACGCATGGATTCGCTCAACGCCCTGCGAAGCGAACTCAACGAACAACTCGCGCCTCAAGGCGTGAAACTCTCGGTCAACGACTTCATCGTCCGAGCGTGCGCGATCGCGATGCATCAGCACCCATTCATCAACTCGTCGTGGAATCCGCAAGGCCCGGCGATTGATCTCCACGGGCATGTCAACATCGGTGTGGCGGTGTCACTCCCCGAAGAAAAGGGCGGCGGCTTGGTCGTTGCCACGATCAACAACGCCGATCAAACCGGACTCCGCCAGATCTCCGCCGAGACCAAACGGCTGGCTGCCAAAGCCCGCGACAAGGGGCTCTCGTCCGCCGAGCTCAGCGGCTCGACCTTCACCATCTCGAACCTGGGCATGTTCGGCGTTGAGCACTTCACCGCGATCGTCAACCCGCCCAACGCGGCGATCTTGGCCGTCGGCAAGGCGATCGACAAGCCGTTCGTTGAGTATGACGCCAACGGCGACGCGGAGTTGATCATCGGCTCGGAAATGTCCATGACCATCTCATCGGATCACCGCATCATCGACGGCGCGATGGCGGCGAGTTATCTCCAGACCGTCAAAGAGCTCCTCGAAGCACCCGCTTCGTTGCTGGTATAAGACGATTTTCGCACCAATCGAATAGATTTTCCATGGGACAGGTTCTGCCTGTCCCATGTTTTTGCCGATATCATCCCGTATGTCGAAGCGTGAATCTGACAACCCGCCTCAGTTTTTGATTGGCCCTGATACGCCGAGCGGTGGGACGCAGTCCGACCCGGCGTCGCTGCTCAATCAGGCCCGCGAACAGATTCACGACGAGGATGCGAAGAACAAGGAGTCGGTGAAACTCGCCCGCCGATTGTTCATCGCGATGATCCTCATCACGATCCTCGGCGTCGTCTTCTACATCGTCCTGCCCTACTACGGCATTCGGCTCTCGCCCACCGTTCCGATCCTGAGTTTCCTCGCCATCTTCGCCGGGGCAATCTTGACTGCGATGGAGGAGAATAAGGAGAGCAACCGCAGCGACGACGGCGGCTCAGAGGATGAAGGCTGCTGCAACAACGACGGCTGCCCCACCGGGATGTGCGCGGGGCCCAGGCCGTTGCAGATGTTTCGGGATAAGAAGCCGCCGAGGAACTGATGAACTACTTTTTCTGATCTTCTTCCATCTTCACCAAGATTGCCTTGCCAACTCCTAACGCAATGCCCATTGGAAGAAAGGTAGAGCACAAGAAAAAACCTGAGAGAATCCCTACTCCATCTTCAACACTCAGCGGCTCAGTGCCTAATGGAGATTTGTTTGCCACATGCAACATCAATCCCAGCCCTGCGGCACCGCCTAACAATCCGATGATCATGCAGACCATAACCATCCCGGTGCTACAAAGGTTTAGCATTGGCTCCCATGCTTTGGCCTCATTTTGATCTTTCCACCACCATGGTCGTAATGACATCATTTACCCTCTCTCCGCCCGCTTGCGTTTGAGTTCGGCGTCGATAAACTGATCCAGTTCGCCGCGATCGAGCACGGTCGTTGGGTTGGCTTCGACATTGGTGCGATGGTCTTTCACACGGTTGTCGTAGAGGACATAGCTTCGGATCTGTGCGCCCCATCCGCGATGTTCGAGCTTGCCTCCGGCTGCCTCGGTGATGTCGGCTGCTCGCTTGTCCTCAGCCAACTGTTCGAGTTTGGCGGTCAGAATCTCCATCGCTTGGCGGCGGTTCTGCTGTTGCTCGCGGTGCGTCGAGGCGAGGATCATGATCCCGGTGGGCTTGTGGACCAGGCGAACCGCCGAGGCGACCTTGTTCACATTTTGCCCGCCTGGGCCTGATGATCGAGCGAAGCAACTGATCTCTAAATCACCATCGGGGATCTCGAGTTCGGTTTCTTCGAGTTCGGGGATCACATCGACCGTCGCGAAGCTTGTCTGTCGTTTGCCCTGCGCGTTGAATGGCGACACCCTTGCGAGCCGATGCGTCCCGCGCTCACAACCCAGATACCCAAAGGCATAGGCTCCTTGTACATGGAGCGTGACGGAGTCGAGCCCGACTTCTGAGCCGAAGGATTTTTCGACCTCTTCGACCTTCCACCCTTGGTTCTCGAAGAAGTAGAGATACATGCGGAAGAGCATCTCGCACCAGTCGTTTGCTTCGGTCCCGCCGTCGCCTGCGGAGATGGTGAAGAAGCAATCTTTGGTGTCGTGCTTGCCCGAGAGGAGCGATTGCGTCTCGATCTTGTCCATGCGCTTGATGAGTTGGAAGAGTTGTTCGTCGGCCTCTTCGAGGAGCTCCGCGTCGTTTTCTTCCCGGCTCATCTCGTAGGCGACCTGGGCATCCTCGAACTCTTCGTAGACGGCTTTGATCGGGTCGGTCTGGGCTTTGATGAGCTTGAGCTTGGCGATGATCTTCTTGGCTTCTTCCTGGCTGTTCCAGAAATCGGCTTCGCCCATCAATCCTTCGAGTTCTTTGAGTTGTGTTCGTTTGTTTTCATAGTCAAAGAGACTCACGGATGGTTAAAATCCGCGCCTCAAGCTCGCTAATCACATTGTGATGTGCTTCAAAATGCATGGTTGCTCCTCTGCCCGCTGATCGGGTGAAATCTTGGATAGGACTTTAGCATCCGTGAGCCCACTTTGCCCGTACAATACCCCGAATGATCTGCCCACTCACTATTGTCGCCCTGGCTGCTGCCGAACCCATCCCGCAAGAGGCGTATCGGCGAGTTTCCTCGCTCGCCTTGATGCTCGCGATCTTGGGCGTGGTGATCGTGACGACGCTCTCGATGGTTGTGGTCGTCCGTCGATCCCGAAGACGCCGAGACGCGATGCCCAAGCCCGCACCTACTGAGCATGTCGATGCGTGGGCGGAGTCTGGGCGACGGTTTGACTCTTCGATTACAGAGATTGATCCCGACGACGATTAGCGTCTCCCATCTCCCCAGTAGAACGGGCTTCCAGCCCGTTGTCTTCACTTTATTCGTAAATGAAAAATGAAGAAACGGGCTGGAAGCCCGTTCTACCAGAGTATTAAGGCAGCGACTCAACCCATGCCTGCGCTTGCGTGTACCCAAGCCTTTGGGCCTTCTTTGCCCACTCGATCGCTTCTTCCCGCTCGCCGGCGCGTTCGAGCCACATCGCCACCTCGAACGCCAGCTTCGCATCATCAGGGTGCTTGGCTGCCACATCCATCAATCGGCTTGCCGCATCGCCGGGGCGACCGACCATGCCGTAACATTCGGCGTAGAGGTATGCGGTCTCGGGCAGATCGAGGGTTTCTTGATCTAACGAAGCGAGCAGGTTGATCGCATCCTGGGCCTTGCCCGCTCGCTTGAGCACGCGTGCCTCTTGGAGCACCCACGCCAACTCCCGAGGCTCGATCGCCCGGGCCTTGCGGATCTGCTCGAGGGCGATCTGCACCTTGTTTTCGCGCATGGCGATGTCCGAACGCATGACATAAATCTTCGCCCGATCAGGGGCTTGTTTCTCCGCCAATGCCAGATTCGCCTTCGCTTCACCGAACCGATTAAGTTTCATCTGGATCGCAGCGAGAAAGATGGGGGTGTCTGGATTCGACGAATCCATCTGCATCGACGCGCTGAAGTGAGCCTCGGCGAGTTCGAGCTGATCGAGCATGTTGGCCAAGGTCCCCGCGGTGAACTCCATCGTCGCGGTGCTCGGGCCGATCCCGATCCCGGCGACATAGTGAGCATATGCGTCGATGTATCGCCTCTGGAGCATGTAGAGGTCGCCAAGCGCGAGACGGAGTTCTTGATCGCTGGGATACTGCGCGACCGCCCCTTCGAGCACGGTTGTGGCTTGGGGATACTGCTCATTGCGGACATAGACCTGGACCGCGCCGAGGATTTCTTGGATTGATTCGGTTTGGGCGATGCCTTGGAACGCTGGATCGTTCGGATCCCCAGCACCCGCTGGCTTTGTCCCTGTCGGCGATTGAGTCAGTGTCCAGAGCGCATAGGCCGCGACACACGCGGCCAGGAGCGCCCCGATCCCGAGGAGCACCCCCGAGAGGCGAGCATTGCCCGCTCGATGAGCATAGAAACGGGTCGGATTCTTCGTGTTTGATCGGTCTTGCATACACACACGATATCGGCTACGCGTACACTTAGTCACAACGAATCGACCGATTTATGCAAGGATGACGCGATGACCACGGAAGCCAGAAAAGAACCCATGAGCAAGTCCTACGCTCCGAGTGACCATGAAGCCCGGATCTGGGACAAGTGGATCGCGGCCAATGCCTTCCACGCCGATCCCAATCGTGTCCTTGATGGCGATGCCCAGCCCTACTGCATCCTCATCCCCCCGCCCAATGTGACGGCTGCGCTCCATCTGGGACATGCCCTCAACAACTCGATTCAGGATATTCTCATCCGTGCGCATCGCATGAAGGGCTACGAAACCCTCTGGATGCCCGGCACCGACCACGCCGGGATCGCCACCCAGACGATGGTCGATCGAAAACTAAAAGAAGCAGGCCAGCCCGGGATCGCGGACTACAAAAAGAAAGAACTCGCTGGCGAACCCGGACGCGAAGAGTTCCTCAAACTTGTCCACGATTTCAAAGACGAATACCAAACACGCATCACCCACCAACTCCAAAGAATGGGCTGCTCGTGCGACTGGGATCGCCAACGCTTCACGATGGACGACATCTGCGCCCGGGCCGTCCGCGAAGCCTTCTTCCAGCTCTTCAAAGACGGCTTAATCTACCGAGGCAAGCGGCTCGTCAACTGGGACCCCGTCACCCAGACCGCGCTGGCGGACGACGAGGTCGAGATGGAAGAAGTCGATGGGTATTTCTACTACTTGCGTTATCCGCTCGTCCAAGACAACCCCGAAGACCCCACCATCCCCGTCACCTGGGGCGAACTTGTCACCCGAGGCTACCCCAACGCCGAGAATCACCCCGAAGACGAACAGGCGTGGGTCACCGTCGCGACCACCCGCCCCGAGACCTATATGGGTGATACCGGCGTGGCGATCAACCCCAAGGACCCACGCGCAGCCGCGGTGCGTGGATTCAATGTGATGCTCCCGCTGGTCGGGCGCATCATCCCCATCATCGAAGACGACTATGTCGTCCTCCCCGTCAAATACGGCGGCGAGCCCGGCGATGCCAAAGCCGAGATGTCTACCGGGTTCCTCAAAGTGACTCCCGCCCATGATCCCAACGACTGGATGATCGGGCAACGCCACAGCCTCGAACCGATCAACATCATGGCCCCCGATGCGAGCATCTCCGATCAGCATGGGTGGGAGGACATCGGCGACGGGCATATCTTTGTGGGCAAGAGCCGCGAGGAAGCACGCACACTCGTCATCGAAGAGTTCAAGTCACGCTCGGTCGCTGAGGGTTCCGAGGGGTCATTGCTTGAGCGCATGGTGCCCTATCGCCACAGCGTCGGTCATTCGTATCGAAGTCATGCTGCGATTGAGCCGTACTTGAGCGATCAGTGGTACTGCAAGGTGAGCGATGACAAACTGCGGGGCAACGCACAGCGGGCGCTCGCTCCTGAGCAACGCACCGAGGCAAGTCTCGAAGCCTGGCCTGAATCAAAGCCACAAACCCGTAGCACAGGCGTCTCGCCTGTGTCTTCCTCTTTCACATCCCCCCCCGTCAACAAATCTAGAAGAAACCTCCCCCACTGGCAACAAGAAGGCAAAGCCTACTTTGTCACTTTCTGCATCGCCCAAGGCCAGTTCAACGATGAAGAACGCAAGCTTGTTCTTGATGCCTGCTATCACTTCCACGGCCAACGCCACCACACATTCATCGCCACCGTGATGCCTGATCATGTCCACATGATCCTCCGCCCATTGGAATCATCCCCCGGCGAATGGTTCGAGCTCTCAGAAATTCTACACACAATCAAAAGCTACACAGCACACGCGATCAACAAACTTCGTGGAACACATGGCCCATTCTGGCAAGAAGAATCATACGACCGAATTGTCCGTGACGCAGATGAGTTCGATGAAAAAGCCCGGTATGTCTTTGAGAATCCGGTGCGTGCAGGATTATGCACATACCCAGATGAGTATCCATTTACATTGAGAGATTTTCAGTCGGAAGAACACAGGCGAGACGCCTGTGCTACGGGTTCAAGCACAACCGACGGCACCATGTCCTTCTTCCCCGCCCGCTACGCCAAAACCTACGAAACCTGGCACGACAACCTCCGCGACTGGTGCATCAGCCGACAACTCTGGTGGGGGCATCGGATTCCGGTTTGGACTTTATCCGCTGATGTCTCGATGGGCCAAGTGAATAAGGGTTGGCCTGCTCTACAAAACTGGATGGACGAAGGGCGAATTGCATTGCCGCCCTCAGGCTCAACAGAGAATGCTCTCGTCAGCAACGAGGGCACTCTATCTTTGGTCATGTCGGTCGATTCAGAGATGCCATCATTTGCTCTGTGTGTTCGAGATCAATCTGATCAAGAGATTATCGATTGGATAGAAGCTTTTGGCTTCACCCAAGACCCCGATGTCCTCGACACCTGGTTCTCCTCCGCGCTCTGGCCGCTCTCGACGATGGGTTGGCCGGACGCCGCTGCTGCCAAAGACTCTGCCGGGATCGAAGATTTCGAGTCCATGCTCGGGGCGTTCAACCCGAGTTCTGTCCTCACCACCGCCCGCGAGATCATCACGCTTTGGGTCTCGCGGATGACGATGTTCAATCGGTACTTCTTAGATTCCACAAAAACCCGTAGCACAGGCGTCCCGCCTGTGTCTTCCTCCCTCTCTTCCTTATCTTCATCATCTTCTTCATCGCCCCATAATCAAGAACACAGGCGAGACGCCTGTGCTACGGCACAAGGTGTTCCCGGGCCGGCACCCTTCAAAGATGTCTTCATCCACGCCATGATCCAAGATGGCGAAGGACGCAAGATGTCCAAGTCCCTCGGCAACGGCGTCGATCCCCTCGATATCATCCACTCCCACGGCGCCGACGCGATGCGATTCACGCTCTGCCAGATGACCACGCAGACTCAAGATGTCCGCATGCCCGTCGAACTCGACGAAGCCACCGGGAAGAACACCAGCCCCAAGTTTGATCTCGGACGAAACCTGTGCAATAAGCTCTGGAACGCGGCCAAGTTCTCGATGATGATGCTCGAAAAGAATCCAGTTCCCACCGGCGTGCCGATTGACCCGCAGGAACTTACCTTGATCGACCGATGGATGCTCTCGCGTGTGGTCGATGCGACCAACAAGATCAACGCCGCCCAGCGGAACTACATGTTCAAGGACTACGCGGATACTCTGTATGATCTGTTCTGGCGTGATTTTTGCGATTGGTATCTTGAGTCGATCAAGCCGACGATTGCTGAGAACCCGAACCAGCGGGCGGTGCTCCGCCTCGTGTTCGAGAGTATCCTGCGCCTGATGCACCCGGTCATGCCCTTCATCACCGAGACCCTGAGCGAACAACTCGCCGACATCCCGCTGGGCGAGATTACCGGGTTCAACTTTGCGCCCACGAAATCGAACCAGACCCTCTGCCAATCCGGTTGGCCTGAGCCGGAGAATGATTTGCTCGACGAGGTGGCCGAGGAAGCGTACGAGCGGATTCGTTCGTTGGTCTCGACGATCCGCGAGATCAGGGCGCAATCGAATGTCGCGCCCAAGCGGAAGATCGTGCTCCATGCGTCGGGTTCGCTTGCTGAGGATATTGCGCGGTGGTCGCCTTTGGTTGAAACACTTGCGGGGGTTGAGTCCATCTCGGGTGATGCACCCGGTGGACAATCGGCGTCGTTCACCTTCGAAGGCAGCGAATACCAACTCTCGAACCTCGCCGATGCACTTGATGCGGGTGCTGAGAAGGATCGGCTTGAGAAAGAACTCGCCGGGATCGAAAAATCCATCAAGGGCATCCAAGGTCGGCTCTCGAACCCGGGCTACACCGACAAAGCCCCTGCGCATCTTGTCCAGCAGACCCGCGATCAGCTCGAACAGCTCGAAAAAGACCGCGATGCGACCAAGTCCGCATTGGACAAACTCGGATGAGTGCCCACCGATTCGCATCACTGGGCATGGTCCTCATCGCGATCGCGGGGTGCGCATCGGCCCCCTCGCGCCCGAGCACCCCGGCGTCAACGGCCCGCCCGGACATTGGTCGATTCGTCGCTGACCGTCAGGCGTGGACATTCAAGGGGCACAGCGGCACAGCGTTCTACACCCCCAACGCCGTGATCCGCACCACCTCGACCGATGCCAAAATCCTCGATCGGCTGCCTCCGTTTGTTGAACTGGCGATCCTCCACTATCAATCCAATATCACCCGCCTGCCCCGCCCGGGCGAGACCATCGAGACTTATTTCTTCGACACCCGCAGCCAATGGGAAGCCCTCACCCGATCGCTCATGGGGGATCGCGCCGGGGTCTACCTCTCGATCGAACGGGGCGGATACTCGGCCAAGCATGTCGGCGTTTTCTACGACATCGGGCCGAAGGATTCATTTGTTATCTGCGCGCACGAAGGGTGGCATCAGTACTCCCACTCCACGCTCAAAGACCCCATGCCAGCGTGGCTCGACGAGGGGATCGCGTGCATGATGGAGGGGTTCAAGTGGGACGAGCAGTTCCCCGATCACCCAAGATTCAAAGCTTGGGCAAACACCGAGCGGTTCGATCAACTCCGCCATGCATTCAATACCAACACGCTGATGCCGATCCACACGATCCTGACCCGTCGCCCTCAAGACCTGATGAACGCTTCACGGGGCAAGCCCACCGCGTTGACTTATTATGCGCAGGTCTGGGCGTTGATCCATTTCCTCAACGAAGGGCAAGGCGGTCGATATCAATCTGCGCTGCACGATCTCCTCGGGGATATCGCCCAAGGCGAGTTCCGCTCGAATCTCAACGAACACGAACTTCGCCTATTCAACACCAAACGCGTCGGATCGGCAACGCTGCTCAACTACCTCCCCGAAGGGACAACGCTTGGGCAGCTTGATCGTGAGTATCAAGATTTTATGACCCAGATCGTTCGGGTCGGATCGCGCAACCGGATCGTCATGGGCAAATCGCCGATCACCCGCTAGCGCCTTCATCTCAACATGAAAAGACACCCGGGCGTTTACCCGGGTGTCTTTGATTTCAATATCGAACGAATCAATCGCTTAGCGACGGCGACGCGTTGCGACGAGCCCGCCGAGCCCGAGCAGTGCGACTGAACCCGGAGCCGGGATCGGTGCGATCGTGTACGAAAGGAATGCGCCCGAGGTTGACTGGTTTGGCCAATCATCGGTCGAGATGCCGCTCTGGCTCAGGTGATCGACACCTGGGTCGAACCCGCCGCCGGTGGTGGCGACATCAAAGAGAAGCACATCGCCGGCTGAGAGCCCAAGCGATGCGAGCGAAACGCCGATGCGTTGCACGCCAGCAGCATGATTCGCATCGTCCGCCATAACCTCAGTACCAGCACCATAAGTCGCATCGGTCAGGCCCCAAGCGGCGCCGTCCCATGCGTGAAGTTCAGCACCAGCACCCGAGCCACCATCGTCGGCCCATGAGCCAACGAAGTCGGTGATCCCCGAAGCCCAGTTGATGTTGCGTCCCCACGCATCGCCGGTTGACCCTGCGTTGCGCCCGGTGTTCATCCCGATGATGTACTTGCCCCAGTTGGTCGCGTCAATATCGCCAGCAACGGAGATATCGAAGTAAATGAAGTTTGCATCGTTGGTGACTTCGACCTGGGTGATATCCAGATGGTCAAAGCCGGTGAATGCTGCTGCGATATCGCCGCCGTCTGCTTCCATCCCCGAGTTGTCCGTGTAGACATCTGCTTGTGCTGCGCCTGCGATCATCGCAAGGGCTGCAACTGTCATCAGTGTTTTTCTCATCTCTCTATTCTCCATTTAGGCCTCGCACTGGTGTGCGTGTTGCAAAGACTCTCTGAACAGGCACAACCCATGCGCCCGATCTCTTGTATAAAGGATACACGAAACTTGTTTCCTAAACAATGTCAATTTGATGGAGTTTTGTGAAAATGTGCCCCAATTTAGGGCAATAGCCCACGAAAAACATTTCGTTCGCTGTTTGATAGGCCGCTTTCTTGCTCACTTTTCGATTTCTGGCTCGACACCCAGATAGGGGAGCACATCATCAACCACTCGACGAACCACAGGCCCGGCAACCCATGAACCATAATGATGATTCTGAGTGACCCGCTCGGGGCCGATGTCATCAATCACCACCAGCACCACGATTTCGGGTGCATCGGCGGGTGCTGCGACGATGAAACTCGAATGATGCTGCTTCGGGAAATAGGCCAGTTTGCTCTTTGGTGCCCGAAACCCTGCGAACTCGCTTGGAGGCACCATCGCGATATGCGAGGTTCCCGACTTGCCGAACATTGAATACATTGGTGCGGGATCATCGGGGTACTGCTGGCGTTTTTTCTCGTCCATCTTCTCGGCAACCTCGCGCATGGGCCCGATTGTCCGTTTGGCCGACTCAGCCGAGAACACACGCTCGACAATCGTCGCATCGCCGATCATGCCCGGCTTGTTTCGATCGCCGGCTGCGGTCAACCGAACCTCGGGCAGTGTCCCCGCCATCTCGCCGTGTCGTGCAAAGACCGAAAACGCTCGCACCATCTGGATCGGAGTCACGGCGATTTCGTATCCCATGCCGACGGATGTTTGTGAAAAATCTGACCAGTTTTCTTTGGAGGTGACAAGCCCGCTCGCTTCGCCTCCGAGCCCGATGCCGGTCTGCTGACCAAAGCCAAGCGCGTTGACCATCCCTCGGAGTTGATCGTGACTCAGCCGAGCCGTTGCGATCGACATGCCGATGTTCGATGAATACCGGAGCACATCGTCCCATCCATTGAGATCATCGTGGGTGTAGGCATCGGAAACCACGCGCCCGTAGCTTGTGCGGATCGATTTTTTGCGGATATTGAGTTGCTCATCATCGGGGAGCAACCCGTTGGATTTGGCGAGTGTCCAGGCGAATGGTTTCAAGGTCGAGCCCGGCTCATAGACTTCCTCAAGGCACCGATTGATCGCCATCGCCGGGTTCTTCGCTCGGTTTGGATCATCGCGGAGCACCTTGTAGCGTGGCTGATCCTTCTCCGTGGGCATCGTTGGGCGGGGCTCGCCCGACTTGGGATCCCACCAGTCAACAGCGGCCAAGTTGGGGATCTCCCGGAGCACATCGGTTATCGCGAGGATCTCGCCGGTGTTTGGGTTGAGCACGATCGCGCGCCCGCCAGCCGCGTCGGCGTCCTCCACCCCGCGCACGAGTTGTTCGTGCACCATGCGCTGAATCTCAAGATCAATGCTCAGCCGAACATCTTGGCCTTTGGCGCTCTCGACCCATGCTCCGCGCTGGACCCAGAGGGGGCGTCCTTTGTCGTCGCGCACATAGGTCTTTGACCCGTCCTCACCGACCAGGCGAGCCTCGAATAACTTCTCTGCCCCCATCACACCGGTCCGCTGAGTCGCGTCTGGTGCAAACGCGTACTTGCCCACAATTGAGCCGACGAGTGCATCGCTGGTTTGTACGCGCATCGCGGTATGCTCGAGGGTCACCCCCACCAGCGTGTTGTCTTTCATCAACTCGCGCATCTGCTGCGTCTTCGTCTGATCCATCGGCTCACCCATCGGCAAATACCGCGAAAGCTTCATCGTCCGAGGCGTGGGCTGATCCCCGCTCCCGATCGTCGCCAAACCCGAACCCCCAGCACTCTTTGCCCCTTGCGAATCCGTCTGCTCACGCGATGCCATCCGAATCTTCTCGTTGCGCACAAGCCTGGTGATGATCCGGTCGGCAATATCCCCGATGGGCATCTCGATCACTTGGTCGAGACTCACGATCAGGCGATCAATCGCTGCGGGATCATTGCGCATCGCTTGCTCGAGCCCGACGGGATCGATAATCACGCGATACCCGACCCGGGTTGTCGCCAAGACCCGCCCGCGCCGATCGAGCAGGTCGCCCCGTACGGATTTGAGGGTTTCCGAGGTCTGCCTTGCCGCCACGAACCCTTCGAGTTGTTCACCGGGCGCGACCTGAAGCTGGATCACCCGCCCCACGACAATCGCGAGCCCAACAAGCGTACCGATACGGAGTATCCATGAAATCCGCGTGCTCCGCGCATCGCTTTGGGGATTGGCTGAAGGCTCGGGGTTCATCAGTGCATCGCGTTCATTGAGCATGAGGGTGCTCTCCTAGGTATGGAGCAGGCTTGTGGCGGCTGGCTTTGGGGCGTTGTCAATCAGTCGTCGATTAGTCGTCGATCAGTCATCAACCAGAATCACGCGCGACCCATCGCTGAGGATCCAGGCGTGCTGATCCCGGAACCGATCATCGAGCCATGGGGCTTGGTCTTGTTGGGAACCATCAAAGCCCATCGGCGTTTCGATCGGCTCGGCGAGTTGCACAAGCGTAGCCCGCTGATGGATCGCGGGGGTGTACCGATCGTCGGCTGCGAGCAAATCCGCCACGCGGTCGGGGGTGCTGATCTGGGCGATGCTCGCGCGGAGCTCGCCGAGCACCTCTTCGAGTATTTGGCTCCGATGCCGAGCCTCGGCCATCTCATGGGCGGCCTGCAATCGGGACTGGCGCACCGATAAGAGCCCCACGCCGCTGCTCCCGCATACCAGAATCAGAACCACCATCTTGATAAACACACGACACTCCAACACCCCAGTGGGGATTTACACACTCACTTGACAGGAATCTTGAGGATCATCCCGATCCGGATATCGTTTGCGCTCTCAAGCCCGTTGAGTTTGGCGATTTCGTCGGCTCGTTTCGAGGTGCCGAGGAGTTTCATTGAAATATTCCCGAGGATATCGCCCGAGACCACGGTGTAGGCCCTGCTCGAACTGCGCTCGGGCTTGCCAGATGTCCGTGCATCTGCGGGTATGCGGAGGCGCATCCCGATCTTGAGGATCGCGTCGGGCCCGAGCACATCGGCGTTGAGGCGGTGGATCAGAGTCCAGCGTTCGCCATTGCCGAGCTGTCGGCGGGCGATGCCGATGAGGGTATCGCCTGCGCGGACGGTATATGCCTTGGTTGGTATGGTTTGTTGATCCTGCTCTTCGCGGGGCTTTGTGAGTTCCATAGCCTCTGGAAACTCGGTATCTTGCACTTGGTCAATGACCTGATCGAGGATCGAGGATCCCGGACTGATGTCCGATTCCTTCCCAAACGATCGCCCATTGGAGATCACCACTGGCTCGGTGATTGCCGAGTCGATGGCGGAGCCGAGCCTCTGCTTCTCGATGACCCCGAGCTCGATACTTGGCGCTTGTGCCGCGCCATCCGCTACCATCATATCGAGTGACATGGAGTTGGCCTGCGAGAAATGATCGGAGACGAGCACACCAACGACGAGCACGAGCACAAATCCGATAATGAGGGCGAGTTTGCTTTCTCTGGTCACGATCGCTTCCTTGCGGGTGAGAGGAGGGAGGATATAAATAAGAGAGACGGATCACCCAAGAGTCGATCCTTGACCCTGAGCGAAGAACACAATCTGAATCTATCCGCCCGCGTCTCCGCGAACCGATCGGCACACCCGCAGCTTGGCCGATCTGGCCCGCGGGTTCGAGGCGATCTCGGCATCACTGCCGACAACCACGCCTTTGGTGATCGGCTTGGCCCACCCGGATTTCGTCCACTCCGAGAACGCCCGTTTGACTGGGCGATCTTCGAGCGAATGAAACGCGATGACCGCGACCCGTGCATCCGATCCGATCCAGCTCGAATCCCCGTTTGCCCCAGTTTGGGACTGCTTGCGAAGCGCGATGCCCATGACCCGGAGCAGCGCATCGAGGCTGCCCAGTTCATCATTGACCGCGATCCGAAGCGCCTGGAAGGTCTTCGTCGCTGGATTGATCGAACCGCGAGGTCCGCGGCTCACCGAACGCACAAGCTCAGCTAACCGATCTGTCGTTGTAATCGGTTCAACCTCCCTTGCAGCAACAAGTTTTGCTGCGATGCGCCTGGCCGATTTTTCCTCGCCATATCGCCAGAGGATGTCCGCCAGATCGCGTTCTGGGAGCGTATTGACCAGTTCGGCAGCCGTGATTGGGGTCGATTGATCCAATCGCATGTCTAACGGGGCAGAAAATCGGAAACTTAATCCGCGATTGGGATCATCGACCTGGGTGCTTGCGAATCCTAAATCTGCCAAGATCATGTCGGCTGACAACCCGAGTTCTCGTAGTTTGGCGGGCAACTCGGCAAAGTTCCCCCGGATCGCATGCACCTTGGCCGAACCTGGATCATTTGGACATAACGCCTTGGCTACATTGATTTTGGCGCGATCGAGATTCCCCTGATCGAGATCATTGAGCACGATCGTGCCCGTTGGACCAATCTTCTTCGCGATCAACGCGGCATGCCCGCCGAGCCCGGCGGTGCAATCGACAAAGACCTCGCCGGGTTGAGGATCGAGCAGTTCGACCACCTCGTCGGGCAGCACCGGGATATGGGCGAGTTCTTCGTTCCTTTGAGGAGGCATGGAGGGAGGATAGACCCACTGCATCCCCCTATCCTCACCGGTGGCTCATTCCCAAACCGATCCTGAATCAATCATCACCACGGCCAACGAGCAGGGGGATGTCGCCCAGATTCTCTACGGGCTCTCGATCCGAGGCGTCCGCGCCAAAGCCATTGAAACGGGTGAGAAGAAAGGCGATCGGTACCAAATTGTCCTCGATACGCCCGGCTTTCTCCAATCTCAGATCGCGGCGGAATCGATTGAGAACATCTGGGATGCGATTCTTGATGAATACGCCCAGGCGGTGACGGTGGGCGGGCATTGCTATTTTTGCCAGTATGATGTTGCGGGGCTCCCCAAGCCTACGACCTGCCCAGAGTGCGGGGCCGACCTTGATTCCATCGCTGCCCGGCGGGCGATGCGTGATGGGAAGAGACGCTGAGCACCTGCTGCTTTGAGGGAGGGAGAGGGGGATCAGAGGACGCCGGGGTCGGCGAACTGGGGGGTTGTGGAGTAGATGTTGTCTTCGATGGTTGCGGGGTTGCCGTCGGGCCCGGCGGAGTAGAAGTATGGACGGGTGCCTGTGGTGAGCCCGCCGTCGGAGTCTGGAAGGAGATCGAAGTCGGAGAGTTGTTGTTGGTTGAGCCCGCCGCCTCCGGTGGAGTTTGAATCGAAGTCTTCGTCGATGAGTTTGTTTCTGCGGACGAACTTCATGCGGATTCGGCTGGCGGGGTTTGGAGGCAGTGCGCCACGGACAAAGAATGGTTTGTTTGGGTTGGCGATATTCACTGGAGAACCGGCATCGCGGAGCGTTCTTCGATCTCTTTCGATGATTCCATCAAACTTGGGATGGACATAGCGGATGGGATTGCCCCATGCGTCGAAGGCGGTGAGGAGGAATGGTTGGACGGCTTCATCTGCGGAATAGTTCTGGATGAAGGAGGGGTCGATTGTTTCAAGGACTGCCTGGGCTTCGGCGACGGAAGATACGGATTCGATGAAGAGGGCGACGGAGTTGACGAGATTGAGATCTGAGGCGAGGTTTTCACGGGCTTGGCCGTCGATTGCGGGGTAGAAAGCGCTGACTTGGCCGTTCATTTGACCCTGGATTTGTGGTGGAAGCGATGCGTAGGGGATTTCGACGAGTGCGGGCGGGTTATCACCTTTTTTGTCGATGTATGCGGCGAGTGCCTGGTCGAGTGATTGGATGACGCCTTGGGTTGCATGCTTTTTGCCGGTGGCGATGACGGCGGAGCCGACCATCGTGGAGATGCCCGCGAGGATTCCAATGATGGCGATGACGACGAGGAGTTCGATGAGTGTGAAGGCTTGGCGTGTATTTTTCTTCATGATCGGGTTCTCCTGTCGTGCGTGAAGCGGCGCATTGGCCGCGCAGTTTGCTGGCGGCTTGTATTGCCCCGCTGGTGAGTATACGGGAGAGCGGGGAGTACGGATGCGTTTTTGATGTTCGTTTGTGTGTTGTTTATGACTCTGGGGAAGCCGATTGGTCAGGGTTTGCGGGCTTTGGGGGTGTTGGCTTTGGCGGCTTGGGCGGGTTTGGGTTGACGGATAAGCCGGGGCCCATGATTGAGGAGCCCATGATGTTGCCCATTGGGGGTTGTTGTGGTCGTTTTTGGGGCGCGGGTTGTGGGCGTGGCGGGGGACGCATTTGTTGTTGCGGCTGGCGCGGGGGAGCGAGGCGGGCTTTGAAGATGACATCGGTGACTTTTTCTCGGAGTTCCTTCATCATGGTGAGGAACATGCGTTGGCCTTCGCGTTTGTATTCGATTTTGGGGTCGGTCTGGGCGATGGCGCGGAAGCCGATGGAATCGCGGAGTTGGTCCATCTGGTAGAGGTGGTCTTTCCATGATTGGTCGAGGGTTTCGACGAGGACCATCTGCTCGAACTGGACGAGTTCTGGGCGGTCGAGGGTTTCGACGCGTGCGCGGATGGCGTCTTCGCGGTCTTCCTCGTCGAGGTATCGCATGCGTGGGGTGATGCCTTGTCCGAACTCTTCGATGAGGTAGGCATCGAGTTCGTCTTCGTCTTTGGTCGCCAGTGCAGTGTTGACCTTCTCTTCGAGGTCGTCGATGGAGACGGTTTGGGCCATGGCCTCGACGAGCCGGTCTCGCATTTTTTGAGGCGGAGTTGTTTTGATTTCTTCGACGGTGAGGTCGAGGCTGACGCGCTCCTTGGCCCATTGAACGAGCCCTTCGAAGGCGGCGGCGGGGTCTTGGCGCGCGATGAGCATGGTGTTCTGCATGATGTAATCGACGGGGAACTCTGCTTCGCGTTTGCGGTAGAGGTCTTGGGCGCGGTCGATGACGAGGTCGCGGACTTCGAGTTCGTCGTCGTTGCGGTATTTGATGATTTCTTCGGGCGTGATTTCGAAAGTGAACTTGGATTTGATCCATTTGCTCAGGCGTTGTGGGCCGTAGTCTTTGTCGGCGAAGAGCATGATCTCGTCGAGATTCGCGTCGTCGATTTTTTGGAAGGCGGCGATTTCGAGGAGTTCTTGGACTTTTCGGGTGACGCCGGGGCCTCCTTCGCGGAGATCGCCGGTGTCGATTTCGACGCCGAAGCGGTTTTTGGCCCAGTTGTGGAGCCCGGCGGAGTCGAACTCCATAAGGAACTCGGAGGATGCTTCGGGGATGTATTCGCCGAGGGTGAGGTTGATTGAGGCGGCGATGTCTTGCTTGGCAAGTCGGCGGATGGCGATGTCCATCTCGTCGGCATCTTTGCCTTTGAGGCGCTCGGGGAGGATGGAGCAGTCGAGTTTTTCGCGGGCGTATTCGGCGGCGCAGATTGCTGGGAAGTCTGAGTCGAGGTATTCGCTGATACCGTCGTCGACGACTTCTTCGATGTATTCGAAGATGAGTGATTTGACCTGGCGTCCTTCGAGGATGCCCTGGCGGAGCCCGTAGAAGCGTTGGCGTTGGTGCTCCATGACCTCGTCGTATTCGAGGATGTTTTTTCGTTGCTGGAAGTTGCGTTCTTCGACTTTTTTCTGTGCTCGTTCGACATTTTTGGAGAGCCAGGGGTGCTCGATGGCGTCGCCCTCTTTCATGCCCAGGCGCGAGAGGAGTTTCATGGTGGTTTCGCCTGCGAACATTTTCATCAGGTCGTCTTCGAGGGAGACGAAGAAGCGGGATGAGCCGTTGTCGCCTTGGCGTCCTGAACGCCCGCGGAGCTGATTGTCGATTCGGCGTGATTCGTGGCGTTCGGTGCCGATGACATGGAGCCCGCCGAGGTCTTCGACATTGTTGAACCATCGGAGGCGGTGGAGTTTGCAGCGGCCGTTCTTGTCGAGCTCGGCGCGGAGTTCCTCAGCGGAAGAGTTTTCGGCACCCTTGCCCGAGAGCCAGGTGTATTCGTTGGCCCAGTGGCGCAGAAGCATGAGTTCGAGTTCTTCGAAGGGCATGTCCTCGGCTTGGCGTTTGTTGATGCCCTGGGCTTTGAGGATTGATGGGGCAGTCTTGCGGTAGACATTTTCGCGGAGTTCTTCGTCGGACATGTCTGAGTTGAGTGATTTGGAAGCCAGCGATCGCTTGAGGAGATGCTGGATGAAGTCTTCGCGGGTGAACTTGCCGAGTTTGATGTCGGTGCCTCGACCGGCCATGTTGGTGGCGATCATGACGGCGCCGAGTTGCCCGGCGTCTTCGACCACGCCGGCTTCTTTTTCGTGCTGCTTGGCGTTGAGGACGGAGTGCTGGATTTGGTACTTGCTCTTGAGCATTCTGGCGACCATCTCGGATTTTTCGACCGAGGTGGTGCCGACGAGGATTGGTTTGCCTGCGTCGTGGAACTCTTTGATCTCGTCGACGATGGCTTCCCACTTGTCCTTTTCACGCAAGAACATCAGGTCGTCGTGATCGTCGCGGGCGATGGGCTTGTTGGTGGGAATCGAGACGACTTCGAGCCCGTAGATATCGTGGAACTCTTGGGCTTCGGTGTCGGCGGTGCCGGTCATGCCTGAGAGGGATTTGTACATCTTGAAGAAGTTCTGGACCGTCACCGAAGCAACGGTCTGGGTTTCGGGCTTGATGTTGACGCCCTCTTTGCATTCGACCGCTTGGTGGAGCCCGTCGGACCATTGACGCCCGATCATCGGACGACCCGTGTTGGTATCGACGATGACGATGGTGTCTTCGGTCTTGCCGGTCATGCGATCGGGGACGGGCATAACGATGTAGTCTTTGTCGCGGGTATAGACGGCGTAGGCGCGGAGGGATTGCTCGAGGAGATGGGGGATGTCCATGTTCTCATCGACATAGAAGGAGCCGACGCCGGCCATTTTCTGAGCTTCAGCGATGCCGTCGTGGGTGAGGTGGGCGGATTTGCGGTCCATCTCAAGTTCGTAGTATTGGATGTTCTGGTCGCGCTTGGATTCGAGTTCTGGGAGGGCGGCCTCGGCGTCTTTGAGCTTCTTTTGGAGCGCGGGGACTTCAGATTTGTCGCGGGTCTGGCGGATGTCGCCTTCGAGCCCTTTCATTGTCTCCTTGCAGAGGGTCACTTGATCTTCGATGCCCTGCCAGGGTTTTTGGAGCTCGACGAGTTTCTTGGCGAGCTCGTCGGCGAGCTGGTAGCGGGGTTGGTCGTCGTGGGCTTGGCCGGAGATAATCAGGGGGGTGCGGGCTTCGTCGATGAGGGTGGAGTCCACTTCGTCGACGACCGCGAACTGGCGTTTGCGTTGGACTTGTTGTTCTACATTGCGCTTCATGTTGTCGCGGAGATAATCGAAGCCGAACTCGGAGGTTGTGCCATAGACGACATCGCAGCGGTACATGTCGCGCTTTGTTTCTTCTGGCTGCATGTGCATGGGGTGGATCGCGCCGGCGGTGAGCCCGACCTTGAGGAAGAAGGGGAAGGTCCAGTCGCGGTCGCGCTGGACGAGGTAGTCGTTGACGGTGACGACATGGACTTGCTGGCGTTGGACGCAGGCCATGTAGGTGGCGAGGGGGGCGACGATCGTTTTGCCTTCGCCGGTCTTCATTTCGGCGATTTTGCCTTGCCCGAGGACCATGCCGCCGATGAGCTGAACATCGAAGGGGCGGGCGCGGAAGGGGGGCTTGGATTCGGGGTAGAGTTCGCGGACGGCGTCGTAGAGTTCGACGGGGATATCGACCTGGAGGAATGGAGGAATATCTGAAGGATGCCCGAGGTAGATGCCTTCGGCTTTGGCGGGTTCGAGGGTGTCGATCTCGGCTTGGACTTGCTTGTAGAGTTCTTGGGCAGCGGGGTTGAGGAGCGCGGGATCGAAGTTGTGCTCGGGGTTGAAGATGTTGCGGATCCCCACTGCCCGGTCCATGCCTTCGCGGGCGGCAGCGAAGACTTCGACGAGGAGATCGTCGGGCTTTTCGCCGTTGTCGAAGCGGGTGCGGAACTCTTCGAGTTTGTCTTTGAGCTGGGCATCGGTGAGGGCGCGCATCTGAGGTTCGAGTTGCCCGATGGCTTCGACGCGGGTGGTGTAGCGTTTGACGATTCGTTCGTTTCGTGAGCCGAAGACCTTTGAGAGGAGTTTGCCGATGACGGGAATTTCTGAGCTTGCCATTTGTGGATTACTTTCGTGGTGCGCCGGATTCGCGTGTGCGAATCGGCGAGCGTTTGCCCGAGCGTTGAGTGCTCGGGCAAGGGGGTTGATTTGTGGTGTGGTCGAACTGACCGAGTTTGCCTGGGGATCTGAGGATCAACCCTGGGCTGGTGGTGGCAGGTTGAGGAGCCAGTGCCCGGCGATTCGGGCGGTTGGGGAGATAGATTGGATGCTCGGCGAAGCGGATTCGTCGAGGGGGCAATCGTTCAGGCGGTAGCCTGGTTCGTAGTTTTTGATTGGGCGATCGGCAGCGGCGTGGTGTCGCTCGACGATATCACGCAGGGCGTGGGCGACCGAGCTTGGGATGCGGTCGATGGTGCTCGAAGCGGCGGAGGTGACCGAGCAGAGGAGGAGTTGGAGCCCGATGGCCGCGATGACGAGCCCGGACATTGAGCCGGGGGTTCGTTTGGGGTCGGATTGGCGATTTTGATCGGACATTTTTTCGTGGGTGTGTTCTGTACTCAACTATCGGCCAGCGTGGGGCTTGGGGTCAAGGAGAGAAGGGACAGTGGTGTATTGTCTGCACGAAAGAGTCGATTGTAAAGCCCGGGGGCGGGTTTGGTCCGATATGATTCCAATCGGTTCGGGCCTGATTTGCTAAGGCATGGCCTAGAACCCCGGAACCGGACTCGACCCACGCAAGGACAAGGATGCCCAGATGCTCGCGACCCGCCAATCATTGACCCAAACCCGTGAATCATTGACGCACAAGTTCACGATTGATCGGCATGAGGGATACCTGACGATCGGGCTCTACCCTGATGGGATGCCTGGGGAGCTGTTTATTAAGATTGCGAAAGAGGGGTCGGCGATTTCGGGGATGTGCCAAGCGTTCTGCCGGGCGTTTTCGATTGCGTTGCAGTATGGATTGCCGGTGGATGAAGCGGTTAAGCGGTTCAAGGGGATGCGGTTCGAGCCCAACGGGATGACGAGTAATCCTGAGATTCCGGAAGCGGATTCGATTATTGATTATGTGGCGAAGTATTTGGAGCTGCATTATGGGGGGAGAAGGGACTAGGGACTAGCCATTAGGGATTAGGGGGAGAGAAGAGGGGATGGGAAGTATTAGGCGATTTGGTTTGGCGGTTCTTGTCCATCAAGAACCGCTTTTATGTTGGTGAGGACCATGTCGGTCATGGCTTTGCGCCAGGTGATTTCGGCGCTGCCGATGTGAGGGGTCAAGACGACATTCTTGAGTTTGATGAGCCCGGGGTGGATGGTGGGTTCGTTTTCGTAGACATCGAGCCCTGCGCCCCAGAGTTTGCCGGCTTGCAATGCGTCGGCGAGGGCGGATTCGTCGATGACTGGGCCTCGGCTCGTATTGACGAGGATGGCGGTGGGTTTGAGGAGTTTCAAGTTCTCGGCGTTGATGAGATGCTTGGTTTGGGGGGTCAATGGGGTATGGACAGAAACGACATCGGCTTGGGCGAGCCCCTCTTCGAGGGTGACACGGGTGGCACTCAGTGGGGTCATTTCGAAGTCGATATGGCGGGATCGGGCGGTGTAGAGGATGTGGAGGCCGAAGGCTTTGGCGCGCAGGGCGGTGGCGTATCCGATTCTGCCTGCGCCGACGATGTGGATTTTTTTGTTGCACAGGTCCATGCCGAGGAAGTCGGACATGCCCAGGTGGGCGTTCGTTGGGTAGGCTGATGAGCGGGCGTATTGGTCTGCTTCGATGAGTCGGCGGGCGACTGTTTGGATGAGGAGCCATGCGAGGTTTGCGGTGCCTTCGGTGACGGCGTCGGGGGTGTTGCAGACGATGATGGCTCTGTCTTTGCAGGCTTGGATGTTGATATTGTCGTACCCTACGGCGAAGTTGCAGATAATTTTGAGTTGATCGCCGGCGGCATCAAGGAGGGCGTCGTCGACGGGATCGGTGTACATGGTGACGAGGGCATCGAGCCCGGGGACGAAGGCGAGGAGTTCGGCGGACGAGGCTTTGGTATCGCCCAGTGTTTTGACGCAAACCCCTTGTATTTCAGTGTTTCCGGGGACGGTGCGGGTGAAGCCTACGGTTGGGTTTGCGGTGCTCATGGGGAAGGATAGGTCAGGGAAACGATGGAATTTGCTACCCCTGTAGGCTCATATTGGTGTGATTGTTTGTGGGAAAAGTGTTGAGTTGAGAAGTTTTTTCTGTAAACATCGAGAAAAACAGGACAGAATGGAGTTGCTATGCCGAGTAAAGTGCGGTAAAACAAGTGTGTTCGGAGCAACACACAGTCGCATTTCCGGAAAATGCAGAATGGAGTACACGCTATGGCGAAGAGAACAACGAAAAAAACGAGTCGTCCTGCTAAGAAAACCGCTGCTCGCAAGGCACCAGCCAAGAAGAAGGCTGCTGCAAAGAAGGCTGCACCGAAGGTTGCTGCTGCGAAGAAGCCAACCAAGATCACCTCGGCAAGAGAAAAGCCACGCACCAAGTCGGAGGTCTTGCTGATTATCTCCGAGCATGTCGGGATTTCCAAGAAGGAAGCCGCTCAGGTGTTTGATGTCATGGGTGACATGATCCAGGCGGACCTGAAGAAGAATGCTTGCGGAGCGTTCAATATCCCCGGGATGATGAAGGTCATGGTTCAGCGTAAGCCTGCGACCAAGGCCCGCAAGGGGATCAACCCGTTCACGAAGGAACCAACAATCTTCAAGGCCAAGCCCGCACGCAATGTCGTGAAGGTTCGCGCACTCAAGGGCTTGAAGGATCGCGTCTGATCCTGATTGAATCAGTATGACTGAATAAGAACACGCCTCGGCTTTGGTCGGGGCGTGTTTATTTTTAGATCTATGGTTCGGTTCAGATGGATTAGTTCAATCCAAGTGCCTCGATAAACTGCTGGTAGGTTGTGGTGACGCCGTTGGTTGTGATGGAATCTGCATCGAGGGGGATTTCGGGGAGATTTCGGAGTTGTGGTCCTGCGGCTCTTGGATTGTTGGCGAGCCATTGGTCAACGAATTCGTCTGTTTCGATGGCGTTTGGATTGTATCTTGGAGGGGGATTCCAGAGAATAAAAGTATCAATTCCCATGGCAAGGAGATGGTCCATCAGCATTTCCCAGATTTCGTACTCGCCTTCGAGTTCATCAGATCGTGCCCATGACTCATCTCCCACGACACCAAAGCCTGGGGCTGCGATCCATGGTGTGACTAGGCCGGTGGTCGATGCTGATCTTGCTTCATTGAGGCAATCGATGAACCGATTCCATCGGATATCTTTGGCGATACCTCTATATCGCCCCCATTCGGGCAGGTCTTTGATGTAGAGGCTTGGCGCCGATATTCCTCCAGTGCTTGACGATGGGAATGGACGGGCGGAGTACATTTCAACCTCTCTTGAGGGAAGAAAATCTCGATAGTTTGAGATTGGGATGTACTCGCCGTATGCATCTGTAAAAGCTTGGCTGAAGACATCATGGAGTAGTTGTGTTCGGAGTTTGGCGGCGAACTCGTTCCAGTCTCTGATAGCTAATCTTGCGACGGGGTCTCTTGGTTTGAGGAACTGATCGATAGAGATGTTTCGCATCGACTCGGGGATCTGGGTAGTGAGTGGCTGCGATGGGTTGATGATGCTCTGGAAGAAGAACCGGCGTTGATCCGATGGGATATACCAGTAGTTGATACTGTCTTCCATGTCGTGGACGAGGTAGTCTGGATAGATATTTTGTGCTTTGAGCTCTCTTGCAAACTCGGCCCAGTATTCTGTGAGCCCTTGCTTGAACCCGCCTGAGTTGATGAGTTCTTGTGGGTTTGACAGATCGAATGGATACCGATCTGCGGGGTAGAACTCTTTCCAGAATCGAATAACTATTTCTCCTGGTTTCTCGACGGCAATCTGGTGCGCGATCTCTGTGGCGAGTTCCTTTGGAGATTTGTTCTTTGGGCTGGCGATGTATGTCCTGACGGCATTTTTGAAGGGGGCTCCGGAGTTTCGCCATGCGTAGATGCGGACGGTGTAGTCGTTATCTGGCTGGATGGTTGGGATGGAGTGCGAGTTTGCGTTGTTTGAGTCGTCTGATCCTGAACTGTCGTTTTGAGTGCCCCTTGATCCTCCACCACCGCCGCCCAAACTCCCCCCGCCCGATGAAGACCCCCCCCCCCCACCGCCGCCTGCGGTGGGGAGTGAACTTCCTGAGCCGTTCGAGCCGCCTGTGATCGCCTGTTCGAGTGTGTTGACCTTGCCTGCGGATTTCTTGGTGGACTTGGCGAGTTGTAAGCGTTTGTCGAGTGTATCGGGGTCGATGCGTGAGGCGTTCTTTGGCTCTTTTCGTACAATCACTCGCCCGTCGGGCATTCGAATAATGATTTCAACCATCTCATTTTCTGATGATGGATGGGCCGATTGCTCCGCCGGTTGCTTTGTAGGCTTGCCATTGTCTTGTGCATTTGAGCAGGCACTGGCTATGAGAAGTGAACCAATGAAAACGAAGAGGGCAGAGCGTTTGATGAACATTTTGATTGCCTCGGGGAGGGATTGAGAAGTGCGTGCTCGTCCATAGTGAGAAGGATTCATTGCGTTGGTCCTGGTGGGTAGGTCGATGGGTGGAAAATGGCGGGGAGTTTGACGATTGTATCGAGTGTGGGTCATGCAATGAGATCGGAAGGCGGTTTGGATGGTGTACGGCTGGATTTTAGTGATCGGATGAGCAGGGCGGCCTCGGCGGTGATCCAGAGTTGGAGGGTGAGCATGAGGGCAGAGACGGCGAGGAGGAGGGGGTTGGATTCGGCGGCGAATGATTTGATAAGCAAGAGAATGGCGTAGGCGGTGATGGTGAGCATGAAGAGCATCGGGAGGGCGGTGATCCAGGCGGGGCGTTTGGACTTGACGAGCCAGACGGTGATGACCAATAAGGCGAGGGCGGCGAGGAGTTGGTTGGTGGCGCCGAAGATTGGCCAGAGGGCGAGCCCGCCGAGCCCGGCGTTGGTGAAGTTGAACTTCAATCGTGTCTTGAGTGGGGGGAAATCAAAACCATCGAAGTTGGAATCTGGCCATTGTTCACGGTTGTAAGCAGCCGCGTATTCTACATCTCTAAGTGTGAGTCCTTCGGGGTAAGGGTATTGAGTTTTATACACATGATACTCTCCGCCATAGCCCGTCACCCAGTTGACATTTGGGTAATACTGCTCGTGCATGCCGTCGCTCAGCGCGAAAACGGAAGCCGTCAATACTGCGAGCAGGGTCGCGCTGTATCTGTTCGCAATCAACTTGCGGAATCGCCCGATGAATCCAAGACGATGTATCCATTGATCGCTTGAGCATTCTGGACATGGGGCATCTGGTAGTAAGCCGTCGCGGGGGTAGTTGCAGCGTGCGCATTGGGTGCCGTCGGGCTTTGGTTTGGGCATGGCCAGTTCGGCGATGACATAGCGTTGGAGTCTTGTTGCGCTATCAAGGGTGGTGGCGGCGAAGGAGGCGACGAAGACGCCCATGATGGTGATGGCGAGGGTTTGGGAGATGCCGATCGAGGCGATCATGTTGGCGGCCCCTTGGATGAAGGGGGTGAGTTTGTCGCCGAGCCCGCCGTCGCCGCCCCACTGCTGGTAGTAGGAGAGCCAGATTTCGTGCCCGGTGAGTGCTCCGGTCGAGCTGGTGGCCATGCCGATGCCTGCGATGCAGGCGATGATGACGAGTGTGGCGAGGAAGCCCTCGGTGAGCATGGCGCCGTAGCCGACATATTGGGCGTCGGCTTCGGTTTTGAGTTGTCGCGAGGAACACCCGCTTGATACCAGGCAGTGAAACCCCGAGACCGCGCCGCAGGCGATGGTGATGAAGAGGAAGGGGAACATCGGGGGCGCGGGGGTGCCCGATGCGGAAGGGTCGGGGACCATGCGAACCGCATCGGCGACGATTGGGGGATGGGCGACGAGGACGCCGAGCACGAGGAGCCCCATCGCGATGAGCAGCTGCCAGGAGTTGATGAAATCGCGAGGCTGGAGGAGAACATCGACGGGCAGGACCGAGGCGATGAAGACATAGACCATCAGGATGATGGTCCAGATGGCGACGATGGAAAGGTGATTGGTCATCGCAACGGGGAAGAAAGAGACGGCGGACCAGTCGATGGTGCTGCTCCAGATGATCGAGCCGTACATGAGGGCAACGGCGAGGAGCGAGCCGAGAATAAGTGTCTTGCCCTTCTTGAGCCAGATGCCCAGGGCGATGGCGATGGGGATCTGGAGGAAGACGGGGACGACGCTCGATGGGTAGAGCTTGAAGATGGTGGCGATGACGAGCCCGAAGATGGCGAGGACAATCCAGAGACCGATGACAACGACGATCATGAAGAGGATGCGGACGCGGGCGTTGACGACGGTGCCCGAGAGGTCGGCGATGGTGCGCCCTTGGTGGCGCATGGAGATGATGAGCGAGCCGAAGTCGTGGACAGCGCCCATGAAGATTGAGCCGAGGAAGACCCAGAGGAGGGCAGGAACCCATCCCCAGACGACCGCGATGGCGGGGCCGACGATTGGGCCGGTGCCGGCGATGGAGGTGAAATGATGCCCGAAGACGAGGGCTTTTTTCGAGGGGACAAAATCGACGCCGTCGTTAAGTTGGCAGGCGGGGGTTTGGCGGGATGGGTCGATTTTGAAGATTTTGGAGGCGAGGAAGCGGCCATAGGATTTGTAGGCGATGATATAGAGGGTGAATGAGGTGATGACGATGAGCACGGTGTCCATTGGGAATCCTTAGGCGGGAATCATTCGACTCTTGACGATCCGGTGCCACAATACCATAGTTCGCTCTTGGTTTCACCCGATTGGAGTCTTGTCTTGCAGATCAATAAACATGTTTCTTCGCGTGCGGTGGCTCTGGAGACGACGCTTTTGGTGCATGGGGTGCCTCATGCTTCGGCGGCCGGGCTTGCCAGTGAACTCGGAGCGATCGTTGAAGCCGAGGGATCGACGCCTGCGCTTGTTGGGGTGGTTGATGGGGTGGCGACGGTCGGGATGGGGATGGGGCAGTTGCAGGCGATGCTTGATGCGGGGGATGTGTCCAAGGTGAATACAGCGAACCTTGGGGTGGCGCTGAGCCGGGGGCAGCACGCGGCGACAACGGTGAGCACGACGATGGAGATCGCGGCGTTCGCGGGGTTGCGGGTGTTTGCGACGGGGGGGATCGGGGGCGTGCACGAGGGGTATGGGACGAAACTCGATATCTCTGCGGATTTGATGGCGTTTACGCGGTTTCCGGTCGCGGTGGTGACGAGCGGGGTGAAGTCGATTCTCGATGTGGTTTCAACACGCGAGGCGTTGGAATCGCTCGGCGTGACGGTGGTTGGGTGGAAGACGGATTCGTTCCCGGCGTTTTATTTGCGGGAATCCGAGGCTGGGGTGGATGTTCGGTTTGATGATGCGGATGAACTGGCGGCGTTTGTGCGCGTGGAACTGGCGCGGAGCGGGCGGGGGATTGTGATTGCCAATCCGATCCCGGCTGAGTATGAACTCGACGAGGGACAGTGGAACAAGTGGCTCAAAAGGGCGAGAAAACTGGCCGAGGCGGATGGGGCGAGCGGGCGTGGGGTGACGCCTGCAATCTTGGGACATCTGCATGCGGTCTCGGAGGGGAAGACGCTTGAGGCGAATATTGGGCTGGTGAAATCCAATGCGCAAGTGGCGGGGATGATTGAATCTCGGCTTTAGGCTCGCAAACCGCCTGACTTATCCCGAACGGCGAGCGATTTATCGGGCATGGCTTTATGCAACTTTGACACATCTCTGGGCAGTTCTTGCCCACGGAATGGGGTGTTTTGTGCTAAGATGTGGAACGAGGCATGTTCCCATCGAGCGATGAATCGCGTGATGGTGTGTTGGTGTCTGACGAGAGAGATACAGCGCGGGGTGGAGACCCCGGCTCAACGAGAAATGAGGGAGCGGGTATTGATCTTGTTTGATCGCCGCTTCAAACCCAACCAAGGAGATGAGATAATGCGGAAGCAAATTGGAATCGCGGCCTTGATCGCGACGGCAGGGATGAGTGCCTCGGCGCTTGCTCAGGACAGTGTCAGCTCGAGCCTGGGTGGATTGCCCGGTGACGCGTTGAACCCGTGGAACGATAATGCGGCTTCGTATGTTGTGGACATGGCACCTGTCGTGACCTCGGCGGGACGCACCTTCGGGGCAGCGATCTTGCTCAAGAGCACGCAGACCGATGTGAACTTCTTCAACAACCTTGGCTCGTCGAGTTCGATGAGTACGGACATCCTCAACGATGTGCCGTTTAGCTCGGTGAGCTACTCGGTCTGGGACGCAGCGGGTGCTGGGGTCAACGGGGCGGCGAACACAGCTCCTGGCTCAATGAGCCCGACCGGCATGGCTTCGCAGTTCTCGATGGCTTGGTCGGAGTTTGGGACTTCGGTCTCGGGCAACAGCTACAACGGGATGGTCGGTGCGATCGTGAACTACGATCCGTCTTCCGCGAATCGGTTGTTTGTTGATCGCAAGATGATTGCGGTGAACTCGGGTTCGGAACTTGATGTGGACTCATCACAGCTCGGCGGCGTCTCGGTTGATGCCAACGGCAATGTCTACTTCCGCGGCGATGACTTCAATGTTGCTGGGCCAAATCCGGTGATCGGGAACAATATCTTCCGCACACGCATGGGCGATCGCAACGGTGCGGTGTCCAACCATATCTCGCTGGGCGGGACGATGGACGCGACGGATCACATCATCCAAGATGGCGGGACGGTCTTCGTCGTGCCCAACAACATCCCGGCATCAAGTTCTGGCGGCAACGGGCTCTACGGCGGCGTGAACTTCAACGGCGAGTACACCTACGGGGCAGCCTTTGGTTCGACCACCGCGACCACCGGATACTTTGATACCTCGGGCGGACAGCTCGGCAGCGGTCGCGGTGCCAACGGCGGCGCCAAGGTTGACGCTTTGGGCGTCGGTGCGGTGCACACCTTTGGGCAGTACGCCAAGGATGCCAACAACGACACACGCACCTTCAACCTTTGGGGTGTAGATGCAACCGGCGCGGTTGTCGGCACCAAGGCGTGGGACCTGCCCACCACAATCACCGACAATGATGACGGGTTTGTAATCAACTACACTGCTTTTACCGAGTTCACCAACTACCTCGGCTCGACCCCATTCCGTGGCGGTGTGGGCAATGTGGCTGTGGGTTCGGACATCAATGGCAACGGCGTGTTCGCAGCGACGGTTGCTGAGAACGGGCTGAGCAATGATTTCTCGACCCAGATCATCGTTGGACGCTACGACGCGGTCAATGACACGACTGAGTTCACCATGGCTGCCTACATCGACCAGTTCAACCTGTTCACACAGGATGCTGGCAAGCCGATCTTTGATGAGAATGGTGTGGAAATCGGGCAGTGTGTGAATCTTGATGCGGTCACCGGCGGCACCCCTTTGGGCCCATCGATGTCGGCTCCGACGATTGATGCTGCGGGCAACATCTGGTTCATCGGTGCGGTCGAACTCTATGACCGTTTCGTTGGCGGCGGCTCGGACTTCGACGGGGCATTGCTCCGTGCGGTGCTCGATCCAACCGACTTCTCGTACAAGCTCGAACTCGTGCTCGAAAACGGGACACGGATCGCAGGACTCAACTCGGGTCGTGATTATGTCATCAACTTCCTTGGCTCGGCAACCGGCAACGGCGGCCCAAACCCGGGCTCGATGTGGTCGAACAATGCTTCGAGCGCTTCGTGGAACAATGTGGATATCTCGAACACGGCACCGGGTGACACCATCACCAACGGCGGCGTGATCGTTTCGACCTCGATCACATACGATATCGATGGCGATAACATCTTCAACAACCCATCGAGTGGAAACTTCGATCCGGCAGCACCAGCCGACGAGGCGTACTCGGTGGCGATGTACATCGGGTATTACCAGGACGAAGTTGCTTGTCCTGCCGACATCACTGGCGATGGCTCGCTCAACTTCTTCGATATCTCGGCGTTCTTGACCGCGTTTAGCGCGATGGATCCGATCGCCGACTTCACCGGCGACGGCGCGTTTAACTTCTTCGATATCTCGGCATTCCTCAGCGCATTCAGTGCCGGGTGCCCATAATCGGGGTTGCTATAGGTCGTCTGATCGGTTGATCTGAGGACCAAAGCGAATTAGTGGGCGTTCGCGTCAAGCGATGCGAACGCCCTTTTCTATGGATTGGCTTTGAACTGTTCAATCTTGTGGTAGACTGCGGCTAGGCAATCTAAGGAGCTCTTGGCGATGAACTTACGAATAATTACAGGTCTGTTTCTGGCGTTGTGTATTTCCTCGGCGAGCGGGCAATGGGACCCGAACAACGGGGACTGGGGCAAGGAAGATAGTCGGGATCTGCGGGTGATGACCTGGAATGTGCAGGACGGGGTGTGCCGAACCAATCCGAAGGACGATGCATTTAACAGTTGGAACGGATTGGTACGGATTGTGGCCTCGCTCAAGCCTGATGTGCTGATCTTACAAGAATGTGCGGATAACTCGGGCAACGGGACGGGATCGGGCGCGGATTCGGTCTCGCAGCTTGAGATCGTGGGCGATCTGTTTGTCAACGGCGGGAACGATCCGTTCCTTGGCGGGACGGTCGGGTCGTATATCAAGAAGTTTGTGAGTGGATATGACCTGCCTTATATTTATGTGTCGAGCAATACCGACAACTTCAACCGGAACATGATCTTCTCTCGGTATCCGATCGAGGACATCAACAACGGGGGCGGGGCGACGATTCCGAACTTTGTGCTGCTGCCCGATGAATACCAGTCCGGAGGCAGCGGCGGGATCCGTGGATTTATGTTCGCGGAGATCAATCTGCCCGACGATATCTATGCGGGTGATCTGGTCGTGGGCAATGCGCATCTCAAGGCGGGCGGGAGTTCGAGCGACTTCAACCAGCGACGGGTGGCGGCGCTCAATACGGCGTACTACATTGACTACTACTACAACGGCGCGGGGACGGGTGTGAGTGATCCCAATAGCCGAGTGATCGTGCCCACCACTGGTGATGTGCTTGATGCCAATACGCCTGTGATCTGGGGGGGCGATCTGAATCAGAACCCGAGTGCAACAAGCCCATCGGCGATTGTGACGCAAGCAGAGTTTGCAGGTGGAACGGACGGGACGGATCGGGATCGGAGTGATTCGGTGTTTTCGAGCCCATCACAGCCGATCTCTGGCGATACGAGCACGCAGGGGAGTTCGAGCCGATTGGATTATCTGTGCTGGCAGGACTCGATTGTTGGTGTGCGGCGAGAGTTTATTTTCCGCTCAACCGGCAGCGGGATGAACACGAGCAAGCTGCCTGAGCCAGCGCGATCATACCCGATCAATCCCAATGCGATTTCGGGAATTGCTTCGGACCATCGTCCGGTGGTTGTGGACTTCATCATGCCATTGGCAGCGAATGATCCTTGCCCGTCGCCTCCGGATTATGTGGATGACGATCAGCTCAACTTCTTCGATGTGTCGGCATTCTTGAGCCTCTTTGCAGCGGGCGATCTTGATGCGGATGTCAATGGCGATGGTGAACTGAACTTCTTTGATGTTTCAGGGTTCTTGAGTGCTTTCGGGGCTGGGTGTCCGTAAAGGATTCACTCGCCGGCTTGGTCACGCATATTTCTGATCTCAGAGACGGCGGAGTCGAGCTGGCGTTTGAGTTGTCTCACGCGCAGGAGCGAGCGGACCCGGGTGAGAAGTTCGAGTTTGTTGACGGGCTTGGTGAGGAAGTCGTCTGCGCCTGAGTCGATGGCCCGTTCGACATCGCCGACCTCGTTGAGGGCCGTCACCATGATGATGGGGATGTCGTGGGTCGCGGGGTCTTTTTTGAGTTGTTCGCAGACCTGGAACCCGCTCATTCTTGGCATCATGATGTCGAGGAGGATGATGTCTGGGGGGTTTGCCTCGACCGAGGCGATAGCGGCGAGCCCGTCGTGTGCGGTGCGGACCTCGCCTGCGAGTTCGTCGAGGTAGGCGTGGAGGAGTTCGAGGTTCTGTTCGTTGTCATCGACGATGAGGACGCCGTTGTGCTCGATGGGTTCGTGCGTGCTCTGCTCAGCGCCTTCATGTGCATCTTGGGTGGTCATCGTTTGCTCGCTTGTTGTATGGAGAGGCGTGAATCTGTGGAAACGGGTGCCTCGTGTGTGCTTGGTGCCTAATCTTTGGATGCCCGATCACGATAAACCAGTTGGGCGGTCTCAAAGCATGGATACATTTTGGGGACTCATTGCGTGCAAGTCTGGAAGAATCAGTTTGAAAAGCCGAATTTGAAGGCATTGAGCAATGGGCTCGATGACGATGCGCGAGCCCGGTATGCTCGGCTCAAGAAGGCATTGGTTGATGGCTTGGGCACGAAAAGCAAACTCGAATGGATGGGGATGAGTTGGGGGTGGTGCGAGACGATCCGTGGCGATGAGGGAGGAATGCTCGTTGGGGTTCATCTGATTGCTTCCCCGGAGCAAGTGCGGGCCGCGATGACCCTGAGCACGGCGTTCTTTGAGCAACACCGGCTCGAAACCCTGCCCCGATCGCTTCATGATGGGATCGGCACAGCGACTTGCGTAGGGCATCAGACCTGGTGCGAGTGGGCGATTGGGTCCCAAGAGACTCTCGACGCGGTGATCGAGTTGGCGATGCTTGCGCAGGGCGGAATGCGTTGAGGCTCTGACTGGCTTGAATCTGGAGTAGATCAGGGCGTTTGGTCGATTTGGTGTTTGTGTGTATCCCTATCACTTTGAAGGAGACGGGCTTTGTTGCAGATCGACTCGATGAACTATGTGCGTGCTCGACTCGGGCGGTATGGTGTTGGAATGCTGGCGTTGGCGGTTTGTTGCGCGGGGGCGATTGGTGGGCCTTTGGATCGGTTCGCGTCCAAGCGGATCGGGCAGACGGATCTTGGTGGCGGGGTCACAGCGGTGTATGTGATGGACTTGGACACGGGCGAGGAACTGATTGATTTTAATGGTTCTCAAGCGATGGTGCCGGCGTCGAATATGAAGGTGCTCACGAGCGGGGCAGCACTGTTTGTGCTCGGGAATGATTTCACCTTTCGGACGGAGTTGATTGTTGATGACACGGTGTCGCCTCCGACTTTGATTATTCGGGGCGATGGTGATCCGGCGCTAGGCGATCCGGCGATTTTCATCGGCGAGGAGCCAGGCGTGACGATGGGGACGCTGTTCGATCAGATCGGCGATGCGCTCAAGGGGGCGGGGATCGAGGAGATCGGTCGAGTTTTGATTGATGACCGGGTGTTTGATCGGAACTACACGCATCCGTGCTGGCCTGAGGATCAGTTGAATCGGTGGTACTGCGCGCAGGTGGGCGGCTTGAACTTCCATACCAATGTGATCAATGTGTATACCACGCCCTCGTCGGGGGGCTCGGTCATGGTCAAACTTGTGCCTGATGCGTACTGGGTTGATCTCGAGGTCAAGGCCAAGTCAAACCCGTCTCGGCGGAGCACAGCATGGGTCGCGCGGGCGGGGATGTCGAACTCGTTTACGGTGTTTGGGAATGTAAAGAACAAGCTGGAGATCCCCGCTGCGATTGATACGCCTCCGATGTTTGCGGGGGATCTGCTGGCGACCCAACTCGACGAGCGGGGAATCAAGATCGGGGGCGAGGATGCGTATCCGCGCGAAGCGGTCTCGCTGATCGGGCCCGCGGATCAGTATACAGAATCTCGCGTGATCGCGGTGATCACGACGCCTTTGGAGGATGTGCTCGAACGGACGAATACGGACTCGCACAATCTCTATGCCGAGGCGTTGATGAAACGGATCGGGCATGAGATTACTTCTGATCCGGGATCATGGGAGAATGGGGCGACGGTGATCCGGATGCTCCTGGCCGAAAAACTCGGAGCTGGGGCTGCGGAATCGACGGTGATTTCGGATGGTTCGGGGATGTGCCGGGACAATCGGGTGGCTCCGAAAACGATGGCGAACTGGATCCGTAAGTTATCGCGCTCGGAGCATTGGGAGATGTTCCGTGATTCATTGGCGACGCCGGGCGATGGAACGCTCCGCAAGCGGTTCGGCGATGATGCGCTCGAATCTGACCTTCACGCCAAGAGCGGATACCTGACGGGGATGTATTCACTCTCGGGTGTGCTGGTGCATCCGCGATCTGGTCAGCGGGTGGTGTTTTCGATCATGCTCAACGATGTGAAGTCTGGCGGGACAAGCCGAAACGCGAAGCCTTTGGTTGACTCGATTGTTGAAGAGATTGATGAGTGGATGAGTGTGCGGGCGGGGTCGCCGAGGGTTGGGGGATGAAATCGAAAGAAGACCCCCTTCGCCTCGATTCGTTCGGCACCTCCCCCGGAAGCCCGGGGAGGCGTAAGAAGAGATCAATGGATCGCTTTGTCGATCGTAAGCACCGGGGGCCAGGGGCGGACGGGTTGGTTGTTTCGGGTGTCGGCTTGGGTCTTTGGGGTGGCATCGAAACCGACGCGATCGCAACTGTGTGATTGATCCCAGTGGGCATCGCGCGAGGCGTCGAAGTTGGCGGCCCAGTGGAAGAGGGCTTGGTTTGGATCGCGGATATCGACCGAACGCCCCACCACGACGATGAAGCGATGAGCAGATGATTCTTTGAAGAAGGCTTCGAGGATTGTTGCGCCGAGTTTGGCGTTGTGGGGTTCGTTGTGGTCTTTGTCGGCGCGGATGAAGAGCCAGCCTGGGGTTTGGGTTGGTGAGGATGCGTCGAGGACGCCGGGGATGGCTTTGGCGAAGGCGATCGCCTCGGTGCGTTTGGCATCGGTTGGGATTGGATGAGGTGCTACGAGTGGGTACCCGTCGGTTTCTTCGCCTGGGATTTTGTTCGTCGCATCGAATCCGAGTTTGATGCCTGCGCCCAATCGCGGGGCGGCGTGATCGAGGATGTCGAGGGCGCCGTGGGCTTGGACGATATCGCGCGATGGTTTGCAGTGCTGACACACCGCTGCCATCATGGCTGTGACATCGTGGACATCGACACTGTCATCGACGACGAAGATGTTTTTCGTCCAGGCCATCTGTCCTGCGCCCCAGATGCCGCTCATGACGGTGCGGGCGTGGAGGGGGTAGTGTTTGGTGATCTGGATGTTGGCGACATTGTGGAAGGCGCCGAAGATGGGGAGGTCGTAGTCTTTGATGTCGGGGAGGATGGTCTTGAGCAACGGCTGCATGATGCGTTCGGTCGCCTTGCCCAGAAAATAGTCTTCCTGAGGCGGGAGCCCCACCACTGTTGTCGGGTAGATGGCGTTGGTGCGGTGGGTGAAGGCGGAGACTTCGACGATTGGGTAGCGATCGGGCATGGAGTAGAACCCGGTGTGGTCGCCGAAGGGGCCTTCGAAGATTGCACCCTCGCCAAGTTCGCCTGCATTTTTTTCGCGTGGATCCCAGCCGGGGAATCCTGCGTCGGTGCGGACGAAGCCTTCGATGACCATCTCGGCATCGGCGGGGACCCAGAGAGGGACGGTTTTGGCTCGGCAGAGTTTGACGCCTTTACCTTGGAGGAAACCGGCCATGAGGAGTTCGGAGATACCCGGGGGGAGCGGGCAGGTGGCGGCATAGGGCAGGACGGATGAGCCTCCGAGTGCGATGGCGACGGGCATGGGCTCGCCGAGTTTTTTCCATGATCGCCAGTGGGCGGCTCCGTCGTGGTGCATGTGCCAGTGCATGGCGAGCCGGTTCTTGCCGAGCAGTTGCAGGCGGTACATGCCGATGTTGTGGGACTTGGGCTTGGGCTCGTTGCGATCGTCAGCGTGGATGGTGTGGATGCCTGCGAGGGTGATGAATCGCCCGCGGAAGTTGGCGTTCCAGGTGTCGTTGTCGATGTCAGGGTGCCCGAGATCGGGCACCGCGTCGTTGATGCCCGGTGGATACCCCACGGCTTCAAAGTCGCCATCGAGTGGCCAGCACTTGAGGATGGGCAGTGTCGTCAGGTCGATGTCGGCATCGGTGTGGATGACCTCTTGGCATGGGGCGGGCCTGGTCGATCGCTTGGGACCAATCTTGAGCAGGGGGAAGAACTGCTTGGCTTTGTCGAAGGCTTCGGCGATGGAGCGGGGTGGTTCAGGCTTGACGAGTTCCCCGATGGTGCCTGCGATGTCATCGAAGGCTCGGTGCCCGAGTGCCATTTCCATGCGGTTGTATGAGCCAAAGGCGTTGATGAGCAGGGGGAAGGCTGAGCCGGTGGGGTGCTCGAAGAGCAGGGCTTTGCCTCCCAGGTGGGCAAAGGCGGGGTCGTTGCGTTGGGAGGAGGATGACCCGAGGTTGGGGGCGGGGGATTTGGACTCGGTATCGGCGGCTTGGGTGATTGCCAGAACAGGGTCGGTCGGAGAATTTATACGAATCAACTCGCCTGAATGTTCGAGGGCTGCGACAAAGCTTTGGAGGTCGGCATACATTATACTTACGATATGACACCACCCAACGAGAAACACACGATGAGCGATACCGATCTCAAGCCGGCCTATATCTATGCGACGACGCGGGATTGGCTCGGGTATTTTCAGGCGATTGATGGACGCGAACCCCGCGAGACGCTCGTCGAGGCGATCAAACGCTTCGAGGCCGAACCGGTTGAAGCCACACGGTTTGCGGTTGATCTGGGGTGCGGCGAGGGGCGCGATAGCGCGGCTTTGCTCCGGGCGGGATGGAAAGTCCACGCGATTGATGGGCACCCCGATGGGATTCGGAGGCTGATCTCGCGCGATGATCTTGAGGATCCATCTCGATTGACGATGCAACTGGCACCATTCGAGTCGGTTGAACTCCCGGCGTGTGATTTGCTCAATGCGAGTTTTTCGCTGCCGTTCTGTCGCCCTGAGTGCTATGAAGCGATGTGGGCGAGGGTTGTCGAGGCAATCCGACCCGGCGGGCGGTTCTGCGGGCAGTTCTTTGGGGATCGGGACACCTGGGCGTCAATTCCGGATCGTTCGCACCACACGAGCGAGCAGGTCGAGCGGCTGTTAGAGCCATTTGATGTGGAACTGATGAAAGAAGACGAGCGAAAAGGCGAAACATGTGATGGCTCGAAAAAAGATTGGCATGTGTTCCATGTCGTGGCAAAGAAAAAGCAGAACGCAAAGGCGGGTGGTTGATGAGTGCAGTGATTGATGTCCAAGGGGTCGAAAAAATGTATCGGCGGAAGGTCCACGCGCTGCGGGGGGTCGATTTGCAAGTCGGCGCGGGGGAAATCTTCGGATTGCTCGGCCCCAACGGCGCGGGAAAATCGACGCTGGTGAAGGTGCTGATGACGGTGATCTCGGCGACCCGGTGCAAAGGGACGATGCTGGGGAAGAAGATTGGGGATAAATCGGCACTCACGCAGGTCGGGTATCTGCCCGAGCATCACAACTTTCCCAAGTACCTCACCAGCCAGCAGGTGCTTCGCCACTTTGGAGCGATGGCTGGGGTGGATCGCAAGACGCGCAACAAGCGAGCGGATGAGTTGCTCGAAATCGTAAACATGACCGATGCAGCATCGCACAAACTCGGGACCTACTCCAAGGGGATGCGCCAGCGGATCGGGATCGCGCAGGCCTTGATGAATGATCCCAAACTCGTCGTGCTCGATGAGCCTACGGACGGGGTGGATCCGATCGGGAGGCGAGATATCCGCGAGATCCTGCTTCGGCTCAAGGGCGAGGGGCGGACGGTGTTCCTCAACTCGCATTTGCTCTCGGAACTCGAGATGGTGTGCGATCGGGTCGCGATTATGGTCCACGGGCAGATGCGCCAGCAAGGGACGATCGACGATCTGACCGAGGGACGCAGCGGGTTCAGGATCAGGTCGGCAACTGCGATTGATGGGCTGGCGATTGATGCGTCGAAGGCGGCGGTGCACGGGATCGAATGCGCTGGTGAGCCGGGCGAGCACGAGTTGGTGTTTCAAACGAGCAATGCTCAAACGGTTCAGCCTGCGATTGATTCGCTTCGCAAGCACGGCGTGGTGATCGAATCACTCGGATTCCATCGCCCATCATTGGAAGATTTGTTTATTCAAGCGGTCAGCGAGGAGCCCGATGGCGCTCGCCCCGGTGCTCAACAGGGCAAGAAGGGGGCTCGGTCATGATTTTACGGCAAACAAAGGCGATACTGATTGATGCGTACCGGGAACTCAATGCGAAGAAGCTGTTTTGGTTGACGATGATCCTCAATCTTCTTGCGGTTATCGGATTTGCTTCGATCGGGATCAATGAGCGAGGTTTTTCGTTCCTCTTTTGGACAATCGAAGGCGAGTTCAACACTTCGGTTATGTCAAAATCAACCTTCTATAAGTTTGAGTTTATCACTTGGGGGATTCCTATCTGGCTCAGTTGGGGAACGACTGTTCTGGCGCTGATCTCCACAGCGGGGATCATCCCTGATCTGGTATCAGGAGGAACAATCGAGCCCTTGCTCTCAAAGCCGATCAGTCGGGCGAGGCTGTTCCTCACAAAGTACCTCACCGGACTCGGATTTGTGGCTGCTCAGGTTTTAGTCTTTAGTGCTGGGTGTTTTCTGGTGCTTGGGATACGGGCGGGCTCGTGGGAGTTTGGGATGTTCCTCGCGATCCCAATTGTGCTGGCCTTCTTTAGCTATCTGTTTTCGGTCTGTGCATTCATCGGGATTGTGACACGATCGACGATTACTTCATTGCTTTTGACGATCGTGTTTTTCCTCCTCGTCTTTGGGGTTCATCTGAGCGAGGCAATCACAATATCCGGGCGAGAAAACGCTGCGGTACAAATCGAAGATGCACAAGACAATGTTGAATCTCAAGAACGATTCGCGACCAAGCAGATCGAAAAATATAAGGAGCAGGGCAAACCGATCCCAGGGCAAGATGGCGAGCCGATCCCGCCGGGACGATCCGATACTTTCGAGGCCGTGAACCCGACGCTTGCATTCGCCCGTGAAAATCTGGTCAAGGCTCAACGAAAATACGATTCCTGGGAGGGCTGGGCAGACTGGTTTATTCGGGCGAAAGTGGTTCTTCCAAAGACTCAGGAAACCATCGGACTCTTGGAGCGCAATCTGATCAATGACGACGAGTTCGACGGCTTTATTGAGATGATGGAAAGACTCAGCGATGATGGGTCAGGAAATCAGCAAGACCCGCGCGCCAATGATCGCATCCAAGCAATCTATGCCGGGCGGTCGATGACTTGGATTCTTGGAACTTCGTTTGCATTCGAGGCGTTCTTTCTCGGGCTCTCGACTCTGATCTTTGTCCGGCGAGACTTCTAGGTTGTGTCTGATGGCTCTGCTCCCGGTGGCCCGGCTCGCCGAGCCGGGTTCTTGGTGCTCTCTTATTTGCTCAATACAAAGACCCGGTTTGGCGAACCGGGCCACCAAGGGCCTGTTTTGGGAGCCGTCAGACACGCCCTAGGAATCACCTTTTCCCAGCTCCATCCCCCGCTCTTTCGCGGCGTGGATGGCGGCGATGATGGATTCCATCACACCCGATTCGTCAAGTGAATCGGTGGCGGCTTGAGTCGTGCCGTTTTTACTTGTGACCTTTACTCGTAAGGCGCTTGGGGGTTCGGTCGATTGGCTCAGGAGTGAAGCCGAGCCGAGCAGGGTTTGGCGGACGATGAGTTGGGCCTGATCGGCATCAAATCCGAGTTGCTCGGCGGCTTGGGTCATGGACTCGGCGAGATAGAATAGATACGCTGGGCCCGAGCCGGCGAGGGCGGTGAAGGTGTCCATCAAGGATTCGTCGATGGTGATGGTTTGCCCGACCGATGAGAAGAGTTGGATCGCCAGGGCGAGATCGGATTCGGCAGCGGATGCGTTCGGGGCGATGGCGGACATCGCGAGCCCGATCTGGGCGGGGGTGTTGGGCATCACGCGGATGACACGAACCTGATTATTGAAAGCCTGTTCGATCTGGGCGATGCGGGTGCCGGCGAGGATCGAGATGACGAGGGGAGGTTCGGGGAGTTGATCGAGGATCGCCCGGATCGGTGCGACGGCTGACTCGAGCATCTGAGGCTTGACGGCCAACACGATCGTGCTGGCGGGGGCTGCATGCGAACCGAGCCAGGCGAGGGCGGCGGCGGGGTCGGCGAAGGGGGTTTGGAAATGCTGATGGCGGGATTGGTCAGGGTCGAGCACCGCGACGGCTTGGGGATCGAGCGTCCCGGCGGTAGAAGCACCGGAAATGATGGCGTGGGCCATGTTGCCGGCACCGAGAAAGAGCATGGGTTGAGCGATTGTGGGCATGGGGGACTGTACGGCGGGGTTGAGTGTGGTACAATTGAAAGATGGAAGTTTGTCTTGGCGGAAGGATTCTCGATGTCCACATTTTATCAGCTTGAGTTTGAGAAGAAGGTCGCGCAGCTCGACGAGCGGATCGAGCGAGCCCAGCAGGGCGAGCCGGGGGAAGGCGCGGAGATTCCTGCGTTGCCCGGGATCAGCGAGCAAGCTGGGGAAGCGGTGGCGGTTGAGGATGTGAAGAAACTCGTCAAGGAGCGGACACGGACGCTCAAACGGATTTATAAAAAACTCTCGCCTTGGAATACGGTGCGGGTGGCGAGGCATCCTAATCGCCCGCAGACGCGGGACTACATCAAGCATATGTGCCGGGATTTTTGTGAACTCGCTGGTGATCGACGATTTGGCGATGACCCGGCGATGGTGACCGGATTCGGGCGCATCGGCGGGCGCAAGTGCTTAATCGTCGGGCACCAGAAGGGCAAGGACACGCACGAAAAACTCGCGTGCCACTTTGGATGTGCGCACCCCGAGGGATATCGCAAGGCGATGGCCAAGATGAAACTCGCGGAAAAATTCGGATTACCAATCGTGACGCTGGTCGATACGCCCGGTGCGTATCCCGGGCTCGGGGCTGAAGAACGCGGGCAGGCGGAGGCGATCGCGGTGAACCTACTCGAAATGTCCCGGCTCAAAGTACCGATCGTGAGTATTGTGATCGGCGAGGGTGGCTCTGGCGGCGCGCTCGGGATCGCGGTGGCGGATCGGGTGGCGATGCTGGCGTATTCGTGGTATTCGGTGATCTCGCCCGAGGGGTGTGCTGCGATTTTGTGGAAGCAAGCCAACGAACAAACGAATACAGCGGCGGCGGATTCACTCAAGTTGACAGCGTCAAATAATTTGGAGCTTGGAATTATTGATTCGGTGATTGATGAGCCTCTGGGCGCGGCGCACCGGGATCATGAGCAGGCATCGGCGAATCTGGCAGCGTGGATCACGGCCCAACTCGATGAGTTGGTCGAGTTGCCGGTCGATGAGTTGGTCAATCAACGGTATGAACGGTTCCGGAAACTGGGCGAGTTTGATGTGTGTGCGGAGGCTGAGGAAACGGCTCAAACCGCGGAATAATCGCGTTTTTAGAGCGATACGGCGGGTCATATGGGACTTGCTCGGGTATCGCTTTGACCTTTGGAGATCGGGTGCCTACCCTTGTCCCCAATGCTGCCACATTTTGGAGCGGCATCGGTTTGGACGCAAAGGCGGTCTCGATTGACCAAGAAGAAAGCCGCAAAGAAGAAGACGACGAAAAAAACTCCCAAGTCGAGCAAATCGACCAAAGGCGGCGGTTCCTCTTCCCGCTCGACCACTAAGAAAACTAGCAAGAAAACATCCAAGAAAACTCCTTCGAAGCCTGTGAAGAAATCGACCACGAAAAAAGTGTCGAAGAAGGTCTCAAAGAAGGTTGTTAAAAAGGTGGCCAAAAAGACAGCCAAGAAAGTCGCCAAGAAAACTACGAAAAAAAGTTCAACGAAAAAGGCTGCCCCCAAAACATCGAAGCCAAAGGTCACGAAGAAGGTCACCAAAAAAGCACCCGCGAAGGTTGTCAAAAAAACAACCAAGAAGGTGGTAAAGAAGGTCTCGAAAAAGCCTGCGCCGAAGAAAGCATCGCCGAGCAAAGCACCCTCGAAGACTACAAAGAAACCGATCGCTCAACCCGCCAAAAAAACGGAAACCACAAAGGTTGATCCGAAAAATGCTGATCCAAAGAAGCCTGAGGGAAACAAGCCTCCGATGCGCAGGCGTCGTCCGAGCAAGGTGAAGAAGCCTTTGATCTTGCCGGATCGCCCATTGTTGCTCGGGCCCAACGGGCCTTCGCTCAAGCCTCTGATCCCTTCGGGCTCGAAGGTGAAGAAGACAAAGTCGGTGCTCGACAATGTCACCTCTCGGCGGACCAAGACGCCGTTGACCAAATCGCAGCTTGAGCACTATCGCCATATCCTGCTTGTCAAGCGCTCTGAGTTGATGGGTGATATGCGTCAACTCGAAGAAGAAGCGGTCCGAGGCGAAGCGGGCGAGGCGAACACCTCCGTGCATGTCGATGAGCAGGGTTCGGAGAGCTATGAGCAATCGTTGAACCTGAACCTCGCAGCTTCGGATCGTGAGTTGATTCATGAAATCGACGATGCGCTCAAGCGGATCAATGATCGCACTTACGGCTTGTGTGAACTCACCCATGAACCGATCAAAAAACTTCGGCTCGATGAGTTGCCTTGGGCGCGATATACGATTGCGGCGGCCCGCGAGTTGGACCGTCGTGGCGGGAAGTTCTGATCCGTCTCCTCGATCGCATTCACTGAATCACAACCTGAATCACAATGAGTAGTGCCCCCCCATCACCTGATCTGACCCGATCGTCTCGAAGTGTTCGGGCGTGGAGCATTTTATTGCTCACCTCTGCGATTGGGCTCTGGCTTGATCTATGGTCGAAGGGGTATGCGTTTGCGCATGTTGCCGCGACCCCGGTGGTGGTCTTACGCGATGATGTGACTCGCTCCGATGAGTTATGGCGATTAATCCCGCCTCACGAGCCGGTGACGGTTGTGGATCGGTTGCTCGAGTTCACGCTGGTGCTCAATCCGGGCGCGGTCTTTGGAATCGGTGCCGGTCAGCGATGGTTCTTTGTCGGGTTCACCATCATCGCGGTGGTGATCGCGGTGGTCTTGTTTGTCCGATGGACACACGCTAAGGACTGGATGGCCCACGCCGGGTTCGGGTTGATTATCGCCGGTGGGATCGGGAACCTATACGACCGATTGACCTTCGCGTGTGTGCGGGACTTTATCCACCCGTTCCCGGGCGTGAAGATGCCCTTTGGAATCAGTTGGCCGGGGGGCAATGATGAACTCTGGCCTTATGTTTCCAATGTCGCCGATGCGTTTTTGATCGTGGGGATCATCATGCTGATGTTCCACGCGTGGCGGATGCCCGATGAAAAGCAGCATCAGGAAGATGATGCGTCTGTACCGACAGCGAATAAATGAGAGGACACAGGCGTCCCGCCTGTGCTACCGGGTGATGGCTTCGGCGCGTTTGCGGATCGAATCGATCATGGTGCGGATCTCGGATGACATCCGTGAGTTGGGGAACTCTTCAATAATCCGTTGCCCGACATTGGCAGCTCGGTCCCAGGCTTTATCATGGACCGCGAGTTTGAACTGCACGCCGAGGTTGTCGCGGGCTTTGCCGATGACGCCTCGGGCGACCTCTTGGAACTGCTCGGCTTCGTGCTCGCTCAAGTAGTTGTCCATCTCCTTGAGCAGGTCCATCGCCTCTTCAACTCGCCCTTCTTGTGCGCTATGGAGGAATCGGCGTTCGATGTCGTGCTTGTATCGCTCTTTGGAGGTTTCGACCCGATGGCGGAGCCCCTCGGTTGCGGGTGAATCGTGGTAGACCCGTGATATCCGGGCGGCTTCGGTCATCGCCTGGTCCCACTTGTGGGCAGCGATCATTGAATCGAGCCCGGCGATCGCCTCGTTGACGCGTTTGTGGATCGTCTTGGAGTGAGCCATCTCGATCTTTGCGCGGAAGGCCTCGGCTTCTTCTCGATATCCAAACCGCTCGGCGAGTTCACGCACAAGCACAAGCCCCGCGTCCCAATCTTCGTGCTGGATATCCTCTTCGATCGCTTTGCAGAGCAACTCGCGTTCCTTACGCCGATTCAAGACCCGGCGTGCATCGTCGGAGAGGATCATGTTTTCGTTGAGCGATTCGATGGTGTCGTTGAGGTTTTTGAGCTGGGTGCGGATTCGGTCGGAATCGGGGCTTGGGTGAGCGCTTGAAGATGATCCGCTTCGCATCGCGATGCAGATGGGCAGGGTCGTGATGGTCAGGATCATGGCGAGGATACCCACGAGGATCCACGGGTCGTTTTCCATCATCAGTCCACGCATCGCGACCGCGGCGGAGAGGGCGGCGGCCGAGCCATAGACTGCTGCGATCCATGCGGGTGAAATATTACCATCCTGATCCATCACTCAACTCCTTCTCATCAAATCATCTTCTCACAGACAAATCAGCTCCCGGGGACATCGCCGCCACAGTTCTGCTCAACGGGGACAAGGCAGAGGAACCGGAAGGGTTCGCTGGCATCATCCGAAACCGAAAACTGGTGGAGTTCATTGGCGGGCACCAAAATGGTGTCGCCGGCTTTGATTAGGTGGAGATCGCCATCAAGGAGGATCTCCCCGGTCCCCGAAACGACAAATACTTCATGCTCGTAGTCGTGCTGGTGCTTGGGGGTGTGCCCGCCGGGCTCGACCGCGATGGATCGCAGCGCGAAGTGCGGGGCGTTGTGCTCGCGTCCGATCATGACGGACATCGAGGCGCCCTTCGTGCCTTCCATCTGAACGGGATTCATCTGGGCATCGTAAATATTTTTGATCTGGGGCATGAATTCCTCCATAGTTCACTATCGGGAGTGGATGGTGTATTCCAACAGTTTACCATAGACCATGAGCGATTCATACCCCAAGCCGTGCATCCAGGTCTTTGCGCTGGGTGATTTTCAGACAAACTGCATGATTCTGACCCAAGGCGAGCCCGAAAAGGGAAAATCGTGCTGGATCGTCGATTGTGGATATCAACCCGAACCGATGCTCGATGCGATCGAGGAGCAAGGGTTAGTGCCTGAGAAAATCATCCTGACCCATGCCCATGCGGATCATATCGCAGGGCTGATCGAAGCCAGATCGCGATTCCCCGGCGTCCCAATCCTGATGCACCAAGCGGAGGAGGCATGGATGAACGATCCGATGCTCAATCTGTCAGCAGCCTTGGGGCTCAGCGTGACGGCTCCAGGGGCGGATGCGTTTGTCGATGAAGGCGATACGCTGAGTCTGGGGGAACTCGAGTTTCGGGTTCTGCACACGCCGGGGCATTCGCCGGGGGGGATTTCGTTGATTCATGAGCCAAGCAAACTCGCGTTTGTAGGCGACACGCTCTTTGCCGGGTCGATCGGACGGACGGATTTCCCGGGCTCGAGCTTTGAGGTGCTTGAGGAATCAATCAAGACCAAGTTGTATGTGCTTGATCCTGAAACGGTGTGTTTTCCGGGGCATGGGCCGCATACGACAATCGGGTCGGAGATAAACTCCAACCCGTTTGTGCATGGGTGATTGGTTGTTGAAGAGGGGGGGAAGAAGAAAAAGAAGAGGCAAGACCCCCTCCGCCCTTCGGGCACCTCCCCCCCAAGCCCGGGGAGGAGAGTTGGGATTACATGGCGCTGCCGAGCCCGATGGCTCTGCGCCAGGTAGAGACTTGCCCGAAGTGGAACATCGGGTGGTTGTGGAGCAGGAACATGAGCATGACGCCGTTGGTTCCGAAGGCGTCTTTGAACCCGTCGTTGCCTTCGATGTCCTTGACGAGGAAATCATCGTCGAGGGTTTTCGCGAACTCGACGAGTGCTGCGTAGGCCTTTTTGTAGTTCCCGACGACTTCGTCGAGTGATGGATAGATGGTGTTGTCTGGGTCGTTCTGGCAATCGACGCCGTGCATGAAGAGGTCTGTGTAGGATTCGGGAACCGCTGCGGTCGATGGATCGCCCCCGAGCATGCCGATGACCATCTGTGGATAGATCGAAAGATGACCATACACAAAGACAGGATGATTACAGACGATCGGCTGCCCGTCCTTGACGGGGAACGAGCCGGCGGATTTGGGATCGACATCTTTGAGGAGCCCTTCGCCGAGGAGTTCGACGCGTGCTCTGCCGTTGACGATCAGGGAGTTGATGTGATTGGTGCTGGTCTGTGTCATTTGAAAATCCTTTTGGGTATCCGTTTCCAACTGATTGGTTAGCATCCAATATAGCGTGCATAAAGGGTTCGAGCAAGGGCTGGATCGTCGATTCCGTCGAAAATAGCTCGGCCATCATGAAAAACGGTGAGTCCGATATCTTCTTTGGCCAATCGCCCTTGGATCGTCAGGGAAGTGCGTGAGAATGAGCCGTGCTGGCTCAAGGCTTTGGCGAGGGCGACGAGTTCGATGGGTGCTTGGGTGATTGGATTGATCTGGATGGCGTTTCGGCCACAGAGCGGGCGGGTTTCGTCGTCTTCTCGGTCGAGAAAATCGAATCGGCGATGCACACAGCAAGGACAGTCGGGGTCTTTGAGTTCGGCGAGGTCGATGCGTCGGCGGGTGCCTTCCCAGAGATCAAAATCGAGCAGCGAGCCCATGACGCGCTCGCTCGCGCCGATGAGCAGCTTCAAGGCTTCGCTCGCCTGGTAGGACGCGATGATCGCGCTCGCCGGAGCGAAAACGCCCGCGGTTTCGCAGGTGGGCTGCGAGCCCGGAGCCGGGAGATCGGGGACGAGGCAGCGCAGGCACGGGGTCTGCCCTGGGATAAACACCGCAGCGGTCGCCCGCGTCCCGATCGCGCCGGCGTAGATATACGGGATGCTGTGCATCACCGAGAGGTCATTGATGAGCAGGCGGGTCTCGAAGTTGTCGGTGCCGTCGATGAGGAGATCGGGTTTGGCGAACTGTTCGTGGAGGATACATCGCTCGGCGTTGTCGGCTCCGAAGTCCGCGACGAGGGCGTTGATCTGAATATCGGGGTTGACCTGGGCGAGTCGATCCATCGCTGCCTGGGCTTTGGGACGACTGGCCTGTGCGTCTGCGTCTGTAAAAAGGGTCTGGCGGTGGAGGTTGGACACTTCGACGAGATCACGGTCGATGAGGGTGATCTTGCCGACCCCTGTGCGGGCGAGGAGATCGGCAGCCGGGCACCCGAGGGCGCCGCACCCGACGATCATCGCATGGCTCTGGGCAAGTCGATCCTGGGCTGCCTGATCCCAGAAGGGGAGCCGAAGTTGGCGAGCATATCGAGGATTTGGTGTGGAATCGGGCACGCTTGATTGTATTCCCTGTGCTATGGTGTTCCCATGACACACTGCGCTTGCGAGCACTTATTCCCCGCTGAGGGGGTCGGGTGGACTGCCCCTGACCCGCTGCCTTTGTCCTTTGAATCCAACCGATTGGTGATCCGGGCGTATACGGCGGACGATGTGATCGAGATGCAACGGGTGATCTCGGCATCTCGCGAGCATCTGCTGCCTTGGCTGCCTTGGGCTCGGACGACGCATCTGGATGTGGAATCGGCGTTGGCCGAGATCATGGGATGGCGGATGGAGTTTCGCAAGCCTTTGACGCTCAATCGGATTGTGCTCGGTGTGTATCTCAAATCCACCGGCGAGTTGATCGGCGGGTCAGGAATCCATGACATTCGACGCGATACCGCTTCGTGTGAAACCGGATATTGGATGTCGCCCAAGCATCTTCGCAAGGGATACACCCTCGAAGCGTGCCGACGGACGATCAGTTGGGCAATGGCCTCGCAGGCATCGGGCGGGATGGGGCTTCGGCGGGTACGGGTGTATACCTCGGACAAGAACGAGGCATCATCGAAGCTCTGCGAGCAACTCGGGATCGCCGCTGAGGTGCGTCAGCGGGATGACTACTTTGTTGAAGGCGTTGGGATCACGACTCGGCTTGGATGGGGTGTGCTGGCGAGCGAGTGGGATTGTGAAAAGCACTGCGCGATCAGTCCGCGCGGGTAAGTGTGATCACCGAAATCTCAGGCGGCACCCCGAACCGTACGGGGAGCAGAGACATGCCGATGCCTCGGGAGATATGAACCGGGAAGGCGGGGCCTTGCACCAATCCGCCAGCATACTTTGAGCCGTGCTCACTGGGAACCATCGGGGTGCCGAGCAGGGGGATTTTGACTTGCCCGCCGTGGGTGTGACCCGAGCACATGAGATCAACCCGAGCCCCGTTCGGCTTGGTGAGTGCATCAAGTTCTGCACAATCCGGGTTGTGGGCAAGGACGATGCGAGGGGTGTCGGGGTGGATCGCACGGAAGGCACGATCGGTGTCGATGTGGTCATCGGTGAGATCACCGAACCCGACGAGGGCCAATGCGCCCGGGCCGGGGTGGGTTTGGGTGATTGATCGTGACTTTGGGTCGATCCAGATTCGGTCGTTATCGATCATGTGGACGCCTTGGGATCGGAGTTCTTCAATAAGCCGATTCCCGTCGCCCCACCAGTCATGATTGCCCAGCACCCCCACCGTTGCGATCGACGCGTTTTCGACCAGAGGCTTGCAGAGCAGCGCAGCGTGATGGTTGTCTTTGGTGCCATCGTGGACATGATCGCCGGTGAGGAAGATTAGGTCCGGGTTTTCTGCGATCGCCATCTGGTAGGCTTGCTCGATGAACGACGCGGGGATGCGTGGGCCCAGGTGGGTGTCGGCGACTTGAACGATTTTGAGCCCCTCGAAGGCGGGGTCGAGGTCTTTGATCGGAACGGTATATCGACGGGTTTTGATCGACCAGGGTTCGACGAGGGTGGCGTAGCCGGGGGTGGTGATTGCGCCGATGGTCGTGACGCCAATGGTTGCGTTGCAGAGGAAGGCTCGGCGGGATGGGTCGGGGATGTCCGATGGCGGGTTCGAGTCTGGGCGCGGATGGTTGACCAGCTTTGTGCGCACAATCAGTGCGATTCGCAAGAGAACGATCCAGAGCATCCACGCTGCGGCGTTGGCGATGATGATGCCGAGGGGTTGATCGCGGATGCCTGAGAGCCCGGCTGCGTAGAGGAGTATCCATCCCGGGAGGGCGACGATGTATCCGAAGTTGGCGATGATGCGGGTGAAGCCGTCGATGTGGTAGGTCCATGAGGCGATGCCCGACGCGCTGCCGATAACCGTGGCAGCGAGCCAGATCGAGATGCTGAGGGATGTCAGCTTTGATCGGAACAGATCGGGTTTGGTGGGCATGGGCATGCGATCCGTACTGAATCTGGGCGTGGTTGGGTCATCAAAACGAAAATGAACCGATAAAAAAAGCCCAGAGCGGTTGGTGCTCTGGGCTTTGTATCGGTTGATTTGTGGTTGATTTGAAGCGGAATCAGCGTGCGAAGTGTGCAAATGCCTTGTTTGCCTCGGCCATTCTGTGGGTCTGGTCGCGGGTGTTCATGGCTTTGCCTTCGTTTCGTGATGCTGCCCAGAGCTCGTCGGCGAGCTTGAGATGGGTCGAGCGACCCTTTTCGCTGCGAACAGCGGTGATGATCCACCGGAAGGCGAGGGCCTGCTGGCGGTTTGCGGGGACCTGCATCGGGACCTGGTAGTTGGCACCACCGATTCGCTTGGAGCGGACTTCGAGATAAGGCTTCACATTAGCGATGGCGCGGAGGAAGATATCGCGTCCGTCTTTGATGCCTTCTGCTTCGGCTTCTTCGTTGCCGACGAGACGCTTGTCGATTTCTTCGAGTGCGTTGTAGACGACGCGCTGGGAAGAGGTCTTGCGACCATCGAGCATCATGCAGTTGATGAACTTGGCGATGACTTTGTCGCCGTACTTTGGATCGGGGCGAAGCTGTGCTTCTGAGTTTGTGATTCGACCAGCCATGGGTATCTCCTTGGGGCTCATCTGCTCTTGCGAGCGCTGTTCACCCTGTCATTGAATGGACAGGATTACTTGCCAGAAAAAAACGCACCGCAACACGCGATGCGCCTGTTGAAAACTTGATTCGATTAGGACTTGCCCTTCTTGGCACCGTACTTCGAGCGTCCCTGCTTGCGATCATCGACGCCGAGGCAGTCGAGTGCGCCGCGGACGACATGGTAGCGGACACCGGGGAGGTCACGAACTCGTCCGCCACGGACGAGAACGATGGAATGCTCTTGAAGGTTGTGACCTTCGCCACCGATGTATGCGGTGACTTCTTTGCCGTTGGAGAGGCGGACACGAGCGATCTTCCGGAGTGCGGAGTTTGGCTTCTTGGGTGTCGTCGTCTTGACGGTGAGGCACACGCCGCGACGCTGAGGACAGTTCTCCATATCACGGGAATATGATTTCTCGACCGGAGTCTTGCGAGGTTTGCGGATGAGCTGATTGATCGTCGGCATGCGTCTATATCCCGTTTTGTGCTTGGATCATCCACACCTCGTGGACGAACCTCGACCGTTCTTTGGTCGGGCAGGAAGTGTAGCGCGTCAAATGGGCGAAGCAAGGGTAAAAACAGGAGAAAGGGGTGTCTGAGGCGAAAGATTTCGGGGGTTGATGGGGTCTGGGTGAGGAAGGCAATGGGCAGTAGGCAGTAGGCAATGGGGAAGAGAAAAGAAGCCCCCTCCGCCTCACTTCGTTCGGCACCTCCCCCGGAAGCCCGGGGGAGGAGAAAAGAGAGCATCAGACGGGGCCTAGGATCGTCCCATGCCAGACACACAACAACAAGACAATCACCAGCCTCCGGTTGATATTTCTGTCCATCAGTTCCAGGAGTTGATCCGGGAGCGGTATTTCGCTTCGGACAATGCTCGGGGGACCGCGGGGACTTTTTTGTATCTGAGCGAGGAGTTTGGCGAGCTGGCGACGGCTTTGGCGAACAACAACCGCCCAAATCGTCCGCCGACCGAGGCTGAGAAGGTGAATCTGGAGGAAGAGTTCGCCGATGTGCTCGCGTGGTTGGCGACGCTGGCGAATATCAACGGGGTAGATCTGGCTTCGACTTTGATCAAATACACTGATCCGGATCGGGTGCAGGGGATCAAGGACTGAGCACGGGGGCTGGTTCGGCGGGCTCTGGAGATGATGTTGCCTGAGCGTTCTTTGGATCGAAGGCGTTTGGGTCTTCGATGGCGAGGGGGCGATAGATTTCGATCGCGAGGGTGTCGTCGTCCGGCGGGAGCCCGCCTCGGTAGGCTGTGACCTCGTCGAGGATGCGTTGGGGCCATTGCCCTTGCCCGGCGTTGTCGATTCCGGGCATTGCGGGCGTTGCGAGGAGTTTGCGAAGCCCGTCGATGTGGAGCATTTTGCCGTCGATTCCTCGGGCTTCGATGGCGCCGTCGGTGTAGACCACGAGGGAATCGCCGGGCATGAACTCGGCTTCGATTTGTGCGGACTCGAAGTCTTCGTCGGCACATGCGCCGAGTACGAAAGTTGTGGGGTCGAGATCGCGGAGTGAGCCGTCGATTCCTCGGATGAATGCGGGTGGGTGTCCGCCCGAGGCGTATTCGACAACCTGGCGGTCGTAATCTACGCGCAGGCAGACAGCCGTGGCGTAGATTGAGTGTTTGGCGAGGGTGAGGTGGACATATTTGTTGAGCCGCTTGAGCATCTCGCCGGGGGAGATGTCAGGGTTTTCGGCGAAGCAGATGTCGATCTCGCCGTGGAGCCGATTGACGGTGAGGGCGGCGGGGATGCCGTGCCCGGTGACATCAATGACAACGACGGAGATGGATTCGCCCTTGCCATCGACCGCCTCGTTTACTCTTGTATAGAGGTAGTCGCCTCCGATTTGTCGCATGGGCTCGTATTGGTAGGCGTAGCAGAGTTTGCCGGTGGTGCGGGGCGCGGGGAAGAGAGCTTCGTGGACTTGGCGGGCGTAGGCGAGTTCCTGGCGGAGCATGCCGTAGCGCTGGGAGAGGAACTTGTTTGTTGCTTTTTGGACGCGCTGGGAATGCTTGATGCCTGCGATGAAGATCGCGGGGCTCGTGGCGAGCACAAGGAGGAAGGTGAGCACAAATGGTGCGATTGACCAATGCCCTTCGAGGACGGTGTGCCCGAAGATATTGGCTGCAGCGACGACGATGATCGGGATGAGTGCCTGGCGGATCGTCCAAGGGAAGAGGCAGCACGCGATGAAGTGGGCGATGACGAAGGAGCCGAGGGAACTGACTCCGGCGTTCATGTCGAGGAATCTTGCACCGATCCCGATGAACCCATCGAGCATGACGAGCCCGAGTGAGATTTGGATGATGGCTTTGGAAGAGACTTTTTTTCTTCCGATGGCGATGAGAAGTGCGCCCAGGTACGCCACGATGCCGATCGCCGAGGCGAAGATCATAAACGCTCGCTGCCAGTTGTTTGAAAGGACGCTTGAAAGATCAAACCCTTTGGCAAACATGACGATTGTGATGATCAGTAAGATGAGGTTGATCCCGCCCCAGACGGAGGTGAACCAGATCAGGCGTTTGCGGAGGAGTTGGTCTGTTTCTTTGGAAAAAGACCTGCGAAACTCGGTTGTTTCAAATGACGCGGTGGTTGTCAAACTGCATCTCCTCAGTAGAACGGGTGGATCTCAGTATTGGGATTATGCCCGGTAGAGTTCCACTATCAGGATATCGTCTGAGGCGGATCCTGCACGCCTTTTTTCGACATCTGCCAAAATCTTCTCAGGCCAGCGTTGGGATTGCTCGGTCCAGTCTTCTTGGAGGACTCTTTCGACGCCTGAGGTTTCGTACATTTGCCCGGATTGGTCGATTGCCGCTTCGGAGACGCCATCGGTGTAGGCGATGAGCGAATCGCCTGTTTCAAAGGGGTGTTCTTCGACGGTTGGTTTGAGTTCATCGCCGACGCCAACGCCCAGGACCGGGGCGGTGGGATCGAAACGCTGGATGCCTCCTCGGGCGTTGCGGAGGATGGCTGCGGGATGCCCGGCGTTGGCGATGCGGATGATACCTTGTTTGGGGTCAGCATTGATGGCCACCGCGGTGACGAGGACGGCGGCATCGGCGAGGGTCAGGCAGACATAACGATCGAGTTTGGTAAGCAGGTCGGCGGGGCCGATGGTTGGGTCTTCGCCCATGATGCGCATGAGTTCGCCTTGGAGCCGATTGGCGGTCAGGGCAGCGGAGAGCCCGTGCCCGGTGACATCGAAGAGGACGAGGGTGACGGGGGATTGGGCATCACCCGGGCGTTCGATGGAAGCGAAGATGGAGTCGCCTCCGATCTGGCTCATGGGGCGGTAGATGTAGGTGAAACGGATATCGCCTGAGGATTTGGGCTTTGGGAATCCGCGTTCGTGGATGTTTTTGGCAGCGAGAACCTCCTCGCGGACCTCGTTGTACTTGGTCTGGAGGAAATGGAGCTTGAACTGGTCTTGGAGACGCGAGGATCGGAAGAAGGAGATCATGATGCCGGGGACGGTGACCGCGATGTAGGCGAAAACTGAAGCGGGGATCGAGAACTCCTCGGCATGATGCGTGAAGAGAAGACTGAGGCTCGCACCAAAGACCCAGATGCTGCTGAGCCCGAGGGTCTGGCGGGGGGTCCAAGGGAGCAGGAGGGCGCCGAGGGTGAGCCCGATGAGAATGCCGATGATCGTGTCGGCGTCTGGGCTTGGGTCTTGGTAGATGACCCATCGGACGATCGCGACGAGCCCCTCAGCGGTGATGATGAGCAGAGATATCCGGATGCACCAGACTTTGTTTGGGTTGCCGAAGTAGACCACAGCCGCTGCGATGAGGTAGAACGCTGCCCAGAGGATGCCGACGGTGATGAAGGCGACATCGAACGAACCCACGCGCATCAGTTGCATGATAATGACGACGATGCCGAGGAGTGCGAGGAGCCCGAGGAACTGGGCGGTGTTTCGGCGGACCTCTGCCTCGTCGAGGCTTTTGACGAGGTGACTCGTATCGAGTTCGAGGACGGCACCGATGAGTTGGCGGGTTTGTTTACGCACGCGAGCGAGTATATGCGATCTGGATGGATTGGGTTCGGGCGGGGCGTGTTAGATGGTGCGATTCTTGCCCGGGACCCAGAGGATATCGTCCTTGCCTTGGTTGTTGGCGACGCGAGAGAGCACGAAGAAGAGATCGGAGAGCCGATTGAGGTAGTGCATGGTGAGAATGGAGGTTTCGTCGGGTTCGAGCTCGATCAAATGGGCGAGGGCTCGCTCGGCGCGTCGGCAGACGGTGCGGACGATGTGGAGATCGGTCGCGAGCTTTGAGCCTCCGGGGAGGATGAAGCTGGTGAGGGATTCGAGGTTGGCGTTGTGATGGTCGATGAGCTCTTCGAGGTGTTTGATCTGGGATTCAGTGATCCGCAGGGCAGCGTTTGGGGCTTCGTCCTTGGTGATGGGTGTGCATAAGTCGGCACCGAGATCGAAAAGGTCGTGCTGGAGGCGTTGGAGGGGCTCGGCGAGGGGGGATTGGGTTTCTTTGGCACTCAGGATCGCTTGCCCGAGGAAGGCGTTGGTTTCGTCAACGACGCCGTAGGCTTCGACGCGGGGGTGGGACTTGGGGACACGGGCGCCGGTGCCGAGCCCGGTGGTGCCTGAATCGCCCGAACGGGTGTAAATTTTGGTAAGCTTGACCATAACAAGGAGAGTGTATCTGATCGCTTGGGGGTTTGTGGGATAGGCTTGGGGGATTCTTGCCTATGGAGATGGATGAACCAGATGATTGATGCCAAAGCCACTCAGAACCCGCGTCCGATTGAGGTGATGGTCCCCGAGCGGGTTGATCGTGGATTGACGCGGGTGTGGAAGGCTCGCTCGGAGCGTCGGCTTGCGGGCGAGTTGGTGGATCGGGTGCTGCTGGCGCGGGGGATCGAGCCCGATGCGCAGGGGGATGCATTCTTGAGGCCTTCGCTCAAGGCGATGCACGATCCGTCGGGGATTCCAGATCTGGACAAAGCCGCGACACGGATGCTCGGAGCGGTCGAACGCGATGAGCCGATGGTGATCTTTGGCGATTATGATGTCGATGGCGTGACGGCTTCAGCGATCCTGATTCATCTCGTCCGCGCGATCAAGCCCGATGCGAAGATCCGGTCGTACATCCCCCACCGCTTGGATGAAGGGTATGGGATCAACTCCGAAGCGATCCGCAAGTTGGTTGGTGAGGGGGCGAAGTTGATTGTTTCGGTGGATTGTGGGATCACGGGCATCGAGCCGGCGAAGGTCGCCAAGGAGTTGGGCGTTGATCTGATCATTACGGATCATCACAATCCGCCTGCGTCGATGGATGACCTGCCCGATGCGTTTGCGGTGGTACATCCCAGACGCCCGGACTCGGAGTATCCGTTTGGGGAACTCTGCGGCGCGGGGGTGGCGTACAAGCTGGCGTGGCGGATGGCGACGATGGATGCGGGGGGCGAAAAGGTGTCGGCTGCGATGCGGACGGTGCTGGTGGATTTGCTGGGGTTCGCGGCGTTGGGTTCGATCGCGGATATTGTGCCTTTGGTTGATGAGAATCGGGTGATTGTCAAGCACGGGCTCTCGCGGATTCCGACGCTTCCAAATCAGGGGCTCCAGGCGTTGATTGTGGCGTCGGGGCTCGATTCGGAGAAGATTGATACCGAAGCGATCGGGTTTCGGCTTGCGCCTCGGCTCAATGCGATCGGGCGATTGGGACATGCAGCCGATGCGCTCGAGTTGATGACCGATGCGAAGGGGGATCGGGCGGTGGAACTCGCTGAGCAGTTGTCGCGGGTCAATGATGAGCGGAAGAAGCAGGAACTTGCGATCGTGACGCAGGCGTGCGAGATGGCGATCGAAGCGGGGATGACCGAGGATGATTCGCGGGCGATTGTGCTGGCCCATGAGGATTGGCACCCGGGGATTGTGGGGATTGTGTGTTCGCGGCTGGTGGATCGGTTCGCACGCCCGACGATTCTGATGCAGCGGACACCAGAGGCATGCAAGGGATCGGGGCGGAGTATTGAGGGGTTCAATCTGCACGCCGGGCTTGAGGCGTGCAAGGATTTGTTGGGGCCGTTTGGCGGGCACGATATGGCGGCGGGGATGAAGTGTGATCCAGAGCAGTTCGATGCGTTTGCCAAGGCGTTTATTGGGTATGCCAATGCGAATCTGTCCGCGGGTGATCTGGTGCATCATGCCAAGTATGATTGTGTGGCTGATTTTTCGGAGTTGACCGTCTCGGCGGTGCATCAGCTCGACCGGATCGCCCCGTTTGGAGCGGGCAACGGGCGGGTTCGGGTGCGGATCAACGGGCTCAAGATCAATGGGTCGCCCACGGTGATGGGCAAGACGGGGAATCATCTCTCCCTGCGGGTCGGATCACGGGATCGCCCCGGGGCGATGTTGCGGATCGTGGCGTGGAACTGGGCGAGGCATCTGGATCGGATTCCCAATGGTGCGCCTGTAGAGGTGATTATTGAGCCGAAGGTTTCGAGTTGGAATGGAAACACCCGCGTCGAGCCGGTGTTGGTCGATCTGCGGGTGGTGTGATTGGGCGAGATGACTGAAGCCGTTATTCGGTGATGACCGATGCGAAGGTGCCCGCATCGATCTGCTCGAGCATCTGGGTGTATCGCGGGTTGCCCGGTTCGAGTTTGACGGCCTGGGCGATGCTCGCGAAGGCGTTGGCCCGTTGGTCAAGATCTGAGAGAATCATTGCTCGATAGGCGTACATACCAGCGTCGAGGGGGTTCTTGCTCAGGGCTTTGTTGATGGATGAGAGGGAGGACTTGAAATCTTTTTTCTGGCGATGATACATCGCGTAGATAAGGAAGCCTTCGTATGAATCCGGCGAGAGCGCGACGATTCGAGAGGCGGCCTTGCGGACAGTACGCATGTCGTTGATCGTAAAGGCGGCGTTGGCGAGCCCGACCCATGAATCGACATCGCTCTTGCCTTGGGATGTGGAGAGAAGTTGCTGATAGATCGAGCGGGCTTCGACGGGTCGTCCGGTGTTGAGGAGTGCTTTTGCGTGAAGGATTTTGAGGTCCCTACGATCATCATTTTCTGACTTCTGGAGCAGGAGCGCAATATTCCGCTCGGCCTCGGCGAACAACCCCGCTGCCATTTGAGCGTGGATAAGGTCCTCGGCGATTCCTTTGTCATCGGGCGCGAGGAGCCGGGATTCGTTGAAGTATTTGACAGCGAGTGTGTACTCTTTTTCAATCATCGCAATATGCCCAAGAGTCTGGCGGATGCCCGCGTTGTTCTGGGCCATGGGGATGGTGGTGAGATAAATCTTTGCCTCTTCGATGCGATCAAGGTCGATGAGTTTTTCCGCAGCAGCAACGGCGTATGAAGGATTGTAATCATCGAACTCGCACGCTTGCTCGAAGTGTGTGTAGGCATCTTCGGGGCGATTGAGCCGTTCGAAGATGATGCCGAGGTAGTAATGTGCATCGGGGTCTTCTGGATCGAGTGTATTGGCGGTGCGGAGTGATTTGAGCGCGTTGCCCAGATCACCCATCTCGATCTGTATTCGTCCTTTGAGGACATGTGATTTCACAACGGTATCGTTGATCGAGAGCGAGAAATCGACCTTTTCGAGCGCCTTCTCGAGGTTGCCTGCGAGGAAGGCCTGGCGGGCGAGTTCCCACTCGGTGCCGCTCTTGAGGAAGCTCATGCGTTCCTTGGCCATCGACACGCCTTGGCGTGTGTAGTTGCCTTGCCCTGAGCACCCGGCGATGGTCGCGAGGATGAGTGAGGCGGGGATGAGGACTGTGTGGACCTTGTTCATGCTCATGGCCTGCTCCTGAGGGTAGTAAATACAGTCGTCATGTCGGCCCGATATCCTTGGCAAACCAGCGAAAGACGGGATTAGTCTTCCAAATCACCGAACTCATCGGCGTCGGTCGGGACCTCTGTGAAGACGGCTTCGGGCTCGACTGGTGCGGGCTTGGCGACATAGTCAAAGCTCAGAGGCCAATCGAGGCGAAGGGCGCCGCCGCCGGGGAGGGGGATGATGAGTTGCCCGGAGAACTTTTCGATTGCGACCGAGAAGACCGAATCGTTGGCATCGGCATCGAAGTCGTCATCAGTATTCATAAAGACGCCGTTGGCCTTGGTTGAATCGGTAGCCTGATAGATCCAGCCTTCTTCCGCAGGTTCAGTCAAGGGCGAATCGAAGGAGGTGTAGTCGACGGCGGTTTCTTCGCCAGTGACGATTGATTTCATCAGGTCGAACTCGTCTGCGATCTCACTATCAGGATCCGACATGGCGAACTCTTCGTTGAACGATTGTTCGGCCATCTCGGCAGCGATTTCCTGATCTTGCGAGGAATCCTCGGGGGATTCGCTGATCTCGAAGATGGTATCGCCGGGTTCAGCGGTTGCATCCGAAACGGTATCGGTCGGGGCTTCGACGAATGGTTCGTCTTCGAATGATGGGTCTGGCTCGAAGTCTTCTTCGGAGCTTGGGTCGAACTCTACAGACTCTTGAGGCTGATCGTCCGTGGCGATGGGTGCATCTTCAGGTGTTGCCGGCTTACCGAACGGATCGACCATGTTTGGTGGTACGACGGAGAATTTTTTGCCTCCGGGATGAAGTTCGTTGTGCAGGATGCCTTCGATCATTGATCGGCTCGGCATTACACGGAGTTCGCCGGTGAGGATGGTGCGCAGGGCACGGGCATCGGCTGATACAGGCATCAGGCGGAGGGCCTGATCGACCTTGGAGAGTGCTTTTTCGGTGTTGCCTTCATCGGCGAGGTTCCGTGCGTCAATAAGCAACTGCCCAACACGACGCTCACGCGACCAGGGGAGGAGCCCCTTGCGAGCGCCATAGCGGGCGTGCTCGATATATTGATTGCTCATGTCGCCTGTTTCGGCAAGGACAGTGTCATCGACGATCGTGGGTGTGATGAGGAAGATGATTTCTGATCGGCGGGTTTCGTCGTCGTAGCCTTTGAATGCGGTGCCGATGAGTGGGATATCACCCAGGACCGGAACCTGGCGGCGGGTCGAGGAAACTGTTTCGGTGAAGAGTCCGCCGAGGACGACGGTCTGCCCGTCTTGAACCATGACATTGGTGTTCATCTCGGTGGTGTCTTCGTCGGGGATCGTCACACCATCACCGTTGTCATTGGCAACCTGGCGAAGGGTGAAACTCGAGACCTGTGGACGGAGTTCGAGACGGATCAGCCCGTTCTTGGACACAAACGGGCGGACGGAGAGCTGGGTACCAACATCGAGGAACTGGACAGACTGGGTGGTCGAGGTGGCGGTCGAGGTGCTGTTGAGATACCCGACGCGTGTCCCGACGAGCACACGGGCTGGCTGGCGGTTGAGCGTGAGGAGCTTTGGATTCGAGACGACCGTCACATCGGTGATTTCATCGAGCACACGCATGAAGACACCGACATCACCATTCACGAACCCGGCCTTGAGTGATCCGGGGCCTGAGGTTTGACCAACGCTTGAGCTGAGCGCCGAGCCGTGTCCCGCGGGTATATCGACCGCCGTTTTATCGACCGTTGCGCCCTGGCCGTTGATGAGCCCGTCAACAGCACTCAAAGGTCCACCCATACCTGCGAAGTCGGTGAAGTCGAGGTTCTGGATGAGGGCGAAGTCCATACCAAAGGCGTTGGCTTCGTTGAGTGTGGTCTGGAGGATGGTTGCCTCGACGAGGATCTGGGCGGGCTTGGTGTCGAGTTCGGCGATGAGCGCGACGATTTCATCGATGTTCTCTTCAAAGTCATTAATCACGATGACTGCTGAGTTGGCGTAGTTATCTGCACCTGATGGCACGCCATCGGTGATGGTGAAGAGTTTGGTCTGTGCATTTGTGGTCAGGGTGCCGGTCTCGGAGAGGAGCATCTTGGCGAACTCGGCGGCGTCGATGGCGTTGAGGTAGTCGAGGGTGATGACGCGGGTGATGGCCTGGCGGGAGAGGGCTTCAAACTCGGCGAGTTCCTCAGCGGTATAGACATAGATGAAGTTGCCCTTTTCGATGTAGCCGTACCCGTTAACATGGAGGATCGAATCGAGTGCTTCGTAGAAGGTGACGCCGTAGAGGTCGGCGGTGACGGATGCCTGAACACTCTTGGAACTGATGATGTTGCGTTGGGACTGGATCGAGAGGAGTTGGAGGATGTTGCCGAGGTCTTCGTTGTTGACATGGAGATCAACGAGGTCGTATTCGGAAACATCGACCGCCCCGGCGAAATCTTCTAGGTTGCTCTCTTCTTCTTGTGGTGCTTGCTCATCGTAGACGAAGTCTTCATCATCGAGCATGGCGTCGTAGATTTCTTCGTCTTGCTCTTGTGGTTGAGCGTTTTCCTTTGCCTGGTTCTTGAGGGCTGCGAGGAGCCCGAATCCGCCGGAGTCTTGGGCGGTGGCTGAGCCTGCGATCATCGAGATGGCCAGTGCGGGCATGATGCCTTGGCGCAGGCATCTGGCGAGGAGGTAGGATGGAAAAGTACGGTTGATCTCGTGGTTGCTCATCGAAGAATCCTCAGCGTTAAGGCAAGTCGCCTGCACTCATTTGACCCCGGAAGCCCGGGTATATTTCTGCAATTGGATCGACTGATCGGGCCTGTGACTTTGCGTTGACCTTGCGCTTTAGGGAATCCACTGCCGTCATAAACTGACCTTGGAGAGCCGATAACCATTTGGTGGCGCAGTGATCGACCAATTAGCCATCAAGGAAGTTGAGGCTCATCATCGTTCTTGATGTCCGCGGGGTCGGTGCCGTGCCCATCTGATGCTCCATCGCTCTTTCCCTCGTCCTCGTTGGGCTTGGGAGCCTGTGATTGGTCATCAACCTCACGGGGATCGGCATAGGCGCTGCGGGGGATATCGGTGACGAGGCGGAGTTTGGCCCAGATCAGCACCCCGGCGATCATGCCTAGGGCAAAGACGAGCGAGAAGCTGCGTACCTTGCTGATGATTGAAGTCTTGCGTGATTGTTGATCTGGAGTATTTGACATAGGCCCGTCCTTTGCGTGTGCATCGGGCGGGCAGGGCGGAGGCTTGCTTTGGAGATGAAATCTATGCGATTACGCAAGAAAAACGGACGGATTAGGCCGGCTAGTCCAGGCGTGTCACCGTCACACGCCCGGTAAAGGCGGCGATGTTGATTCTCCACCGGCTCGAAGGCCCAGCGATGACGATCGCTCCGCCGTCGCTGAGATTGCTCGTGCCCGGAGCCGAGACTGGGCCACCGATTTCATCGAAGATCAGGATGGCGTTGCCGTCGAATGCTGCGGATTCGATGATCGCGCCGCCGAAGACCTCGTCGTTGAAGTTGACCCGGTACCGCTGGTTGGGGCCTTTGGGATCATAAAGCGCGTCGGCATCGACATCGATAATCGAATCGGTGACCTGGACGAGTGTGTATTGGTTGTTGTCGATATCGAAGACGATCGCTCGTTGTTCTTGGTAGCCTAGGGCGTCCATCTGGGCGTAGGTAATATCAGAGACCATCATACGAACCGCAGATTGAACCCGGAGCACACCGGCCGAGCCCAATGATGGAGCGACGACGGCACCGGAGATGCCCAGAATAACCACCACGATCAGGACTTCAACGAGGGTGTAGCCTCGGAGTGGGATCTGCTGTGATGTGGAATGTTGTGCCCGTGCCATGTTCTTCCTTCCATCCCCCACTGGCGTTGCCCGATGCCTTCATACCAATCTAGTTGCGTGGGTACGGCTGATCATTGATATCAAATCCACCCGCCCAGATTTCACCCGTCGCATTGCTATAGATCCATGCATGGTCGGATTGAAAGGCGGCGTCGGGTGTATTGCTCAGGACGATGACCCGTTGATTCGATCCCCCGACATATGGGTTGATCGGGGCTTCTTTGAGGTATTCGCCGTTGGTGGCGATGAGATCGCCCCAGGTTCCATCGCCGGCGAGGATGCTTGGAAACCCGTTCTCGTTGCGGACTTGATAGACATCGACGGCCCGGCGGAGTTTGTGGAGTTCGGATTGCGTGGTGCCCACGCTTGCCTCTTCAACGGCGCCAACGAAGCTGGGAACAACGATGGCGGCGAGGATCCCGAGGATCACGACCACGATCAAGATTTCGACGAGTGTGAATCCGTGCTCAGTGCGTTTCATTTCGATCTGCCCTTCGTGCTCGTCTCGGGATAGATTGTTCGTTGATTCCAAAAGACGAGGCGGATCCCTTTCGAGATCCGCCTCGGGTGTTTCGGTGGGGAACTACTGATTAGTAGTCGCCGCCGCTGGCACGGATGAACCCGAGTGCTGGGTTGTAGAACCAGCCCTGGGAACCGTCGGCGGCGTTTGCTTCGACATCAGCAGCTGCGGAGTTTGCAGCAGCACTGACGGTGACCGTGTATGCGTTTGCGGTTGGTGCAAACGGGTTTCTTGGTGCTTCCTTGATGTAGTTGCCGTCAATCAAGACGCTCCATCCGGTGACCGAGCCGTTGGCAGGGTTTGCGTTGAGCTCAGCGACGGTTGGATAGACGCCGTTGTTCTGTGCTGCGAAGAGCTCGATCTGATTCTCAAGGGTTGATGTCTGTGTTTCGACATTGCCTTGACGAGCTTCGTTTGCTGCGTTTGTGAACTGAGGCACGACGATCGCAGCGAGGATCCCGAGGATCACGACCACGATCAAGATTTCGACAAGGGTGAAGCCCTTTGCCATGTTGTTTTTCATTGCATGCATTTGTTTGTCTCCTTGAATACGACTCATGTGTGACACGCCTTTGCCGGGTCGGGCTCTGCCGATCGTCCCCTGTACTGGGCCGCTCCTCCGTGGCCCATCTACTGGTGACTCCCCACACGCGGCAACGCACCGCACCTGACAAGTCCAAGCGTGACAAACAGATCATCGTCCTGCCCATGAAAGAGAATCACTCTTGATGAGTTTGGGTGTGCCAAACCCAACCCCGAAGGACAGGGTGCCCCGCTCGTATGGTTTGTACCGGCAAAGTGGTGGAATTCAGGGAGATTTCGGACGCTGGAGATTTGCCAAGTGCGCCCGATAGTTCCACAAAAAAAGCGAGCCTGAACGGCTCGCTTTGAGGGGGCTGGGTGATTTAGATATGAGTTATCGGTTTATACCAGCGTCTGCTTCATGGTTGAGAATCAACGGAACGAGCGATGCATTGGGGACTTCAAGGGCCCCCATCGTTGCGACGGCGGTGGTCGCCAACTCGGCGTTCGAGTCCTGGGCGAGTTCGATCAGACGGCGGATCTGGCGGGCATTGAGCTGATTGCCGAAGCGTTTGCCTGAATCGGCGACCATCGTCAGGAGTTCATATTGGATGTCGCCTGAAGATTCGAGCGCCTTGTCCATAATAGATTGCTGTGATTTCTGCTGAGGCATATAGGAGATGATCTCGGCGATATCGAGCAGGGTCAGCCCATCGACCTGATCGAGGACATCGATGAGGATCGAGGAAGCATCAGACACATTGAGCACCTGATTGTTGGAAATGGCGAGGTTTCGCAGGACTTCGATCGAGCGGAATGCGTATTCGTCGGCTTCGTCTTGGTCGATTGGGCCGCCCGAAGCGACTTCGAGCAGGGTCGAAACGGACTCATCGAATGCGCTGTTGGAGATCGCCGAGCGACGGACCGAAACGGTCTGATCGCGGTTGTACTGGCGATTCATGGGAATCAGATCATCCGGGCCCATCAATGCGAGCACCGGGGTGACGGCGAGTTTGTTCTCGGCCCTTGCGGTTTCGATCAAAAGGAGTGTGTCGTCAAAGTCCAAGGAGGTGACAACGAGGTCAATCGTTGGAATCTCGGCGATCGCGGCTTGAAGCTCTGTGAGCCCGTTCTGTGCTGGTGGAAGAACCGTGAACCCGATTTGCTCGAGCAATGACCGGTATTGGTCGTAGCTTTCACGGTCTCTGCCGGTGAGGATGATCGCGTGAAGCGCCGAGGCATCCTTGACCGCGCTGGCGAGCAATGGGATGACGCGCTGGGAGCCTGCGAATGACTCCTCGGGATGGGCGTTGCCTAAGGCGAGGGCAGCTTCAAACTGGACTCGACGGTTTTGGTATCCGAGCGATTCAAGCAATGGGTATCGCCCATCGACGGGCTCGCCCCAGAGTGAACGCGAGCCTGCGGTTTGGGCGATCGCGTCGATGGCCAAGCGGACAAGCGGGGTATCGCGTGAATCAAGCCCTCTGCGGAGGACGAGTTGGTCGATGTCGGGCCCGACGGCGATGCCGTAGTACTCGGCGTCGCGTCGATCGGATGAGTAGGTTGGGTTCTCGTAGTTTTCAGGTGTATCGAGCTCACGCGAGTAGTTCGACGCGATCCAGAGCGCGAGGGTTTCGTTCTCGGCGGGGTTGAGCCCGAGCGAGCGTTCCGCCATGCGCATAGCCATGGCTTCGTGGAAGACTGGGGTTTTGACAGGAACCATAACAAGCCCGAGCCCTGGGTTGAAGTCCCAGATGAGCTGGTAATCTTCGCCGGGGAAGCTGGTGAGTTCTGCGGGTTGGGCGTAGAAGGAATTGGCGAGTACCGAGTACATATCAGCAACATCATGCTGAGGATCTCCGCCCAGACGAGTGATCGCTCGCTCGCACGCTTGGCGGACCGCGTCGTTACTGGTTGATTGATAAATATCAATCAAGACGGGCAGGCTTGTGCGGTAGGGGATCAACCCGAGCACCTCGGCGATGGATTCCTGACGGGCTTCATCGAGCCCGGGCATCGCGGTGGTCAGGGGGATAATCGCATGGCGACCCATATCGACGAGCAGGCGTTGGACCTGTGCTTTGAGGGCAAGGTCTCGCTGCTGAAGATAGGCGTCGAGGAGCTGAGGCATGGCGTATTCGCCAGCGACGATCAACCGCTCGCGGGCGAGCGATCGGGCGCGGAGCCCCTGGGTGAGCAGCTCGATGTTTCGAGCGATCTCGCCGGGGTTACGGGCTCGGGCGAGTTTGCCGTCGCGGAAGGCGCTGTCGAGCTTGGCGGCGATTGGCTCGAGGACCGGAACACGCATCCCCGCGGCGACGGCTTCTTCGAAGCGTTGCTGCTCGCGGGATTGCTCGATCAGATCGACAAAGGCTTCGGGGTCCATTCCGACATCGAGGAGCTGGTTGCCCAGATCGGCAGCGACATCAAATCTTGCGATTTTGACGAAGTGGATGAAATCTCGGAGCAGTTCGAGTTCACGATCTTGGTCTGCAGCGGGCTGGAGCGTTGTTGCCCCCGCCTGTGCGGTCGGCATCAGGAATGATGCAGAGCCTGCCAAGACAATGATCGAGAGGGATAGATTGGCGATGTTGCGGGTCGATCTGCGCACATTCGTCTCCTGCGTGCAAAATATTGAAGGGCGACGCGTCGAAGAGACCATCATCGCCCAGGGGAGTCATCATATACGACCATAGAGGCGATGTGTTGCCCCTGATAGCCGAAAAGAATGAGAACTATATCGGACTTGATGCGTTGGTGTCAATCATGCGTGGGGTCTGTGATGGAATATGGTGTCTGATAATTGACAGATTTGGTCGAAATTGGACTCCACTCGCGTCCGAATATCAGGAAGTGCCCGAAAAAGGCGACAAATCGAGTCATGCGTCAAGCCTTGAAGGAAAGACGACGATAAGGACGAAGATGCGGCGCATGACGGCTGTGCCGATCCGCTTCATATGTGTACCCGAGGTGAGATGATGCCAATCGAAAAAGATGTGCTTACGACCGGCGAGGTCGCTAAAATCTGTAATGTTGCCCCCAGAACCGTCTCCAAATGGTTCGATTCTGGACAACTCAAGGGATACAGGATCCCCGGGTCGAAAGATCGGCGGATCCCGGTGACCGAACTCTATCGGTTTATGAAAGCCCACCACATCCCCATGGACGGGATCACCAGCGGCAACACGCGTGTGCTGGTCATTGATAGCGATAAGGAAGTCTCGGATGTGCTCGAACGGGTGCTCGCTGAGCAAACCAACTACGAAGTTTCCGCAGCCAACTCGGCATTTGCTGCCGGGCTCGAGTGTGAGCGGTTCCGCCCACATGTCGTGCTCATTGATGTCCATATCGCTGAGGGCGATCCGCGTGATATCGCCAAACTCGTCCGTTCGAGCGAAGCCATGCAGATGACCAAGCTCATCGCGATGTCGGGCAAACTGACCGATGGACAGTCTCAGGGGCTGCGCAGCGCAGGGTTTGATGCGTTCCTCAAAAAGCCATTCCAGGTGCGGATGGTTGTCGAAGCCATCGAGCAAGCAACGAACATCGCTGCCTGAGCCACGAAAAATAAGGAAGTCCACCACGAACCCGAACCTGCAAGGACGCAGATTCGGGTTTTCTTTTGGTTATGGGCAGCCTTGAGCGTACGCGGATATGAAGGCGGAGATGTCTAAGAAATTGAAGGTATTGTCTGCGTTAAAATCTCCAGCCGACTCTTGCTCAGAGTACGCGTTCAGAAAAGCAGAGGCATCAAACAGATCGAGCGAACAATCAGCGTTGAAATCTGCAGGACACTGTACGAAGCCTATGTCGTAGAGGAATGCCTTCTGATGCCACGAGTTCACCAGCAGATTCCCATTATGAATCGCGACCGTACGACCGAATAAGTTCGGAACGGCACTCACATCATCAACAACCTTGGTAAGTTGCTCTCCAGTAGCGGTATCGAAGAGATACACAACCCCTTCGCCTTCGCTTCTCGCTCCAACTGCAGCGATCGAATCAGATAGTGAAATCGAGGCGCCAAATACCCCGACTTCGGCCCCTTTTGAAGGGAAAAGTTTGAACTGCTGCTCCCCGGTCAGTAGATCGAATACATATACTGAACCACGCTGGAGAGGCATGGACTGCCAATCTCTGACTGCAGCAACAATGAGAGTGGTATCATTTGTTGAAACTTGAGCACCAAAGAAATCCTCCGGCATCCCGTCCGATGGCAATAGCTTTGCTATCTGCCCCCCTGTAAGTGCATTGAAGAGATAGACTGATCCTGAGTATTCTCCGTTTGTAGTATCTCCGGGTGCACCGACTATCACCACAGATCCGCTTATCGATACAGATGCCCCAAAGAAATCGCCTCTCATCCCGTTCTCAGGGATCAGTTTTAAAAGCTGCTCACCCGTGTTCGTATCAAAGAGAAATGCCGCACCAGATTCATTTGGAGAATCGTTGTCTTCTAAAGCGCCTACCACGACTCGATCCCCATCTATTGCAACCGAGGCTCCAAATCTCGCTGCTATCCCTCCATCTTCTGGAATGAGTTTCAAAACTTGATCTCCATTGAGAGCATCGAATATATATGCAGCTCCATAGAACAGTCCAATATCACTATTCATACTCGCGCCGATGACTACCCTCTCCGCATCGATTGCAACCGATTCACCAAATGTAATCGCTTGACCGCCAATAGGAACCAACTGGGCTATGAGTTCATAGGACAATGCATCAAAGAGAGATACGGTCCCATTCACACCATTGATGTTCGGAGCACCAATAACGATCCTTGTATCACTTACTGCGAGAGAATCACCAAATCCGCCATACGGAGTCCATTCTGGAGGCAAAAATAAGTTGGGGCTCCCTATATCGCATGACTGGGCGAGCACCGAAGAGTTTGTAAACAGGCTTGCTGCGAAAATCCAAATAAAACACAAAGGTGACATTTTTCGTTTCATATTTCGTTTCATATTTTTCATCGAGCGGCTCCTTCGGCGATTTCGCCTGTGACTCATGAACAACCAGCACTGAACGCCTGGAGGAAGACGGAGATGTCGAAGAAGTTGAAGAACCCGTCGGGGAGGAAGTCGGCAGCGGGGTCTTGGGCGGCGAAGAGTTGGAGGAAGAGGGAGATATCGAAGAAGTTGAGGGTGCCGTCGGTGTTGAGATCGGCGGGGCCGGCTTGGTTGTAGAGGGTGATGTAGACCGATCCGGAGTCCTCGCCCATCTCATCGTGGTTGACCGAACCGATCACGGCGATCTCGTTGGTGATGGCGACCGCATTGGCGAAGGTGTCGGCTTCGAGTGCATCGTCAGGAATCTGCTTGAGCGTCTGATTCCATTGCGACCCGTCGTAGGCGTATAAATAGACTGCGCCTGAATCGATCTCGGCGCTATCGGCATTGTTCGCGCCGACGATCGCGATATCGCCTGCGATATCGACCGAGAAACCGAACTGGTCCCTGGGCATCGCATCGCTTGCGAGCAGTTTGGCCTCTTGAGTCCATTGGGTGCCGTCATCGACAAAGACATAGGCTGCCCCTGCATTGATTCCACCTTGATCGTTCCAGTATGACCCGACGATGACTTTATTGCCCGAGATCGCGACGGCCTCGCCGAAGAAATCGGAAGCGTTCGAGTCATCGGGGACGAGTTTGGCGTCTTGGACCCAAAAAGCTCCATCGAACTTGAAGATGTAGGCCGATCCTGACGCGCTGCCGTTGTCGTCGTCTTCGGAAGCACCGATGACTGCGGTGTTGGCATCGATCGCTACTGAGATGCTGAACGAATCATACGCTTCACCATCGGATGGATGGAGTTTCACTTGATGAACCCAGTTCGTGCCGTCGTAGGTAAAGATGTAGGCCGATCCAGCGTTCGTTCCGAGTTCGTCGTTCCTTTCGGAACTGATGATGGCGTTGTTTCCTGAAACCGAGACCCACCCGCCGACGAAATCGGTGGCGTTGCCATCGAATGGGAGAAGTTTGACCAGTTGATTCCAGTTGGTCCCGTCAAACTCAAAGATGTAAGCCGAGCCGGATCGGCTGCCGTTGTCGTCATCGCCGGGGGCACCGACGAGGATGATGTTGCCTGAGATGGAGACGGAGTTGCCGAAGAAATCACCGGCAGCGTTGTCCTGCGATACGAGATTCACTTCTTCGATCCACTGGAGCCCATCACGGCGAAAAACATGAACCGAGCCGGCGTTATTTTGATCGCCGGGCGTGCCGACAATCACAAGATCGCCCTCGCTGGCGACCGACCATCCAAACTGATCGCCTGCGATTTCGTTTGAGCCGAGGAGCTCGGCAGCGATGGCTGGGCATGATTGAGCCCAGGCTGAAGTATTGAACAAAACGGTGAGTATGATGGTGGATAAAAGTATCTTCATTCGCTCGATCTCCATAGTTTGAAACTTGTACTCCTAATAACTGTCGGCGAAACACCTTCATATCCATAAAAAAGCCTGACAAACCAAGGCCAGGCATTGAAACGGCGGTTTTTCTGACGAGATCCGTTCTCAGATTATGGACACCCGGCAGCGAAGGCGGCGAGGAAGGCGGAGATGTCGAAGAAGTTGATGTTGCCGTCGGCGGATAGATCTGCGCGGGGCTCATCATTATTGAAGGCCTCAAAAAAATCGATCACATCAAGGACATCAAGCTTACAATCTGAGATAAAATCCGCGGTGCACCATTGGGGATCATTTATGTCATAAGCATACACAGACCCCGAGTTTCGTCCCCCGTCATCATCGCCGATAGCTCCCGTGATCGCTATTGAGTTCCCGATCGCTACAGAACTCCCAAACTTATCCCCGTTAGAACTATCGGATGCGAAGTGCTGTGCGATCATGTGGCCAGTATCTATATCAAAGAGATAAAAAGCCCCAGCTCTCAAATTTGCGATATCGTTCAGCGGCGAGCCAACAATCGCCGTTGTACCGTGAATCGCGACAGACTGACCGAAGTGATCACGAATTCCCCCATTCGGAGGTGTGAGCTTTGCAATTAACTCTCCATTGGTTGCGTTGAAGACATAAGCAGCCCCAGCATCTTCTGCGATGTCATCATCAAACGGAGCACCAACGATGGCGGTCGTTCCGTCAATCGCAACGGATGCACCATAACTATCTGTTTTTTCCACACCGGGAGGCGTGAGCCTAGGCGGTGTCTGACGGCTCATTTGTTCGGCGCATGAGCGGGGTTGCGCATTTGTGTTTGATCTGCGATACTGATCTCTACCCAAGCCAAGGAATCGGTTTGGATCAGGAGATCAGGGATGCCG
>Ga0316204_10000304_pt1 | contig 199987 bp, 171 predicted proteins | sample 6monrhotite_MG_2_FD_205661 | JGI IMG/M metagenome (GOLD analysis project Ga0316204, IMG submission 205661) | Microbial mat bacterial communities from mineral coupon in-situ incubated in ocean water Damariscotta River, Maine, United States -... | ecosystem: Environmental > Aquatic > Marine >... | reverse complement strand
GTGGTCGTGAAATTGCTTCCAAGACTCTTGAAGACATACGAAATGGCCAGCGGGAAAGCACTGGTTGGGGCGGAGGCGCATCGATGGACACGGCTAGCCCTGCGACTGCTGCGCCCGACAAGGCGCCGGAGCGTTAGGAACCTCCGTTCTGATCGGGTCAAGCGAATTAACTTGGAGCAACATCATGCAAATCTCAAGTACTGCGAATCGACGACAAGGCTGGATATTGAGAAGGGGGCTATGGTTGATCGCGATCGTACCCTTCGTTGTGTCCTGTGGCGGTGGCGCTTCCTCTGGCAACAAGGGGGCTTTGAAGTTGCGAATCGACGAGACCTACGTCGCAAACGTGCCAGAAAACGAGCAACTCGCACTGCGAGAAGCGAATTCCGATCTTTATCAGGCCCGACGCGAAGTCGCGCGAGCACGTGCAGCCGAAGAGCGAGTTGCCGCTGACGTCACGATCGCCAAGTTTGAGAATGAGCAGGCGGTGCTAGCCAGGCGCGCGGCCGAAGTCAGTTTGCGTGCCGCCCAAAAGCGCGCCTACCTCCCCGAGATTAGGCAAAGCGAGATGGCAATGGCAATTGCTGTTGCTCGAGCGAAAGCCGCTAAAGCAAAGTTGCGGCATCGTCGAGTCAGTCTTGTGCATTGGAAGGAGGAGGTGCGCTATCGCACTTCGCACGCATACGCCATGGAAGCCAAGTACGAACTCGAAAAGGCGTTGCTCGCCCAACGGCATCAGATTCAGCCTAAGGGTTTTTCTGTAGATAGGTTTCAGCAGCAGTATCATCAGAGAATGGCGCTGGCAAAAGCCCTGGAGATACGCGCAAGAGAGCGGCGCCTGGAGGCCGATTCTGCACACACGTCCTGGCTGACTTTGGGGCGGCAAGCAGACGCAGTGGAGCGCAGTAACCGCGGACTTCCTCCACAACGCGCTCCCGCGCCGGTGCCCCTCGCGCCGGAACCCTCGCCGGTGCTTGAGCCCTCCGAGTCCGAGCCTCCGCCGGAGCTTGAGCCCTCCGAGTCTGAGCCCCCGCCGGAGCCTGAGCCCGAACCGACACCGGATCCACCAGAGCCAGTGCTCGTACCTGGGCCGGCATTTGAGTCGAATGAGAACCTATGGCCAGAGTAGGTTTGGCAAGCAGAGTCGTGTTGGCCAGTAGCGAGTCAACAATTTGACGACTGCGGCGATCTACGGCATGAGTCACTCCTGCCTATTTCGCTTGCAGGAGTGCAGAGAAGAATGACGTTCTTCGCCGACCGTTTCTGGGTCGCGTGGTGAGAAAAATACTTAATGACTCGTCAACCTTGCGAGGAGTGCCTCAGGTACGTGCTAGCTAAGGTGGCTAGAGGAGTTCTCCCCTGCGAGTCGCCGCCGCCCCACGAAGCAAGTCGGCGTCAATACGTTTCAGGCAATCCTTAACCCAGTAGGCACATATTGCCTGCGTGAATTGTTTGGTAGCTTGTGAAGATGCGAATGGAAGTCTTCACAGTCTTATGGCTCGCGCTAGCCGGTGCATCTTGCGACAAGAAGCCAGGGGCCCCGAAGGGCCCGACGCAGGCTGAGGTCTTTGCGCTCCATGAGGCAGCGGGCAACGAGCAAGTGAAGAATGTAGCGGCAATTCTCGACCTCGCTGCTAAAGAGAGGGTGCGCACTGCCGACGATCTGCTCAAGCCTCTGCCCAGGCTTTCGGTTAGCGATATCGTGGTCAATGAGGAGACGGATGATCACGCCGGTAATGCGCGGGTGTTGCTCCTAGAGAACGTCGTGAAGACAAATGCTGAGTTGAAACTCTTTAACCCAGGCGAGGCCTACAGCCGATACTGGGGCCAACAAGTGATCCAACTTCCCTCGGGCTTTCACGCAGGGTCCTTCAGTGAAGTTCTGGTTCGAAGCGCCAAGTTCTTACAGGAAGCGCCAGGCGAAGATGCCGACAAAGAGTATTTTGAAGGCTATCGCGCGATGGTCGAAGAGTTCGTCGCGATGAAGTACCTGATTCTCCTTCGCACCGTCGGTGTCAAACCGCCGAAAGAGGTTCAGCCCGGCGTGTACACACCCGGCGTGTACGGAGGCCAACTGATGGTCTTCGACCTTCCAACACGCACACTGCTTGGAGTCTTGCCAATCATGACCTCGAACGTCGAGGGCAAGACATTGGGAGGCCCCGAGTTTGACCTTGGCTGGGAAGTGGAAGCGCGAATTCGCAAGACACTCGCAAAGGCACAAGGCAAGGCGCCCCAAGCCGAGAGCAGCCCGTAGACCTTGGGCTGCGTCGACAAAGTCGCAGCTCGCTGGCTCGCGTCCCTGTTGCGGCACCGAGCGCTTCGCGGCGCCGCTTTGATGCGCAAACGCGACTAGAGAGAGCCGTCAGAGCACACAGCATCGATTTCTGGAGCACATTCAAAGTCACAACGCTCCGGGGCCGTGCATCGCAGGCTCGCACCATCACAAGAACTCGAGGTCAGGCTGGACGCCGAGCAGGCTTGGGCTTGTTGGCAGTTGAAATCAGCTCCATCACAGGCGCTGCCTCCGCACTGGAGGTCGCAGGTCTCGGCCTGACGGCAGGACACGCCCACGCCCCAGCACGAGCCCTTCTCCAGGCAGCTCACATTGCAGTCACCGATGCCGCAGAGCACTCCGAAGCCACCAGAACACGCATACTCGCCGACGCACATGACGTCACAGTCCTCGCCACAGAGAATGAGGCTGCCCTGGCAGCTGCCGTCCTCGCCCCCGCACAAGACTGTGCACTTTGTCGCCAAGCTGCAATCGATGTCCGAATTGTAGCTGCCTGGGACTGTAATCAGACAGTTCAGGCCTTCGGGGCAGGCGCAAGTGTCGCCCTCGCAGCTTAGGCTGCATTCCTCTGCCAAGGTGCAAATGCCGCCAATGGCCTCACATGCGTCTGGGTCGCACCTATCGGCGTTCACTTGGGTATCAGAAGAACTCTCAAAAAGCACGCTGCACCCCACTGCTGTCAGAACTGACAGCAGCATCACGCTAGTCCCAATGCATCGCCATAGACTCAAGAAGCACACTATACACGAAGAGGCTCGCTGGCCGAAGAGTGCTGCGGCGGGGAGCGTGACCATGTGCACAGGCCACAGCCAACCGAGGAGGGGCGTGTTGCACCGATAGGAGCTGGAACTTGTACATTGTGGCCGCGAACCCCGGCCTACGGGAGCGTCGCGTCGACCTGCAAATGCAATGGGACTCGCTTTTCGACAGTCACATAGCAATCCTTTGAGATCGAGTTGTCAGCGATGTTCAACTGCTCTTGGCAGGCCTTTTTGTTTGAGTATCCAAGAATCGTATAGGTTTCCCAATCCACGGTGAAACGCAGATGGCCGTCAGCCACTTCCTGGAATGTCACTCCCTCTTCGTTCGATGAGACTGGTGTTCTTGGGTTCAGCTTCCAGCCGGGGGTGTCGATTTCTGCGAAGATGTTGTCGATCGTGATGTAAGTAAAGTTCTCATCCAAAAACTCTTTGGTGATATTCGCTTTGTCGATGGGCTTGCTGAAGGCGAGGGTTACGGCCATGCCTTTCCATGTCAGAGCAATCTCATTTCGCCCATCGTTTGGGTTTTGGGCATCAAATGCCGTAATGACTGCCGGCACATCCTTGATGTCCAGCTTGTATTGCGCGCCCGTCGCCTCATACCATTTCGCAACGCGTTCTTCGGCTTTTGCTTTTGAGATGGAGGACGATCCACAGCCGGTGGCAACAACGGATAGCGCAAGAACAACAGGGGCTAGTAACTTCATTGGCACTTGAGTATACCGCGTGCCCACAAGACGTTGAGAATGATCGAGTCGATGAAATCGGCTTGTATGACCGTGCGGAATGCGCCGCTTACTCTTCTGGGACCAGCGCGTAGCCCGCCACCCGCGTGTCCGATGCACTCCAGAGGTGATCTTCCAGCGGCCGCGTATCTTCGTAGATCTCAGTTTCAAACGCTCGTCCTACTTCGATTGCGTGGGGAGCAGCGTCTCCCGATGGCAAGGTAATGGTCCAGGCAACGGTGCCCGTTGAGGAAGGCGAAGCGACTGAGAATATCTCGCAGGCATCGTTCACTTGACGGGTCTCGCGGAGAATCTCTGCACCCGCCATACTCGCCACAACTTCGACCGAACCACCAGCTCCGCAAAGATGGGCTTCGAGCAACGTGTTCACCTCTGCTGCCACCGGAAGGATTCCCCATGAGGGCAAACCGCTACGCTCGCCAAGGATGCTCGCGCCCAGCGGTTCACCGAGGCCAGCTTCTAGACTCCAGACGCGAGCAGCCAGGGCAGGGGAGGCTGCATCGATGCCGAGTAGCCATCGAACATGCGCTTCAAAGGCTTGTGTTGTTGCAGGGCAATCGAGGTGTGCGCCGCGAATGACGACTTCAGAGAGGTGCTCGACGCCGGCGTCTTCCAGGGTCTTGAGCATGCGCACTCCGTCACTGGAAAGCAGTTCCTGATCGTGGCTGGCGATGCACACGGCCACTGCTGGGACGTCTGCAAGTCCTTCCGCATGGGCTGCGACTTGATGCTCGACGACCGATTCAATGGTTCCCTCGGGCGCGAAGAGGCCAAGGATTGCGGCAACTACCTCACGGCGTCCAGGGGTTGCCGATTCGTAGAACGCACTCTCGCCATAGGTTGCGCGGGCTGCAAGCATGGCGGGGACCGGGGCAATCGAGACCGGCCGCTGCATCACAAAGTCGTTGCCCCAAATCGGTGTGTGGGCAAAGACGCCAAGGGTCTTGTAGGCAAGCCCCAAGGGATTGGCTCCCCAGGTTAGTGCCGAGCCACCACCCCGTGATTTTCCGACAAAGACAACTCGTTGATCATCGCCACCAAGGTCATCGTTGATCGTTGTCAGCATGCAGCCAACATCACGCATGACTCGAGGGTGATAGCCATGAGAAGCCGCGCCGCCGGTATTGTGAATGGCGGCAATGAGTGGTGCTCCGGCCTCGGCGCTCAATGCGGGCATGCGCAGGTACTTGCTGCCATAGCTCCCACTTTGGAAGAGGCGGCTGTTATTGCTTGAAGCGCCAGGATTGCCCGAAACAATGATCGGTAGATTGGAGTCAGGAGCCCAGCCAGGAGGGAGGGCGATGGTGACAAGCGAGGCGCCATACTCCAGGTTCAGTAGAATTTGGGTGACATCTGCGCCTGCAACCAAGTCACCGGGGTGGTTGTAGAAGGCAACGCCTTTTCCGGTTTGCTGCTCGAAGAGGGCTACCGTTGCTAAGAGTTCTTCTTGGCTCGGTGCTGCGTTGTCATTGATGGCGAACGGATACGATCCCCAACGCATGCTCTCGAGAGGCGGAAGCTCAGCTGCCTCGCCTGCATAGCGTTGTGGAAAGTGCGTTGGCAGTGGCGCAACCGCGCGAGACCCGAGCACGCTTCCCGGGATTTCTTCAATGGCCCCCTGTCCCGAAGACCACGGCATGGGGCAGGCATCTTCAAAGCGACAGCTACGACTACAGCTGTCTCCTTCGTCATTATTACCGTCATCACATTCTTCGCCACGATCCAGCGCGCCGTTCCCACACAAGGGGCGCTCCTCGCAGTTTGCGCATTCTTCCGGCGCATCGCTACCGCATGCAAAGGTTGTACAAGCGATCGCAATCAGCGCCGCAAGAAGATGTTGACCAGAGGCACGAACTCGCGTGGGCAAAAACAACACAGCTTGAGGGTACTACAAGCTCACTGAATCAGCGCGGGGCCAGCGTTGGTCGTCGCTTGACGCAACGGGACAGAACAACACTGAGCGTCAGAGGGCCCACAACATGAGTAGCGAGAGCGCCATTGTGGGGATTAGGACCACGGTTCCCAGGCGGAGAAACTGCCCGACACCGACTTGGATTCCGCTGCGTCGCAACAGGTCAATCCAGAGCAACCCGGCGAGAGAGCCAATCGGCAAGAGCCTGGGCCCAATGTCGCCACCGACCAATGCAGAGAGCAATAGCTTTGGGTTCTCATCGGCGCCGATTGCCATCATGTTTAGAATCGACATTGGATGGTTGTCGATGATCGCCGAGCCGACGGCTGATGTGACCCCGATCCTGGCGAGTTGCTCGCCGCCGCCGCTGGCCGCTGCGACGTCGTAGAACGACGCCAACCATTCGACCGTGCCGACACTTCGCAGGCCCTGGACGACGAGGAAGATGCCCCACAGGAACGCGAGAATGTCGAAGGACACATGCCCTGCAACTTTGGGGAGTGGAGCGATGCGATACACACGAGTGAGGATGAGCGAGGCACCGGCACCTGCAAGCGCGACGAACCAGATTTCGCCTCCTAGTGATGCGGCGATTGGGTATGCGAGGAAGATCATGACCAACAACGCTACGGCCGGTCGTTCCGCTGGATGTCTGGCGATGGCTGCTACCGGCCCGGTATCGACGGGCTTCGCGGTTCGCAGAAGGTTTCGATAGACCACTCGAAGAACGACGTAGGTGAGTGCCGCGCCTGCAACCGAGATTGGCAACATCACTTCTGCGTAGGAATTGAAGCCGAGCCCTGTGTACTCGGCCACGATCATGTTCATGGGATTCGAGACGATGAATGGTGCGACGCCCGGTGCAAGGAATACGGCAAACGCGAACGCGATCGTCACCTCGGGCTTCCCAGGGAAGATTCTGCGCGTGAGAACAACCACCAGAGGCGTGAGGATCAGGATTGCGGCGTCATTGTTGAGCAGCGATGGCGTAATGACACTCAGCACGAAGATAACGGTGAACGTGTGAGCCGCCGTATTCGAGCGGGCCCGGCTCTCGATGCGCGCGGCCAGTCGCTCAAACGCGCCCACCTCTTGCACCACCCCGGTCATCAGCATGATGCAAGTCAAGGTCAAGAGAGGCCGCCACTGGAGCCGTGCCGCTTCGACGAGGTCCTGAGGGCGCAGGAGATTGCTGGCGAGCAATATGAGTACGCCGAAGACCGCGGCCCTGCCTGGTGAGAACTGAAACGTACCTACGGTGGGGCGAAACACCGCGAGGCCGACCGTGAGCACGAGCGTGCCGCAGGCAATTGCGAGGGAGCTATCCATGATGTCGCGAGTATGGATGGGCCGATTCGGTGACCTGGGCTCAGAGCTACCAGTAGTTTCCTATAGTTCCTTTGCGTTCCTTTTGGTTACTATGTGGCGATGGCCGGCGAAATGCTGAACACCCGCGAGGTGGCGGAATACCTCGGCATCCACGAGAAGCGGGTCTACCGCTTGCTCAAGGAAGGCCGGCTACCGGGCTCGCGAATCACGGGCCGGTGGGTGTTCTCGAAGCGGCTCGTTCAAGAATGGATCGAAGCGTCGTCGCGGGAGCTTCTCAAGAAGGGAGACGGCTCCAGCGGAGTCACAACGCGCTCCGTCGAACCACACCACTTGATCCTTGTGGGCGCTGATGACCTCCTTCTTCAGATTATCCAGCGCGAGTTCAACCGCAGGCATCCGTCTCTGCTCCTCACATCAGCCGTGATGAACTCGGTCTCTGGGATTTCTGCCGTGCGTGAGCACCGTGCCCACGTGGCAGGCATTCACCTCTTGGATCAGAAAAGTTCCGAGTACAACCGTCCACAAGTTGCGGCCGCATTCACCGACAAACGCGCGTTTCTAGTGACCCTTGCGCACCGCCAGGTGGGCTTAATGCTGCCTCGCGGAAATCCTCAAAAGGTTGAGGGGCTCGCCGATGTCGTTCGACTCAAGCTACGGCTCGCGAGTCGCGAGGTTGGATCCGGCGTTCGCCTGTTGCAGGACAATCTGCTCGGGCAGCTCAAACTCGGCAAGCGAAAACTACCGTCCACCGAACTCTCCTTCGCGACCCATCTAGAGCTCGCCACGGCCATCGCCGAAGGCCGGGCAGACGCTGGCATCGGCACGCTCTCGCCCTCAGCAAGCCTCGGTCTCGATTTCGTACCGTTGGCCTGGGAGCGCTACGATCTGCTCACCACCGACGAGGCGTTCTATAGCCGAGCAACGCAGACGCTTTTTGAGATGGTCAAGTCCGATTGGCTGCGTCAACTCATCGAAACGCTCCCCGGCTACGACGCGCGGCAAACTGGTTTGCTCACGGTCGTGCAGGACAACTAGGGCAGGGAAGGCTTTGGGATTCTCCTTGGGGCGGCGAGTTGCTGCTCGAGAACCGCCGATTCCCAACGTCATCCACAGGCGTCGTCGCTAGCCTTGGGCGATTCCATACTGCTTCGCAAATTTGCCATCGACCGATACAGCCATGTGAATCGCCATCTCTTCGTCACGAGGAGCAACACCTAGGTAAAAACCGTAGTTCATCGGAGACTGCACTTCGTAGCCCGGCTCAGAACTCATGGACATGTTGAGCTCACTCCCATTCTTGCTGATGAGCCCTTTGAGCTTTGCGTCACCCGAGTGAAAGCACTTGTAGTACATCTTCTTCTGTTGATCGTAGTCGTAAACCACGAACTCGTATTCCACATCGGTGTTGGAAAGTGTGGTGTGAACCATTGTTGAAAGTGTGTTCTTGTTATCCGTGGACACGTTGCACTGAAACTGCAGTTCGTCTCCGTAGCCACCATTCCAGGAGATGTTCGAGAGGATGCCGAACACCTTCACCTTCTGGCTGTTGTCTTCTGGGTTCGTGACACTCAAGTCTGAGACCAGGGTGGTGTCTCCGATTTTGAGTGAGACAAGATGGCCAACCTTGTTTTGGCTATCCTTCTGAAAGTTGAAGCCCTGGTTGACGCTGCATGAGAAGTCTGAAGATGCCATGGTGTTTTTCCTCGTTGAGTTGTTGAAAAGAACGTTGCTTGTGATGCGGCGAGAATCTCGTTCTCGCTTACGCAATGTTCTCTAGTACACAACCTGTGCCAAGGAATATGGCTTTAATTACAGCGGCTTACGTGAGTGTCGCCACCTGCAACACCGACACATTTGGTAGCACCTAGCAGTAGCACCTCGGTAGCAGGGGCGCCGTCGCCGAGCGGCTAGTTCCGGAACGGTTGGAACTTCGCACTGCCGTCGTTCGAGCGGTCTCGCCCATCGGGACGGATGTTTGTCTTGTTGAAGACGCTGAATCCCAACGTGAAGAAGATGTTGTCGGTGAGACTTCCGTAGGGAGTTAACCCTGCATCTCGCTCCCAGGTATTGAGCCCGACCCCGATGCCAAATCCTCTGTAGAGGGTTGCGTGAAGGTTGGTGGAGAAGCTCACGGAGGTGCGTGCTCCTTCTGCTGCGCGACTCATCTGAGGGGCCACGTAGAGGCCGAATTCAAGTGGGTAGATCGGAGCTTTGGTCTTCCACGAGGCACCGAGTCCAAGTCCCATCGCAAGGATGCTGAAGCGCAGGTCGGGGTAGACATGGCTTGCATTGAGCACCATGGAGAAACCAAACCCACCTTGACCGCTCGTGTCGCTGATGATCTTGTCAAGACCCAGGAGTTTTGTGGTGCTGATGGGTAGTTCAGACTGTGCATTCGCATCACGGGAAATACCTGTGAGCACGATTGTTACTAGTAAAGGCAGCGCCAGCGTGTGGAACACTGCCCGCGCGATTGAAGATCCTCCTCGCATCGGACGAGTAGAGCAAGTTCGTGAGCTGTGGGCCACAAAGCGGCAGACTTGGGGCAGTATCGGCGACTTCAACTCCCTCGCCCTTACTTCGACTTCGACTTCGACTTTTTCGTGAGCTGGATTTCAACGTTGTTGCCACCCACATTCAGTGAGTAGGACCGCTCGAGTGGAGGAGTGAGCAAGAGTTTCCAATCCGCCGTCGGCTCGGTGAAGAGACAGTAGACACCCACCGCCTGATCCTCTGGAACATCAATCCGAATTGTCTTGCTCCACTCGGGCCAAATCAGCGCCATTGCTAGAAGGTCACTCTCCTTGCTTTGGACGAGCTTGGAGATTTCCTCATAGGAGTCAGACATGAAGCTGGCCTCGTCACTTGGCTTCACAAGCACGTAAAACGTGCGGCCATCGTTGACGCCCGCGCGCTCTACATTGAACGAAAGGCTACGTACGTTGTTGGCCTTGGTCCCGCCACCGCACGAAGCGAGTAGAAGGAAGAGACTGGTCAACGCGGTGCAAGCAACTTTCATTGTGCTGCCTTTGTTGAACTCTTGATCGTGACGGGTTCCCATGGGTCTTCCTTGGCTCGAAAGCGAACGGTGGCCTTTGAGCGCTGTGGCCCAGAGACTGTCCACGTGAAGAGCCCTGCTGCTTGATTGTGCTTGGCCAGAACGAAGATTCGATAGAGGCTCCACATTCCATTTGGAACCGCAAGGCTCCGGAAATTCTGGTTTGCCTGTCCCGGCTCGGCGAGCACCACGTTGATGGAGGCGCTGCTCGGCTCCCACCAGTTGTAGTCGATTTTGTGCCACGACGGCTTCTGGTTGAAGGCGAGTACTTTTTGATCGGCCACAACAAGCGTCGCCAGCACCGCGGAGAGGGAGTCTTTTCGCCTCGTCGCCGACGACGGCATGGGCCTTAGGTAGATTGAAATGGGTTTGGGAGTGGCATCTTCAAGCCACAACAGATCGGTGAGACGTTGCACCTCATTGACCTGCCTGAGCATTCCAGAGGGCAGGCGTAGGGAACCGCTCTGAGAACGCTGGGTTCGCCAGCCCTCGTCGTTCTTGACAACTAGAGCCCCGAAGGTCGTCACAAATTGCGTCCAGAATTCGCCTTCGGGAACCAAGAACTCGATCTCTTGCAGCGTAAGCGGTGAGTCGCTTTCCCGATTGAATGGAAATTTGGAAAAGAGCTGGTCGAGCTTGCGGCGCATCGGCTTCCACGATTTGCCTACACCAGTTTCGATCTGGGCTTTGCCGATGGCATTCGCTCTGTTGAATAGCCCAACAAAGGGATAGCGATTCTCACGAGGCACACCACTGGCATCGAACCATTGAGCCATTCTTTCATCGTAGGAGCCCTCTTGACCAAGATAGTTGGCGAGCGCGATACGTCCTTCCGGTCCCAGTTTCTCCTTCAAGGCAGCCGCAGGATCCTTCGCAGGATCGCCAACATAGAGCTGCTTGTCGCCCAGTTCCGCAGCGAATGCTTTGAGAATGTCGATGAAGGCAGCAAGTGCCGGTCCCTGTTCAGACTCTTGCCCGACCAGGTCCCCGACGAATGCGAAATGATCCGGTATCGAGAAAAGCGGGGCGGCGTAAACGTTGTCCTCTGGAAGGTCGAGTTGTGTGTTGTCAGCGATGGACTTGAGGAATGCCCTGAGCACTGAGCGACGACTCGAAAGGCGCTTGGCAACATAGGGGAGCAGCGAACGGGCAACCTTGGTGTAGCTATATTCATCATAGAAAAGTTCGTAGGCGTCTACGTACTCTTCTGCGTATTCCGTGAGAGCCCAAAGTACATAGTCCTTGAACGCGCTCTTGCTTTCGTCCTTCAGCGGAAGTTGCTTGATCGTTTCCGCTAGCGCTAGCAGCGTCTTGGCAATGCCCTGATCGAATGCCTTCTTGGTAAAGACACCGGCAACTGCTGAGTCCAAACTTTTGACGCCCAGGTTGGACCCTCCTCGAAGTGAGAGCGGGCGAAACCGGGCGTTGCGCTCAAAAAGCACACTGTCCCAGGCTGGTGACTCTCGGCTGACCTCGACAAAACCGCTTAACGAGGCTGCCAGGCGACTCTTGAGCACATGCGTCTCCCAGTCTACCGAGGTGACCTCGGTTCCGTGTGAGGTCTTCACTTTGTAGTCTTGTCCCGACTTTGATTCTCCCAATGAGCGAATCTCTTCAAGGAAGCGATTCAAGGAAAGAGTCGAATCCACAACGGAGAGTTCGCTGCGCTGTATTGCCTCCAGGAAGTTCGTGATGGGAGCTCTATCGACCTTTGACACTCGAATGAGTACATCCTGCCATTCGGGATCGATCGGAAGCTCGCTGTCGTACTTGAGCTTGTCGATGATGACAGTCAAATCTCGGTTCTTCTCGAGTTCTCCGATCTGGCCAAGGATTGCCTCTGAGTCGTTTTGCAGTTTGGTGAGCTGCTCGATTGGGCTGGACTCCGCGGCGAGCATGCGCTCGATTTGCGAGAAGAACTGGTCCCATTGCTCAACTCCCTGACCGCTGAGAAGCTTGGGCAGACTCGTTGCATTGAGCTTGAGGGAGCGCGGGAATGGAGCGGCGTTGTGGCGGACGAAGTCGCTAATCCGGTTTTTGGAAAGCCCTGTGACTCGAGACCAGGAGCCCAACTCAGAGAGTACGTGGCGACCGGTAGCATTGTGATCGGTGCCAAAGACGATGGCCAGGAAGTAGAGGTACTGAACCTGGTCATCTGTGTCGTTGGAGTCCGCTAGGCGACTGAGTTTCTTGAGCAGAACATTCGACCGAATCCCTTCCAGGTAGGACATGTGAATTTCCTTCTCAAGGAAGATATCGTCGTCCTGGCGAAAGCTGGGCAGTAGTTTTGCCACCGTACTCTTCTTACGGGTTTCGAGGTACTCGTAGAACTCTTGCCATCGTTCCTCTTCATGTGCCGAGGTGGAGATGGTTTCCTCGCCGCGAAGAAGAGGGCGAAGTCGTTTCTTCGCTCCAGAAATTGTCTGATTCTCGTACGTGAAGCCGGCAAAGAGGTAGGCCATGCCCACTGCGGTTAAGGCGATAGCTCGAAAGCGATGCTTGCGAACGGGTTGAAAACGGGCCGCCTCTTCTTCGGTGATGCTTGCCTCAAAGGGATTGGCAATGGGCACCGGATTTTTACTCGATGAGAGTACGAGGTTTCGAATTGTCGGCTCGATAGTCGCCGGGTCGTACGCTGAGAGAACTCCCACAAAGTTCGAGACCCTCTCGAGCAAAGCGCTGTTGCCGACTACGAAGTTCGATGCCTTCAAATACTCGATGGCGCCCATCGAGGCGGAGGCATGAGCGAGGTAGGGCTCGAAGTCTCGGAGCACGTCGTTTATCGAGGCGACAGGGTTGTCTTGTCGAAGATTGAGTTCAAGCTCGCGGCCTTGGTCCTGCAAGTATGAGCAGAACTCTAGGTAGCCCTCTCGCGAGTCCATGCGGACCACCGCGATACTCACATCGATTGAGTGTCGAAGGAGCGAACTCAGGATGTTGATTTTTCCCCGTACGAGTTGGGCTCGTCGAGTGCTGTCCTCAAGAGACTCATCAAGGAGCACGTCAGCTCGCACGACGACGACGACTCGGGGGCTCTTGCTCTTGCGCAAGCGCTTCCATAACTGGGTCAACTCACGGCGTGTTGAGGTGGTCGTGTCGGCCAAGAGAGATGCAGAGTGCTCTTCGACGATAGCGCTTGAGCCCTGGTAGATCTGGAGGTTGGGGTCTTTGGAGTAGCTGGGGTGAAACTGTGCAGCGAGACCACGCCAGTCGGTGCACCTCTCCACAAGCGTAGATTTTCCGGCTCCTACATCTCCGAAGACGATGTACGGCTGATACAGGCCAAGCGCATTGCGATACTGAAATGGGACCCCTGAGAGAAACTTCTTCCAGACGCCACGCAGTTTAAGTGCCGGTTGCTTGGCGGGTTTCTCGGTTACTGGCCCCGCCGTCTTTCGTCGTCGTCGGCGCAGCACAATAAGAAGAATTAGTAGAAATACAAGAAGAGCTGCGGCAAGGAGTCCCCAGAAGGCCCACGGGCTCAAACCACCAACCATACCCAAGGCTGATGTATAGGAAGCGGACAATGAGGGTACAACGGCCTGTGGTTCTGGTAGCGGCGACACTCAGTAGAAGGTAATCGCTTCATTGGGCAAGTCAACTTAACGCCCAATACGAAACGAAGGCTTGTGAAGTTTGGCAATGAGTCGTCAGCGCCGGTCCTAAAAACGTGCAATTTCTTGGCAACCATCTGACCTGACCGTATGTTCTTCCCAATACGTATGAGTCTATCTGTCGCAGCGCGGTCCGTGCTCAACTCCATGTTCGCCCAGATGGGCGAGGTCGTGGGGGCACGCACTCAGTCTGGTGAGAGCGGTAACTGGAGAAAGCCCGATGCGGTGCAAGAGCACCTCAGGGATGAACTGGAAACTTCGTTGTATCGCGTGCGCGATACCTTCAAACAGGAATTGACGGAACGTCAGACGTACCAACTGATTTTTCCAATCGTCGTCTTCTTCGATGAAATCATCCAAGTGCGATACCCAGAGAAGAGCTGGGAGCTTCTGCAAAAGAACCTTTTCGAGACCGATCGTGGCGGGGCGCTTTTCTACGAAAGCCTCGACGAGCTACTTGATGAGAATGCGCCGGAGTGCATCTATCAAGCGTATTACTTCTGCCTCAAGTTGGGGTTTGAGGGGCGTCTTTCGGGAAATGCGATCAAGCTAGACGCGTATCAGGAGCGTTTGAAGACGCGCTTTGCTCTACCAGAAGCAGAAGTGCAAACGGCACCGGTGAGTGCGGGCAAAGTAGCGCCGACAACCATTCGCTTCTACTGGTACTACCTCTCAGCCGCAGCCGTCATCGCTGGGTTCTACTTACTCTTGCGAACGCTCTAGCGACTTCTAACCTGTGTCGGCAGTGGAGGACGGCCTCTAGCAGCGAGGGAGCCGGCTATCGAGCTCTCAACCGAGCTGCAAGCCCCCAAGCGATGACTGAGTCCCTGATGGGCACTCAGACCGCGCCCTGCCTAGGTCGATATCTTGATAGCGTTTCGCTCTGCGCACTCGACTTCATCGGGGGGCTCCCACATCGTCTCTACAAAGTCGAACATTCCGCTAGTCACTTCGAGTGAGAACGTATCGCCCCGCTCGCGATTTCGCTGTTCCACCCGCTGCCACCGAAGCTCGCGAGGCGCCTCGAGAACGTGCAGTTGGCACGCATGTCCAGCAGCTGTAACTCGTTGGTAAAACTCTGAACGCGCAGATCGATGAGTGAGCCCAATCTCGAGCACTACGCCATGCCCAAGCGCAAGCAGTTGCAGGCACTCACTCCATATTTGATTGATGCAGCGCTCGATGCGGTCGATGTACCACTCGAAGCCCGGGTCTTCTGGTTGGTCTTTGCCAAAGAGCGCGACCATCCATTCGTCGATGGCAAATCGCATGACTCCGTGCTCTGCCGCCCAAGCTTTGGAGTAGGTGGATTTGCCAGCTCCTGTTGAGCCGATAACGAGGTGCACCAGTGCCATGCGGCGAATCATAGCAACCAAGAGACGCAGCAGGGCTAGTTGTGGGGGGCCTAGACTGGGATGTATTCACTGAGCCGCGCATCGATGTCGGAGCTCAGAGAGCCGCGCATAGATTGGATGTTCCGACTTGCGATGCAGGGCACCCGCCAAGTATTGCCTGCCACACCACTTGTGATCGACGAGGCCCGCTTCGTCTCGCTGCGGTGCATGTGAGAAAAACTCTATGCGATCGGGCAGGTATTCTGGTCCAAGTTGGCCAACCATGCGCCGCCTCAGGGTCTCTGTGAGTTCTGCTTCTGAAATATCCGACGCGGGTTTTGTAAAGACCAGGAGCACGACCCGAATGGACTCACCACCGCCATGCGCCGGCACGACCAGCATCGATGTGGCCGCGCAGTCATCTATCGCGGCGAGCGCTTCGCCCATCATGTCGATGGGATAGAAGTAGCCTGCATGGGCTGAGTGGATAACCTTGCCAAAGAAATGCTCATTGCGGCTCTTCATTAGGAGGTTCGTTGTCGCCTTCGAGAGTTCTTCGCTGGCAGCGTCCAGACACAAGAGTCCGTGATCCTGAACCGAGGGTTGATCCGGAACACTGGGATTCATCAACGTCCACGGCTGACCTGCACTCGGCCACACGCCCGGATGTGGGTGTGCTTTCCGTCTCGCGGAGAAGAGTACGCAACCACCTCGCGCCGGCTGCCATCGCAGGTTGTTCGTCCAGATATCGTCGACGCCAGTCATTGAGAAAAAGTCTTGCCAGACACTTGTTCCGCTCGCCTGAGCAGGACAGCGCCACCACGACTGCCACAGCCTCGCAACGTTTAGCCCGCTGCGCAGAATCAGGTCTCGGAATTGTACGGAGACACCCACGGACTGAAATGCCATGTCCGTGATCATCGCCGGATGTTGCTCAAGCACCGCAAGATCGAGATCGACAAAGGTGGCTCCCCAGAGCCATCCGGCGAGCCAGAGCGATGGTTGCACGTCGATAAGAGCAAACCCCGGGGCGCAGTAGGTGGATTCAGGCCGCAACCCCAAGGCCAAAACTCCGTCGCGCAACGCACCGAGGTAGAGCTGGTCACAGGTAACGGATTGGGGAATACAGAGGTCGGAGGAGGAGGGATCAAAGAGCTTGGCTACAACATCCTCGCTGCGATATTCATGGCTTTCCAGATCGGGCTCGCTGAGTGAGCTTGTGGTTGCACGAGTGACCTGTGGGGATTCGATTCCGCTGAGCAGGGGCGTGTATTGTGTTCCGACGTCAACGAAGTCTGGCTCCAGATTCAGCAGTCGTTGGCGAGCCAACTCGGTACCCGTTGGCGGCACCAACGAAAACACCAGTCCTAGCTTGAGCGCGGCCAACATGGATGTCGCAATCTCGAGAGGATGGGTATCGACAATCGCAATGCACTGTCCAACCGCAAGCCCTTGGGCTCTCCATGCATGGGCGCGGAGTACGGATGCATCGCGAAGCTCTGCGTAGCGAATGCCCCGCCGCTCGCCTGTGCTTTCAAACCACACGAGGGCATGTTGCTTCTCGCGCCCGTGGCGGCTGAGCGCGTCGAAGAAGAAGTCGTACTTAGCCAGGGCAACGCTTCGCGCGCGACTGCCATGAGTGGCCGCGCTCGTAGCCATTAGTTGAGACCAGAATAACTCTGGGTTGGAATAGCTGTCTTCAAGCCATTGCTGTCGCCTTGGAGGACCCGCTGCGAAGGTCTCTAAAAACCGATCAATAACACCTAGGTCTAGTGTTTGATTTATTGACATGGATTCCCCTTACTCGGTCTTGCACGGCTTTGGCATCGCTGCGAACTGCGTCGTGAGACTGCCGCAAGATGAAACCTGGCGACAGCTCGTTTGGTCCAAGCCCCTAAGGGCCATCCGTGTCTGTCGTTAGCTTGATGATCAGCTGTCCCTCTTTCAGAGTGATTTCCTGATAGTCATCCTTATTGCGCCGAGCCACATCCAAAACCGGCTCGCCCTTGCCATCGTGCCTGTAACTTAGCTGGGAGTTGGAGTACCCCGGAACGCCAAAGAGAACGTGTCCGCCACTGGCCTGATCGGGCATCTCGACATCGGGCCCCCACGACAAGAACCGGGCAATCTCGGCACTCTCTCTGTACACGTCGACGAGCACGGTGGTTCCAGCCAAAGGGGTATTGAATTGATGCCCACCACTCATACTGGGCTGGTGGGGGACACGTAGCTGCACATCCCAAGTCGGAACCGAGAGCACCCAGTGTCGCTCGTAGACGGCTTCTGCTTCATCCGCATCGGGAGCTTTGGCGCGGAACTTTGTCTTTGTCGGGTCTATGATGTGAAAGCCCTCAGACGCCGCCGATGCCGCGTAGGTGCGGTCGTCGACAAAGAGGTCAGCATAGTTGTTGCCGTAGCCACTGTCGTACTCCTTGGCCTTGTCGAGCCAGCCTGAGACTTCCACGCCAGCTCGAACGACGGCCTCGACCTGAACCGGGAAGACCGGGGCGACGTAGGGTGGGACCCCCAGATAGTTGGTAGGAGAGTCCACGCCCTCTTCGCTGGCCTTCTTTAGGCTTCGGATCGAAACGCTGCCTTCATAGCGAAGGCCTCGATCTTGGGTCTTTGACCATAGATTGTCGGTTTGGCCCTCTCCGATGGGGTCCATAGCTGCAATCCATATCGCGACACCGCGGCACTGATAGTCGACATCCCCTTTCGTGAAGTAGGTCGCTGGGAGCGGCAGTACCGCCTTGCGCGGGAACGAGCGGATCGCAAAATCGGTAGACTCTTTGGCCGAAGTTCTCCAGTCCTGACGAGACTTCTCCACCAACGCAACAGCTGTGGTTTGGGCATCGGTCCATCGCTTTGCCACGGCCCGCCTAGGCACTTGAAGCGCGCGACTCTCGCCGAGCTGTTGGTAGATGCCGCCAACGGCTGCCAGATTTTGGACGGTCGTTGTGGCAGTCGTTCCTGGATCGTAGTGCACAACTAGCGAGTCACATTCGAGGTTGAATGCGATGGCTTTCGTCTCGGGTGCCTGCGCAGCAATCGAGTATTCCTCGGCGGCATGGTCATAGACGAAGCTTGCGCCAAAGGAGTCGGTCACCGACATGACATAGTCGTAGAAGCTTGCCTCTCCAGAGGCTAGCGGTACACAGATATGACTTGTGGTCGGAATTGTCTTTGGTGTTAACCAAGCTGGATCGCTCTTGGTATCTGCGCCGAGACGGAGACCATTATTGACGAAGACGTTTCTCCAGGAGTCGCCGGTATAGACATCCATCGGAAAATGGGCTTTGCCGACGAAGGCAAACTCATCGACGAAGCTGATGGATGCGGCTAGCCGAATTGTATCGGGGTCGCGATCATCCGAATCGCGCGACAAGATGCTGCTCACAGGTGAGCCGGCCGCAAACTCCGACCAGAACTCGGCAGCGGTAAGCTCAGAACTTTTCTTGCCCGGATTGACTGCCGCATGACCTTTGCGGCTTTGCATTGTCACGCAAGCACCAGTGATGGACAGGATCTCGGTGGTCGTCCCGTCGGGTTCCGGAGAGTTCACAAGCAGGTCGACCGTCGTGGCAGCAAGCCATGCGTCGGCCTCATCTGCCTTGAGTTCGATCCAGAAGCCCACACGCCCGGTAAATCCATGAGCGTCTCTAAGAAGCTCAAACGTGTGCACGTTGTCGGTTTTTAGAGCCTCGGCGTCGCCATCATCACTCTTGCCTGTGACCGAAATCTTGAGGACATTTGAGAAAGATCGACGCAGGGCTGCGGCGCTTGGCACCTGTCCATCTACAAAGGATCGACGGAAATCATCAACGTTCATTCTGGATTCTCCAGTCCAAGGAACCCTTCAAGGTCAACCTGGTAAAAGTCCTGCATCGCTTGCCACTCGACGCCCTCTTTGCCCTGAAAGTGCTCGTCAAACGGGAGCACGTGCTGAGCTAGGAGACGGAAGAAGTTTGAAAACGTACTCGGAAAGTACTTCTTTGGGTCGAATTCGCCCAAGATCGTGACCAAGTCATCAGCCACGATGGCCGCGCGCGAGAAGTCATCTCTCGCACAAAGTTGCTCGAATGCGCTGAGCTTGGCCAGAAGAATTCTTAGGTGCACAGAGCCTTCAATGGCTAGAGCACCACCACTCGGACCACCGCTGCTAGGCTGGGCTGCTGCTGCGGCGGGTGCGGCCTCCTCAAGCGCCTCGGGCTCGGGGGCTTGCTCGGGCTCGACATGGATGGACCTCTCAAAGGCCTTGAGCCATTCAGCAACTTTGGAGATGCCTTCGATGACTCGCTTGGCGTCGTCCTCCAAGGTGAAGTCGACGGCCGCAGAAAACTCGGCAAGGGCGGTGCTGATGGCTCCAACCTGCTCCGTGGTCATGTTCTGCTGCCAGCCCAGGAATAGCGCGCTACGAGTGCTCTCCTGGCGAGTTAGCGTCTTTTCGACCTGCTTAAAGAGCCACAGGAAACCGTCGCCGGCATGTTTGTTCTTGTTCTTTGCGGGGCCAAAGACCGCCCAGTTCTCGGTTAGGCACCGCTCAAGAGCGACGAAGCCTTCGCTCAGTGCTTCCAAGCCAACGTCGAGGAATACCCCATAGGTGTAGAAGCCCAAGAGTCGGACATCGTAGACGTCCTCTGCCATGACTTCGTCAATCGCGGTAACAGCCTCAGTGAACTGACCTTCCTGAGCAAGCCCTGTGATGTCAGCCAAGCGGGGATCAAATACGGCAAGGCCGGCTCCATCACCCGTTAAGGTTTGATTTAGTTTTTCAAAACTCATGCTCGTTCTCCTAGTTGGCGGTCCCTGCTGCGTCGGTTACACGGAAACTCGTCCGCGATACAGAACCACTCGGCCTTCTTTGGACTTGTCGCCGTGGGTTCTTTGAAACCCAAGAAAGTTGTCGGCCGCTAGCTTGGCGCCGACGGGATCCATTTTTGTGATCACTTGCACCAGCTCTACCTCGATTTCGAGCGGCGCGAGAATGGGGAAGACATGTTCGGTAAGGCGACGACGAATCTCTGCCGTCCACGGCTGTCCTGGCGCTCGTTCGGGGCGCTTGCAAGTGAGCACGACTCGCAGGCAGTTCACTGCGACGCTCGCCTTGTCTCCGAACACCGAACCATCACCAATACTCACTTCTCCGAGTCGAATCGAGCGCGTCGTGACATCTCTCTGGGCCACACAGCGCTCTACGAAAACATGGAGTTCGGGGAAATAGCACTGACAGATCCAGTGCAGTGCGTCGGGGGACCGCAGGTTGCGAGTGTTGAGCGTGCGCCGTGTGGCAACGCCCCAATCGGGAAAGAGTTTGGGATTGAATTCCGGATAGACACCAGCCCAATAGGCGGACAGCAACGATTCATTGAAGAAGCCGAGAAATGTCACGAAGGCCGCGGTGTCGATATCACCCGACTCCATCTTCTTGAAGAAATACGATGGTAGAGGACTCTGACTACTGAGCAGTCCCAAGTTCCAAACGATCGAGACGCTGCCACGCCCTGCATCGAATGAAATCGATTGAAGAAGGCTTGCCTGGCTAGTCGTGGTGTACGCACCTTCGTGCTTGATCTGAGCCGTTGTATAGCCCATATGGGACAACAGGCGTAGAAGGGCCCCCGGATCAAACTCTCGAATCCGCGCGGAGATTGTGTCCTCCATCTTTGCAACAGCGGCCCAACTTGGGTCGGGCGGGTCTGCAATCAGAGTCCGATCGGAGCCGTCAAATACGGCAGTCTCGTCATCTAAGATGAGGTCCACTACGGTGTCTTCAAGAGCGTTCGTGCGCGCAGGAGTTTCGGCCGCGCCTTTGCTTTGATTCTGTCCGTCGTTTTGCACTGGCGTTAGCGAATCTTGATGACGGTTTCGTCGAGAAGATCTTCTATGGTGTTGAGAGCAACGGAAATTTCGGTGTCATCGCGGTGTTCAAGAGCCTGCGTCAGCTCCGAGAGAGCGTGTTGCATGAAGCGTCCGTGCGCTCCTTCAACATTGCTTTCAATCATGGCTCTAAGCTCATCGGCCAGCTCGGTTCGCGGTCTTGGCTGAGCCACCGCGGCAGAGCTTGGCTTCTTCGGTGGGGCCGGTTTTGGCGCGCTATCGGAACCGCGTCCCCAGTTGCCGCGAAGCCTGTCGGGGGCGAACAAATCGCCTTTTGGATCACCCAAGCTCATGTCGTCACAGTCGCTCGAACAACGATTGCAGCTTCACTGCACCAGCAATCTAAGAAGTTTTCCAGGTGGCGCGCAAAAATCTCGACAAGCGGAGCAATGGTTTCAGATGGGTCGTCGAATACGATGTTGTACACAATCATGCTTGTGGCCGAATCGTCATCGGAAGTCATGGGTTGTCGTTCCGTTCTGACTTCTGAAATCAGATCGCGCAGGGGAGCAAAACGTCCCGCCCAAGGAGTTCCCAAGAGCTCCAAAAGAAGGATCAACTCACTCTTATTTATGAAGCTCTTGTTGTTGAGTACGAAGAGTTCTGTTGCCTCTTCTCGTTGCCCAAGACGCACGACGTCTTGCGAAACCATGTCTCCAAGTATCTGCCAAGTCGTACCAGGGATTTTTCCGCTCGCGAGCGCGACGGATTGCCCACGGGACTTGAGCCTGGCAAACCCGGGCTGATACCAGACCACATCGCTGGAGATGGTCACCGGATCCATGAATGACTCGGGCAGATTAATGCTGAGTTGGTAGGTCCCCGCTGCTCCCGCGCGCCGGCTTTCCTGGAGTAGGTAGGAGCCCGTTTCCGAGCCGAATACCCCATTGTAGAGCGGCGACATATCGCCACCATCGACCCTGTAGACCCCTTTGAGAGTGTGCAGCTGGTATCCGGAACCATCCGGGTGGCAAAGCGTGAAGGTGTCGCTTGTGCCGTCCCATACGACAGGATCCGCATAACAGCGAGTCTGGTTGATGACTGGCGTGGCGAAAGGCAGAAATACATCGGAGCTTAGGTGCAGGTCCCTAGGCCACGACTGGCCGATGTCAAAGTGGATTGTGAACGACTGCCAGCCCGGGGGCGGGGCGGGGGTCTTGAACTTGAGCACCAAGTCTTGTTGCGGCAATTGGAACCACCAGCGCTCTGACTCGATTGGACCGTCTGCCAGTGCACTCGCTTCCGCTTGCCAACCATCAAAGTCGACCGAGGCCGTGATGAGCTCGCTCTTGGCCATGTCGCCGCCGCTAAACTCGATATGGGCGTCGATAAGATTTTCTCTTAGCGCCTCGAAGATTCGGAGCGATGATTGAAAGTCGTCGACATAGTTGATGTAGAGAGGGAAAGAACCGAGGTCTTCGGTTGAGGGAAATGCACCGCGAAATGGCAGACTCCAACGGGTATTGCCATCGGGGAGAATCTTGCGACTGAGTACTCCCTGAGTAACAGGAAGCACTTTCACGTCGGCCATGGTTGTGAAGGTGGTCTCATGCTCGCCATCGGAGAGCACCACCGACGAACCGCGAGGAACTCGATGGGACTCGTAGAGTCGACGATTGGGAACGGCGCAGACAACTCCCATAGCCGGCACTGGAGCTGCCAGGGCAGGGAAGAGACGCCGCGTGGTCTCTTCTTGCATACTGCGCAGCTGCCGCGCGCTTGCGATGTGGGTTCTCGCTGAGAAGAATGCCAGAGACTCGATAAGGCGACGCAGGTCCGGGTCGTCGCGCTGCAATCCAGGCCCTTGATGTTCGTGCAGGTAGTCGATGCGAAACTGCTCTAAGTCGCGCATCGATTCCAGAAAGGCGTCGTAGACCTCGTCAGCCATTAGCCAGCCTCTACCTTGGGCGCCGAGACATTGCCGCTGCTGGCAACCTTGAAGCCGCCGCCCCCGCCCGTAATGGTCTTTTCGACCGTTAGGTCACCAGCGAGGTCGCCCGAGGTCGACTTGAGCTCGAGGATCGCGGAGGAACCGACCTTGTGCACAGCAGAAGAGGATTGCAGAGCGATTGAGGTATCGCTGCCCGCCTCCAGATTGGCTTTCTCTTTGCCATGAGCTGTCGCCGAAGCGGTGTCGAGCTCGAGCGTCGTCTCGTCCCCCGCCTTGAGGCCCACCGTTCCATCCCCTTTGGCTGTTGCCTCTACACGGCTGGAGGAAAGGTTTATCACGGTGGTCTTGTCTGCGGATTCGGTGGTGGTGATGGAAGTCTTGGCGTCGTCTAGAGAGATTGAGCTGAGCTTGTCTTCGGTGCTTGCCGTGCAGACCTTGTACGACTCTTTGTCCATGCGGATGCTGCCCATGGGGAGCACTTCCCCGTCCTCGGCAAAGGTATCGCGGTCGTCAGATGCCAGGAGTTCGATGGTGTCGGCCTTGACGGTAAATTTCTTACAGTCCACAACGACGTGACCGTCCGCCCCAAGGCTCATGCGAGAATGCGGTTGGAATTCATCGTCGGTTCGATCCCCGTGGACGATTTCAACGCTGCCTGTCGTCATCGAGATGGTGACCACCTGCTTGGTGCTCGCATCGCCGATTTCCTCGATCTCGAGGGTAACTCCCACGGCCTTGTCCAAGACAATTCGGCAATCAAATGAAGTAGCCACTAGCTTGTTCCCAATTCAAAGGTGGAGAGTGAAGAGTCGAACACCATCTGCAGAGGTAACTTATCCTCCCCAAAGCTGCACTGAATACTGAACGACATGCGTGTTGGGTGGACCTGCGGGACTTCGATGATTTCCCCCACGGTGATGCGCTGCTCGTAGTTCTGGATGACCTCGCGGACCTCTCGCACCACAGCCAGTGCAATTTGCTGGCGCGAGATGCGATCGCTTAGGTCCATGATGCCGAAGTCATCGAGAAATGACCCGTACCCCCTGCGAGTATTGAGAATCTCGCTGAGGCTCTCAATCACCGACTGCGCCTCTGTTCTCCCTTTGGAGGAGGAGGCGGTCCGAAACTTGTCAAACAGGGCCATGCGCGTCGGTCCTAGTTAGCGACCCAATACAGGTAGAAGCGGTGGCCTGATGCGTTGCCCTGTTGCGTTGCATAGAAGACCACTTGAGATTGCCGCAAAGCGTGTTGCCACTCTTCACCCCGATTGATTTCAAGGAATTCAATCTCGGGTCCGAAGGACTGAGCGGCCGCGGGTCTCGCAACGGCTTTGAGTGGAATGCCATCGAGAGCCATTCTGTGAACGGTTGGCAAACGATTGGGGCTAGCGAGCTTTAAGTCGCTCAATTCGATTGTCTGAGTCACGCTCGACTTTTGCACTAGCAAGAACACCTGTCGGGCAGTGTGAACCTCGCGTGGCAAATCGGCTTGCCAAACACCATCGTTTTGCACAAAGGAAACGTAGGGAACGTCGTGAGAAGACGTTGTCAGATGATCGCGAAGCGCACTGAGTACTTCGTTGAATCGACCAGCAATGTCTTCGTGCTTGTAGTGCTCTTTGGCGCGCTCTGGAACGCTGTGGTGATACAGGCAGATGGCGACGTAGAGGTCGCGCAGGCCTTCGTACACCTCGAAGGGGTGAAACTTGATCTCGCCAGCTAAGTCCCCAAGCATGCGCTGGATCCGGTAGACAACAAAGAGTGTGTCTTTGGAGGCGAACGAGCCACCACCATCCGGCGCAGAGTAGGTCTCTTCTAGCAGACGATACACAAAGGCATTGAGCGTCTCTCCGAGTTCTGCGAGGGCAGGCATGAGAAACGCCGATGTACCAATGCACGATAGCGGCGGCACGTAGTCATCGCACAGCATCCACTGACCATCGGGGCGCTTTTCGAAACTACCGAGCTTGAGAGCTGACAGAGTTCCAGAGATCGATTGCTCCGTGGACAGTGCCAACTCGTACGTCAGTCGTGGGACCTTCGCATTTGTCTCCGCTTGCCATCCGGTTTGATCCGCCGGGGCCTGATCTGCCCCCGGCAACAGGTGACAAAAAATTGTCGCCCGTGAAACGCCGAGAGCATCAAGACCAAATGGCTCGGAACGTGTGTTCCCGGGAATGTCGACAAGCACTCCTGATGGCATCACTAGGGTGGCTCGAGAGAGCGAGAGAACGCCTCTCTGCAGGAGTCCTTGACTCCATTCGATTCTAGAAAAACCGTACAGCGGCGCTGGGAAGCCCCCAAAGCGCAACTCCACGTTTGCCATCATTGCCTCTTCCTGTGCCTCCAAGTGCTCAGGAAGAAGGGCTTGCCCCATGCGCCACTGCACACGGGCGAGCTTGCCTGCCAAATCCCGCATCTATCTAGCCTTGAGCGATGCCGTATTGCTTGGCGAACTTGCCATCGACGGATACGGCCATGTGGATAGCCATTTCCTCATCCTTGGGAGCGACTCCCAACATGAAGGCGTAGTTCATTGGCGATTGCACTTCGTAGCCTGGCTCTGCATCCATGGCCATGTTCAGTTCACTGCCATTCTTGCTGATTAGGCCCTTGAGCTTTGCATCGCCCGAATGGAAGCACTTGTAGTACATCTTCTTTTGAGGATCGTAGTCGTACACAACAAACTCGTACTCAACTTCGGTGTTGGACAGAGTCGTGTGCACCATCGTTGAGAGCGTGTTCTTGTTGTCAGTGGACACGTTGCATTGGAATTGGATTTCGTCGCCGTAACCACCATTCCAGCTGATTCCAGACATGACACCGAAGACCTTGATCTTCGCAGAGTTGTCCTCTGGGTCCGTTACGTTGATATCGGAGGCCATTGCTGCGTCGCCAATCTTGAGCGAGACGATGTGGCCAACCCTCTCTTGCTTGTCCTTTTGGAAGTTAAACCCCTGCGGGATACTGCATGAATAATCTGATGATGCCATTGTGATTCTCCTGTGTTTTCGTGGATGCTAAAGTGTTAGAATAGTTCTTAGAGTCGAGAGTCTAGAGACGAGAGTCCATGCGGAGCTCAACATCCATGCCTTCGAACTGAATGTGCGGCAGTACGGAGATACTACAGTCGTACCAGCCAATCATTCCCTCGCGCTCTCCCACGTCGACGGAAGCTGCTTTGAATGGGTAGTAGCGCAGAGTCATGTCGTCGGGGTTAACCACTGTCGTGACGTACTGGAAGATCCAGTTTTCAAGACTCGTCTTGATGTACGCTGCGTCCGCTGAACTACCAATGTTGTCACGCATGATCGACTTCACGTAGTGAGCGATGTGTGTGATGGAAAAGGTGTACGAGAGGTTCGTAACAAGCTGCGCGTTTTCCGTGTCCTTGCTGTCCTTAAACTTCTTAGGCCGCTTGATCGATTGCGAGCTGAAGAAGCAGGCATCCGCCGAACCTTTTCGGTAGACGAGCGGGATGAAACCAGCGTTGGCGAATTCGAGTTCCCGGTAGTCGGGAATCGACAGCTCCAGAGGGACTTTGATTTCCTCTTCGCCGCGAGTATTGAAGGTGTGAACGGGCAGGCCGGAGATGAGTCCTCCACCTTTGGGTCCACGAATGTACTGACACCATCCAGACTCGGCATAGGAGCGAACCAGGTTGCGAGCCATGAGCATCGCTGCGCTGCCCCACAGGAAGTCCTCATTCTTGTCGCCGTTCACTTCTTCTTTGAAGTTGATCTTGCGGCAAGGATTGGTCTCAGGATCGTAAGGAAGGCGAGCGATGTAACGTGGCAGCGTTAGCCCAATGTAGGCCGCTTCAGCCGAGTCGCGAAGCTTGTTCCAAGAACCATACTTGGGATGGTTCATCAGGCCTTCGAGATCTTTAATCGCACCGAGCTCATCGATGGTCTCGCAGCCGAAGAACTTTGGTGAGGCTGAGCCAATGAATGGTGAGTGACTCGCGGCGGCGACACGTCCCATGGTGCGCAACCAGAATTCGTCAGCTGGTGTGTGGTCGAACTCGTACTGTCCAACGATTGCACCGTACGGGCGACCGCCAAACTGATCGTATTCAGAGACGTAAATCTTCTTGAATAGCGCTGTGCCGGTGATGTCGACCGCGTTGGCCTCAAAGTCCTCGAACAGCTCGTCTTTGCTCACGTCGATCATGTCGATGACAATGCCGGCGCTAAAGTTTGTGTTGAGAATCAGATCGTTCAACGAAAGCCAACTCGCTTCTAGCGCCTTGAACTTGTCGTTGTGGATGATTTCGTTGATCTGATCGTTGACCATCGTGTCGATGGATACGATCAATTCCTGCACCGTGCCCTTGTCGAAACGGCCTGCAGCCGGGTCGATGTTCATGAGCAGAGCTGCCATGCCAGAGAGGAAGCGATCGGTGTCGCTGATGTCCTCTTTGATGAGCTCCAGGTTGTTCTGGAGCATTGGTGTTGGCTCACCGTCAGAAGCTTCGAGACGCATGCTCGACAAGAAGCGCTTGAGGTCGATTTTTTCTTCGGTATCCGTAGTTGTTTCGCTCATTGTTGTCCTTGGTCTCGCTTATTCGGAGGGTGCTTCGGTGTTAGAGGTTGGGAGTTTGAAGGAATCGAATGCCTTCAGTTCGTCCTTCAGCCCTTCGAGTGCGGCCGGATCCTTCATCAGTTCTCCAAGGAGCTTGCGAAAGTCCTTGCGGTTGTCGACGTTGGAAAGCATCTCTTGGAGCAGTGTCTTGAGCGTTAGCAAGCCATTGAGCTTGGGCACATGCTCAGCGATGCTGTCCGGAGAAAAGGATTTCATGCTGTCCACTGGAAGGGAAATCTGCATGTCTTCGCCTTGGGCCGGATCGACCTTATTCGTCACGGCAAAGCTCAGAGACATGTCCATCTCTTTCATGATCGAATCGGTGTTCTTGCCATCCATGTTGTGAATGCCACGCTCGTCGAGGTCCACCTTGCGATCCTTTGAGCTACCTCCAGAGAAATCGCCAACGACTGCCAAGCGCAATGGAAGACTGATGTCTTCTGGTTGACCATCAATCTCAGTCTTGTATCGGAGGGTCAACCTCGACTTGGGAATCTCATCTTGTATTGCCATATACCTTGGTTCTCTTTCTCTATTTGGGTTTCTTGAAAATGCGACTCTCAATCAATCGAAAGAGAATCTTGGGACATCGCTCTTTGGTCCACGTCCCCGAAGTCTTGGGCGAGACTTGAATCGAAACTCAAGCACTCCTCCACGTTTCATAAATCTACCTCATGTGTCGCGGCGAAACCTATCTCGCTGGGCGATATTGCCTGATTCTGATCTCTATGATGAGCGGCCTCTCCTCATTGGAGATACGCTATGCGACATGAAGCTTGTGGTTGATGGGGCCTCGCTGCAGTGTAGTTTTGGAACGAGTCCAGGAACGTTGGGGGTCTTGCCCGTCTCGCCTGCGACGGGCGGTGGAAAGCCCATCGCATCAATCATGGACAACGTTCCCATGCTCAACATCCGTGCCTTTGGGCAATGCACCACACCATCGAATCCCATGGTTGCCGCTGCGACGGCAGCAGCCTTGGGCGTGTTGACCCCGATGCCCTGCATTCCCGTTACCGTCTCCCCGTGGACACCGGGGAATCAGACGGTCGTCCTGCATCAGATTCCCGCAGTCGATGAAAGCTGCACTCTGATGTGCAACTGGGGCGGCTGTATCAAGGTCCAGGATGCGAAGCAGGACAAGCTAAACGGCGGCTAGCGTTCCGCTTCCGTGTCCTGTGCGCTTGTGCGCAATTCGATGACTCCATCGATTGCGTCTACGGTCACCTGGCTGCCCTCTGTCACCGTCTGGTTAATAATCAGTTCGGCAAGCGGATCTTGAAGTTGCGATTGAATCACTCGCTGAAGTGGGCGCGCGCCATACGCAGGGCTAAACCCTTTCTCAGCCAGTGCTGCGACTGCTGCAGGTTCGACTTGTAGATCAATCTCCTGAGTGCTCACGAGACGCTTGAGGCGACCGAGCTGGATATCGACAATCGATCCCATGATTTCCGGCACCAGCTGGTTGAAGACCAACACGTCGTCGAGGCGGTTGATGAGCTCTGGGCGGAAGAATCCACGCACAGCCTCCATGATGCCCGATTTCATGGCCATCACCTCTTCGGGAGTTTCGGTCGGCATGATGTTCTCTGCGCCGAGATTGGAGGTCATGAGAATGAGCGTGTTCGCGAAGCTAACCGTACGACCGCTACTGTCGGTAAGACGTCCATCGTCAAGCAATTGCAAGAAGAGGTTGAAGACATCTGGGTGGGCCTTCTCAACTTCGTCAAAGAGGATGACGCTGTAGGGGCGACGCAAGACCTTGTTGGTAAGGAGTCCACCCTCATCGTATCCAATGTAGCCAGGAGGAGCTCCAACGAGCCTGGCAATGGCGTGCTTCTCCATGAACTCGCTCATGTCGATTCGCACCAACGCCTGTTCGTCGTCAAAGAGAAATTCTGCGAGCGCCTTGGCGAGTTCGGTTTTGCCAACGCCGGTTGGGCCCGTCATTAGGAACGAGCCCAGAGGCTTGTGTGTCGGCTGGACGCCAGCTCGCGCGCGCCTGACAGCTTTCGCTACCACCGTGAGCACTTCATCCTGACCTACGACGCGTCCGCGCAGATGATTCTCCAACTCGAGGAGCCTCTCTCTCTCGGAGTCGACCATACGGGCAGCCGGTATGCCGGTCATGCGGCTGACGGCGACGGCAACGTTGTGCTTAGTGACAAGCCCCGCAGGCGTCGCATCATCTGCCACGTCTGCGTCGGCAAAGTCTGCAAGAAGCTTCTCGTTGTCGGGAATTACCTTGTGCTGCAGTTCTGCAACTCGGGCAAAGTCCTCAGCGGCAATGCACGCTTCCATCTCCGCTTGCGCCTCGCGAAGGATGTCCTTGGCGCGTTTGACCTTGGCGACCGCTTCGCGATTGGTTTCCCACTCGGTCGTTAGCTTTTCGCACTCGAGCTTCTGCTCACCAATTAGGACTTCTAGTTCAGCAAGGCGCTGCTTCGACTTGTCCGATACCTCGCGAACCAGAGCGTGCCGCTCAATCTCAAATTCGAGAATCGAGCGCTCCAGATCGGAAACGGCCTCTGGTTTCGCTGCAAGAGCAATGCGCATGGTTGCTGCGCTCTGGTCGATGAGATCGATCGCTTTGTCGGGGAGGAAGCGATCGTTGATGTAGCGCTTCGAAAGTTGGACCGCAGCCAAGAGAGCCTCGTCAAGAAACTGCACGCCGTGATGGGACTCGTATTTGTCTTTGATGCCACGCAGGATGAGCAGGGTTGCTTCCTCTGTTGGTTCGGCAACATCGACGGTCTGAAACCGACGAACCAGGGCCGAGTCCTTTTCGATGTACTTGCGGTACTCCTCTTGTGTGGTCGCACCCATGAGGCGAATCTCGCCACGAGATAGGGCCGGTTTGAGCAAGTTTGCTGCATCCATCGTGCCCTCGGAGCCACCAGCTCCGACGATCATGTGAATCTCATCGATGAAGAGGACCACATTGCCTGCGGCCGCGGTCTCCTTCATGATGCGAGTGAGCCGCTCTTCGAATTCGCCGCGAAAGCGGGCACCGGCGATCAGCTGTCCAAGGTCCAAGGCCAAGACGCTGGTCTCCTTCAGATCGTTGGGAACACTGCCTTCTGCGATGCGCAGAGCAAGGCCTTCGACGATGGCCGTTTTGCCCACACCGGGTTCACCAATGATGATGGGATTGTTCTTAGAACGGCGACTGAGGACTTCCAGTGCTTGTTGAATCTCTTTGTCACGTCCAATGACAGGGTCGAGATCGCCAGCGCGTGCCTTCGACGACAGATCTTCGGCGTACTTGTCGAGGTATTCATACTCGCCAAGGGCTCCTTCGCCTGAGCGGTAGCCGCCTTGCGGAACGGTCTTGAGAATAAGAGCGAGCTTCTCAAGATCAACGCTGCATTCAGTAAGGGCGTCGCGAATTCCCTCGTCTTCGGCCAAGCCAATAACGAGGTGATTGAGGTTGATGTACTGCTGGTTGAGGTTGGTGGCACTTTCTTCAGCAACGACAAAGACTCGTTCCAAGCCACGACTGATGGGGGTGTCAGGGGCATCGGCTGCCGCCTTCGGGGACGCCAGTAGCATCGTGTCGATCTTGACCAGAATGCCCGCCCAGTTTCCGCCGCTGCTTTCCACCCAGGTACGTGCAGGGGAGCCCTCTGCGCTGGCGAGGCCATGTAAGAGATGCACCGAGGCGACACGTTGATGACCATTCTTGATGGCGTGGCGGCTGGCCCTCTCAAGGGCGTCCTGGGCTCGAAATGTGAGTCGCTCAATTAGCATAGGTACCTGTTTGTGGCTCTTGGGGCTGGTTGGTGGTCGCGAGTTTGCGCGAATCCCCATCGCCTAGTGCGACGGACGATTCTCCCCAGACACATCACAACAAAACTCGAGTTTCAAAACAAGGTCTGGCTCGGTGTCTTTGGTCGATCGCCAGTCGTTGCCAAAGCCCGCAGCTCAACGCGACATTTGGGCAAGCGAACAGGTATAGTCGTTTGCGCACACGCCAAGAGGGACCAGCGATGGCTTACGGTTTGGCTGTGGATTTCGATCTCTCGAGTTGAAGACAATGATTGGCGACCTGCAGATAGACATCGGGGACATCGTCGCCGGCAAGTTCCGCATCGAGGAAGTCCTCGGTAGTGGGAGCATGGGGGCGGTTGTCGTGGCCACCGATATCAAACGCAATGAGAGAGTTGCGCTCAAGTTCATGGACGTGCATGCCAATCGGGAGACGCTAAAGCGGTTTCAGAAAGAGGCAGTGAGTACGGCGAGCCTGAGTACCGACCATGTTGCAAAGGTGCTGGAGTTTGGTCGTCTGACCGACGGCTCCCCATTCATTGCCCTCGAACTGCTTCAGGGCGTGAACCTAAAGACCATCACCGATGGGAACGGGCCTCTTCCACCAGAATACGCTTGTGAATATGTCATGCAGGCATCGCTTGGCGTGGCCGCTGCTCACGCCAAGGGCATCGTTCACCGTGACATCAAGCCTTCGAACTTATTTCTGACGAGTGTTGGGGGGCGCACCCTCATCAAAGTTCTGGACTTCGGAGTCGCCAAGGTTCCGTCAGCTGAGTGGCAAACTGCGGTGGGCTCGCGGCTCGGGGCACCAACCTTCAGCTCGCCCGAGCAAATCAAGTCGACGCGCTCGGTGACACCGCAGGCAGACATCTGGTCACTCGGGGCGACGCTCTACAAGCTCCTAACTGGAAAGCTTCCGTTTCCCGAGGCCAATCCAGCTCTCCTCATTACGGCGATCTTGAAAGCCGAGCCGGCCCCCTTCGACGATGCGGCGAGTCAATCGATCCCCGCTCCACTGCAGGCGATCGTATTTCGTTGCTTGGAGAAGGATCCGGCAGACCGGCCACAGTCTGCACTCACCTTGGCTGCGTTGCTGGCGCCGTTTTCGCTGGTGCCCTGAAACGCCTCGCCGGCGCTAGACGCCTTGCTTCATCAGCGCCAAGTGACGCTCTCGAGCGAGCTTGAGTGCAAGCTCCCGATCGGTGCTGAGACAAGGACTGCAGAGGGAGAAGCCATCGACCGGGTGTAGCTCGGCGACAATTTGCCCACATGCGTTGCAGCTCGCGGGCGCAATGGGCTCGCTGCCTTCCTCGGGCAACGAAGCGAAGCAGTCGGGGCAGTACATTTGCTCGCCTCGAAGCTTTGCCGCGATCTTTCGAATCCACTTATCGCATTTCGCACAATTTGCCTGGGCAATAAGATCGACTTTCACCTGAGCCACCTTGGGTTCTGGGGCAGGGCTGCTCTCGTCTTCGCTCTTGCTTTGCAGTTGCGAGAAGCCGTCGGCAAGGACCTCATAACAAGTCGCACAGACCTTCGTTCCGGCCATTGGGCGGCTTTCTTCTTCCCGCATTTCCTTCTTGCAGGTCTGGCAGTGGAGGGCTTTCGGTCCAATGGAAAAGCGCATGGCCATTCCGCTGTGTCCGAGGCTCTCCGGGTCGTCGACGGGCTCGGGCTCCGGCTCAGACTCCGCCTTGGCCGCCGCCGCTTCGGCCGCCTTCAGTTTCTCGGCTGCGAGCGCCTCTTCCGCCTCGCGCTTCTTGGCCGAACCATCCATGAGCGCCGTGAAGCACGTCGGGCAGAAGGACCAGTTGGCGACCTTGGTAGATTCGACGCCTTCAAGACTACAGTTGCATTGCTTACAGAGTTCCGACATGGGTTGTCCTTTCGACGAAGCGAGCTTACCTCGATCTACTTCCCGCCTTCTAGCGATTCGGCCAAGCGAGCAGCGCAACGGGACCGTGCGTGCTCGCCACGAGTGGGGTCTACTGGCAGACGTTTCCGCTGCAATCGTTGCTAGCACAGTCACCGTTGACACTGCAGCCTTCGCCGGCCAGGCAGTCATTCGCAACGCCTCCCGTCATGTCGGTGATGGCGAACCCTGGATCGGCAACAGACTCCGATGAGGTCGAGTTTCCGCCCGTGCCGTTGGCGCTGTTGGTTAGGACCAGTGTGGTACCCAACGCGCCGTCGGTGGCATCAATTTGCAGAGTGGCGCCCACTCCATTGATGGCGATGCGGATGCTGTCGCGCACGTCCTCCGCCGACGTATCGCCGGAGATGTCGATGGCCACTGCGGTGGATGTCCCGTCCGTATCGAACTCGAATACCGTCGCCGGGTTGGTGCCGTCATCAAGCGTGAAGGTTTCCGTATCGACAATGTTTGCCACGGCGATTGCCACGATTGATCCCGTCGCCGGCGCTGGTGCTTGCGACACGCCACAGGTGTCGCTGCAGGTTCCGCACGCGAGGCTGTTGTTGTCGTCGCAAGCCTCGGTGACTGGGCCTTCGGAGTCGACGAATCCATCGCCGCAGACGTTTAGCGAGCAGTCGTTGAGGCAATCGTCGCCGTTGCTGCCATTGCTATCGTCGCAAGCCTCGGTGACCGGGCCTTCGGAGTCGACGAATCCGTCGCCGCAAACGTTTAGCGAGCAGTCGCCTAGGCAATCGTCGCCGTTGCTGTTGTTGCTATCGTCGCAAGCCTCGGTGACCGGGCCTTCGGAGTCGACAAATCCGTCGCCGCAAACGTTGAGCGAGCAGTCGCCTAGGCAATCGTCGCCATCGCTCGCGTTGCCATCGTCGCAGTCTTCCCTCGTGGGACTCTGAGCGTCGACGAAGGTGTCGCCGCAGATGTTGAACAGACAGGCATTGGTGCAGTTGTCAGCATTGTTGGTGTTGCCGTCGTCGCACTCCTCGGCACCCGTTCGAATCCCATCGCCACAGTTGGGGCTCGTACAGTCGTTCTTGCACGCATCGTTGTTGTTGGTGTTGCCATCGTCGCACTCTTCAATGCCGGGCGCCGCGCTATCAACAAAGCCGTCGCCGCACGAAGCGACAACGCAAGTCGCGAGGCAATTGTCGTTGTCGCTGTTGTTGCCATCGTCGCACTGCTCGGCGATGGGAGTCGTGGTGGAGTTCAGAAAGCCATCGCCGCAGGTTGGGACGGTGCAGTCCGAGTCACACGTGGAGGTATTGACCCCGCCTTCGTCACACGCTTCGCTGCCCGTTCCGCCGCTGTGCACGACGCTATCGCCACAAAATGCAAACGTGCACGCGTTGGTGCAGTCATCGTTGTCATCGGCATTGCCGTCATCGCACGCTTCGTTACTAGCGAGAGGGTTTACGAGCCCATCACCACAACTTGGAGTCGTGCAGTCCGAATCGCAGGTACTGGAATTGCCACCGGTGTCGCAGTCCTCGCTGGCAGTTGCATTGGTGGTCGAATCGCCGCAAAACGCGATTGTGCAGTCCGCGTCGCACGTGGCTGTCTCACCACCCTCATCGCACTGTTCAACCGGGGTCGTCGCGGCCGGGTTCGCAAATCCGTCGCCGCACGCAGAGGCGGTGCAGTTGCTGTTGCACGTGGCGGAGCTGCCTGCATCGTCACAAGCCTCTGGAGGAGTCGTCTCACTATTGGCGAATCCGTCGCCACAAAACGCTACCGTGCAATCGGCGTCGCAGGTGGCTGAGTCTCGATGCGCACACACTTCGTCACCAATTCCAACACACTCAGCGTCGACGCTGCACGGTGCCGCATCGCTGCATGTCTTGCCGTTGTCGCATTGCTCGCCGGCTGCGGGATTGACAAAGCCATCGCCACATTCAACGGCCGTGCAGTCTGCGTCGCACGAAACCACGCTGCCAATTCCGCTATCGCAATCCTCGACCGCAAAGTTGGCAATCCCGTCGCCGCAAATGTTGAACCGGCAAAGGTTTGTGCAGGAGTCTCCTTGAGGAATCGCGCCATCTTCACCGCCATCGAAACCATCGTCACACTGCTCGTCGACGTCCCGTAGGGCATTTCCGCAGCCTTCGCTGGAACTACAGTCGGCACTGCAGCCGTCATCGGAGCGAGGAATGCACAGGTCATCACCGATACCAATGCAGCTGCCAGCACCTTGTACGCACGGGGTTCCCGCGGTTCCCGGAGGCGCGCCAACGGGAACATCGTCACAGTGACTGCCATTGTCACAGGCTTCCCCAAAGTCTGGCTGGCCATCGCCACAAATCTCTGTTGCGGAGCAGTCGGCACTACAGCCGTCGCCCGAGCGGGGGATACACAGCGTATCGCCTATGCCTGCGCACTCGCCATCATCGGTGCACGCCGTGCCATTGGAGCAATGACGGCCATCGTCGCAACCCTCGGCGCCGGCGGTAACGCCGTTGCCACAGCCGGTCACCGAGCAATCGGCATCGCAGCCATCTCCACTGCGTACCGTGCAAAGTTCATCGCCAATTCCCACACACTGGGTGTCGGCAACACAGCTCGTGGCATTAGAACAATGCTTACCGTCGTCGCAAGCCTCTTCGTTCGTTCTGATCGTATTGCCACACGCGGTGATCGAGCAATTGTTGTCGCAACCATCGCCATCGATCTCATTGCCGTCGTCGCATGTTTCATCAAAGTTGATAACCAAGTTGCCGCAGACATTCTCGGTCTTGCAGTCGGCGGCGCAATCGCCATCATCCCGTGGCGCGCAGAGGCCATCGCCAATTCCGGCGCACGAAGTGCCGTCCTCGCATGAGGTTCCGTCTTCGCACTGTTTTCCATCGTCGCAAATTTCGCCCAGGTGAGCGTCGATGGTCAGGTCGCCGCATTCCTCAAGAGAGCCACAGTCTTCACGACATCCATCGCCGCTGGTGATGTTGCCATCATCACAGACTTCGCCTTCGTCCAACTCGCCATCCCCGCATTCGTCAAAGATGCAGGATTGTGCATTGGGGTCGGCAGCGCAACGGCTGCCAAACGGACAGACAACCCCCGACGCGCAGGGAATGCTGTCACTTTCCACGCACCCTGTTGCAAGTAGCCCAACGAGACAGGCAAAACAAAAATAGAGTCGCGCGATTTGGTATTTGCCCATGTCGTTCAAGCCTCAGAATCAAAAATTAAGACGGGCGCTCAGGCCGAGGCCGTCGCGGGAAACCGTTGGCGTAAGTGAGAGTTCGGTAGAGGGAACCGCCTGTTCCTTGATGTCGATGCGGAATGCTTGGGCGCGATTTGCATAGATTAGGTAGGCGCCGGTAATGAGTGCTGCTCCACCGAGCCCGTACGCCGCGAATGCAATCGTCTGCTCAAGAGACGCATTGTCGTGGGTGGACTGCTGCGACGAAGAGGGGACACAGCCTCCACACCTTCGAATGCTGTCGTCATATTCCTTGAAGCCAGAAGCCGCGAGACTGTGTGTTGTTCCGCCTATCGCCAGCAGCGCCGCGCCTCCGCCAAAGACCGCCCACGGCTTCCACTTGGCCCAACGACGTCGATAGCGAGTCACGTCGTCGCTCGTGTACATATCGGCTTCGAACTTCCACGATTCGCCTGGGCCAAGCATCTTGTTCTTGGTTTGCTCGATGTACCCGTCTTTGCGGGCCGTCACAGTATTCCATCCGATGCGCACGAGCTTTGCCGTTGAGCCCACTTCCTTGCCGTTGAGCAGAAGCATCGTTCCCTCTTGGGCGGCAGACAGCTCGACGGTGGCGAGTTGTTGTCGAGTCCACTTGAAGTGCGTCCGAGCATCGGTGAGCTTGTCGCGCTCCAGTGCGCGGCCCTCAAAGCGCAGCGCATTCTCCAAGGCTTCGTGAGCGCGAATAGGACTGTCTAGGCTCATCAGGGCGAGCGCTAGGTTGTAGTGAATCGCAGGATGGTCCCAAATCGAAATTGCTTCGTCGTAGACCTTCACCGCATCCTTGAAACGCGATTCCTTGAGAAGCGAATTGCCTTCGCGGAACAACGCATTGGCTTTGTCGCGAGTCTCCTCGCTCACTCCGACTTTCCACGGTTGGTCTTTTTCTGAACCCTGTGCCACCGCTGGGCTTGTCAAAGCCAGCATCGCCAACAAGATCGACAGTACCGCCGCTCGGCCTTTGCTAGCACTCATTATTTAAGTTCCGATTCGATGAGTTTACCCACACGTTTTTCCAGATCTGCAATGCGCTTTTGTCGCTCGGCCGCCAGCCGATTCGCTCGTTTTTCGGCTGCCACGGCACGCACCGCTTCACGCTCTGCAGTCGCCGCGGCTTGCTCTGCGCGTTTGGCTTCCTTGCTGGCCCGCGACTTGGCCTGTTTGGCTACTTCGAGGGCGTCGCCAAGCGTTTCGTTGGACGACTTCAGCGCTTCATTCTGAATCTTCAGCTTGTCATCGAGAACCACGGTGCGATTCTCGAGCGTTTGCTCTCGATCGAGGGCAATTGCCAACTCGTTGGCCTTGGTCTCCGCATCGCGCATGGCCGTCTTCGCTTGCTCTGCCGACTCCTTCGCGAGTGTCTCGGCGCTCTGCGCGGCAACGGCTTCGCGCTCAGCGGTACTCTTGGCAGCGCGAATCACAACCAAGGCCACAGCCGACGCCGCTACCATGCCCACCAACACGGTCATGGTGCCAGCGAGGAAAAGCCGCCGGCGACGAGTCGAGCGCGTAGCAAGCGTGAAGCCCGCCTCAAGGAATTTCGTCTGAACCTCTGGCAGGTCGCCCTCTCGCCGCGAATACCAGCGCTTGGCTTCCGCGATGACTTCGCCGCGCCACAAGAGCCCGGAGTCGAAGCGATTGGCCTGCCACTGCTTAGCAGCCGTTCGAAGCTGCTCAAGAAATGCCGAGTCCTCCTGGTTTTCGTCGAGCCAGCGGCGAAGGCGGGGCCAGCTGTGGATGAGCGACTCGTGGACAATCTCTGCGGTTGCCGTGCCACCGCCATCGGCGTTTTGTACAACGAGTAGGCGCGCGCCCACCAGATGATCCACAAGTGCCTGGACCTCGGAGGTGTTCGGTGAGAGTTCTGCTAGTTCATCCAAGGAGATGATTGCGCGGGTGCGCTCTGGCGTTACGAGCCTGAGGATAATCGTTCGAGCTAGGTTCTGTGTTGCCGGCGGATACTGTTGAATGAACATGTCGGCATGGGTGGCTAGAGCTCCGGCGATACCGCCAATCTTGTTGTAGCTGGCTTCAGTAAGAAGTTTTCTTACTGTATCTCGATTGTCCCAAAGCTCGGTTGCCGCGAACTGCAAGAGGGGGAGGGCACCACTGGTAGCGGCCAGGTGGTTGAGCATGTCCTCGACGATCATCGGCGTCTCGAACATGTAGCCGGCCATCTGCGCAGGCGAGGTGAGAGCGTCGCGCAGGCCGTCGCGGTTGGGGGCCGTCAGGAAGAAGAGCCCTTGTTGAAGCTGCGACATGAAGAGCGCATCTTCCGGAACTCGGTCCAGGAAATCCGAGCGCAAAGACAACACGACTCGCAGCGGTGTGGTCGCGTCATCGGCGACACCCGTGAGGCAAGCGGTAAAGGCCCGACGCTCATCCGCATCTCCAAGCAAGGTATAGAGTTCCTCGAATTGGTCGATGAAGAGAAGGATGTTGCCACTTTGCTGGCGCGCCCGTTCACGCATCACCGTGCCTAGATACCCAGGCTGGCCTCGGAGCCGTTCAATGATGGGCTGTAGCTGTGGCGAATCCTCGCTAACGCTCTCGCCCATGCCCGACATTTTGGCTGCGACCATGGCAAGCGACCGCATTGGATCGCGTCCCGGTCGTATGACGGTGGTGTCCCAGGTTTCGCCGGACCGCTTAAGTGCTGGTACGACGCCCGCTCGCACAAACGACGACTTGCCACAGCCCGACGAGCCCACAATCGCCATCAGCGGGTGTTGTCGAATCCTCGCAAGCGCCGATTCAATTTCCCGCGGACGACCAAAGAATTTGTCTGCATCCGATTCCTGGAAGGCACTGAGGCCCGAGTATGGGCTCTCATCCCCGTGCAGTTCACGAGTTTGCTGCCCGGGCCGCAATGGCTCGAGTGCACGCAGCAAGTCAGTTGCAGTTTGGTATCGGTACTCCCTTTGCTTCATCAGGCAGCAGTCCACAACCTCGGCGAAGGCGGCGGGGATTTGAGGCGCTTGCCCGCCAAGCCTCGGCATTGGTTGGCTGAGGTCGGCCGTCACAACCAGCCTCTCGCCTTGAAGCGGAGCGAGCGGGTGTTTCCCCACCAGCATTCGAAACATCAAGATGCCCATCGCCCAGATGTCTGAGCGGTGGTCGATGCCAGCGCTGATGCTCCACTGCTCGGGGGACATGTAGGCCAGCGTTCCCAAGATCGTGCCATGCTGGGTGAGTTCTGCCGACCCAGAGCGTGCATTGCTCGAGCGTGGAGGGTGGCTTGGGCTCATTGGAATTTCAGGCGGGCCAGCGTCGCCGCGAAGTACTTTCGCGATGCCAAAGTCGAGAACCTTGATGGCTCCTGACTCCGTCACAAAAATGTTGTCGGGCTTGAGATCGCGGTGGACGATTCCCTCTTCGTGCGCCAGTGCCAACGCCTTGGCAACGGGAATCAATAACTCAACGACTCGCGCAGGGGGCAAGGACTGGCCGTGCTCGATGAGCTTTGTGAGCGTTTGCCCCTGCAGGTATTCAAGCACCATGAAGGGCTGGCCGTTGTACTCGCCAACCTCGTAGATAACGACAATGTTCTCGTGCTGCGCGCGTGCCGTAGTTCTCGCTTCGAGAATGAAGCGCCGAGTGAGCTCGGGGTGCGCGGTCTGCAAGAACTTGATCGCAACACGCCGCCCCAATTGGGTATCACGCGCAAGAAATACGGTTCCCATGCCTCCTGCGCCAAGGATTCGGATAATCTCGTAGTGCTTTATCTGATCGCCGGGCTCTGGCAGCGTGTGGCCAAGCGGAATCTCGAGTGCGGTATCCTGAACGTCCGTCCCAAGGTCTTGTTGTGGATTGGACCCCTGCGGGATGTTGCCGCCGACGCCAAACACTGTGGCCTGCGCCTTGGGCATACGCGCTCGTGGCTTTGGCATCGGAGAGCGGGACTGGTTGGGCCCGACACCAAATACCGTGGCGCCGACGTTGGGGAAACGCGAACGCGGCGCCGGCATTGGCGAGTTTGGTTTGCTCGGTAGGGTGGGGGCGACGCCAAACATTGTGGCTTCGACGTTTGGTGCACGCGCAAACGGCGCTGGTCCTGGTGAGCTGGACGTCTTCGGTGCGACGGGGGCAACGCCGAATGTTGTGGCTTCGACGTTGGGCGCCTGTGCGAGCGGCATTGGAGGGTTGGACGCGCCGGGTGCGATGGGGGCGACGCCGAACGTTGTGGCTTCAGCGTTGGCATACGCTAGCGGCTCTGGCCTGGGCATGCTCTGCGGCATGCTGGCGCCAACGCCAAACACCGTGGCTCCAACGGCGTTGCCTGGTTCTTGTGCTGTGACGGGCGGACGACTCTGTCGAAAGGCACGGCTCGGCTGTATGACACTGCGCTTCTCTTGACTGGCGAACCCCGGTTTTGCCAACGGCGCCACGAAGCCAAACCCATTCCCCATCACGGTCGCGCCGGTCTCAGAGTCTGCGCGTGAGGGCACTTTGCCAAACCCTGTTGCTGGTTGAGGGGCTTCCAGTGTGTTCCGCTGCTGACACTCTGGGCACTGCTCCTGCCAATGCGGCGCCTCGCCGCCACACTTCGTGCAGACGTACATGGTTTCGGATTTCATCATTGTGCGAATTGCAGGGCAGCGATTGGCTTCAAACGTCGCGCGGGTAACCGCCGACCGTCCCCCTGCCGATCGAGCACTGTTTGCTCTACGACATGGTAGCGTCAGGTCAGCGATTTCTTGATGCGTGCGCGTGCCAAATTTCGAGAAAAAGGCATTGCGCGGTCAAAAGATGCACAGACATGTCGGCGTCGCTTCGCGCAGAACGACTTGCGTTGAAGGGGATGTGATTTCCACCAAGCTTCGGGGTAGCACCATTTGCCACAGCAGGCGCCTCGGGCCGCTGAGACCTGGCCATGCGCCGCACTACGAACAAGTTGCCATGGCTATGTGGCTCGCTCTAGGCTTGTTATATGAGAGGTCTCACAATGCTCGCCGCCGTGTTGCTCTTGGGCTGCAACCAGCTCGATGAACTGGGCAGCGACTCTCCAGACTGTGCCACGAGCGAAGACTGCAGCGGAGGCCTGGTTTGCCTTGATACGGTCTGCGTCTCGCCGGCTAAGGAAGACCTGCCCAACCCGGAGCTTGAGCGCGAAGCTGATGAACTCGGCAAGCTCAGCGTCGAACGAGACATGCTCGAATCGAAAGTACAGGGGACACGCGAGGCACTGGCGGATGCCGTCGATGAACTTGCGGATGCCAAGACCGAAGCTGAGAAGAAGGCTGCTGCTCGGAAAAAGTCTAGGGCCGCTGCCGAGCACAAGCGCGCCAAGGCAGCCCTTGAACGATTTCTGAAGCGCTGAACTTCTCCGGCATCCATGCAGCGGCTCGCACTTCGGGGGGCCGGCCGCGGTCCTGGGTGTTTCTCGTACTTTGACGGCTACGCTCGCTGTTTAAGCCAGTAATCGTAGAAGCTCTTCAGCGCTTCCGCCGATGGCTCAAAGGATGAGCAGCCAAAGGCTTTGAGCGCGCTGGTCACGGGCTGTTGCTTGGCGGCTAGCTTCTTCAAGGTCACAGACTTCTTCTTAGTTCCATTGCTGGTGATGGCCCAGCCTTCGTTCAGGTGATACCAGGAGTTGCCCTTCTTGACCTTGACAGCGAATCCGTCGCCAACGCGCACGGTCTCCATATCGTCGATTGGTACGTTAGAAACGCCATCGCCGTAGGCCCAACGCACTCCATCCATGATGCCCTTGGCACGCAATTGCTTGATAAAGGGAATCTCGACCCAGTTGATGTTGTCGACTTCCCACGGGGTATCCATGTCTGGAGCGAGATGAAAGTTGACGTCATCGGCGTTGGCTCCGATTTGATGTCTTTTGAATTTGAGCGCTTGATTCTTGAACTCGTCCGCGAAGTAGTGCGGGCGGCGAATGTGTTGTTGCATGTGCCCGAGTTCGTGTAGGAGCACAGCGGGCGCCGATTGGGGCTCAAGCACATGGTCGGTGTTGCTGCCTGTGAGTGCCCACTCGTCGTCGTTCTTGCGAACTACGAGGTTGCCATCAAATCCATTGGCAAACTTGGTGCGATTGCGCTTGCCCGTGCTCTTGCCAAAGTCACCGACCCACATAACGCTAAGCGGGTCCCACTTCACCACGCCGCCCTCAATATTGGGATCGTAGGCAGCGTTGGATTTTAGCCAGAACTTGATCTCTTTGGATGCGCAGACCTCGATAATTGCCTTCCCCATGTCTGTCTGAGCGATGTAGCCCATCGACTGCATAATGAGGCGTGCACAGGTTTGCTCAGACAGCTGCTTGAAGCGGTTTTGCGCCGGTTTGAACCTCGCCTTAATTGGAATTCCGACGACGTTGAAGTTGCAGCTGTAGTAGCGGTCTTGGAGAGCCATGCCGGCAAATTTACCACTGGGATTGCAACTTTCGGCGATGGTGTGATGTTTTCACTGGAGTCTCCACAGAGAACCGCGCACACCTCTGACGTTTGGTAGTCCAGCAAAGGCTGTACAGCGGGGCAGACCTACACGAGGCCACACGTCATACTGTCGGTGTTGGTACTTTTCTGGTGTCTTTGTCGTAGGCAAAATTCACCAGCCAAGTTCAAGGCCGGAGGAACGCACTCACGGGGAAATGCGGCGCCTGGTGGTACTGTCGTGGGAATTCATGAGCATCTTCAGCAGTAAGCCCGTCGCAGACCTGATCACGGACGTCAAGAAGTTCTCCGACACCACCTACAAGGGCGAGACGAGAACGGGATACTCAGCAAAGGGCGGCGGCCTTGGTGGCGAAGTTGGCGTCGACTTGGGAAAGATTTTTCTATTCTTTAAGGCGGGGCTCGAATTCAAAGGGCAGGTCACGCGTGCAAGCCAAACGATGATTGTCGTGCACCGCGGTCCAAGAGCGCCGCTAAATCAAGGGGCCAACTTGAGCGCGGCAAGCAGTCTGATCGTGAATAACATCGTCGGTGTTACCTGGGCGGGCAAGCTCGAAGCCGCCTTCGCGCTTGGAGTTGGACTAGACGTGGGCATCGGTTCGGGCGGCATCGTGGACAGCGATGGCAAGTCCGCAGATTTTACGAGCAGCAAGAACGGATTCTCTGACGAAAACGTAGGCGAGACGTTTTCTCACAAGGGCAGCATCGATACGAAAACGCGATCCGTCGAGGTCTTCTCCGCCAAGGCAGGTGTCAAGGCGGGTCTAAGTCTCGGTGGCACCGCCGGCTGGTCCCACTACTGGGGAAAGTGCGTTGCCCCTCTCTACTACGAAGACTACAAGGGCATGTCTGGCGAACTCGCGGCAATTCTTCTCGCCCCAAAGGCGAAAGCGCAGCAGCGCAAGAAGCAGATCAAACTGGATGCCGTCGCCTTTCTCAACAAACACGCGGCCCCTCTTGGGCAGAAAACCGTATCGCACAGCAGGCGCCTTGGAATGGGCCACATTCCGTCGGCACAACTCGTAGCCAAGCTCACCGACGCGGAAGCAACATTTCAGCGCTACTTCGAAGAACGGTTTGGGCGTGATGCGGCGAAATGGCCGAAGCTGCACCAGAATACGATCGCCGAGTGCAATAACTTGGCTTGGCTACTCGGACCTGCTTCGAACCCCTTGGCGTTTATGCGCATCTCCACCAATGAGCAGACGGCCAGCTTCAACATTGGTGCCGGAGCTAGCGCTGGAGCCAGTGCTGTCGGCCTTGTCGCTGCGAGTGCCTCGGCGGGGCTTGATTTGGTCGACGCTTCCTGGAAGCGCAGAGCCGCCACGGTGCGCTTTCAGAGTCACACAGAGGATCGCAAGACCATTTGGACGCACGATACCGTGCTCACCTACAACACCTTGGGTGTCAAGGTCGCCCAGGTTAAGGCAGCTGTTTCCGGCAGACTCGTGGGCGTTGGAGCAGCAGAAAAAAAGAAGGCCAAGGCCGCTTGGACTCCGGTTGATTACAGCTGGATTAGTTACAAGTCGACAGTGGTTTATTGGCAGCGGCCAGACGACGATAAATTCAAAAAGGTTCCCAGAAGAATTCTTAAAGACTATACGGAGGCCAAAGCTGTTGCCGGCACCGGCACCGGGGTTTGCATTGGCAGAAGCTTCAGCTTGGAGAACCTTCGCGCCGCGTACAAGGTCGATCAGGGCGAACTGGCCGGATTCAAGAGCAAGGTCAAGATGAAGGAATCCAATCTTGCTCGAGCTCGGCGATCGCCCAAGGTGGTCAAGGTGCTCGGGAAAGAACCGCGCCCGGTGCAGGGACGGGTGACGCAGACTGAGGAGCGAGCCTTCTTTGTCGATCCGACGAGCGCCGAGTTTGAGACGATTCGAGACGGCCTAGACGTCGATGCCGAAGCGCTCTTGGCGTTCCTAAACGACGAAGTCGTCCGGCAAATGATCTTTACGATGTTCAAGAGAGACGCGTTCGTTAAATCGGGCAACAAGGGCCCCATCGTTGGCTCCGCCTTTGTTGAGGTCGCCTACAAGAAGCCAGACGGTTTCAAGGACTTGAGGATTCGCAACTGTGGGGATGTCGAACTCGACTACGAGAGCTCAAGTGAACTCGTGCGAGCGTTTGACGCACTCTCGCCAGCGAAGAAGGCGGAGCACGTCTCCGCAATTCGACTTCGCGTTCGGCAGCTAGACCAGGAGAACGACAACCGAGCCTTGTTTAGCTTGGGCTTCAAGGTCGCGGGGACCGGAGCCAAGATCAATATTCTGAAGGTAGAGGAAGCGGGAGTAGGCGGCTTCGTCGAATTGCGCTCGGTGTTCTTCGATGGCAGCAAGAGCAAAGTCGAGTTACCCAACCATGGTGCCGAGTATTTAAAGCGGCACGAGCAGTCCGTGCCCCCAGCCGCGCTCTATTGCCAGTGAGCCTAGCTATAAGCGTCCGAGTCACGATGTCATGCCAAGCATTCAATTCGGTGGAGTTCTCACGGCCAGCCGATGACGATTGATCTGGCCGTGGCACCCACTTGCTACACTCTTGTCATCTGCCCATGAGGGGAATGCTCCATATTCGCTGCGGTGCCCTCGTCCTCGTCCTCGGTCTACCGGGCGCGCTGGGATGCGACGAGACAACGCCCAAGTCATCGGCACCGACCACGAAGGAAAGGGCACCGGAGCCGCCGCTTGCCAATCCCACTGGGCGTCCCATGCTCTTGGTGTTTTCCCGAGACTACTGCACGCCTTGCCAAGTGATGAAGCCCTGGGTCTCCGAGCTGGCCGCCGCCGCTCCAGGTGTTGATGTGGTGACAGTGAACGTCGATCGTCAGGCGCATGAGCACATTGGCGGCTTCTTCAAGATATCGGCGGTTCCAACACTGGTCTATTTGCAGGGCAATGGCGATGTGGCTCGGCGTACGGAGGGGCTGGCCAAGAAAGGGCAAATGCTGACAGTGCTGCGGGAGCTCGGATGGGCACCGTGAATCGTACTGCGCTCGCCGCGGTCTTGGCCGGCCTGGTGTCAGCCTGCCAATCGAAGACGCCTGCGCCGTCAACCACTCGCGACGCATTCGCTGAGGCATTGCCGGTCGCCTCTCTGCAGGTTGCCCCCGCTACTCTTGTGCAACTTGAAATCACGCAACCAGGACGAGAACCGGTAACGCTGCGCGTCTCCGATGAGCAGTGGGACATCGTCTCCCCCCTATCGTATCCAGCGAAAGCGCCCTCTGTGGAGTCGATGCTCGCAGTCCTCGCAGAGATCCAAATCGTTCGCCGAGTCGCGGCGCAACCGGAACCGCGGCACAGGCTCGGTCCCGATGGGCGGGTCTTGGTCAAGGCGTGGACCCGCGATGGAGCAGAGCTGGCGTTTGCCGTAGGTGCGTCAAAGCGCGAAGAGACCTTCGTCCAGCGTGTCGGTGAAGAGCAGGTCTATGCCGCTCTCGGTGCGTGTCGACGCTTCTTTGATCTTTCCTTGGAGCAGCTTCGTGCGCCGGCCATCACCAATTTCGAAGTCGCAACCATTGAAGCTGTGCGCTTCACAAACGAATGGGGCACGCTCGACATCGTTCCTTCCGCGGACGACGCAAGACGTTTCGTAGAGGCCTCTCCAAGCATTCCCAACTTCAACAGCGAGCGCGCCAGCAAGAACGTAGCGGTGCTGGCAACGCTCTTCGCCAAAGGCTTCGTCGACCCGCCCATCGATGCGCCCGCTACCGGACTCTTTCTCGAAGACACGCCGCGCGCCCAAGTGTCATTCCGCGGCAAGAAAGAGCCACTGATAGTCTTCATCGGCGCGCGCACCACGCATGGCCGCTTGCACCTCCAAACCTCTGCCTCAGAACAAATCTATCTCGTCTCTGCCCATCTCGGCTCAAGTCTCATGCCCCGGGACGAACATTTCGCCCGAACGGACTCGGAGATGCGCGTGCCGCAAGACGATCGCGAAGCGCAGAACGCGAGCACAACGCCAGGCGACCACGCGAGAGAGCACAAGCATGGATCGGTGCGGCCCACTCAGGTGTCGTCTGAGCTTATGGGGGAGCTGCGAGCCTTGGCGCGAGAGCAGCGAAAGTAGGCAAACCGCCAATTGGCTAGCGGGCAGGCTGTGGTGCTTGCGCCACAGTAGTCATCCAAACACTTGGCTACGCCCCTCTGCAAATTCAGACACTTAGGTGTGGCACATATATTGGTTATCACTGATGTCATGAACCAAATGATCCGTTTACTTGTCATTTCGGGTGCCCTCGCACTGCTTGTCACAAGCGGCGCCTGCACCGTGCAAGGGAGCGCACGAACAGCGGTCCGTGCCCCGGCCCCAAACCTGGTGGCAATTGGTGGTGGCGTGTATGTGGTGGAGAATCACTCGCAGTCCGTCTTCTACTCAGACGGCTACTACTGGATGGCCGGAAATGGTGGCTGGTACCGGAGTTCCTACTACGATCGCGGATGGGGGTATGTCGACTATGGCTATGTTCCACAACGAGTCGTGACAATTCGACAACCCCGTAGCTATGTTCGGTTCCGTGCACGACCGGGAATGCGGGTGCACCGAGCGAGCGCCGTAGACCATCGCAGACGCGGAGTGGCACCTCGTTCGCGGCCAGCACCCAGCCATCGAAGAAACACGCGGGTTCCCGCGGTTCGGGGGCGGTCTCATGCGCCGGCCCACAGTGTTCGCCAGCCTGCGGCTCGCCGCGCGAGACCTGCAGCGCGTCCGGTGAGACCTGCGGCACGGCCCGCTGCGAGGAAGCCTGCGTCTAGGCCAGCACGCCGAGGCAGAGCACCCGAGCCGCGCAAGGCGAAGAAGCCCTAGCGCTTGAACGTCGGGTGGGTTTGAATTCCCACCCGGCGACCGTGTGTCTAGCGCCAAGACGATTGTACTAAGAACAACACCGACGTCTGCTAGTCGATGATGTCGTCGATGTTCTCACAGACACCCACTTCGAGAATCACGTAGAGCAAAACAAGCTCTTGGGGCGTCATGGTCGGAGAGCCCTCCGACGTTTCGTACACCGAGTAGAAGACCTTACCGGCGTCGTAGTTGTAAGTGACCATTAGCGGCGAGCCTGGGTACGAGCCATTGTCTTCCACCCAGGTGTACGGCTTGACCACGCCGTTGTCCTCTTCGAGTCCGTGGCCATCGTCGACCTCAGTCGTGGCGTCGATGGTCACGTAGCCGTTTCGAAATGGCACGCTGCTGGGCGATTCGGAGGTAACGACACTGAGCCAAGCGCCGAGGCCATCGTCGAGCACGTCGCCTGTGGTTTGGTAGGCGGCGTTTGTGCGACGGCCAATGTCAAACTTGGTTGCGCCGTCGCCCTGATAGAAATCGATGTAGTCGGGAAACGCCGACTCGGACCAGAGAGAGACCGTACACGAGTTGTAGATGCGACCGCCCGCAGAGACGTATTCCCTAAGCATGTCGACATTGTTGTTCACAAAAGCGACACCAACACTGCTTGAGAAACAGGGCAGGTAGATCATCTGGTAGCTGTTTAAAACACTTTGGTCATCAAAGAGGGCCGAGGTGTGTGGGTATGCACCGCCAGCAGAGTCGGCGTAGATATCGAATTGTTCTGAGCCGGCAATGAGCTCGCCAGAGCCATCAACTTGCCCCATTCCAAACTTGCCGAGAAGGTTGTAGGTGAGGTCGGGCGATGTCTTGACGACACCAAAGGTTGGAATGGTATCCAGACCGTCGGGGGTGGTGGCGCCGGGCAGGGTGGTCTGCTCCTCGGGGACGCTGGGGTCCATCCCCGTAACGACGTCGAGAGTGCGAATGCGTCGGAAGTTGCCCTTGCGAGTGACGAGGGTCCAACTGCCAACCGGAACGTCGATGGACCAAGTGCCATCGGGGTTGGTAAGTGTGTGGGGCTTGCCCTGCATATCGTCGCACTCGTAGTCGTAGACGCCGCTCGGAATTGGCTCGGGTGCAGACGTTGTGAAGTAGACGAGCGCCCCCGAGATGGGGAACTCGCCAGAGGGCGCCATCACACGCCCCGTGAGCGTTACGGTTTCAATGACACTTGCGTCAAAGCGATCGGTAGATCCGTCGCCTGCAGAACCTCCATCGTTGAGACCTGTCCCATCGTCTGCTGTGCCACACCCGGCTGCCAGCGCGAGGCCAGTCGCAATCGCCAGCATTTTTCCGGCCCTACGATAGCCAACTGAGAACGGTACCTTCGTCTTGCACTTCATCATATTCGCTTCCCCGATTGTCATTGTACGGCGCTCGGCCAGATGCGATCAAGCACTAGGTGAACGACCGCGTGTAGGCGTGGGTGCGTAACAGACACAGCTTTGCCGTTTATCATCGAACGTGGCCGCGGCTATGGTTCCGTCGTCGCACACGACCTTTGCATTGAGCTCGTCTACTGAGAGTACTTCTAAAGAGTTTCTCTGAGGAAGCGATTGCCCCAACACCAAGCCAATGGTTGCCGGCGAAGAGCCTGTGACGCGAAATGCTCCGGGTGACAGTCTCATTGCCGCACTTCATTGTAGTGCCGGCATCGAACGGACAGAGCCGACTTGGTCGATGACAACGCCCTAGCTGGGGTTTGACCAAGCGCCTCTATGAGGTTGGACACACGCTTTGCATCTTCTTCCGCAAAGCGCAGGCGTCTTGTTGGTACTCGCCGCCAGCATTGGTTCCAACGCGCAGAGCAAAGGATTCGACCTTGCTTGGAGTGTCCGCACCAGCGAAATCCGTGGCCAGAATGACCATGAGAGCCGAGAGAAGCGCAGAAAACGAAGCTTGTTTTCGCGTTCCACAGCAGACGCCTAGCCTTTGGGCTTCTTGCCTAGGCTTCTTATGGTAAACGAGGCGCATGCACGGCACTAGCGCGCGATGACAGCACTGCTCATAGCGAGCGCTCTGCTCATCAGTGCTCTGACGCTGTACTCCCTCGCCCATTACTTGTGCGCCGCGGTATTCCTTTTCTCGAGCCGCAAGGAACGCTCATTCGAAGGCGAGCCCAACGACGCCGTCTCGGTGCTTGTACCGGCGCGCAATGAAGGTGAGTCCGCCTTGCGTGCCATCGTCTCGCTGCTTGAACAGGATCACACAGGTTCGCTCACGGTCTATTTGCTAATCAAGGACAAGTCCGACTCGTGCATTGAAATTCTGGCTCGGCAGCACCCGGGCATTCGCTTCGATGTGCCTGCTCCTGCGAGCATCGAACTACCCAGTGAGGATGGCCGTCGCACGATCATCAGGTACACAGGGATGGACCCCAAGAGCGATAAGGTCAATTGGATGACCGCGCAGGTTGAAACGCCCTACCTGGCGATCCTCGACGCCGATCATCAGGCCCGCCCCGATTGGATTCGAACCTCGCTCTCTTTGCTGCACGAGAAGAAGGCCCGGATTATCCAGGGCACTCGCGGGCCCTTGGTTGCTCACGGATTCTTTCCCCTGTGGGACTCACTGCACCAACACATTGGCTGCGAGGTCTTCAACAATGCCTTCTCAAAGATGGGCTTGCCGGTGTTCTTTACTGGGACGACGGCGGTCATGGAGACCGAGCTTCTGCAGGCCAATCCGCTAAACGAGTGCCTCACCGAAGATGCATATTTTAGCTATACGATCCTAAAACAGGGCATCCGTATTATTCACAATCCCTACAGCGGCTCCGACGAAGAGACCTCGCCGGACCTCTACAGCTTTCTTGCCCGGCGTCGGCGTTGGGCCAATGGTCATACCCAGGCCTTCTTCGATCACATCTCGATTCTCTGGGCATCGCCGCTCCGCATTCGAGAACGCCTTCAGTTCCTTCTCCACGGGGTCCACTACTTGGTCTCGATTGCCGTCTTGGCGTTGCATGTTGTGATTGGCCTTATCTTCGCGAGCGAAATCGCCCCGCTCTCTGCGTGCGCCGCCGCGCTTGCGAGTTTGATGCTGGCATTGGCGGTAGCCCGAACCCAACCGACCGAGGTTGGCCCGCGCCCATTGCGGCAGCGCCTCGGAAGCATGGGCAGAAGAGCCGCGGCTCTCTTGGTTCTCTTTACCTGGCTTGCGCCTGTGGTCTTTATCGCTATGAATCTCGCCCAGGCGGTGCTTACCAATGACCCGTCGCGCACGTTGCTACCGGGGCCGCAACTCTTTCACGCGATTGGGCTTATCGGGTTGTGTGCGCCGGTGGTTGTTCTACTCGCGGGACTCGTGGGCATGCGGCAACTTGGAGTCGGCTCATTTGTGGCAGTGGTTGTGACCTACTTGCTCGCCTTCTACCTCGATCTCTGCGGAGTGCTGCTTGGCATTGTTGATCGCATTACCGGGGGCGCGAAATGGCAAGTCGTTCGCCGTGCAAGCGCTCTGCCCACCGCCGAGACCCGCGGATCCCAAGCCCTTATCGTGCCGGTTGACCTCAAACAGAGCTGGCGGGTGAAACGCATCTTGGAGTCCACCCAGCAAGCCGTGACCCGCAGCAGTAGCAGTGAGGCGAGATGAAGCGCGTCGGTTTGGTATTGGTAGCCCTCGCGGCCTTTCTCTTCGTAGCCGGCGTTCTGTACGCACCGCATCCGCGCATTCGCGTCAAGGATGCGATTTGCGTGCTCCAAGAGCACGATGATTTGCCTTGGAATCGCGCAACTGAGAAAAACCACGCCTATTGCCAGGTCAATTCGAAACGCCGATTTACCCGCCGCAGTGGCTCCTTCGAGACCTTGCGTGATGACGCGTTTGGCGAAGACAGTCCAGGCAACGTCGATGCCTCTTATTGGGACAGGCTCAATACAACCTTTCCCTGCAACAAGGCGGTGTTCTCGCCGGAGAATGTGGTCCCTCACGCCGAGGGCGGCATCAGCCTTCGCCTTCAGCATGCGGAGAACGAGAAGGGCGCAAGCTCCGGATCGATTGCGACAAAGGACGATGAGAGATTTACCTACGGCCGCTTTGAGACCGAACTAAAAGCCGCCAAGGGATCGGGGCTCATCACCGCATTCTTCTTGTATCGCTTCGACCCTTGGCAGGAAATCGACGTGGAGATTCTTGGCAAAGACACCACGAAGATTCTGCTAAACGTATTCTTTAACCCTGGCGAGCAGGGCGACCTCTACAACTACGGACTCCGGGGGACGCCAGTCCTTATCGATTTGGGATTTGATGCCTCTTTGGAGTTTCATACCTACGCGATTGAGTGGGAGCCGGATGAGATTCGATGGTTTGTTGACGGTCGCTTGATTCACGTTCGGCACGACGGAGGGCCAACGCCCGTACCGCATCTGCCGATGCGCTTTCACGCCAACCTATGGCCCTGCTGCAGCGAAGAGTTGGCGGGCCCCTTTGACCCTGCTGTGCTTCCCGTGGACGCGGGCTTGCGCTCGATCAAGATTTCGAGCTGGGAGGCCTCGCTTGGCTCACGCATTAAGAATTCGGTGTTCGACTATTTCTCGCCATCGGAAAAGGCCGAGGATTGGCGAGATGATGCGAGTTGGATTGCGCCCTGATCGGAGTCGCTAGGGAATACTCTTAGCGCTCTTTGGATGGCAGTTTACGGCAGAGAGTCGACAGTCCACAACTGCATGTAGATGTCCTGGAAGACCAATCTCGTCTTCACGTGCTCACGGGCTTCGAGTCCCTCTCGGAACTGGATCGTCGGACTCATCATGAAAACCTGTCCCGGATTTGGCGGCAGCATGTAGGTAGCTTCCATTTCGGGTCGCAAGAACTGCATACGCACGTGGGGCCCGAGCCGGTTGCTGAGGGCCATCAGATTGCCAGGGTGGTACTGCTCCATGTTGCCGATGAGGAGGGGATGCTCTGCACCGTTGATGTGATCGGCGACCCTTGGCAACTCAAAGCTAATGCCCTTAGTCCAGAAGGAGACCTGCCGCGCATTGTGGGCGCTGCTCACAACGCCAACAACCAGAAACACTGTGAATGCCAACTGGCTTGGGAGCTTCGTTCGTGGCGTACTGCCCCGGCTAACAAGGAAGGCCAGCGCGACTTCGACGACCATCCACGAGGGGAGCAGGTAGCGCGCCGATACCGAGCGGATTCCTCCAAAGAGAAGGTCCGGTCCCAGCAAGAGCGCCAGGGGAACGAGGATGGACGTGCCAACGAGTAGACCCGCTTTGTGTGGCGCCTTGCGAGTTGCGGTTAGGAGTGCCCACACCGCCGCAACGAGGGTTAGCGCGATTGCCAGCCAGGCAAGCAGGGCCTGCGGCTCGTGCCAAAGGTCAATGATGCTCCGGCTCGCGTTTACGGCCAAGATGCGGAAGAGGACGAGCGGTGGCACCACAATCTCGCGAGACCATTTCATCGAAATGGCGAAGGCCTCGTAGTTTCTAAGAAGAATGATGATCCACGGCAAGAACAGCAAAAAGACCAGAGCTAGCGTGAGTACGCTGAACTTGGTTACGCGGCTGAGGCGGACACGCTCGCGAATCGCCAGGAAGACCAACTGTGCGATGATCACCGAACCGGTGGAGAACGACGTGTACAAGCCCAGGGCGGTGAACAACCCGTACAAGCTCCAAGCCCACGCACAACGTTTGGTCGAGGTGGTGGAGTCTTCGGTTAGCCGGATCGCACGCAAGAGCGCGGCGTTGGCGAGCAAGATTACCGCTGTCCAAAGTGCGTACTCGCGCGCCTCCTGTGCGTAGAGAATTAGTAGAGGAGACACCGCGGCAAGCGCCACGGCTCTCCACGCGACTTGCGCGGATCGGAATAGTTCTTTGGAGAACCAGAAAATCGCAGGTAGGCAGAGCAGGCTCAGAAGTGCCGATAGGCCGCGAAGCGTCCCGATGGCGTCGCCAAACAAGCCCATCCACGAACGCGAGAGCACGTAGTAGAGCGGCGGGTGTTGTGGGTCGTCTGCTGCGAGTCCTTTGACCGTCTCAAGTGCACTGCGCCCCGGATTGTACTCTTGGTATTGGAGAACCTCGTCGACGGTGACTACGCGGCCTGTGTACAACGCCGATTTCCACTCGTGATGAAGGTGCCCGCCCGCGAGGATTCTCGTCGACACTTCGTCGTGCCAGACAAGCTTTTGGCCGAGGTCGTAGAAGCGAAAGAAGACGCCAAAGGCGATGGCGAGAAGCACCAGAGCGGTTGTGCTTCGGGGCAGGCCCAACCGAGTGTACTGAGGCACCTCGCTCGGGAGAGAACCACTTTGGTCGGCAGAGCTCATGACGGTGTCGCCTCGCTTTCCACTGCATTGCGTCGCTCTCGACGGCGGATCCCAAACCCCAGGAGCAGCGTGAGAAATGCTGCTCCCAATCCAATGCGGAAGGGATTGCTGCGGTAGCGCAGCGAAACTCTTGTTGTTCCGGCGGGCACCTCCACTGCGAGTCGACCCTCGTGCGAGAAGATTCGGCCCTGCGGGGGATGTTCTATGGTCCACCCGGAGTAGAAGTTCTGGTTCACGACCAGGACCGTAGCCGGACCATCGCGAATCTCGAAGTCGAGCGCGTTGGGGCCCCAGTGGGTTCGGCGAATCTTGCCGCCATCTTCGAGATACTCTTCGCCTCGAAAGCCGGGGCCGGGCATTTGCGCGGCAATGGGAAGATAGACAGCCTCATAGCAGTGCAGGGCCCCGCGGTTCGACGAGGCCAGAGGCATCATCAGATTCGTATCGCCCCACCACTCGTGGTGGAATTCACCTGCCATGTCTGGGGGGCCAAGCGGGCTATCGTACATGCGCCAGAGGTTTGGTGGACCCACGGTCCACGCATCGAGAGCCCCGACAAAGACGAGGGCAAGGGCCGCAATATGCCCGCGTCGCCCAAAGCGCGCCTGCAGGGCATCGGCGCCAAAACCGGCCAAAACCGCAATGCAGAGGACAAAGGGCACCAAGAAACGGGACGGCACATGTTGCGAGGCGAAGGGGGGCAGCAGGTGTAGCAGTTGCCATAGCCCAAACGACGAATCGCCGAGACGAAGTTGCCCGCAGGCGAGTACTAAGAAAAACACTGACAGTAGAGCCGGCCCAAGTACCCGCCGGCGCAACAAGAAGAACGCGGCAACCACGAGAAGAATGGCCGACGGGCCGATGTAGGCGCCGTATTCGTGGAATCCCCACGTGATCCCGTCAGCCTGTGTAGGGACGGCTCGGCCGATGAACTGGTCTCGGGCAAAAAGCGAATCGTAGAGCAGTTGCAGGTTGGTGGATTCCAGTGCATCGGTGCGGCGCGGGAATTGCGACATGAACTTGAGCGTCGGAAGCAGCTTGGGTGCGGCCAAGCCAGCGGCAGTGACACCCGCGACCGCGGCCACAGCCAACGGATACAGTCGCCGTTTTTTGAGCGCGGTGCCGATGCAAAGCAGCACTACCAAGAGCGCGGCTTGGGGGGCTGGGTAGATGCCTCCCTCGTAGATGACAAGCGCCAGGAGTGCACCAACAAGCATGGCGGACCACAGCGATGAAGTCTTGAGCGCGCGCCAGGTGAGGGCGAAAATCCACGGCAGGTAGGCGTAGGAAAGCGCCCATGTGTGACCCATCGCCAAATGCAAATAGTGGGCGGAGGTGCCCAGGAAAATCAGTGCAACGGCGGCCCGCCCGACTCGACGCATGCCGAGCTCCCGCGCCAGGAACCACCCGCCACCGGCCATGATTGCTAGGTGAAGCACAATCTCAAGGTGCAGTCCCACCACCGGCCCGAAGAGGAGATGTAGCAGGAAGAAGGGCGAGAGGTAGCGCGCCTGGGGATTTGCAAGCAGTGGTGTCCCGCCGCAAGCCCATGGGTTCCACATAGGCAGCTCGCCGTGGTCGACGACGCTGACGTACGGAACCCAGTGATAGAGGAGGTGTTGGTCCCAGTCGTTCGCTGAGCCCAGGGAGCTAATGTGTGCGAGTGCTGGGTAGGCGAATAGGATACCGAGGAGCAAGAAGGACATGCCCCAGGCGGTGTGCCGCATCCACGTTGGACGGGCAGCGAAGTAGGTCGCGATTATCGTGGCAAAAGTCATAGACGTCGCACCATCGCGATGTGTGGGTGAGTACCAGAGCGAGGGGCACGTATCAAGATCGGCTCTCTCTCTGGAGGCTCGCCGAATTGGCCTCTCGCCGCGCTACACTTGTTGGCAGGGGCGATCCATTTGCGGCTAGAAGCCACGATTGAATTGCTTCCAATGCGCGAAAACTCGCGACATGGTCAAACTCGCTCCCTCTAGGCAACAGAGAGACCCGGCCAACTTCGCGCAGTACTGCGGGGTTCAGGGATTAGAGAATATGAAAATCACGATATCGATACTCAGCTTCGCCCTTCTTTCCGCCGGCGCCTGTGGCAAGGACGAGAAGGCCTCAGAGGGCGAAACCAAAGTGGTGAACTCCAAGCCAAGCCAGGATCCGACCCAGAAAAAATCCACCAGTCTCGATGGGCTGTTTGTGGGCGAATCGGTCACCCTGCCTGAAGAGATTGCCATAATTGCCTTTGGCAAAAGCGAGGCCGACAACCAAAAGGCGCTCGGGCAAGAATCCAACTTCAAGTCCTCCGACGCCTATAAAGATGTCACGTTTCAGATGCGCTCATCGAAAGAGCAAACAGAGAGTGTCGACATCAACGCGGATGAGGGCCTCGAAGCGGCGGCAACCAAGGCGTGGGGAACTCCGGCGAAGACCAAGAAGGGGCTGGCATTTTGGCACAACCCCCAGGCCGGCCTCCGGGCCTACATGTCTCCGTATGGCAAGGGCAAGACCTTGGTCATCGACCGCTATGAGCCCTTAGAAAAATTCCTAGGAGCAACCGGCTTTGACCTGGCCTTCGCCAAAGACAAGGTGCTGTTGGGGGCGCGCATCGAAGATCTACATACGGCGTGGGGCGACTCTCTTTGCGACTACGAGGAACAGGGGCCAAAGCTCATCGCGTCCTACGCAGAACACCGCAAAGACTCCATCAGTCGTTTTCCTCCGTCGTACAATAGCCACATCGACGTTTGCTGGCCTCTGAACCGGGGAGCAGGCACAACGGTCAATCGCGACAAGGTTGATATTGGGTCCAACGGGCGCGTAGCTCGCTACCGGATGAGTGTACCCACAGAAGGCTCATCGGAACTCACAGCCTCAACACTCTCAATCTTGAACAAGAAACTGGGTGAAGCGGTCATCGTCGAGAGCGACCGCGGACAAGAACACCACTACTTCAACGCAGACAAGGGGCTCAAAGTGCGAGCACTCGTCACCAAGGAGCATGCGAGTGTTCACCTTACGTTCTCGGAGCTTTTGCCGCTAGAACAACTCTTAGGTGGGGATGGCCCGGGCTTGGGCGTGGAGCCAGAAGGTGTCTTTGGCACATTTGAGGACATTGCCAAAGCCGATCCGGACCACTTTGAACCATCCGGTGTGCTCGCGAGCCTTGTGTACCCAGGAACCGAGTTCTCCTCTGGCCTCACTGAGGTCTCTCTATCCAGAATGGCAAAGGCCAAGAACGTGAGCGGGTACAAAGTGGTCCTCCATTACGACGGATACCCCGAGCTAGAGACGCGGGTTCTCACTCTCCTAGCAAAGAAGTTTGGTCCTGCCCGCGACTCAAAGCGCAAAGCGAGCAAGGGGAAATACCTAGACTTTGGAGGCAAAGGGCAGCGCAAGGTATCCGTCTGGCAGGTCGACAAGCAGTTCCAGCTCACCTTTTCGAAGTAGCAGGCCCCCATAAGCGGCGAGTGAAATCGCCGCCTCCGAGGCGCCTGTGGTTTTGCCACGGGCGCAAGTGGTTTGGCTGGCCAACGTGCTCAGCAAGGGCGCGGACGATTGACTGATCCAAAGCAGACGCTGGCTCGTATCCCTTGAGTCAGCGAGTTGTCGATGCGGCTGTCAGTCACCGCCATGCCCCTTCACAAAACACTTCTTCCAATCGCCATCCTCCTTGCAAGCGCATCGGCGCACGCGCAAGAGCGGGAATTCTCAGGGATCGTGACCGAAGAACGCACCGGCGCACCCGTCTCCGAGGCCAGCGTCAGCAATATGGAGTACACGACAGAAACCGACCCACTCGGGCGTTTCAGTCTTCGACTGCCCAAGCATGCCACGGACCTTGTGGTGTACCACGATGGCTATGAGACCTCCGTGCTGCAGATCGGCAAGGCCGACGCCGACATCAAGGTGGCTCTGGTGTCGCTTGGCTCTGGTGGCAGTGAGGTCATCGAAATTCTCGGCGAGGCGAAAGAGGATGTAGGTGCAGGGAACTACGAACTTGGCCCCGAAGTGATTCGGCGCGTTCCCGGATCGAGCAACGATGCGCTCAAGGCACTTCAGACCATGCCCGGGGTTGCGCGCGTCCCTTTCGGATTGGGCGGCATCGTATTGCGGGGCACGTCGCCCCGGGACAGCAATGTCTACCTCGATGGCATGGAGGTCCCTCTGCTCTATCACTTTGGCGGCTTGGCTTCGTTCTACCCTTCATCCACGCTGAAGTCTCTTGCGCTGGTTGGTGGTGGGTATTCTTCTGAGTACGGAAGGGGGCAGGGTGGCGTGGTGCTGATCGAGTCGCGAGAAGGTCGCAGTGACAAGTGGCGTGCCTCGTCGGAGATGAGCTTGATTGACCTCTCTATGCAAGCCGATGGACCGAGTGGCAAAACGGGCTCGCTCTCGATTGGCCTACGCAGATCCGTCGTCGATGCAGCACTCCCTTTGGTTACCAAAACCACCGAGGTGACTTCGGCGCCGCGGTACTACGACGGTCAGCTGCGCTATGACACCGCTCTGGGGCCAAGAACAAAACTCGCAGCTCAGCTCATTGGTTCGGACGACGAGCTCGGCATCATTTATGGAATGGAAAAGAACAAGCGCCTTACCTACGGCACACGTTTTGCGCGTCTTGGTGCCACGTTGACGCACGAAACCGACACCGGTGACGTTGTTGTAGCGCCCTGGGTAGGCGTTGATCGGTTCGAACTCAAATCGACTCAGCAGAGTGTTCTCAGCACCAATCAGCCCTTTGGAGGGCGAGCGCGCTACACACGAAGATTTGATGGAGGCGAGGTCAAGTTTGGGGGCGAGCTGTCAGCCGGGAACTACGAAGTTGCATCGATGACGACGACCGACCGGGGAACAACGGAAATGGGCAACGCTGACTCGTATCAGAATACTTCTGTGTGGCTGGAGTCAGAATTCAATATCGATGACCGAAGACTCAACCTAACACCTGGGCTCCGGGTAGAACACTACAGCCTCTCCGGGGAGACCGTCGTCGACCCGCGCATGGTTGTGACCCACGAACTCGCAAGCGGACTCACCTTGCGCGAATCTCTCGGTCTCTTTCACCAACCTCCCTCGGTGGCAGATTCTCTATGGGGCAACGAGGACCTAAAGTCATCGAACAGTATCCAGGCGACTCTCGGAGGTACCTATCCCATTACGAAGGCAATCAGCGTGTCGGCAACCGGGTTCTACTCCGAGCTGCGCAACCTCGCCGTCGATGATCCCACGGCGCCAATGGATGGGCTTTCACACTTCTACGACTCAAAGATTGGTTCCCTCAGCTCGAGCCGCGAGTTTATGGCGAAGCAGTTTGGCACCTTCAGTGCTCTTCGAAATACAGGCGCCGGCCGCAACGTCGGTGCTGAGCTACTCGCTCGCTACGTCGGCGACCGCGGCTTTGGCTGGGTAGCCTATACCGGCTCCAGGGCCCGGCGTCGCGATACCGAATTGGCCGACAAAAGCTGGCACCGCTACGTGCTGGACCAGCCGCACGTGCTCACCGCCGTGGGATCTTTCAAACTCTCCTCCGCTTGGCAAGTCGGTGCGCGGGCGCGCTACGCCACCGGCAATCCCGTTACTCCGATCGAGGGTGGCCAGCCCATCGGCAATGACAACTATCTACCCATCAATGGCGCCAAGTACTCCGAGCGCTTAGCCGATTTCTTTCAGCTCGACTTGCGGGTGGACCGAGAGTGGAGTCGGCCGTGGGGCAGCATCGGTGCGTTTCTCGATCTTCAGAATATTACTGGCCGTAAGAACATCGAGGGGCGCTCCTACGAAGATGACTTCAGCAGCTACGAGAGCACCGAAGGGCTGCCCTTCTTTCCCTCATTCGGCATCGTCTACACGCCTCCGTCCTGATACGCCAGCAGGCTTACAGAGCTAACGATTCCCATATCGACGCAATCTGGTGTAGAAGATTGCAATGGGCGACGTACCAAAACCCCTCGTAGCTCTCTCGCTCGATGCATTGCAGACAGCAAGTGAGCGAACACTTGGCCACTACGGTGAGCGCGCAGAGTCGTTTTGGTTGGGAACTCGCGACCACGACGTGCGTCAAAACATCTCCGCATTTCTTCGTCATCTGCCGTCGGCTGGACCTCAGACCTTATTGGATCTCGGATGCGGGCCCGGTCGCGATTTGATGACCTTTCGCGATCTGGGACACGAAGCTGTCGGCCTTGATGGTTCCGAAGAATTCGTAGAAATGGCGAAGAGCAACTCGGGCTGTGAGGTCTTGCATCAAAACTTCCTACACCTGGAGTTGCCGGTTGAACGCTTTGATGGAGTTTTTGCGAACGCCTCCTTGTTCCACTGTCCAAGCCAAGAGCTTCCTCGGCTGCTAAAGACACTTTGGAGCGCGCTCAAGCCACGCGGGATTCTCTTTTCGTCGAATCCCCGTGGACCGAACCATGAAGGCTGGTCCGGTGAGCGATACGGCTGCTATCTCGATGTCGAAACCTATCGCCTCTATATGGCCGACGCGGGGTTTGAGGAGCTTGAGCATTTTTATCGACCAGAGGGCCGACCGCGCGATCAACAACCATGGTTCGCCTCGGTTTGGAAGAAGGCCGAAGGCTTGTAGCGACGCTGGTTGTGAAGGAGTGAACCAGGTGCTCGTGCGCACCCACGCAGCAGACCAAGGCCGGCAGTGGCAGGAGCACCAAGTTGGAATTCGGTGGTGAGGTGTGTCAGGTATCCAACGATGTGCACCATCTCAGCGTTGGGAAATCGCCACTAGCGCACGTCAATCCAATGCGGTTGCAAGCAATTGCGCGGCACTGGGGAAGGGCACGCGACTTGCTCTCTTTGGCCGCATGAAATACTTCATGCTCCTTGTACTTGTTCTGGTTCCCGCTGCGACGCTCGCTGGTTGTGATGAACCAGAAGACTGCGGCAATCCCTTTGGTTGCGGTGACGAGTCTAAACGGATGACGTCCGGAGCTGTGGGAGACCTGGTGGGCGTGGATGAATCCACGATTGCGGTGGTGTTGGACGAAGAAGGGTTTACGCCATTTCTCAGCGAGGAGAGCGATGAGCTGATCTACGAACTCACCGCTTCTGACTTGGATCGGCTGGCAGTGGCAGCTGACTAGCCCGGTTGCACGTGATGAGGCACCGAAGCTGCCGCCAGGAGGTTCCATCGGTGGTGCCGGTTCGCGCTACGGGGCAGCACTGCAAGGCGGGTCAACGTAGAGCGCTTCGTAGAGCCGATCACGATAGATGCCGCCGTCCATGAATTGGTTGGCGAAGACCGCCTGGCCGGCTTCCACTCGATAGAGAAACGGACTCAGCGCCAGTCGCTCTTGGTGCCAACGCCCCGCCTCGCCCGCAGGAATAATCTCCCCACTGCCGTAGAGCATGAGCTCCGGACCATTGGCTTCAAACGAAGGACACACGCTGCCGCCTTCGTGACTGACATTGATCAATTTGTGACCCAGTTCATGAGCGAGCACCCGGGTATCGGGGCGAAATCGGTCGACTTCAAAGGACAGGGTAATCGCGCCGCGAATTCCCGCGGGCATGCGGTCGGCGTAGGTATAGGGGGGCAGCGAGAGTCCGCCGGTCGGAACGGAATCGTAGATCCACTCGGTGCCATTCCACTCGTAGAAGGGAATCGGCACCTCGTTGAAACTCATGAGATGAATGGTGCTGGACGCGGGGATGTTCAAATCATCTTCGGGAAGGTGAGCAACAATCGCTTCGAAGATGGCGATGGCGCGCACACTCGGCCGCGCGCGGAGTTCCTCTAGATGGCGATAGAGATCCGTCTCGCGAAGTTCTGGCGGGGTTGTTGGAAGGTCAATGATCGCTGGATCAATTTGCTGCCAGTCTGCGGGGATTTGGATGTGCAGAGCAGAGCGCACTCGAAGCTGCACGCCGACCTCGCCAAAGATGCGCTTGGCCCGCGTGATGTTGCCCGCGAGTTCGTCCCAGGCGAGTGGCCCATCGTCGCTCAGGTAGAACGCAAGATCTGCTGTTGGTACACCCTCGATGAGGTCTTCGTTGAACGAGCCAACATCGAATTGTTCTAAGACCGTAACCTCCGACTCCAAACCGGCATCGGCAACGTCAGTCGCGTCTACCATTCCCTGCGTGTCGTTGGCGTCTGTGCCGCAAGCACAGAGGAAACATGAGAGTGCGATGCGTTTCCCAAGACCGATCATAGCTACTGCATAACGCGGAAGCCGATGCAAAGGGAATCAAGTTGCAGAGGGAATCAACAAGACTTGAATCGACTTGTGATTCTTGCAGCACTGCAGCCGCCTTCTACCTGGCTACAACGATGGCGTGAGCGGGCGCTCGCAAATAAATCGACGGTCTTCGCCGCAACCGCGATCATCCCACCGCCCGGTGCTTCCCTCGTTGTCCATGAGCATGCAGCTCTCGCCGCCGCCGCCGCTGGGTTGCCCGGATCGCCAGTGAGCGTAGCTGCCATCCACTTCGGCTCCACCTCCGTTGCCTAGCCAAAAGGGAGTTCCGTCAGCCCAGAGCCAAGTGCCGTCGACGGCGTCGGTGCCGCTGAGCCACGCAACAAAAGAGTTGCCCCACAGAGCGCTTCGGCGGGCTAAGAGAAACACCTGTTCTGCGTCATCTTCGACGCTAGCCAGGTGCATACCCTCGGTTGCGCATGCCTGCGCCGCTGTCGACTGGTCGCGCTGAGAGGAGCAATAGAGATAGCGGACCTGCGTCTCGTCCCGAAGTTGCGGGGAGCATCCATTGGCGCAGGTCTCAGTGGTCTCGGAGTTGCAATCGTTGTCCACGCCGTCACAGACTTCGACTGCTGTTGGAAACATCCAAGGGTCTTGGTCGTTGCAATCCTCTGCCACGGCAACGAAGCCCGCTGGGGCTTCACAGTCGACAGCAATAAAGTTCGGGTCGCCAAAGCCATCCCCGTCGGTGTCTGCAAAGAACGTCTGGAGGTTCGCCTCTGGGCAACTCGCATCCGGGCTCACAGGCTCCGCATCGTAGGTGGGAATAGCGGCGTCGGCCGCGAGGGGAGTTTCCGTCGTATTGCTATCACAAGCCCCGTAGAGAGGGAAAAGGGGCGCGAATGCGACGAGCCACGAGAACCGGTGAGCCATCCATCGACCCTATCATGGCCGGCCCGATCGAAAGTTGCCTACTTGCTTTGGGCAGGGAAGCTGCCACGATAATTCTTGGCGGCAGTGACCCGCGCGGGCCGTTTGGGTTTCTTGAATCCGCAAAGCGACTCGCTCAAGGGCCATGCTAGATTGGTCCGATGGTTCGCGTACCGCGTACATATCCATTCGTGGTGTTGGCCCTGGTCGCGCTACTTGGGCTTGAGAAGAGTGCTCATGCGGGAGCATGCCCAAGCCCGACGGTGAAGGTGTGGATGCCCGGTGCAGGCAAGACCTTCCCAATCAACGCAGAGATTCGCGTGCGCTTTGTGCGCGCTCAGGTAGAGCTTCGCGATGTGGAACGTGGCACGCAGCAGATTCGGAAGACCTCATGGGCGAAGGCCGAAGACGTGACATTCCGGATCCACGAGGTCGGAGGCGCGATTGTTCCAGCGATCGAAACACGTTTTCCAAACGCTATTTCTCCAACCCGCGTGATCGTGCCCAACGAGAACCTAAAACCAAAGAGTACGTACAACGTAGTGGCTCGGCACAAGGGCGAGAGTTACATCATCGCCACCATATCGACATCGATCTCGAGTGCGGTAGACGAACATGCACCAACTCTCGAAGGCGTTTCCAAAGTGCGATTTCGCAAGTCCAAGCGAACCCATCATTGGAAAGACCTCGGAGGCCCGTTCGCTCATCTCTCGCTAAAGGCGTACTCCGACAAAGAAGTCGGTGCGCTGCAAATGGAAATTCACGAACTGCCAGAAGGGGACAAGGCGAGCTCTGCAACCTTGAAGGCCTTCTTCGACGTTCATGGCGACACTCTCACTCTCGGTAAAACTCGTACTTGCGAGGCTGGCCTACACTTCGTCGCAAACTCCACGACGCCGGGGGTGATGCGAATCGGCGTGCGAGCGCGAGACAGCGCCGGGAACCAGAGCGCGTTGCACATCGTCGAGATTCCCTTGCCCAAATCCAAACGGAGTACGGCTGGCGCTCGAACGAAGCGGCGCAACTAGCAGTTTTCGAGTGCCGCAGACCTACCCAGATGTGCCCACGCTTGCGGGAGGCAAAGACTGTGACAAGCGCGGCCCTCAATGTGCTACGAAGCGCCATGGCCGATGCCACAGACAGCGTCGATACAAACTGGGCACTTCTCTTTGCCTGCTGGCTGCTTGTCACGGGAGCGAGCCTTGGGAGCCTGTTTTTTAGCGAGGTCATGGAGCTGCCGCCGTGTACCTTGTGTTGGTACCAGAGGATCTTCATGTTCCCACTGCCCATCGTTCTCTTCATGGGCCTATTCCCCTTTGATTCAAAGGCAATCCGCTATGCACTCCCCTTGGCCATTGCCGGATGGGCCGTGGCCGCCTACCACCTGCTGCTTCACGTAGGTGTCATCCCTGAGAGCGTTTCCCCTTGCAGCCAGGGCGTATCGTGCAAAACAAAGTATCTCGACCTGCTTGGCTTCGTATCGATTCCGCTACTGTCACTGCTCGCATTTTCTACTGTCGTTGCGCTACTAATAATTCTTAGAAAGAGATCTTGAGGAAGAGATCTTGAGAAAGACGTTGTCCCGATGAAAAAGAATCAACTGGCAATTTTAGGAGCCGCTGCGCTCCTCATCGTATTCGCGGTCGGCGGATACATCTACAAGCAACAGCGCGCCGAAAAGACCCAGGCGATGGCGAAGCAAACTGAGTCGCCTCTCTCCAGAGCCTATGCACAAACGCTTGGCCCGCCCGACGCCAAAGTTGTGATTGTCGAGTTCTTTGATCCTGGGTGTGAAACCTGTCGGATGTTCGCAGGGCCCGTGAAGAGCTTGATGGACTCGTATCCGGGCAAAGTCCGACTCGTAAAGCGGTACGCGCCATTTCATCATGGGGCCGACAAAGTCGTTCAGATTCTCGAAGCTGCACGACTGCAGGGAAAGTACTGGGAGACATTGGAACTCTTGTTTGAAGGCCAGCACCGATGGGCCGATCATCACAACCCAAATCCCGACATGGTCTGGCAGCTCGTTGGCAGTCTCGGCTTGGACATGGAGCGACTTCGCCGAGACGTCAATGACCCAAAGATTCTCGATATTGTTGCGCAGGACGTCGCAGACGCTCAGGCCCTGGGCGTGCACAAGACGCCGGGGTTCTTCGTAAACGGCAAGACCATGTCGAGCTTTGGTCTCGAGCAACTCCAAGCGCTTGTGGCCGCGGAAGTCCAAGCGCAATACGGGCGCTGATCCGTCGGCCCCAAGTCAGGCGCAGCCACGATTCTCACCCGGCCCGCCTGCAACTTTAGACTGGCTGACGAGCGAGCGCATCGGTGCTCAAACCGGCCTTTAGGTGCTACGGTCCGGCTCTATGACGCCGACCTATCAACGCGCTCTGGGTGCTCTCGCAGTCCTCTTTGTGGGGGCCTGCGACGCCTCGCAATCGCCAAACGTCGAGCGTGCACAACGCGAAGAACGCGTGTGTGCAAAGGGGCCGCAAGTGCCGGGGATCGACGTATCGGCGTGGCAAGGCGATGCGCTCGACTGGGATGCCATGGCGGCGGGTGGTGATGCCGACTTCGCCTTTATTCGAGTCATGCACGGGCTTGAGGGCGATGGCTTCAGTGATGGCCCCGACGCTCACTTTGATCGCAATTGGGCCGAGGCAAAACGTGTCGGCATGCTTCGCGGTGCGTACCAATACTTTATTACTGGGGAAGACCCGATAGCGCAGGCCGATTTTCTCATTGCCAAGATAGGTCAGCTTGAGACCGGTGACTTGCCGCCTGTTATCGACGTCGAGGTTCGCGAGGTGGATGCCATCGTCCCTGTTCCGCAAATCATCGAGAACGTCGGGATATGGCTTGAGCGCGTCGAAAGTGGCCTTGGCGTTCGCCCCATTATTTACACCAGCCAGAGCATGTGGGAGCGCATGACGGAGAACTCAGAGTTGTTCTCAGAGTACCCACTGTGGGTGGCGCACTACAATACCGACTGTCCCCTTGTGCCAGGGGCATGGACAACGTGGACGTTCCATCAGTACAGCAGCACAGGCGGTATCGAGGGCTATGCCGGTGATATCGACAAGAACACGTTCGCCGGCACGTTTGAGGAGCTTCAAGCGATGGCCGACTACACGGTCGAGCCCGAAGAGCCAGACGCGGGCGAACCTGCGAACCCCGCAGCGGATGCTGGTGGTGAAGAACCAATGTCCGCGACCTCGGGCTGCAGTGAGGGTGGACATGGAGCTGGGCAGCTCATGCTATGGGTCATCGCGCTACTCATGGTGGCACTGCGCCGTCGCAGGTCATCAAAATCGCTCGAAGTAAGTAACTAGTGGCCAGTAAGACCGGAGGGGCGCCCTCGGATCGCCTGCGATTCTACCAACAAACAAGGGCTTGACCGTTCGGTCGAAGAAAACCTGCGACCTGTCGCGTCCAAGGCTCTCAAGGGGGCATGAGACGAATAGCAACTACCCTAGCAATCGCATGTGTACTGCCTGCGGCCGGATGCGCCTTGATGGGCAAAGCTGGCATCACCGTCAATGGCAAGACACCCGGCGGATCCTCATCCCCAGCCTCATCCCCAGCCTCCACTCCCTCCGCAGCAGCCCAGCCCAGCCCAACTGAGGCCAACCAGCCAGGACCTGCTGTCTCTCGTCCTGCCGTCGCACAAACGCCTGTTCCCGTCGTCGAGGCGAATGGACTTCCCAGCTACTGCAAACCAAAGAAGACCTATATCAGCGGCATCGATGATCAAATCGAACGCTACAAGCGCCCCTATCACTCCTTTGAAGCGATGCACGAGCTAGCACTGAGCACGTGTGAGAAGGCCAAGCCCGAGAAGCGGGCCCGCATCGATGCTCATATGGTGAAGTTCAAGGCCTGGATGGGACTCAGCGAACCCGAGTACCTCCAACTCTTCTCAATCTACATTGACAAGCGAGGCGCAAACAAAGAGAGCAAAGCGTTTTGCGAAACCCTCACGGTGGAAGATGAAGATCTTGCCACGAACAAGGAGAAGGCCTACCTGCGCGTCATTGCCTCCGCAGCGGGCTGCAGTGGCACCATTGGCGCGTCCTCCTACGATTGGCCCGATCAGGATTTGGTTACCCGAAGCCTCGATGTAGGAAGTTGCTACCGGGCTCTTGATGGTCGGATGTACGGCGGCTCTCAAAAACCGACCCCATACACGATGCTGAACTATGCCGAATGCAACGCGATGTCCAAGGGCATCCAGGTGAACAAGAGCATCGCTGCTGTGCGTGCCAACGACTCGTTCAGTTTCATTGCGAAGGCTGATTTCATTGCACTGCTAACGAGCATCGATCGAAACAAAAAGGTCTATGACCCAATCTTCAAGAAGCTCGGCAACAAAGACGAAATCTATGAGGAGCTTATCTACAAGGCCCCAGCCGCGGCGTACGCAGCTTGGTACGAGAACTACAACGCCGACAAGAAATTGATGGATGAAATGAACTACATCCTTGCGCATGGCTCCAACAAATACTTGATGAAGAAGGTGGGCGATTGCTCGGAGAAGTACTTCAAACGTCTCAAGGCCATTGCCAAAACGTCGGGCGCCAAGAGCGCAGACGACTTCAAAGATGCGCTCAGCAAACCCGTAAATGGACTCGCCGCTGCATCCTACGTTTTCTGTGAAGCTGCCCAGAAGCGAGAAGCAGTCGCGGCCATCTATCGCCGTTCGGCCGTTAGCTACTCGTTGGCGCTTGGTCCTCGAGATGCCGCGCGCAAAGCTGCCATGGCTGTCCTCGCGGCGAACCGTGGCGACATCAAAGGAGCACGAGATATGTCTTCATACAATCGAGGCTTTCAATTCCCAGATTGGAGATCCGGAGCTCGAGAGGAAAAGCGTGGCGTCATTCAAAGCGTCAAGGTCACGGGGGACGGCGTCAAAGTCACATTCAAGAAAGAATCTTGGCAGGAGCCAACCTACAGCTGCCGGGAGACCAACAAGATTGATGGCTTCAAAGACGGCAAGCTTGTCTATCGACAGAAGTGTAAGAAGACAGGTTCCAAGACCGTGAAGTTCCATGAGCAGCCCGTCGAATTCCCAGCGCGGCACGCCTCCTACCTCAAAGCGGGGCAGTTTCTCATCTTCTCAAAACCCTTTAGCGACTCGATTGCGATGCCAAAACGGGTCTACCAGAACAAGAAACAAGACAAGCTTGTAGGACTCCTAGGTCTTCCTCTTTAGCAGCGCTTCACGCTCACTGCGCGCCGTTAGCTTTTCTGGAGCTGGCGGCGCGTTTTGCATGGGGCGAGCTGGCATGCGCCAAGTGTCGCCAGCTTCATGCGCCCAGTCGCGCTGCTAGTTGCTATCATTGCGTACGTGCCTGCTGCCGATCTGGATCTCAATGCGCTGCTCAACACCATGGGTGCGTTTGAGGAGACCTTTGCCGACAGTCCAAGAGAGAGCATTCGCAGGCCCACCGTGAAAGGTGGGCGCGCCGAGGCGATGAGCGCCCTCCAGCGAGGCGAAACGTCCTCGAGCTTGGCGTTTGATGGTGTATTGGGCAAGGGCGGGATGGGAACCGTGCACCTGGCTGAGCAGCGTTCCCTCGGCCGCAACGTCGCGGTCAAGCGGCTCCACGATGGCGTTGGCAACGAAGTGCACAGCGATGCCCTCCTGAGCGAGGGGTGGATCATGGGAGCACTAGAGCATCCCAATATTCCACCCGTCCACGATGCGATGCTCGACGACAACGGCTCGCCAATGCTTCTTCTCAAGCGAATCGAGGGACAGGAGTGGACGGAGCTAATGGGGGATGAAGAGGCGGTGCGTCGCCGATTCGGTGAATCGCTATTGGAGTGGAACCTGGGCGTGCTCGACGCGGTCTGCAATGCACTGAACTACGCCCACAGCAAAGACATCGTGCACCGAGACTTGAAGCCAGAGAACATTATGATCGGCGCCTTTGGCGAAGTCTACGTTCTCGACTGGGGCCTAGCGGCTGCGCTGCACAGAGACCCCAACGGACGCCTCCCGTACATTGGCGACAGCGTTCAACCCGCCGGTACACCATGTTTCATGGCACCCGAACTTCTCTTACCCGATGCGCGTGGTGTTGATGCGCGAACGGATGTGTACCTAATCGGAGCGGTGCTTTACGAGGCGCTCACGGGCAAGCCTCCACACACAGGCAAGAGCATGCGTGCGGTCACGGAGAGCATTTTGCGGTCAGAACCGTCGTTTCCCGAACGCGCCCCGAGCCCCCTTGTCGATATTTGCAAGAAGGCGATGCAGGCAACGCCCAGTGAACGCTATGCAAGTGTCGAGGAACTACAGCAAGCACTCCGACATTATCAGCAGCGCCGCGCTTCATTGCTGCTCACCGAAAAAGCCTACGAACGGGTCGCCAAGATCAAGGGATTCGCCGCGCAGCCACTCACCGAAGACACGTCATCCGAAATGTTCTCATTGTTCAGCGAGTGCCGATTTGCCTTTCGACAGGTTCTCGCTTCCTACCCTGAGGATGAAGCGGCAACTACAGGCATTAACGAAGTCACTGAGCTTATGGCCCACAGTGCACTCTCCTTGGGGCAACTCGACGCCGCCAAAACGTTCCTTCGCGACCTTGCGCATCCAACGCCCGAGCTCATGCAGGCCCTAGCTGAGGTGACAAGTCGCGAGAACGACAAGCGCGAACGCCTCAAGCGCCTTGAGCGCCAGCAAGATAGCGATGTGGGCAAGAATTCGCGCATCATCATAGTCGCGTTTTTTGCCGCCATCATGACCGGCGGCTCGCTTGCGGGGGAGGTCGTCAAGAATGTGAATCCCGAGTCCCTTCTGGAAATCACTGTCTTCTGGCAACTCCTCCTGCTCGTTACCTTTGTCGTGGGATTTCGACGAGTCGCGCTTGAGGAGACCGAGAACAATCGACTGACCCACATCATCATCAGCACGGCTCTCATCGGCCAGGTGTTGGCCACCACCACTTCATGGGCCACAGGCTTCACCATCGAGGTCACCATGCTCATCGACTCGGCGGTTTGGGTTACCGCATCTCTCATCGCGGTCTTGGCTATGGGGCGAATCTATGTGCCAACGGTCTTGGGCTACACGGTGTGTATGGTGATTATCGCGTGGAAACCCGATTACACCTACTACGGCATTGCGATTGGAAACGTTGTGATGGCACTCAATGCGGGCGCCACCTACATTCTTAAGATCATGCCAAAGCCTCTGGTTTCGAATAACGACTAGCAGCGCTGGCGAGGGCCGGATCGCGAGTCAGTAAAACTCGCAGTTTTGCCTGGTCATTCATTGCGATTGGCTCTCAACGTCTCCTTTGAGCGCGATGAGATGCCGCTATCCAGCTCAGTACTATTCTGGCGCCAGGCAAGCCTTGCGCATTGGGAGCCGGTAGAGGTAACAGTGCCGGTCTATGAAGGCTCGTTTGACCAACGTCGGGATTCTCTTAATCGTCGGCGCTATCGCCTGTGCATGTGCTCCTCGCGAGCTCATTTGTCTCAAGCGTGGCGGCGATGCCTGGTACGAACTGCGCTCTGAGCACTTCATTCTGCGAACCAACCTCGACCGCGGAGAGGCGAAGACTCGATCGCGACAACTAGAGCGAATGCACGATGCACTTGCGCACGTCATCTCGCTCGTTCTTCCCTACCAATCGACTCCGTCGGATCAGATCGAGGTGGTGCATTTCTCTCACCCCATGCAACTTGAAGAATTCGTTGGGGAGAACACGGGCGGCTTCATGAGCCGAGACCAGGGCGGCGTCTTCATTGCGAGCTCGGAGGGCTATACCGGGAAGGGGCGTGACCATCTGCTCATGCACGAGCTCACACACCGCTTTCTGGCGGCACAAGTGGACCGCTATCCTCGCTGGCTCACGGAAGGTCTAGCAGGGTTTTATGAAACCCTCGTTGTCGCGGATGACAAGGTGACCGTTGGTGGTCTCCCCGGTGGGTACTCGCAGCTCTGGTTTGGTAGCTCTGGATCGCTTCCTTCGCTATCTGAGCTTCGCGAGATGGATGCCGAGACGTTCTATGCGGTGAAGCGAAAGCGCGGCAACTACTTTGCTTCATGGCGGCTGATTCACTTCCTTGCCAATAGCTCACCCGAGCGCTATCAGCGCTTTCGTCACTATACAGAATCTCTCGTCAATGGCATTCCCGAGGCCAAGGCGTGGGAGCTATCCTTCGGCGGCGCTGGCGATCTGAACGGTCCGGTTCGCAAGTACCGCGGAACACGGACCGTTGGAAAACGCGTCGTGGAATACTTTGCACCCGATGTTCCCGACCCGGAGATTCGCAAGCTCAGCGATGGCGAAGTACACGTGCTGTGGGCACGCATGAGTAGATTTCGCCGCCATGACCGGGGGGCACTTGGTAAGAAAAATTCTAAGCGCCTGTCTCGTGAAATCGAAGAAGCCAAGAAACACGATCCCGACTACGCGGATATCGCCTATTGGCAAGTTGATCTCTCTGACCCCGACGATCGTCCGCCCTTGCGAGAGCAGCTTTGGGCGTACGTGCGCTCAAAAAAGGTTTCGTCCCGAGCACTACTAACCTTGGTGCAATTGGAGTTTGATTCGATGGGTTCAGGAGGCAGCAAGCGCAACGTGCTCGCTGCTCTGGCGCCCGTCGTGCAGCGGCTCGAGTCGGTTGCCGACAACGGTCACGAGCTCAACATCGTTGCTTGGTACTATGCGATGGCCAATAAACCCAAAGAGGGGCTCGAATACGCCCAGCGCTCGGTTCGCCGTGCGCCAAGCTGTGCCGGATGCCTCGACACCTATGCGTTGCTCCTATTCCAAGCAGGTCGCCCCGATCTGGCGCTGCGAGTTCAGGAGAGGGCAGTCGCACTTTATGGTGAGAACGGTGCCATTCCCAAGAACGTCGCCGACCGATTGCGCCGCTACTCCGAGGCCCCCTTGGTCATTGAGTGATCTGGGACGCAGCTACAGTTCTGCCTGAACCTGCGGAGGACAGTTCGGGCGCATAGCGGCAGCAGCGGCCGGGCAGGGAAGAGGGCACGAGCACCGTTGGCTCCGCAGGCCGAAGGCTAGATGACGTACGAGAGTACGCCGCTGGCAACGGCAACCAAGCCAAGGGGCGCTTGGATGAGGATCAACTTCTGGCGAAGCGCTTGGCCCTTTGCAGCCGCAGTGGCGTTCTTATTAAGGGCGTACTTTGAGAGCAAGCCAAAGCCCAGTAAGAAGCCCACGCCGATACCACTCACAAGCACAGCCAAGATGACGGCGAACTGAAGTGGCACCGATGTCAAAGCGCCGATGTTTGGGAGAACAAATGTGATGAGCCAGTAGAGCCCCCAAGAGAAGAGACCAAGACCGAGCCATCCTTGGTACGGAGTAACTTTGTCGATCCACTCTTGTGCGTCTGGGCGCCGTGCGATGATGAGTCCTGAAGCTGCGATGATTCCGCCGATGATTGTTCCTAGTGCGTAGCTCATATCGATTCCTTTGGTTGTGTAGAGCCGCGATTTGTCCGCAGCTGCATCCCCCTAGAGCAACCGCTGTGCCATAGCTAAGTGGCTGAATGTAAAGGGCTCTCTTGAAGGTGCACCCCGCGTCTTAGGGTTGCACCTGAGTTGCGTCTAGGTTGCGACGGTGGCACCTGTGGACGACGGAAGGCGCAACTGCAGCGATTGCTAGGAACGCTCGCCCGCAGGCTCGTCGCTTTGCACTTGGCTAGCCCAGATCCTCGCAAGCCATGTGAGCGATGCGAAGTTAGCGGCGGAGAGGAATGCATATGTGTAGTCGGGCCAAGTCGTACACGCTGCCGATGCCGCTCCGTAGAAGACCAATCCTAGGGCCCCAGAACGGCCAGACTGGATTGCCACGGTTGCGAAGACGAGCCCGTAGACCAGCTGTTCGATAGAGAGCGCCTGCACACTGCTTATGTCTCCGCGGGTTGCAACAAATCGAAATAGCGGAATGAGAAGAGCAAAGACGTACATGATTCGCATGATGTTGCGAGTGGCTTGATTGATGGAGCTGCGGCGCAATAGGACGACCCAAAACGCGAGAATTGAAACGGGTACCAAGAGTGCGCGTGCCAAGTACTGCTCTTGCGAAAGTGGATTGTCGCCCCAACCGGTTCCGATGCCTGCGGTGATCGGGAGGAACGTCCAAACGACGATGGCGACGACTGCACCCCAAACACGGAATCGGGCGCCATGCCCCTGGTCTACGTCTTCACGGAGCGCCTCCAAGCGCTTCATATTTGCCTCTTGCTTGGCAATGCGATCTCGGGTCTTGGCGAACTCCGCTGCCAAGTGCGGTGGCAGTTCTGGGATTTCTTCTGAGATTCGCTCTGCCGCCGATAAGTTGCCAGTCTTCAGTTCCCACAATGCCATGAGGGTGATCCAACGCAATTGGGCCTCGGTGGCAACGGCGTTCGCTGGCCAAATTTTGAGCGATTGTTTGAGGCCAAAGCGGACCTCGCCGGCCAGGCCGCGCACCGATGCATCATCAGCATCGTCGTCCTCCACGAGATCTTGAAGCCTCTCAAGCCTGGTCACGGCCTCGTTGGCCAAGGCCGCCGAGGCCCGATGCGTAGAATACTCATGAAGTGCCGTTCGCAGCGCATCAGCAGACGAGTAGCGCTTCTCGGGCGTCGCATGCATCGCTTTGTGGCAGATTGCGAGGAGTTCGGGTGGGGCGTCTGCAACGGTGACCGGGACCGATCGATAGGCCGAGTACAGGACCTCGATGAGAACGTTGCCGGTGTGCGGGGGGCGGCCTCTAAGTATTTCACTGAGTGTCGAACCGAGCAGGTATACGTCTGTATGGCGACCGATGTCGGCTCCGCGGCCGGTTGCCATTTCGGGGGCCATGTAGGCTGGGCTCCCTGCAACACCGTTTGCGTCTTCTGCGTGCAGCAGATAGTCCGCTTTCGCGGAATCCACCGTTACAGCGATGCCCCAGTCGACAAGATAGACCTCACCAAAAGAACCGAGCATCACATTCTCAGGCTTGATGTCACGATGCACAATTCCTTTCGAGTGTGCGAAGTGCACGGCCAAGCAAACTTGAGACAGTACATCCAAGTGCCATCCCAAAAGGTCTTGTCCATCAAAGCCCGGAGCAAGCGAAGGGTCTTTCATGCACGCGTACCAGGAGACGCCCTCAATTCGCTTCATGACAATCGCTGGAGCGCCATCGGCTGTTTGGCTCAGTGCATAGATCGGAACAATGTTTGGGTGTTCGAGGCCACCGGTTACAAGCGCTTCGTGGAGCAAGCCGAGTCTGTCGGTTTCGCTGTGGTTCTCGTCTCGCAGCGTCTTGATTGCAACGTCTCGGCGGAGGCCGGCCTGGGCTGCAAGCCGCACGATACCCATGCCGCCTTCACCAATGGTTGGTCCAAGTGCGTACTCGGGGCTAGTGCTCGTTCCATCGTGGGAGACGAGCTTGACTGCCCCTCGGATCGATGTCGGGGCCGTGCTAGCGCCTTGGGTTTCGTCGGCTTGCAGTGTTTGGTCAAAAGCGAGCGTTCCCAAGTGACTCCGAAACTGCGCTTCGTCCATGGCGTCAATACTAATCGGAGAACAGGCGAATTGACGCTGCAATCCGAGCCTCGTCCCTGGACTTTGCTGGTGGCGCGCGAATTACGACGTTGTGCATGGATGGCCCATGGCGCGCTTGCGCTTGGCAAGCCGCCTCAGGGCGCACACGTGCCATCTGCGCGGCATTGCGGATCCACTCCGACGCAGTCAAAATTACTTACGCATTCAACACAGCTGCCTGTGCTTTGGTCGCAGCTTCGACGTGTTCCAACATCACAGTCGCCGCTCGTTAGGCACTCCACACACTTGTTTCGCTCGCTGCAAAACGGCAACTCACCGCGACAGGCACTCGCAGTGACGCACTCGACGCAGTCTCCATCCAAGCAGGTGGGAGCCGTGACGCCGCACTCTGAGGGGCCGGTGCATTCGACGCACGAGCCTTCTGCCGTGCAGACATCTCTCACTTCAAAGAGCGTGGCGCACTCCTCGTTCGCGGTGCAGCCCTGACAAACGTCGACGCTGCAGATGGGTTTATCAGCAGCGTCGCAGCTGCAAAGCTCGGTTGAGATGCATGCTTGAAGTATGGGGCTGCACACCTCTGAGTCCTCACAGTCATTTTTTCTATCGCAGAAATTCGTGTTCTCCTTGGTGCAGCTAGCGAGTGAAAGCACGATGGTGATTGTGGCAACTAGATAAGGCAGCATGGGCGTCACGAAGCTCGCCCAACACTACGCCAGGATTGCCGGTAGATGTAGCTGAAGCGAGTCATTCTCTGATGTGCCGACTGACCGGCATTGGGGTGGTTCTTGAGGAGCATCTGTGATGTCGGGTTCCCTGGGCATGGAGACGCTGCTGTTTATGCCCCAATGCTCAGGGCACCCGAGACGCTGTAGTGGGTAAGAGTTTGTCTCATTGTGAGTCGCGCTATTTTAGATCCAGGTAGTCCTCCAAGTCTGCACACACTCCACCTAGGAGCTCTGTGTCGAGGACTTCGTCACAGCTAAGCGATTGCCAGGACTGCACACAACTGCCTAGGGCACTTCGAACCGAGTCTTCGATTGGGCTTTGGTAGGCAGAGTCGTCGCTAAAGTCGGCAAGGCAATCCGCTTCGCTGTAGTCCGGTACGCAGCGTGTGATGGCATCGCATTCCAGGATGCGCACATTCTCAAAGATTTCCGCTTCGCTCATTTCGGCGAAGATGCTTTCGTCCACCGGTTGAGCATCCGAACCACACGCAGCGATGACGGAGGTAGTGCAAAGGCCAAAGGCTAGGAGGAGGATTCGTGTCATGTCTTTCATGCCCGTCGTATCGGTGGATGCCGGTCTTGGTTGCCAAGAATTCGCAATAGGTTCGCGAGCCCGACCTAGAAGTTTGCCTCGTCAGCTCCAATGTCATGGGCATTTGCATTGGGGCGCGACTCGCCATCAATGTCGACCGCAATGGTCGCCTTGGGATCGGCGGCGTCGATGCAGGGTGACCCCGGTTGCAAGTGGTAGCCCGCGTCAAGCGTCGGGGGCAGGTCGATGTTAGCTGAGCCCGCTTGGCCTCCCTCGATGTTGGAGTAGCTCCATGCGCAGTTGCCAGAAACCGCCGGCCCGCCTTGGTTGTCGTAGACGATGTTGCCAGAGGCCGTAGCTGCGCCCTCACACACCACACCACTCGCCACATCGTCACCAGCTTGATTCTCGGTGATCGTGTTGAAGGAAAGGTCAGCTATGCCAATCTCACTGCCGATGAAGACAGGGCCACCGTTATCGGCAATGACGTTGTTGGTGATCACCGCATCACCGCGGCCGAGAAGAAGCCCGTGGTCGCCATTTTCGCGGATGGTCGAGCCTGTGACATTCGCAGTGACCGGGCCTATCTCTGCCGATAGGTTGAGTCCGAGGCCCCGGTTGCTGACCACCTTGACGTTGCTGACGTTGACGATTCCATTGCGTCCAAAGATTCCGTCGCCGCCGTTGTTGGAGATGACCGAGTCGACAATGGTCATCTCGCCGCTTGAGGCAAATACGCCTGCGGATTCGCTCCCCGAAATCGTCGTTCTCTCGATCAACATCTTGCAGGAGAACGCAGCGGACGCACCGGAACCCATGCCGATGATTTCCCCATCGCTGAAGTGAATCGAAGCGGTCTCGCCGAAACTTAGACAGGAAATGCCGCTGCCAACGGCTTGCCCCAAACGTGTGATGCGAAAGCCGCTCATTGCCACGGTGGCTCCAGCGCGCACAGCAAACGGTCGCTGCAACGTCACCAGACCGTCGGCGACAAGGTTAACTCTGATGCCTTCAACCGTGACGGCCTCGTTGTAGTCACCGGCATCGACGAGCATATGCTGGCGGTTCTCATCTACCCTCGTGAGCCCCTGTTCTAGAGTTAAACACGGGGAACTCTCGCTGCCGCATCCAGGGCCGTCGTCGCCGTTCGTGGCAATATGGACAATGTCGGCTTGGTCAGCGCAGGTGCCCGCCTCGATTTCACAGATGCCGGTGTCGCACTCATCGTTGGATGCACAGCCGCGGCACGAACCCGCGCCTAGATCGCAGACGCTTGCCGACTCATCAAAACACTGAGAGGAGTCGAGGCACTCGACACAGCCATCCGAGCCACAGAAGGGCGCATCAGGATCCGACCCAAGGCATTGCGAATCGCCAACTTCGCCAGGTTCACAGCGCTGACAGCTGCCCGTTGCGTCACACGATGCGCCGCTCTCGCAGTCTGCATCGCTTGTGCACTCGGGGGCCGAGGACATGGGCTCCTCACCACACGCAAACGTTTCCAGGTCACAGAAGGAGCCTGCACTCTCAGTTCCGCAAGGCGTTTCCTCATCGCAGTAGTTTGAGTTGCCCGACGAGCCACAAGCTCCGGCCAAGAGGGAAAGAAAGAATAGGGAGGTTGTTAGGGGGTGATTGTGCATAGTCACTCCCTGTATCGGGAAGGGAGTGGGGCGGTTGTGTGCGAATTGTTCTGGGGCTCCGAAACTGCACCATGCCGCTGGAGTCCAGCAGCATGGTGGCAATTTGCCTACGGGTTTGTTGCTACACTAATTGGTGCGGCGGTAGCGGAGGATGAGCTCGTAGCGGCTGTCTTCCTCGGACTGGTCGTAGAGGCGACGCTCGCGATACTCGTTGCCGGTCTTGGCACTTCCCTCACAGTTGTTTCCTGCACCTTCCTCACAAGGCTCAACGATGACTTTGATGCCATCGGCACTTCTGCGCTCTTCTCGGACCGGGTTTTGGAAGTTTACTGAGGTGAGTCGGGCCATGGTGCCAAAGTCGAATCCATCGGCATCTTCCATGATGAGGTCCGGTGGCGACCACAGAGCGATTCCACCGATAATGACCGCCGTTGTTGCCGCCGCCACGCCAGCGCCAATCAAGAGCGCAGGCCCGCCAGCAATCGTTACGCCGCCAATCGTCGCACCAGAGAGTAGTTGGGCCGCCAAGCCGCCCGCACCAAGGCCGATGGCTCCGGCAGCCTCTCCGTATAGGGTGTCTGCAACCAAAGCGTAGGCCTCTTGGAACCCACGGACTCGCTCTTTGTACGCCTGCTGGCCATCGATTTCGAATCCGACAATGCTGACTCCAACGGCTCCACCAATGACACCTGAGAAGTGCAGGTCATCCATGGTCCGGGTATCGCCGGTGTCGACATTTCCGAAGGTGGTATCCGTCTGAGTCAAAGCGCCGAGCGTGCCATCCGCAGCGACGGGCAAGGTGATGACCGTGAGGCCTACTTCGTCCGAACCAAATCGCTCGGGGCGGGTCTCCTCAACGCAATTGAGCGCTTGGCTCGAGAGTTCAAAGTTCGAATCCGCGCTGGGAAGTACGTCGAGAAAAGGCTGGTCTCGAGAGTCTGTCGAAAACCCTTGCTCTCCAGGCTCGCTCGATGGAACCAGGACGTTTACTCGGTACCTACCAACAGGTGTGCCTTCTGGAACCGTAAAGGTAATCAGATCGTTGACGTTGCAGCCGGTCACGTCGGGCCCTGATGTGACGTCACCGCAAACATGGGCGGGAACCGTGCGAGTTTGACCGGATACCGTGTTCGTGAGCCTGATCTGGGCATCTACGTCAAAGAAGTTGAAGCCCTGAAAGGTTACTGAGCCCCCGCGAATCGCTGTTGGGACCGTCAAACAGGTGCCTCCGGCTCCAAGAGGGCCCTGGCACTCGTCCGTCGGAACGGTCTCGCAGACGAATTCGTTGTTCTCATCGACGGTGCAGGTGCTTGCGATTTCTTCTGGTTCGTAGTCACCAGCACGAAGCTTGGGTTCGAATCCTTGGGTTCGAATGGAGGTTCGCAAACCAGGTTCGCCAACTCGGCAGACCGTGTTGCAACTCGAGTCGCGGGTGCCATCGATGTCAAAGCAGGGAACCGTGCGCTGCAGGCCTGGTCGTTCGTTTAACAGGCACTCATTCGCATCGGCATCGTTAAAAAGCTCAAGACTGATTCGCGTTTGCAGCTCGTCTTTAAAGGCAGAGCCGAGAGCGTCGGCGGTCAACACGGAGGTTGGCCCCGAGAGTAAGAAGCGCCGATCGTAGAGGCGTTGTGCACTCTGCGAGGGAAGGTCATCAATGCCTTCAATCATGCGGGCGAACGCAGCCATCGTGTCGGGGTCAACCGTGTCGAGGGTTGCGAAGGTCGCCCGCTCTAGGTCGCTCTCTGGCGCGCGTCCTGTGAGGTAAGCGCGAGTGACTTGTACAAAGGCGCCACCGAGAACGCTTGGAACCTCTGCTCGAGCTAGCGTTGCGGCGAGTCGCTCCTGAAAAGGTTGCTTGGGTTTGAAATCCGGCCCCGGCGGGGCGATTGCAAAGCCCTCGAAGTCAATGGGCTCGGTGATGCCCGCGTCTGGAGCATCGGACTCGGTGTCTTCTCCGGTGCCAGCGACACTGCCGCCGCAAGCCGTGCTCAGGCAGATCGAAAGGGCCAGGCTCCTGGCAAACCAATGTTTTGTTGTCGTCATACTCGTATCCTTGAGATTGGGTAAGGGGGGGAGCCAAGGGCGTTGTGGGAATGGGGCCCAGCTGCTCCGTTCACCCCCCTTCTCGGGGGACGGCGGGCCAAGTTGCGAACTTTCTCGGCTCACGGCTGCAACGCTTGGGCTCGCTGCGCAAGGCAACTCGGAAGAAACGCATAAGAAGAGTGCTAAGCGCTCCTCTGGACCCGCCCACGCCAACGCATCGGGAGCCATCGTTGGCTCAGCCGGAGTTACACCGCTGGCTAGTGCAGGGCAGCGCTATCTCGAAGACGCGCAACCGATCCCTTATGGAACGTATGCTCTGCAGCGAACCACCGTGCCACGAGTTTGTGGAGCGGCCCCCGGTGGGAAGCGCTCTGATGTCTACGCTTCGGGGATTTGTGCCTCGTTGCACTAGCAAAGAGGTCTGGCCTTGTGAAATATCCTCACCCTATGATTACCAACAGCAACTTCGGAAGCCGACGCAGCCCGATTCTCAACATCGCGGCTCTCGCATGCTTTGCTCTGCTCGTCTCGAGCTGCGCAGCAATTCAAGCCAGGCAAAAGAGCATTCAAGACGCCAGAAGTGCGTGCTACCAACTCAATCCAGGCGACGTCTATCAGGAGGTCTTTGGCGTAATTGCATCCGGCTTCAAGATTGCTCGTGAGAGTGAGCGACGAGGCTTCATCGAAACGGAATTCACGACCACAACGGATTCGTTTGGCACCCAACAGCAAAAGCGGGTGAACGTTGAAGTCATGCCCGGCGCATGTGTTCGCGTTGCTCTGCGTGTTGAGGGGCTGCAGTTCGATACGGCAACCAACCAGTGGGTCCCGACCAACATGCGCGACACCGAAGACAACCTCTACCTGCAAATCCACCAGCGCGTTTCGCAGGCAAGTGCTGCCGTTGCGCCAAGGCAGCCGGCCCCGGCACCCGTCGCTCAGCCGGCCCCGGCACCCGTCGCTCAGCCAGCTCCTGCACCCGCACCGGTACCGCGCCCCGCACCGGTACCGCGCCCCGTACCCGCACCAGCCCCCGTCGCTCAGCCGGCCCCCGCACCGGCACCTGTGGCAAATCCCCCAGGTACTGAGGGTGGAATGTGTTACGGCAATGGCACCTGCAACGGAAATCTAACCTGTGCCTCGAGCCTCTGTGTTCGCATGCCAGGACGCTAGAACGCTAGAACTAAGAAGACTACCTGTGGCGCACAAGTGCGCGCGAAGAGCTCTCACGATCTGCATCGTGGGAGCTCGTTTCGTTTGGCGCGCAGACAACTGGTTGCGAAGAAGTACGACGGTTCGGGGCTTGGCCGTGCAACCATTCAGGGAATCTTGGAACTCGCACAGACGAGGCCAGCAGTGGCCGCTGACTTGCCGCGCCTTGCGGAACTTGTCTTAGCGACATGGAGACGCGCCTATGCTGGCGTGGTACCACCGAAGTTTCTTGCGGACCTCGACGTCCGCCGGATCAAGGAGCGTTGGGAACATCACCTACTCGTGAACGAGTTTTCCATCGTCGCGACGGTGCAACGCGATGTTGTGGGTGTTTGCAGTGGCGGCGCAATTCGCGAGGCTGTTGGCGTTCAGACCACCTGCGGGGAGTTCTACTCCATCAATATCGACCCTAGGTATTGGCGACGCGGGCTGGGAGCATTGCTGCTGTCAAACGGAATCACAAGCCTGCAAGCATTGGGCTATCGGGACGCAGCTCTTTGGACCATGGCAGACAACCGACGGGCTAAGAGCTTTTATGCCTCTCAAGGATGGTTTCGTGATGGAGGCGAGAGAACGACCTCTAGTCTCACAGGAAGTCCCATCCATGAAATTCGCCTGCGCCGTAGTTTGCTGAAACAAAGAACTGACAGTGCCTGATGTCGGCACTGCGACCGGGGAACGATTCAGATGTCTTGCCTGCCAGTGGAGGCCATGAGCGTTCTATTCACGCTTGCTGCTCCGATAGATGGTTCCAAAGAGAAGGTCACCGATCGGAAACGTGATGTTGAAATTGTGCGACGCCATCAGTTTTGGATCGTGGTGAATGGTGTGGTGATTTCGCAGCGTAGCCATTAGGGGAAGTCGCCCCCACCGGGACTGAGGAGCGACGTGATACGAGAAGTGCAGCCACTCGTAGCTGACGAAGTAGCCAACGGCGACACACACAAGAAGCCACGCAGCGTTGGCAGAGGCCAGTAGGTAGACGATGCCGGCAATGGGCGCCGCGAGCAGGCCTAAGAAGAACACGAGCATGACCGGTGGGAAGAGCGTGATTTTGAAGTCCCGTGACGACTCAAAGGCCGTCGCTCGGTGGGTGAAGAACCGATGATGCTCAAGGGTATGGCGCGTAAAGAGCACGCCCAAGCCACGTGTCTTGTGATGCATTGGGTAACGGTGGCCCAAGTACTCGGCGAGATTCGCAACGAGGAAGGCGATGGGAATGACCAGCCACTCGATGGAGCGCACGTCTTCGAGCTGGCGAGCCGCGCCAATGAGGGCCGCCAAGGCGCCGCAGGTGGTGAAGGCAAAGTGCAGCCAACCCCGATAGCTGGTGCCAAACGTCGCTGCGCGAAACTCCTCGCGGAATCTTGCCGTCGACTCGGGAAGCTCGACTTGGTTGTAGATGGACATCGGCTCGCGCAGAGTACCGGTATCTCAGCCAGATGGGCTGCCTATTCTGTCTTGAGCTTCGTACAGCTCTTTAGGGGGAGGGGAGCCCGGCAGCTTTCTCGGCCAGGCTGATGCAACCTCGGAAATACCCGAGGCAGCGAGCGCGAATGTCGCTCGTATCTGGACTGCTCGGATCCTCCAGACAGAACTCGCCGAATGCATCGCTGGTACTGCCCCCAGCCGCAATTGCTGCGTTCCAAGCTGCCTTTAGCCCATCCCAATCAAAGGCTCGGCAATCTCCCCAGCTACCGCCACCGGCTGGGGTTGTGGGAACGCACATGCCAACGCCCTCCGAGACCTGCTCGGCATCGGAGGAGAACGACTGCACAAAGCGGCATTGATGCTCTTGCGCGACGCCATTGGTACCGCCGAGAAGATCGAGAGCAGCTGTCTCGCATTGGCCGCTCAAGCCTTGGACGTCGCTCTGCTCTGCGGAGTGTGCATTGGCGGGCGAGCAATAGCGTGCGCAATGCGTCCCTGTTGGATCTTCGGGGCGGTCGCTAAGCAGGCCATCGAAGCCCGAGGCGCATCCGTTGAGATAGCAGCCACCACTAGTCGGCCCAAAGCAGACCTCGTTCTGCGTCTGAGACTCAGCCTCTTGGACCTCGGCTGCGCAGGAGGCGGTCCCCCGAGATGCATTGAGGTAGCAGCCTTCGTCCTCTGCACACTCGTTGTGGAGCACAGCGCCTTCAATCGTCATGGTGTCAGTAGGCGAACACGTGGAGATACAAACCCCAACTTCATCAAAGCCAGAAGGACGAATGCAGTACGAGCCTTCTGACACTGGTTCTCCTTCGCTGCGGCAGGTGTCTGGCGGGCCGGATTGGCAGATTTCACGACAGCGTCCATTGAAGCAACTATTGCCAGACGAGCAGTTGTCGTAGCCAGTACGGCCTTCTTCGCATTGGTTGCATTCTCCGCCTGTCGGAACAGCGCCATTGGGCACGCAGCTGGTGCGCGACACAAATGGAGCGACGCTCTCGATGATCTCGGCACACTTCTCGCCGCTCTCGCAGCCAGCGCTGGTAATCAGATCGCAACTCGTGCCATCCCCGGGTCCGAGGTCTTCGCAGAGAAACGCCGAGCAGGTGCCCTCTCCCGTGCAAGCCTGGTCGAGCCCACAAACTTCGCCGTCGGTTGCATCATCCTCGCAGGTCGTTGCTCCGCAGTACTCTCGATGACGGGTCGGGTCGATGCACTCGCCCCCGCAAAAGACCGTGCCTGGAGCGCAGGTCGTTGGCGAACCGTCCTCGGAACCTGCGTCCGTGCCGCTTTGCGAACTCCCTCCGTGGCAGCCGAAGAGAACTAGGGAGAGAGTGAAGAGGGTGGACCGAAGAAATCCTACGCTAGGCTCCATGGGCGCCATAATAGTTGTTCGGCGTAATTCTGACAACGCCCAATTTGGAAAGCGGAGTGCCGCAACTACGGCACTCCCACGAAAAACTCGTTACTCGGTTTTGTGGGCCTCGATCACGCCGCAGCGCACTTGAGGCCCGGCTGCGCCAGAAGGCTGAGAGTTGCGGTCATCGGCGCCCCCATGTCTGAGAAGGCCTATTTGCGCTTCAATCGGAGGGGCACTTGGATGTTCTCACTCGCTGCAGTTGGCGGGGCGCGAGAGGGCAAATGAGTGCGCTATGTTGCTCGCATGACCGTGGATTGCTCCCAGGAATCGTTCGCTCTGCGGGCCCCGAAACGCAAAAATGCTGCCCGTCGCATGGAAGGACAGCATTTAGTGTTGTTCTTAGGTGTAGTTCTTGGGTTCTATTGCGGCACTGCGAGGGCGTCTGCGTTGTCAGACAAGCCGCCGCCAGCGCCGACGATCGTTACCGCCCCAGTGCTGGGATCGATCGTCACCAGGCTCCGACCCACGGCTGCCTTCTGAATCCCGTAGAGAACGCCATCGACAAAGGTCATCGCGTTAATCGGAGCGATGGAACCAGACATGGCTATCGTGGAGAGAGAGGCGCCGCTGGAGGGATCCACAGTTTGAAAGGAACTACCGTTTGCTGTGAAGAAAATTGTGCCATCGTCGGCCACAGCCAAGCCGCTGCCGGCGGAATTAATAGGACTGGCGATAACCGTAGCCACACCAGTTGCCGGATCAATCGTAGCGAGGTCGTCGTTGTTTTCCGTCCACGCAAATAGGGTTCCGTCGGGCGCAAAGGAGATGTCAGGCAGGAGGTTGAGTCCTGACGGGCCAACGGGGGTGATGGTGCCAGTGGCAACATCGATGGTCACAATCTCGCCTTCCGGGTTAACGCCACCACGGGTCGTTCCAAAGAGCGTGCCGTTCGCATCGAAGGCTAGGGCGGTCACCGTGTCGGTGAGAGGCGCTATGATCGTCGCCACTCCGGTCTGGCTATTGACCGAGTAGATGTTGCCAGGTGTGGACCCAAAATTTCCGGTTGAGGCATCGGCCACAATCAGCCCGAAGCCTGCGTTGCACACAAAATCAGTGTCGGTGATTTCGAAGGTGTCAAGCTCGCCGCTTCCGTTGAGGTCGATGCCGGTGTCTATGCGAGTGCCACCCGTACCGCAGTTTAGCCCGTCGGGCTCATTGCTTTGCGCGACTAGGCTAACAAGACCGTCGCAGACAAATGTCGAGCCGTCGACTTCTGCAATGTCGAGGACGCCGTTTGCATTGTCGTCGATGCCAAACTCAACGCGTTGGCCGCCTTGTGGACAGTTAACCCCTGGCGGTTCTGCAGTCGTCACAACCAAGTTGGGCAATCCTTCGCTGCCACTGCAAACGAATTCGGTTTGCAGCACTTCGTCGGCATCGAGTGCACCGTTTCCGTTGGTGTCTGAGCCGGTCTCGATGCTAATGCCACCGTTGGGGCAATTGGCGCCTGCCTCTTCGACTGTCGCGGACACCAGCCCATTCACGCCGTCGGCGCCGTCCCCTCCACAGTTTGCCAAGGCGAATGCGCTCATTGCCACTACCATCAAATTGAATTTGTTCATTCAGTATTTTCTTACTCACGCCGCGGGCCAGTGCCCCAATCCAGCGAACGGTAATATTCTTAGAGTTCCGGGCTCAAGGCAACTGTGCAGCGCAGGAGAGTATGAACGTCTGGGATCTCAGCGCGACCGGTCGCGGCGGGTGTGGCTGGGACGAGCAATCAGAGGGCGGCTGTGAGCAAGTGCTCCCTTGCGTATATGAGTTTTTTGGCCTGCGACCTCGTAAACCCGTAAACTCCCAGCCGTGAATCCTACCAAGCGAAGATCTCATTGCGTTTCCATGGGCTTGTCCCTGATGGCCGTGGCGGCGGCCTGCTCAGCCTCGAGTTCAAACGGCAACACGCCCCAGCCGAGCTCGGATGTGCCGCCTGCGCCAGTGATCGATGCTGCCGCTGCCAACGTGGCGGCCAAGGTAGATGTATCGAAGCTGCCTGAGACCGGGCCGGCGCGCACCCCCAGGGCGGGATTCGTTGGCGAGGACGATCTCATCGCCCGGGATACCTTGAAGTTCAAGACCCCGGCCGCGGCTGAGGCCTACGATAAACTCGTAGGCTGCTTTGCTCGATACGGAGAGGATTGGACCGCGTACCCTCTGCGCCGCTTTGGCAATTTTGTGAACGTGGAGTGGTGCCGGGGGGCAGGCTCCAACATCAACTGCGGCGGCGGCAACACCCGCACCGCGCCAGGGGCCGGTTGGGGGGCTGTATCGGTCTTGCACTACGAGCGAGATTGGCCGGAGGTCTATGGTCTCTCGTTCACGACAGGGCAAATTCCCCAAGAGGAGGGCATCGCAGCGAGCCTCAGCTGGACAAGGGGCGGTCAAAGCGTCGTTGGCGATAGCTCCCGGGTCACGTTTCAGGAGGTAGTGAGCGGTGCGCTTGTAAGCAAGATCTCCCTGGGCATGAACCAGTACTTCGACGTCGGAGAAGAGGGGGTGTCGAGTGAGATATCGGGCACGGCATCAGAATTTTACCAACGTCTCGTCGCCTCGCCCGAGTCACTTCGCAAAGAAGCCACAGCACAACTCGACGGGCTTGAGGCCGCCGTCGATGCAGCCCTGGCGGCCGATACACCTCGCAAGTGCGTCTCCGGTCCGTACAAAGGTGGAGGGATTCCGCCGGAGTGCATTCGCAAAGATCCGCTAGACGCCGACGAGAAGGAAGAGGCGAGATCGCGTCTAGGACAAATTCTTGCGATACAGCGCGCGCTCATCGACCAGCACTCGGACGCCATGCACGCTGCACTCCTCGAGCTCATGCCACCTGCGTGCTGGGAGCCTCAGTAGCGGTAGCGCCTATCCAGCTGCGGCTCGGGCACTCAGCTGGATAGGGCCTCGGCGGCAGCGGGCCTCGCACTGAAACGCGCGGGCACGGCGCTCGTGCTCGCAAAGCCAACCTCTCACCAGACGACCCGAGTTAGCGCCGCGAGGTGAGTCCGACGGCGCAGCTGAGTCGCGACCATTCGCCCGGCCAACTAAGCTCACCTGCACGCTCTAGCGTGCAACGTCGCACACAGTTGCTAGCCGAAGTCACAGCTCGAGCAAATCTCGCGTGAGCCTGCCGCCATGAATTCTTCCTTGCACTTCGTGCAGGTCCTCAGAGTTCTTCCCGCGGGGTTTGCGCTCCCAGGGTTGCCACGATAGGGGGAGCCGCGGCCAGACGATGGCTTTGGGTTGCGGGCTTCTTGAAGTTCGGCGAGTTTGTCCTTCACTCGAATTCCCAGAATGTCGCCGTCGACTACCTTCATGTCGACTAGCAAGTCTGACATGACCTCGATGATGCCTCGGAGGTTCTCAATTTCGATGGCTTGGGCTCGGTCCAACGCCAGCAAGGACTGCAACTTCTCCGAATGGTATGAGAGCGCATTGTCCTGAATCGATATGGAGGTCGCCGCATCGTTAAAGGCGTCGCGCGTGTCCCAACTCATGTCCTTGAGCATTCCCTCCCAGAAACCGATCTTCTTCATGCCCATAGTGTACGCGCCGATATCGTTGCATGAACAGCCCGTGTCATACTTGACAGCATCATCCGATGAAGAGCCTTGCCCTAGTCGGAGTTGCTGCTCTCGCTTGCTCATCTAGAGTTACGAAAGCACCCGAGAATAGGAACGCTGGTAGCGCTGCTTCTCCTGACAAGAGGGACGCTGGAAGCGCTGTGATCACGTCTCTCGCTCTATGGCATATCACAGGCGATCCACTCGCCGAGCTGTTCTCGTTCTTCCAAGGTAGGAGTTGGCCCGTTGGGAGGCATCGAGTCGTTGGTCGCAGCCGGGCCCGACGCGGTTGTGAAGTCGACATGAATGCTCACAGCCTTGATGCCGAAAAGCGTATCGAAATCGTGAAAGGAGGTGGCTCCCTGACGGTCTTCACCTGTGAGCTCCGTCGAGTGACATCGAGTGCAGTAGCTCTCCATGAATTCTCTTCCGAAGTTGTCGTAGGTCAATGATGAGCCTGTCGGGCAGATAGCCTCGGTAGCCGGCCCAAAGAGAGGCTGCTCTTCCTCCTCACCACAAGCTGCCGAAGCGATACTCGCGCAAGCAATAGTCAGGATAACTCTTAGAGCCACTCCCATGTCATGCCTCCATAGAGCTCGATGCGTACACTCACGTCCATCGCGGTGGAGCCGCTGTTGCGTAGGAGAAGAAACCAGTCGGCCTCAGCGGTGGGTTCAAACGTGTAGTCCACAGAAATTTGGTTGAGCTCTTCGTAGATCGTTTGCGTGCTTCCATTCGCATGGCCATGGATGTTCCAGTCCAATTCCATTTCCGGTGCCTCGAGGACGATTACAGCAGAGTCGTTTGGACCGCCCGCCAAAATGCCCTCGACCAGTTCGCCTGGCTCAAGCGATCGGGTGTCCGTGATTGTTTCTCGTGCCGCGGCGGCATCAGCTGCGCTTGCGTCGAACACCGATGGATCCGCGTCGGGTACGTCAGCGGTCGCGTCACTATCTCCGCCACAGGCTCCAAGCAGTCCTGAGACCAGGAGCATTGTCGTCAACGCATGTAGCGGTGGCATCTCAAGTGAATGAACAAGCGGCATTCGCATTGGGCGAATCTAGTACAAGTTGGAGCGACCTGCTCGACAGAGGGCTCCAAACAGGAGACAACAGAAGTGGCCAAGACTGAGAATTGGGCATCTCACCTGTCTGCAAGGGTCCGTTGCGCGTCAGAACTCGCCTGCGATTTCCTAAACGTGGAGGTTGTCACTCTGTGTGGGCTCCTTCGGTACCACGCGCTCATCGTCATCGACTTGGCTTCGCGTTAGGTAGAAATCGGCAGCGTCGTTCAGTCCTGTGACCCGATACTCAAGGGCAGACTTGAAGAAGAAGGGCACGGCCCACAGAGGCCTCGATACAAACTGCGCAGACGCAGACGCTACGGATTGTTTGGGAGCCCCGCTTCCTTGTCTTGCAGGCTGATGCAGCCACGAGATAGGCCAATACATATGTCATTGAGGGGCGAGTTGTCAGGGTCGCTCGGAGTTGTTAGGCAGAAGTTGTTGAAGGCAGTCTGAGGGTCGCTCCCGTCTGCGATGGCAGTGCTCCAAACGCTCTTGATTGCCTCCCAATCGAAGTCTCTGCAGTCACTCCACGTGCCGCCAGCAATTGGATTCACAGGAACGCACATGCCGAGGCTGACATCCGCGGCGCTAGGCGAATAAGAAAAACTCTGAATGAAGCGGCACTGGTGTTCACCCTGCTCTTGACCTGTGCCGCCGACGGCAGCTAGGGCTGCAGGTGCGCAATTGCCATTGACCCCGGCGAGGCTGGTTACAGCCATGGAGTGTGACTCGCTTGGTGAGCAATACCTTGCGCACAGAAGTTCATTGGGGTTGCTTGGCGCGTTTCGCAGTAGCGGCGCGAAGCCAGAGGCGCATCCATTTACAAGGCACTGGCCTGAATCGGAGCACTCCACGTTCTGGGTGTTCCTCGCAGCGCGCTCGGGAGTTGCGGTGCAGAGTGGCGAGAAGCGTTCGCCCAGATAGCAACCTTCGCCCTCGGCGCAGCGGGCGTTGATGATTCTGCCATCGACAACACTGTCGTCGGCGGGGTGGCAAGCGGGCTCACAAACACCAGTAGCGTCGTCAAAGACACCACGGTACACAGCGCAGTACGCTCCCTCGTCAAAAGGCTCACCTTCGAGGCGGCAACCATCGGGTGGGCCAGTGGAACAGATCGGTTCGCAGGTGCCGTCGGTGCAATGATATCCGGCCTCGCAATCATCGAAGCCCGTGACAGCGCCGGCTTCGCCGACCGTGCACGGACTGCCTTCGCCGACGGTGCCATCGGGGAGGCAGGTGGTCCTGGACAGCAGTGGCTGGGCACTCTCGATAAGGAGTCCGCACTTCTCGCCAATCTCACAGCCTGACTGGGTTACCGGATTGCATCTGCCTTCGTTACACCAACAATCGAGGACCGAGACCTCCCAGCGCGCCTGCTCGGTGTTGCATTGACAGTCGTAGAATTCGCCGCACAAATCGGTGCCGCAGGTACTGATGTCTTGTGGGGCGGGGCCCCAACTACACTCACTGGGAGCCTGCCCACAGACTGCGGTATCGGTCCCGCCGCTATCGGTCCCGCCGCCATCGCTCCCGCCTCTGCAAGCCAGCAGTGAGACTAGGGCGCAGGTCGCGACAAGGGTATCGTATACAAGCCTCATGGGGGGCACTCTAGTCTTCTGAGGAGTTTTCATAAAGCTCTTTCTTGGCAAGCCTACATTCGCGCCACAGGAGAAACCTAGCGCAGAGGCCCTTGCGATAATTTCTGATCTTGTGCTAGCGAACCTGTCGCAGCCACCAAGTCGCGGCCTGGCATTCGCCCAGTTCCACGCAAATCAGCAAAACTCTTACATGGTGCAGAGGAAGAGCCCGCTCCCGTCCACTGCACTACTGAAATGCCTTGCACCCAGCGCGCCCTTGCGCAAGCCTATCGCTGTGCAACCACACTTGCTTCCCGACGATACGCCCCAAGTCTCCGACGAGGATGCATCTGCACTGCTGCGCTTTGGGCGTACGACCCGACGCCGCTTCTTTGCAGCGGTTCGGCCATTCTTGCAGCGTCACGTCGAGGCATCCATCATGCTTCGCGCTGGTGGTCATCGGCCTGGTGGCCGCTATCTCGAACTTGGAAGCGGCCTTGGGTTTGGCGCCCCCATTGCCTTGGACCGCTTTGGTGCAGATCAATTCGTGGGCATCGATGTGGATGCGGAGCTTGTCGAACGCGCTCGGGCTGTGTACGGCCAGCAATGTCCCGAGAGGGTGCAGTTCGAGGTTGCCAATGCCAAGGAACTGCCCTTTGCCGACAATTCGTTTCGCGGCGTGCTGCAGTACGCGATGCTGCACCACGTGCGAGCATGGCGAACGGTTCTTGCCGAGACCGTGCGAGTGCTCGAGCCCGGCGGCGTGCTCTACTTCGAAGAGTTCTTAGAAGGGCTAATCTTGGCCCGGCCTATCAAAGCCATGTTCCCGCACCCCTACGATACCCAGTTCTCATCCAAAGAGCTCATCGAGGCAATCGGGGACGCAGGCCTAGAACTCATGGGCAAGCCGCTTGTAATTGGCCAACTGGCGATGGCGGGCGCGGCTAGAAAGCCCGAGTGAGGTAGTCGCCCAACATCAGCACCGCCTATGTTACTAAGGCGTATGTCTGCAAAATCCTCTCTGCCCACAAATCCCATGCACCTTGGACTTGGAGCTGCAGCCTGCGTCGAGCCAACGTTTACGGGCGAGATGGCCTGGTATCAAGCGTACGGCGAGCGCCACGCAGCCGATGGCAAAGAAGGTCGCCTGGTCTCGATGCACACCTTTACGCGCTCGTGGGACACCTGGGAGATGCACCCATTGGGCGACGAAATTGTGGTGTGCACCAAGGGCACCATCGTCCTTGTCCAGGAAGTTGATGGTGAAGAGCGACGAGTCACGCTGGGCGAAGGCGACGCGATCATCAATCCCGCAGGCGTTTGGCACACAGCGATCGTGAAGAGCGAGTGCTCGGTCCTATTTATCACCGCTGGCATGGGCACTGAGATGCGCCCGGTAGCGAGCTAGCCGCCCGCACCAACCTCAGCCTACACAGGGAACGTCTCGCTGCTGTCGTTCGAATTGGCCAGCGGAGCAGGGAGAGAGGCAGCAATCGCGACATGGATGTCGGGGCTTGTGGGCTTCCTGCAATCGGCCCGGGCACCCTCGGCAAGATTGCCCGCACAGGGCTCCTGGCATGCCTGTTGCTCTGGTGCATGTCTCCTAATGAATATTCAAGCAACGACAAGCATCGCAGCGACCCTCTTGTTCTTGGCCTTCGCGCCCGGCTGCGCTTCCGATGGTGGGATGGCGGCCAGCCCCGGGCCCGATGGGGGCGATGGTATCGGCGGCTCCGATGCTTCCTCTGGCGGCGAGGGATCGGGAGTAACGGGAGGAGACACCGAGGGGACTGAACTGCCCAACCAGCTCACAGCCGGCGAATGGGATGATAACGCGTACTACGAGTTCTTCCTATCGTCTGTGAGCGGCCTCTTCGCGGTGGACCAGCAAGTTGCGAGCTTCGATCTCACGGAACGCATCGTGATCTCCGTGGCCGATGACGAAGGCACCCCCATCCCCAATGCAACGATCGAAGTTTTCGATACCTCCACGACGTATCTCGACGCTCCGACCGGATCGGATGGTCGACTACTCTATCTTCCCAATGTCGACGGAAGCGCAGCCAACTTGCAGGTGCGAATCACTCCACGCGGCGCAGCGCCGGTCGTGCAATCAGCGCCGACGGGATCCGATTGGCAACTCACCGTGGCGGACGCCTCTGTTGCTCTCCCAACCGCGCTGGATCTCGCGTTCGTTATCGATACCACTGGCAGCATGTCGGATGAGTTGGAGTACGTGAAGGCCGAGGTTGCCTCAATCTCCGCGGCGATTCTCGGCCAGGCAAGCGAAGTATCGGTCCGCTATGGCTTGATCGTCTACCGCGATGACGGTGATGAGTACACAGTCCGTTCCTTTGACTTCACTAGCGACCTTTCGCAATTTCGTAGCAACCTCAACGCGCAGACTGCTGGCGGCGGCGGTGACTATCCAGAAGCGATGGACAAAGCGCTTGAGGCCATGAATGCGTTGGATTGGCTGTCCTCTGAGAGCAATGCGGTGCGCTTGGCTTTCTTGATCGCAGATGCTCCACCACATGATGGCAAAGCTCAGCAGTTTCTTGGCGCGGCGAATCATGCGCGCACGTCGGGAATCAAGGTGTATCCCGTGGCTGCTAGCGGCGTGGCGCAACGAGCGGAGTACCTCATGCGGATTGCGGCCCAACTCTCGATGGCGCGCTATGTCTTCCTTACCGATGATTCAGGCATTGGCGGGGCGCACAACGAACCACACATTCCTTGCTACCAGGTGGAACTGCTCAATGCATTGATGATTCGAACGGCGTTGTCGGAGCTCAGTGGGGCGTACATCGGTGTTGAAGCCAGCGACGTGCTTCGGACGGTCGGCGAGTACGATAGCGACGGGCGATGTATCATCGAGCAGCTGTAGTGGCTCAATGTGCACGAGCATCCGCCAATTGAGGCCCCGCGGGGCTTCGTTGCCTACGAAAACGTATGATACGCATTCCCTGCTGTGCTGTTCGCGTTGAACGGCCACACGCAAGGTAAGGGGAAGGCGCAAATATGATTCGCACAACGACACTGGCTGCTGTACTGGCCATCACAACCGTGGGACTAGTGGGTTGTTCAAAAGAGAAGAACGACGAGTCCAATTCTGAGGCAACAGCCACAAAGACAACGGCTGGAAATGCCGAGACAACGAGCACAGCAGTGGATCCCAAAGCCACGGATCCCGCACCACTGCAAAGGAAAAGGCAGTCCCAGCCACCGACATCAAAATCGACGAAGAGGTGATGGCGGAAATCAAATCGATCGCTTCAACCTGTGAAGTCCTGCCGGAGCGCATGACGGTCACCTGTGCGAATAAAGAAGATGAAACACTGAAGAATGTGTTCTACGGATACGGCGACAAGGCAAAGGACCGCGTTGCTACCATTGGGACCTTTGCGGTTGCGCTAAGCGATAAGGACCCAAAGATTCAAACCATCGCTGCCAAGCTTCTGGGATCGAAGTTCTCACAGGGGTGGGGACCCAAGGTTGCCGTTGGCCAAGTAGATGCGAGTGTTGCTGCGCTTTTGCGTGCGGCGATTCCCACCTTGCCTGGCGACTACCCGGCTCGCAATGCCGTGGTGGCAACCGTTTACGCATCATCGCTTTCTGATACCGATGCCGAGATGCACGCGTTCCTCGAAGGAGCTGAAGACGAACATGTACAGCGGAGCGGATGGGAGGCAACCATGTTCTACGGCCGCATGAAGGCCTTCGACAAGGTGCAGGCGCTCGCTGCGAGTGGGGAGCCCAAGAAGATTCTCACCGCGGTCACAGCCGCCAACAACATGTTTAAGTACACCGATGAAGAGCGTGCCAAGGTTTGCCCTTGGGCCCACGCACTCCTCGGAGCGGATGCCGAAGACGTCAAAGAGTCAGACATCTTCGAGGAAGCGGGCTACGTGCTGACGAAGTGCAGCGGAGAGTGGGTCGACAAACTTCTCGACTGGGGGGAGGCACAGGAAGAAAAGAGTGTCTTCGATCGCAAGTACTACTTCGTCTATCGCGAGCTGTGTCACTCGGTCATGAAGGGCGTGGACAAAGTTGGCGCAACGCCAGAGCAGTGCAATCGCAATTTCGCCTTTCTCGAGAAGGCTGCAAACAATAAGGGCATTGAACCCAAGTTCCGAGCCTGGGCTCTCGATTCGATCTCCTACGCACGTCGCGACGAGGCATCCTACAAGCTGATGAAGAAGTACAAGAAGAGCAAGGTGCCTGAGATCAAAAAGGTCGCTGAGGATGCACTGAAAATGCTCGAAGGCTACGTTAAGAAAAAGTAGCATCGCCTCCTAGGCGCGAACCTCTGCGTCGATCCCCATGGCGCAGAGGTCTCATTGGCGATTCTCAGAACGAAGCGAAGGGCGGGCAAGCCAAGGTGGGGGAGTGCTCGCCGGGACGGGGCATTTAGTTAGCGCTCTACAACCTTTGTTCCGGCTCCAATGGCGTGTTTTGGGGTGTTTGCGTGTTGGACCTTCGGTTGCATTTCCCCAACGTACCGTGCATCCGTTCCTACCAAGACTGCCCGTTTCATTGCTCTTGTGTTCTGCTTCGCTCACTGTGGCGTGCCACGGTGAATTCGAAGTTCAGGAGTATTCTGAGCACTCGGAACAGGCATTTCTAAACGGCGAAGGCATTCCCGTAAGAGCCTTGCTCTACCTTGGCGAACCCAGTGCGTCTGCAAGCGGCAGCGTCAACTTGGAGGTGAGTCGACACGGAGCAACCTATGTGGCCGAGGGCGATATTCTATTGCCACCTGAGCGAGTCGTAGAGAATCCTGAGCTTGACCTACAACATGGACTTTCGATTCCAGCGGCATTGATTTCCGCGACGCCCACTTGGCAGACCGGTGTTGTTCCGTTTCAGATTTCGCCGCAGCTAGAAGACCCAGGGAGGGTGACAAGAGCCATCGCACACTGGGAGAGCCTCACAGCCGTGCGCTTTGTTGCCCGCACCGGCGAAGCCGACTACCTCAACTTCGTGCCTGGTGACGGCTGTGCATCGTATGTCGGCCGTATTGGTGGCTCGCAAGATGTTTGGCTCCATCCGGCCTGTTCCGAAGGCAGCACAATTCACGAAATCGGTCACGCCATCGGCATGTGGCATGAGCAAAGCCGCTCCGATCGAGATAGTCACGTCACGGTTCTTTGGCAAAACATTCAAGAGGGCAGAGAAGCGAACTTCCAAACCTACGATCAACAGAATCAGCGAGGCATCGACGATGGGGCGTACAACCTCGACTCCATCATGCACTACGGCTCGTATGCGTTTTCAGCCAATGGCCAACCAACCATAGTGCGAGCTGACACTGGCGGCATTATTGAGGCCAATCGAATCGGTCTGAGTCAGGGCGATGTAGAAGCAATCGATCATCTCTATGGCGACGAAACTGCACTCGTAGAACCGGATGGCCAACTCTGCGGTGGGGCCACGGCCTTTACCTACACTCGGGTGGCTGGAGCGTCCACCGAAGAACATGAGCAGATTGCCCGCCTCTACTGCGCGGCATTTGATCGCCTGCCAGATCCGGATGGATTCAAGGCCTGGGTGAAGTTCTTAGATGAAGGCATGTCGTTGCAGACGATTGCAGGGTACTTCGTTGACTCCGTCGAGTATCGAAATACGTACGGAGGCAACCTCCGCAATGAAGAGTTCGTACGGATTCTGTATGCGATCGTTCTCGACCGCACTCCTGATAGTGGAGGGTTTGCCGCGTGGCTAGACTGGCTCGCAGGGCCCGGAACTCGTGCGGGTGCCCTAGTTGGATTCTCTGAATCTCAGGAGTACCAAGAGCGAACGAGCAACCTCTTCTAGGGCCAATGACGCATGGCATGCGTCGCGGACTCCGCTCTTGGGATGAGTTTTCCATGGGCAGATGGCGGGTTGGAAAAAGTCCTAGCTTCGGCCTCTGACCACGATTGTGATTTCTTCAGGCTGAAGCCTGCCGGTGCCAAAACCGGAGGACGTTCGTCACGCAGCAGGTTCTTTGAGAAAGCCACCAGGCGTGGCGCCGTGTACGAACTCCGGTGTGATTCGCCGTGGCAAAACCCACCAGTACGCCATGGCTATCGCGGCTCGGGCGTCTAAGGTTCCGTTACTCATTGGGGGCAGTCCAGGTATGGTTGTTGCCTAGGAGTTGGGGGATGCTTCGAGCAACGCAGGTGGAACGAAGACGCACGACGACTGGCCCAGGATGGGGTGTATGAGCGTCTTCGGGCGCGGTGCAAGTGCCGTGAGCTTGGCAAGAAAGGCTCTTGAGGATCCAATTATTGAGAGGCACACCGTGAGCGGCATGCTGCGGGGCAAGCGGGTCCGCTTCTCGGGCGCAGTGGATTACGACTGGTTCCTGCATGTTGTGGCCCCATTGCCGGCCATCGCTATCGACATTTATGAGCCCACCAAAACGACAGGGTGGCACTACCCGAGAAACGGTGGCGATGCCTTCGACAAGAGCTTTGCTGTAGATGCTGTTCCAGAGCAGGCTGCACTTTCACTTCTTACTGATGAGCTGCGCGCCAGAATCATTGCCTTGGGGCCAAATCGCATAACGGTGACTCCCGACGGTGTCCGGCTAGACAAGAGGTACGCTTCCTATCAGCCAGCCCCTGATGACGTTGGGAGTGCAATCGAACTCGCTGTCGATCTTGCAGACCGAGTGCAATCCCAATTTGGGCAGAGCACGTTTGCTGGACACCCGTTTCGAAGTGACATGACACAACCTCAAGACGATGCATTACCTCTTTGTTCCGAGGAGATTCGAGACGCTTTCAAGCGTCAACAGCAGCGCTATCGGCTCTCGGTACCTCAGATCCTCGGCATCATTCTGTCCCTAGCCTTGGTTATCCTCGCCGGAATCTCTGGGTGATAGATAACTCACGCCTGGTGCGTTCGCCGAATCGCTCATATCGCACCTAGAGCGCTTCACCGGCTGGGTGCTTCGTGATGGCGATGGTGAGCATGCTATCGGTGTTGGTGGACGTGGTTTTCCCTACGCCAGAAATCGTATCCATGACGCTGGCGACCTGGTCCCAAGGCAAGCCCGTTTCGAAATCCACGAAGACGGTCTTCGACGAGTCTGTGTCTTCTTGAAGTCTCGCCCGAAGAACGCTCGCAAATTGGGTGCGCTGCACAATCCGCGGCGCATTCGCTCCATCAAGAATCTCGATTGTACCGTCGACCATCGCCTTCACCTGAACTGGTGGTGTCGTTGGCAGAACGGTGGTTGGAGCATCTTTGGGAACCGCGACAGGAATCGCTCGCATCATCACGGGCATCGTCACCATGAAGATGACCAGCAAGACAAGCACGACGTCGACCAGAGGGGTGACGTTGAGAATGCTCTTGGGACCCTTGCCCTTGCCCGAACCGCCAGCAGATATACCCATGTCTCTTACGTAGCATTGTTTGGCGTGGCAACCGTTGCCTTGGCTCTATCCTCTGGTGACACATTCGAGGCGATGCCTTCTCACGACAGGTGCCCAGCATGCCATGCAGCGCGTCTTGCTAGGAGCGCGCTGAGCGACGCACTCTTCGCCAGGCCAGGGCAGCAACCCCGAAGAGAAATCCTGCGCCGTAGGCCAAGAGGTACAAGAGCCAGTCGTTCTGCGCATTGCGAACGAGAGCCTGTGGAGGGGTAAGCGCGGGAGCCTGGGAAGTGCTAGCTGGCGACTCCCCGAGCGCGTTTAGGATTTGGTTGAGGGGGAGAATCTTGCTCGCATGGCCGCGACTTCCATCGGCGAAGAGCGGCGTCACTCGCACGAAGGAGCCTGCGAGTAACTCTTCAGGGACCACACTGCCACCGCAGTACTCCCGACCGAGAGTGAGTTCTCGCGATCCAGAGAATAGATTCTCCGCAGCCAGCGAGCGCCGTATAGGGAAACGTCTGAGCCGGGGGAACCAGTGACTTCGAAGTCTTCGCAGGCCCACAACGATGGGGTAGGGGGGACGCTTCGACCAGCTTCGGGGCAATGGGAGCGCAGTGGTCCAGGGGTGGCCGTGTGTTATCTGCTCACGGCTGTCGGCGACTTCCACAAGCAGCGCTTGCCCTTCCGCGGTCACATGCATGAGCCCTGGCGTTCGCGGCTCGCGGGTCACATGCGATAGCGCTGCCCAACGGGTCGGCCGCCTCCAATCGCCAACGACGTTGTGATGCGTAGTACTGCCTCGCTGCGATATCGAAATCTGCTTGAACTCGCCGGTCGCAATGGACACCTTATAGGCCTTCGCATTCGGGAGGTTGCCTGCGGGCAGCCGCTCGATCGTCAAGGCGAGTTCGTCGCCGGCCGAACTATGTGCGCTGATGTCGGGCGCGTCGGCAAAGTCGGATTCGAAGAGATAGAGAACCGGGTTGGGCGGTAGTCGCTCGTCCGTGTAGACACTAATGGTGGACGAGCCTGCCATAGGTTCCCTGCAGCACGCCTCAGCCGTTGCGATGGCGTTTGTCAGCACCACTACTGCGGCAACGATTGTCGCGAGCCACAGCATTCTTTTCATTCGCATGGCATTAGGACACTGGCATTCGTTTGGAGTTGCACGCGAGCCAGAAACGTTTGTGTAGACGGATGCTGGGAATCTGGACGCCAGAGGGCCTTGTGCGGCGAGCGCTTACACGGCCCTTACCGAGCGCTTACACGGCCCTTACACACGAGCGCACAATTGGTGGCACACTTGTGGTGTGCGGATCTTGGTTGTAGAGGACGAGGTGGCCCTGCGTGAAGGGCTCCAGGACCTCATGGTCGGCGATGGTCACGAGGTGGTTGCCGTTGGCGATGGCGCCGCTGCCGTTGAAATCGGTATCCGGGAGCCATTCGATTTGGTTCTTCTCGACTTGATGCTTCCCAAGCTTGGAGGCATCGAAGTTTGCCGCCGTCTGCGAGCCGCTCGCCCCGGCATGTCCATCTTGATGCTCACCGCGCGCGGAGAAGAAGACGATAAGGTCGCAGGACTTACCGAAGGCGCTGATGACTACGTCACAAAGCCGTTTGCCGCGCGGGAGCTTTTGGCTCGAGTGCGTGCGTTGGGTCGGCGCCATATGGCCAGCGACGGCGCCGAGACGATCTGTACAGGGTCGTTGACCCTCGACTTGTCGCAACTGCACGGGACTCGAGACGGCAAGGAATTCTCGCTGTCAGCGCGCGAGGCAGGCATCATCCGCTTTCTGTATCGCATGCGCCCCAATCCGGTGTCGCGGGCTGATCTGCTCGAAGCCGTTTGGGGCTCTCGCGGGGACTTGGAAACCCGTGCCGTAGACATGGCAATTGCCACGCTGCGAAAGAAGATCGAAGTGGAAGCGGCAAACCCGATCCTTGTGCGCACCATCAAAGGTGTTGGCTACCGCTGGGAGTCGTAGGAGTCGCAAATGAGTCGCACGAAACTTGTCGCACTCCTAGCACTCATCACGCTCGCTGTTCTCCTTGGAAGTTGGTTCTCGTCGGGTTGGAAGAGTGCTTCGTCGGAAGCCGCGCGGCTACGAGAAACACCGACTCGCATGGCGCAGCAAGAGTTGAGCGAACTCGCCATGTCCCTTGCCAGCCGGCTGGATCGGATTCGAAGCAGCGAAGACGCTCGCCCCTACTATCACTACCAAAACCTCTTTCACGACCCAACCGGGCTATCCGCCGGCCAGTCGATTGGTCCTTCGCCACTCGCCCGCAGCACCGGTGATGTTCTTATCGAGGCACATTTTCAGGTTGATGATACGGGAAGGCTCACAACTCCAACGATTAACGAAGAACTCAAGCAGTTTTCACAGCAGGGAAAACTCGCCGATAACGAGACGATGCTTCGAAAGCTTCGCGCCGCCAAAAACGATTTGATGAGCACCCCCGTGCTGCTGGCCTCAGCGGCAACTTCGAGTCGCACAAGGAACGACGCTGTGATGCCCTCGAATGATGAGGAACCTGAGATGCAGCAGCAAATACAAGCGCCGCCCTTGCAGCAGAACTTCAGCAATCAAGCCTTTGCTCAGAATGCTGCGCCCAATAGCGTTTTCCGAGAACTGGAAGGCAAGAAGTCTGCAACTGCGAGCGAGACTACCGAGACCGCTGCAGATGAACAGGTCATCGAAGTGCTCACCCATGGCTTCGTATGGAAGGCGGCCAAGATCCATGAGCGCACTGAACTCGTCGCACTGCGGCAAGTTGAGACTCCGGCGGGTACGCTCCGGCAAGGGTTCGTCATTGGAGAAGAGGAGCTGCGCTCGTGGCTTGGCGAACGGAGTCCTGGGCTCTCGGTGGTGTCATTGAGCCGCGTGGCTGCCACCGGAGAGCGTGTGCACAGTATTCCAGTGCCGGCCTTAGAGGATTGGTATCTCAGCACTGACTCGCACAGCGCCCAAATCGCAGCCAATGGCCAGGCGGCGGGAGTGCATGCGGCATTTCTTTGGCGCTTCGCCCCCACCGCCGCTCTATCGGTACTCTTGCTTGCACTCCTGGTTGTTACAGTCTCACGCGCCGAGAGGCTGGCCCGAGAACGCTCTCAATTTGCGGCTGCTGCCGCTCACGAGTTGCGAACGCCGCTTGCGGGCCTGCAATTGTATGGAGATATGTTAGCCGAGGGGCTCGGTGATCGTTCAGCGAAAGAAAAATACGCGCGCCACATCTCTGATGAAGCGCAGCGCCTCGGACGTGTGGTGTCGAACGTGCTGGGGTTTAGCCAAATGGAGCGCAACGGAATCACGTTGCACTGCAAGGATGCCTCTCTCTCCGATGCTGCACGAAGCGTTGTGGAGCGGATGCGACCCGCACTTGAGCAAGCCGGCTTGTCGATTGAACTCCGCATCCAAGAAGATGTTCGCGCGCTCTACGATGACGACGCGCTCTCGAGGATCCTGCAAAACTTGCTAGACAATGCTGAGAAATACTCTCGCGGTCACGAAGACCGATGCGTTCGGGTTGAGGTTGAGAAAAACTCTGATGTCGCAGTCGTTCGGGTTTCAGATAGCGGTCCCGGCCTAAACCGGCAGATGGGCCAGCAAATGTTCAAGCCGTTTCGGCGCAACGTAGACGAGGATGGTCCGGCTGGACTCGGTCTCGGTCTCGCACTCGCCCGCTCACTGGCACAACAACAAGGTGGTGAGCTGCGGGCGCAAGAGGGGCCCTTGGGTGGGGCCTCCTTTGTTCTTGAACTGCCGTTGTCCCAGTGCGACTAGGGAGTCTTTACACACACCTTACACAGCAAGAAGCCCTTACAAGGCCCTTACAACCCAATGCTCGGTTTTCCCGTATCACTAGATCATGGGAATCGCCAAAGAGACAATCACCAGCCCTCGCTCTCTTGCTCTGATAACGCTTGCCGTACTCGGTTGTAAGTCCGCGACGGCGGATGGCCCAATGCAGCAGCAGACGCAGCACAAGCCCTCCGCCATCGAGCTCCGAGCTCAGGGACCACAGGGGCTGCGAGACGCACTCGACGAATACGATCGATTGCCCACAGGGCACGCAAAAGATGCTCAGGCACTCGTTGTGGACCAGGTGGCAGCTCAGCGGTATGCGACGAGTTCGCGCCTGTACTGGTACACCGACCTTGATGAGGCGAAATCTGCGGCCAAAGGCAGCGGGACACCAATTCTCTCGCTTCGTCTATTGGGGCGCCTCGACGAGGACTTCTCGTGCGCGAACAGCCGAATGTTTCGAACGGTTCTCTACGCAAACGAGGAGTTGAGCGAGTACTTGCGGGAGAACTTCACGTTGCACTGGAGCAGTGAGCGCGCGGTTCCCAAACTCACTGTGGATTTTGGCGATGGCCGAATTCTCAAGAGCACCGTTGCAGGTAATTCAGCGCACTACCTTCTCACTAGCGATGGCGTCCCCGTGGATGTGCTGCCGGGGCTGTACTCGCCCAAAGCATTCCACGCCGCATTGGAACCCAGCCGGAAGTTCGCGAACCGTTTGCCGGGCAGCAAGAATGTGCTTGGGCAGATCCGGACGTTTCACGCGCGGATGGCAAAGCGCGAGGCGAGCGCATACGAAGCACTCAATCCGCAACAGAGAATGGCTCTCTTGCCGTACCGCAGCAAGCCTGTGGGCTCTGAATTGCTCGCAGCAGAAATGCTGACGCTAACGAAAAGTAGTATCGAGACAGCGGTGGCACTCTCACTATCGCCCCCCGCAATTGGCGCACCTGACGCGACGGCGGTTCGCAACGCGGTCTCCCAGATCGAAGCGTTGGATGAACGAAGCCGACGTCTCATCCAAGCGATTGGGCCAACCGACTGGGGCGCTGTTCCGGAAACGCTTCGGGGCGATGGGTTTTCTCGCATGATGCTGGCGCTTGAGCGAAACGTCGCCGGCGATACGCTCATCAATCGGCACGGTCTTCACCCACTCATCCACAAGCTCTTCGCGCAGGATGCGGCGCACAGCTTCGAGACTCTCAATACGATGATCTACGCCGACGTCTTTGTCACTCCTGCGCATGACCCTTGGTTGGGAATGGCCGAGCCACAGGGGTTCACGGGCCTTCCTGGGGACGGCTTGGTCGTTCGCTAGCGCGAAGCGCGGTCCCCATGTAACTCGGCAGGCTGGTGGGCGTAGAATGCCTGTGATGCGAAGTTCGATCTCCCTCCTCCTGATGTCTCTGCTCGCCGTTCTTGCAGCGGCCTGTTCGTCAACGCAAAAAACTCGACCCGCCGTTCAACCCAATGATGTGGCGTATTTTGCTGGTGGCTGTTTCTGGGGCGTAGAACACTTCTTAGAGGAACTCCCTGGCGTGGCCTCGGTTGAGTCGGGGTACTCGGGAGGCACCACCCAATCACCTACTTACCAAGATGTGATTAGCAAAGGAACCGGCCATCTAGAAGTGGTCCGTGTGCGCTTTGACAACAAACAAGTCAGCTTCAAGGCTGTCGCCAAGCGCTTTTTTGAAATTCACGATCCGACGCAGGCGGATGGACAGGGGCCTGATATCGGAGCGCAGTACCTCTCCGCCGTATTCTACACCAACGCTCAGCAGAAGGCCGACACGGAGGACCTGATTGCTGCGCTGACGAAGCGCGGGTTTGCCGTCGCCACCAAGTTGAGGAGCTTTGAGGCGTTCTGGCCCGCAGAAGACTACCACCAAGACTATTATGCGAAGAGTGGCAAAGAACCCTACTGCCACGGTCGAGTAAAGCGCTTCGACGACTAGCGGCGCAGTCCAGCAATCGGTCCGATCGGCTTCTAAGAACTTCTCTGATTGAAGAAGTCGTTTAGCAAGGTCGTAAAACTCGTCGGTGCCTCAGGCTCAGCATTCGTAGGTTTTGCGACTCGCTCAAGGACTTGTCGAAGCTCGTCTTTGTCGAGCCACACACCGTGGTTGTGCGGCTTGCAGTAGTCTACGGGAATATTGAGGATGTGCGTGCGTTCCATGGAGCCGCGGCATTTGGGGCAGGGAAGGGGGCGTTGCTGATGGGAGCCCTCGGGCTTCCACGCAAAGTCCGGCATGATGTCTTCGATGAACCTGGTGAGAACCGCCCAGTCCATCCAGATTCCGATGCACTTGCTACAACGCTGGTAGGAGTATTCTTCGGTGCGCAGGTTGAGGAATGAGCCGCCACACTTGGGACAGCCTCCGCGATGGCGATAGGGCATACCCCGAGTGTACGAAACTGCTGCGATCGCCAGGCCATCACAGCGCGAGAGACTGACCCGTGAGCCGCAGAAAACTGCCCGAGACTGATCTCTTCGCGAGCTCCGACGCGGATCCGTGGGGGCGGGCCTTGGTAGAGTTGCTCGGTGACGCCTCACGAACGCCTCGAGCAGAGCCTTTGGGACTTTTTCTACCTGCCGGAGGATGTAACGGTGATCGATAGGCCTGAGCTCCTTGTGCTGCAGAGTACTCGTCCCGTGGACTACCTCAACGCGGTCTACCGCACTCGTGCAGCGCCTGCGAGAATCTCTGAACTCATCGACGAAGTCTCCGAGCTTCACAAGCAGGTCGAGTCGCGCTGGCATGTTGCCAACACTGTTGCTACTTCGGCCCTCGAAACGCAGTTGAATACGCGGGGCTATCAAGTCACCCACGCCCACGATGCACGAGTCATCGCTGTCGACAGCTTTAGCGCGCGACCGAAGGGAGACGTCGTTGTGCGGAGAATCGTCGACGAAACCGGGCTTCGCGACGCCTGGAAGGTAGCCGAAGAGGCGTTTGGAACGTCTCGGAAGTATTCGGATGACGATGCGGTCTTTGAACTCGCGCAGTGCGCAGGCGATGCGGCAAAGGTGCAACGCTATGTTGCCTATCTTGGGGACGAGCCTATTTGCTCCGGGGGAATGAGCTGCTTTCCAACCCTTGGCTTCGCCCTATTCTGGGCTGGCGGAACGGTTCCCCATGCGCGGGGACGTGGAGCGTATTCTGCAATGGTTGCAGAGCGCGTGAGGCGTGCTGCGCAGCGCAAGATACCGTTTGTCGGACTCTACGCCCGAGAAGGCTCCTCGAGCCCAATCGTTGGTGCCCAGGGGTTTGAGAACGTAGGTCGGATGACCTACTGGGTTCGCAGCAACACGACCTAAGCCGTTATTCGTGCCCGGGAAATACGAGGATACGTTCAGCTTCGATCGCCATGCGAGCATGGGGGAAACTCTTAGTTTCTCTTGCCTAGGCATACTTACCTAAAACGCCATTCGCTGCATTGCCAACCTTCAGGCAGCCTCAAACGTCACCGTGTCGATCTCTCGCAGCCAGCGGCGGACTCAGGGCATGAGCGGGTTGTCTGCGGTCCCCAGTGTGTTCTCCAAACACCGCGAAAGGGGCCTGGCGACACTAGCAGTCCCGAAAAGGAGTGCTAAGTAGCTGTTATGGGAGGTCTCTTGGCTGGCACGTAGGCTGCATCCTGTAGGACCACTAAGCGTTTCCCTCTTTAGCTGCCCGAATGATGAAAGAGCTTCACAAGACTATGATGAACACCAAGAAGATTTTAACTCCACTTCTCCTACTGATTGGCCTAGCTCTCGGAGGCGCCGCTTGCGGATCCGACCTCGGCGCCAACGGTGACAACGCGTTCTTAAGCATTCAAGGCAACAGCTCAGAGTCCTTGGAGCCTGGGTTCCAGCGTGACCTCAGAGTCAAATACCACGATGCCACCGGCGCCCCACTTGCTGGCGAAGTGACGTTTGAGGTTGTGGGCTCCACTGGAGGAGCAAGCATTAGCCTTGAGCTCGGAGCAACCGATGCGGAAGGCAATGCAAACTTCACACTGTTCGCAGGGCAAGACATCGCCAACTTCAAAATCGTCGCAAGTGCTGCCGATGCAACCTCTGTAGAGTGGGACATCACAGTCGCTGAGGGCCAGGTTGATGAGAACATGGACATTCGCGGCACATACAATGTCGAGAGTTCATTTGACGTTGCAAACGGACTGCCCGGAACGGTCGGAGACGTCGTCAACATCATCGTGGACATGACAGACGATCCGTTTGACCCTGCAACCTACCTAATCGATACCTTCGACAACGGTGGCAACATCAGCAGCTTCCGCCCACTCGTCGATCAAGTTGTCTTCAACCTTATCGATGATAACGCTCCTGGTTTCATCAATGACCTTCTTCAGCTCGGTTCTGACTTCGGCGACGTCGTAAAGAACTTCGGAGTTGTTTCCACCATTGAGATCAGCGGCGACAGCATCGATGGAACCGGCATGAAGGCTGTGCACACCGTGACAGCGTACCAATTCAACCTTGATGGCGAGACGCACATCTTCACGATGGACGACCTCAACGTCGACGAAGAAGTTGTCACAGACATCGGTGTCACCTACGACAACATGACAGGTGTTGCCCTCTTTGAGACTCACGAAGTACCTCTTCGCTACGGAGCATTCCTTGTTCTTGCGCTCGAAGAAATCATCATCCCACGACTTGATCCGGACTCACGCAGCCTCAACCAATACCTCTTCGGTCTCATCGACTGCACCGCTGTTGGACAGGCAATCTTTGACCAGGTTGACATCTTCGACCCAGACAACTGGAGGAACGCCTGCCAAGTTGCTGTAGAAGGCGTTGCAAGCATCATCATCGAAGAGCTTCGAGAGATTGATGAAATTGGCCAAGTGAAGCTTGTCATCGATGGCAAAGCTCGCATGCGTGACCCAAGCGGCGACGGCCTTGCCGACGAGATGACTCGTGGTAACTGGGCTGGCACCATGGACTATCTTGGAACGATGGGACCACTTGCAGAGGGCGCCAATCCTTTCAGTGGCACTCGCGCTAACTAGCAACACATCTCACTCCGACGGTTTCAGAATGAACCACCGAGGCAACAGCCTTGGTGGTTTTTTTGTATCGAAGGACGCCCATCGCGGTTTTAGAGATCCTGCGTCCAGGATGCTTTCTTTGCTCTCTCGGTGCCGATAACCAGGCTCTTTTCGAAAAATCCGAGAATTGTGACCTATACTTTGAAACTATGGAGGTCGTAGCCTACTCCATCGTTGCGACAACCCTGGGCCTCGTAGTGACTCGACCACAGGTCACGCCGAGGCTTCGTATCACTCCTGCGATGGCAGCCTTCGCGGGCGTGCTTGTGATGCTCATGCTGGGTATCGTTCGCCCCGAACACGGGATTCGCGCAGCGAGAAACCTCTGGAGTCCCTTCGTCGCCATCGCTGCCATCATGGTGATGACCGAAGTTGCGCTTCGAGTTGGGTTGCTCGACTGGTGGGCCTCCCAAGTTGAGGCACGAGCACAGACGACCGCCCGCATGTTCACCCTTGTCTTTGGGCTCGGTGTTCTAACGTCGGCAATTCTCAATAACGACGCGGCAATCCTACTGCTAACGCCCCTGGTGGTCGGCTTGGTGCGGCGGCGCTTTCCCGACCGCCCCGAAATGGTCGTCCCCTTTGCCTTTGCCGTCTTCATGTCAGCAGGGGTTGCAGCGTTCCCTGTCTCCAATCCCATGAACATGGTTGTCGCCGAGTTCACCGGCGTCGGTTTCAATGAGTACGCCGTGCACATGCTGCCCATTGCTCTCGCCGGCTGGGCGCTTGGCTTTTTGATTTTGCGAAGACTCTTCCGCGCGGAGCTTGCCATCGTGCTCGCCCCGACGAAACTCGACTTGCGTCCTGCGACCCCAGGACAACGCCTCATGATGCTGCTTCTAGGTGGTGTTCTGATGGCCTATTCCGTGGTTGGCTACATTGGTGGACCAGTCTGGGCTGTCGCATGTTGCGGCGCTCTCTTGGCGCTCGTACTCGCGCGCGGGCACACACAGCACAATCCACTGCAAATCGCTTGGCAGGGCGTTTCTTGGGAGACTCTGGCGTTCCTCATGGGCGTCCTGATTCTCTCCATGGGGCTCTTTGAAGTCGGCCTAGTTGACCGCCTCACCGGCCTCTACAGCGATGCCGGCATTGCAACCGTTGGCGTCGTGTCCGCGGTTGGCTCAGCGGTGCTCAACAATCATCCAATGTCGCATATCAACATGATGGCGTTGGCGGAAACCTCTGCGGAGACACGCAGTGTTCTCGCTGCGCTGATCGGTGGTGATCTTGGACCAAGGCTTTTGCCGATGGGCTCGTTGGCCGGGCTCTTGTGGCTCGAAATGCTCCGGCGGCACGGCATCGAAATCAGCTTGCGACAATTCGTCAAAGTTGGCGTTATCGTGACGCTACCGACTCTTGGGATGTCGCTCGCACTGCTCGCTCTCGTCTCGGGTTTTTAGGCGCCGCTGCTCTTGTTTTGGGGCGCCAATGTCCCCATCGAGTTTTTCTAGGTTGGCACGGCCTCGGGTTGTTGCCGCGTGAATGGGTTGGAGCGAACTGTAAGAGTTTTTCCACCTAGCGAAATCTCCGCTTCGATAATGAAACTCGTGCCAAAGCTTCCGGTACCGAGAGTCGCTTCAACAACACTCCAATCGGGCGGTGCGATCTTGTAGCTCGCCTGAATTGCCGTACCTTGCGGCACGACTTGGTCCCATGGGGTGTAGCCGTTGTCGCTCCATAGCGATGGGGCACGGGATGGAATACTGCTGAGAAGTGTACCGTCAGCGGATAGCAGGCGGACCGCAGTCAAGGAGACTTGTGCTTGACCCACAGCATCCGCCTCGAGCGAGATTTGTATGCGTGACTGGGTACAGGGGGCGGGACCCGCGGCTCGGTCCGCAGGAGCAGACATCGCGGAAGGCGTGGAGGGAACCGCATCCGGGCAGTCCTCCTGCAATTGCACCGAGGCGATTGTGGCTACAATCGTTGGCGAGGGTTTCTTGGTCTCGGTCTCCGTCTGGGGAGTCGGTACCAGCGTCGGCTTGCCGTCGTCTTGTGCAGAGCAAGAGGCGAGTAGGGCGGCGAGGGTGATTGCTAGAGTTGGCTTGAACATATCGGTTGCGGCTCAGCCTCAAGTGTAACGACATCGCCTGATTCTGGTTGGTCTGTGGGGGCGGTTTCCCCCTTGCCTGAGGCTCTCGGTCTCGATCTGCTTTGCCCGAGACAATGTAGGTTGGAGCATTTTGGGGCACTTCGGCGATGGCACGAGTCCTGCTCTGTCTTGGGGCATGATGCTTGGGGGCTATGAAGTTTGTTTGCTCACCTCACCAGTCCGCGACGCTTTGCCCAAGCTTCGCCAAATGGTGAGTCCCTTGTATCGCCTACACCACAAGACACTGGACTGTGTGGAACTGCACTACAGCCACGATCGAGATGCTCTCTTGCTGCGCTTGTGCTTCTCAGAGTTACACTTAGGTCGCGATCGACAGCGAGAGCTTGTGCTGTGCCTCGCAGAACGGGGCTTTGAGGTTTTGGAGTCAAGCGAAATATCCGAACCCGAGAGGCCTAGGTTTGAGCGACTACTTCGAGAGCAGTATCAAGTTCGAGTGCAGCAGTACCCATCTGCGGAGTCACCATCTGTAGTTTCAAAGATTCTAGATTCGTTGGAAGCGCACTTTGAGCCAGCCGTTGCGACGGTACGCCCCACAAATGCAGATGCAGGTTCGTCGAAACGAGCGCCTTCCACTCGTGTTGCTGTGCCGCGTGTTGCTGTGCCACATATTGCGATACCAAAGGCTGCGCCGAGGATGGCTACAGTCGATGCTCTCGACCACATCATTGCGGAAATTCCCATGTTTGAAGTCGATGTTGAAGGCTCAAGAGAATCGATTGAGATCGCGGCAAACGACGATCGCGCTGCCACCGAAATCGACGATGAGGTGGTGCCTCTTCGCATGGAAACGTTTGGTCCCTTGGACGACATGATCGCGAAACTGCCTAGAGAGATGGCAGCACTGCCCAGAGCGATGGCAGAACTGCCTAGAGCGATGGCAGAACTGCCTAGAGCGGTGGCAGAACTGCCTAGAGCGGTGGCAGCACTGCCCAGAGCGATGGCAGCACCGCCTAGAGCGCAGACGCAAGAGTCGCTGGACCAACTGCTCGACAAGCTCTGGCCATAGCGCACTCGCTATCGGTGGTACGGTTCGATCATGGTGCGCAACCTCTTTGTCCTGACGCTACTCGGGGTGGCAGGCTGCGGTCCTTCTAGGCCCGCTCCTCAAGAAGCGCAACCTGCACCCAAGGCGGTCATTGCTTCGTCGCCCGTTGGGGCGTGGAAGACACTCGTCGAGCAAATTGCCGAGTCGACGAAAGCCAGTGCACTTCCAGGAGAAGACGATGGCAGTAGCGAAGCGGGTACCAAGCCGCTCGTGCATGGCCCTCTGCAGTCTTGGCAAACCATCGCGCCCCCGCCTGGCGCTCATCCCCTTGTTTGTGACCTTGCATGGTTTCAAGATGCCGTATGGGTGAGTTTTGGAAACAAGACGATTTCCACCGACGGCGCGCGCATCTACTCATGGAATCCCACAAGGGGGTGGACGCTGGAGTTCGATTGGGACCGCGGTGGGCGCGCGGGGGTAACCCACGAGCAAGGCGGGCAGGGCATAAGCCGGTTGCGAGTGATTGGGGATACGCTCTTTGCTACCGACGCGGATGCTCCGAACTTTTCGGGGTTTGGCATCTCAGACGCTCCCCTTGAGGGCTACGTCTTTGCTGCGGGGCGAGAGGGGTTTGGGGCGTTGCTCGCAGGGGACCGGCCTCCGGTCGATACGTTGATTGTGCCCATGGCCTTTCATGTCTTTGACATCACCACGTACATGGGGCGATTGGTGGCGTCTGGGGGCACGCTCGCACCACCGAATGCCAAGTCTCGTTATCCAGGCGGTCTCTTCGTAAACACCGAGTCTGGCCAGCTATGGCCCCGCTTCTTTCCCGGAATGGATTCGAAGTCGGGGGTGGTGCGAGCAACCTTCCTGCACCGGTTTCGAGGGCGTTTGTACGTTGGCTTTCAGAATAATGAACGTCGGATGGGCTGGGACCTAGGCGTCGTCGACGGCGACCCTGGGTTGGCGGATACGAAACTTGTGCTTGGCCGCGTTACTGCGCTTGGCGGATGGAAGACACGACACTTCGCTAGCGATGCAGCGACACTCTATTGGATTGCATCAGACCATCGGCGACGGGGGCGGAGCTTCTTGTTTCGCAGTGATGATGGTCGGAGTTTTTCTGAGGTTCCGCTGGGCGCTTCCATTGGTGAGCCTCATGATGTACTCGCCTCCGAGGGCGTTGCATTGCTACTGTCCAATGAAGGGCTGTATCGTCTGGGGACAGGGAACGCCCCCATCAAGGTTCTTTCCGCCCCAGAGGGGCGCCCCTTCGCGCGCCGCGATGGCTTTTGTAGTGCTGCGATGACACCAACGCCGTTGGGCCTATTCGCTGGCAGCACCAATGGAAGCGGGATTTTCTTGGCTGCGCCCAAGTAGTGACGAACGCTATGGCGCCAAGAGCGTAGCAAGTTGCGGCAGACATTCGCCCAAGGGCGCATTCCAAAGGAACGTTGCTTCCTCGGCCCCGCGAGATTCCCCGAGGTTTATGAGGATCACGGGCTTGCCTTCTTTTGTTGCTCGACGGACAAAGCGATAGCCTGAATAGACAGCGAGTGAGCTGCCAAGGACTAAGAGAAGTTCGCAGTTTTCGTATAGTGACCATGCATCGGCGACAACTTCACCGGGAACGCTTTCCCCAAAGAAGACAACATTGGGCTTGAGAACGCCATCACATTCGAGGCACCCGGGCACACGAAACGAGGCGATTCGCGGGTCTTCAAGATCCGCATCTCCGTCGGGCGCCATGTCCGCAGATGTGTCCTTCCAACCGGGATTTGCCTGCAGCAAGCGCTCTTGCACGGCGTCCCTTGAGACGATGTGATTGCACGCAAGACACCGAACTTCTGCGAGTGCACCATGAAGTTCCACGACGCGCTTCGAACCGGCAGCGTGGTGGAGTCGATCCACGTTTTGGGTGATGAGACCAAGCATCCGGCCGGATGCTTCAAGGTCAACAAGTGCACGATGGGCAACGTTTGGTCGCTTCGCTCGAAAGATCGGCCAGCCAACCGTGCTGCGCGCCCAGTAGCGTTGGCGATGACTCGCGCTCTCAACAAATTGTCGAAACTGCACGGGGCTGCGCGTACGCGCTCGTGTACCTGGTCCTCGGTAGTCCGGAATGCCTGAGTCCGTGCTTATGCCTGCACCTGAAAGCACCGCGACTCGGCGGTCCTGAAGCAGCTGGGCGCATTGTTCTAGTTTCGTCACCAGGGACACTTTGACACAGTTGTGTGGGGGGCTGGCAATGTGCTCTACAAAGCTCCAGGAAGCGCGTAGTTGCCGTCTTCACCCCGCTGGAGCAGGTGAATGGCGCACACGGCCTCAGGGTTTAGCGGCCCGTAGAGATGGGGAAAACGCGCTCCGTGAACGCTTTCGTAGCGCAGCGCAGCGGTCAGCTTGTCGCTTGCGATTTCCAACAAGAAGAGGCTTTGCGTGTGACCGTAAAACCGCGCCAACGTGCCTGCCAGTTGCTCTCTAGTGCTGAAGTGAATGAAGCCTTCGTCTTGCAGACTCTCCGGGGCGTAGTCGGCCTTGGTGAGCCAGGGGCCATGCTCCACAAGGTGATAGATGGTGTCGTCGCTCGCCATACGCAATGCTATCAGGCATTCCGTGCGACGCATTCCGTGCGATAATGGGCCGACAATTGATGCCGAGCACGACCCAGCCCCCCGAACGACAGAATCGGCTTCTACCCGACTCGCAGCGTTGGCCACTTGACGAGGGCAAACCGGTCATCGAGCTCATCGATGTTCATAAGGCATTCGGGGCCAACAAAGTACTCAATGGGCTGAGCCTAAAAATCATTCCAGGGAAGTCGACTGTCATCGTTGGTCGAAGCGGTTCGGGGAAGTCGGTGTTGCTGAAACTGATGATGGGGCTGTTGCGACCAGACTCGGGCAAGGTCGTTCTCTTTGGCCGCGACGTAGACGACCTATCGGATCTCGAACTCATTTTGCTGCGCAAGCGCATGAGTATGATGTTTCAAAACTACGCATTGCTGGACTCGCTTTCGGTAGAAGAAAACGTTGGCTTCACCCTGCTCGAAAACACCGATATCCCTCGCAAGGAGATTATGGGGCTTGTCCACGAGCTCCTAAATACTCTCGGGCTCGAAGGGTTTGGGAAATCCCTTCCTGCCGAATTATCAGGCGGCATGCGCAAGCGCGTGAGTCTCGCCCGGGCACTCATCGCCAACCCAGAGGTCGTTCTCTTTGACGAGCCTACGACTGGACTTGATCCAATTATGATCGAGAAGGTTGATGAGATGATTCGGTTGGCGAAGGAGAGCTACCAAATCACCTCTGCCATCATCAGCCACGATATGGCGAGTACAAAGCGCTTGGCGGACCGCGTGGCCTTCTTGCACAACGGTACGATTATTTCTGAAGGCACATATCAGGAGTTCCTCGCCTGTGACTTGCCACCCGTGCGGGCGTTTCACGAAGGTTCACGCACCTCACGGCTCGCGAGAATCTCCGGTGGGAGCGTCGTCGACGATGTCTCAGAAGATGCAGTGCCAGAAGAGACCGCTGTCGTTCAACTCGTCGACTTGCACAAGAAGTTCGGCTCGCATCACGTACTCAAGGGCGTGAACCTAAAGATCTATCCGGGGCGCATCACCGTGCTCATCGGCGGAAGCGGATCTGGCAAATCGGTGATCGTTAAACACATCATGGGGCTTCTCAAGCCCACCTCGGGGGAGGTCCGCGTCTTTGGGCAGGACATCGCTCCGCTTGGCGATAGAGCGTTGGATGAGGTGCGCAGTCGCTTTGGCATGCTGTTTCAACATGCGGCGCTACTGGATTGGCTCTCTGTCGCTGGCAACGTTGCCTTTCCTCTGGAAGAGCGCACAAATACGCCCAAGAAGCAGATTCGCGAGCAGGTTGACGACATGCTCGAGCGACTGCACATTGCCGACTTGCGCGATCGCATGCCTGGGGAAATTTCTGAGGGGCAAAAGAAGCGGGTCGGGCTAGCTCGCGCCATTATCATGAAACCCGAAATCATGATCTACGACGAGCCAACAACGGGGCAGGATCCAATCCGCACCAAAGACGTTGACGACATGATTCAGCAAGCGCAACAAGACTTCGACATCACGAGTATCGTGATTAGTCACGATATGGCCTCTACCTTCCGCATCGCAGATACGGTCGCACTGCTTCAGCACGGCGAAATTGCCGCCTATGGTTCTCCTGATGAACTTCGCGCCGATCAGGACAAATACGTCCAGCGTTTCATCTACGCAGGCCAAGTCGACTAGCGCCAAACGCAAAAACGGCCTTGTTCCAGGGAGGCTAGAACAGGGCCGTTTCTTGAACCGCTGGGTGCAGCGATTTACTGAAGCTTCAAGAACTTGAAGCTCGCATCACCAGCTTGGGTGGCCGCGGTGCCATAGAGCGTTACCGCATCGTGGGTTCCCGAGCGGAGAACTCGGCCAGCCACACCAATGGCGCCAATGCCGAGACCGATTTCAAGCTCAGGAGCGTGCTTCTTGAGTACGTGGGTGATGAAACCCGCGCAGCTAAAGGTCGTGGGGCCCGATCCTGTGTAAGAAAAACCATGACCCGCATTTGCCATGGCCTCAAACTCGGCTTTGAGCTGGGCCACCTGACCTGTGGTGCGAGAGAAGACGAAACCGTAAGCGGGGCTGCGAACCGTTGCCATCACTTCTTTGAAGCTCTGGTTGCGAGCAGGTCCAACATGGTCGAAAAGCCGATCGCCAACACGAATGAGGGTGTGGCCGGTGCTGCCGAAGTTCGGCATGTAGATGAGTTCAACCGAGTTCTGCATCGCCTTGGTGTACTCACTGGTCTTGTGGGCCGGCGTCACCATGAGCTTCTTGCCGCGAAGCGATGAGGTGAGCGAGGCGCTGACCTTCTTCGGAGCAAAGGCCTTGGTGTTGAGCTTGGGAGCTCTGGCCGTCACCGTGGCGCGTGGTGTTGTCGCCGTTTGAGTCCCTCGAACTCGGCCCTGCGCATCGGCCGTGGAGCTGAGGCCAACGAGGGCGAGAAGCGCAATGGCGCCGAGAGTTGCGAAGCGAAATTTCGATTTGTAATTCTTGGTAGGCATGTCTTGTACGGGTTCCGCTCCGAGCAGTTGTTCCGGTCGCCGGCTGGCAAGTGGAGTCGCAATGCTGAGAGTCGGTCACGGTAAATAGCAACAAGCGATCCAATCGCGGTGAGTAGATCCGCCTAGTAGTTTAAGCCACTTACGGTGGCGTGGTGGCAAGTCATGTAGGTCTTGAGGGGACAGCGCAACCAGAGTTCCCAGCTGGAAGACCGACTCATGGCCCCGGTCATAGGGGCTCGCTTGCTTCTTGGTGCCTCCGCCTCAGCTGCAGCCGGTCCTCGTGCCCACGAGTCCAGAGGCCCGCGTAACCATTCCCCAGCACGCCTTTCGCCGTTAATAGGCGAGGTAGACAAAGGTGACGGTAGAGCAAACAGGAGTTGGTTTGCCATCAACGCGAAGAGGGCGGTAGCGCCAGGCCTGCATCTTCTCAAAGAGCTTGCGATCGTATCGAGGGTAGCCCGAGGACACGAGGAGATTGATGTCGGCAACGTGTCCTGCTGCGGATAGACAGATGCGGAGCTGCGCGCCAATGCGGCCGACCCGGTTCGATGCCATGAGTTTGACAACCGAGCCCGGCGGTTGAATTTGCTCTTCGCCGCTTGTGCGCCTCGCTTCAAGGCGTTTCGACGGAACCTGCCTGTAGCCCGAGCCAACAAGTACTGGACGCGCCTCTTCTTTGGAGGCACCGAACTTCGCCGCCATCATGCAGACTCGCTCTTCGTCCCACACGTCCCCCCAGTCAGATTCGGTGGTGCAAGAGAGCGCCGCTTGGCAACCCTTGATTGCAAACCGCAATGCATCTGTGGAGTTGCCTCCAATTTCGTAGCTCATCGCCAACATTTCGCAAGCTTGGTGATCGTTATCAACGGCGCAAGCAGTCTCGGTTAGGAGTTTGGCCTTCTTCTGAAGTTCGGTATCCGATGGGGTTTCTTCTGCAGACAATACGCACGAGTACCATGCATCGTGCTTGCAGCCGATGTCGTACATATTCTTAGCCTTCGATCGCAGCGTTGATTGTTTCTCACCTCCATTCGGATAGCGGGACCGCACGAAATAGAGATTGCCAAGATATGCGCAGGCAATCGTTGCACCATGCTCGCATGCGAGCTGCCCATAGTGTTCGCGGTCTGCAGAGGATGCGGCAAATTGCATAAGACTCGTACAGGACAATGGGTCACCAGATTCGCACTGGGCGACGGCTTCGCTTGATGCCGCGAGAGCCGATGATGTCGGTGACGAAGGACCGCCGCAGCCAGCGAGGCCGAATCCAAGAATCGACAGGGCCATCAGAGTAACTCTCATCGCGAGGGGTATAGCACGCCGCAAGACTCCTCCGGAACTGGGAGTCTCGTCGATGGCTGCAACGTCACAGAATGCCAGCAGCGCTGGTAACTCGACGAATCGTATATATTCATGGCTTCGACGATGTGCGAATTATGCTGAGGATACCGCCGCGATTCCGTCGCAAAGAGAACCTCCTTTAGGAGCGCTCGTATCTTGTGTGCTCTCCGGTTTGTGGCAAGCTGCGACCGTGAGTCGGTGGGTGACATTCATGGTCTTCTCTCTAACCGTGTTCGTGGGAGCGTCCTGTGCTGCTCCGCGTGGCTGCCCCAAACATGGGGGTGATGCTTGGCGCGAGGTAAACACGCCACATTTTTCAGTCAAGACGAACCTGGGAAAGCAGGACGCGCACAGCCATGCGCGCACGCTGGAAAGCAGCTATCGCCTTTTGCAGTTTTGGATCTCTCGGTGGTTGCCCGTTAACAGGTCGGAACACGATCCGATCGACGTCATTCACTTTGCGACCCCGGATGGCCTACACGACTACGCCCGCCGTACCAATGGTTTTGTCTCCAATCGCGCTGGGGCGATACTAATGGTCACTGCAAAGAAGTGGCGCCGCTCGGAGACGTTGCAGCTTCTTCAGCACGAGCTCACCCACCGCTTCATGAGTGACTACCTGGGAATCTTGCCAACATGGGTGGCAGAGGGAGTTGCGGAGTTCTTTAGCACTGTGACGCTGCAAAACGGAAAGTCCGTGGCTGGCAAGCTCAACTGGCGCGCATCGCTGTACTGGTTCAATGACAACTTCGAGACACCCTCCATAAAGAAACTGCGCCAGTCTTCGAACCAAACGTTTCATAGCAACAAACGCGGAAGCAGTAACTACTTCGCGGCGTGGCGTGCGGTGCACTACTTCGCAACGAGTTCGGCAAAGCTCCAACGCGGGTTCTCGAACTACGTGCACCTACTGAGCGAGCGGGTCCCAGAGCAAGAGGCTTGGGAGCAGAGTTTCGGAGCGTCGGAAGAGACCCATGACCGGCAGGTGAGAATTCATCAAGGCATGCGACGGGTCCCACTACTCGTACTAGCGCGCCCCTCTCTTCCCAAGACAACCGTGTCCTCGCGGGTTCTAAGTGAGGGAGAGACCCACAGGTTATTCGCCAAGATGTGGCTACACACCCCGTACTCGCCCGGCACTACATCGGCGGATCGAATGGCGAAAATTGCCCAGGAAGTGAATCTGGCGATTGAACACGAACCCGATTTCCACGACATCCCGCATTTGGAGTTCACGATGCTCGGGCCAAAACTCGCACGCCCTGGTGTCGTTGAACGACTCCGCTCTTATGCGAACGATCACCCTGGAGACGCCAAGGTGCTCAGGACGGTCTTGGGCCACGAGATGCTCCAAGCCTCGGACGGTGACAAGCGCCAGGAAGAGTTGGCGAAATTGCTTCCCCTGGCCAAGTCTCTGGCTCGAGTTGCATCTACCTATAGCGAGTTCAACGAAGCTGCTTGGTATTTTTCTCAGGTGAACATGCCAAAGAAGGGCCTGCCCCTGGCACAGGTGGCAATCAATCGCGAACCACTCTGCCACCATTGCCTTGATACCTTCGCTCTCTTGCTGCACCAGGATGGGCAAACAGTACTCGCAAGCATTATTCAAGAGCGTGCTGTTGCCCTCTACAAACAACGAGGCTCAGTTCCTGCTGATGTGTCTGGGCGTCTCAAGCAGTTTCAGGAGGCGGCTTCGGCGCTGCAAAGCTCTGGCGGTAGTGGCGGCTCCACGAATTAGTGATCGCCTGTGGCACAACGAAAAGCGCATCCCCCCGGCGAAGCGCTTGATTCGGCCAGCTGCCGCCATCCTTGAGTGCGAATTGTTCGGATGGTGCGTTTAGCGGATCGACCCGCTGGGATCGGGGCGCAAAGCCCTTGTACGAGCAACTCACCCTCGCGCGGCCTCGACATACACCGCTATAATTGTGGGATGCGTCGGGAAAAAACGAGGGTTGGCAGGTTCGCTGCGCTTGGACTTCTTATGCTTCTCCTCACAGCCTGTGGCGAACGTGTTGAACCTAAGGCACGGCAGCTTCGAGTGGGAAGCAATCTGTGGGTCGGTTACGAGCCTCTTTACGTGGCTCATGAGATGAATCTCTATCCATCGTCGTCGGTGAAACTCGTTGAGCTCTCCTCGGCGACCCAAGCACTATCGGCGTTTCGAAGTGGGCTGATTGATGCCGCAGCGCTCACGCTCGACGAGGCGATCCTTCTGGCCCACGCGGGATTCGATCTGCGCGTTGCGCTGGTCTTTGACTACTCAAACGGTGAGGACGTTATGTTGGCGAAACCTCATCTTGGGAGCATCGCGGATCTTCGCGGCAAGACTGTCGCAGTCGAGCAATCGGCGCTCGGTGCTTACACGCTGGCGCTGGCGCTAAAGAAGGGCGGCCTCACGCCAAGCGATATCGTCGTAGAGAACGGTGAAGTCGATGTTCACGAGCAGTTGTTCGCGAAAGACTCAATTGATGCAATTGTAACGTTTGGACCGGCGCGGGCGCGGCTGCTAGCAGCAGGGGCCAAGTTGCTATTCTCAAGCAAGGAAGCACCCGAGAAAATCATCGACGTTTTGGTAGTGAGAGAGTCCATCGTGAAGTCTCACGATTCGGAACTAAGAGATTTGCTAGACGGGTACTACGCGGGACTTGAAAAGGTTGAAGCTCGAGATCCAGATGCAATGGCATTTATGGCAAAGCGAATGGGGCTAACGGTTGCGCAGGTTGGTGAGTCGCTCGACGGCGTGAAGTTTCCAAATCGATCGGAGAACACTGCGTTCTTGGCAGGGAACCGCCCGGCAATCGGTGAGACGGTTCGCGAGGTGGCAGACTTTATGGTCATACAGAAACTCCTGCCCGCGACTTCTTCGATAGAGCTTCCGAGCTGGCCCGGAGAATAGCGACTCGGTCTCAGCCGATGAGGTTGGAGACGCGGCTAGCCAAAGACCAACATGCATTGCCTGCTAAGCGCGAGCGCCTGACCCGCCGGGGAGCGCAAGATACTTGATTGGTTGCTGTAGCCACTTTCTGCGGAAACCAGCGTTGTGTGCAGACGCCAGTTTGCTAAGTCTTTGGGAAGCGTTGCAGCCCCTAGAAACTCCAGCATCCAGGTGAGTGTGCTGCCAAACGTCGGAGTGCGAAGCCCCGACATGCCCAGCGGCGGAACGACGTCTGCAAAGACCACAATGTGCTCCTCCGTTGTCTCGCCAGAGTCGTGCAGATCGAGCTCGTAGATTGCGTTTGTGGTTTCCACCCCACTGAACGGCAAGTGGCCCTCGCGCAGTCGGATGGCGAAGTGCTGGGTGAAATTCGGAGTAAGGCCGGGCAGAAATGGAAACTTCGTAACCCCAAGGTTTAAGGGTTGTTCTGAGGGCAGTGTTACCTGGATTTGGGACGGACGCGCCAAGCCGAAAACTCCGAGGATTTGTGTGGTGAGTCCATCGGTGCCAAAGAGCTTCGCTTCCACTTGAACGGTGTTCTTGCCCTCGCGCAGGACGTTGCACTCCGCGCGCACATGTTCTGAGAGTGGTGCGATGAAGTTGGTTTGCAGACTTCGTATTGGCATTGAGGGAACGAGGGAGCGCATCGCACGAAGGGCGAGGGCGGTTTGCAGCCCTCCGTAGACACTTCTTCCTTGCATCCAATCCGACGCGATATGAGCCTCGAGCGTGCCGCTGGCGACGGTAGCTTGAGCCAGAACCGAGGACAGGGGCGTTGTCATGACAACTCACTGGACGGTCGGGGGGAGCCGACGGGAAGGCGCAGGCCGTCGCGGCCATAGCTCAAGTCGTCGAGAACCTCTTGCTCGCTCAGTTCGATTTCGATATCGAGTCTGAGGTGCAACGCATCGGCAAACTTGTGAATCGCTTTGTCAAAGGCATCAGTCATGGTGGAACTCCTAGGTGTTGATTGGAACGAACGGTCGTGCTTATTTGAGGGTCAAAAAAACTGCGCTGAGGTGCATGGAGCGCACTAGCTCTCGCTTGAGAGAAGCCGGTCGCAGGCTGCGTTGGCCTTGGCCCGTGCCTGTCGATCGCCAAGAAGGCGTTTGTAGAGGTGGTAGGACATCATGATGCCGTAGAGTTCGAAGGCAATCTGCTCTGAGGAACGCGCCTTGGACATGTGGCCTTCCTCGGCAGCCAGACGGGTCGCCTTTGCTAGGGTTGCAATCCAGTCCTTTTGGGTCTTCACAAGAAAGTCGCGCAAGGGCCCGGGCTTGTCATCGAGTTCAACGGCGGCACCGACAAAGATGCAACCTCCCGGTAGGCGTCCAGAGCTTGCCCAGCGAAGCCAGTTGTCAAACATGGCCCGAAGCCGTGGAAGGCCACGAGGTTTCTTGAGCGCTGGCCTCACAACGCTCGCGACGAATTCGTTCGACGCTCTCTCGAGGACTTCTTCCTGCAATGCATCTTTGGAATTGAAGTGGGCAAAGAGACCGCTCTTGGAAAGGCCTACGCTCTTTGCCAATCGCCCAATGCTGATGGCACCAAGACCTTCCACGCTAACGAGTTTGAGCGCGGATTCTAAGATCAGCGATTTGGTCTGCTCTCCCTTCACGATCCAACAATAGCACGACCGTTCGTATTTATGTGAAGTGGTGGTTCTGCGGGCCTAGGATGTTGAAAACACTGCCAATCAGCGGTGCCGGGCAGCGGTTTTGGGGGGAACCACTGCTCGGGCATACGCCTGCGGCAACTCGCGGGCCCTCTGCTCGGCTCGGCGTTTCGATGTCTGTGCCCAAAGGATGCCCGGCAGGCAAAGCACAAAGGTGAAACCGCCAGTCAGGGCCAGAAGCGAAGAGAAGAGAATCCCCTTACAGAGGACGTTCCAGGTGAAACTCTGAGGCTGCAGCATCAAGAGGGCGACGAAAACGATGCTTGCTGCCCCGATGCCGTAGGCGAAGCCCGAGGTGACATCGTTGCGTGTCGTAAGCTGCATCGCATAGCCTGCAATCGCAGGGGTGGTGAAGAACAGAAAAATACCGAGTGATAGTGCGAGCGGCGTACTTACCGTCTCGAGGATCACAAGAAGGGATGCGTGACATGCGGCTGCTCCAACCAGTACAAGGATCGCCGTTGTGGCGAGGCGAGAAGCGGACTCTCGTTCGGACTTGGTGTTGTTTGGGCGAACCGCGAGTTTCCCACCAGCAAAGGCACCAGCAAAACAGACAAAGGTTGTGCTTAGAGGTTCTGCAAGTTGCGGCAAGATTCCAGTGCTTGCGGTATCGCCGAAGAGAAGAATCCCGAGATGCAGTATCCCAACGAAGACCGCAGCAATGCTGGCTTCGGCCACGCTTGCGCCATCAGAGTGGGCTGTTGCGACGACAGCGCCAACAAACCCTGCACCGGCAAATCCCGCGTAAAAGACGCCGCCTGGCAAAGCGTCCATGGCGGCGAAGGCAGCGTACGTGAAAAAGAGACAGCCGGTGATGATGTATGCCGACAGCCAAATCCATCGGAGTTGTAATGGTTGCGAGGAGCCCACCCCCCAGTATACGGCACATTGCTGAATGCGCATTGCGAAACGTAGCAGGGGAGCAAGCCCAATCGTGAGGACCTGCTGTTCTTGGCTTCAGGATCTAGAGGGCGATTTCCAGGGCCGCCCGGGTCGACCACAGCAGGTCCCAGTTCACCGTCGGGGCACTATCGCTACCGGCACCGTCGGCGCGGGTGTTCACAAAGTGAAAGCTTGCTCCGCCTGCGCTCACGCTGGGCGTAACGTACACGGTTGGTGGGCCATCGTAGACCACGAAGCGAAAGCCCGCGTGGGCATTGCCCTGCACGTAGCCAAGGAGCCAATCATCCGGTGTCACATCGTTTAGACGGAAATCACGGGTCAGGGCGACTTCGCCGAGTCCGACTTGGAGGTCGACGTTTGCAAAGAAGCGGCGCGCACCTCCGCCAAGCTTGCCACCAAGGGCGAAACCCGCTCCGCGAAAGTGCCCGTCGAATAAGAACTCTTCTAGTGTGTCTCCATCGATGGTCACTTGGTACGGCTTGCGATACGACAGGAGGCCCAAACCAAAATACATCGGTGGAATCTTGCTCTTGGACGTTGCAACGATCGATGTGGAAGGAGCCTGTGAGGTGTAGAGGATTCCGGCAACGAGGGTTTCGTAGGACGAGACCATTTCCAGCGCTCGTTGCTCGCGCGGGCAATCCGCCAAGTCTGCAGAGTCGTCATAATCCACGATGCAAACAGGGATTTTGGGGCTTGCTGTCGTGTTAAACGCTCTGGCTTCGTAGCGAATCACCGGCTGCCAGGTTTTTAGGAAGGGGAAGCCAATGTAAGCCAATGCCTTGGCAGCCTTGGGTACATGCTTGCCAACTTCGGCCGCAACAGCCGGACGATTCGAGCGCGGGGAACTGAGCCCATTGGACTCGTAGGAACCTCTGTGAAGCGTTAGGTATTTAAAGAGCTTTCCCTTAACGGCGACGCTCCATGTGAGGTAGCTGGCGATATCCACATCCGTCGAGTCGTATTGCTGTGGGAGCCAACCGCGGTAGGCAGCGTCGAATTTGAAATCGAGGCGAAGGTAGCTCGCTATGCCGGGAAGTAATCGCAGAGGCAGTTTTGGCCCGGTTGGATTCACCAGTTCTGAATCGGTGAAGTCGAGCGTGACGGGGGTGCCTCCTTCGTGGCTACTCGTCGTTGCGTTTGTAGGCCTCCGATCGCGATCGCTTCGAGTCTTGCTCTTGCCCTTGTCCTTACTCTTTGGATCCAGGTTCTTGTCGACGTGATCCTTCACCGCATCGCGCGCCGACTGAGCCTGCACACGGCTCGACGCGAATCCGTGTAGGGCAACACAGGAGATAAGGACGAATCCGATAGAACGAGGCATGTACATCCGAGGGCTTTCTAGCGTTGGTTGCGGTCTCGATGCGAGACAGGGAAGACCTGTTTCGCGCTTTGACCATGATAGGCAAACGCCAATGCTCAGCTAGCGATGCTCGTCATTCAGACGTGCAGCCAGCTACAATTATGCAACGTGGCGACAAGACGGAAAGAACTTCGGCTTGCGGTGTACTTGATTGTGCCCAGTGGACCTCAACGATCTCGGTGGATGATCTAGGTATCCACAACCGCTCGGTGATGCCCTCTCCGAGAACCTTGGCCTGGGGCGACGTGGCGGGACTGCTCAACTCGCAGGACGACTGGAATCGGAATCTGGGCATTGGCACCGCCGCGGTGCCCAACGCGTAGCGGGGCTCTTGAGTCCTCGCTTGGGCCAACCGGCCCGACCTGTGTACCCTCAATGTGTCTGGAGCGGTTGCCTAGAAGCTATATATTACAGTGGGTTAGCCTGTGGCATGCAATGTGCTGATGTAGGATGCCATGAGACACCTAGGCGCACTGCTCTCCATCGCACTCTTCGCATGCGGCACTTCTGGCTCTGGCTATGACGGAGCCAATGGTGAGAAGGCTGATGAACTTGCGGCGGAAGATGCTCCGGTTCTCGCCGCGTCCTATGGCTACGTTGTCTCATCCACGATGGTGGCGTGCTCCACCAAATCTGGTGAAGACGAGTGCAAGGATGAGGACCGCAAGACCGTGACTGCCACGATTCGCGGGCTCGCCACAATCACGCAAGACGGCGCTGCTGTCGATGCATCGTTTAGCGCTTGCCGAATCAACCTCGATTGGGATGGCGACAAGTACGACGATAGCGAGTACTTCAACGACAAGAATACTCTTCGAGAACTGGGTGAACTCGCGCACGTTCGCGGCGCCTTTGTGGAAGGCGAGAATGGCCCTGTCTTGGCAAGTGGACTCAGTGCTCTCTTGCTCGGAGTGGAACTTGGAAGCCCGATTGAAGAAGATATGCCAACCGATGAAGACGATGCACGGGCATTGGATCAAGACGATGATGGCAAACCTGGTGTGAGTGTCGATGCGCCGCTGGGCAAAGTGTTTTTGGGGGCCAGAGTTATCTTTGATCTCCCACTCACGTTTAGCACCGGTGACGATGGCAGCCTCTCGGGTTCCTTGGAAGCTGCCGGCTTTGACTTCTCGGTTTACGACGACTCCATTCCGTTTGTGAACGCGCGCAAGAAAGCCAACGAAGCGCTTCAAAAAGTCAAGATGGTCTCGCAAGACCACCAGGTCACCATGCTTCCTGACTTTACCGATTGCGACCGCGTGCTCGCCGAGATGTAGCTGCTGGCGATCGCAAGATCGCAGATGGTGTTTTGCTACGATGATTCTGTGTCGAACTACAAGGACGTCTATCGCAATCAACCCGAGTTGTACGATGAACTCGTGACGGCGGAGGATGCCGACGGCAATCTCCAAACCGCACTCCACGAACTCTGTGAGGTTGCTGGAGCAACGGTCGCGGAGGCCGGGGCAGGTACGGGGCGGCTTACACGAATCATGCTTGAAGCCGGAGTTGCGCGAATTGTCGCAACCGAAATCGAGCCCGCGATGCTTGCCATTGCAGAGCAGTCACTTGCTTCCTACAAAGGCAAACTCGAATGCCTCGTTGCCGACGCTCGCTCGCTTCCTCTTGACGATGACATGGCCGACGTTGCGATGGCCGGTTGGGTCTTTGGGCACTTTCGCTCGTGGATGCCTGAGCTGTGGCGGGACGAAGTAGGCGCTGCGGTTTCCCAACTTGAGCGGGTAACGCGCCCCGGTGGAACGGTCATCGTCATTGAGACGCTGGGCACAGGGACCGAAGTTCCCGCGCCAGCAGAAGGCCTGGTGGAGTACTACCAATGGCTTGAGCAAGAGCGCGGCTTCACTCGAACCGAGATTCGCAGTGACTACCTCTTTTCCTCCGTTGCCGACGCGGTGCGGGTCACTGGGGCGTTCTTCGGAAACGACTTCGCCGCCAATGTGCGTGAGCAACAATGGCGGCGAGTACCGGAGTGCACCGGGATTTGGTCGAAGCGTGTTTAGAGTTCGATGCAGTTGTATTCAGCGTCGGCGCTGCCGCGCTTGATCGTGAATTGCAGCTGCGTGTTGGAGAGCGCTTCAAGCTCGTAGACAAACGCATCTTCGCCAGAAGCCTTCACTCGGATTCGCCCTGCTGAGTCGCGTCCACCAAGGTCCCAAACTGCGCCGCTGACCGCGATGTCGGTGTCCTGCGCAAGACCAAGCTCTGCTGCATAGGCTTGCACAGCAATCGCTACGGTGCCTTCCGCTTGGTTGGCAGCATCAGCTGGTGTGACCGTGGTGCTAATCGCACGCTCATCTGATGGGCTGTGAGGGAAGTTGGCGGTGTACTCAAAGAAGCACTCGCCATCCTCAAGGAATTCATCGCCACCATCACAGTAGAGCGTGTGGTCGGGAGACTGATTGTGTTGGTAGTGCGCGATGACTTGGCCGTCACCGTTGATTAGGTAGTCCATGGCTGCTTCATCGCCACCACCATCGACTTGCACGTAGCTTGTGCCGTTGTCGTAGGTTTCCCAAGAGACCTCTACCTCGACAGGATCGCCTGGGCTGCCAAAGTCGAACGAGTCATTAAAGTCGTCGAGCCCACCAAAGTAGTTGACGTATTCTTCGACGGCGCTTGCTACTTCTTCTGGGAGAGAACAGCGCTCGTCGAGAATGATGGTCGTACCGTTGCGACCTGTGCTCTCACCCGAGAGGGCGGCTGAGAAGAGTTCACCGCAGGAGTCACCGACGTTGCTATCGAGGCCCGCGAAACTCGCGATGTCGCATGTGGAGGCTGCGCAGCCTGCGCCGTCGCAATCCGCGGCAATTTTGAAGCTTCCGCGAAGTTTGCTCTTAAAGCCTTTTACGAGGACTCGGTATGTACCGGCGTCGAGGTTTTTGCTGAGAGCCGAGCCCACAGTGTCGTCGTTGGCGTCGTCGTTCTTAAACTTGTAGGAGCCGTACGTGCCTTTGCTCTCATTGAACTTGTAGAGGTACATCACGGTGTCGAGGTTTGCCGTGACGAGAATGGTCTCAAGATTGACCTTCGCATCTCCGGTTAGTTCAAAGTCCCAGGCGTGAAAGCCGCTGTCTTCCCTAAGCGTGGCGGTTTGGGGAACTCCAAAGAGTAGGTCGCCATGTTCGGTCGGATTGCGGAAGCTATCCGTCTTGCTCTCATAAATATCCAGTGCGTTGTCTTCTTCGCCTTTGCCGTCGTCGAGTGCGCAGCTAGGTAGGATGGATACGGCAAAGAGGATGGATGCGAGATAGGGGACTTTCATAGTGTGCTCCTGCAAAGGGGTAGGTGACACTCCTTTGTGCAAGGCTCGAACCACACGTTTGCGCGAGATCTCTGCCTGTAAGCACATGAAAACACTGGTATTTGTTTGAGGTTGAGATCTGGCTAGATCAGCCTGGACACTCTGGTGGCCGGTCAATGCAGCCACCTCGCTGCGAGATGTGCTGGCAATCTGCTGTGCATCGACGAACGCCTCCGTGCAGGGCTAGACTGGCGGCATGGTCGAGCTGTCTTCCGTTGTAGCCGGGCCTATCGTGCGCCGAGTTGAGCCTGGGGCGGTTTCCGTGTGGCTAGCACTCGGGGAAGCCGCGCAGGTTGGTTTGCAGGTCTTTGATGCCAAAGGCGCGGTGGTTCAGGAGGGCACTGTGGACTCCGTTGGAATTGGCAAGCACTTGCACCTTGCCCTTGTGACCGCGACCGGGGACTCAGAACTTCTCTGGGGGCATTGCTATACCTACGAGTTGACCCTGGGCGGCGAGCGCTTGAACGTAGATGAGCTTCTCTATGAGGGTGGCGAGAAGAAACTGAGCTTCGTTCTGCCTGGCGCGACACTTGAGGAAACGCAGATTGTCCACGGCTCATGTCGCCATCCGACCAACCGCGGTGACGATGCCATGGCAATTCTCGACGATATGGTGTTGTCATCGTTTTCCGATGGCGAGCCTCGTCCGCAAGTCTTTGTGTGTTCGGGCGACCTCGTGTATGCCGATAGTCCAAGTCCCTCGCTCCTGGCTGTGTTGGGAACAATTGGTGACGAGTTGCTCGGCTATGCGGAGGTGTTGCCCGACCTCGATTGTTCTGCTTCAGAGATTCCCCTAGGTGAACGTGGCACGGTCGCCGGTGAGGTCGCCAAGATCTACGATGGCCCCGCCCGCCAATTGTGGGGCTTCGGCGAATACCTCGCACTGCATTTGTTGGCTCTTTCGCCGACTCTGTGGCCGGCTGAAACGCCAGCGGATCTCGCGAGATACCGCGAGTCCCTGCCTCGAGTTCGACGAGCACTGGCCAATTGCGCATTCTATGCGGTCTTTGACGATCATGAGATAACGGATGATTGGTATATGACGCGCGCTTGGAGTGAGCGGGTCCTCGGCGCGCCACTTGGACGACGCATGATTGCAAATGGCTTGGCAGCGTTTGCGGTTGTGCACGCCTGGGGCAACACGCCAGAGCAGTTTGCCGAGGGAAGAGCAGGGGGGCGCCTTCTGGCTCACTTGCAGGGTGGGCAGCCTCCGAATTCTTCTGTGGAGTCAGATCTTGGGATTCCCGCTTCGGTGGACGCAAAACTCCAGCCGCCAACCGGTGCCCTGCGCTGGAACCTTCGCTTGCGAACCCCTGTCGTCGACTTGCGTACACTCGACACGAGAACGATGCGGGGCTTTCCCCAAGCCTCAGAGCATGGCCTCCCGGACCTGCTGAGTGATGTGGCGATGGAAGAGCAGTTGTCGGACTTTGAGGGGCTACCCGTTGTGGTGGCTCCATCACCATTTGCTCCGCCACCTCGCACCCGTACCGAACGCTTTGTGGTGCGCACGCAGGCGCTGCTTCGCGGGAAATCGCGTCTCATTCGGAATGTCTATGGGCCTGACCGCGGAGATGATTGGCAACCGAGGTCTGAGTTCTTTGCTCGCGTTCTAAATGCGCTTGGTACGTCGTGGGTTGGTCTCGGTGGCGACACGCACTTGTCGTACGCGGCATCGGTTACGACCGACGAGGGGCGCGGGGCTGTCTTCTGCTCCAGTGGCATGCAGCGTGAAACTTCGATGCGCCTTATGCGCCAACGCATTGGGTTTCGCTACCCATGGCCTTGGCCGGGGCAGCCTCTGATAGCGACGCCGGGCATGCAAATGCAGTATCTCGTTAGTGAGCGCACAGCCGATGGCAAACGGTACGAGTATTTTGCGCGCAACAATGTTGGACGTTTGAGTTTTGTGGAAGACGAGCAAGGGGTTTGGGCAGTTCACAAACTTTGTTGGCGATCCAATACTGCTGTAGTTGAACACCGTGTCTCACTTGCCACGACTTCCTAGGTACGTTGCGCGTGCGCTGACAACGCCAACAACCTCTTGTTAAACTCCTCATCGGGCGATGGGGAGCGGGCAAGAGATGCAGGGCTGCGAGACCATGGAGGTCTTCGATGCTATGGAGCGGATCGGCGCGATTATCGCCCAGACGTCGACTAGCGACGAACTGCTATCTGAAGTGCTTCTTGCGCTTCTCGACATCTTCTCCTGCGATCGGGCGTGGATACTTGATCCTGGATCTCCGCGCGGCGAGCACATCACCGTGCACATGGAACAAACACGTCCCGAGTATCCTGGTGTGCTTGCCACGCAGGCGCAGGTACCTGGCAATCCCGGCGTGCAAGCATTTGTAGTGGAGGTACTCGCGAGTTCAAAGCCCGTTGAGTTTCAAACCGACAACAGCTGCAACGAGGGCCTGCACGCTGTCCAGCGACACTTCTCGGTGCAGTCACAGATGGTGATGAGGCTGCATCCCAAAGGCCAGGCGCCTTGGATTCTGGGGATACATCACTGTGCAAAGCGGGTGCACTACGATGAGGCGACTCGGCTCTTTGGCACCATTGCGCACTTGGTAGGTCACGGACTGGCCGCGCTCATCGCCACTAGCGATCTTCGCGAAAGTGAAGAGCGATTTCGAACGCTCGTCGAACGCGCTCCGGAGGCGATTGTGATTTTCGACAGCGAGAGTCAGCGCTTTGCTGATGCAAATCCCAATGCCGAAGCGCTCTTTGGACTCCCATTGGAAGCGTTGCTCAAAACTGGTCCGATGCAGATGAGTCCAGAGTTTCAGTCCAGCGGCGTTGCGTCGGCCCAAGGGGCAGCTGCCTACATTCAAGCTGCCCTCGAGGGCGAGTTTCCAATTTTTGCGTGGGAACATGCCAACGCAGATGGGCGCGTGATTCCGTGTGAGGTTCGGCTCGCACTTCTTCCCCATCCAACTCGCAAGCTTCTGCGCGGAAGCATCACCGATATTTCCAGCCGCGTTCGCGAGGAGGAAGAGCGACGCGAGCTCGAGGCGCGCCTCGCCCAGTCCCAAAAGATGGAAGCCATTGGCAACTTGACGGGTGGCATCGCCCACGACTTCAACAACCTTTTGACGGTGATCCTCGGCAACCTCGACTTGTTATCGATGGATCCGGGAAATCCCGAATTCGTGGCCGAGCAGGTCTCACAGATTCGTGCAGCGTCGGAGCGCGCTACCTCGCTCACCCATCGGCTCTTGGCCTTCGCCCGGCGACAGCCACTGCAACCTACAAACGTAAATACCGAAGAGCTTCTCGTGGGCATGGGAGACTTGCTGCGACGGACATTGGGCGAGACCATCGAAGTTGAGATTCGAGCAACCGGCAACCTGTGGCACTGCGAAGTCGATGCGGCGCAACTTGAGGGTGCTCTTTTAAACCTCGCCATCAATGCACGAGACGCTATGCCCCATGGAGGGCGACTCGTCATTGAGGCGAGCAATGCGTATGAGATTCCGGAGGAGGAGAGTGAAGGGCTAGAAGGCGAGGGCGGGTCGTTTGTGATGATCAGTGTCTCCGACAATGGAGAGGGCATGACGAAGGAGGTGCTGGCGCAAGTGTTCTCGCCGTTCTTTACGACCAAAGAAGTTGGTAAGGGGTCGGGACTCGGCCTGTCGATGGTGTACGGCTTTGTTCGGCAGTCTGGTGGGCATGTGCATGCAAGCAGCACCGTGGGACGAGGTACGGTCATGAAGCTCTACTTGCCTCGGGCTCAGGGAGAGGCGCCGACGGCAAGCCCCAGCGTTCCACCAATCGCCGAAGCGGCTGGGCACGGCGAGCGTATCTTGGTCGTCGAAGATGAGGAGGGCGTTCGCAAAACGACCTGCGCCTTGCTTCGCACGCTTGGGTACAGAACCTGCGAAGCGCCCACAGCCGTCGATGCACTCGACATGCTTGATGACCATGCTGATATTGACCTCCTGCTCACGGACGTTGTCTTAGCCGGTGGTATGGACGGTTCCGAGTTGGCTCGCATTGCGCGCAGCTCCCGTCCCGACCTGCACATACTCTTCATGAGCGGCTACAGTGAGAACGCAATAACCCGCGACGGCCGTCTTGCCCCAGGGGTGCGGCTACTCAAAAAGCCGTTCTCAAAACTCGAGCTGAGTCGACAAGTACACGAAGCGCTCTCGTAGCGGCTACTTCATCGTGCAGGCTTGTTCTCGTCCCAGCTTGCACGCTCTTCGCAATAGCTGTCGGCGTTGCGATTTGTTCTTTGGCACACCACTTCCATCGAGATACTGGTCTGCTAGGAGTTGGCAGCTCAGGGCCCGACCCGCACGACACTGGCCTCGAAACCGCTTTGCTGCGCTCTGCGGACTCGCTTCGCCACCGAGTCCGTTCTTCTCGGCAAGAGCGAGGTGAAAGCACGCGTTTGGATCTTGGTTGCCACATCCAATCTGAAAGAAGCGCCTCGCTTTGGCAGGAGCTATCGCCACGCCTCGTCCATCCTCGTACATGCGACCGATTCGCAGGCAGCCACCGACAAACCGGTTGCACGCGGTTTCAAAAAGAACCGCAGCGCGCGCTTCGTCCTTGCGAACGCCACGCCCCGACTCATAGAGGTCGCCCAGATTCACGCAGCCACTCTGAACGTCCTGGCTGCATGCAGCTTGGAATAGTTCTGATGCTTCCTTGGAGCCACCGCCGCGCTTCTCTTTGTCGAGAAAGACACCAAGTACAACACAGCCTTCCTGTTGGCCGGTTTTGCAGGCCTGTCGAAGCAGTCGCTCTGCTGCATCGAGATCCTTCTTCAGGAGTTTGCCCTTTTGATAGTCCGTTCCCAGACGCATGCAGCTCCAACCTAGGCCATCGCTGCAGCCCGTCTCCAAGCGTTTCGCGCCAGCGGCTGTGTCGCGTTTGCGGCCTTCACCGTCGAGAAGCATGGCGCCGAGATGCGCGCATGCAGCTTGTTCGCCCCCTTTGCAGGCACGTTCAAAAAGCCTTGCTGCTTGCCAAGGAGATCGCCTCACTACCTTGCCCTCCTTGTAGACAAGGGCGAGCCGAGAACACGCCCACGCTTGGTTTTCGCGCATGCACAATCGCCTATCCGTGCGGAGCCCTTTGCTTCTCCACCGCGCTCGTTTCGTTCGATCGAGGACAACGAGCTTGTAGCAACTCCAGGTGAATTCCCCCTCGCAACCGTTTGCGAATTGTTCAATTGCCTCAGCGATACCAATGGGATCGATGACTTTGATGGCTTTTCCGTTCTGTACTTCAAAGGTCGTTGCCTTGCGCTCAGCCTCTTCACCGAGAAGATGACAAGCAACGGCTCGCCCGTTTTCGCACTCGGCAGCACACGTTGTGAGGTCGCTTTTTGCGCACTCGCTTGCCGCTGCATTTGAGGGAACAATGAGAACTGCGATGAGTGCGACACAGAGAGTTACGACTTGCACACGCCAAGGATACCAAGTTCGAAGCCTCCAAACCGAGCGGAGAAGGCGCACCCTGTGGTACTCCTGATCCTTGAACGCACAGCGACGCCATGTGTCGCGGAAAGCAAAGACTATGACCAAGACGATTACTCAGAAGGTGACCTTTAAAGGCGCATCCGCAAAAGATGTCTACGGTATCTACATGACCAGCAAGAAGCACAGTGCAGCCACTGGAGCTCCTGCTGATATGACTCGCAAGGTTGGCGAGAGTTGGAAGGCGCACAAAGGCTACCTCCGAGGAAAGAACCTGCTCGTTAAGCCCAACAAGACCGTTGTTCAGACTTGGCGCAGCAAAGGTTGGAAAGCAGACTCTGTTCTAACTCTGCAGTTCGACGATACCGACGAAGGTTGCGAACTCACCATGGTTCACGCCCTCGTGCCCGAAGACGCCGCAGCCCACGTGAAGTCTGGCTGGAACAAGATGTACTGGAAGCCCTTCAAGGCGTACTTGAAGGCCAATAACTAAGCGACTCTTTCCGAAACGAAAAAAGGAGCAGCTCGGATTGGGCTGCTCCTTTTGTTTTGCTTGGATTTGAATTGATTTGATCGAGCGTGGCTCGATCTACGTAGCTACTGGCCTTGGCCGCCGCCTTGATTCGGATCGTAGCCGCCCTGTTGTGGTGGATAGCCTGGATGCTGCCCTTGCTGGGGAGCCTGTTGCTGTCCCTGTTGCGGGTATCCTTGCTGGGGAGCCTGTCCCTGTTGCGGGTATCCTTGCTGAGGTGCCTGCCCCTGTTGCGGGTACCCCTGTTGCTGCCCTTGTTGCGGGTATCCTTGCTGGGGTGCCTGCCCCTGTTGCGGGTACCCTTGTTGCTGCCCTTGTTGCGGGTATCCGGGCTGCTGTCCTTGTTGCGGATAGCCTTCCTGACCAGGTTGTTGCGGGTAGCCCTCAGCCATTGTGTCGTCGTCCTCGTCCTTGCCGAAGATCATTAGGAGCACAAAGCCAATAGCGAGTAGGACAATGACAATGAGCCCTGGCGGAATCGTCATCGTGAACGGTGGGTCCATGCTACCGGCAGCAATTTCCTTGAGCGACTCTTCGGGGACTTCCCAAACTGCATCGTTGTCGTCGTACAAAACGTAGCGCTTGTCCCAACGCCAAATGTCCATCCAGAACAGACCGAAGCGGCTGTAGAGCATGCCGATTTTCACGCCAGGAGCGGTGTCGGCTTCTACTTCGGCGCGCACATCCTCTTTGATGTCCGAGAGATGAACAACGTCCTCACCCGTATTGTAAATTGCGACGCCGCGTTTGGCGTGCGCAGTACCAGAGTTCATACATAGGATGGCGACCAGGACGATGCTGGCCCACAGGCTAGTTCTCATTCGGCCAAGCTACCACAGGCCGTTGGCAAGGAAGGTCACTCGCCGATCACTTCCGTCTGCGTGGCCCACAATTTGGTCGAACAAGCGGCGACGCGCTGCTAGAAAATCTCTGGGCACCACGGAGCGCGTGTGCCTCCAAAGAGTGCGTCTGCATGCAGGAGCATCTCAGGAGAGCCTTCGAGTCGCCCTACGGCGGCCAACTCTGATGGCCGAAACCCTCCGAGAAAGAGCGATGCCAAATCCTTCCGGTGCAATGTGATTCCTCCGTCGGCGGGGCCCGTCACACATGACGCGCGACCATTGGTCACTCGCAGATTACATCCCGCGTCGGGCTCCCCTTGAAGTTTGATAGGCAGTGACCCATCGCACGCGTACGTGCGCGCCTCGAGTGCAGCCGGAACATCACGAAGACGCAGCCATAGCGTATCGGTTCGCAGACGCTGTACGCGGCGCCGATCTTCAACGAACCAAGGAAGAGCACTGTCGAGCGGAGCGTTCCAGTACTTGAGATGAGGATAGAGATCGAGGTGCGCGATGAAGTGCCAGAGGCTTTGTTCCGCTTGCAGGTCGAGGCCCACAAGTTCAACGATGGATACGGCGCCGTCGAGGAGACCCCGATCGTTGGCGGCAGTTTGCCGATACAGAATGTATCCAACGGGCTTGCCATCGCGCTGTGCTGTTGCGATTCGCACATTCGAACCTGAGCCGCGTCGACCCGGGCCGTCGTACAGAGTTCGGCTGTTCCACCACGCTTCTGTTCGCAAGAACATGCCCGGTCGTTGTGGGAACGCGGATTCATACAGTGGAGCGATCTTCGCAAGAGCTTGCTGGCTCTCGACAAATCGAACTGCGTCGGGGGTGAAGTCGGTGGGAAAGCGCAGGGTTCGAGCGTCGGTTTCGAGGTAGTGCGCTTCGGCTGCCACTCCATAGTCAAATCTGCCGTAGATCGAGCTTTCTGATGCCCAGAGACCACTCACCGCTTCTTGGTGGGCGACCATATCGTCCTCGTGCTTGGCCATGAGCGCACGCAGAACTCCACGGCGTCGGTGGCTAGGAAGAACACTTACGAACGTGAGCCCGGCCATCGGAAGGCTGCCACCCGGAACGGACAATGTGTGTTCAAACGCCCCGGCCGTGCCAACAAGCTCGTCGCCATCAAACGCGGCGTACGCGCGTTCCGTCTGCAGAACCTTTGCCAGCCGTGACTCGCCTTCGGCGACATCAGCGCCGAACGTTCGCATTGCGCTTGCTTCGTATTGCTCCATTTCGGAGCGGGTAATTCCGCGGACAGCGATAGCCATGGAGGGCAGTGTGCCGCGAATTTACCCCGAATAGTAGGTCATAATAGGTAAAACTCGCAGCGCCTCATCGAGGCAAAACGCTAGAAGGTTTGATGGTCCGCGAGCTCGGCATCCACACTGAGATGCCATTGGGCGGAGGCCGATGTGAGTCGCTTAATGAGCGAGCAAACCGTTGTCCCGGAGCTCAGCGTTGGGCGACTGCGTTCATTCTCGGCAACGGTATCGACAACAAGTTGCCAGCGGCTATTGCCTTGTAGCGGGCGCAAGAGCGGTTCGCTCTGCAGGTCGGCGAGGTTGTTGTATCCCGCCGAGGCTGCTCCTGAGAGTTGGAATAGACTGGTGCGAAAGTCGCCAACCCTCGCCGAGCATCGAGATGCTTCGAAGAGGTAGTGCCCTCGATCGTTCGTCGAGCCATTTTGCGCTGCCGAAGCGAACTCCTCGGCACAGCGCGCAAAGTCCCCAGCAGCCAGGGCTGCCTCGGCCACCGTGGCGTGATTTCCAACGACCACCGCCGCTTTTGAAGCTGGTGCACCTTGGAGAACTTCCACCGTTGAACGCTCGCACCCGGCCGTTACCGAAACCGCCAGTATCGCGCCTAAGATGCTGAAACTTCTCATGGCGCTGTGGGCATCCTTGTTCATCCTAGGTACAGCCTAGCTGTGCAAAATTGATCTTGCCAGGAGCAGTTTTGCACTCGAGCTGTGCAACAATGCACCATGCAGTGGGATGACCTTCGCTTTGCTTTGGCCTTGGATCGCAAGAAAACCCTGAGTTCTGCGGCCAAATCCCTGGGTGTCAATCACACCACCGTCGCGCGCCGCATCGAGGCCCTTGAGGAGAACCTCGGGACGCGACTCTTTGACAAGATGCCTTCCGGCTACGTGCCAACTCCTGAGGGCGAGGACATCCTCTTGGTGGCGGCCAAGGTGGAAAACGAGCTACTCGATTTGGATCGCCAGGTCTTTGGCCGCGATGCCAGCCTCCGCGGAAGTTTGCGAGTGACGACATTGGATGTCTTTGCCATTCAACAGAGCACGATGTTCTCGAGCTTCTGCGAGCGCTATCCGGAGGTAACGCTTGAAACGGTGTTGAGCAACACGCCTCAGAGTCTCACCAAGCGAGAGGCCGACATCGCAATTCGAGCGACCAACACACCGCCGCCGAACTTGGTTGGCAAGAAGCTTGGACGCATGGAGTTTGCTCTTTATGGGGCAAAGCGCCTCGTAGACAGCCGAACCGATCCTGAGGACTTTGAGAGCTATCCGTGGATTGCCTGGGACGAGAAGCTCGGCGCTCGCGTCACCGAAGCCTGGATGAAAAAGAACGTACCCAAGGCGCATATCGCGGCAAGGCTCGACTCGGGCGTGACCAACCTCTGCTTTCTGCGCGCAGGAGTCGGAATCACGTTTGCTCCGTGCCTGTGGGCCGATGCAATTCCCGACGTTCTTCGCCTCAGCGAGCCCGAGCCTGACTTTGGCGTCGATATCTGGCTTCTCACTCATCCCGACTTGCGTCATACCGCTCGGGTTCGCGCCTTCATGGAGCATGTACTGGAGAACTTCACCATTGGGCCTCCGCCAGGTGGAGGCTGCGGCTAGGGCGTATGTTTGAAGGGGCCCGGGTTCTACGTTAGCGTCGAGCCGTGCAGAGCCGCTGGTACCACGTGCCCCGAATTCACAGTCCTGGGCATGGACAGGAAAAGAAGGTTGGGTGGCTTGAGCTATTTTACGACCTCATATACGTCGCGACGTTTATCCAGCTCGGCAACGCGCTCAGCCACAACCTAAGCCTCGAAGGTGCTCTGGCGTTTGCGGGACTGCTAATGCCACTTTGGCTAACGTGGACGGCATTTACGTTCTACGCCAATCGCTTTGAAGTCGATGACCTCTCGCACCGAGCGCTTGTCTTCATTCAAATGTTTGCGATTGGAGGCCTGGCCGTATCGGTTGAGGATGTCTTCACAGGCGAGACTACGCGCTTCGCCATTTTATACGCTGCAGTGCGCCTGGTTCTTGTGCTGCTCTATGCGCGCACCTATGTCCAACAGAAAAAGGGCAGGGACATGACGGGGCGCTACGCATTGGGCTTTGCCTTTGGCGCCGCACTATGGGGGCTCTCGGCGTTTCTCGAAGCGCCCTGGGTCTACGTTTGCTGGGGCGTTGCGGTGGCAATTGACCTAGGTCTTCCTCTGGGACGAGTAAGTCGAAGCTTGTCGGGGCGCTACCCGCCAGATGCGATGCACCTCTCCGAACGCTACGGCTTGCTCACTCTCATCGTCCTGGGCGAATCCTTTGTGAAGGTGCTAACGAGCGTCTCTGAAGTTGGCGCTACCATGAATCATGTCGTGACTGGAGGCATGGGGCTTTGCGTGGTGTGTTCGCTTTGGTGGATCTACTTCGATGATGTTGCGGGTTCTCGAATCAAGGCCAGTACCCTCTCCGCGCTAATTTGGCTCTACGCGCATCTGCCTCTCACCATTGCGATTGTGGCGACCGGAGTTTCCATCAAGAAGGCCGTCTTCTTTGAACTCAGCGAGGTTGCGCCGGCTGGCTATCGCTGGCTTTTGTGCGGAAGTCTTGCCTTGGTATTCTTCTCTGTTGCCGCCATCGATGCCGTAACCGAACGACGACAGTCAGAGTTTGGTGATCGCTATCGCACCGCAACGCGATTTGCTTCGGCACTCTTTGTGCTCCTGCTCGCTGGTGCTGGCGGTGCCTTGCCCGCTTGGGCCTTCCTGGGGTTGGTGGCACTGTGTTGCCTTGCCCAGGTCTTCCTTGACCTCATGATGGCGCCTATGGCTGCGGATCACGAGATGATGCACGAGGGCATGCAAGACGCGTATGGCGTTGTTGATGACGAGGACGATGAAGAAGGTCCTGATGACCTCTCCGCGCCTCCCAAACGCCACGAGATGACGGCTGCAATTCGCAAGGGTACGCCCTCGGAGCTTCGGCGCGACCTCTACTTCCATCTCATGGATGGCTCTTGGTGGCTCATTTTCGGAACAATGCTATTCGCCTTCTTCCTACTCAACGGCATCTTTGCTGCGCTCTACTTGCTTGAGCCAAACTCCATTACCGGAGGCGAGTATGGCTCGCTGTCTGAGGCGTTCGCCTTTAGCGTTCAAACCATGACCACCATCGGCTACGGCACGCTTAGTCCCGGAACCGAGTACGCCCACATGCTCGTGACGTGTGAGTCGATTGTTGGCATCTTGGGAACTGCGGTCGCGACAGGGCTCATGTTCGCGAAGGCATCTAGGCCCAGGACAAGCATGCTCTTCTCAAATCCCGTACTTGTCACAACGTTTCACGGCAAGCCGACCCTCATGTTTCGCGTGGGCAACGCCCGCGGCAACGAGATTGTCGAAGCGAGCATCAGTGTCTCGGCACTCATTGATGAGGAGAGCCCAGAAGGGCACAGCTTGCGGCGCCTACGCGACATCAAGCTGGAGCGAGCTGCAACGCCACTCTTTGTTCTAACGTGGCAGGTATTGCATGTACTCGACGAAACCTCGCCGCTCTTTGGCCTCACCGAAGAGAACCTCAACGAGCGCTTGAGTCTCATGATTGTGAGCATGACTGGACACGATGCAACCTACGGGCAAACCGTGCATGGTCGTACGATTTACTACCCCGAAGACTTCCGCTTCAATCACCGCTTTGAAGATGTGCTCTCAACGCTGGAGGATGGTCGTCTGATGGTCGACTACGATAAATTTCACAAGACTGCGGCGGAGTAAGAGCGCGGCTGCGGTGACACACACCGTGTTCCTCTCAGACACAAAGCCCTGCAAGGTATTGAAAGAGCGATGAACCAACCACGGCATGGCACTTGCTCTGAGAAGACGTGATGCGCGTTTTTCGAGTTGTACTTAGTTCATCGCTTATTGCGTCACTGATGCTCGCCATTCCGCTGCCAACACAGAGCGCGGAAGCCTGCGGATGGGGCGGCCCGTACTACGTGGGGGCAGCCAAGGATCGAGATGCCGCGCTTGCCGAATTCGCCGGTGGCTCGGTGGGCTTGGTATCGCCTTCGTGGAAGACAACCTATCTTATCTCGAGTTACCGTTGGCTTCAGGGGACGCCGATTGACGCAGACGAGCAGGTGGCTCTCTTGCGCGTTTGGTCCCCAAACTCGGGCATGCATCGAGATGCCGCGCGCGCGTGGAACCAGGCTCGTAACGCTGCGGTTGCTGTTGATGTTCCTGCACCGCAAAGCCATAGGCAGGGGAGCGGGCATAGCTACTATCTCAATTGCACCGACGATGCCTTTGCGACTGCGAGCGTGACCCTGGCGGATCGTGCACAGGTCTTTGCAAACGCCCCAGAGCACTATCAAGAGTGGGTTCGAGGACAAGATGCGGTCTTCCAAAACTGTGGCTCTGGCGAGTCTCTCCCTGCGGCGGTTGCGAGTGACGCACCAATTCTCCTCCGCAAAGATCGCGCGTACCAAATCGCCGCGGCCAAGTTCTACGCTGGGAAGTTTTCTGAGGCACGCGCTGCCTTCGATGCGATTGCGGCTGACAAAGCATCCCCCTGGCAATCGATAGGTTCCTACCTGGCCGTTCGCTCGCTTGTGCGCGATGCCAGTGTCGGCGCTGGTGATAGCGTTAGCCTGCTAGCCGATGCCGTTCTGCGACTTGAAGCAATACTCGGCGATGTATCGCTAGCTTCCGTGCACGGTGCCAGCCGCAATCTTTTGGACCTCGTGCGCTACCGGGTCGACCCCGTCGATCAACTTGCCCGTCTGGGTAACGCGATTGACCGGGGCGCCACCGCAGGGCGCTTAGACCTCATGGCGGCGGACCTGCGCCTTGGCCTGGACGAGCTTGATGCGAACGGAGTTGCTGCGATTCGCGGGCGCTCGGCCCTTGTCGATTGGCTGCTAGCAATGCGAGCTGGAGACCTTGAGGGCTACGCGCGAGCACACGAAGGCTTTGCAAAGCATGGCACCGCGGCTTGGTTGGTTGCGGCGCTGAGCCTGGCGGGCCCGAATCGGCCAGGTTTGGGCTTGCTACTCACAGCAGCGGAAACCATCAAGTCCGACTCGCCAGCATTTCTCTCCGTTCGTTTTCATCACGTTCGATTGCTGGCAGCGTCGGGAAAACACCAACGGGCGAACACACTCTTGGCGGATGCGTTTAAAACACCAATGACCTCTGCGACTAGAAATGCGTATGCCGCATTGGGCCTTGGCCTTTCAACAACCCTTAAGGAGTGGCAGAACTTTGCCCTGCGCGAAGAGGAAGGCCTTACGGTTTTACACGGTGATGCGCGCGCCACCATTCGAGAATCGTTCTCACTGGGCATGATGCTCCGGGCTGCAAAGATGCCGGGCGTATCGTCGACCGTTTCCCGGGAAATTCTGATGGCGGGATTCGTGCGCGCCGTTGTGCTGGGGAACACGGCAATGGCCAAGAGGATGGCCGTGGCGCTAAAACCACTAGCTCCCGAGTTGGCAGCGGACTTGGCGTTGTTCTTAGGTGCGAAACCCGCACACAGGCTCGGGGTCGGCGCGATTGTGGTCTTGCGCCACGAATACGCTTTTGGGGAGCCTAGCTACCGAGATGCCATGAGCGGCTACGAACAGAGCTGCGCACCAGCCCTGTTTTGCGACTCCTCCGAGCCGACGCTAACCTCTGTTGTCGAGATTCCTGGGGTTTCGAGCTCTGTGGGGTCCTCTGCCGAGAGAGAGGCCGCTCAGAAGCACGGGACCCGCCTCGACGGACTTGGCACTCGAATCCACCAGTTTGTGAAGAGAGCACCACGACACTCGCTCGCTGCGGAGTCGCTGCACCTGCTTGTTCGTGCGACGCGCCGAGCCTCGTTGCACGCCAATTCGAGTACCCGGACTGGCGAGCTATCAAAGGCGAGCTTCAAACTTCTGCAACACAAGTACAAGGATACGGAGTGGGCGCAAAAAACTCGATACTGGTATCGCTAGTCGTATTGCTGCTGTGCTCCTGTACCAATACCTCGGGCACCAAGGCTGAGCAAACTGGGCTGCGAAGCGACTCAGAACTTACCCTATGGGCGTGGCACGGTGCGCATGACTTGCGATTCCTTGCCGATCGCGACGCAAACGCCAGGTCGGTGTCAGTAGCATACTTGGCAAGGCGCCTCGTGGTGCGGCCGCAAGGTGTAGAGGCTCAGCTGCGTTCCAGTGCTCTCCTCGTACCGGCCAAGATGCCTCTCACGGCGGTTGTGCGGATTGAGATCGAGTCTTCACTCTCCGCGGCGTCGTTTCTTCGTGTTTTACCTAGGCTCATTGAACACCTCTCGATTGCAGCAGCCGAGAACGATGTCGCAACACTGCAAATCGACTTTGATGCACCGGCCAGGCTGCGGCCTCAGTATCGCCAGTTGCTTCGCGAAGTGCGCAAGCAGTTGCCGTTGGGACATCGGCTCGAAATGACGGCTCTGGCATCCTGGTGCCTTGACGATCGTTGGATTGACGATGGCCTTGTGGATGCTGTGGTTCCGATGCTTTTTGAGATGGGACCTGAGTCCAAAGCCATTCGCCAGCGCCTGCAAGGCATCGATGCGCTACCGGCAGCGCTCTGCAAAGAGCAGCTCGGAGTAAGCACCACCGATGTCTTGCCGCCGCTCCTTGGGGCAAAGCGCGTGTTCGTCTTTGCACCGGGCTCGTGGACGTTTGAGCGTCTTGAACGGGTCGAAAAGGGCCTCACTTCGGGTGTTTGGACCCGATAGCGCAGCCAAGGTTCAAATCGGCAGGGCAGCGTAGGACGGTGTTGTACCGGGTGTAGCGACCTGGAATACTGCGCGCATGCGCACCCTAGCTTGTCTCGTCGCGGCTCTTTCGTTTGCTTGCGGGGGCGGAGATACAACGAATGGCTCTGATGGCGATGCCAGTGAGGCAACAGACGCCTCTCGATTTGATGCCTCGGGCCAAGAAGAGGTGGATGCTGGTGCTCCCTGTGTGAGCCATGACGTGCCCCGCGAGATTAGTTTTGAGTACAACGGTGAAACGCGAAGCGCGCTTTTGGCGGGTCCAACGTCGCTGCCCACCTCGGCCTTGCCATTGGTCGTCAACTTTCATGGCTACAGCGATAGCCCCGAGCAGCAAGAAGAGTTCTCAGTGATGAGCGACGACGCCGAGCAACAAGGGTTCGTTGTCGCCTACCCAAAAGGTACCGGACTCCTCAAAGGGTGGAACGCCGGCGCGTGCTGTGGGTCGGCCGTCACCAACGATACGGACGACGTAGGATTTGCTGAAGCGCTCGTTGATGAGATTGCCGCAGTGAGTTGCATCGACAAAGATCGCGTCTACGCAACAGGCTACTCCAATGGTGGTTTTTTGAGCCATCGATTGGCCTGCGAGAGTTCGGTCTTCGCAGGCATCGCTCCCGTGGCGGGCGTCATGGGGATGGATTCCTGTGAACCCTCACGAACGATTCCGGTACTACAAATCCACGGGACGTCGGATCTCACGGTTCCGTACAATGGCAACATCGCCTTGGGCTTTCCATCAGTGGACGCGTCGATGGACGGATGGAGCGATAGGCTCTCATGCAGCGATGCTGCGCCGACGGTCTTCTTCGAACAGGGAGACACAACCTGCGTGCAATGGTCTGGATGCGATGCACCCTTGGGACTTTGCACCGTCGACGGTGGCGGACACACGTGGCCCGGTGGAGAAGCGCCTCTCCTGCGAGGCAAAACCAGCACCGATCTTGACGCCAACGCGATTCTCTTGCAGTTCCTCGAAGTGCTCTAAAGTAGGTCCCGTTCAGTGAAGCCCCGAGGCGCCGCCGGGGAGGAGCTTCTCGGGCGCCTCGAAGAGTCGGAGCGCGAGATCCGGAGTCCCGCGGCACTCAGAGAAACTCTGCTATCGTGGAGAGCATCATGCACAAAGTGATCGCGATAGGAGTTTTTGGGGCTCTGGTGGCGTGCGGACAGGCGTCGTCACAGTCGTCCGCAACGCAGTCATCCACAACGCAGCCTCCGCCACCAGCGGGCTCGGAACAGCCGAGTCCTGTCGCGGTTCAACCACAGGCCCAGGTCGTCGACGCGGGCTCAGCAGTCCTTGCGCTCGACGCCTCGCTGCCCGCACCGGACGCCAGTCCACCACCGCCAGTCTCGCTCACTCCCAGCAAGGCTTGGCCATTCCACGCTTGGGACCGGGCCGAGGCCTACACGTTTAACCTGCGTCGTCCTGGACCTGGCGCCAAGCTTCGGGTCTACAACGAGAAACAGGGCTGGACCGAGAGCCCCACGAAGGGCCCAACGCTCACGGCGAAACAGGCCAAGAAAGCACTTGGATTGATCGCCAAAACCCAGGGCCAGATGATTGTCTCCAAGTGCCCATTTCCGCGGCATGGCATTGTCTTCTTTCAGGGAGAGACACCCGTGGCTTCCGTGAGCGTGTGCTTCGAATGCGGCGACATCATGGTCTGGCCTGCCTATAGCCAGGACCCAAGTTGGCAGGAACGAAAGTCCCGTCGCTTTGGAAAGCTCATGAAGAGCTACAAACGAGTCTTTCCGCAGTGGGAAGCGCTCTTTGAAAGCGAGCTCTCCCTGAATACCGATTGGACCAAACTGCCAACCTCGGAACCGTAAGCTCGCGACATCGAGGAAACCGCCCTCGGGCGTACCCTGAGACTTCCGCCAACCTGTTCGACCGATCTAAGCCTTTCACGACGACTCAGGGACAATCTATTTGCGCGTTGAATGCACACCTGCGCCGGAGTGCACTCAGTATCGCGTAGAGATTGGCATCTAAGCATTCCACCTAGTTCGACGGACTCGTCCAGTCATCGCACTTTGCGGGTTTCAGCATTGTCCCGGTCGCTGGTTGGGCACGAATAATCAATCTAGGAATTGGCCTTCTGCGGCTCATGCTTCGGAGCAATACTCGTTTCAGCGCGATTGTCGTGAACAAACAAGACTACAAAAATGGGCAGAGAAGAAGAGTCGCGAATCTGCCTTCTATTGAGATATACGCCAACAGGTTACCAAGGCGTTTCAGTTGATGGCGGATGAGACCGGCGGGGACTTCGAGGGCATCAGCGCCGAAGCTATGCTCAAGTCGGCAATCCGACGAAGACTCGCCCGCGAGCCTGGCGTGAGCTATATCAAACCTGCCCCATGAGGTACTTTTCACATAGCGCGGCTCTGCTGGTCTTGCTCGCAGCCTGCCAACAGACAGCCTACTTGCAGGACGCCGCAGTTCCCGAAAGCGACGGCACAACCAGCGTTCCGGGCGATGCGCGAGCCGAGAGCATCGATGCAGCCGATGCCACTCCTCAGCGGTGCGATGGGCTACAGCCGCTTATCATTGGGCAGTGCATTGACCTGGCAACGGATGAGCCTTGTTTAAGCTCTGCCGCGCCGCAGCGGGCATTTGTGCCAATATCAGAAGACGACGTGATTCGACCGATCGTTGGTCCCCAAGGCTCGCCCATGTTTGTCATGGCAGTGAAGGGCAGTGGCATTGCGCCAGGCGAGGCCTTGGATGCGCCCTTCGTGAATCTTGCCCTTCTCCTTGATGGGGAGTCGGTCGGGTCCTTTGTGAGCCGTTCGCCACTCGTTGACGCTCCTGGCTCAACGACCGACAAGATTGCACTCCAGCTTTTTACGGTGGTGTTTTCTCCGAACGACCTTCTCGGACAGCGCCTTGATGTCGTTACCGAACTCACAGATCGCAACGAAGAGGTCTGGTGCGGCGTCTCCGACTTCGAGGTGGGTGTATTGCTCGACGGACAACCGCTCTAGTACTCCTCGAAGCCCTATGTGAGTTGGGCGTTATACCTAGGCCTTTGGTCTGGGCAAAACATGCGAATGCCGATCGGTCGTGTTAGCGTCGCCCGAATTCGGCCATGCTGGCCAACGGAACCGTCCGGGGGGACAACGATGTATTTACGACGTTTCGCGCTTATAGCAAGTGCATTTCTTTTTATTGGTTGCGGCTCATCTAGCAACTCAGACGATGCCGATGGTGGCGCTACGCAAGACGATGCTGACGTCAGCGAGTGTTCAGACAACACGACTTGTGATGACGGCCTCTTTTGCAACGGCGTAGAGACCTGTGATGCTGCTGGCAGCTGCGTTGCCGGTACAGCGCCCGTCCTAGACGACGGAATCTCTTGCACGGACGACTCTTGTGACGAAGAGAACGACGTTGTTGTTCACGCCACAAACGATGGCACCTGCGACGATGGCCTCTTCTGCAACGGCGCAGAGACCTGTGACGCCACCGCGGGATGCGCAGCTGGTACGCCTCCGGTTGTTGACGATGGCATTGATTGCACCATGGATTTTTGCGACGAAGAAGCCGACGGCATAAGGAATGCCGTCAACGATGCTGCCTGCGACGATGGCCTGTTCTGCAACGGCATTGAGCGTTGTGACCCATCGTCCGATTGCTTTTCCGGTCCGTCGCCTGTCCTTGACGACGGTGTGTCTTGTACGGCCGACACCTGCGACGAGACCAACGATGTCGTAGTGAACGTTCCAATCGACGCGGATTGCGACGATGGTCTCTTCTGTACCGGTGTTGAGACTTGTGACGTATTGCTTGATTGCGTTGCTGGCGTTGGCCCAGCGGATGACGGATTCTTCTGCACAGACGATGTCTGCGACGAGGACAATGATGTCGTCGTTGGAAGCACGCCGAACAACGCGAATTGCGACGATGGCGAGCAATGCACTACCGATGTATGCGACCCAGTCGACGTGAACGCCCTCGCCGATGGTTGCGTGCTTACCGCCGTTCCCAACGGAACATCAAACAACTGCAATGAAGCAAACGGTGGCGTGGGCTGCAATAATGCAGTTTGCGAAACCTGTGTTTGCGCGCTCGACTCATTTTGCTGCGATAGCTCATGGGATGGCATCTGTGCAGACGTAGCAGCGGACGACTGCCCTGCGGAATGCGCTGAAGTTGCTACGTGTGACGATGGCGACAACTGTGGCGGCGACACCTGTGTTGATGGACTCTGTGCAACGGTCTGTGTCGACGACGCCGATGAGTGCACCGCTGACGTTTGTGCTATCGGAGTCGATACTTGCGGCCAGCCACTCACCGATGCAACGCTCACCACCTGCTGTGCGGCAAACGCCGGCGCGACAGGCTGCGACGATGCAACCTGCGAGACCGATGTATGCGCTTTGAACCCAGACTGCTGTGACGTTGAGTGGGATGCGGCGTGTGCACTTAGCGCGCTTGATCTGTGCGGCGTGTGCTTCCAGGAAACAGCAACCTGTGCCGCTGGCGCTGGTCTCTGCAACCGTGGATCGTGCGAGGTCCCTTAACAAGGACGACGATGGTGACGACCGTTGCGACGGTCGTTGCCTCAGCTGTTGTTGGCGGCTGCATGGCTCCGCCCACAACGCTAACCGAGCAACGCGTCGAATCGTTCGACGCGGCGCTCGTGGATGCGGCGCATCCTTTCGATGCTTCAGCCGCTTTTGACGCTTCTGCTTCCGACGCTTCAGCCGTCTTCGACGCTGCGCCCGCCTTTGATGCCGCGCTCGCCTTTGATGCCGCTCCTGCCGTCGATGCTGCAATTGAAACTTGCGATGATTTAGAAGGACCGGCGTTGGCAAGCTCGTGCGGAGTTTGCGGGGTTGTCGAGTGTGGGCCAACAGGCTTGCAGTGCGAGGACTCCGCGGCCTGCGCTGCGTTTGAGCAGGTGCTGTCTTTCGACGTGGACATGTCTGGAGGACTCACGGTCCACGGTGGCGGATTGGCCCTTGGCGACATCGACGGCGACGGCGATGTCGATGGTGCCTTCGCTGGGCCGGATCGACTGCGAGTGTACCGAGGGGATGGTGCCGGCGGCTTTACCGAGGTCGTCAATGCGATTGCTCTCAGCCCGGGCAAAGTAGCCGCGGTGACCATGGTTGACTACGACGGCGATGACGACTTGGATCTCTTCGTCACCGCTGACACACCAACACCGGGCCTCCACCTCTACAACAACGACGGCACCGGCGCCTATGTCGACGTGACCGATGCGATGGCCTTTCCCGCAACGGCTTCGCCACGAGGCGTCGCATGGGCGGACTACGATGGTGACGGTTGGCTCGACGTCTTTGTCGCAGGCTACTACGACGCACCGTCATTGCTGTTGCGCAACCTAGAGGGCACGGGCTTCGAAGACATGGCAGCAAGCTATGGCCTTGCCAACCCCAGCCATGCGGAGTTTCAACCCGTGTGGTTCGACTACGACTCCGACGGCGACCTCGACCTTTTTGTGACTGTCGATCGCGGCAGCATCTTTGAAATCCCTCCTCAGCTCTACCGAAACGATGGCGTCAACGGCTTTGTCTCTGTTGGCAGTGCCAGTGGCTTCTCGGCACCGATTGATGGCATGGGAGCAACCGTCGGCGACGTTGACGGCGATGGGGACTTCGACTTGTTCGTGACCAACACCGGTTGGACCTACAGCGAAGGCCAAATGCTGTACATCAACAATGGCGACGCAACGTTTACAACGTCGTCTTCTGCCTGGGGCGTTTCTGTGACCGACCGTGTTGGTTGGGGAGCTGAGTTCTTCGATTTTGATAACGATGGCGACCTCGACCTTGCTATGGCAGCACAGCCGACCAGCTCCGCATGGTTTGGCGAAAACTGGGGGGCAGGATTTTTTGACCTCTCACAAACTGCAGGGCTTCCCACAAGTCCGCAAAACGGGTTGGCTACCGCTGACTTCGATGGTGATGGGCGCCTCGATATCGGCTGGCTCTCGAAAACAATTCCCGCGCCTGGCGAGTCGAATACCGTCGTCGGTGCCGAACTCTTTCGCAATGCGATGCCATCGCCTGGACACTGGCTACGCCTCGAACTCAGCAGCGATGCTCCCAATCGGCATGCCATTGGGGCAACCGTGACCGTGTTGGTTGGCACCAAAGAGTACGTTCGGCTCGTGTCTTCTGGAAGCGCCTTCCTATCCAGTAGCGATCGCATCGTTCACGTTGGCCTCGGCGTTGCGGATGTTGTCGATGCGATTGAAATCCGCTGGCCGGATGGCACAACGACGACCCACCTGGGCCCCATTGCGACCGACCGTCGATTGCTTGTGACGCGCAACGAGCTTGTCGAGTCCACGCAGTAGCCTGTGGCGCCGGCTCTCGACGCCAAGGAGGGCTTGATGGATTGCTTCGGTACGATTGTCGGAACGCCGCAAGATGGCGTTGATCGTGATTCCGGATAGGACGAGGGCGAGAGTGTTCGCGCAGAGCTTGTGCGCGGCTCGATCGTCTTTGTCGTGGAAGGCAAACGGTTCAAGGTCGATGGTGTCGATGCAAGCTTCGTGGTTTCGACAGGCTGGACAGCGTCATATGGTGAGCACGATGGGCAGAGTGGAATCGCAATCCGAAGTAAGAAGTTTCCCGGTGTGATGTTTGTGGTCACCGTTGTTGCCAGGTGAGGCCAGCGACCAGCCGCTGTGATGAGAGTTGTGGGCCATGAGCCTCAATGATGGGGGAGAAGTCTCCGCATACGTGTATGCACCCCTGGGCAGTGGCCTCAATGGCTGTAGGGCAGGCGCTCCGCACGAAATGCGGCTGGCATCGCACTTGCGTATGTCGACGCCATGCGGGGAATCTCAAGGGTCATGCAGCTTTCGCTGCTTGCAGGTAGCGTCGTGCTCTCAGGGAGCTGTAGCAGCGGGCTCATTAGTAGCGACGAGGGAGACGGGGACGACCTGGCGGAAGCACCAAGGTTCCCTCGACTTACCAATGACCAGTGGCAGAGAACCGTTACCGATCTGTTGTATCTCGAAGAACCGATGGAACTCACGGTCGCTCTGCAGGCTGATCCACCGTTGGGGCGCTTCGACAACAACATCGCCAGGCTGGCCTTTAGCTCCGGGCACTGGCGCAGTTTCCAGCGCGCCGCCGAAGAGGTTGCATCGCTGGCCTCCCAAGATGACGCCATCGTTGGGGCGCTCTCTCCAGCAGACTTCCCAACTGAGCTTGCAGCGCAGGGTCGAGCGCTCATCGAGACTCTTGGACCAAGAGCCTATCGCCGCCCGCTTTTGGAATCGGAGGTGGAGAAGTACCTAGCGGTGTTTGCGGACGGTGCCAACCACTACCCTGAGCAAGCGCCATATGAGGCGGGGCTGCGTCTCATACTAGAAACCATGCTGCAGTCTCCACACTTTCTCTACAGAGTAGAGGACAGCGAGAGTGAGTCAAGCGGTGCGGTTCAACTCGATGGCTATGAGGTCGCGAGTCGCCTTTCATTCGCGTTCTGGAATACCATGCCGAGCGACGAGCTCTTTGCGGCTGCAAAGGCCGGTGAACTCAATGACGAAGAGGGCGTGCGAGATTGGGCAGCAACGATGTTCGATGACGAGAGAACACCGCTCCAGTTTCGCAGCTTTCACGTGCAGGCCTTCGAAATGGCCGAGTACACCGACCTCGACAAGAACGAAGAGCTTTTTCCGCAATGGAATCGCGAAGTCGGAATCGCCATGCTTGACGAATCTGCCCGGTTTCTCGAGGGTGAGGTCTTTGGTGGAGGCGGAGTAAGAGAACTTCTTACCTCAAATCGAACGTATGTGAATGCTGAGCTTGCGGCGTTGTATGGCCTTGAGGGCGATTTCGGCGAAGAATTCGTGCCCGCGGACCTGGATCGGAGCGAGCGTTCCGGAATGCTGACACGACTTGGGTTTCTAACTCGAAACGCGACTCTGAGTCAGAGCGACCCGATTCACCGCGGTGTGTTCGTAAACCTCAACCTTCTTTGTCGTCCCTTGTCGGCTCCACCCGAGCTTCCCGATGTGCTAGACCTCGTTGGCGACACCAACCGGGAACGGGTGACTTCGATTACCGGCGTGGGGACTTGTGGCGAAGGATGCCATGCGACGCTCATTAACCCTATTGGCTTCTCACTTGAGCACTACGATGCGCTCGGCCAATACCGAACGGAGGAAAGTGGGCTGCCAGTTGACGCGGCGGATGTCTATACGTTCGCTTCGGGAGAGCAGCTGGTTTTCAATGATGCCCTCGAACTGAGCGAGCAGCTCGCGGAGTCCACCGAAGCGCACGCTTGTTACATTCAACAACTGCTCGAATACCTTTTGGGACGAGACCTGGGACCAGAGGATATGGCGCTTGTACAAGTCTACGCAGCCGAATCTGTGGAAACCGGGTTGAGCATCCGAGAGATTATTCTTCGGGTGGTTGAGAGCCGCGCATTCCGATACCGAGTTGCACAAGGAGCTGCACAATGATTAGTCGTCGTCGTTTTCTCTCAGGCCTAGGTGGTGCTGCTGTTTTGCTCCCCGCACTGGAGAGTGTGAAGTTTCTCGGTGGCAGAGCTCGTGCTGCCAGCAATGAGAATCCCGTGTTCTCGGTTTTCGTTAGGCAGGGCAATGGCTGTCAACAGGCGATTCCCGGGCGCGATGAGCCGGACAGGTTTTGGCCAAGTGAACTCGGTGTTCTCACGCAGGACAAGCTGGCTACCGACAATGCAGATCGAGCGGTTTCCGAATTGGCCGAGTACGCCGACTCACTCTTGATGGTAAGCGGAACCCGCTACGGATTTCCCGGCAACGGCTGCGGGCATACCGGTGGGCTCAATCAGTGTTTAACGGCCGCCAAGGTAACTGGCCAAGGCAAAGACTCACTTGCGGCGGGCGAGAGCATCGACTGGTTTCTCTCACAGCGTGTGAATCCCGACGGAGTGGAACCACTCAACCTAATGAGCGGACCGCAGAACGCCTACATTGCGCACGGCCTTTCCTACAGTGGCCCGCAGCAACTGCGAGGGGCATCAAACAATCCCTTTGCCGTCTATCAAGACCTCGTCGGCCTCGCAGGAGCCTCCCAAGAACTCTTAGAAGCGATTGCGCTTCGGCGACGCAGTGTCAACGACCTGGTGCGTGAAGAGATGCAAGACTTGCTCGGCAAGAGCTATTTGTCGGCCGCAGACCGGGAACGACTCCAGACCCACTTTGATGTGATTCGCGATATCGAAGTAAACATGAGCTGCCAGCTCACGGACAGTGAGGTAACAGCGCTCGAAGACATCTCTGGTGCGGCAGAGGACAACGGGAATCGCATCGCCGTAGCCGAAATGATGATGGACCTTATTGCGATGGCGTTTTCATGCGATGCCAATCGCGTGGCCACTCTGCAAATCGGTACCGGCAATGATGGAACTCGTTACACGGTAAACGGTGAACTCCAAAACACCTTCCACCGAATTTCCCACCGCATCGACGGGGACGGAGATGAAGGAGCGCCGATTCCGAACGCAGACCTTCTGCATCACGAAATCGATCGAATCTATGCTCGCATGTTTAAGCATTTGCTAGACCGGCTTTCGATCTACACCAGCGCCAGCGGAGCACCACTCCTTGACGATACGATGGCACTTTGGACCAATGATCTGGCAAGCGGTCCACCACACTCATATCGCAATCTTCCACAAATCGTCGCCGGCAAGGCTGGAGGGTTTCTCAAGACAGGCCAGTACATAGATGCAGGTGACGTTACCCACAATAAGTTCCTCAACACCCTCATTAGTGCGGCTGGAGTCTGCAAGGCTGATGACAGCCCATACGATAGCTTTGGCGACGCTGAACTTGAGCCCGGGGTGATTCCTGAGATGATTGCCTAGTAGAAGTATTCTTACTTGCTACTTTGAAATGCGACGCAGGCATCGGGCAACAAGCCCGCGCGCTTGCGGGCGCTCGTGAAAGCTAAGTGCCGTTTTCCAAATCGCCCCTGAAATTGGCAGGCCATGACCTGGAAGTAGATGCTCCACATCTAGGGCTCGCAGACGTTCCTCGGTTTGGGCGCTCGCATCTGCGTCGACAATCTCGGGGTTAAACCAGGCTCTCCCATTGTGAGTGAGTACCGCATCGCCAGAAACGAGCGTGCGCGAGGCAGCATGGTAGAAGCAAGTCGAGTCATCGCTATGGCCCGGAACCGATAGAACCTGCCACTCCTTTGCGCCCGGCAGCGCGGTTCCCTCTTCGAGGAAGCCGTCGGGGGGAAATGGGAATTGAAAGAACTTGGAGCTTCCCGCAAACCCAATCGAACGAGAAGCCTTGGCAAGTTCAGCCAATGAAGATAGCGCAAATGGCTGCTGGCCAACCATAGGGAAAAATCGTAGTGCGGTTCTTGAACTGAAGGTACGAGGAGCCTCACCCGCAAGATACCTCTCGCATCGCGCGGGCAAGTAGGTTCGCGCCCCATGCGTTTGCAGTAGTGGCATGCCGCCGACATGATCGACGTGACCGTGAGTGCAAATGCTGTGCAGTCTGGTTGGATCGCGGCCGAGGCTGTGCACGTGCCTCAAGGCCTGCTGTGTTGTTGAGAGTAGACCTGGATCAACGAGAACGGTTTGTCCATCGTCGCCCTCAATGGCGTAGCAGTTGAAAATCCATGTCGAGCTGCGGTGGATGGGAAGGTTGAAGACCCGAACCCCGTCATTCGCGTTGTACTTGGCCATGGGGCATTGTGACGGTCTCGTTGCTCGCTTTCAATGCCGAGATAGACGCGACGAGAGCTGCGGAGAGGGGGGCCGCAAGGACATGGTGTCGCATCGCCTTTTTCAACAATGGGCGGTATCCTAGCCGTCTCCATGTCCCTTTTTTCGAAGACTGCGGATGCTCTCGCGCAGCGCCTAGCGGGGGCAGCGGATGCTCTCAAGTTTCACGAGCGGAAGGACAAGGTTGAGCAGTGGATGATGGCTCGGCGTCGACTGCTCTCCGATGTCGGGATTTGGTACCACGCTGACTATGCGGCTCCGGGGTTGGCTCAGTCTGCGCGAATGCCGCATGTTGATTTGGAGCGAGGTCACAAGGTCGTCCATGCCCTTGAGGCCCTCGGGCTCTTATGGGAGAGGGACGTTCGCAAAGGCGCGCCGATTCCCCTTCGCGCGCTTTTGCGAGCACACAGCTTGGAGTACCTGGAGTCTGTTACCGAGGCAGACAAGCTCGCGCGTATCTTCGGCCTCGAACCTGAGCACGTTGACATCGATGCACTTCTCAAGTCGCAACGAAGGGCGGCGGGTGGCACGTTGCGAGCGAGCCGTTGGGCGCTTGCGCGTCGCGGTCGTCGAGCCTTTAATCTCGGCGGAGGATTTCATCATGCCGAGCCCGAACGCGGTGCCGGCTTCTGCGTGTACAACGACATCGCCGCAAGCATTTTAACGTTGCGCAAGAATGGCTTTCGCGACCCATGCGCAATTGTTGACCTCGACTTTCACCAGGGCAATGGCAATAGCATCGCGTTTGCGGAGGACGCCACAGTGCTCACGTACTCCCTGCACGGTGCTGTTTGGAGCCATGCGGAGGCCGTTGCAGATGTCTCGATCACACTTCCAACAGGAACCGGCGACGAGGCGTACCTTGCTGAGCTGCGCCGCACGCTCCCCGTACCTGTGCAAGCGCATCGGCCAAAGCTAATCTACTATGTGGCAGGAACAGACGTTCTCGCAGCTGACGCCCTTGGAGACTTTGCGCTCAGCGAAGAGGGCGTTTTCGAACGTGACAAATTTGTCCTTGAACTCGCGACGTCGCTCAACGCCTCTGTTGTCGTAACGCTTGCCGGCGGGTATTCGGAAGAATCGTGGAAGTCAGCCGGGCGCATGGTCTATTGGGCACTAACGGGCAGCGAGGAGCGCTTGCCGCGCAACGACGGCAACATGCGACAGGTCTTTGGTCACATCGCGAGTGGCCTGGATCCCTACGAGCTGCAATTCGAAGACGACGATAGTTTTCAACTCACTGAAGCGGATCTCATGGGTGAGCTGGAAGGCGTGCCCAAAGCCAACCGCGTACTCGGCTACTATTCGGTGCACGGTGTCGAACTCGCGTTCGAGCGGTACGGCTTTCTCGACGCTTTGAGAAAGCGCGGGTTTCGCGACTTGCGCTTTCAGGTCGATCCAAGCGACCCGGATCGGCAACGTGTCTCTGTGTACGGGAGCATGGACCAGAAGGAGTATCACTTGCTTGTGGAGCTGCTCGTATCGCGACGCTCCGTCTCCATCCCGGATGCAATGGAGGGCGAAGAACCTTTGGATATGCTCTCCATTGAATGGCTCTTGTTACAGGACCCAACTCGGAAGTTTACTGATGCAAGGCCCAAGCTTCCGGGACAGGAGTACCCCGGCCTGGGCATGGTGCGTGAAGTGATGGAGATGCTCTATCAGGCGTGTCTTCGCCTTGGTCTCGATGGCATCATTATGCATCCATCGCGGTTTCACATTGCGGCCGTTGCTGCTGGGCAAGGCGTCTTTCTCAATCCTGCCATTGAGGGCCGATTTCGTGCCCTTGCCGAGGCACTTGACACTCGGGACTTGTCGGCCGTTTCAAGTTTGATCGATCGACAGATGGTGGTTCGTCGTGATGGTCACGTCTTCGAGTGGGAGGCCGAGGACTTTGTGGCACCTGTGAGTACACGCCTTCGTGACTACATCGCCTCAGCGGCCTATCGGGAAGCGCAAAGCGCTGCGAAAGAGCGAGCCTTCGCGGATGGAATCTTTCGAAGGGATGAACTCACGATGGAAGGAAGTGAGCCGCTACCGTCATAGGACGACCAAACGGTGTTGTGATCGCATACCATTGAGGCAATGTCCCTGCGTCGATTCACGGATCGCACTCTCTGGCTCTCGCTCGTTCTCGCCGCTGTCGCCTGTGGTGGCGAAGGCGGCGTAGACGTCGAGAATCCACTCACAGACCCCAAGACAGGGCCACCTGCGGGCAATCCCAATTCGGAGGCGAGCTGCTCGGTTCCGGCGGAAGGAGGACTCGCAGATTCCTCAAGCCCGACCACCGTTGTGGGTCGCGGTACAGCCGAGAGCTGCACCTCGGAGGCGTTTGTTAGCGCTGTCGCTCAGGGAGGCGTGATTACCTTTGACTGTGGTTCGGAGCCCGTGACGATTTCTCTCACAGAGACCGCTAAAGTGTTCAACGATACGGGCCCGGAGATTGTGATCGATGGAGGTGGCCTGGTTACGCTAAGTGGTGGAGGCGCGCGGCGAATATTGTACATGAATACGTGTGATGAGGACCAAGTTTGGACGACAGCCGAGTGTCAGAACCAAGATCATCCGCGGCTGACAATTCAGAACATTACCTTTGTCGATGGGAACTCCAAGGCCGAGGGGGAGTTTGATGGTGGCGGGGCTCTTTGGGTTCGTGGTGGGCGACTAAAAATCGTCAACTCGCGCTTCTTTGGTAATGTCTGCGCAGACACCGGACCTGACGTCGGGGGCGCGGCTGTTCGCGTCTTTAGTCAGTACGACAATCTTCCTGTCTATGTCGTCAATACGACATTTGGTGGTCAAGAGGGCTACGGAAATTCATGCTCAAATGGCGGAGGAATTAGCAGCATTGGCGTCTCGTGGAGAATCATCAATAGTCTCTTTTCTCACAACAGCGCAGTCGGCAATGGGGGGAACCCTGCACAAGACGGGTCACCAGGGGGTGGCAGCGGCGGCGCCATCTACAACGATGGCAACACGATGACACTCGACTTGTGTGGCACGCGAATCGAGTCCAATACTGTCGTGCAACACGGCAGTGCAATCTTCTTCGTGAGCAACGATCACACCGGTGATGTGCAAATTGACAAGAGTAATATCTCGAGCAATGTCGGTGGCTCTTGGTATCCAACCTATGACCAAATCAGCGGCCACTCGGATACTCCTATTGTTGTGAGTGCCTCAGTGATTGGCGATATGACGATTCCATAGTGTCGGGCCAGCACTCTGCGCAACCACGATTGGGCGCGACCAGCATTGCGTCACCGAGTTCGTGGTTTTGATACCCAAGGGCGACGGCATGTTTCCATGCGGCCTCCAAGGCGAAGGGTGGAGCGAATGCCGAGAGTAGGCGGAAGTGACTCTCGCCGGGGGCGTGAAGTCCGGCAAGTACGCCATCGACAACGGCCGGTTTGAAGCCTTCATGGATAACGAGGCGCGTGTCACCTTCTCCAGGAAGGAGTCGCCCGCGTTCCTGCACACAACCCTCGAGTGCACGCACGACCGTGGTGCCTACCGCGATTACGCGCCCACCTGTCGCACGGCACGCTTCTATGGCGCGGATTGTCTCTAGGGGAATGTCGTAGTGCTCCTGGAACGGCAATTGTGCGTCTAGGCCGGGCAGCCCCGTGGCACTCAACCCGGCGCTGTGCGTGAGCCTTGCAATGTTGACCCCTCGTTGGCGCAGTTTGGCAATCGTTTGCCACGTCATGGCGCGCCCTGCGGAGGGCATCTCAATGGCCCAGGGCCGGCCGGCGTAGGGACTCTGTAGCCAAGATAGTGGAAGCCGCTGATGGTGGTACGAGTATTGGATTGGCTGGCCTTGTCGATAGAGACTCGCTAAGAGATCCGCTTCGCTAGTATCAAAACGAATTGTGATGAGACGATTGCTTAGGCTCGAGGTGTTGATGACGCTTGCAGTAAGAAAAGAACCGATCCGCAGCGAAGTGCCAAGGGCGAGGTGGGGTGGTGGGCCACGACCATCGGTGTCGTCGCGCCAGCTTCCCGCCCCGAGGGCTAGGCACAACCACTCCGAGACACCGCGTCGCTGCACGAGACGGAGTTCGACAGCGTTGCCGGTCTCTGTTGTTGCCTCGAGAGACGCCGGCAGAGTTGCAGCATCATTGACAATCACCAGGTCGCCCGAGCACAGGTAGTGCGCAAGCTCGCTAGCGGCATTGGCGACGGGGATTTGGCTTGCCGAGTCGAGGGCAATGAGTTGTTGCTCGCGTTGTCGTTTTGTTGCGGCCTTCATGAGATGTCTCCTACGCTTGACGCAGCAATTCGGGATCCGCTTGTAAAGGCGCTCTCAGCAAGAATCTGAGTGATTTGGGCCGCTACCGTCTGAGGCGCAGCCAACGTTGCAGGATCCGAGTCAGGGAGCGCATCCGCGTGCATCTGGGTATCCATTTCACCTGGATCGATAGAGAGAAATCGCAGGCCTGAGCCCACAGTCTCCTGGGCCCAGATTCGACTCATATGGTCAAGGGCTGCCTTTGCAGCTGAATATGCTCCCCAGCCTTCATAGGGTTCGGTGGCCGCATCAGAGCTAATGTGGACAATGGTTCCGGCCCCACGGAGAATCATATTGCCCCCGACGGCCTTGGTCAGCCGGTGCGGTCCAAGTAGGTTTACTTGCAGTACCTGTAGGAACTCTTCTGAATCGAGGTCGGCTAACATTGGCATCGGCAGTGGCCCCAGCGTGCTCGCATTGTGAATGAGTATATCGATGTGGCCCAAACGCTCGTGAGCGATGGCAGCGATTTGCAGCGCATCTCTAGGCGAGCCCATGTCGGCCGGAATGGCATGGGCCTCGATTCCACGTTGCTGCAGGTCGGCAATGGTCTGCTCAAGGTCGGGGCGGTTGCGTGCCACGAGGGCGAGGGAGTGACCCTGTTTTCCCAGGGCGAAGGCGAGGGCGCGGCCCAGCCCCTTGCTGCCCCCGGTGATCAGTACATTCTTCGCGTTCTTCGTATTCGTCATGTTCCATTCCTTTCGTTTACAAGAATTAGACTAGCCGGCTCGGACGCTTAAAGAACCGAATTGATATTTTGATGGAATCAATCCATGCTCTTGTCATGCAGTCTGAAGAACAGGTGGCCAGTAACCTCGCCGACAACATCTGTGCTTTGCGAAAAGCGCGTGGGCTAACCCAAGCGCAGATCGCAAAAACGGCAGGTGTCCCGAGACCTACGTGGGCCAACGTGGAAAGCGGTAGCGCGAATCCCACGCTCCAGGTCCTACTCAAGATTTCCGGTGCCTTGCAGGTTTCGCTAGAAGAGCTGCTCGCCGCTCGTCGGCCCACTGCGAAGCTGTACAGAAGAGCCGAATTGCCCAATCGCACTCGCGGCAAGGTGAGCGTTCAGAAGCTTCTACCCGAGCCTCTAGTCGGGCTCGATATGGAGCGCCTGGTGCTGCCGCCCGGCGCCGGCATGCGCGGCGTTCCCCATACGCCCGGGACCCGGGAGTACCTAACGTGCGAGCAAGGATCCATTCAGCTCAGTGAAAGCGGTGAGGTCTGGCGGCTAGAGCCTGGAGATGTCGTTGTGTTTCGGGGGGACCAGAACCATGGCTATCGCAATCCAGGCAAGACCACGGCTGTAGCCTATTCGGTAATTGCGTTGGCACCGCCAGTTGGCTAGCTCTGCAGCCGCCTATTGAATTGGCCAAAAAGAAAGCCCTAGGACGATGTCCTAGGGCTTCTTCGTAGACGTTGTTAAACGTAGCGCTTAGTCGACGTCGATCTGGTCGAATTGCGGTGGAACGAGGAAGAATACGTTCCGCGAATCAAGCGGCGAACCGTCGCCGTTAACCGTTAGCTTCGCGATAAAGACAAGCGGCGAATCGGTAGCTTGAACCGTCGTATTTGATGCAATTGGATGTACGTCCCAACAGACTGGTGTGCCAGGGCGAAGTGTTGGGAAGGCATCAGGACGGGTATCCGCATCGGTATCAGCGGTATCTGCAACCACGCTGCAGTTGCCTGTACCCGAAATGTTCACTTCGACGTAATCAATAAAGGGCAGGGCGTCTCCGTCATCGTTTGGCTCATCGGACTTGGCGATGGTTGTATCCAGTGGCAGGTTCTGAACGATGTCGAGAACCGCAGCTTTCGTTTGTGCAACGACAGCAGCGTTCTCTGCTGGGTAGACGAAGGGTTGGTTGGTTGCGTCGACCGTGTTGGCTGCAATGCCAATCGACCGCGCCAGGTCTTCTGGAGTTCCTGCGGTGCCACTGTCATCATCGGTGCCAAAGAGCCCGATGAACTTGATGTCTGAGGCAACGAGTGCGGCACCAGCCTGAGCGGCCGATGGGCAGCCACCGCCAGAGCATTGGTCATCTGCATCGGTGACTTGGATAAGGACTCGAACCGCGTTGGAACGAAATCCGGGACAGCCAATTCCTGTTGCCGCACAGTTTTTGACGGGCGAGGTACAACCCGCAGCATCGGCCGTGCAAAGAGCAGCTTGCGGTGGAGTTTCTTGGCTACCGCCGCCTGTGCCGTTTGGAACCGCTGCTGCTGTTACGGCTGGATCAGGTTGCAGCGACTGAAGATTTCTAAAGGTGTCTAGTTCGTCGAAGGTTGCGACACCGCTGTAGAGGTCGGGGACACAGCCGGTTCCCGTATTCGGATCCTCAACGCAGGTTCCGCCGAAGCAGATGCCTGTGGCGCATTCTGTGTCCAGTGTGCAGGTGCCTCCGATAACGTCACAGGTGAGGTCATCGATAATCGCGGGAATGCCCGTTGGGGCTGAGAGGGCAGAGATTTCGCCACTCATTGAACCTGTTGTGTCGATTGTGAAATAGATGTCGGCGAACTGAACGCTGGTGCGAAACTCGAGAGTGTCGACCGTTGGAGTTGCGGGATCCTGGTACGGCATCAAAAAGAAGAAGTCGCCATTGGCGGCCGGGTTGTCATTTGCGTCGTTGGGATCGGTGCCCGCAACGTCTTCAACTAAGTCGCTGACGCCGTCGTTATCGGTGTCGTCGTCTAGTGCGGAGGTTTCTCCCTCGTCGACCACGCCATTGCAGTTTAGATCCTCGGCTGAATCTGCAAGTCCATCGTTGTCGGAGTCCCTGTCGATATAGTCGGGCTTAGAGTCGTTGTCAGTATCGACGGGCGCCGTTGTTAGATCGTCATCGCCGGCTTCGATCGAATCGGGAATGCAATCATCATCGGAGTCGAGGTCTTGATAGTCTGGAGTTCCATCCTCATCAGAGTCGAGATCAAAGTTCTTGTTCTCTTGCTGGTCCGTAATGGAATCGTTGTCGGTATCCGTTGTGTCAACGAGAGCATCAGGAACGTCTGTTCCTCCACCATCGCCATCGAGCTGTGAAGATGGGCCGCAAGCCATGGTGGCGACGAGCGCAGTAAGAAGACCGAGTTGTGTAAACCTATTCATCATGTTCCCTCCGAGGTGCCTAATTCGTATCACGTTTATAGGTCCAGAATCACACAACTCGCCGCTTTGCATTACCGTGAGGACAACTCCGAAACACGATGCAACCCAAGTGCGTTCTCCTGCAATTGGTCGGCGGCCAACGTCGCCACGATGGCGTCAATGTCGCCTAAGTATGGCAAGGTAGGTTGGCGTAGTGAAGATGCAGCAAAGACACACAGTGCTTGTTAGTGGATTCGAAGAGTTCGGAGGCCAGAACGTGAATCCTTCGCAACAACTTGCCGCAAATGTGCAGGGTGCACGCATTGCGAATCACTGCGTGGAGTCTGTGATTCTACCGGTCACCTTCGAAGGAGCGTTTCGCGCGCTAGCTGAAGCAATCAATCGTGTACAGCCCGCCGTCGTAATTTGTTTGGGACAAGCGGGAGGCCGAGAGGCGATTTGTGTTGAAGAGGTCGCAGTCAATGTTTGCGATGCGCCAATTCCCGACAACGCGGGAGAGCAACCTCTAAGCACGAACATCGATCCATCGGGGCCCGACACGCTGGGGGCGACGCTGCCGGCCGCTGCGATCGTGGCGGCCTTGCGCGCTGTTGATCTTCGCGCGGAGAAGTCGAACTCCGCGGGAACATTTGTCTGCAATCATGTCTTCTACAAGCTCATGAATCTTCTTAGAGACACTCCAAACGTGATTGGAGGGTTTGTGCACGTGCCGTACTTGCCAGAGCAAGTCACCGAAGCACACATCCCAAGCATGTCCCTACTTGAGATGGAACGGGGGCTGCGAATCGCCATCGCGGTCTCACTATCTGCCAAGAGGGTTTCGGCAAACTCGTGATCCGCTTCCCGCAGTTCGCCTAGTTGAGCATGTGGTTCGAGAGTTCAGCCATGGTCAAAACGAACGTCGGGATTTCTGCATCGAACGCGTCGCCATCATCGCGAATCATTTGAAAGCTGCCATGCATGCTTCCGCGGGGTGTCTTTAGGACGCAAAAGCTCTGATACTCATGGCTTGCACCCGGCATGATCCGAGGTTGTTCACCGATGACTCCTGGTCCGCGAACTTCCTCGATGCCAGCGGCAGCATCGGTGATGACCCAGTGTCGTGAGAGCAGCTGCGCAGCGGCGTCGCCATCGTTGTGAATCGATACATCGTAGGCAAAGACGTAACGCGGCTCACTTGGGTCGCTGTGCTCTTCAATGTAGCGGCTCTTAACTTCGACGCGGATTCCTCCACTTGTGTTGCTCGACATGGCCCGAGGCTACGCGCTTGCGGTTAGATGGCCAAGCCCGATGCAGCGCCATTGCAGCTGAGACGCATATCAATGTTGAATCGCTTGCAAGCGGCGCGCAACGAGATCCGCTATCCTCCGCGTGATGGCCGAAACAAAGCCAAATCTGGTCGCATTACGTACCGAGAGAGAGCGTTGTGTCAGCTTGCTAAGTGACGCATTTGCAGATGACCTTCTTGATGTCGACGAGTTTGAGCGTCGTGTAGACCTTGCACACAAGGCTGAGTCCGTGAGTGCCCTGGTGACGCTTCGAGAAGATATTCGCGGAATGGAAGTGAGCGGCGAAGCGTCGACAGCCTTGGTTGCCGCCGATGATGTGAAGCGGCAAGAGGCGTTGGTTCTAGCGCAACCGGAGAGCGGCTGGTGCGTTGGGGTGATGGGTGGCGCAGAGCGCAAAGGGCAGTGGCGCGTGCCTCGAAAGCTGCGTGCCGCCGCCGTCATGGGTGGCATCGCACTCGACTTTCGCGAAGCCATCTTTCCACCAGGGATAACTTCTCTGCAGCTCTTTGCATGCATGGGAGGCGTCGAAATTATCGTGCCTCCCAACCTCGCCGTGGAGTGCAACGGCATGGGGATCATGGGGGGCTTTGAAAGCATGGAACGTTGCCCACCAATTCCCGATCCAAGCCAACCGCTTTTGCGAATTTCAGGAGTAACGGTAATGGGAGGCTTTGAGATCAGTACTCGGTTGGTGGGCGAGAGTGCGCGAGACGCTCGGAAGCGGCGCAAGCGAGAGAAGCGGGATCGCAAAAAGCAGCTCAAGAGTGGCAGCTAGCCACAGCTGGCCATAGACAAGGGCCTGCAAGCAACTCGGTTGCAGGCAGCAAGTAGCGTTTCGAGCCGGTGTACTTGGTTGGCAAGGTGGCGCGATTCAGTGTTTTTCCGAGTGCAGTGAGATCCGTATCGGGGCTTGCATGGCGCGTTTTGCCTGGTGCGAATCGCTCGCCTGGGGACGGCCCGCCTTTTAACGAGCTGAAAACATGGACGAATTGGCGGACCTCGCCTTGCACTATGGATGCCTGTGAGTTGGGCAAGCGAGTATGGAGAGTGGGTTCGATCCCAGGTCGAGGACTTCTATGAGGTCGACCAAACGAGTTGGGTGCTTGAACGCGCTCTGCGGGTATCGAATCGATTGCAGGGTGGGCGCGCAGTACGCGATCGCAAAACGGTTGTCGTGCTTGTTTCTGCGGAGCACAACGCGTGCACCCTGCCGGGCTCGCACATCTACATCAGCCGTCGGCTCTTTGAACGCTGCGCCACCGACGACATGCTCGCGATGATTGTCGCCCACGAGATTGCTCACCACGACCTTGGGCACCTTGCACTCGCTTGGCCCCAATTTCCAACCGTTAGTCTGCTTCAGCACGCTTTACAGGTCCACCTATCTGGGGTGGAGTACGAAACCGCAGCTGACCTTAGGGGCGTCGAACTCTGCAAGGACGCTGGCTACGACCCCTATGCGTGTCTGAAGGTCTTTGAGGTGTTTGAGGCGATTGCTCTGGACTATGGATACGTTGATGGCGTCACTCGTATCGGAACGCCTTCGTCTAAGAAGAACACTCATCCTCCCATCCGAGATCGAGAACGGGCGATTCGCCGGCATCTAAAGGAGCGAAGCCGCGCAACGTGGACCGAAGTTCCATTTCGAAGTTCTAGGTGCCAAGTGCGTTGCACCGATTGTGATGCCGACGCCCCGGGCTCTTGCCACTCTTGCAGAGCTCCCGTGTGCGCAGAACACCAAGAGAGTCGGGTGCCATGTCCCAACTGCGACGCGGCCGCAGTGCTTCTTTGTCGTAGCTGCCATACGTCGAATCACTGCGCGCTGTGCGACTTCTCCTTGTCGTGCCAGTACTGCGATGCCAGCGTTGCAAAGTTCTGTGACTCGTGCAGCCGTGGGTATTGCGGTGAGCACTTCCAAGGAAGCTACGAGCAATGCGCAAACTGCCGCCTCGACAACGAAGCGATTCGAGTAAACCGGGTGGACAATGCCGTATGGATCTCGATCGTGCTGGCGCTGGCTCTGCTCTGCTACTTTGCGTACTTCTTCTCGGGCAGCGAGGAGGAGGCCAGCTCGCCTCCGCGAAATTGTGTGGAGTATGTTGGTTGTTTTGATGAGCCAGTCTTGCTGCGTTAACAGGGCGTCTCCCGGCAACCTGGCGTTCTACGAACCTGAGCGGATAGGGATTAGGACTTCGATGATCGCGCTCGTGCCACCGGCCTGCTTGGTCTTAAACTCGCGAAACTGGCTTCGCAAACAGGATAGGAGTGACGCGCGTACAAGCTGAAATGGCATGACATCAATGCCGCCATGGTTTGTTGCAATGGCTCGCACTCGAAACACACTCTGATACTTTGTCGTGTAGCTATCGATGCAAGCACTCTTGGCTCGGAGTTGGCGAATGACTTCGCGACGCAGAGCCGGCGCTTGAGCGGATTCGTCTCGGGTGAAGCCGGCCGGCGGAGCTTCCAGCATGTAGGGGCGGCGCGTTGCCGGTTGCGCTGGAATCGCGCTGGGAACGATGACTGCGTCAACCGTTGTGAGGCGAGGCGGAGCTGACGAGAGGTCGAAGTGAACTCGATGTGTGACGGGCCCAAGGTCGATACGTCCAGACGCGTCTTCTTCATCGAATGTATAGTCGCGCAGGCTGGAGTCTGTACCCGAGAACATGAGGCAGTATCGAGTGTAGTGAAACTCCTCGACAGAAGAGTTCTCATGGAGCGCCAGCATTTGGTCTGGGTCGTTGGCATTCATGGATTGGATGCCCTGTAGCGGTAGCTGCACCCTGGCTTCGACCCACGCATGATCGCCGCGCTTGGAGTGCTCACAGAGTTCACCTAGCAGGCGTGCCGCAGCGGCGGCCGTAAACTCGGGCTTCGTTGGTGCCACACCAGCATCAGCGATAGCCACCGAACTGGTGCTCTCCTTCGCTTGAGAGTCCATTGGGGCTAGGCGGTTTGGTGAGGACGTACCTTGGCCGCATCCAATGCTCGCCGCGACGGCGCAAGTCATCAGGAAGTGCACATGCGCTTTACGATTCATTGCAGCAATCTACACGATTCCCAAGCGCACGCTTGCGTGGGCTCTCAGCGGAAGAGCAGTCGCCATGCAAGAACACCGATCAGAAGACGCTTGGCTGGGTGTAGGTGAAACTCTGAGCGATGTCGCTGTGTGAGCGCCCAGATTGCGAGCCTTGCTAGAAACTGGAGAGTCATTCATTCAATTCGCCGAGCCCCGTGTGGCAGATCTACTGCATAGCGTCACGTAAGATAGGCTATGAGGATTGGGGCTTGCGGGCGCGGTTCGCGCGAACGAGGCTGGAGCGAATTGGCATACTTGCCCTCTATGCAGCGAGTATCAGCCGTTCTCGGTTACCCGACACCTAACCGAACGATCTAGTCCGCTTTGCGGTCGGCTCGCGTTGGGGTCTCTTGTTTCGAGTGGTACGGTTGAATCCGGCGCCTCTCTTGGCGTCAAAATCTACGACTTATAATTAGCGGGACTTTCCTCGCATTGCTCGGAGACAAACATTGAAACACTACATCAAATACTTTCTTGCCACGACTCTGGTGCTCTCAAGCACAACAGCGTTGGCCCAGAACAAGAACGTCAAAGAGGCGAAACAAGAGTTGCGCAAGGATCGGAAGGAAGACCGCAAGGTACTTCGCAAGGATCGGAAGGAAGACCGCAAGGACCTTCGCAAGGATCGCAAAGAAGACCGCGCCGAGCGCAAGGGCCTAAGCCCCGAGCAGCGCAAGGCTCTTGCCGCCGAGCAACGCGAAGAACGCAAAGCCAAACGGGAGGCAGATGCTGCCGCTCGCAAAGCAAAGCGCGAAGAACTCGCTTCTGCGCGCAAAGAACGATTGGCTGCTGCAAAGGCTGCTCGTCAGGCGAAGCTTGAGGAACTCAAAGCGAAGCGCGCCGCCGACAAGGCTGCCCGCGACGCGAAGAATGCCGAGTACAAGGCCGCTCGTCAGGCGAAGCTTGAGGAACTCAAAGCGAAGCGCGCCGCCGACAAGGCTGCCCGCGACGCGAAGAATGCCGAGTACAAGGCCGCTCGCGCTGCGAAGATGGCAGAGCTCAGAGCCAAGGTTGCCGCCGCCAAGGCTGCTCGTGATGCGAAGAACGCTGAATACAAGGCCGCCCGCCTAGCGAAGCTTGAGGAGCTCAAAGCGAAGCGCGCCGCCGACAAGGCCGCCCGCGATGCCAGGAATGCCGAGTACAAGGCCGCTCGTGCCGCGAAGATGGCAGAGCTCAAAGCTAAGGTTGCTGCCGCGAAGGCTGCTCGTGATGCGAAGAACGCCGAGTACAAGGCCGCCCGCCTAGCGAAGCTTGAGGAACTCAAAGCGAAGCGCGCCGCCGATAAGGCCGCCCGCGACGCGAAGGCTGCGGAACGCAAAGCGAAGCTTGAAGCTGACCGTGCGGCTCGCAAAGCCGCTTGGGAAGCCAAGATGGCTGATCTCAAAGCAAAGCGCGCTGCCGCCAAAGCCGCTCGTGACGCGAAACTTGCGGAACTGAAAGCAAAGCGCGCTGCCGACCAGGCCGCTCGAGCTGCCGCACGTGCGGAACGCTTGGCTGCAGCTAAGGCTGCTCGAGAAGCACGTATTGCCGAGCGCAAGACCGCTCAAGACGCTAAGCGTCGCAACGAGGTTGTGCCAGCGAAACGCGGCCAGCCAGCCAACTAAGAGAGAATCGGCTTCTCCGAAACAGAGAAACGCAGGTGGCGAAAGTGCCGCCTGCGTTTTCTTTCGTTTCGGACGCCTTTGGGGCTAGCTGCGATAGGACCGCAGCCGCTCCTCGGCATTGGGAGACATCGTCGACTGTGGGAATCGGAATCGAATCGTAGTTCCCGCCCCGTCTTGACTCTCAATGGAGACGCGGCCTCCGAGTTCTTCGCAAGCCTGTCGAACTGCGGCCATTCCCACGCCTCGTCCACTCGTTTCTGAGACGTCTACCGCGGTCGAGAGGCCATCACTAAAGAGGGCCATGGTTAGGTCTTGTGGGTTCTCGGCCGGGAGCCCCATTTGCTTGGCTTTTTCGGCGACGGCTGGCCAGTTCACCCCGCGTCCATCGTCGATGATTTCGACGATGAAGTCGTCAGAATCGAGGTAGGTCTTAAGAGCGAGAGTACCGGTCGAAGACTTGCCTGCATCCGCACGCTGGTCTTCAGTTTCCAATCCATGGTCCACCGCGTTGCGAACCACGTGGACGAAGGAGGACCAGAAGCCCGACCAGCGGTTTGGACAGGTTCGGAGTTCCGCGTCTTCGATTTCGACGCCAATCGCTCCTTTGTTTAGACGGTTTGCGATGCCTTGAGCTTGGACCGCGATTCGATTTAGGCGCTGCTTCGTTGGCTCTAGTTTCCAATCAGCAATGCTCTGAGCGATTTCCTCATGAGGCCTTCGCTCGAGTACCGACGTTAGAATCGACTCAAACTGCGCGTCTTCAATCTCGAGGGTGTGCGACGACCGCTCACCCAGAAGCGCTTGCAGGTTCTTTCCAATGCGAACCCAACGTTGTTGAAGCGCCTCTAGGACCGACGGGTCGGGAAGGCAGTTCTCTTCGATAATCTTGCTCTCCATCTCGTGGCAAATCTCCGCGATCGTTTGGATGCCAAAGATTGCGGAATTGCCTTTGAGGGTGTGAACGACCCGCTTTAGTTGGGTGAAGTCGGGTTCAGATTCGCCAGCAAGCTCGGCCTGCATCGTTGCAACACGCTCAACGAGAGAGTCGCTCTCACGGAAAAACTCTAAGAAGCCAACCTTGTCGCTGAGGACCCTGTCAAAGATGCGCAACGTCTCAAGCTGCTCTTGCTCACTGCGTTGCCGCTCAATCTCGGCCGTTACATCGCTCATGACAATCAGACACTTGTCGAGTTCTTCCCCATTCATGATGGGGCGATACGAGAGACTAAAATGTTGAACGCCAATATCAAGGGAGTCAGGAAGCTGATCGAGGCAGAGTTCCAGAGGCATGATGTCCTCCAGCACTTCGTCCCAACCAAGTTCGAAGCGGATGCCTTGTTCGGCATTTGTCTCCCCCAAATACTCCGAGAACTTTGCGCCCGTCGGAAGTTTTCCTAGCCAGACCTCGACGATTGCTGAGTGCTCTGCGCTTAGCGTTCCTTCGCGATCAATCGTTAAGAACCCTTGGTCGACATTGTCGAGCACCAAGCGCATATCGGCGTTTCTGCCATCTAGAGCAGCTGTCCTCGCTTGCACAATTTTCTCGAGCCCGATGACGTTGTCAAAGAAGTTACGTGCAATGAAGCAACTGGCTGCGGCTTCCACAACCACAAATGCGGCGTGAACGGCTACCACCCAAACCGGCGCATCATAATTGAAGATACTCTCGGGTAGGTACAACCACAGCATGAGGTGGTGAACCGCAACCGTTACGGCTGCTACGACGACCGACATCGGATTGCCATAGAGCGCCAGCATCGCGAGCAATGCAAAGAAGTAGAAGTGCATCTCGATTTGCACCGGACCTTGGCCAAAGTGCACAAGCAAGCCACCCATGAGCATGGCCGTAAAGCCAAATACCAGGGAGAGGCTTCGAGGGTTCTTGAAGGTGAAGTAGGCGAACGTCGGGCCTGCCAGCACCGCACAGGTAAGTAGGAGGGCGGATATCGCTCCCATGCCATTGAAGTAGCTAATGGCCACGAACACGGGCAGGTGTGCGAAGAAAAAGACGAGCCCAACCCTGTTCATGCGCGCAAGGTACTTGCGTTCAAAGTCCGAGATTTCTGTCGGGAGTAATACGTAGTTGAGTAGGGCTCGCATGCGGTGTGTTCTTTCGTCTGCGTCTATGGTTACTTCGGGGCTATGGCGAGGCGGGTGCCTCTAGTACTTGATACCTAGGGGGTCGAGCATCGATTGCAGTTCGGCGCTGGTTCCGCAGCCGTACAACGGCAGCTCTTGAGCAGCATTGTCCTGCATAAGAGAAGTTATGATGGCAATGTCGCGAATGTCAGGGCCTTGCTTTCGCGTGGTGTAGCCACCTGAGTAGACAATCTCACCCGCGGGGTTAACGACAAGTAAGAGCGGAGCGGACTGCAGTGCGAACTGTTCTCGAAGCTGTGCAGGAGTAAGCACAGTGACATCAAATCCGCTGCGGATCGCCCGTGACTCGATGCTGGCATCGGCGCCGACGAGCAGAATCTTCTCGCTTAACGCGTCAATGCGTTTGCTGGAGAAGAGATGGTCGAACACTCGTTGAGAGCATCGGCACTCGGTGTACAAGACGTGCACTCCCATCCAGGCCGTCGCTTGCTCTGGGCCGCGGAGCTCGCTCAACGCGCTTGCTAGTACGGCATCGCCTTTGTCAGGCTTGGGCAGCGTGTACCAATGCCCAACCATAAGGGTGCCGACCACCACCATTAGCAGTGTTGCCCATAGGGCAAATCCCACCTTTACAAGAAAGGTTTTTGGAACGACGACGCTCTGGACAAGGCCCATGGCTCTTAATCCGGCAGTTTTCCGGGAAACTTGACCGCAGGGCGCCGACTAGCGCTAGATCTTGCCTCATCTTCGGAGGTGAGAGATCGGGCTCCTTCGCAGTTTTCGTTCCAATCGCCAGAGAAAAGTGGAGGCCCAGAAGCGCTTTTGCGTCTTTGAGGGAACCGTATGAGTAAGAAATGGATCGCACTAGCAAGTTTGCTCGCCATCGTGGCCGCAGGGCTCCTGTGGTGGAGCCGGGATACGCCCAACAAGTCCGAGTCCGCGGCTCCGCAAGAGCCGGCGAACCTGGCTGCGAAGCGCATGAGCCGAAGCGTCACTGACTTGAGGGCCGCCGACGTCGACACTCTTGTTGCCGACGATCGCGTGGGCAACGTTCGGTTGGAAGGCCAAGTCGTGGACGAAAACGAGGATGCTGTTGCAGGAGCAATTGTGAGCATCAGTAGTAATCCCCGGCGGACGGCCGTGAGCGCTGAAGATGGTTCCTTCTTTTTCGACCGATTGGTTGGGCGGACCTACAGCTTGGTTGCGTCTTCGGAACAGGGGGCTGCCGGGCCTGTGTCTGCCCAATTGAGCGAGAGTTCGGAGCCGGTGATCTTGCGCGTGCGCCCGGCGGCGACGGTTGCTGTCACGGTTCGAACCTCGGTCGAGCGCGAGCCTGTTGCAGGTGCGACCGTCGAACTGCGCGGTCTCATGACGCAGAGCTCGATTACCGATGCGAGCGGCGTGGCGCGATTTCAAGGCGTGGCACAAGGGTTCTACCGAGTTGCTGCCTCGGCGGAGGGCTTTGCGCAATCGCAGGGCGGCTTGCGCATCGGCGCTGTTGCTTCCACGTTCGAGTCGGAACTTCTCTTACGCCGTGGCGGCCCTGTGTCGGGCGTTGTTCGCACTACCGAAGGCAAAGCCGTCGAGGGGGCACAGGTGCTGTACGCCAGTGCTGGGGACCGCTTCATGCGCGCAGACCCACGGTATGATGCGCAGACAACAGATGCGAGCGGAGCCTTCTCATTTGCTGCTCTGCCCAGCGGCACGTTTCGATTTACGGCTCGCCACAGCATCTACGCGCCCGGTGAGTCAAGCCCGATCACGTTGTCGTCAACAAACGCACCTGAGCTGGTTGAGATTACCCTCGAAGACGGGGCAGCGCTCTCGGGGAGGGTGGTTGGCCAAGACGGTACCCCCGCAGCACTCGCCGCGGTTCGTGTTGCAGCTGCAGGGCAGGGCCGCCGATGGGTGCGCCCAAGACAGGTCTACTCCGACGATGATGGTCGTTTCGAGATCACTGGTCTGTCGAAGAAGCCCGTTAGTGTTGTTGCGCTGCATGAGACTGCCACAAGCGAAACGTTGGAGGCTGATTTGAGTGCTGTGCCGCGCCAGAGCGATGTGGAGCTAGTTTTAGGCCTTCGTGGTGTGATTTCTGGAACCGTCACTGACTCGGAGGGAGCCGCTGTTGATGGAGCTCAGGTCCGCCTCCGACCAGACTTTCGCGCTAAGAACTTTTCGTTTACCGAACTTCGTTTGCGAGGTATGGCGAGTGGCGTGAGCGACGCGGGCGGAAACTTTGCGTTCCATGGGCTCGGCGAGGGCACATATACTGTGACAGCAACACCGCCAGGAGCGGCCATGCGGCTTCGCGGCGGGCCCAGAGGTCAGGGCGGAGTCGAAGCGCAGGTAGGCGATACAAATGTGAACGTGGTCGTTGAGGCTCGTGGCAGCATCGTCGGCAAAGTTGCCTTCAGCGATGGCAGCATTCCCCAGGCGTTCACAGTCTCGATGGGCGGCCGACGTGGTGCTGCAACACCGTTCTCCACTGAGGACGGATCGTTTCGCCTTGGTGACCTTGAACCCGGAACGTACCAACCACGACTCAGCGGGGCCGGGTTTGAAGATAGCCGCGTGCCTGAAGTTGTGGTCCAAGCTGGAAAGGAAGCAGACGTTGGCACTGTCACAATCGTTTCGGGTCGCACTTTGGGCGGGCGCGTGGTCGATGCCTCAGGGCAGGCCGTAGAGAACGCAACCGTGATCGCGGGGTCTCGCTTGCGCGGTTCTGGCTCGTCGACTTCAGGCGGTGGGTTCCCCGGCGCAGCGAGCCGAATCAAGAGTGCGACCACGAACGAAGATGGTGAGTTCATTCTGCGTGGGTTGCGTTCCGGTGCCCTGATTCTCGCGGCCGAGCACGAGACGAGCGGTCGTTCCGCCCCGCTATCACTTCCCGCATCATCAGAGTCGTCGGAAGGGCTTCAGCTGCAGCTACTTGCGCCGGGAGGAGTCGAGGGATTGGTCACGCTCAATGGCCTTCCTGCGGATGCAGCGCGCGTCCGTGTGCAATCTCAAGAGGCGGTTGGGCTGAGCTTCACGGTCACCACCGGCGCCGATGGCAACTACCGCTTCGACGTTTTGGCGCCTGGGACGTACTTAGTCTTTGCCGAGGTTGGCAATCCACGCAGTGGCATCGCAGCGACATCACGAAATGCCGCTGTTGAGTCAGGAACTGTGGCCAAGGTTGACCTCGTGATGAGCCAAGGCGAGGTCTCGCTGCTCGTGACGGCGGAAGGGGAAGGCGTGGATTTCGCCACGGTTGACGTAGTCGAGGGGGAGCTGCAAGTGACGACGGCTCGCGAACTCGCAACAGCGCTGGCCTCCCAACCCTCAAGTTTTTCGTCGTTCAAGGTCCTCTTCGGAGGGCAACCCGGCACCGTGGAGAATATCGCGCCAGGCTCCTATAGCTTGTGTGTGACGACATTTCCCGAGGGGGTCGTTGGACGTCAGTCTCGCGACTACCTGGAGAGGGTCGACGTGCCTGTTGTTTGCCAGCAGGTGGTGGTAACGGCGAGTCCTGAAGAGCAGGCGGTCACCATCGCTGTCACAGTGCCAGAGTTTGTCCCAGACGAAAAACCAACGACCGGGCCAACACCCGAGTAAGCGTTAGCGGCTCATCGAGTGGGTGGGAGTTTCCCTAGCCGCAGGTTAGATCGGCTTGGCACGTTTCTCCGTCTGTGCAGTCCACGTCGTCGCTACACGAGGTGAGTCCGGGAATCGTTACACCGAGGGCGAGCTGGCTTCTCAGAAGGAACTGAATGCAGCCCGCTACGATTTCTTCTGAGTCGGCCGATACGCGCTCCATCGTGAGCGAGGGGAAGCCTGAGAAGCCTCGACCCACGAGGGCATCGGTTAGGGCGAGGGGGATCGTGAAACTACCCGTATCGGGAACTTCGCATTCAATCCAACCCGGTGTGCCTCCGTGCTGTGCGATGTTGAGTTCGAGCCGGATAGAGCCGGCTTCGGCATCTCCAGGTGGCGTCCAAGTTAGGGCAACGGTTTCGCCATCTGCAAGTTCGACCGTTTCTAGGTCGGTCTCAAGAGCGGCAATGCCACGTCCGCCAAGGGCGAAGGCCTCGATTTCTGCGTCGCCGGTTGCGGCGAGAACCACCTCATCGCGTTCGGCAAACCCTGGGTTGGCTAAGGAGCCTCGATGACTGTAGAAGAACACGGGAGCCGAGGCAGTCATCTCGACAGGATCTTGTAGACCCGCGACGGTGACCGTTCCCACCGAAATTCCCTGTGGCTCAGGAACACACAGTCCGCCGAGCCCACAAACCATTCCAGAGTCGCATGCCGGGTCACAGAAAAGTTCTGGTGGCCCCATTAGCGCGCAGGCACCGTCGGTCTCGAGTGTCTCGGCGATGCGAAGCGGGGTTGGGTGGCTTTCAACTTTACCCTGTACGCTTGTGAATCCCTCGTCGAGCGTCACTTCAAAGCTTCCCACCAAACGCTCCGATTCGCATGCTCCCATGCGAGGGCCAGGAGCAATCGAGAGGCCATCGTCGTCGTCGGAGCCGCAAGCAAAGAGAGCGAGGCATACAAGGGGAAGGCGTTGTTTCAGGGTCATGGGGGTGGGCCTCGACGTGCTCGGCGGAGTTCGGGACCGCTTAGGTAGCCATCGGCGTTTTCGTCGATTTCGGCAAAGCGTTCGAGAAGGCGAGCACCTTTGGGGTTTGTATCGTTTTCGATTTCAGCTTTTGACAGCTGGCCGTCGTCATTGGCGTCGAGGTGATGGAGAGGCCCGTGGTGTCCAGGTGGGCCGTGATGGCCCGACTCCCGCTTCTCGACACGGCGCTTTCGTTCCTCGAGCAGCGTTTCGTAAATCGGCGCTTGCTGCTCGGTAAGGAGTGCGCGGATTCTGTCATCGGCAGCCTTCATAGCTGCATCCATTTGCGGCTTGGCCTTGGCGCGCACATCGTTGAAGAACGTCTCAACCTCATCAAGGATCGCGCGCACCTCAACCGCTTGCGACTCTGTTAGGTCGAGGCGCTTCCGAAACATCGCGAAGATCCGATCCGCCCGCACCGATGGCGGTGGTCCAGCCGAATTCGGCCGTGTTGTGTGTGGAACCTGCGCCTGGCGAATCCACATGCGATCGATGGCCACACCCATAGCAGCTCCAGCGACAAGGAGTGCGAGCACAAGAGCAATCGCTCGACGACGTTCTCTGGCGCTACTCAAGGATACTCACCGTCCCAGTCAAGTGCGGTCGTAAGAACTTCTCCGTACCCCATGCTGGCGTGCACAACGTCGGGCGTGGAGGCTAGGGCTGCCGGGCCATGGGTTGCAGAGCCGAGCAAGAGAAGCAGCGCAGCAACGGCGATTCCCAGGGCTGCGGTGGGAAGTGCGAGTCGCGCGAAATCGGGAAGCCACGATGCCGAGGCGGGTTGGGCATCGAGTGCAGCGTTTGCCAGCGTTTTCGCCAAGCTGCTGGGGACTGCCGTCGGGGCTATGACGCTCAGTCTCTCCGAGACCATCTCGAGCGACGTCGCAAACGATTGGCACGCCTCGCATGCGCTCACATGCGCTGCAATCGCCGGTGCATCACTCGCAGCGCTTCGTGAGTCTTTCGACTGGGACAGCAGCTTTTGTGTACGCCTACAGTTCATGATCGCTTGTCTCCCGCGCATCTTCGCGCAACTCGGCCCGGTGTAAGAAGTTGGCTAGGTGTTTTCTGGCTCGGTGAAGGCGAGAATCGACAGTGCCGACGGGAATTCCGAGGCTCTCGGAGATAGCTTCGCAGCTCATCCCATCGACCTCGCGCAGGAGAAGCACAATGCGGTGCTTTTCCTTGAGTCGCGACAATCCATCCTGCAGCTGACGAATACTCTGGGCCGATGCGATCTTGTCGTCGGGCCCGTGTTCGTCGCTGCAAATCGCAAGACCTTCGAGAGGCACCATGACCCGTTTCCCTGAGGCGCGGCGATGGTCCAGTGCAGCGTTGCGGCAAATGCGGTAGATCCAGCCCGCCACCGCTTGGGTATTGCGAAGCGTTGGAAGCTGTCTCCAGACTCGGATGTAGCCTTCTTGCAAGACATCCTGAGCATCTGCGGGATCGTTCAAGATTCGGAGGGCCAGTCGGTAGGCCGTTGGAGTCGTTCGTGTGACGAGCTCCTGATAGGCCGATTCGTCTCCGTTCGCCGCCTTTACGGCTAACTGACTGAAATTTGGCCTGGGGTCTGACAAAATGTGGGTGAGGGCGAACCATCATTTGGAAGGACGCTAGCTGCCAAGAGAACCTTCCAAGTGTTTTGGCCGAAGAGAACGTTTCACGAACTTTTTTGGAAGAATCGCAGAAGTAAACTCGTCCTGCTCGCAACGTCTACGACGCAACAGCCATGTCATATCAGGTCAACCTCTTCTCCTACACCCTTGCTGCCGCATTCATCGCCTCGATCGCATGCGGATCAAGTAGTGCCGAGTTCACCTGTGATGCGGATGCCACGTCGGAAAGTGCATTTCTGTTTACCGTCGGCTGTGAGGAAGACTTCGCGCTCATGGCCTCGCAACCCCTCAATGCGAGTATTCCCGGGGCCCGCTCCATTAAGACCGTTATCGATCGAGTCGATGGCACGGACCTCTACTTTCAAAACAGCAATACCTACCTCACGCATCACGAGTTTGCTTCAAACAACCTCTCGGGGCAGGGGCTGCCTGTGGTGCCGATGCTCGCAGACTTCAGTCTGAGCGAGTACTCATCGGCCTCACGCCGCTTTGTTCTTGGCGCGGTGACTCACTATGAGGGGCCGAATGTCTTCGCCTACGAAATCGCGCCCTACGACACAGCCGACGCAGAGATGGTTGCAAGTGCGTACAACGAAATCGTCGAGCACAGCTACTTTGGAAAGGAGCTGTTCTTTCATCCAACGTCTGATGCCGTCGAACGCATCGTCGATGCTTTGCCCGAATCGGTGCAAGTCATCTCAACAGAAGAACTCTTTGCTGGCATCGACTACCAGGTGCTTAACCCTGGCGAGAGCTATGGGCAGATACGCTTTGTAGCGGCTGATGCTCTTGAGACGGATGCACTCACGTTTCGCGACATCGCGGTGCTCGACCGTGTACCCAACGACATATCGGTGGTGATGGGCATCATTACCGAGGGCTTTCAGACACCGCTCTCTCACGTCAATGTGCTGTCGCAGAACCGAGGGACCCCGAACATGGCACTCCGCGGGGCGTATCAAAACGCCGAACTGCGTGCACTTGAGGGCAAATGGGTACGGCTCACGGTGGGAGCATTCGAGTACTCGGTGGAAGAAGTGACGCAGGCAGAAGCCGATGCCTGGTGGGAGGCCAACAAGCCCGACGAGGTTCAAGTGCCCGGTATGGATTTGTCGGCCACCGACTTGCGCGACATTGAAGACGTGATCGACTTGGATGCCGAAGCACTGCTGCTGGCCGTAAAGACCGGAACCCGGGCATTTGGCGGCAAAGCGGCGCACTACAGCGCGCTCTCGGGAATTGCTGGAGTGCCATCTCCCAAGGCGTTTTCGATTCCACTGTTCTACTACATGCAGTTCATGGAAGAGAACGGCTTTGATGTGCGTGCCCAGGCGATGATTGCTGATGCTGCGTTTCAAAATAGCCCGCTTGAGCGAAGAGCTCAGCTCGATGCGCTGCGTGCCGACATGAAACTGGCGCCCGTGAATGCTGATTTTGAGGCGCTCCTATTGGCCAAGCTGGAGGCCGACTACCCTGGGACCCGGATGCGCTTTCGCTCAAGCACCAATGCGGAAGATCTGGACGGATTTACCGGAGCTGGGCTGTACACCTCAAAGAGCGGCGATCCGGGCGACAATACCGCTCCGGTTCTCGATGCCGTGCGGGATGTTTGGGCGAGCATTTGGAACTACCGAGCTTTTGAAGAACGGAGCTTTCGAAGTATTGACCACACGGCCGTCGGAATGGCGATGCTTGTGCACCGAAGCTTTCCCGATGAAGAAGTGAACGGTGTCGCGCTTACGAATAATCCCTACGATAAATCTGGGTTGGATCCGGCATTCTACATCAACGTGCAGTTTGGGGAGGCTTCGGTGGTGCAGCCCGACCCGGGCGTAACCACCGATCAGATTATCTATTATTATGATCGGCCAGGTCAGCCATCGGTATTTGTGGCGCATTCAAGCCTGATCCGGGAAGGTGAGCGAGTGCTTACCGTGGCGCAACAACGTGAGCTTGGTGATGCATTGGATGCCATTCGCACGTACTTCACACAGGCGTACGGGACAACGACGTGGTGGGCCATGGATGTCGAGTTTAAGTTTGATGGAGAGCCAGGCGAGGAACCAAGCCTCTTTGTGAAACAGGCTCGGCCCTTTGGCCAGTAACGAAAGACGACGAGAGAAATCAAAACCTATGAGAACAGCCAATCTATGGATATCCGCACTTTTCTTAGCGTCGGCGTGCAGCGGCGGAGATTCCGCCGATACCGCCGTTGACAGTGGCAATGGGGGAACCCCTGCCGACAGCGGAAACCCGGTGGCAGATGCGAGCCTCGACAACAGCGTTCTCGACGGCTGGTGTAGTGATCAAGCTGCCGACTTTAGCTTCTTTGTCACCAGCATGGATGCGCTGTGGAAACTGAGCGGTAGTGCGCCGGATGACCTCGAAGGAGGCTTTGGTGGCGACTTTGGAGGGCTCTCCGGCGCCGATGAGATTTGCCAAACCATCGCAGCAGCAACAGGACATGGAGACCAGACGTGGCACGCGTTTTTGAGCGCCACCAACGATGGCAGCGGGGCCGCGGTTCACGCGATCGATCGCATTGGTGCGGGGCCTTGGAGCGATGCAAACGGGCGCCTGGTGGCGTCGGGTATCGCAGGCGTTCTCTCTGGGGACCGGCCTGATGGTGATGCGCAGTCGATCCAGGACTTGCCCGACGAGTGCGGCGTGCCTCTGACGCTCTTGGGAGATTCCCACGACGTCGTGACTGCCAGCAATCGACAAGGTCGTCTTGCCGATACTTCGCTTGAGAGCACCTGCAACGACTGGACATCTTCGGATGGAGCGGTTGGCAGCAGTGGGGGGATGATGAGCTCCAGCAGCGTGCGCTGCGGGCACTCGTTTCCTCGCGAAGGTAGTGGCTCGTTTGGAGCGAACTGGATAAGTGACCACGGCTTGCGAGGTTGCGGCAAAGGAGCGAACCTCATCCAAAATGGTCCCGGCGAAGGAACTTGCATCGGCTGCAGTGGCGGCTATGGTGCGCTCTACTGTTTCGCCCTCTAGGAGACTTGTGCCAAACGAATTGCGCCTTCCAATCTCGGACTCAACACGTGTCCTCGTACTAACCGGAGCCGGGGTATCTGCCGAAAGCGGCATTGCCACGTTTCGCGCAGGAGGTGGCCTGTGGGAGTCGCATTCGGTCGAGCAGGTTGCGTCCATGGCAGGTTTTCTCGAGGATCCACAGCTCGTCTGGCGCTTCTACTCCGAGCGTCGGCGCGATGTATTGGCTTCGGATCCGAACGCGGGGCACGCAGCTCTGGCGACGCTCGAACAACGTCTAGGTGATAGATTTCTTCTTACGACCCAAAACGTGGACGGCTTGCACACCCGTGCTGGCAGCGACCGAATGCTGGAGCTGCACGGCAACGTTTGCATGACACGGTGCATGGGATGTGCTCGGGAGCCTTTCCAGGATACGCGTCTGCACCTGGAGTCTGTGCCGCTCTGTGAGCTGTGTACCGAGCAGGGCAGGGAGACAATGCTGCGCCCACACATTGTGTGGTTTGGGGAAGCGCTTGACGGTCAGGTACTAGGGCAGATCGATGACTTCATCACCGAGGCCGGATCCAACTTGCTCTTCCTCGCGATCGGTACCGCAGGCGCTGTGTACCCTGCAGCGTCACTCGTCGACCTTGCTCGACGCGTGGGCGGCGCGAGCTATCTTGTAAACCTTGACGAGGCCGACAACGCCTCGCAGTTTGAGCATGTGATTCGCGGCAAGAGCGGTGAGATCTTGCCGCAGCTCTTTGGGCTTTAGGCTCGCTGGCGTCGTCGAATCCACAGCAGCATCAAGACAGCAAACCATGGGATCCACGCCGTGCGATTTGACGTGCTGGCGGAGCAGCCACAGCCTCCGCTTGTGGGAGTGCAGTTGAGTTCGCCACCCTGCAGCGAGACTTGGTCAATCCCGATTTCGATGAGCCTATCGTCGACAGTTCCGTCGTTGCTCACAATGAATCGAAGCTTAACTTCAGAAGAAATCTCAATCGGATCGAACGTCACTTCGCGAACATCCCAACGGAACTCCTCGCCAATCACCTGATCAATTTCCGTCCACGTTTTGCCATTGTTCTTGGAAAGCTCAACCACGAGGTGGGCCTGTGGGGACGGTTCCAAGCCTCCCGAACTGCGATCGTAGGCGAGATGCCAAAGTCGGTAGGTAACGCCCGTTACCGTGTGCCAGGTGCCCACATCAATGCTTGAGGTCTCGAGTGCCGAGGTGCCAACGAGTGAGCTTTCATCCCAAGCGCCAATGAGCCCTGTAGTCCAAATGGGGGTGCCTGCGCCGTCGCTACCACCACCAGGCTGCACGATTCGGCCCGCGAAGATGGTCTGCTCGGGAACTCCGTACTCCCACGCCCCCTGGGTGGCGTCTGCGCCGTCATCAGCTTCCCAAGGCACGTCTGTCGCGATGGACGAGGTCCAGGTGCTGAGTCCAATACCCGACGTAATTGCCGCCGAATCCGACCAATCTCCCTCGGCCAGTGACGTCTGCACTTCGAATTCCACTTCTCGGCCACAGGCACTCGGATTTACATCGGCGACCAACTGGACGGTTGCGCTCAACCCGGCCCCCAGGATGATGGGCTCTTCGACCTTGCGCAGCTTGAGGTGCCCACCAGACTTGAGCTTGAACTCAACCTCCTCGGTTGTGGCGTTGCCAACGTTCTTGACAACAACATTGATGAGTAGTGCTTCGCCTGGGTCGGCGACCGCATTGCCATCGGAGCCGTCAGGGTCTTCGCTCACCGACATAATCGTTACCTCGGCGGTTGGCTCAATATCGCCAGGGCCAAAGATGTCCACGAGGTGCTGGACCGAGTTTTGTGTCGCGTTTCCGCAGTCGCATGGTGTCGCTTCAAACTCACCACATTCGGCGTCGATGTTTTGAAACTTCTTGGGGCCGCAACCGCTTAGGTAGGTCATGGGGTCTTCGCAAAGGAGGGCATGCTCAAGGCCCATAACGTGCCCCGACTCCTGCGCGACAACTTCACAGAGCACCTGGGCATTGCCCCCAAGCGTCTCTGCGAAGGTAAAGTTAATCGAGTTGCCCCAGACGCCGCAGGAGAAAGGGGCGATTCCACCGGCACCGCCAGCGCCGATGTCCTCAGCGTAGCCCGCGACGATCGATTCGAAGTGTGGCGTCGTGCCGGGGTCTTCATCGGTAATGTTGATGTTGAATAGGGAGTACTGGTCGCGGACACAAGCCACAACCTCGTTCCAAACTTCGTCACCGTAGGGAAACTCGGCGAGGAGGGAGGTGCCAGCGACGATGCCGGAGGTGTTGTTGATGGCGTCGTCGGGGCCAGGCGTTAACGTGCAGCCACCTACGCATCGATTTAGGTAGAGAATTCGCGGGATGCCATCCTCGCCTTCGTGATCCGTCAGCGGCTGGTTCATCTTGACGTAACTGCCGCGCAACCTGTCGGCGTCTGCGTTCGCGGAGCCAACCACAAGGAGGAGCCCGGTGCAGAGAAGGAGGCGAGCGAGTCGAGGTACGGTGAACACGCCCAATGCTCGCTACTAGCAGCAGGCGTGTCGAGCACAATCTTCTCGGAATGCACTTTGCGAGACTCAGATCACTCGCTTGGTGCTCGATTGCGGAGGCTTTGGCACCGAGGCGACTTCAATCGCGGATCAACCTAGGTGCGTTCGCCTGCACGGAGCCTGAGCCCAGGGCGTAGATTTTCTCTTAGCTCCGGGCCACTGTTGGCTGAAATTGCGCGGAGAAGTGTCGCAGATGCTCTGGGCAGCGTTCGATGCGGATGCCCGGCACGCTCCTCCTCGCTTCGAAAACCTCTTCGATGACTTCGGCCAAATAGTCTACGTGACTCTGTGTATAGACCCGCCGAGGGAAGGCAAGTCGAACGAGATCATGCTCGCAGGGAGTCACAAGCTCGGTGCCGCGAAACTGCCCAAACATGACGCTGCCAATCTCACAACTGCGCACGCCACCGTGCAAGTAGAGCGCAACCGCAAGGGCTTGTCCTGGGAGTTCTTGTGCTGCTAGGTGATCGAGAAATCGATTGGCATCTAGATACACGGCATGGCCACCGGCGGGGCGCACATGGGGAATGCCGCGTTCGTAAAGTCTATCGGTCAGGTATTTTATCGAGGCGTGACGGTAGCGCTGATAACTCTCATCGAGGGCTTCGTAGAGTCCAACCGCAACAGCATCAAGGTCTCTGCCTGCTAGGCCTCCGTATGTGGGAAAGCCTTCAGTCACAACAAGCGCCTGGCGGGCCTTGGCGGCAAGTTCGCTGTCGCGCAACGCCAAGAAGCCGCCGATGTTTGCCATGCCATCCTTCTTCGCACTCATGGTGCAGCCATCGGCGAGCGCAAAATACGACCGCGCGATATCAATGAGAGATTTACCTTCAAGCTGCGGGTCGCGAACTCGAGAGAGAAAGGCGTTCTCCGCAAAGCGCGCAGCATCAATGTATAGCGGGACCTTGTGCTGCTTACACAGGTTCGAGACCTCTCGCATATTCGCTAGCGAAACCGGTTGGCCTGCTACCGAATTATTCGTAATGGTCATCATGACAAGGCAGGTGTTGGCATGCGTTTCAAGATGAGCGCGAAGTGCCGGGACATTCATGTCGCCTTTGAAGGGAGCGTTGCTCTCAAGGTCGTGTGAAGCTTCGGCGGGCAAGTCGATGCCCTCTCCTCCAAGCACTTCGGTGTTCGCACGGGTCGTATCAAATAAGGTGTTCGAGACAACGGTCTCTCCCTTGGAGAGACACATTTCAAAGAGCAATCGTTCCGCGGCGCGTCCTTGGTGCGTTGGGATTACTTCCTGGTAGCCCGTAATGTCCCGAACAGCATCTCGAAACCTGGTGAAACTCTTAGCTCCGGCATAGCTTTCGTCGCCACTCATGATTGCGGACCACTGTGCGGCGCTCATCGCGCCGGTTCCCGAGTCGGTGAGCAAGTCGATGAGAACGCCGTCGGCAGGCAGTTCGAAGAGGTTGTAGCCAGCGTTTTCTAGGAGGCTCTGCCGCTCCGCGGTTGTTGTTTGGCGAATGGGCTCGACGGTTTTAATGCGAAACGGTTCAATGATCGTGCTTGGCATGACAGCGCAACATCACACACATTTGTGCTTTGCGTGTGTGCATTGATTGCGCGATTTCGGCGCTAGGACTTGATGCTGGCAAGCAGGCCAGCGAAGTCTGTGGCCGTCGCTAGCCCGACTGTGTCACCACCGTCTTGCACAATGATGTGTCGCGCTCCCAGAGCTTCCGCCTGCTGGGCGGCTCGCGATACCGGCATGTCGACAGGCAGGCAGATGATCTTTGGACACATGGCTTCGTCGACCGGATTCGTTTGCTCGGTGGCCAACGAGGCCAGGGCTTCGGGTTGTCCAAAGATCCCAATGGGCCATTTGCCATCGTGCACAATGAGTCCAGAGAGGGCTGCCTGCTTTAGGTAGCGTCGAGCGGAGGCAACGGTTTCCTTGCCATCGATGCTAAAGATCACGCTGGTCATGATTTCGCGCAAGCTTGCTTGGAGTTGCTGGTCTCGCACGGCTTGGAGAATTTCTGAGGTGCCGAGAAGGCTTGGTGCCACGTCTTCTTGCTCGACGACAACCTGATGAACCCTTCGTTGCGTGAGCAGCATGGCTGCATCGCCGACGTTGTGGTTGCCGCCGATACGAACGAGTTCGCGCGACATGAGGCTTGCAAGCGGGCTCGCCAGCAGGGCTTCGGTATCGGGGCTGGCGTCCATGGCGGCGAGCACGTCTTTGTGCGAGAGAATGCCCACCGCAGAGTCTCCTTCGACGACAAGGAGAGTGCTTGTGGCGTACTGGGAGAAGCACTGGAATGCTCGGGCGACACTCTGCTCGGGGGAAACTCGGCAAACGTTTTGGCTTACGTAGGCGGCACATGGGGCAATGAATCGCTCCGGTGGCGTTCGCTTCGTATCGTCGCTAAGAATAGCTCGCAGGAAGTCGCTCAGAGTGACGATTCCAAGTAAGTGCTTCTTCTCGACAACTGGGAGGCATCCAAAGTGATTGTCGATTAGCGTCTGTGCAGCTTCCGTGATTGGGGTGTTGGTGGTTGTCGTCCAGGCGTTCTTACTGGCCAATTGGTCGATGCTCCAAACGTCCTGCGCAACCGTGGTGACGCTGCGCTGGAGCATGAGAACATCTCGGTGACTCACGACGCCGTGCAAGTGCCCCGCGGAGTCGGCGACAAGCAGATGGTGAATGTCTTCACGCTCCATGAGCGAGGCAGCGTCGCGGAGTGACGTCGAGTCTTTGGCCGTAATGAGCTCTCGGGTCATGATGTCTGCGACAACCATGGGGGAGGCCCGGAAATAGCCGATGCAGAATCGCAGGACATCGTCTTCGGTCAGCACCCCAACGAGACTCATGCCTTCCAGGACGGGCGCAAAGCCATGGCGTGAGCGCAGCAGGTGGGCGATTGCCGCACGTGCGCTCATATCTGTTGTGAGCGTAACGACTTCGCTCGTCATGATGCCTGCAACCGGTCGCAGTAGATCGTGTTGCTCTGGCTCATCCCGCACGAAGTCTTGTTCTTCCGCTCTCGCAACTTGATTGCGTGCGAGGCCCAATTCGGCGGCGACGATGTCACGGTGGCTCACCAGGCCGAGTAGGTTGTTGTCCTCGTCAACCACAGGCAAGTGTTGCAGACCTCGGGCGCTCATCAAGGCGTCGGCAAGGTGCACGCTCTGCTCGGCTTCCACCGACACTTGCGTTCGCGTCATGATCTCTTCAACCAACACAGCGTCGAGTAGGCTTTTCATAATTACTCTTAGTCCTCATCCCCGCGAAGTGTGTCTTCAATAAAGCGCTGCAGAGTGGCCATGTTATCGGCTCCAAGCGTTTGGCCCATGCGTGCCGCCAGCCAGACTCCGCATACGCCTGCGAGTCCAAGGGGAAGCGTCCACAGTGCCCATGGCGAGCTGCCGAGCTGCCACTGGGCAAGGCCAAAGACTGTGCCGACCCCGGTCGAGAAAATCGTCGCTGCATAGATGGCGAGGAACATCGTCCAGGTATCGGGTTTTGGAGCGAAGTGGCCACGAATGACCGCACGCTCGCCTTCCTCGTAGATTCGCGCCCTCAGCTCTGGAGCCCAGAAGTGTGGCTTCTCATCGTTTACGATGAGTTCAACGCGGCCCTCGCGCACCCGTCCACGGCAGGGGGCGTTCTGCTCGTGAAGTGCCTCCCGCAAACGTTCCGTCACGTCTTCGGCGTCGCGACTGCTTTGATATTGATAGCTCGGTCGTAGCTGCATAACCAACCAGCTATGAGACTACCACCTACTCGGCCTCGTCGGCCCCCATGTCGGGCCCGTCACCGGCAGGGCGAGGGTCGCCATCAAAGTCGCTTTCGATCTCGGCGATGGGGATGGCTGCATCGATGCCGGGCGAACCCGTCAAGAGGTGAAAATTTCGCGTCGGCGCATCGACGAAGAGCGCTTCCCCCGAGGTATTTCCTGTGCCGATAGGCATCGTGCTGTCGGCGTCAAAAAGCGAATACTGTGTGCTACAGCCACTAACAAGCTCTGCAGAGGATGCCTCCTCCAACATGAAGATGTTGTTGGTTGCTACGACAGAGGTGACCTCACAGCGCAACGCCGAGCCAATGCCGGCGCCGCTCACGCGCGAGTTTTGCGCGATTGTGTTGTAGGCAAGAACCTGCTCTTGGCCGGAGGTCGCTTCGATTCGCAAGCCACCCGTGACACTCGCCGGCCCTCCATTGTTGTAAATGAAGTTGTTCACGATCGAAAAATTGGAGCCATCGATATCAATGCCGCCCTCGCCGTTGGTGTGCACCTCCGATGCGTGCAGGGTGAGCGTGCCATCCGTCATCTGGATGCCAACACCTCCGCTGGGGCCCACGTAGGACCCAAAGATCGCCAGAACGCAGTTTTCGCCAACCACGCCAATGTCGTCCGCACCGTCGATTACGACGTTGTGCAGTGCAAGGCGAGTTGTGGAGTCGCTGCAGCGAACCATGTCCGCATTGCTTGGGGCCGATAGCATCTGAAACGTGATATCGCGAACATCGACCGTTGACGTACCACTGACAGTTAAGACTTGTTCTGAAGAGCCCAGTGTTGAGCGAATCAGTACCTCGCCTTCTCCGCGAAGGTTTACGATGCGATTCGCAAGAACAATTCTCTCTGGGTACGTGCCCTCTGCAATCAATACGGTATCTCGTGCGCCCACAGCTTGATCGATGCCGCCGCCAATGGTCTTGCACGGCGACTCGGTAGTTCCGCAGCTAGCGCCATCGACGCCCATCGAATCACTGACGTAGACGATGTCGGTTTCATCAGCGCAGGTACCATCATCGCAGACCCGACTATCGCACTCGGAGTTGGCAACACATCCGCGACACGTGAAGTCGACGTCGTCACAGATGGCTTCTGCGAGATTGCCTTGGCAATTGTCGTCGCTAAGGCATCCCACGCAAACGGCGTCCTCTGCGCAGTATGGGAGGTCATCACTGGCTTCGGCACACTGCGCATCACCATCAAGCGGATCGCAGTTGATGATGGTGTCGGTGGTGCACTCGTTGGTGCGGGGGTCGCAGTTGAGTAAGCCGTCACAATCAAGATTTTTGGTGCACGCAACACAAACGCCTTTGTCCTCGCCGGTGCACGCCTTCTTTTCCGGGTCACTACAGGGCTGTGCTCGATTGCAGGCTTCTGGGCTGGGAGGCGCGATGCACTCATTGGCCAACGTGGTTCCCGGATACGCTTGGTCGATGTCGCAGAAGCTGCGCTCCTCATCAACACAGGCATTGCGCAAGTCGCAATAGAGCGGGTTGTTGCCGCTGCAGGCCACGGTGATTACGGATACCAGTGCGAGAGCTATCGACGCGGCAGAGGGCAGGGGAATGTTCATCGTGCGTACCTTGAGATTCATGCTGCAAACGTTCGTGAAAGCGAATTGTACGTTGCGAAACCACTCAGGGCAGAATTCCCCCCCACAGGTTTCTCTAGCTTTTGTGCGAAAAGCGTTGCTGGCACAAGATAATCCGCGACCTGAGCCGCGGCTTCGCGTCCAGATCTGCATGGAGAGGGCATCTCAACCGCCTGCTTCCCGTTTCCCAGGACCACCGCCATATGAAAATCGTAGGAATCGTTCTCGCTGCTCTCATGCTCCTTGGGTCTGCATTTGTTGGTGCTGCCGGCTCCAGCAAGTCCATGGATCTTAGCTACGAGATCGGCGCCGCTGCCGAGGTTCTGACAGAGGCACAGATGGAGGAAGCAGGCCTGCCGTCCGCCAAGAGGCTCAAGTTCGGTGGCCTTGTCGGCATCGTTGCCGCTCTCGGTGCTCTCGCTTTGTTGCTGGCTACATTCGCAAAGCGCGACAAGGTATTTCTCATGGCTGGAGCCACGATGGCATTTTGCGTTCTCGCGATACTGCTCTATCCCTCGGTGGATGTCGGGCCGACGGAGGGCATGGCACCTCGTACCCAGGCAATTGTCGCGTTGCTGATGGCGGCAATTGGCGCAGGGGGCGCTGTCCTCGCCAAGTCTGCGAGCAAAACCGTTTCGCGATAATCATATCGTGGCGCCGCTTTTCCTCGCCGCGGTGGATCGAGGGTGTACTTGGCTTGGTAAATTATGAGAATGCCTAGCCAGAAGCTCTTTGAGGACCTCGCAGCGTACGCGAACTCCTATGCAGATTCGTTGGACACTCGGCCGGTATCTCCAACGGCGAGTACCGAGGAGCTTCGAGAGGCACTGCACCGCCCGCTACCGGAGGCTCCCACAGAGGAGGACGATGTCATCGCCAACCTCATCGAGGTATGTGAGCCTGGCTTACTTCACACCGCGGGCCCGAATTTCTTTGGCTGGGTGATCGGTGGTGCCTTGCCTGCATCACAAGCTGCGGATTGGCTTGCAACGGTCTGGGACCAAAACGCCGGAGGCTTTGCCTGCAGCCCGGCAATTGGCGTCTTAGAAGAAGTCTGTGGCGCCTGGCTCAAAGAACTTCTTGGGCTGCCGGAGTCGGCGTCCTTCGCGTTGGTCACAGGGTGCCAGATGGCACACGTCACAGGTCTCGCCGCTGCTCGCTATCGATTGTTAGAGCGAGCGGGCTGGGACGTGGGGACCCAGGGGTTGTGCGGGGCGCCAAGGCTTCGCGTTCTCAGCGGCGAGCACCATCACGAAACCCTCGGCCGTGCTCTGCGCCTTTTGGGATTGGGCACCAACATCATCGAGCGCTTGCCTTTGGACGCAAATCGCAAACTCGATCCGGTGGCGCTTCGTGCGGCCCTTGAAGCGGAGCCTGATTTGGGGCCCCGCACAATCGTCTGTCTGCAAGCCGGTGACCTCAACACGGGCACCTGTGACGACTTTTCATTGCTTTGCGACATCGCTCATGAGCATGGTGCCTGGGTGCATGTCGATGGCGCCTTTGGTCTTTGGGGCCGCGTGAGTCCAGCGCTAAGAGGTCTTCTTAATGGCGTCGAGAAAGCGGACTCGTGGGCGACCGATGGTCACAAGTGGCTTAACGTTCCCTACGACTCTGGGTACGCCTTTGTTGCCGATGCGGAAGCACATCGAGCGTGCATGGCCATGGAAGCGAGCTACCTAATCGACGGCGGAGGCCGAGAAGCCCACGAGTATAATCCCGAGTGGTCCAAGCGAGCGCGAGCGCTGCCCACCTATGCCGCCATTCGCGCGCTTGGTCGGCAGGGAATTGCCGAGATGGTCGAACGCTGCTCGGCACTGGCAGCCCGGCTCGTATCGGAGATTGGTGCTCTACCCGGTGCCGAGCTTCTACACGCGCCAACCCTCAACCAAGGCCTCGTGCGATTTCTCGCCGACGATGGCAATCACGACGCCCTCACCGATGAGGTTGCCGAGGCGCTTCGTATCGATGGCGGGACCTGGTTTGGAAATTCCACCTGGCAGGGAATCCGCGCCATGCGGGTCTCGGTTTGCAGTTGGCAGACACAGGACTCCCATGTGGACGATGCGGTGGCGCGAGTGGAACGCGTCTTGGCCTCGATTACTTCGAGGTAAAGTCCCGCGGCTCCTGTGCCGATAGAAGTTCATGTGGGAGCGTTGCATGCGTAGTAGGGGCACAGGAACTCATGAGCAAGAAGGCAACGAGGTCCTTGCCGTGCATCCGGTCGCCAGAGTTCGGGGCGCCATGCACCGGAGTTTTGCCGAGAACCCGGAGTACGATCTGGTCTTGGCCCAGTCCCTGGACGAAGCTCGCCAGCGCCTTGCTCGGCAGCGTCCTCTGGCCCTCGTGCTGCCCTTGACGCAACAGTCACTCGCCTGGGGCGCAGAGCTGCGATCGCGCTTTGTGGCGCCGATTGTCTTCTGCTTCACGTACGGCGTGGATACGGAGCTGTGTACCGAGGCGCGTCAACAAGGGCTACGCCACTTTGTCGAATTGCCAGGAGATCACCCTTCGGCATGGGCGCGAAACGCGGGGCGCATTGCATCTACGTTGGAGAGTGCCATCTGCGCGCACCAGCGACGCACGAAAGGGTTTGCTAAGTCGACGCAGGTGATGCCTGCGGCGCCTCGCGACTTGGCGGCTAGCCGCACCGATCCGGACGACATCTCGGGCCGACAGCGTCGAACAACGCTTGTTCAAGAAGTTTCAGCTGAGGAGTTGGCGGCGACCCGAGCCAGCCAGGAGAAGGCCCCACCAACGATGGTTGCCCCGGCTGCAACTGAGCCAACTCGCAAGCGCAAGCAACGGCGCAAGCGCAAGCGCAAAGCCTCCTAGCGAGTGCGCCGGATTGGAGTTTCCGCGCTGCTTGGAGGCTCTTCGATTTCTGTGGCAGGGTCTGGGCCCAAGTGCAGTTCATCGAGACGCCAATTGGCTTCTTCTAAGACAAACACTAAGCGGTACCGAACTCCGAGGTGCCGCCAGCTTAGCTCATAGCGTTTGTCACCAACTGGGTAAAAGTCTGAGTGGCCGTCGGTGTCTTGTTGCGCCAATCCATCTTGAAAATCACGCAGCTGTTGCTCGATACCTTCACGCCGTTCCTTCGACATCAAGGCAAAGAGCGCGGGTAGGCTTTGTTTTGCCAGCGCTGTGCGCAACTGTTCCAACGCATGTGCCGCGGAGGGCGTCGCGCTTGTGGACACAAGTGCCTGGTCGAGGCGCCATCCTTGATCGGCTTGCTGCAGATGAATCGTTTGGCCATCGGCGAATTTCACATAGGCCTGGGCCCGCAATCGTCCACTCCACCGGTCTGCGACTTGGTCGGCTTGCCACGCGCGCTCGGCTTTGTGGGCTTTCCAGTCGGCTGCCCATGTTTCGTAGGGAATGGCCTCGCGCTGGGCCTTGGTTAGCATTTCGTAAAGCGGCTTCGGGTCATCTCCTCGCAGTGCAGTCACGTAGGCCCGAAGCCCTTCGGAGGCCGTCATGGTGCCTGGACGGGGGCCGCATGCTGCGAGAGCGAGGGCGCCAATGAGTGCAATTCGACGAAACACGAAGATGTTGTAGCGAGGGCTTGGGTGCAATGCAAACCGCTGCTGGTATCGGAGCGTGCCCATGGGGCAACAGACAGGCACGTGAAGCGATGTTCACGGCACCGAGCTAAGCCTGCGAAATGCGGTCTTGGCAGGGGGTGGCCCAAGGCTTGTACTACCTCGGCTTGTTCATTATCCGCGAAGCATAAATTGACGGACGGCCAACGCTTCGCGGAGGGCGCCGGGACATGAGGTTCTGGCGCCTTATTCTTTTTCGGGCCAGCTTCGGGCCAGCTTCGGGGGCCCGAGACTCTTATGCCGGTGGTCCGGAACTCTGGTGCAGCACCGTATCTTTGGCCTGCCCAGGGTCCTTCTCAAGGTAGTCGAGAGTGTAGTGCAGGCCCCGAGACTCCTTGCGCTTGCGGGCGCTATCGATAATCAGGTGAGCCACCAAGGCGAGGTTTCTGAGCTCGATGATGTCGCTGTTGATCTTGAAGTCCCAGTAGTACTCGCCAATCTCTTCGCGGAGAAGAGAGATTCGCCGCCGCGCTCGCTCAAGGCGTTTGTCACTGCGAACAATTCCTACGTAGGACCACATGAAGCGGCGCACTTCTTCCCAGTTTAGTGCAACCACGATGGCATCGTTGGAGTCTGTTGCATTGCCCGAGCGCCACGGCGCCACTTGGGAGGGCCGAATGAGTTCCGTGTGTCGGACGGCTTTGGCGGCGCGCGCTCCAAAGACCACGCCTTCGAGGAGCGAGTTGGATGCCAATCGGCATGCGCCGTGTAGACCCGTGCTCGACGTCTCGCCAATGGCAAAGAGGTTCTTTACGGTGCTTTGCCCATTGGCATCGCAGACCACGCCCCCGCACTGGTAGTGGGCCGCAGGAACCACGGGAATGGGGTCTACCGCGATATCAATGCCCAGAGCCTTGCAGCGCTCTGCAATGGTCGGAAAGCGGTTTCGCACAAAGTCCGCATCGAGATGCGTCATATCGAGGAAGACCGAGTCGGCACCAGAACGCTTGAGCTCATTGTCGATGGCACGAGCCACGACGTCGCGAGGCCCAAGCGACGAGAGGGGATGATAGTCATCCATGAACTCGGAGCCGCCAGCGAGCCTGAGCTTGCCGCCCTCGCCGCGAAGTGTTTCTGAGATTAGGAACGACTTTGCGTGGGGATGGTAGAGCACCGTTGGGTGAAACTGCACGAACTCCATGTTGGAGACCTGCGCACCGATACGATAGGCCATCGCCATTCCGTCACCCGTGGCAACATCGGGATTCGATGTGTAGATGTAGACCTTGCCCGCACCACCGGAAGCGAGAATGGTGGCCCGCGCTACGATCGCAACAATCGAGCCTTTTTCGCGATCGAGTACGTAGGCCCCAAAACAGGCCTCTTCGCCGCCGTACTTGGCCATCGACAAAAGGTCGACAGCAATGTGATTGTCGAGAAGCGTGATGTTGGGATGTTTGGCAACCGCCGCGAGTAGCGCCTGCGAAATCGCAAAGCCTGTGGCGTCTTGGTAGTGGGCGACGCGTCGTTTGTTGTGGCCCCCTTCGCGGCCCAAATCGAAGTTGCCATTTTCCCCTCGTGCGAAGTCCACGCCGAGTTGAGCGAGCTTGCGAACATGAGCTGGACCCTCTTCGACGACGCCTTCCACAATCTTGCGATTGCAAAGCCCTTCGCCGACTCGGAGCGTATCGTCAACGTGGTCTTGCAGCGTGTCATCCTCACCGAGGACAGCGGCAATTCCCCCTTGTGCCCAAGCGGTGTTGGAATCAGAAGGGCGCTTCTTGGTAACGATGGTGACGCTGCCGTGGCTGGCGGCCTCAAGCGCGAAGTACAGGCCGGCGATACCGGAGCCAATAACGAGGTAGTCGGTCTCTCGCTCCGAATCACTTGACATCGAGGGCTCCTTGCATTTTCCCAATTTAGCGTACTTTTAGGCGCCGCGAACGCTTGGGTGCAGCTCTTTAGGTCCCAGAGCAAAGCACTGCTAGTATCGGTGGCTCGATGTCGCGCAGACTACTCACCACGGCGCTCTTTTGCGTCAGCGTTTGCCTCAGCTTGGCTTTGGGAAGCTCGTCAGCCGTGGCTGATGTCTGGTCGTATACCGATACCGACGATGTTGTGCATTTCACCAATGTGCGCCCGACAGGGGCTTCGGCAGGCAAGTGGAAGCTCGTCCAGAAGGACGATCCTGCGAACGGCAAAGCCGCAGCAAGGCGGGGCGATTGCGAGCGCTGCGACAAGGTTCCCGCCCGCGATCGATCGCCAGAGCGCTTCGAACGGTACGACGATTTCATTTTCGAGGCTGCCAGTCTTTATCAGCTTCCCGTCCCGCTAATTCGCGCGGTAATCAAGGTTGAGTCCGACTATGACCCGCGGGTCGTGAGTGTCTTTGGTGCTCGGGGCCTCATGCAGCTGATGCCAGCTGTGGTTAAGGACATGGGCGTACACAACGTGCACGACCCGCGTGAGAACATCCTGGGCGGTACTCGATTGCTGCGAATCCTGGCCAATCGCTACGATGGCGACCTGGTGCTCACCATCGCTGCGTACCACGCTGGCGTTGGCTCCCTTGCCAAATACGGCGACAAGGTCCCTCCGTATCAGCACACCCGAAAGTACCTGCGCATGGTGCTCGACCGATATTACAAGTATGTAGACGCTGGGCGTTTGCAGCAGTAGGCCAGCTTGACGTGGGGCAGGGGCCAACGTCTAATGTGTCAACCGTGCCTGAATCCTCCGCGACGAGCAGCAACGCCGACGACCTCGAATCCTTGATTGCCCGTGGTGGCGAGTTTCTGCAAGAAGACAAGGTGGAAGAGGCTCGCGACTGTTTTGATGGTGCGCTCAAGCTTGCCCCAGATCACGAGAAGGCTCTGGGGCTCTTGGGTCTGACGCATTTCCGTCTCTCCGATTTCGAGTCGGCGAGCAGCATCTACGAAAAACTCGTAGCCAAAAACCCGGACGATGCTTCGTATCGTCTGAACTTGGGCTTGGTTCATCTCAAACTGGATCGGCCCGTCGAAGCAATTTCCGAGCTCGGCAAGTCTCGAGACCTCGACCCCTCGCAGATTCGCACCGTCAGCTACCTCGGGCTTGCGTACGCTCGCAATGGCGAATACGAAGATGCCTACGAAGCCTTCCTGCGTGCCGATCAAAGCAATTTGGCGACGGAGATGGAGCAGTACCTCGACGCATCGACCCGAAAGGCGATTCGCGATCGTGTAGGGGCCGCAGAGGAGCGCGCCGAATCCGTGGACTCCGCAGGTGGTGTCTCCGCAGAGAGTGCTTCGAACGGCGGCATCGAATCCGAGTTGAAGAGTGGCGAAGGCGAGCCAGAATTGATGTTTCGCTCGGAGACCGCTGAGGAGAGTACGCCGGATGTCCAGCAGGATGAGACGACTTCGGCCCCCGAGCTTGGCGAGTCCGCAGCTGACTCGGCATCCGACGCGGCTGACTCGGCATCCGACGCAGCTGACTCGGCATCCGACGCAGCTGACTCGGCATCCGACGCGGCTGACTCGGCATCCGACGCAGCTGACTCCGAGTCTTCCGCCAGTGACGAATCCGAGCCCGCAGCCGTTCGGGAGGGCCAGGCGAACACAGGAATGATTACCCAGGCCGTCGAGATCGTGCAGCCGTCTGAACAAGCCGCTGCGGCCAAGGCGGCTCCGGGCCACAGTGCACCGGAACGGGTCTCCTCGTTTGCCACCCGGCGGCTCTTGCGCCCCAATGAGGGTGGGCAGACCCTGGAAATCGGAGCGGGCGGGGTGCTTATCGCCCAGGTTCACAAGCGCCTCATCTCACGCACCGAGGGTGTCATGGTGAGTTCCGGCGAGTTGGGCTTTGAGCCCGCCACGCGCCGAATTCGAGGACAGCAAAGCGACGAAGTCTTTGGCAGCGGAGATGCCAAACTCTTTCTCGTCACCGGCGAGGGCTACCTCCTGGCTTCGGCTGGAGGCGAGCACTTCACCGCGCTCAGTCTCGACAACGACATCGTCTACCTGCGCGAAGAGTGCGTTTTCGCATTCGACCCTGGGCTGCGCTGGGAAAACGGTCGAATCCCTGGAAGCGAGTTTCTGGTAACCCAGTTTCGCGGAACCGGTTGTGTTGCCATGCGCACTCCCAAAGAGCCGCTCTCGGTGCGACTGAGTTCCGAGCGAGTCATGTACGTCGATTCGGAAGCTCTGGCAGGTTGGATTGGACGCGTGGTTCCAAGGCTTATCAAACCGGCAGCTGGCGGGCGAACCTCAAGCCCATTCGTCGAGTGTTCGGGCGAGGGCGTTGTTCTCTTGCACGATACTCAGGGCGCGTCTTGAGCACCGACCGAGCGGGCGATACGAGCAGTTCGGGATCCGACTTCTTGACCGTGCAACAGGTCAAGCTACGTCCACTGCAGGATGAGATTTCGGATATCCCCAACCTCATCACGTTGGCGCGAATCGGCCTGATTCCCTTCATACTCATCTTTATCGACAACTACAGCTATCGGCTATCGGCGCTGGCAGCACTGATCTTCGCCTTCGCCGCCGCTACAGACTTTCTCGATGGTTACTTGGCAAGGCGCCTGAACCTCGTAACGGTTGTAGGGAAATTTCTGGACCCGCTAGCCGACAAGCTTATCGTCTTGTCGACGTTGGTGATGCTAGTTGCAAAGGGCCGCGCGCCAGCATGGCTGGTCATCGCATTGATGTCTCGCGAACTTGCAATCACTGGGCTGCGGGCGATTGCGTCCCAAGAGGGCTTTGTGATTGCTGCGGGTGCGGGCGGCAAAACCAAGACAGCTTTGCAGCTCACGGGCATCATCTTTCTGCTCTTCCACTTCAGCTACCCAATTCTCTACTTCAACTACGAACTCGATTTTCACGAAGTCGGCCTCGTGGTGCTCTACCTGTCTCTGGTGATGTCGATTCTCTCGGCGGTGGAGTACTTTCGTTTCTTTGCCGCGGCGGCAAGCAAGCAGCAGCACGACCTGGCTGCCAAGGGGATTACGCGGGCCGGACAAAAGGCAAAAGCCAAGACTCGGCGCAAAGCCCAGGCGCGTCTGAAGCGGGTGCGGCGGCTGGAGCGAGGCAAACGCGGCCGCCGGGGCCGAGCCCGAAAGTGAAGAGTCGAGGTCGCACGGGCTAGACGAGTAGCCACCTGGGGACGCCGCTAACTAGCCGTTCACAGGTTCCGATCTCCACCAAATCCTAGGCATAGGTCTTGCTCTTAGTTGGGCTGTGATGAGCAATGCAAGCCAGACCGAGGCGTATCGATGTTTGCAGCACCATGAAGAGGAACTGCCCACGCTCATCAAGAGCGACGAGGCACCATCGCTTATCGCGATCCCTTCTTGGCCCCCAGCACCGCCATTTGCCGCTGGGGTTCAGGAAAAGCGCCGGGTTGCAGAGGCGCTTCCTCTTCCGCCGCCTGCGTCACCCGCGCCGCCCGCTGTGTCACCGACTCCGTCACCCGCTGAGGCCACCTTTGGCCACGCGCCTCACGAACTCTCGCCGTTCGACCGCTCGTCGTTCGACCGCTCGTCGTTCGACCGCTCGTCGTTCGACCGCCCGGCAACTGGCCGTTCGTCATTCGACCGTTCGTCATTCGACCGCTCGTCATTGGGCCGCGCACCTCACGAGCTCTCACCGTTCGACGGCTCAACGCTCGGCCGGTCGGCCCAACAGCGAGTTGCATCCTCGCCTCTGACCTTGCTTGCAGCCTATGCCGCCCTTGGCGCATCGGCCTTTTGGGCGGCGTGGTCGGTGGCTCGCTTCATGTAATCATCAAGCCTCAAGGCCCGGCACTTGCCTGGCCTCCGAGGTGTGTCGGGAATGGCATTCCCTTCCCGACGATTCGTTCGCGGCTACGAACTATTCTGCTTTGTGCATTTCGATGACGCCACAGCCGACGCGAGGTCCCGCAGCTCCCGAAGGCTGCGACTTCAAGTCATCGGCTCCGCCGTGCACCACAACAGCGCGGCCCACAATGTTGTTGTTGGCGTCAGGAGCCAAGGAGAGGAAGTTTGAGGGTAGGTCGACGCTGAGCTCAGCAACCCCTTCGGCGTTGGCCGTGATGTTTCCCAAGTCGCCGGCATGATGAACGTCGCCTTCTGGGCCGCCGTGATCGACAGTGTGAGGATTGAAGTGCCCACCGGCGCTCTTTGCATCGGGAGCGCTGCAGTCGCCTTTCTCGTGAACGTGGAAGCCGTGCTCACCAGGCTCAAGCCCTGAAATCTTCGCGTGCACGGAAACCTTGTCGCCATTCATGGCGAAGTGCACGACTCCTTCAACCTTGCTACCGGATGCGGCGGCGACTTTCGCTTCGGCCATCATCGCCATTGCGGGCTTGGGCTCCGGTGGTGCCGGCTCGACCGGTGTGGCAGGTTGCTTTGCGGTGTCCGTTCCCGGCTTCGCGGTATCTGCAGGCTGGGTCTCCGAAGTTTTCTCAGGCTCCTTCGCGTCGTCTTTCTTGCAGGAAGAGACGCAGACGGCGAGGAACAAGCTAGCTAGGACGATGTGATTTCGCATGGCCGCAGTGTGCCACAGCAGCGAGCGCTCACTAAGGCGTCACGCCGCAAAACCTTGTCCTCGCATTGCAGGCGAAAACGCGGAACGCGCTAGTCCTGGACGGTTTCGTGAACAAGGATAGTGGTGGCTCCATCTAGGATCGGCACGCCGTCGGCAATTTGCTGCCCAGAGTCGGGGATGACCGTGAAACTCACGGTCGCAGAATTGATGGGAACCCCGAGCATGAGTGCCGCTCCATTGGGGCCCGTGGCGCCGCCGGCGATCCAATCGTTTGGCCCACCCAGGCCATCGTAGAGTGCGGCCTGGAGTGTTCCCACCGGGGGAATCACCTCGATCCCCGCAGTCCGAACGCCGTTGACCGTGACGTAGGCCAAGATGCTGGCCGTTAGGTCGTCCACGCCGTTGAAATCGAGCAGGTCCTGCAAGGTCAATTCTGTGAAGATAGGAACCTCGCCTTGGGGACCAACTGCGAGCGGTACAATGACGTTTTTGTAGGTCGAATCGGGAATCGAATTCGCAAAGCCCACCTTGAGCCGCACCTTGGTTGCACTGGCTGGCACCGGGATTGAGAACACACCGTCTGCATCGGTTATCGCAGCCACCGTCTCCGAGCGGTCCAAGTCCTCAATCGAGATGCCCGCGAGTGATAGGTCGGTTCTGCAGTTCGTTGGAAGCCGCAAATCCTCGATTAGACACAGCTTGCCGGTAGCTTCCACCACACCTGCGTCGATGCCCGATGACATAGCGTCGGAAACACCGCCGCCACCACCACCGCCGCCACCACCACCGCCGCCCGGTGGGCCATCGATCGGATCCTCGCTGGCGCACGAGGCAAGTAGGGCGAGACCGAGAAGTAACCGTACGCTGTGCATATTCTTACAATAAGGCGATTGCGCCCAGTTTCAAACTTCTGGTTGGGCAGCTGTGCGATTCCTGAGCAAGAAGATAACGCCAATCGCGATGAGCGGGATGCCGATGAGTTGCGACGTGGACAGCGGGCCAAGGGCACCGCGCGGGTCGTCGCGCACAAACTCCAGGCCGATTCGAAACGTTCCGTAGAGCGCCAGCATCGCGCCAAAGAGCTGGCCGTCGCGAGCGAGGCGAGGTCGCAGAACCCAGCGCAGAACCACAAAGAGGGCAAAGGCAAAAACGCTCTCATACAGCTGGGTCGGGTGTCGTTCGGCAAGGTGGCCAGGAAAGAGCACGCCGAGCCCTGAATCGGTCTGTGAGCCATAGCAGCAGCCGTTGAGGAAACATCCAATGCGTCCAACTGCCAGAGCGATCATGAGCGCGGGGGCTAGGAGGTCGGCGGATCGGAGGGCGCCGAGCTTGCGCCGTTTTGCGTAGAGAAAACCACCCGGGGCTGCCAAGAGCACGCCGCCATAGAATGTGAGCCCACCCTGCCAAAACTTGAAAGCGGCGAGGCAGTCCTGTGGCGGGTAGCACATGCTCTTGCGATCGCCGGCGACAACCGCGGCTTGGGCAAGTGGGTCGCAGAGGTAGTCGCCGCCGCACTGGCTGTCACTTGTGCAAAAGCGGACCGCTGTATCGATGGGATCCACCAGTTTGGAATTGGTGCAAAGGTGAACAAAGTCTTGGAGGAATCCATCCGTGAGGACCGCCAAGAGCCGCGCGCCCACCACACCGAGCACCAGCATGAGAATGCACAGGTCAACCATCGCCACGCCGTCGAGACCGGCCTTCTCGCCGTCTCTTCGGGCAACGATGGCAGCCGCAAAGAAGCCAAACATGATCATCGTCAGGTAGGCGGGTATTTCTACCGCGCCCACATGAAAGAGGATCGGCTTCATGGCTTGGCTACTTCACAGCGTCGGCGCAACGCACGCAGAGGTCAGCCGGCTCTTTGGCCATCTCCTCATACCAACGCCAGCATCGATCGCAGCGTTCACCCGGAGCTTGACTCACTTCGATACGACCATCGTCGCCGTCACCGAGAATCACTTTCGACACAATCGCAAGGTGCGCGAAGGTCTCAAGGCTCGCCTCGAGAATCGCCCGATCCTCGCTGGCTGGGTGAATCGTCAGGCAGGCATCTTCCGAACGATGCTTCGCCGCTCGGAATTCTTCTAAGGCGCTACCGCAAAGGTCGCGATACTTTCGCATCGTCGTCCAGGTTGTGACTTCCGATGAGTCGTCGGCGAGCAGTTTGCCCTTTGGCAAATCGGCCAAGTGGACGGAGGACTCTTTGCCATTCCACTCGGGGAGATGCTTCCAAACGTCTTCTGCCGTGAAACAGAGAATCGGAGCTGCTACCCGAGCGAGCGCCGAGGTGATGTGGAAGAGCACCGCTTGGACCGCACGCCGCGTAGGAGCGTCGCTTCGGTCTGAGTACAGACGGTCTTTCACAACGTCCAAGTAGAGTGCACTCAGATCCACCGCAACATAGTCAACGAGGCTTCGATAGACCGTGTGGAATTCGTAGTTCTCGTAGGCAGCTCCAACCCGCGCTACCAAGTCGTCGAGACGACCGAGAGCAAGAGTGTCTAGCTCCGAGAGCTGCACGTTGCCAAGGTTGTGGGTGTTCGGATCGAAGTCCGAGAGGTTGCCAAGCATGTAGCGGCTGGTGTTGCGAAACTTGCGGTACCAGTCGGTGAGGCCCTTGAGGATGGTCTCCGAGTAGGGGATGTCGTTGCGGAACTCGGTTGAGGCAACCCAGAGCCTAAAGACCTCCGCGCCATTCTTGGCGATGACATCTTCGGGAGCGATGTACTTGGTCTTCTTGCCTTCGCGTCGGGCTTTTTCGATGGAGCTCTTTGAGTAGGGCTTGCCGTTTTCATCAAGCACAAAGCCGTGGGTGAGAACCGTCTTGTAAGGAGCCTTGTTGGCAACGCCAAGAGCAACCAAGAGCGAGGAGTGAAACCATCCGCGATGTTGGTCGGAGCCTTCCAAGTAGAGGTCGGCATCTCGGAGTTCTTCGCGCTCTTCGACAACAGCCAACCACGAGCAACCCGATTCAAACCACACATCGACAATGGCCTGTTCGATTTCGAAGTCTGCGGAGCCGCACTGGCACTTCGTGCCTTCGGGCATGAGCTCAGAGGCGGGGCGCGTGTACCAAGCTTCGGCGCCTTCGCGCTCAAAGAGCTCAGCGACAAAATCCATGATGGCCGCGCTTGTGTGCGCCTCGCCGCAATCATTGCAGTGAAACGCCGGGATGGGGGTGCCCCAAAGACGCTGCCGCGAAAGTACCCAGTCGGGCCGGTTCGCAATCATTCCGTGGATTCGCTTCTCGCCGTAGCCGGGAACCCACTTGGTCTCAGAGATTGCGGTGAGGGCCCGATCGCGCAGGCCTTCGTGATCGACAGAGATGAACCACTGGTCTGTGGCGCGGAAGAGCACGGGCCCTTTGCAGCGCCAGCAGTGCGGGTAGCTGTGGGAGATACTCTCTCCAACCTTGTTAAGAAGCGCCCCTTGCTCGTGAAGGAATTCGACGATTTTGGGGTTGGCAACGGTTGTTTTTAGACCGGCCCAATTGGGCACATCGTCGGTGAAGCGCCCCGCGTGATCGACGGGTGCATAGACCTCAAGGCCGTGGGATACGCCGGTCTTGTAATCGTCCACACCATGCCCAGGAGCTGTGTGCACAAGGCCGGTGCCTTGCTCGAGAGTCACGTAGTCGGCAAACCAGACTTTAAAGTCGTTCTCTGTCTTCTTCTCGGTTACGAAAGGATGCTTGTAGCTCGCCCCTTCGATGGATAAGAACTTCTCGGAGTCAAGCGCAAGCCACGTGGACTCATCAACGTCGGCGCCGATCGCCGTGAGGAACTTCTCCGCCAAGCCCTTTGCGACGAGCAAGTACTCGGTATCGCTGCCAGGTGCGGGGACTGCGACATACTCGAGTTTTGCATGGGCAACCACAGCCAGGTTGGCAGGGATGGTCCAAGGCGTCGTGGTCCAGATGACCAAGCTAAGAGTTTTACCGGATAGCCCATCGTCGAGCTGGCTTGGGTCAAAGTCGACCATCGGCAAGCGCACATAGATCGATGGCGAAGAATGGTCCGCGTATTCGATTTCTGCCTCAGCGAGTGCAGTTCTGTCTTTAGGACACCAATACACGGGCTTCTTGCCACGATAGAGGTATCCACCACGGGCAAACTCAGCCAGTGCCTTGACGATCGCGACTTCGTAACTCTTGTGCAGCGTGAGGTACGGGTGATCCCAATCGCCAAAAACACCGAGCCGTTGAAACTCTTCGCTTTGGATCGCTACGAACTTTTCTGCATACTCTTGGCAAGCCTTGCGGATCTCGAGCTTGCTCATATCCCGCTTCTTCTTGCCGAGCTCTTTGTCGACCGCAAGTTCGATCGGCAGCCCGTGGGTATCCCAACCCGGGATGTAGGGCGCGCGAAAGCCCGCCATGCTCTTGTACTTGACGACCAAGTCTTTGAGCAGCTTGTTTAGGATGTGGCCGTAGTGAATGTTGCCATTGGCATACGGCGGGCCATCGTGGAGAATGAAACTCGGAGAGTCCTTGCGCTTCTCTTGAATAGCTTCGTAGAGCCCTGCCTCTTGCCACTGCGCCAGAAATTCTGGTTCACGGGTGGCTAGGCCACCGCGCATTGGAAAGTCGGTGGAGGGGAGGTTTAGCGAGTCTGAATACTTACCCTTGGCCATAAGACGCCGCGGACCATAACAACGAAGACCGGCCAAGTCTCAGACCGGCGTCGTAGGATGCCGCCCATGAGCGAGACCGCCAAACCAGCCACCACAGCCCGCGCCCCATGGGACGACTACTTCATGAACATCGCCAAGGTCATTGCGACCCGCGCGACGTGCCATCGAAAGTTTGTTGGGGCGGTCCTTGTCCGCGATCGCATGATCCTCTCAACCGGCTACAACGGGTCGATCCGGGGCATGCCTCACTGCAGCGAAGTCGGGCACATGATGGAGAACGATCACTGTGTCGCCACCATCCACGCCGAGATGAATGCCATTCTTCAGGCCGCTCGAAACGGCGTTAATATCGACAAGTCCACGGTCTATGTGACCGCAAGTCCGTGCTGGAACTGCTTCAAAGCCTTGATGAATTCCGGAGTGAGCCGGGTGTGCTTTGGGGAGTTCTACCGCGACGAGCGAATCTTCAAAATCGCCGCAGAGATCGGTGTGGAACTTGTGCACATTCCCCTTCAGGATGGGCCCAACCCGGCCGAGACCACACAGTAGCCGCCCAATATGAACGCGGCACAGCTTCCGAACCTTATTCCCCCGGACGATCATTTACTTTGACGGGGGCCCGGCAACGGGAGCAGGATCAGCCCATCTCATATTCTATGATTTTTCGTCGCCTCAAATTCTCACTCGCTTCACTGGCCGCAGTCTGCTTGACAGTGGGGCCGGGGCTGGTCGGTGGAGAGTTGTTTGGCGAGACTTCCGTGGCCGAGGCGCGATCCACCTCGAAGCCCAAGGCCAAGACTTCGAAGAAAAAGGCGAAGTCAAAGAAGAGTTCGGGCAAGGCGAAAAAACGCGGCAAGGCCAAGCGCCGGCGCGGACGTCGTCGGGCCAAATCCTCGGGCCACAATGTAGGGCAGAGCAAGCTTCGCTCGACTCCCCTTGACCGACCTTCCGGGGAGCTTTGGGTCTACAGCGACAACTTAAAAGAAGAAGTCAAGGTTCAGCTTTACAGCGAAGATGGCGAATTTGACGACGCAGCCCTAGCCAGCTTGGACCACGAGTTTCGCTGCAAACGCACCAAAGAGGAGCGCGCCGTCGATCCGCGTCTCTACGAAATGCTCTCACGCATCCAAGATGAATTTGGTGGCAAGCGCATCCACTTGGTCTCGGGATTCCGATTCCAGCGCAACGAAGGCAGCCGCCACTACCACGCATCTGCCATGGACATTCGCATTCCCGGCGTCCCCGTTCGAAAGCTTCGCGCCTTTGCCGAATCCCTCGACGGCGGCGGCATGGGCATCGGACTCTACCCGCGCTCAAACTTCGTTCACGTCGACTTTCGAGCGCCTGGAGAGCCTAGCTATCGGTGGATCGATCACAGCCGCCCCGGTGGCAAGTCCCGCGGCAAAGGCCGCAGCCGACGCGCAAAGCGTCGCAACTCGCCAAACACCTAGCCTGCGCCGAGCCTCGTTGTCCCGAGCCTCGTTGTCCCGAGCCTCGTTGTCCCGAGCCTCGTTGTCCCGAGCCTCGTTGTCCCGAGCCTCGTTGTCCCGAGCCTCGTTGTCCCGA